>SKEA01000002.1_pt1 | contig 417765 bp, 377 predicted proteins | sample 4826601 | NCBI WGS metagenome assembly SKEA01 (sample SAMN11008821, study PRJNA524170) | human gut metagenome | biome: Human fecal sample; material: Feces; isolation source: fecal sample from pouch patient p13, p53 | host: Homo sapiens | place: Israel: Tel-Aviv | collected 2016-07-06 | reverse complement strand
GTTACGTTTTTCAATACGTTGATTCAAGTTTGTAATTTCTTGTTGTAATTGTTCTGATTTTGCTTTTAGTGTTTGCTTTTGTTCACGTAAAGCCATGCTTTCATCAAATACTGAAGATACTTCTGCTTCTAAAGAAGATACTTGTGAAGCTAAATCCCCTTGTTTTGCTTTTAATGATGAAATTTCTTGATTTTTTTCTTCAATTTTTTTATTGAGAGCTCTTCCGGCGATACCTCCGCCAATGCCTCCTATTACCATAAAGATAAGGGTTGCGATTTCAAAATCAGGAACGCTTTTTGTTACAATGGATGATAATAAACTGGCTATCTGGGAAAAGAAAATAATATATAGAGAATTTTCAGCCGCAATTTTTGTTGTCATTGAGAAAAAGAAAAATAAAACAACAAGATTGATAGGACCGCCTCCAATGCCTAAGAAGGAGGAGAGAATTCCCAGAAAAATACCGATGGCGACACAAGCCATTAAGTTTGTTACATGGTATGTTTTAATCCGTTCTTTGTAAAGGGTATAAACTAACGTACCGACAGTTACCAGCATAAGGCAGGCAGCCTGAACAGCGCCTACTTTGTTTTTGTCTGGGCTTAGAGAAGATACGAAAGAAAACATCCATTTTCCTAAAAGCCCACCCACAGCAGCGCCCAGCGCCAATGGTAAACCTGTTTTCTGCTCAATATTAGAGCTGCCGCTTAATTTACTTTTGATTACAGAATATGTAGTCATGGAAAGTACAGTACAGCCGGATAAAAAGCTTATGGTGGCAACATCCATAACGCCAAATGCGTCAAGAACAGGCTTTATGATAACGCCGCCTCCAATACCGCAAATTGCCCCTATGATGGAGGCAAAGAAACAGATTAGAAAGAAAACTACTAATAACATAATAATACCTCACATTTTTTTATTCTATTCTATTTTAGCTTTTTTCTAGCTGTATAGCAATTATTATGTTATTATACTATGTATAATAAAAAAGATATGGATGTAAAAGGAGAGATATGACATTACGACATTTAAAAATATTTTCTGCGGTTTGTCGTTTGGAAAGCATTACTCTTGCCGCAGAAGAAATGAACATGGCGCAGCCGGCAGTAAGTTATGCAATTCGGGAATTAGAAGGGTATTATGAAACAAAATTGTTTGAGCGGATGAACAGACGCTTGTATATCACGGAGGCAGGAGAGCAGCTTTTAATTTATGCAGACTCTATTTTGGCGCAGTTTGATGAGGCAAGGGACGTTTTGCGGGATATTCAGACGGTGACCAAAGTGCGAGTGGGAACAAATGCTTCTTATGGAATTAGTTATCTTCCGCAGCTGATTGCAGGATTTAAAGAAGAGTATGGGCAAATTCCCATTTATACATTAGTGGATAATTCCAGACAGATTGAGGAAAAACTAATAAGAAATGATTTGGATTTTGGAATTACAGATTATCCTTCTAATCCGCAGTTTTTTAGAAGCGTGCCTGTGGGAACGGATAAAATGATAGCAGTTTGTTCGTCTGATTATTCTTGGCAGGGTTCGGCAAAAATGGAGGAGCTTATTGAGATGCCGCTGCTTTTAAGAGAATTGGGAAGCGGCTCTCGGAGTATGGTGGAGGCTCTTCTGAGCAAATATAAAAAGAAACCGGAAATTGTAATGGAGAGCATTAGTATTCGAAGCCTGATTGAAGCATGTGCCAAAGGAATGGGAGTTTTGCTTCTCACAAAATCAGTTTTAGAGCCTTATATGAAAAGCCATCATTTAAGAGAAATTAAAATTACAGATGAAAGTATTGTGAGGGAATATTATTTTGTATATCATAAGAGCAAATTTCTGACAAAAAGTATGAAATGCTTTCAAGAATTTGTTTTGGAGAACAGATAGGAGAGTTTTATGGAATTATATGAGTTAAAAGAAGAGCAGGAAAAGGTAATTTTGGTCGGTGTGCAGACAAGAGAAAACGATGATACAAAGGACTCCTTGGAAGAGTTGAAGGAGCTTGTAAAAACAGCCGGTGCAGAGGTTTTAGGTACTGTTATACAGGCAAGAGAAGCCGTTCATCCGGGGTATTATGTGGGAACAGGCAAGCTGGATGAAATCCGTATGATGCTTGACGGATACGGAGCTACGGGAATTGTCTGTGATGATGAGCTTTCTCCTTCACAGATAAATAATCTGGAGCGAGAATTGCAGTGTAAAATCATGGACAGAACCATGGTGATTTTAGACATTTTTGCGGCAAGAGCAAATACCAGTGAAGGTAAAATACAGGTAGAGCTGGCGCAGCTTCGATACAGAGCTGCACGCTTAACAGGACTTGGAAATTCCATGTCAAGACTGGGAGGAGGTATAGGAACAAGAGGACCGGGAGAGAAAAAGCTGGAAATGGACAGACGTCTGATTAAGCTTCGGATTTCTCAGTTGAAAAAAGAGCTGGAGCAGGTAAAACGACACAGACAGGTTTTACGTGAAGGAAGAAGCAGAGAAAATATTATGACAGCAGCGATTGTAGGTTATACAAATGCAGGAAAATCCACGCTTTTAAATACGCTGACAGATGCAAAAGTTTTAGAAGAGGATAAGCTTTTTGCCACCTTAGACCCGACTACCAGAATTTTAGAATTACCGGGAAAACAGAAGCTTTATTTGACAGATACCGTAGGATTTATCAGGAAGCTTCCCCATCATTTAATTGAAGCTTTTAAAAGTACCTTAGAAGAAGCAAAGTATGCAGATTTCATTATTCATGTAGTGGACATTTCCAATCCCCAAAGGGAAAAGCAGATGTTTGTGGTATATGAAACATTACAGGAATTGGGGGTAGAAGATAAAAAAATTGTTACATTGTTTAATAAGCAGGATAAGCTTCAGGATGCTGAAACCATAAGAGATTTTAAAGCAGATTATATTGTGAAGACAGCCATAAAAACAGGGCAGGGATTGGAAGAATTAAAGGAAGTTCTGGAAAAAATATTGACAGAAAATCAAATATATCTGGAAAGAATTTTAGATTATCAGGAAGCAGGACAGATACAGCTTATTCGAAAATACGGACAGCTGATTTCAGAGGAATATACGGACAGAGGAATTGAAATAAAGGCGAGAGTTCCCCAGAATATATACGGAAAAATAGGAGGAAGATAAAAAGAGGAGGCTGTTTTATACAACAGCCCCTCTTTTCGCTAAAAATTATTTATTTTCTTTTGCAGCCTCTGCCATTTTCATAGCACGAACTTTTAACGGCAGACCGAATAAAGTGATAAATCCGTCTGCGTCATGGTGGTCGTATAAATCACCTGTCGTAAAGGATGCAAGAGACTCATTATACAGGCTGTAAGGAGAAACAGTACCTGCTTTAATGATGTTGCCTTTATAGAGTTTTAATTTTACTTCTCCGGTTACATACTCCTGTGTGCTTTCCACAAATGCCTGAATTGCTTCACGCAGAGGTGTGAACCATTTTCCTTCGTAAACGATTTGAGCAAATTGACTTCCTAATTTCTTTTTCATTTCCATTGTGTCACGGTCTAAAATCAATTCTTCCAGCTGTGCGTGAGCTTCCATAAGAATTGTTCCGCCGGGAGTCTCATATACACCACGGGATTTCATACCCACAACACGGTTTTCTACAATATCAATAATTCCGATACCATTGGCGCCGCCTAATTCATTTAATTCTGTAATAATTTCAGATACCTTCATGGATTTTCCGTTTAATGCAGTAGGAACGCCCTTTTCAAAAGTAAGAGAAATTTCAGTTTCTTTGTCCGGCGCTTTCTGAGGAGTTACGCCCAGAACCAGTAAATGTTCATAATCCGGTTCAGCAGCAGGATCTTCCAATTCCAGACCTTCATGGCTGATATGCCATAAGTTTCTGTCACGGCTGTAACTGTTGCTCATATTAAACGGAAGGTCAATACCATGTGCTTTACAGTATTCCATTTCATCTTCACGGGACTGCATGGTCCATACATCTGTCATACGCCATGGAGCGATGATTTTTAAATCAGGAGCAAGCGCTTTAATTCCTAATTCAAAACGGATTTGGTCATTTCCTTTTCCCGTAGCTCCGTGACAGATAGCGACAGCGCCTTCTTTTCTTGCAATTTCTACTAATTTTTTTGCAATAGGCGGACGAGCCATAGAAGTACCTAACAGATATTTATTTTCGTAAACAGCGCCTGCCTGAACGCAAGGAACAATATAATCATCACAAAATTCATCTACAATATCTTCAATATACAGCTTTGAAGCGCCGGATAAAGCTGCACGTTCTTCCAAACCATCTAATTCTGAACCCTGACCACAGTTGATGCAGCAGCAGATAACCTCATAATCAAAATTTTCCTTTAACCAAGGAATAAGAGCTGTTGTATCTAAACCGCCTGAATATGCTAAAATAACTTTTTCTTTCATAACGAAATCCTCCAAAGAATTATTTTGTATGAATGTAATATACACCTAAATAAATAATTATGCAATAGTTTTTTTAAAAAAATAGAAAAAAACTTATAAAACAGATAAAAATAGAATAAATATACATCTATATGCAAGGCTAGATATGAATAAAAAAAGAAATACAGGTAAAAATATGAAGAGAAAATAATGGAGGAAAATGAAAATGTGGGGAATTTTAATTGCATTGCTGTCAGGAGCGCTTATGAGTGTACAGGGAGTTTTTAATACGGAGCTGACAAAGCAGACAAGTCTTTGGGTTTCAACAGGGTGGGTGCAGATTTCAGCATTTCTTGTTTGTGTGGCAGCATGGTTGTTTACGGGACGTGAGTCCGTGGGAGCTTTGATGAAGGTCGAAAATAAGTATATACTTTTGGGTGGAGTAATCGGAGCTTTTATTACTGTAACAGTTATTCAGAGTATGTCCTCTTTAGGACCTGCCAAAGCGGCAATGCTGATTGTAATCGCACAGCTTGCAGTGGCATATCTTATTGAATTATTTGGGATGTTCGGTGTGGAAAAGGTGGATTTTCAATGGAGAAAGCTTTTGGGAATGGCAATCGCTATTGCGGGCATCGTTATTTTCAAATGGGAAAAATAGACAAAAACAGCCGGTTGCTTACGGCTGTTTTTTGGATTGCAGGGAAAAAAGAATAGTGCTATACTGAAGCTACATTTCAAATAGGCAAATCGGTGTTTCTGCCGTAATACCCATAAAACGTATTAGAACACAAAAAAGTTTATGTATTTTTTAGAAAAGAAGTTATCAATTTGATATTGTAAAGAGATTGCAAATTCGTTACAATAGACATAGTTGTACGAAGTCCTCTTTACAAGCTCGTAAGGAGGTAATTGTATGATGAAAGCAAAAAATATCTTATTTATAATGCTTATGGGCATAATATGTCTTGTTTTTAGTTCCTGTAATTCCCCAAAAGAGGAAACGGTTGTGATAGAGCAGTCGGAAGAAAAACAGAATAAACCAAAAACAGAGGAACATTCTGAACAAGAAGAAGCTTGGATATGGGTAGATGTCAGCGGAGCAGTGAGCGCTCCGGGGGTATATTGTCTGAAACAGGGTTCCAGAGTATTTGAGGCAGTTCAGGAAGCCGGAGGCTTTTTGGAAAATGCAGATACAACGGGAATTAATCAGGCTTCTGTTTTATCAGACGGGGAAAAGCTTCAAATCTATACAATAGAAGAAGTGCAACAAATGGAAGTACAGCCCGAAATGTTTTCCGGCTCATCGGAAAATACAGAAAGCGGTGGTAAAATTAACATAAATACAGCCGATTTGACAGAGCTTCAGGAAATTCCGGGAGTAGGAGAAAAAAAGGCACAGTCCATTATGGAGTATCGGGAAGCCTGCGGAGGTTTTCAGAATATTGAACAGCTTCAGGAGGTACCGGGGATTAAAGGGAAAACATTTGATAAAGTCAAGGATTACATAACAGTAAAATAAGGAGAATATAGATGAGCAAGCGTGTATTAGTAGTAGACGATGAGAAACTGATTGTAAAAGGAATACGTTTTAGTCTGGAACAGGAAGGAATGGAAGTGGATTGTGCTTATGACGGAGAAGAAGCACTGGAAAAAGCTAAAGAGAAGGAATATGATATGATTCTTCTGGATATTATGCTTCCGAAGCTTACAGGACTGGAGGTCTGTCAACAAATCAGAGAGTTTTCATCTGTTCCCATTATTATGCTAACTGCAAAAGGGGAAGATATGGATAAAATTTTGGGGCTTGAATACGGTGCGGATGATTATATCACAAAGCCTTTTAATATTCTGGAGGTAAAAGCACGTATTAAAGCGATTATGCGAAGAATGCGTAAAGAAGAAGCAAAAGAAAGCTTTGGAAAAACATTGGTATCGGGAGACTTGAAATTAGACTGCGAAGGCAGAAGAGTATTTATCGCAGGGAAAGAAATTAATCTGACTGCAAAAGAATTTGATGTATTGGAGCTTTTGGCAAAAAATCCAAACAAAGTATACAGCAGAGAAAACCTCTTAAATTTAGTATGGGGATATGAATATCCGGGAGATGTGCGTACCGTTGATGTACATATCAGGCGTTTAAGAGAAAAAATAGAAGCTGTTCCAAGTGACCCGAAATATGTTCATACAAAATGGGGAATTGGATATTATTTTCAGGGCTAAGCTAACGCCGCAGTAGATAGATGCTATTGCGGCAATTCTTTTCTGAGGCTTTTTGAAAAGCCCTATTGATAGAGTGAGGAAATTAGAATGAAGATAAAGATGAAACTGTCATTTTTGAAGAGTCTTAGGTTTCGAGTTATGGTACTTCTGGTGATTATCGGAATTTTGCCGTGTATCATTGCAGAAAGCGTAATTGTAAGCAGTTATGAAAATCGAGCAGTAGAGCTGAAAAATATCAGCGTGAAAAATCAATGCGATATTCTGGGAAAACAGCTTATGAAGGAGGAATATTTAAAATATCCCCAGTCAGAGGTTATTAACAGTGAGTTGGCTATGTTTTCTTCCGTTTTCAGCGGAAGAATTTTAGTGATTAACCGAGATGGAAGAATTGTAAAGGATACCTATGATATTGATGAAGGAAAATATGTTCTTTCAGAGGCTGTAATTAAGTGTTTTGAAGGAGAAAATACAGGATATTATGATAAAGATAATTCTTACATTGTACAGACGGTTCCTCTGAAAAACATGATAAATAAGCAGGTAGAAGGTGTAATGCTCATTAGTATTTCTACCAGCGATATTAAAGACAGCATCGCTATTTTAAGACACAGGGCAAATTTACTGCTGTTGATTATTTGTGTATTTGTTTTAATTTTAGGCTTTGTATGGTCCAAAACATTGGTTCGCCCGTTTGCACGAGTTGGAAAAGCTATTGAAGAATTGACAGACGGGTATTTAGATGAAGAGATTTCAGTGCCGGATTATACAGAAACGGAGATGATAAGCAGTGTTTTCAATAAAATGCTGAAGAAAATGAAGGTTTTAGACGACTCCAGACAGGAATTTGTGGCAAATGTGTCTCATGAGCTGAAAACACCGATGACATCGATAAAAGTTCTGGCGGACTCCCTTGCAGGACAGGAGGATGTTCCCGTAGAGCTGTATAAGGAATTTATGCAGGATATCGCAGTTGAGATTGACAGGGAGAATAAGATTATTACAGACCTGTTGTCTTTGGTGAAAATGGATAAAAAGGCATCAGAGCTTAATATTGAGAAAGTAAACATCAATGAGCTCATGGAAAATATTTTAAAGAGACTGAAGCCGATTGCTGATAAAAAGAAGGTGGAGCTGGTATTAGAAAGCTATCGTCCGATTGTTGCAGAGATTGATGAGGTGAAGCTGAGTCTGGCATTATCAAATTTAGTAGAAAACGGTATTAAATATAATGTGGAAGACGGATGGGTACATGTGACTTTAAATGCAGATCATAAATATTTTTATGTTTCCGTAGAAGACTCGGGAATTGGTATCCCACAGGAGTCCATTGACCGTATTTTTGAAAGATTTTATCGTGTGGATAAGTCACACTCCAGAGAAATCGGCGGAACAGGTCTGGGACTTGCTATTACGAGAAATGCCATTGTTATGCACAGAGGTGCGATTAAGGTAAAGAGCGAGGAGCATAAAGGAACTACGTTTTCAGTGAGAATTCCGTTAAATTATATTGGATAGGAGGCATATAGGTGAAAGGAAAAAGACAGGGCATCCTGTTTCTTTTGCTCTGCTTTGTTATAGTGGCTGTAACAGGGTGCAGCAAAAAGGAAGAAAAAAATGAAAAAAGAGAATATCAAATGTATTACTTGTCGCCTACGGAAAGTTCTTTGGAAACGGATGAGTATAAGCCGACAAAAAGGACAACAGAGGCAATGGTAAAGGAAATCGGCGAGATGCTGGATGAAACGCCGAAAAAAGAGGAACATTTTCGACTGCTTCCAAAAGATGTAAATATTTTGGAGTGCAGTTATGATGGAGAAAAGGTTGTTGTTAATTTTAATGAAAATTATAAAAAAATGAAAAATACCAGAGAAATTCTGGTAAGAGCAGGTATTGTAAAAGCATTTACCCAGATACCCGGAGTTGAGTATGTGGAATTTACAGAGAACGGAGCGCCCATGACAGACTCAGAGGGTGTGGAAATCGGGAAAATGGATAGGAATACCTTTATGGAAAATGAAGGTGAGAATGTAAACTCTTATGTACACAGTAATCTGAACCTCTATTTCGCAGATGAAAGCGGAAGCAGCTTGGTGAAAGAGACGGTTTCGGCATATTATAACAGCAATGTTCCGGTGGAACGGGAAGTGGTGGAAAGATTGCTGAAAGGCCCTAAGACAGAGGGCTTAAAACCGACCTTATCACCGAATACAAAAATTTTAGGCGTTTCTATTGTAGAAGGAATTTGTTATGTAAATCTGGATAAGAGTTTTTTGACAGACTCCATGGATGTGCAGGAAAAGCTTCCGATATATTCTATTGTCAATTCTCTTACAGACGCATGTAATATTCGTGCTGTGCAGATTTCGGTGGAAGGAGAAACGAAGGTTACGTTTCGGGAAACCATGAAATTAGACGAACCGTATCATGCAGATTATGGATTGCTAAAGGAGGAAGAAAGTGAGTAAAAGACCATTATGTGGGGCTGCCCTTTTATGGGCAGTCATGCTGTGGCTTTTGGGACAGATGCAGGTTTCGGCGTTCACTTTTCAAACGCCGAAGCTTCCTCTTAAAATTCCTCTGGAAAAAGCAGCAGTAAGCGGAGAAATTTATAAGAAAGAAGAATTTACTCTTTATACAAATCTTTATATCAAGAATGCAAATCTAACTATAAATTCAAAACAATATTCCATAGATAATGTAAAAGTTCATATAAAAAGAGAAAAGTGCAGCACTGCCTTTCGCTGTGGGGACAAGGTTTTCGTAAAAGGAAGGTTGGAGGAAATTCCTCTGCCTGCTAATCTGGGACAGTTTAATGAAAGGGTTTATAACTATGCCAGAGGGATAAAATGGTATCAGTCCGGGGAGTCTGTACAAGTGTTGAAAAAGAATTTTAATCTGTTTTTAAAATGGCAGAACAAGATTAGAGAAATGTGGATAAAAGGGATTTCAAAAGTTGTTCCGGAGGATAAAATTGGATTTTTTGAGTCTGTTTTGTTAGGAGAAAAAAGAAATTTGGACAGTAGTCAGAAGATATTGTTTCAAATTATGGGATGCTCTCATATTTTAGCCATTTCAGGACTGCACCTTTCTATTATGGGAGGAGGACTTTTAAAAATTTTGCAGAGACTTTCCGTTCCCTTTTGGGCAGCAGGGAGCATTTCTATGATTGCAATGATTTTATATGGAGGTCTTACAGGCAGCGGAGCGGCAGTCATGCGGGCGGCAATTATGTTTTCAGTCTGGATTGGAGCATTGATTTGGAAAAGAACGTATGATTTTTTATCTTCAGCAGCCTTAGCCTGTATTTTACTCCTCATAAAATCGCCGTTGTACTTATACGACAGCAGCTTTTTATTGTCTTTTGGTGCAATTTTAGGCTTAGGTCTTGTTCAACCTGCACTTTTTTCAAAGAAAATGCAGAGAGGAAAGAAGACATTAGGAGAGAAAATCAAAAATCTTTTTATGGATGGAATAAAGGGAGGAATTGCCGTATGGGCAGTGCTGTTGCCTATGATGATGTATTTTTTTTATGAAATCTCCGTGTTTGGAATAATTATAAATCTTTTGGTTCTTCCAACCGCAGGAATTTTACTGATATCCGGTTGTGTAGGAAGTCTTTTGGGAATGTGTGGAATTATTCCCTTGGGAAAACTTGTTACAGCGCCTGCGCTGTTGATTTTAGAAGCTTATATAAGTGTAGGAAAGACCATTCAGAATATCCCTTTTGCAGTATGGATTACAGGAAAACCGGCTTTGTGGAAGTGTGTGTGCTATTATGTAGTTCTTTTTCTTTTGTTGTGGATAAAGAAACAAAAAAGGTGGAGAAAATTCTTTTATGGAATATTAGTATTCTGTATTTTGCTTTTGTATGGAAAGCTTCCGTGGGAAACGAGAAGTCTTACGTTCTTAGATGTAGGGCAGGGAGATTGTATTTGTATCCATACGGATAACAGAAGCTGTTTTCTCATAGACGGTGGCAGCAGCAGTGTGTCAGGAGTAGGGAAATACCGAATTCTTCCTTTTTTGAAAGCTTTTGGAATACAGGAAATAAAAGGGATTTTTGTATCTCATACCGATTTGGACCATATTAGCGGAATACAGGAAATTTTGGAATGTGCAGGGAAAAAGGAAACATACATAAAGGTGAAAACGCTTTTTTTATCAGAGTGTGAGGAAACAAAGGAGAAGCTGGAAGCTTTGGAGGAAAGTGCAAGGAAAGCGGGATGTAAAATTGTATACATAAAGAAAGGAACAAAAATACGGGAAGGAAAAATACAGCTGGAATGTCTTGCGCCTGACAGAAAGGATTTGGAGTGTAATGAGGGGTCTCAGGCATTTCGAATGACAAAAGGGAAGTTTAAGGCGCTTTTTACAGGAGATATAGAGGGAGAGGGGGAAAACGAGCTTTTTGTGGAGTTAAAGGAAAGAGGTGAGAAATATGATGTGCTGAAAGTGGCACACCATGGTTCAAAGAATTCTACAAAGGAGGAATTTTTAGAAGTTATCAGTCCAAAAGCATCTGTAATTTCCTGCGGCAAAGATAATTCTTATGGACATCCCCATAAGGAATTGTTGGAAAGATTGAAGCTTTACACGGGAAAAATATTTTCTACTATGGAAGAAGGAGAAATTAGATTGACTGAGAGTAAGAATGGTTTTTGTATAGAAAGCAGATTGGGCAAGAAAAGGTATCTTTTCAGGGGAAATGAACCATGATATAATCAGCTTGTCGCCTAGAGGCGGCGAATTATAAAAATTGTAAGAAAAGAGAGAAATATGAAAAGCTTACAGGAAGATATTAAAAATCAGGATTTTAAACAGGTATATTTGCTGTACGGAGAAGAAAATTATTTAAAGCAGCAGTATAAAGAAAAGCTAAAAAAGGCGCTGGTTCAGGAGGATGACTCCATGAATTTTTCTATGTTTGAGGGGAAAAAAACAGAGCCAAAGGCAATTATAGATTTGGCAGAAACCATGCCTTTTTTTGCAGACAGACGAGTGATTTTTCTGGAGGATACCGGTTTTTTTAAAAACCAGTGTGGAGATTTACCGGAATATATGGCAGAGCTGCCGGAATATATCTGTATGGTTTTCATTGAAAATGATGTAGATAAAAGAAACAGGATGTACAAAGCCGTAAAGAAATATGGCAGAGCGGTGGAATTTGGTGTGCAGGACAGCAATACGATTATGCGCTGGGTTCTGGGAATGATGAAAAGAGAGGGGAAAAAGATTACTCAAAAGGATATGGAGCTTTTTCTGAGTAAAACCGGAACAGATATGGGAAATATAGAAAGAGAGCTGGAAAAGCTTTTATGTTATACCATGGACAGAGAGATTATTACGGCACAGGATATTGAGAATGTGTGTACAACGCAGATAACAAATCATATTTTTGACATGATTAGGGCAGTGACGGAGAAAAATCAAAAAAAAGCGCTGGACCTTTACTATGAGCTGCTGGCTTTAAAAGAGCCGCCTATGAGGATTTTGTTTCTTCTGGCAAGGCAGTTTAATTTGATTATGCAGGTAAAGGAATTATCCAAATGCGGCTATGACCAGTCACAAATCGCAAAAAAAGCAGGAATTCAGCCTTTTGTTGTGAAAAATTATCTGACGTACGCAAGGAAATACAGTACAGAAGAATTGAGAAAAGCAGTAGAGGAATGTGTTGCGGCGGAAACAAAAGTAAAGACAGGATTTATGACAGATACCATGAGTGTGGAACTGCTTTTAGTAAAATTCAGCAGTATATAGAAAATAAAAAACCTTGACTGATGACGGTCAGCCAAGGTTTAATTTTATCTTAATTCTTATGCAAGAGTGTTCACTGCTTTAGATAAGCGGGAAACTTTTCTTGCAGCTGTGTTTTTGTGGTAAACACCTTTAGAAGCTGCTTTATCAATAGTAGAAATAGCATTTAATAATGCTGCAGATGCTGCCTCTTTATCTTTTGCTTCGATAGCAGCTTCTACTTTTCTGATAGAAGTTTTCACAGCTGATTTGATAGATTTATTTCTTTCAGCTTTTTTTCTGTTTACTAATACTCTTTTTTTTGCAGATTTAATGTTAGCCAAAGCGTACACCTCCGAATATAATCTTTTTCCAATTTGTTATTTTTTATATATTTATCGGAGAAAGACACGGAACTCTCCGATATAACATGCTTTTTCATTGTAGAATATTTGTCCATAAATGTCAATACATAAAATCCTTTAAATTGCGAAAAATACTTAAAAAAGGCAGGGAAAGGAAGAGGAAGATGGCATTGCAGAGAATTCATACGGATTTGGCGTTGGAGGCAAAGGAAAAATTTGAGGAAGATAATGTGGAAATCCGAGGTGTTGTAATCGAGGAGGATTATAATCAGGAGAAGGATATCAGAACAACAGTTGTGCGAATCGAAACAGAAAACGGAGCAAAAACCATGGGAAGACCACAAGGGGTATATATTACCATAGAAGCTCCTAATCTGTCTGTACCGGATGAAGATTACCACAGGGAGATTTCTAAAGAGCTTGCACATCATGTAAAAAGTCTTTTGCCGAAAAAAGAAGATATTCGAGTGCTGGTGGCAGGCTTGGGAAACAGAGAAATTACGCCGGATGCGCTGGGACCGGAGGTAGTGGCAAATCTTCATATTACCAGACATATTATTAAAGAATACGGTATTCAGGGAATGGGAGAGGAGCATGCCAGCAGCATAAGCGGAATTGTTCCGGGAGTCATGGCGCAGACAGGAATGGAAACATTGGAGATTATCAGAGGGGTAACAGAGGAAACAAAGCCGGATGTAATTATTGCCATTGACGCTTTAGCCGCCAGAAGCATCAAGCGTTTAAACAGAACCATTCAGATTACTGACACGGGAATTAACCCCGGCTCAGGCGTGGGAAATCATCGAAACAGTTTAAATGAAGCTGTGCTGGGAGTAAAAGTAATTGGAATTGGAGTACCTACGGTAGTAGATGCAGCAACGATTGTGCATGACTCTATGGCGTATCTTTTAGATACTTTAGAGGAGGCAGAGAAGAAGGAATTTTTAGAAGAGATGATAGCGCCTTCTCTTTATAGTATGTTTGTAACGCCAAAAGATGTAGACGATACAATTAAGCGGCTTTCTTATACCATTTCAGAGGGACTGAATTTTACATTTGAAAAAGACAAGGCATAATTGAAATATATTTTCTCATATATAGATATGAGGTGATAAGGTGAAGAAAAGAGATGTAGAACGGGGAATTTCAATTTTGCTTTGGATTTTAATGGTTTTGCTGGCGGGATATATTATTGTAAAGGGACTGGCTCTTGAGAAAAAAGATATGGAATATATGATGGGAAATATACAGCATCAGGCATTAAAGATATATCTTCCGGGAATAACGGAAACTGAAGGAGAAAAAGACGGAAAACAGTGGCTGTGGGAAAAAATAAAAGCACAACTGCCGATATTAAAAAAGTATTCCAAAGAGGAGGAAAAGAAGCCGGAAATCGATGCAAAAACAAGCAGTCGGATTATGCGGGAAAATACAGAATTTTTGGAGGCAAAGATTTTAGAAGAAAATCGGGAGGCTGGTCCGCCTTCTTCCGGTTATGAAAATACAGAAGATGAGGAAATACCGGGAGATGCACCAAGTCAGGAAACTGTTAATCAGATAAGAGCGCCTGTTACGGATATTCCTTTGGAGAAGTTTCAGGATTTTGATTTTGTTATGCGTAATTTCTACACCGTAGATAAAACAACCAGTATCAACAGCGAACAGTTAAATGCACCGGCGCTTCTTGAAATGGATATGCGGATGCAGGGGAATAATGAACAGCCGCAAATTCTCATTTACCATAGTCACTCTCAGGAAGAATTTATTGACTCTGTGCCGGGAGATCCTTCCACGACTATTGTAGGGGTAGGGGACTATCTCACGACCTTGCTGCGGGACACATACGGATATAATGTCATTCATGTAACAGATACCTTTGATATTGTAGACGGAAAGCTGGACAGAGATAAAGCATATACCTATGCGCAGGAGAGAATAAGCCGGATTTTAGAGGAAAACCCCAGTGTAGAAGTGGTGATTGACCTTCATAGAGACGGTGTATCCGGAAATAAGAGGCTGGTTACCAATATAGACGGAAAAGAAACGGCGAAAATTATGTTTTTCAACGGACTGAGCAGAACAAAACAAAACGGAGAGATTTCTTATCTGCCAAATCCCTACATTCAAGAAAATTTGGCGTTTTCTTTGCAGATGATGCTGGAAACAAAGAAGTATTATCCGGATATTGCAAGAACCATTTATTTGAGAGGATATCGTTATAATCTACATTTACGGCCAAAAGCATTGTTGGTGGAGTGCGGAGCGCAAACCAATACGGTACAGGAAGAGATGAATGCCATGGAACCGTTGGCGGATATTTTAAATAAGGTACTGACAGGTACATAAATTTCTTGCTTAATTTCAGATTACCATGCTATACTTATCTAGTATGCCTATTTATATGTTTCGTATGTTAGCATGAAGGAAAACTATGGAGGAAATTATATGCCGTCAATCGAACAGAGTAAAATTCGTAATTTTTGTATTATCGCACATATTGACCATGGCAAATCTACATTGGCAGACCGTATTATCGAAAAAACCGGACTGCTTACTGACAGAGAGATGCAGGCACAGGTCTTAGATAATATGGAGTTGGAAAGAGAAAGAGGAATTACTATAAAATCTCAGGCTGTCCGTATTGTATACCATGCAAAGGACGGAGAGGAATATATTTTTAATTTAATAGATACGCCGGGACATGTGGACTTTAACTATGAGGTATCACGAAGTCTGGCTGCCTGTGACGGGGCAATTTTGGTAGTAGATGCTGCGCAGGGCATTGAAGCACAGACACTGGCGAATGTATATCTGGCGTTAGATCATGATTTAGATGTATTTCCGGTTATCAATAAAATTGATTTGCCAAGTGCAGAGCCGGAAAGAGTAATCAATGAAATCGAGGATGTAATCGGGATTGAAGCGCAGGATGCGCCTTTGATTTCAGCAAAAACAGGTTTGAATATTGAAGATGTTCTGGAGCAGATTGTAGCTAAAATTCCGGCGCCTTCAGGAAGCCCTGAAAATCCTTTGCAGGCGTTGATTTTTGACTCGATTTATGACCCGTATAAAGGTGTTATCGTATTTTGCCGTATTAAAGAAGGAACTGTCCGTAAGGGTACAAAAATCCGTATGATGGCAACAGGAGCTGTGGAAGAGGTTGTAGAAGTGGGATATTTTGGCGCAGGACAATTTATTCCATGCGAGGAGCTTTCCGCAGGAATGGTAGGCTATGTAACTGCCAGCATTAAAAATGTAAAAGATACCCGTGTAGGCGATACGATTACAGATGAAGAAAGACCTTGTGAAAAACCGTTGCCGGGTTATAAGAAGGTCAACCCTATGGTATTTTGCGGTGTGTATCCGGCAGACGGCGCAAAGTATCAGGATTTGCGGGATGCTTTGGAAAAATTGCAGTTAAATGATGCTTCTCTGTTTTTTGAACCGGAGACATCCATTGCTCTTGGCTTTGGTTTCCGCTGCGGTTTCTTAGGCTTGCTGCATTTGGAAATTATTCAGGAAAGACTGGAAAGAGAGTATAATCTGGATCTTGTTACAACAGCTCCGGGAGTTGTTTATAAGGTACACAAGACAAACGGAGAAGTGATTGACCTTACCAATCCGTCAAACCTTCCGGACCCGTCTGAAATTGATTATATGGAAGAGCCTATGGTAAAAGCGGAAATCATGGTAACCACAGAGTTTATCGGACCGATTATGGACTTATGTCAGGAGAGAAGAGGACAGTATCAGGGAATGGAATATATGGAAACCACCCGTGCCCTGCTTCACTATCATTTGCCGCTGAATGAAATTATCTATGATTTCTTCGATGCCTTGAAATCACGCTCCAGAGGTTATGCTTCCTTTGATTACGAGATGCTGGGCTATGAGCAGAGTGATTTGGTAAAACTGGATATTCTGGTAAATAAAGAAGAAGTGGATGCCTTGTCCTTTATTGTATTTGCAGGTTCTGCTTATGAAAGAGGACGCAAAATGTGCGAAAAGCTTAAGGAAGAAATTCCGAGACAGCTTTTTGAAATTCCAATTCAGGCAGCAGTAGGAAGTAAAATTATTGCCAGAGAAACCGTAAAAGCAATGCGTAAAGACGTATTGGCAAAATGCTACGGCGGTGATATTTCTCGTAAGAGAAAGCTTCTGGAAAAACAGAAGGAAGGTAAAAAACGTATGCGCCAGATTGGAAACGTAGAAATTCCACAGAAGGCATTTATGAGTGTATTAAAATTAGATGATAAATAAGAAATAGGGGAAGGTATTGTATGAAGAAGGATTTGGGACTTTATATTCATATTCCTTTTTGTGTGAAAAAATGTGAATATTGTGATTTTCTGTCCTGGAATGCAGGGGAGGAAGAACGGCAGCAGTATGTAGCTGCGCTGCTTTCAGAGATTGAAAGTTACAGGGAATTTGCGAAAGGATATCGGGTATCAACAATATTTATTGGGGGAGGTACGCCGTCCGTTTTATTGCCAAAGCAGATGGAAAATATTCTTCAGAAAATTTATGAAATATTTGAATTGGAAAGAAGACCGGAGATTACCGTAGAAGTAAATCCGGGAACTGTGGATGAGGAAAAATTACAGTGCTATAAGGAGAATGGAGTAAACCGTTTGAGTATGGGACTGCAGTCTGTAAAAGATGAAAAACTCAGACTTTTAGGCAGAATTCATACCTATCAGGAGTTTGTAGAAAGCTATGAGCTGGCGAGAAAAGCTGGGTTTGACAATATCAGCATAGATTTGATTTCTTCTGTGCCGGGGCAGACCTTGCAGGAATGGAAGGAAGAGCTGGAAACAGCAGCAGCACAAAATCCGGAGCATATTTCTGTATATCAGCTTATTATTGAAGAGGGGACGCCTTTTTATGAAAAATATGCAGAACATCCGGAGCTTTTGCCTGATGAGGAGACCAGCAGAGAAATCTATCTTTGGACAGGCAAATTTTTAAAAGAAGCAGGCTATGGGCAATATGAAATTTCCAATTATGCCAAGCCGGGAAAAGAGTCCAGACATAATCTGAAATATTGGGAGCGTGGAGATTATTTAGGCTTAGGTTTGGGAGCGGCATCAATGGTGCGAAATATTCGTATGAGCAATACAAAGGATATGAGGACTTATCTGGAACGTTGTGACAAGCCTAAAACCATGCGGGAGGACGTGCAGTTTTTAGAAGAGCCTCGTCAGATGGAAGAATTTATGTTTTTGGGACTTCGAAAAACAAGAGGTGTGTCAAAAAAGGAATTTAAACGTATTTTTGGCAGAGAAATGGATATGGTTTATGAAAAGGCTTTACATAAATGTCTGGAAAATGGGATGCTGCTGGAACATAAGGACAGAATTTTTCTTTCAGAAGAGGGAACTCTTTTGAGTAATATGGTTTTGTCAGAGTTTTTGTTTGATTTGTAAAATAGTTTATGGAATTTTAATAAAGTTTAATTCTTTTGTTCTGGATTTCTATGTTTTTCTGTGGCAGAATAAGAACAGAAAAAACAGGGGAGGAATTGTATGAATATTTTGTTTTTTCTTACCCCCAAAGTAGATGTTGCATATATTTATGATACATATAGTCTTAGACAAGTATTGGAAAAGATGGAATATCATAAGTATTCATGTATTCCGATTATTAATGAACGGGGCAAATATACAGGTACGATTACAGAAGGCGACCTGTTATGGGGATTAAAGAACAGGGCAGATTTGAATTTAAAAAGTGCAGAGGAGGTTCCGATTACTTCCTTTGAAAGAAGAACGGATTATACACCTATACGTGTGGACTCAGATATGGAAGATTTGCTGGATAAGGCAATGAGACAGAATTTTGTTCCGGTAGTGGACGACCAGAAGAATTTTATCGGGATTGTCACAAGACGGGATATTATGCAGTATATTTGTTCCTCATGTAAAAGAGAAGATACCAAAGAGAAAGAAACTGTCGGCGTTTAAGGTGCCGGCAGTTTTCTGCGTCTGTGCGTAAAAAAAACAGAACAAATGTTTGCAAAAGATAAAGGCAATGTGGTACAATGTATAAATCAGATAGTAAGAAGTGCAAACTAAGTTTACAGATATACGGAAGAAAGGGAGAACTATGGCAGTAAAGATGCAGGCAAGGCAGTTTATAAAGATACGTGGTGCAAATGAAAATAATCTGAAAAATCTTGATGTGGATATTCCCAGAAATGAAATGGTCGTGCTTACAGGACTCAGCGGCTCAGGAAAGAGTTCTCTGGCATTTGATACAATTTATGCGGAAGGTCAGAGAAGATACATGGAGTCATTATCTTCCTATGCCCGCCAGTTTTTGGGACAGATGGAGAAGCCGGATGTGGAAAGTATTGAGGGGCTTTCTCCCGCAATTTCCATAGACCAGAAATCCACGAACAGAAATCCACGTTCCACAGTAGGAACGGTGACGGAGATTTACGATTATTTCCGTCTGTTGTATGCAAGAATTGGAATTCCACATTGTCCGAAATGCGGCAGAGAAATTAAAAAACAGACCGTAGACCAGATGGTGGACCATATTATGGGGATGCCGGAACGAACGAAAATACAGCTTTTGGCTCCGGTGGTGAGAGGTCGTAAGGGAACTCACGCAAAGCTTTTTGAGCAGGCGAGAAAAAGCGGTTATGTACGTGTGCTGGTAGACGGAAGCCTATATGAATTAAATGAAGAAATAAAGCTGGATAAAAATATCAAACACAATATAGAAATTATTGTGGACCGTTTGATTGTAAAACCGGGAATTGAAAAACGACTGACAGACTCTATTGAAACGGTACTGAATTTGGCAGAGGGAAAATTGGTAGTAGATACCATGGATGGAAATTATGTGAATTTCAGCCAGAGCTTTGCCTGTCCGGATTGTGGGATTAGTATTGATGAAATTGAACCCAGAAGCTTTTCTTTTAACAATCCTTTCGGAGCGTGTCCTTCCTGTTTTGGATTGGGATATCGTATGGAATTTGACGTGGATTTGATGATACCGGACAGAAGCCTCAGTATTTCTCAAGGGGCAATTACTGTAATGGGCTGGCAGTCCTGTGCTGACAAAGGAAGCTTTACCAGAGCGATTTTAGATGCACTGGCAAAGGAATATCACTTTGACTTAGATACGCCTTTTGAAGAATATCCGCAGGAGGTGCAGGATGTTTTAATTCACGGAACAAACGGAAAAGAAGTGAAGGTGTATTATAAAGGACAGCGTGGAGAGGGGGTCTATGATGTTGCTTTTGAAGGAATTGTGAAGAATGTGGAGCGGAGATACAGGGAGACAGGCTCGGAAACCATGAAGCAGGAATACGAGTCCTTTATGCGTATTACTCCATGTCCTTCCTGTAAAGGGCAAAGACTGAAGCCGGAAGCTCTGGCAGTGACTGTGGGAGATAAGAATATTTATGAGGTCACCTCTATGTCAATCAGCAGTCTCTCTGAATTTTTAGAGGGCTTACAGCTTTCAGAAACACAGCAGCTTATCGGTGAGCAGGTGTTAAAAGAGATTAGGGCAAGGGTAGGTTTTCTGGTGAATGTAGGTCTGGACTACCTGACTTTGGCAAGGGCAACAGGAACGCTTTCAGGGGGCGAAGCCCAGCGTATCCGTTTGGCAACCCAGATTGGTTCGGGACTGGTAGGCGTTGCATATATTTTGGACGAGCCAAGTATCGGACTTCATCAGAGGGACAATGATAAGCTTTTGGGAACCTTGAAGCATTTGCGGGATTTGGGAAATACTTTGATTGTAGTGGAGCATGATGAGGATACTATGCGGGCAGCAGATTGTGTGGTAGACATCGGACCGGGAGCAGGGGAGCACGGCGGTCAGCTTGTGGCAATCGGAACAGCAGAAGAAATTATGCAAAATCCAAATTCTATTACAGGGCAGTATTTAAGCGGAAAAATTAAAATTCCTGTTCCGGAAGTAAGGAGAAAACCAACAGGATTTCTCACAATCCGAAAAGCAGCAGAAAACAATTTAAAGAACATTGATGTAAAAATCCCTTTGGGAGTGATGACTTGTGTAACAGGTGTTTCCGGTTCGGGAAAGAGTTCTCTCGTCAATGAAATTTTATATAAGAGTCTGGCAAGAAAGTTAAATCGTGCAAGAACAATTCCGGGAAAACATAAGTGCATTGAGGGTGTGGAGCAACTAGACAAGGTTATTGATATTGACCAGTCGCCTATCGGAAGAACACCTCGTTCAAACCCTGCAACTTATACCGGTGTCTTTGACCAAATCAGAGACCTTTTTGCGGCTACGGCAGACGCAAAGGCAAGAGGGTATAAAAAGGGCAGGTTTAGTTTTAATGTAAAAGGCGGAAGATGCGAAGCATGTAGCGGTGACGGTATTTTAAAGATTGAAATGCACTTTTTACCGGATGTTTATGTACCGTGTGAGGTATGTCAGGGAAAACGATATAACAGAGAAACACTGGAAGTAAAATACAAAGGAAAGAGTATTTACGATGTACTGAATATGACCGTAGAGGAAGCTTTGGCTTTCTTTGACCATGTTCCGTCTATCAAGAGAAAAATCCAGACTTTATACGATGTGGGATTGTCCTATATTCGTTTGGGACAGCCTTCCACAGAGCTTTCCGGAGGAGAGGCGCAGAGAATTAAGCTTGCCACAGAGCTGAGCAAGAGAAGTACCGGAAAGACGATTTATATTTTAGATGAGCCGACAACAGGTCTGCATTTTGCAGATGTGCATAAGCTCATTGAAATTCTCCAAAGGCTTTCCGAAGGCGGAAATACCGTTGTAGTCATTGAGCATAATTTAGATGTCATTAAAACAGCAGATTACATTATTGATATAGGACCGGAGGGCGGAGATAAGGGAGGAACTGTGGTTGCAAAGGGAACTCCTGAGGAGATTGCAGCAAATCCGGCATCTTATACAGGTCAATATGTGTCAAAATATTTGAGATGATTGCCCCTTTTCAATAGAGGGGAAGTTGTATATAATGAAGTAGAGCCAAGGCAAAAGGTCTTAGGAAAGGGGTAAATGAATGGCAGCATCAGACATTGGAATTGATTTGGGAACAGCCAGTATCCTTGTTTATGCCAAGGGTAAGGGGATTGTTTTGAAAGAACCATCCGTAGTTGCATACGATAAAGATAATAATAAAATACGTGCAGTAGGCGAGGAAGCCCGTCAGATGATAGGGCGTACACCGGGGAATATTGTGGCAGTGCGTCCTTTGAGACAGGGAGTAATTTCTGACTATGAGGTTACAGAGAAAATGCTGAAATATTTTATTTCCAAAGCAATCGGAAAGAGAGCATTTCGAAAACCACGTATCAGTATATGTGCGCCAAGCGGCATCACCGAGGTGGAGAAAAAAGCAGTAGAAGAAGCCACTTATCAGGCAGGCGCCAGAGAAGTGCACATTATAGAAGAACCCATTGCAGCAGCCATTGGCGCAGGCATTGATATTACAATACCTTTTGGAAATATGATTGTGGATATCGGAGGAGGAACAACAGACGTTGCCGTAATTTCACTGGGCGGCACAGTGGTTTCCACTTCTATTAAGCTTGCAGGAGATGATTTTGATGATGCAATTATGCGTCATGTGCGAAAAAAACACAATCTGATGATCGGAGAGAGAACAGCAGAGGACATTAAAATCCAGATTGGAACAGTGTATTCCTCTCCGCAGCCCAAGAGCATGGAAGTAAAGGGGCGTGATACGATTACGGGATTACCAAAGAGTGTTACGCTTACTTCAGAAGAAATCAAAGAGGCTTTAAGGGATGCCACAACTCAGATTATGGAGACTATTCACAGCGTATTAGAGAAAACGCCGCCTGAGCTGGCAGCAGACGTGGCAGAAAGAGGCATTGTGCTCACCGGCGGAGGCGCTTTGCTGGGTGGTTTGGAAGAGCTGATTGAAGAAGAAACAGGAATTAATACCATTGTGGCAGATAATCCGGCACAGGTGGTTGCCATAGGCACAGGGCAATACATGGAAATGATGAGTAAAATGAACGGAAAATTATAGAGATACAGAGAGGAAGAAATGTGGAAGAAACCATTGAAGGATATATAGAGCATATCATATATCGAAATCAGGAAAACGGATATACTGTAGCAAACCTTGTTGCAGAAGAGACAGAGATTACCTGTGTGGGGATTTTTCAGTATCTGAATGAAGGTGAGGCTATAAGAGCCAAAGGAGTATATAAGGAACACCCTTCTTATGGGCAGCAGTTTTCTGTATCTTCTTATGAAATTGTCATTCCACAGGACTCTCTGGCAATGGAGAGATATTTAGGTTCGGGAGCTATAAAGGGTATCGGAGCCGCTCTGGCAGCTAGAATTGTGCGTCATTTTGGCGATGATACCTTGCGGATTATTGAAACGGAACCGGAACGTCTGGCAGAGGTAAAAGGCATTAGTGAGCGGAAAGCAAGGGAGATTGCAGAACAGGTAGAAGATAAGGCAGATATGAGAAAGGCAATGATGTTTCTTCAGCAATATGGCATTTCTCAGACTTTAGGCGCTAAAATTTATCAGCAGTATAAACAGGATATGTATCGGATTTTAAAAGAAAATCCATATAAGATGGCAGAGGACATTTCCGGTGTCGGATTTAAAATTGCAGATGAAATCGCAGCACGTATTGGTATTCATACGGACTCAGATTACCGTATTCGAAGCGGTCTTTTATACATATTGCTTCTGGCAACCGCAGAGGGACACGTATATCTTCCAAAAAGGGTTCTGCTGGCAAGAGCAGAAAAGCTTTTGGGTGTTCAGGCTGATTATATGGAAAAACATATTGTAGATTTGGCTATTGACCGCAAAATTGTAGTGAAGGAAATTACAGACGACTTTACGGACGAAAAAGAGCAGGTTGTCTATGCCAGTCAATATTATCAAATTGAGCTGCATACAGCTCAGATGCTTCATGAGTTGAATTTAAAGGATACCGTAGATGAAGAGGTAATTGCAGAAAAAATTCGAAGAATTCAAAAAGCAGAAAAAATTGAATTGGATGAGATGCAGCAGCAGGCGATTGCAGAAGCTGTGAAAAATGGCTTGTTGGTGATTACCGGAGGACCAGGAACAGGAAAGACTACGACGATTAACGGTATTATCCGATATTTTGAAATGGAAGGACTGGATATTTACCTTGCAGCTCCTACCGGAAGAGCAGCGAAACGTATGACGGAAGCTACGGGATACGAGGCGAAAACCATCCACAGAATGTTAGAACTTACAGGAGCTCCGGAGGAAAAGTCAGGAAGTATTTATTTTGAAAGAAATGCTCAAAATCCTTTAGAGGCGGATGTAATTATCATTGATGAAATGTCTATGGTAGATATTTTTTTGATGCACGCATTGTTGTCAGCGGTGGTATCGGGAACGAGATTGATTTTAGTAGGTGATGTAAATCAGCTTCCCAGTGTAGGACCGGGAAGTGTTTTAAAAGATATTATTGCTTCCGGTGAGTTTCCTGTTGTGGAGCTGGTGAAAATTTTCCGTCAGGCATCGCAAAGCGATATTGTCGTAAACGCCCATAAGATTAATCAGGGAGTACCGGTAAGCTTAGATAATAAAAGTATGGATTTCTTCTTTTTGAAGAGATATGATGCAAATGTGATTATCAGTGTTGTGATTACTCTTATTCAGAAAAAAATGCCTAAGTTTGTAGATGCAGAGCCTTATGATATACAGGTGCTGACACCTATGCGAAAAGGGCTTTTAGGCGTGGAGAGGTTAAACGTTATTTTGCAGCAGTATCTTAATCCTCCTTCTAAGGAAAAGAAAGAGAAGGAGCATGGCAAAGGACTTTTCAGAGAAGGGGACAAGGTCATGCAGATTAAGAATAATTATCAGTTGGAGTGGGAAATCAGAGGTCTTTACGGTATTCCTGTGGAAAAGGGCGTAGGTGTCTTTAACGGAGATACAGGCATTATAAAAGAAATCAATACTTTTGCAGAAACGATTACCGTAGAGTTTGATGAGCGAAGATTTGTGGAATATAGCTTTAAGCAGCTGGAGGAATTAGAGCTTGCTTATGCAATTACCATCCATAAGGCACAGGGAAGCGAATATCCGGCAGTGATTATTCCTCTTTTGGCAGGACCGAAAATGCTGATGAACCGAAATCTTCTTTATACGGCAGTTACCAGAGCCAGAAAATGTGTGACTTTGGTAGGAGATGAAAAGGTTTTTGCAGAAATGGAAAATAACAAAATGGAGCAAAGTCGGTATACGACTCTTGATTTGAGAATAAAGGAGAGTCATTGAGAAGAAATTTATTTTTAGATATTTTATATCCAAGGCACTGTCCCGTCTGTCATGAGATTACAGTGCCTTGGGGAAGAAAAATTTGTGATACATGCAAAGACAAATTAAAGCCCATTTATGGGGCAAGATGCTTTTGCTGCTCGAAGCCGCTTCAAAGGGCAGAGCAGGAATATTGTAAGGATTGCAGAAAAACACGTCAATTTCAACAGGGACTGGGGATTTTTTCTTACAGTACCCTTCTTCAAAATTCTTTATTTCAGTTAAAATACGGAAAACGTCAAGAATACGGTACGTTCTATGGTGAGTTCGCCGCATACTATTCCAGAGAAAAAATAGAAAAATGGAAAATAGATATTATTATGCCAATTCCCCTTCATCCTCGCCGATTGGAAAAGCGAGGTTATAATCAGGCAGGTGTGCTTGCCGAGGCATTGGGAAAGAAGTTGGGGATACCTGTGGATGAAAAAAATTTGAAAAGACGGAAGAATACAAAGCCGCAAAAAGAATTAAATCATCGGGAACGGCAGAAAAATATGAAAAATGCTTTTATTGTACGAAAAAAATTAAAAGAAGAAAATATACTTTTAGTAGATGACATTTACACAACAGGAAGTACCATAGAAGAAGCGGCAAAAGAGCTGAAAAAGGCAGGAGCACAAAATATCTTTTTTCTTACAATAGCCATTGGTGCAGATAGCTGAAAAGTCTTGATTAGGTTCCTTTGAGTATGCTATAATGCAGTATGTATGATTATAAGTTTTTGAAGAAAAAACAGGAAAAGAGGTATTTTATGCTAAATAATCAGAAAATTAAAAAAATGCATAAATTGGCCCTGTACGAGTCAGGAGAAGGAAAGCGTCATTTGGCCATCAGCAATTATTATCGCAGTGATTATATTGGGCTGGCACTGATTAAAAACTTTTTTTTGACAACAATTGCTTATGGTATACTGCTGCTGATTTATTTTGGATATAACAGTGAATATTTAATGGCGAATATCCATCGGATGAATTTGGCGCTGCTTATTATAAAAATTGTTGGCGTGTATTTGATTATGCTTGTGGGATATAGTATTTTGACATATATATACTGCTCTGTAAAATATTCCAGAGCCCAAAAAGGAATACAAGAATATTATAAAGGATTAAATCAAATGAAGAAAATGTACGACAGAGAAGAGAAAAGAAACGGAAAAATTTCAGGAAGGAGAGCGCGGTCATGACAGTATTATTAGAGTTAAAACAAAAAATAAAAAGCTTTTACAGTGAACATGATGTGCTGTTGCTTTCTATTTTGAAATTCTTATTGGGATTTCTTTTGTTTCAGGGAATTAATACCAGTTTAGGATTTATGAAACCGTTGGATAATATTTTTGTGGTTTTGATTTTGGCGATTATCTGTGCGGTTCTTCCCATTAACGCAATGACGGTACTTGCATGTGTTATGATTATTACGCATTGCTATGCCATTAGCGTGGAGGTAGCAGGCTTTGCAGGTCTTTTGATTTTGTTGCTGCTTATGTTATTTTTGAGATTTACATCACAGGATAATCTGGCGCTTGTTTTGACACCCGTAGCTTTTACATTTAAAATTCCTGTGGCAGTACCGATTGGCAGTGGCCTTTTAAGAGGACCGGCTTGTGCGATACCGGCGTGCTGCGGTGTTGTTTTATATTCTTTCATGCAGGTGGTACAGGAAAAAAGTGCGGTTCTTCAGGGAAAGGAAACAGAGACAATTCAAAAACTTCAGCTTTTATTAGACGGACTGATGAAAAATCGGGAAATGTGGATTACAATCGTGGCGTTTATTATTGTATTGACGACAGTTTATCTGATTTCCAGATGCTCTTTTGATTATTCATGGAGAGTAGCGAACGCGTCTGGTGCAGTGATTTACATAGTTATTATGGTTTTAGGAGGTATGTTCCTCAGCGTAGATGTTGATATTATGGGAGTAATTTTAGCAGCTGTGTTTTCCGTACTGATTGGACTTGTCATTGAGTTTGCAGTATTGGGCGTGGATTATTCCAGAAGTGAGCATACACAGTTTGAGGATGATGAATATGTATACTATGTAAAGGCAGTTCCAAAGTCTATTGTGGCACAGAAGGAAAAAAGCATTAAAAAAATATCGTCTGAATTTGAAAAGAAGGATGCTGCGGAGCAGAAAGAGGCAACTCCTGTGGAACAGGTAAGCGAGGAGAATTTTGATTTTGAAAAGCAGTTAGAGGAGTCATTGAAGGATTTATAAGTAAACAGAAAATTTAAGAATAAGGGATTAGGAAGTAAGATAAAGGGGAGGTGAAAAAATGAGCAGGTTTTTTGATTTTATAGAAAATAATTTCGGTTCAATTTCATCTTTTGATAAAATACAATGGATGGATATTGTGGAGATACTTTTAATCGCAGTTTTTGTATACCAGTTTATGCTGTGGATAAGAAATACCAGAGCATATTCACTTTTAAAGGGTATTTTGATTGTGGTACTGTTCATTTTTATAGCATATTTTCTTCAGATGAATACCATATTATGGTTGGTTTATAATGCAGGAGGATATGCAATCACGGCTGTTCTGATTATCTTTCAGCCTGAACTCAGAAAAGCACTGGAAGAGTTAGGACATAAGAAAATTGTAAGTAGTATTATTCCCTTTGACAGTAGTAAAAATGAAAATGAGGGAAGATATAGTGACAGAACAGTAAATGAAATTGTGCGTGCTACCTTTGAAATGGCAGAGGTAAAAACAGGGGCATTAATCGTTATAGAAGAGGAAACGGTTCTTAATGAATTTATCAGAACGGGAATTACATTAGATTCCTTAATCAGTAGTCAGTTGTTAATTAATATCTTTGAGCATAACACACCTCTTCATGACGGAGCAGTAATTGTAAGGGGAGACAGAATTATCGCAGCTACCTGTTATCTTCCGCTTTCAGATAATTTAAGCCTGAATAAAAATTTGGGTACAAGACATCGCGCAGGAGTGGGAATTAGTGAAGTCAGTGATTCTTTGACGATTATTGTCTCAGAAGAAACAGGCAGAGTGTCAGTAGCGAGAAATGGCAAGCTTCAGGTTGGCCTGACAAAGGAAGAATTAAAAGATGTTCTGGTGGAAGAACAGAACAAAAATAATCAGGAAAAACAGAAGCATAAATCAAAATTGAAGCTGTGGAAGGGATTGGTGAAGAATGAAAAAAAACATGATTAACAAATTTACCCTAAAAGTTCTTTCACTGATTATTGCGATTTTGATTTGGTTATTGGTTCGAAATGTGGATGATCCAATTGTTGTGCGAACCTTTTATGAAATACCGGTAAGCATTGAAAACGCCTCTTATCTTGCGGAAAACTTAGAAATTCCATTACTGGTGGATGGAAAGGATACCGTGAAAGTTCGAGTTAAGGGCGCTCGTTCTGTTGTGAGTAAGCTGAAAAAGGAAGATATCAAGGCTGTCGCAGATATGACACAAATTATTTCAAAAGATACTACACCGATTATGGTGCCTGTGGAGGTTACCGGTACAGGTATATCAGACTCAGATATTACAGTGAGACCTAGAAATATCCAGGTAGATATTGAAAAACAGAAAAGTGTGGAAAAAACCATTGCTGTCAGCACCGGAGATACACAACCGGATAAGGATTATGAAATCGGGAATTTAAAAGCAAATCCTGAGAAGGTTACGATTTCAGGACCGGAAACCATCATTAATAAAATTGATAAGGTAGTTGCTTTAATCGATGTGACAGGAAGAAAAGAAAGTAATATAGAAATAAAGTCTCAACTAAAGATATATGATAAAAATCTGGATGAATTGTCACCAAAACAGCTGGAATATCTGAATATAAAAGAAATCAGTGATAATACTATCCGAATACAGGCGCAGTTCTGGAAAGTAAAACAGAATGTGAAGATAAAAGCCGAATATTCGGGAGAACCGAAGCGTGGCTATGAGGTAGACAGTATTAATCTGGTGCCGGATACAATCAGCGTGGCAGGGACTGATGAGGCTTTAAAGAAGCTGGAACAGGAAGGCAATACACTGGAAATTCCGGGGAAATATATTGATGTTACAGACAAGACGGGAGATTTTGAACAAAATATTGATTTGAGTGAATTGCTTCCAGAGGATTTGAAGCTGGTAAGAGATTTGAACAGCTCTGTAATTGCTACGGTAAAAATTCTTCCGTATAACAGCAGGGACTACGAGGTTTCCGTTACTCAGATTGAAGCAGATAATAAAGCGGAAGATTTAGATTTGGTATTTCAGGATGAACAGATTACAATTCGTGCAAAAGCAAAAGAGCAGGATTTAGATAGTCTAAGTGCTGCCAATATACAGGTTCAAATTGATTTGAGCGGATACGGAGAAGGGGAATACGAAGTCCCGGTAACTGTTACGCTGCCAGGTGGATATGAGCTGGTAGAAAGTATCAAAGTAAAGGTGAAATTAGTTCCGGGAGCTGAAAAGTAAAGGAACGGGCAGGAAGTGAAAGGGTTGTATGGTTAGTAAAAAGGTAATAATAAAAAATCCTACCGGTCTTCATTTAAGACCGGCGGGAGTTCTCTGCAAAGAGGCGATGCAGTTTAAATCGTTGATAACATTTAATTTCCGTGGGGGAACGGCAAATGCAAAAAGCGTATTGAGCGTTTTAGGCGCTTGTATTAAGTCGGGAACAGAAATTGAATTGGTATGCGAAGGAGAAGATGAAGAGCTTGCATTGAAAACTCTCGTAGACGCAATAGAAAGCGGTTTAGGGGAATAGAAAGTGAGGACTGTTGCTTGATGAACGCAATGGTCCTCTTTTGTGATAAAAAAGGAAGGAAAAAGAAAAATGATACATAATAAGATGAAACAAGGGATAAAAGACGGAGTTCCCATAGCAATCGGTTATTTTTCAGTAAGTTTTACTTTTGGTATGCTGGCAGCCAAAAGCGGTATATCCATATTCCATGCGGTGTTGATTTCTTTGCTTAATTTGACTTCGGCGGGGCAGTTTGCAGGCATGAACGCAATTCTTGCTCAGGCATCTTTTATGGAAATGGCTTTGACACAGCTTGTTATCAATATAAGATATAGTCTGATGTCCCTTTCCCTGTCTCAGAAGTTAGACAGCAGTGTAAAAGTGAGAGAACGACTGGCAGTGTCTTATGGAGTGACAGATGAAATCTTTGCAGTGGCAAGCTCCAAGCCGGGAACAATAGGGGCACACTATATGCATGGATTAATACTTCTTCCTGTATTGGGGTGGGTAGGAGGAACTTTTGCAGGAGCAGCGGCAGGCTCGCTTCTTCCTGCTGAGATAATCAGTGCGCTGGGAGTTGCTTTATATGGAATGTTTATTGCCATTGTAGTTCCCGTAGCAGCAGAGCGCAAGGAAGTAAAGGTAGTTGTTCTTACAGCCCTTTGTCTGAGTACAGCGCTTTATTATCTGCCCATAGGAAAGCGGATTTCTTCCGGATTTTCCATGATTATCTGCACCGTGTTTGCAGCCGGCTTAGGCGCCGTTTTATTTCCAATAAAGGAGGAACAGGAATGATATACGCATATATTTTTGTAATGGCAGGAGTCACTTATCTGATTAGGATGCTGCCTCTTACATTGGTGCAAAAGAAGATTACCAATGTCTATGTACGTTCGTTTTTATACTATATTCCCTATGCCTGCCTGACTGCAATGACATTTCCGGCTGTTCTCTATGCAGCCAGCTCGCCAATCGCTGCATTTTGTGGCTTTATCATGGCTGTATTTATGGGATTAAGAAAGAAAAGCTTGATTGTAGTAGCTTTGTCAGCTTGCACTGTTGTGTTTTTGGTGGAAAGAATTGTGGAGTTTTTGTAAAAAAATTATGAGGCTGTTTTATGGAGTAATACTTCATAGGACAACCTCATAATTTTTAGCTTTTCTTTTTTCGATTTTGTTTTCTGATGTGGTATTTTACAATCAGTATAATCATAATGACTGCAAACAAAATTGTCAAAGTTATTATGATAGGCAGAAGCAGTGGGGAAGGAAAAATTGTTTTTACAGTGCCTATTCGGAACATGGACATATCGGCAGTAATCTGTGTTTCTACGGAAAGAGGAAGCTGCATTGAAGTTCTGTATAGTTCTGTTCCGTTATAGGACCAAGTACGGGTACGCTGGTTATTTTCATCGCTGTCTGAAACAGAAAGTGCATCGGCAGTGACTGCTTTTGGCAGAATGACGTTTCCTGCCGGTGTGGTTTTGTCCATCCAGTAAAGGGATTGGCTATGGAAATTGTCAAATCCATAGTCAAAAAGTGTTCTGGTATCGGTGAAGCGTTCGTCATTTTCAGAACGAAGAACCACACAAATCAAGGTCATATCTTCTCTGGAGGCAGCGGTAACTAAAGTGTTTCTGGCTGCTTCTGTATGTCCGGTTTTACCTGCAATAGCTCCTTCGTAATAATATTTTCCGTCAACCAGAAGCGCATTATGATTTTCCATATTTCTGGAGGCAGCAGTTTTATTCGTAGGAGGAATAGTATATTTGGCAGCTCCTGCGATTTTACAGAAAGCTTCATTTTTTACAGCCTCCCGAAGAATAAGCGCCAAGTCATAAGCTGTTGTATAATGATTAGGATCGGGCAATCCGTTGGCATTGACGAAGTGCGTGTTAGTACAGCCAATTTCGGCGGCTTTGGCATTCATCATAGCCGTGAAATTCTCCACAGAACCGGCTACTTCCACAGCCATTTGCGTACAAACTTCATTGGCAGAAGCCAACATAATAGCATAAAGACATTGCTCTACGGTAAGAACTTCACCAACCTGTGCATTAATGGTGGAATTTCCCGGAGCTAGGTCAGGGAGAATAATGTCGGTAAAAGTAATATTTTTGTTTAAATCCGGTATGTTTTCCAGTATAATGAGAGCTGTCATTACTTTTGTAGTGCTTGCCGGATAGCGTATTTCATTCATAGATTTATCAAAAAGCACCTGTCCGGAGGAAGCCTCCATAAGGACACCGGATGCACTGGAAATCTCAGGAGCAGAAGGCCATCCGGAGGGGAAATCCTGAGCACTGACAGATAAAGGTGATAAAAGACATAACAGCAAGGAAAAGACGGATAGTAATAGTTTTTGTATTTGTTTTTTATAACGCAAGTGAAATCCCTCCTTCTTTCTAATCATATATAGTATAGCATACACGGGGATTTCTTGAAATAAAAAATAAAAAGGAAAAGGCGGTTTTTCACTTTTTATTTTCTTTTTTATCACAATTTGAACACAATTAATTGATAGACTAAAACTCGTAAAAGGGAAATGAAATTCACGAAAGGAAGTAAAGGCTATGAGTGATGAATATAATAATACAAATGAAGAAATGGAAAATGGAAGCTTAAATGAAAATCAAAATGAAAACAAGGAAACAAGGCAAGAGCCGGGAGAAATTCCTACACCGGAAAATCCATGCTATGCACGTTCTTATAAAAAAGAGGAAGCAGGCAGCGATGATATGAAGATTGAAGAACCGAAAATGGAGGAACAGAAACAGGAAGAAAAGAAAGAATATCAGCCGTATCAGTTTTCCGCTCCAAATCAGCCACAGCAGCCGAAGAAAAAGAAACAGTCTTCCGGTTTAGCAAAAAAATTGGGAATGACAGCAGCAGTGGCAGCGGTCTTCGGATTAGTTGCAGGCGGTGTGTTCTTAGGTGTAAATTATGTGGGAAATGAAGTGGTGAGACCGGAAAAGGTTCAGATTGACAATACACCGGTTACAGACGGTAAAACCGTAGAAGGTGCAGATGCAATCAATAATATAGAAACCACAGGCAATACAGTGGCAGATGTTGCTAAGAATGTAATGCCGTCTATTGTAGCCATTACGGGAATAAGCATACAGGAAATTCCAAATTACTTTGGTTTTGGCGTGCAGGCGCAGACAGTACCGAGCAGCGGCTCCGGAATTATTGTAGGACAAAATGACGAAGAGCTGTTGATTGCTACAAATAATCATGTGGTAGCAGATACGGAGTCCATTACCGTATGCTTTACAAATCAGGATGGTACGGCAGCTTCCACAGGCGAGAATAATTTGGAAGATACCGCAGCAACAGATGAGAATAGTACAGATTTAGAGGCAGGTACAGCAGTAGAAGCACAGATTAAGGGTACAGATGCAGATAATGATTTGGCTGTTATCGCAGTAAAAATAGCAGATATTCCGGCAGATGTATTAAGCCAGATTAAAGTGGCTACCATTGGCAGTTCCGATGATATGATTATCGGTGAGCAGGTTGTTGCGATTGGTAATGCGTTAGGATACGGACAGTCAGTAACAAGCGGTTATGTCAGTGCATTAAATAAAAGAGTAAGCTCTGACAATATTGACAGTACCTTTATTCAGACAGATGCAGCCATTAACCCCGGAAACAGCGGCGGCGCTCTTTTGAATATGAAAGGTGAGCTGGTTGGAATTAACTCCTCTAAAATTGCTTCCAATGAAGTAGAAGGTATGGGCTTTGCAATACCGATTTCCAGAGCCGAGCCGATTTTAGATAACTTGATGAGTAAGAAGACAAGAAGCAAAGTAGAAGATGAAAATAAAGCCGCTTACCTTGGAATTACCTGTAAAAATGTGACAGCAGAGGCATCTCAAATGTACAACATGCCAACAGGTGTATTTGTAGACAGTGTGGTAGAAGACGGACCGGCAGAAGAAGCAGGAATTCAGGCAGGCGATATTATCCGTAAAATTGACGGAACAAGCATAAGCACAAACGAAGGTTTGATTGAGCAGCTTCAGTATTATGAAGCCGGAGAAGAAATTGATTTCGTAGTTTCAAGAGCAAACGGCGGAGAATATAAAGAAGAAACCATTACCGTAGAATTGGGTGCGAAAAAGGATGCACCATCCACATCAGGAAATCCAATCTTAGGTAATCGTTAATTATAAAGAAGGGAAGTTGTTGTTTTAGGCGCAGCTTCCTTTTCCTTTATAAAAAGTTTACTTGTAGCAAAAACTAATTTGTGATAAGATACCCACAAGTGGTTTAAGCTGAGGAAAACAGAAAGAAAGCAGGAAAGAGATATGTCAGATGATAAAGAATATTTAAAGACAAATAATCCATCTGAAGAAACAGATGAGAAGGAAAATAAGGACCAATATGAAAAAATCTGTTTTATGTGCAGAAGACCGGAAAGCAAAGCAGGGAAGATGATAGACCTTCCAAATGATATTCATATTTGTACAGATTGTATGCAGAGAAGCTTTGATACCATGAATAACAGCAATATCAATTATGATGAGCTGATGCGTAATATGCCGAATATCAGTATGATTGATTTAAGTTCTCTGCAAAATCAAATTCCAAACAGACAAAAGGTAAAGAAAAAACAGGAAGCGCCAAAAGAAAAGGTAGCTCCAAAGGTTTTTGACATAAAGAGTATTCCGGCGCCTCATAAAATTAAGGCGAGTCTGGATGAGTATGTGATTGGACAGGAAAAGGCAAAAAAAGTAATGTCCGTAGCTGTTTACAACCATTATAAACGTGTTTTTGCGGATATGAACGATGATATTGAAATCGAGAAATCCAATATGCTGATGATTGGACCGACAGGAAGTGGAAAAACATATCTTGTAAAAACGCTGGCAAGACTTTTGGATGTGCCTCTTGCCATTACCGACGCAACTTCTCTGACAGAAGCCGGTTATATCGGTGATGACATTGAAAGCGTGGTAAGTAAGCTTTTGGCAGCAGCAGACAATGATGTGGAAAGAGCGGAGCATGGAATTATTTTTATCGATGAAATTGATAAAATTGCCAAGAAAAAGAATACAAATCAGAGAGACGTAAGCGGCGAGGCTGTACAGCAGGGAATGTTAAAACTTCTGGAGGGAAGTGAAATTGAAGTTCCTGTGGGAGCAAACAGTAAAAACGCTATGGTTCCTCTTACAACAGTGAATACAAAGAATATTTTATTCATCTGCGGAGGCGCTTTCCCTGATTTGGAAGAAATTATCAAAGAACGTCTGAATAAAACCGCATCCATTGGTTTTCAGGCTGATTTAAAAGATAAATACGACCATGATAATACCCTTCTGGAAAAAGTAACTGTGGATGATATTAAAAAATTCGGTATGATACCGGAATTTTTGGGACGTCTTCCGATTATCTTTACTTTAACGGGATTAAACAGAGATATGCTGGTGGAAATTTTAAAAGAGCCGAAAAATGCGATTTTAAAACAATACCAGAAGCTTTTGGCGTTGGATGAAGTAAAATTGGAATTTGAAGACGGCGCACTGGAAGCCATTGCCGATATGGCGCTGGAGAAACATACAGGAGCCAGAGCTCTTCGTGCTATTTTGGAAGAATATATGCTGGATATTATGTATGAAATTCCAAAGGATGACAGCATCGGAGAAGTGATTATTACAAAAGAATATATTGAGCATACAGGCGGTCCGAGAATTTTATTAAGAGGTCAGGAAATGCCTATGCTGGAAGCAAAATAAAAAAGCATATCATTAAGTAAATATCAGGAATATTTATATCTTTCATGCAGAACTGCATTTTAGAGAGAATAGACATTCCTGATATTGTTTAAAGATATGCTTTCACTTTTCTTATAAAATCCTGTAAAACAAAAAAAGATGCAGGAGATGGGACTTGAACCCACACGATATTGCTACCACAGGCACCTGAAGCCTGCGCGTCTGCCAATTCCGCCACTCCTGCATTTCTTATTAAGTTTGTGCTGTCTTAAGCACAAGGTATATAATACATGATGTTATTCGAAATGTCAACAGTAAATTTGAAAAAAATTTAAGTTTTTTTATGAGAATATTCTACACAAGAGTATGAAAAAAAAGGTTGAAAATTACTATATGTTGTGATAAACTTTTAGCAATTTGGGAAAAAATAGGGCTTTACAAAAGAGCCGCTCAGAAAGGAAGACAGGTGAAAGCATGAAAGCATTTTTGATACTGGAAGACGGAACTGTTTTTACAGGAACCAGCATTGGTTCTAAAAAGGAAATCATCAGTGAAATTGTCTTTAATACATCTATGACAGGCTATTTAGAGGTGCTTACAGATCCTTCTTATGCAGGACAGGCAGTCTGTATGACCTATCCTTTAATCGGAAATTATGGTATTTGCCATGAAGATCAGGAGTCTTTAAGACCATGGCCGGATGGGTATATCGTTAGAGAATTATCTCGCATGCCAAGCAATTTCAGAAGTGAAGACACGATTCAGAACTTCTTAAAGCAATATGATATTCCGGGAATTGCAGGCATTGATACAAGAGCTCTGACGAAGCTGCTGAGAGAAAAAGGCACAATGAACGGAATGATTACAACAGATGCAGCTTATAAATTAGAAGAGATTATTCCAAGATTAAAGGCATACAACACAGGAAAAGTAGTGGAACGTGTAACCTGTGAAGAAAAAACAGTTTTAAAGGGAGAAGGTCCGAAGGTAGCTTTAATGGACTTTGGAGCCAAAGATAATATTGCAAAATCTTTAAATGAAAGAGGCTGCGAGGTAACTGTTTATCCTGCCTTCACAAAAGCAGAGGAAATTCTGAAAACAAATCCAGATGGAATTATGCTTTCTAACGGCCCTGGAGATCCGAAGGAATGTACTTCTATTATAGAAGAAATAAAAAAATTATATGACTCTGAAGTTCCTATTTTTGCTATTTGTCTGGGACATCAGCTCATGGCGCTTGCCACAGGAGCGGACACAAAGAAAATGAAATACGGACACAGAGGAGGAAATCACCCTGTAAAGGATTTGGAAACAGGAAGAGTATATATTTCCTCTCAGAACCATGGTTATGTAGTCGACACAGAGACCTTAAATCCGGAAATTGCTGTTCCGGCATTTATCAATGTTAACGATAAGACAAATGAAGGCTTAAAGTATACAGGAAAGAATATCTTTACCGTACAGTTCCATCCGGAAGCTTGTCCGGGACCACAGGACTCAGGCTATTTATTTGACAGATTTTTAAAAATGATGGAGGTGACCAAATAATGCCGAAAAATCCAGATATTAAAAAGGTATTGATGATAGGCTCCGGCCCGATTGTTATCGGACAGGCAGCAGAATTTGATTATGCAGGTACACAGGCATGCCGTTCCTTAAAAGAGGAAGGAATTGAGGTCGTTTTATTAAACTCCAATCCGGCTACGATTATGACGGACAAGGATATTGCAGATAAGGTTTATATTGAGCCTTTGACAGTGGAAGTGGTAGAGCAGCTCATTTTAAAGGAAAAACCGGACAGTGTGCTTCCGACTCTGGGCGGACAGGCCGGGCTGAACCTTGCTATGGAGCTGGAAGAAAGAGGTTTCTTAAAAGAGCATAATGTGCGTCTTATCGGAACAACCTCCGAAACCATTAAAAAGGCAGAAGACCGTCAGGAATTTAAGGACACTATGGAAAAAATCGGAGAGCCTATTGCAGCTTCTCTGGTAGTAAAGAATGTAGAAGACGGAATTGCGTTCAGTAATAAAATCGGTTATCCGGTAGTTCTTCGCCCTGCTTATACATTAGGAGGAAGCGGCGGCGGAATTGCCAATAACGAAGAAGAATTAGTAGAAATTCTGGAAAACGGACTTCGCCTGTCTCGTGTAGGAGAGGTACTGGTAGAACGTTGCATTGCAGGCTGGAAAGAAATTGAATACGAAGTAATGCGTGACAGTGCAGGAAACTGCATTACCGTATGTAATATGGAAAATCTCGACCCCGTAGGTGTACATACCGGAGACAGTATTGTAGTGGCACCTTCTCAGACCTTGGGTGACAAGGAATATCAGATGCTTCGTACTTCTGCTTTAAATATTATTACAGAGCTGGGAATTACAGGCGGATGTAATGTACAGTATGCTTTAAATCCTAACAGCTTTGAATATTGCGTAATTGAGGTAAACCCTCGTGTATCACGTTCTTCTGCGCTGGCATCTAAAGCTACGGGATATCCGATTGCAAAGGTAGCGGCAAAGATTGCCCTTGGATATACCTTAGATGAAATTAAAAATGCCATTACAGGAAAAACTTATGCCAGCTTTGAGCCAATGCTGGATTACTGTGTTGTAAAAATTCCTCGTCTGCCATTTGATAAATTTATCAGCGCTAAGAGAACATTGACAACACAGATGAAGGCAACCGGAGAGGTTATGAGCATCTGCAATAACTTTGAAGGCGCTTTAATGAAGGCAATCCGTTCACTGGAGCAGCATGTGGACAGTCTCATGTCTTATGATTTTACAGGGCTTTCCAAAGAGGATTTAATAGAGGAGCTTTGCATTGTAGATGACATGCGTATCTGGAGAATTGCCGAGGCAATCCGCAGAGGCGTTGATTACGAAACCATTCATAAGATTACGAAGATTGATAACTGGTTTATTGATAAAATTGCCATTCTTGTAGAAATGGAAGAGGAGCTTAGAAAGAAAGAGCTTACCGAAGACCTTTTAAGAGAAGCAAAGAGAATTGAGTTTCCGGATCATGTGATTGCAAAACTGGCAGGTAAAACAGAAGATGAAGTAAAAGCTCTGCGTAAAGAATACGGCATTACAGCAGCTTATAAAATGGTAGATACCTGTGCGGCAGAGTTTGAGGCAAGTACACCATATTATTATTCTGTTTACGGCGGCGAAAACGAAGCAGAAGGTAAAACAGACAAGAAAAAAGTATTGATTTTAGGCTCCGGTCCTATTCGTATCGGACAGGGTATAGAATTCGATTTCTGCTCCGTACACTGTACATGGGCATTTGAAAAAGAAGGCTACGAAACCATTATTATCAATAATAACCCTGAAACAGTAAGTACAGACTTTGATATTGCAGATAAGCTTTATTTTGAGCCGTTGACACCGGAAGATGTGGAAAATGTAGTAAATGTAGAAAAGCCGGATGGAGCAGTCGTACAGTTTGGTGGACAGACAGCAATTAAGCTGACAGAAGCTTTGATTAAAATGGGTGTGAAAATTCTGGGAACTTCTGCAGAAAATGTAGATGCTGCCGAGGACAGAGAGCTGTTTGACGGTATTTTGGAGGAATGTCATATTCCAAGACCAAAGGGGCATACAGTATATACAGCAGAAGAAGCAAAGAAAGCTGCAAATGAGCTGGGATATCCTGTTTTAGTACGTCCTTCTTATGTATTAGGCGGACAGGGGATGCAGATTGCTATTAATGATGAAGATGTGGAAGAATATATTGGAATTATCAATCGTATTGCACAGGAACATCCAATTCTGGTAGATAAGTATTTACAGGGTAAGGAAATCGAGGTAGATGCAGTATGTGATGGAGAGGATATTTTAATTCCGGGAATTATGGAACATATCGAAAGAGCCGGTATTCATTCCGGAGACAGTATTTCTGTATATCCTGCAAGAACCATCAGTGAGACTGCGAAAAAGACTATTGAGGAATACACACGAAGACTGGCAAAATCTCTTCATGTGCTGGGAATGATTAATATTCAGTTCATTGTATGTGGTGAGGAAGTATATGTTATTGAAGTAAATCCACGTTCCAGCCGTACCGTACCGTATATCAGCAAGGTGACAGGTATTCCAATCGTTCCGTTAGCTGCAAAGGTGATTTTAGGGCATAAATTAAAGGACTTAGGATATACACCGGGACTTCAGCCGGAAGCAAAATATTATGCAGTGAAAATGCCGGTATTCTCCTTTGAAAAAATCAGAGGTGCGGACATCAGTCTGGGACCTGAAATGAAATCCACAGGAGAATGTCTGGGAATTTCCGAAAGCTTTAATGAAGCTCTGTACAAAGCCTTTTTGGGAGCAGGCATCAATCTTCCAAAGCATAAAAATATGATTATCACCGTAAGAGATGAAGACAAACAGGATATTATTCCTATTGCAAAACGTTTCTCTGATTTGGGATATAAGATTTATGCCACAAGAAGCACTGCAAAAGTATTAAATGAAAACGGTGTGAAGGCAGTGAGAACTAATAAGATTGAGCAGCCGTCACCAAACCTGATGGACTTAATTCTGGGACATAAGATTGACCTTGTTATTGATACGCCGAGTCAGGGTGTGGATAAGGCAAAGGACGGATTTATTATCAGAAGAAATGCCATTGAAACAGGCGTAAATGTATTAACCGCATTAGATACGGCAGAGGCACTGGTAACCAGTCTGGAAAACACAGATATTCAAAAGCTGGAATTGATTGATATCGCAGCAATTTAAGAGGAGAAGGTATGGATATTTTAGAACTGTTAAAGGTTGTTTTTTTAGGAATTGTAGAGGGTATTACAGAATGGCTTCCTATCAGTAGTACCGGACATTTAATTCTGGTAGAAGAATTTGTAAAGCTGGATGTAAGTAAAGCATTCTGGGAAATGTTTATGGTAGTCATTCAGTTAGGTGCAATTCTGGCGGTAGTTGTCTTATATTGGAAAGATATTTGGCCATTCCGAAATAAGAAACCAAAGCATGAAAATGTGACAAAAGTAGAAAAGGCAGCAGGAACTTTATGTCGTTTTGTCAAAATCGATAAGATGATTATGTGGCTGAAGATTATGGTATCCTGTCTTCCTGCAATTTTAATCGGTCTTCCTTTTGATGATTTTATTGAAAAGAAGTTCAATAACTGGTTTGTAGTAGCAGTTATGTTGATTGTATATGGTGTTCTCTTTTTAGTAGTGGAGGACTACAATGAAAAGAGAACAGTGAAAATTCATTCTATTGCAGATATTACATGGAAAACAGCTCTGCTTATCGGAATTTTCCAGGTATTGGCGTTAATTCCGGGAACTTCCCGTTCCGGTGCAACTATTATCGGTGGAATTCTTCTGGGAGCATCCAGAACAGTAGCGGCAGAATATACGTTTTTCCTTGCAATTCCTGTAATGTTTGGAGCAAGTCTTTTAAAAATTGTAAAATTTGGATTTGATTTTACTTCTTGGGAACTTACAATTTTAGGCGTAGGAACAGTGGTATCTTTTGTAGTGTCTATTTTGGCAATTAAATTCCTTATGGGCTACATCAAAAAACACGATTTTAAAGCCTTTGGCTGGTATCGAATTGTGTTAGGTATTATTGTAATGCTGTTTTTTACAATATTCAGATAATGAAAAGGGACTGTTGCAGTGTGGCAGTCCCTTGTTCTTGATTTTACGGGACATTGAGAAAGGAACGAAGGATTAAGATGGAGAACGAAGATAAAAAGGTTTTGGATTTGTCTATGGAGGCCGGAAGAATTTTGTTGGATGCAGGGGCAGAAATTTTCAGGGTAGAAGAAACTATTAAACGCATTGCAATGGCATTTGGAATTGAAAAATGCAGCCCTTTTGTTATGAGTACCGGTATTTTTCTTACAGCCGAAAATGAAGAAGGAGAGATGTATGCCAGTGTAAAGCATATTCCTATTCAAGGGGCAAAACTTCATAGAATAGCGGCGGTAAATCAGCTTTCCAGAGAAATTGTAGAAGGAAAGTATACCATTGAGGAAGCTGAAAAAAAACTGGAAGAAATTAAAAAGGAACCGGGAAAATCAGATATTAGTAGGATGCTTGCATCGGGGGTAGGTTCCGGTGGTTTTTGTTATCTGTTAGGTGGACAGGCTATGGATATGCTTGCGGCATTTCTTTCAGGTTTTTTGTTATATGTGGTACTTCTTGCTTTTGAAAAACGAGAAAAGACTACATCAAAAATTGTGTTAAATATGATTGGGGGATTTTGCGTTTCGCTTTTTGCTGTGATTTTTTATCGCATGGGGCTTGGAAATGCACCGGGCAGTATTTTGGTAGGTTCTGTTATGCCCTTAGTTCCGGGCGTATCTCTGGTGAATGCTGTCCGTGATTTTGCAGAGGGCAATTACATCGGAGGCGGTGTCCGCTTTTTAGACGCTTTGATGGTGGCTCTTGGAATTGCGTTGGGAGTCAGTCTGATGCACGTGGTTTACTTTCGGATGACAGGAGGAAGCCTATTATGATTACAGATGCAGTTTTACAGTTTCTGGCAGCCTTTTTCGGCACGATTGCTTTTTCTGTTTTGTTTTCTGTACCGAAAGAGCATTATCCGCTGTGCGGTGTGATTGGGGGAACAGGATGGCTGATTTGCTGGGCGCTTATTCATGTGCTCCATGTAGGTGTTGTAGAAGCTAATTTTGTTGCAACGGTATTTATTACGCTGGCATCTCGAATTGGCAGTACCGTGCGAAAATGTCCGGTAACTTTGTTTTTAATTGCTGGAATTTTTCCCGAAGTACCGGGAATTGGGGTATATAGAACCATTTATTACAGTATGCTGGATAATCATGAAAAAGGGCTTTATTACGGAAGGGAAACCTTGGGAATAGCCATTGCAATGGTATTGGGAATTATTCTGGTGTTTGAAATTCCTCAGAAAACCATTAATAGGTTATTTGGAGATAAAGCGCTATATGGAAGGAAATAAAAAGACGATTACCTATTACAAATCAAAAATTATAGATACATTTACGCTCAGTCTGCGCTCCCTTTGAGCCTGAGGTCTCAAAGCGTACTCGACAAATTCGCAAAATATATCTATAATTTTGATTATGCAGTAATGGGTAGTCGTCTTTTTTATTTTGAGAGAGTTTAATTTAAAATAATATCGTGCCATATTTACATTATAAAAAACTCTATGCTGTTACAATCGTGCCTGTTTTACCCAGATATCCGTCTTTTGCTTTTGCAATGGAGGTAATAATGGCTTTTCTGCCCGGTTTGGCTTCTACGAAGTCGATAGCAGCCTGAATTTTGGGCAGCATCGTGTAGTCTTCAAATTGCCCTTCTTCCATGTATTCTTTTAATTCGGCAGAAGTCACTTCGTGAAGTGCTTTTTCCTGTGTTGTTTCGTAATTTACAGAAACACAGTCTACGCTTGTTAAAATCAGGAGAATATCAGCGTCCAGTTCATCCGCCAGTTTTTCGCTGATTAAGTCTTTTTCAATGACTGCACTTGCTCCGGTAAGCTCTTCATTCTGTTCTAAAACGGGAATTCCGCCTCCTCCGGCGGCAATGACAACCTGTCCTGCATCAAATAAGGTTTTGATTGCGTCAATTTCAATAATCTTGTCCGGCTTTGGGGCGGCTACAATTCTGCGATATCCCTGTGCTGTTTTGGTTACATAATTTCCCTTTTTCTCTTCTTGGAAAGCTTCTTCCTCTGTCAGCGTTCTTCCGATAACTTTTACCGGTTCATGAAAAGCATCGTCATAAGGGTCTACGGTAACCTGTGTTAAAACAGTGCTGACCGGTTTATAAATACCTCTGCGAAGAAGCTCTGCTCTTAAAGCGTTTTGGATATCATAACCAATGTAGCCCTGACTCATGGCAGAGCATACAGACATGGGAACGGCAGTAAAATCAGGATGTACCTTTCCAAATTCGTTCATGGCAGTGTGTATCATGCCAATCTGAGGTGCATTGCTGTGTGTAATTACCAGATTAAGTCCGCATTCAATTAAATCTGCTAAAATTTTAGCGGAAGATTTTGTGGCACATTTTTGCTCCGGAAGTGTTGTGCCGAGAGCTCTGTGTCCAAGCGCTACTACTACTTTCTTTTTGCCCATAAAATAAGTCCTTCTTTCCTATCGTTTATAGTTATAAACCATTATATCGGTTACGGAAAAGAAAAGCAACAGAAAAAACCCGATACAAAAGTATCGGGTCTTTCCAACTTGAGGGGGGAGATAGTGAGTGGTTTATCAACTATCCATGTTCCATTATAAGGACAAAATATGAGGAAATTATGTCGGTTTTATAAAAAAATTGAAAACTCTCTTAAGAAAAATTAAAAGAAGCTTATCCTAAATAAGATTTTAAAAGTAAAAAGGTATTTTTTACACCGTCTACGTGGCTTCGCTCATAGCCATGGGAGGCGTAGACACCTGCACCGATAAGCCCGTGACGCACATCATAGCCTGCCCGCAGAGCCGCTTCTGCATCCGAGCCATAATGAGGATAAACATCTACGGCAAAATCTGCGCCTGCATTTTTTGCAGCAGAAATTAAATCACTGACAAGCTGGTAATTATAAGGACCGCCGCTGTCCTTGGCACAGATAGATACCTGATGCTCTTTACAATTTAAGCCGTCTCCCACGCAGCCCATATCAACCGATAAAACCTCTGTGACACCCGCAGGAATAGAAGCAGAGCCTCCATGTCCAACCTCCTCATATACGGTGAAATGCTGATAGAGCTTTCTTTTTGGACAAATTCGGTTATCCTTTAAATATTTGGCATAGCCCATTAAAATAGCTGCGCTTAATTTATCATCCAGAAAACGGCTTTTGATAAATCCGCTTTTGGTAATGGTTGTGCGTGGGCAGAAGCAAACAATATCCCCTGTCATAATACCCAGCGCTTCGGTGTCTGCTTTTGAGAAAACCTTTTCGTCAGGGACAATTTCCATGACATCAAAACTTCTGGAAGTTTCATCGTATTTTCCGTTTACATGAATGGAAGCATTGCAAAGCTGGCACGTACCTTCATAAGCGCCGGAAAAACGTGTGATAATTTTACAGTTTTCCCCTTCTGCATTATTGGCATTCATACCTCCCAGCGGAGAAATGGCAAGTCTGCCGTTTGCTTTAACCTCTGTAACAATAGCGCCCAGCGTATCCACATGAGCTTCCAGAAAAACGGCATTTTCAGCATCTGTTCCGCCTAAATCTACCAAGACGCCGCCTTTTACCGTCTGTGTGGGAGTATAGCCCATTGCCTTATATTCATCCATGAGATAGTCCGTTACATTTTTTGTATAGCCTGTCGGGCTGTCAATGGACAATAATTTTTGTAATTGTTCTAAAATATAATCCGTGTATTTTTCCATGATTTCAATCCTCCTATTGCTCCCATTGTAGCTTTTCCGTTATATTACGTCAAGAAAAAGAAAATTGTAGTAGAAAAATTCATTCATTCCATATATAATAGAAATAGTATGGACATATTAAAGACAAGGAGGAATATAACCCATGTATGATATGAAAATTTCAGACTCTGTTGTGTATATCGGAGTAAATGATAAAACCATTGATTTGTTTGAAAGTCAGTATAAGGTACCAAATGGAGTTTCTTACAATTCTTATGTAATTTTAGATGAAAAAGTAGCTGTTATGGATACTGTGGATAAACGTGCCACAGAGCAATGGATGGAAAATTTATCTCAGGCGTTAAACGGCCGCAGTGTGGATTACCTTGTAGTCTCTCATTTAGAGCCGGATCATGCGTCTAATGTTCAGAAATTAGCTGAATTATATCCGGATATGAAAATTGTGGGAAATGCAAAAATCTTTTCTATGCTTCCTCAGTTTTTCAGCATGGACCTTTCAGACAGAAGCGTTGTGGTAAAAGAAGGAGATACTTTAAGCCTTGGAAGTCACACCTTACAGTTCTTTATGGCGCCGATGGTTCACTGGCCGGAGGTTATGGTAGAGTATGAACAGTCTGAAAAAATTCTGTTTTCCGCAGACGGATTTGGAAAATTCGGCGCTCTTGATGTGGAAGAAGACTGGACAGACGAGGCCAGAAGATATTTCATCAATATTGTAGGAAAATACGGCACACAGGTACAGAATTTATTGAAGAAAGCGGCGACTCTGGATATTCAGACAATTTGTCCCCTTCATGGACCTGTTTTAAAAGAAAATCTGGGCTATTATATTGAAAAATATCTTACATGGAGCAGTTATGAGCCGGAAGAGGAAGGCGTGGTAATTGCTTACGCATCTATTCACGGAAATACGGCAAAAGCAGCCGAAAAGATGGCTGAGATTTTAAAAGAAAAAGGTGCGAAGGCAGTTTGCTGCTTTGATTTGGCGAGAGATGATATGGCAGAGGCAGTAGCAGAAGCATTCCGCTATGACAAGCTGGTAATCATGTCTCCGACTTATGACGGAGCGTTGTTCCCTTGCATGGAAGACTTTTTATATCACTTAAAAGTAAAAACTTACAAAAAGAGAACCGTAGGTATTGTGGAAAACGGTTCATGGGCGCCTATGGCCGGAAAATTGATGAAGGCTTATCTGGAAGCAATGAAAGACGTTCAGATTTGTGAGCCGGTTGTCAGCATCAAATCTGTAATGAAAGAAGCTGATGAGAAAAATCTGGAGACTCTGGCAGAGGCTTTACTGGGGTAAGAAATCAAAATCTGTGGAGATAAAACTACAAAAGACAGGAGGACTTTGCCATGAAGTGTCCGTTTTGCGGTCAGGAAAATACAAGAGTTATCGACTCAAGACCTGTACCGGATAATAATTCTATAAGACGAAGACGTCAGTGTGATGAATGTGGGAAGCGTTTTACAACGTATGAAAAAATTGAAACAATTCCCCTTGTGGTAATCAAAAAAGACCAGAGCAGAGAGCAATATGACCGTTCGAAAATTCAGGGAGGCGTTACACGTGCCTGCTATAAACGACCGATTTCCGTAAAGAAAATCGAAGAATTGATTGATGATATTGAAACCGAAATTTTCAATAAGGAAGAGCGGGAAATTCCAAGTACACTGATAGGGGAAATTGTTATGGACAAGCTCAAGGAGCTGGATGCAGTGGCTTATGTCCGATTTGCGTCTGTATATCGGGAATTCAAAGATATTGATACCTTTATGGACGAATTAAAGAAAATGATGAATTAAAAAGGGAGTTGTTGCTTTAAAAATATTCGAGATATGAATTTAAAGCGACAACTCCTTTGCGTTATATTGTCTTACATTAAGAATTCAATGAGATTTTCGTAAATATCCTGACTTTTTTCCTTCCAGTTCATACAGACGGCAGCAGCAGCTTCTTCTGTGGGAACTGCTATGGTTAAATCTACCACGGAAAAGTCATTTTTTTTCAAACGACAGCGTACGTGATAACCTTCGATTTCACTTTTGTAATAATCTGCAATAGCAGATAGTTCTTCTCGCATCTGAATAATATTTTCTTTGAAGAAAGCAGAAATATCAGATTTAATCCCATCGGAAATCTGATCCTCAAAGTAGGACAGTGTCTGTTTACCCTGAGCAGTAATCTCAAAGTAAGAGGAGTTTCGAATGGTTTTGGACTCAATCAGCTCTGAGTCAATCAGCTCTGAAATTGCCTGCTGGAGATGGAAATAGGTGGTATAGCCTTTATCCAGCACAAAACCGGATATCTGAGCATTCGTAAGCGGAAAATCCACTTTTTCCAACATATACAGAATAATCAGTTTATAGAGTGTGAGTGGCTCTGACATGACTTAATCCTCCTTATTTTCCATTGGTTTATATTGTTTTCCCTGAAAAGCGTGCCGAAGCTTACATTCTCGGTGAAGGGTGTTTAGAACGGTTCTTTTTGCGCTGCTCCATAGAGGGGCAATGAGCAAATCCTTTGGACCGTCACCGGTGAGACGGTGAATGACAATTTCCGGATTAAGATGCTCCAGACAGTCTATGACAAGCTCCAAGTATTCCTCCATAGAGTATACCTGAAATTTTCCTGCCAGATAATCCTCTGCCAAATCGGTTCCTTTTAATACATGAAGAAGCTGCAATTTAATGCCCTGAATATCCCCGTGATTAAGATATTCTATGGTAGATAAAATATCGTTTTTGCTTTCGCCGGGAAGCCCTAAAATGGTATGTACAATCACATCCAGATTTCTTTTTCGAAGCTCTGAAACAGCCTGTTCAAAACAGGAAAGCGGATAGCCCCGACGAATATATCGGGCAGTGGTTTCGTGAATGGTTTGAAGACCTAATTCCACCCATACAGGCTTTTTTTGATTTAACTCATCCAGAAGCTGTAAAATATCTTCACCCAGACAATCCGGTCTGGTTCCGATAGAAATTGCTACAATATCAGGGTGTGAAATCGCTTCCGTATAAATTTTTCGTAAGTAATCCACAGGAGCATAAGTATTGGTGTAGGCTTGAAAGTAAGCAATAAATTTTGCTACGCCCCGCTTTTGCCGAATAGAAGCTGCCTGCTTTTCAATCTGCTGTGTAATAGAGTCCTGACGACTGCCTGCAAAATCTCCTGAACCTCCTGCACTGCAAAAAATACAGCCGCGGCTGCCAAGAGTTCCGTCACGATTGGGGCAGGTCATACCTGCGTCCAAAGCAACTTTATATATTTTTTCTCCAAATCGCTCCTTTAGCATATAATCAAAAGAATGATATGGTTTTCCGTTCCAGTTTTCCATAAGAAATCCTTCCTTTTTTTCTTCTTTCTATATCATACCATTGGAAAAATTCTTTTACAAGAGAAAGAATAAGACAGAAATCGAGTCTGCCATTCCCGATATCGTTGACAAAGGTTTTCAATTTGTGGTAATGTGAACTTAAATAAATGGAAAGATAATGGGATAGACGTATGAGAAAAAGTGCCAAGAAAGTAATAAGTATTTTGTGCTGTATGACCGTGCTCCTTACAGGACTGAGCGGATGCAGCTTAGGAAAAGAAAAAGCAAGACCAATAGAAAGCGGAACTTTAAAGGTAGGTATGAACTTGCAGATTGATAAAATGTGTTATGTGCCATCGCAAAGCAGTATGCCTGAGGGTTTTGAAGTAGAAGTAGCACAGAAAATCGCAGAAAAGCTGGAGCTGAAGCTGGAGATTGTAGATACATCAGAGGAAAATCTTTTGAAATCCTTGGATGCGGAACTATATGACTGTGTCATATCAGCAGTGGGGCTTGCAGACTGGAATAAGAGCCATTATTCCTACACTGATGCTTATGCAGACATTGCAGAGGTAAAAGATGTAATAGGAAAAAACACAGAAGATACAAAAATTGCGGTTTTTACGAAAAAAGGTAATCCTATGGCGAAAGAAATCAATAAAAAATTAGTTGAACTCAGAAAAGACGGAAGTATCGGAGAGATTTCAAAAAAATATTTTGAAAAGGATATCAGTATTCCGGTTCAATAAAAAAATGCGAGAGGAAACAGGGAAAATATGCCTGAAAAATCCTCTCGTTTTTTGTATAAATTTACAGGCGGTTTTTTGAAAAAACAACTTGATTTTTCAAGGGTGTAATGTTAGCATAAAGATATAGTTTAATGGCTAAACTAAGTGTAACTGAACGAAACTTGAAAGCACATTTTTGAGAGTAAAAGGTGAGAGCCTTTCAGAAGAATAAAAATTTTCAGGAGGAAAAAAGTATGAATTTATCAAACATGCCGGAATTAAAATTAGGTATTGTTGCAGTAAGCCGTGACTGTTTCCCGATGTCTTTGTCAGAAAACAGAAGAAAAGCAGTAGTAGAGGCTTACAAGAAAAATTTTAGCGGAGAAATTTTCGAATGTCCCACAGTTGTAGAAAGTGAAACAGATATGCTGAAGGCTGCTAAGGAATTAAGAGAAGCAGGCTGTAACGCACAGATTGTTTACCTTGGCAATTTTGGCCCTGAAACAGAGGAAACTATGCTGGTAAAAGCTTTCCACGGTCCATCTATGGTTGTGGCAGCGGCAGAAGAAGGAAATCTGGTACAAGGCAGAGGCGATGCTTACTGTGGAATGTTAAATGCCAGCTATAATTTAAAGCTGCGTAATTTAAACGCTTATATTCCGGAATATCCTGTGGGAACGGCAGAAGAAATTGCAGAAATGATTAACGAATTTGCACCGATTGCAAGAGCTGTTGTTGCATTGAAAACTCTGAAAATTATTAGCTTTGGTCCAAGACCGGCAAACTTCCTTGCATGTAATGCACCGATTAAGAGATTATATGATTTAGGTGTAGAGATTGAAGAAAACTCTGAGCTTGATTTATTTGAAGCATTTAATAAACATGCAGATGACCCACGTATTCCTGACGTTGTAAAAGAAATGGAAGCAGAGTTAGGCGAAGGAAATATGAAACCTGAAATCCTACCTAAGCTTGCACAGTATGAAATTACCTTATTAGACTGGGTAGAAGCACATAAAGGAAGCAGAAAATATGTAACGCTTACAACAAAATGCTGGCCTGCATTCCAGACACAGTTTGGATTTGTGCCATGTTATGTAAACAGTCGTCTGACAGACAGAGGAATTCCTGTTTCCTGTGAAGTGGATATTTGGGGAACATTAAGTGAATATATCGGTACAGTTATCAGTCAGGATACCGTTACCCTGCTGGATATTAACAACACAGTACCTTCTCATATTTATAATGAAGAAATCAAAAACAAATATGACTATACACAGAAAGATACTTTCATGGGATTTCATTGCGGAAATACAGCGGCAAGCAAGCTGACAGCATGTTCCATGAAGTATCAGATGATTATGGCAAGAACCTTGCCGGAAGAAGTAACACAGGGTACTCTGGAAGGAGATATTATCCCCGGAGATATTACTTTCTATCGCTTACAGAGCACAGCAGACTGCAAGCTTCGTGCATACATTGCACAGGGTGAAGTACTTCCGGTGGCAACACAGAGCTTTGGGGGAATTGGTATTTTTGCAATTCCTGAAATGGGACGTTTCTATCGCCATGTGCTGATTGAAAAAAATTATCCTCATCACGGAGCGGTTGCTTTTGGACATTACGGAAAAACATTGTTTGAAGTATTTAAGTTCTTAGGCGTAGAGATTGATGAAATCAACTACAATCAGCCAAAAGGCGCATTATACCCAACAGAAAATCCATTTGCATAGATATAATTACAGAGGCTGTCTTTCTACGGGCAGCCTTCATTGTTTTACAGGAGGTTTGTTATGTTATATATTGGAGTAGATTTAGGCACTTCGGCGGTAAAACTGCTTTTGATGAATGAAACAGGGAAAATAGAAAAAATTGTATCAAGGGAATATCCTCTGTATTTTCCAAAGCCCGGCTGGTCTGAGCAAAATCCGGAGGATTGGTGGAAACAGAGCTTAGAGGGAATTAGGGAATTGACGGCAGAATGTGACAAAAGTCAGGTGGCAGGCATCAGCTTTGGCGGGCAGATGCACGGCCTTGTAATTTTAGATGAGAATGATGAGGTCATTCGTCCGGCAATTCTGTGGAATGACGGAAGAACACAGAAAGAAACCGATTATTTAAATGAAGTAATCGGAAAAGAAAAAATATCTGCCTGTACAGCGAACATTGCTTTTGCAGGCTTTACAGCGCCGAAAATTTTATGGGTGAAGGAAAATGAGCCGGAGAATTTTAAGAAAATCAGAAAAATCATGCTGCCGAAGGATTACCTGGCATATAAGCTCTCCGGTGTTCACTGCTGCGATATGTCTGACGCATCCGGAATGTTGCTCTTTGATGTGAAAAACAGATGCTGGTCAAAAGAAATGCTGAAAATCTGCGGGATTACAGAAGAACAGATGCCGAAGCTGTTTGAAAGCTATGAAACAGTTGGAACATTAAAGGACGAGCTGGCAGAGATGCTTCAAATTCCGAATACCTGTAAAATTGTGGCAGGTGCCGGAGATAATGCGGCGGCAGCTGTGGGAACCGGAACAGTAGGTGACGGAAGATGTAATATTTCTTTGGGAACCAGCGGAACAATTTTCATTTCCAGCAAGGAATTTGGTGTAGACCCCAATAATGCGCTCCACGCATTTGCCCACGCAGATGGCAATTATCATTTAATGGGATGTATGTTAAGTGCAGCATCCTGCAATAAGTGGTGGATGGATGAAATTATCGGTACAAAGGATTACAGAAAAGAACAGGCGGCGATTGACAAGCTGGGGGAAAATAAGGTATACTTTCTTCCATATCTGATGGGAGAACGTTCTCCTCACAACAATCCAAATGCAAGAGGAACTTTTATCGGACTTACCATGGACACAACGAGAGCGGATATGACGCAGGCTGTTTTGGAAGGCGTTGCTTTTGCCATTCGAGACTCTTTTGAGGTGGCAAAATCTCTGGGAATTAAAATTGAGAGAACAAAAATCTGCGGCGGCGGAGCAAAAAGCCCTCTTTGGAGAAAAATAATTGCAAATGTTTTAAATATTAAAGTGGATATTATCAAAGCAGAAGAAGGACCGGCTTTAGGCGGAGCTATGTTGGCGGCTGTTGCCAACGGAGAATTTGCTTCTGTGGAGGAAGCGGCAGAAAAGATTGTAGAGGTTGTTGATACCATAGAACCTGAGCAGGAATTAGCTGCAAAATACGAGGCGCAATATCGGAAATTTGCGAAAATCTATCCCACAGTGAAGGATTTATTTGAAGAAATTGTATAAATTTTATAAAAGGGACTGTTGCATTAAGAGCATATTTCTGTTTATGCAATAGTCTCTTTTCTTAAAATCGAAAAATACAGGGAGGAAGAGAATATGAATTACGTACTGGATGTGCATACACATACCATTGCCAGTGGGCATGCCTATAATACCATGAGAGAAATGGCAAAAGCAGCCGCAGATAAGGGATTGGAGCTTTTGGGAATTACAGAGCATGCTATGGCAATGCCCGGAACATGCCATGAATATTATTTTCAAAACCTGAAAATGGTAGAGCGGGAAATGTATGGAACAGAGCTTTTGCTGGGAAGTGAAGTAAATATTTTAGACAGCAAAGGAAACGTGGATTTAGAGGAAAACATCCGAAAAAAGCTGGATATTATCATTGCCAGTCTTCATATTCCCTGTATAAAACCGGGAACGAGAGAAGAAAATACACAGGCATATATCGAAACAATGAAAAAGCCTTATATTGATATTATCGGGCATCCGGATGACGGACGATATCCTGTGGATTATTTGGCGCTGGTACAGGCAGCCAAGGAATATAAAATTCTTTTGGAAGTGAACAATAATTCGCTGGACCCTCGCTGTACACGGCAGGGAGGAGCGGAAAATGTCAAAATTATGCTGAAATATTGTATGCAGTATCAAGTTCCCGTAGTAGTAAACAGTGATGCGCACACAGATGCTTTAGTGGGATTTCACAAGTATGCACAAGAGATTTTTGACGAAATTGCTTTTCCGGAGGACTTAGTAGTGAACAGAAGTGTATGTGAATTGAAAAAATACGTCAATAAATATAAAAATTTATAAAAAATCGGTAACTTTTCTTTACTTTAAAAATTTACTGTGCTACTATATATAGGAGGAATGGGGCGTACACTACAAATGTAAGGAGAACAAAAATTATGAGCAAAAAAATTCACACAGAGGCTGTTGACTCACTGTTTGATGCAATTTTAAGTTTAAAAAACAGAGAAGAATGTTATCTGTTTTTTGAAGATGTTTGTACTGTGAACGAAATTTTATCTTTATCTCAGCGTTTTGAAGTAGCGAAAATGTTGAAAGAAAAGAGAACTTATCTGGAAATTTCAGAAAAGACAGGGGCATCTACTGCAACAATCAGCCGTGTTAATAGAAGTCTGAATTATGGAAATGACGGATATGACATGGTATTTGAAAGAGTAGAAGAAAAATAAAAAAAGAGCTGTGGCATAGGTGGCTGGTAAACAGGATAACTTATGTCACAGCTTTTTTGTTTCATAGGAAATTGCGTCCTATGAAACAAAAAATGCTCCGCAAGGATGCGCAGCTCGCGGAAATGAAATTATCACTTTGTGAACCGCTCGCGCGCGGAGATTGGCTATTGCACAATCTTTTTATATATAGAAAATCAGTCTTGATTTTTAGAGGAGTCTTGCGTTGCCATCTGGTCAATGAGATTTTCTATGACCTGTTTTTTTACATAAACGTCAAAGCTCAGCATACAGATAAAGGCAAATTTTTGAAGAAAGTCCTGTTCTTTTTCATCTGCATCAGAGAAAGAAGAACGGGCTTTGTTGAATTTTCTGCTAACGTCCTTTATAAGTGGCTCAATCTGTTCTAACTCCAAATCCATAATTTCCTGATACACTTCTGTTAATTTCAAACTGCCGTTTCCCGGAAAAAATTCCTCTGCAATCGGTCCTAAAAGAACCTGTATATCATTAATGGACATAATATTTTTAAAATAATAGATAAATGTCAGCATCAAAATATGTTCCCGAGAATATTTTTTCTTTACAGGAGGGGGGAGCAAATGATTTTTGGCATAGTTGTTAATCATGGTTTTTGTCAATACTTTATCTTCGGGATGACGCTTGGAAGAAGATAAGTGGTTTTCCATGAATGTTGTGACCTGATCCATATATAAATCAATGCCAGGGATTTCTTCCGGTTTGATATAATCAATCCGTGAAATACTGGCTAAGATGCTGTTTAAAATATCTTTTGTGTCTATCGTCATGTTATCACCTCTACTCCTTATTATATGGTTTTGAAAACCATTTGTAAAGGGTGGATTTCAGATTTGACAAAGAAATCAAGTTGACATGTTTTTTATACTTGCTTTGTTAAAAAAGGATATGTTATATTAGAAGAACAAATGTTTTGATAGTATCAGGAGTTTAGATGGAGGATAAATAACAATGAGTATCTATGATACATTAAATACAGAACAAAGAGAGGCTGTTTTTCATACAGAGGGACCTGTACTTATTTTGGCAGGAGCCGGTTCAGGAAAGACAAGGGTTCTTACCCACAGAATTGCCTATTTAATAGAAGAAAAAGGGGTAAATCCATGGAATATCATGGCAATTACCTTTACCAATAAGGCAGCGGGCGAGATGCGTGAAAGGGTAGATAAAATCGTAGGTTTTGGTGCGGAAAGTATTTGGGTATCTACTTTCCATTCCAGCTGTGTGCGAATGCTTCGCCGTTTTATCGACCGTTTGGGATATGATACCAATTTTACGATTTATGATGCAGATGACCAGAAAACATTGATGAAGGATATTTGTAAACGTCTCAATATTGACACAAAGGTTTATAAAGAAAAAGCGATTTTGGCGGCGATTTCTTCTGCGAAAGATGAGCTTATCAGTCCGGAAGAATATGAATTACAAAATATGGCAGATTTCTCCAAGAAGAAAGTTATTCTGGCGTATAAAGAATATCAAAAAGAACTGAAGAAAAACAATGCACTGGATTTTGATGATTTAATTGTAAAAACCGTGGAACTTTTTCAGTCCAGTCCTGATGTGCTGGAATATTTCCAGGAGCGTTTCCGTTATATTATGGTCGATGAATATCAGGATACTAATACGGCACAGTTTAAATTTGTAAGTCTTTTGGCAAGCAAATATCAAAATCTCTGTGTGGTAGGAGATGATGACCAGTCGATTTACAAGTTCAGAGGAGCAAATATCGGAAATATTTTAGGATTTGAAAAGGTATTTTCCAACGCAAAGGTTATTCGTTTGGAGCAGAATTACCGTTCAACACAGAATATTTTGAATGCGGCAAATCAGGTTATTCAAAATAACATGGAGAGAAAGAGAAAGACTCTTTGGACAGAAAATGAAGAAGGTGAAAAGCTTCATTTCAGACAGTTTATGAATGCCTATGAAGAAGCAGAATATGTAGTCGGAGAAATTAGCAAAAAGGTGCGGGAAGGCGATGGAGAATATCGTGACTTTGCTGTATTGTACAGAACAAACGCTCAGTCTCGTCTTTTTGAAGAAAAACTTTTGATGGCAAATATTCCGTATAAGCTGGTAGGCGGTGTAAACTTCTATGCCAGAAAGGAAATTAAAGATTTGCTGGCATATTTAAAAACAGTAGATAATGCAAAAGATGATTTGGCAGTCAGAAGAATTATTAATGTGCCCAAAAGAGGAATTGGTGCAACGACTTTAAGCCGTGTGCAAGATTATGCCAGCGAAAGAGGAATGGGATTTTATGATGCACTTCGAGAGGCAGAACAAATTCCGTCTATTGGCAGAGCAGCCGTGAAAGTAGAGCCTTTTGTTACTTTTATTCAAACATTGAGAAGTAAGCAGGAATTTCTTTCACCTTCTGAGCTTTTAAAGGATATTATAGAAAGTACAGGGTATGTAGAAGAATTGCGAAACGAAGGAACAGATGAGGCAGAGGCTCGAATTGAAAATATTGACGAGTTGATTACAAAAGTAGTTTCCTATGAGGAAGAAAACGAAGCACCTACTTTGTCTGGATTTTTAGAGGAAGTAGCTCTGGTGGCAGATATTGACTCTGTGGATGGTGACGATAATCAGGTACTTTTAATGACTTTGCACAGTGCGAAAGGATTGGAATTTCCTTATGTATATCTGGCAGGCATGGAAGATGGTATCTTCCCAAGCTATATGACAATTACAGCAGATGACCCTACGGAAATTGAAGAAGAACGACGTCTTTGCTATGTTGGAATTACAAGAGCTATGAAGGAGCTAACTCTTTCCTGTGCACAGCAGAGAATGATCAGAGGGGAAACGCAGTATAATAAGGTGTCCAGATTTATTAAAGAAATTCCAAGGGAATTAGTGGAATTAGGCAGAGAGTTTCCTGAGAAAAAATTAAAAGAAATACCAATGCCAACATCTTATCAGCAGATGAAACAGGCATTCAAGCAGCCTGCATTTATTCCAAAGCAGTTTGAGGTGAAAAAAGCCCAGGGACTTGATTATGGAGTGGGGGATACGGTGAAACATATTAAGTTTGGTGTAGGTGTAGTAACAGACATTACCGAAGGGGGCAGAGATTACGAGGTAACTGTGAACTTTGATAAAGTCGGCGTGAAAAAAATGTTCGCATCTTTTGCAAAATTGAAAAAAATTTAAGAAGTTTTAGAAAACAGAAAATTAGAAAACTACCCTTGAAAAATTTAAGAAGGGATAGTAAAATTCAGATTACGGTGGTATAATAGAAGAAAAAGTTGAATAAACAGCAGCTTTCAAAAAGATTTTACAACAGCTTGTAAAAAGAGAGGACGGTGCAGTATATGAATCGTATTGAGGATTTAATCACAGCATTACAGAAGAAAGAGGAAGAAAAAAACAAAAATACGGTATTATGGGTATTGGCAATTATTGGTGCAGTAGCAGCAATCGCCGGAATTGCTTATGCAGTTTACCGCTTCTTTACACCGGATTATCTGGAAGATTTTGAAGAAGACTTTGATGATGATTTCGATGACTATTTTGAAGACGAAGATGAGGACGAAGAAGATAAATAGGAAAGAAATAGGAAGCTTCGGGAGACCGGAGCTTCTTTTATGTAATGGAAAATAGAAAGGAATTGTAATTTGAAAAAGGGAGAAATTTACGAAGGAATTATTGAAACAGTAGAGTTTCCAAATAAGGGAAAAGTGCAAGTAGAAGGAAAAACAGTTGTTGTGAAAAATGGCATTCCGGGACAGAAGGTTCGCTTCATGATTAATAAAAAGAAGGGAACACGTCTGGAAGGCAGACTTTTAGAAGTCTTGGATAAATCTCCTTTGGAAGTGAGAGAACCTGTATGCAGCATTTTTCCTGCCTGTGGAGGCTGTATGTATCAGACGATGTCTTATGAAGAACAGTTAAATATGAAGGCAGCACAGGTCAAAAAGTTAATTGATGAAGCAGTAATCAGAGGCGGACAGGTGGATATAGAAGGCAAACCGGATTATATTTTCGAGGGAATTAAAGGAAGTCCACAGGAATTTGCATATCGAAATAAAATGGAGTTTTCTTTTGGAGATGAATATAAAGACGGCCCCTTATCTTTAGGACTTCATAAAAAGGGAAGTACTTATGATGTGTTAAATGCTTGTGATTGCAAGTTAGTACATGAGGATATGACAAAAATTCTTACCTGTATTTTAGAATATTGCAGGGAAGAAGGATTTTCCTATTACCATAAAATGCAGCACACAGGATTTTTGCGCCATTTACTTTTACGCAGAGGAAATACAACAGGGGAAATTTTGGTAAATTTGGTAACTACAAGCGAAATAGAAACAGATTTTGCAGAGCTGCAAAAACGATTATTAGCATTGCCGCTGGAAGGAAAAATTGTAGGTTTCCTGCACATTATCAACAATTCTCTTTCTGACGTGGTAAGAAGTGACGAAACCAGAATTCTTTATGGACAAGACTATTTTTACGAAGAAATTTTAGGATTGAAGTTTAAGATTACGCCATTTTCCTTTTTCCAGCCTAATTCTTATGGGGCAGAGGTGCTTTACAAAACTGCCAGAGAATATATCGGTGATACAAAGGAAATGACAGTGTTTGACCTTTATAGCGGAACCGGTACAATTTCACAGATTATGGCCTCCGTGGCAAAAGAAGTTATCGGTGTGGAGATTGTGGAAGAGGCAGTAAAGGCAGCGGGAGAAAATGCACATTTGAATGGAATTGAAAATTGCAGATTTATTGCAGGGGATGTGCTGAAAGTGCTGGATGATATTCAGGAAAAGCCGGACTTTATTATATTAGACCCGCCAAGAGATGGAATTCATCCAAAGGCATTGCCGAAGATTATTGATTATGGTGTGGACAAGCTGGTGTATATTTCCTGTAAACCTACAAGTCTGGCAAGGGATTTGGAGATGTTTTTGGGGAGAGGATATCAGGTGGAGAAGGTGTGCTGTGTGGATCAATTTTGTCAGACGGTGCATGTGGAGACGGTTTGTTTGCTGTCAAAAAGAGATTGGTTAAAGCCCAAAAAGTATAAAAAATAGCGTATTTCCGGGCTTTTTCGGGTGTTTTTAAGATTCCGGATTTGCTCGGTTTTTTCTATGGAAACATATCTACTAAAGTAATTTAATTAGGGTTGAAGCTGTAAGAAAGTTTAAACAGGTTGTGGCACTAAAATAGATGGCATCTAGGGTGCAAACTCAATTTGAGTGAGTGATTTAGATGTTGTCAAATCCGACAACTCGACTGTTGGTATTATGTAAGGCAGTGGATTAGATGTTATGGAAGGAGAAAAGTATATGATTGATACAAAGGAAAGAATAGCACGTTCAAATATTTACAGCATTTTCGGAAAACTTATGAATAGACTCATTGACAATAACGATGATGGTGAAGTATTGCTTAAAAAAGCAGGATTATCATCATTTGTAGAAGAATATGAAAATAAATTATGTCCTTATTGGTATAACAGAGGTTATCCAAACAGAAATGACCAGTATAATCCAGAATACGCATGTATGGCTATCTGTGAGAAAATAGAATCCGATGAAACGGCGTTGTTAAGATTTTTAAACACAATTTTGGAAAGTATTCATCAGATAGATGAACAGCAGTATGAGAAGTTAACGAACTACCTCAATGTAATTGGATATGAGTTGCTTGAAACTGTCGAGGAGGATGATTATTACGAAACAATAAATTATTCTCTTATTCCTGCTTCTGGTGGTGCGCAGCAAAGAAATGCAGATGTTACATATTTACGTTCTATGTTAGTAACGCATCATTTAGATTTGGTAATTCTTTACGATGAAGCTATTTCAAATTTTGGTTCAGGTCAGTATGTAAGTTGTATTGAAAACTGCAGGTCGCTTTTTGAGAGCTTTTTCAAAAAATTAGATACAGTTAATAATGATTATATTAAAGGAATTCTCAATGCAACTGGTGAGACAATTATAGAGAACGGTGCACAGCTTACATCTATAAAGAAGATATATACATATTGGATTACTAACAAAAAAGGTGCAAACAGATTCCGTTTATTTCAAACAATGTATAGTGTGATGTCTGGATTGGGGACACATCACGAAGATGTCGCTAGCAAAGAAGATGCATTATTGTTATTACGATATGTAGAAGACTGCTTGTTGTGGTGTTTTAGAAAAGGTATTAATTGCTAAGTGAAAAACTTGGAGAAAGGAAAAACTATGATTTCCGAAGAATTAAAATTGATTGTGGATAAATTCAATGAACAGGGAAAAATGAATTTTCTTGAAGAAACCACAGAAGAAAAGATATCAGAATTTGAGAAAGAGCGTAGTGTAAAGCTTCCAACAAAATTCAAGGAATGGTTGTTGTTTTCTGATGGTGGGGAGTTTTTCTTACCAGCAGGCATTCAGTTATATGGTATTGAGCATAAACCATTAATTGATGTAGATAACAATGACAGACCTAGTGAAGATTATATCGTCATCGGTGCTCTTGCATCAGGAGACCCTATTCTCTGTGAAAAAGATGGTGAAAGAATCGCTATTTACAATCAGGAGGCTGGAAGAATTGAAGATGACGAAATCTATGATGATTTCATAGCTTTTTTGAATGACCTGTATGATTTGCTTGGCATAGGAGGTTGATTCCATGTCAAGACGAACAGCAGAATCCAATAAAGCGATACTTGCGGCTTGGAATAAGGAACAAGAACTTGTTCAGGAAGGTAAAGGAACAAGAGAGTGGACTCCAAAACAGCAGCAAGATATTCTTGAAAAAGGCAAAGCTTACGATGACGATGGCGTTGCATTTCAAGGTCAGCACATGAAGAACGCTGAAATGTATCCGGAATATCAAGGAGACCCCGGAAACATTCAGTTCCTTACAAGAGCTGAGCATTTAGAGGCTCATAACGGAAACTGGAGAAATCCAACAAACTGGTATTTTAATCCAGTAACTAAAGAAAAATTTGACTTTGGTGATGGCCCATTTATTCCGTGTGAAGTAATCCACTTACCTGAGCCGATAATGAAACCAAGCATAACTGTAGAGCAAAAAGAAGAAACAATAACAAAACCGATAGAAAAGGTAGAAACAGAAGAAATACCTAAAATCAAACCAGAAGCGGAAACGATAACTATAAAACCGGTAAATACGCCAAAACCTGATATCAAGCAAGCTGGAGGTTTTGGTAATACGGTAAAAAAGGCCTTTAAAGCAGTAGTTGATTTTTCTGACCGTCATCCCGTTCTAACAGGAATAGTTAAGGCTGTGGGAGTAGCTGGATTGGCAGTCGCTGCAGATGCAGTAGCAAACGGAGGTCGTTCTAATTCTGGTAATGGCAGTTCAGATGATTACAGCTATACACCATCCCAAAGTGGAAGTAATTATTTTAGTGATAGTTATGACGAAGTGCAAGTTAATTCAGTAGATGACGATACTTCGTTGGAACGCAAGTCACCTAAAGCACACATGGTTAAAGGACACAGTCAGCGATATCATTATAAAGATGGTAGTGTTCGCTGGAAGGAAAAAGAACCATATTCAAGTGGCGGTAATAAAGACGAATAACAAAATACCCTCCAGGCCACAATAGCTTGGCGGGTTTCGTGCGTCTAGGGTTTGTCAAGAAAAGTGTGTAAGTAATTTTTAATTATCTTTTGATGATATCAGAAGTTTCTTAATTTAAACAAATATTTCATACATATGCACTAAAAGCAGGACGCTCTCTTCTAGAGTTGCCTGGCTATTTTTTAGAACTTTAATCTTAAAACTGTATGTATTTATCGATACGTTCTTTGAGAGACTATGAAGAAAAATCTGTAAATATGATCTTCTATGATAAGAATGGGCGAGAGGCTTAAACAAAATCAGCTTTTCGCCCTTGCTTTATATATAACAGTTACAAAATTGCATGTCAACAGCAGGCGGGTAATCCGCCTGTTTTTCTGCTTTTTTTATTACTCTGGTAAGCGACCTTCATACATGATACTCAGCTCTCCATAAACCTGAGCCCAGTTCTGGATCATTGCTGTCCATTTTTTCGTAGCTTCAAAGGTAGCCAGATAAAGGGCTTTTAAAAGGGCTGTGTCACTTGGAAAGACGCTTCTCTGACGGTTCAGCTTCCGATAAGTGGAATTCAGCGATTCAATGGTATTTGTTGTATAAATGACCTTTCTAACCGTTGCTGAAAACTTGAAGATTGGGGAAATAGCATCCCAGTTATCCTTCCAGCGTTTCATGGAATTCGGATATTTCGGAGTCCATTTTTCTGTCACTCTATCTAAAGCTGCCAACGCTTTCTTTTCATCAGCTGCCTGATATATCGTTTTTAAATCTGTAGCAAATGCTTTTCTGTCTTTATCTGGAACATATTTCAAGGTATTTCTCACCTGATGAACGATACACCTTTGATATTCTGTCTTAGGAAATGCTGCAGCGATTGCTTCTTTGATACCAGTAAGCCCATCTGCACAGATGATCAGGACATCTTTTACACCACGATTTTTTAATTCGTTTAAGACGGAGAGCCAATACTTGGAACTTTCATTTTCTCCAATACGGATGGTAAGCACTTCTTTCTTACCTTCCGCATTAATCCCAAGAATGACATAGGCAGCAAGCTTCCGGATCACTCCATTATCACGAACGGAATAATGGATGGCATCAATATAAAGAATCGGATAGACTTCATCCAAAGGGCGATTCTGCCAGTCTTCAATCTGTGGAAGAATCTTATCTGTAACATCTGATATAAAGCCTTCCGACGTTTCAAAGCCATAAATATCTTCGATTGTTTCTGAAATCTGCCGGGTTGTCATACCTTTTGCATACATAGAAATAATCTTCTGATCGATATCTGAAATGTCTTTCTGACGTTTCTTTACTACTTGAGGTTCAAAAGTTGATTTTCTGTCTTTTATTGAAATTTGTGCATGGCAGGGTACAGTACTGTATGCCGAAATTTATGTAAAATTTTGTTGGCATTCAGCGTTTTAATTCTTATAATATTAATATGGAAAAATGGTGTTGAAAAGAATATGTTGGAAAAGAAAAATTGGAGAATATTATGAAACAGGCAATTGTAAATTTTTGCAAAGCAATGGATACAGGACTATTCTTGTTAGATATGCCGACGGGCTTCGGAAAAACATATAGTGTACTTGATTTTATGGTTGACAATTACGATTCGCCTGAATTCAAGGATAAGAAGATTTTTTTTGTTACAACCCTTAAGAAAAATTTACCAGATAAGGAGTTACGAGAGCATTTTGCAAAGCGTGGTAAGGCAGGAGATTACGATAAATACTGTCTGCGGATAGATGCCAATGTAGATATGGTTGTGGAAAAATTGGATGAACTATATCGTGCAAGAAAAATCCCACCGACAATTACTATGAAGCAAGAATTTAAGGATTTACATGGTTCAGTAAAATTGTTAAACGAATATGGAGATAAAAAGTGTGAATTAAAAGGAACCAGTAGGGACATTATAAATGTTTTGTGCAAGAGCGCAGAAGATGTTATTCGCAAGCAGCAGGAAGGTGCTTTTCGTAGAGTGATAGAAAGCGAACTAAAGCAGTTCAAGACACCAAAGGAAAAGTTAAAGAATATTGCTAATAATCCGGATTATCAATGGATAGGAGAATTATATCCGGCAGTGTATACGAGAGAGAAAAGGATATTTTTTATGTCGATGGACAAGTTTTTCTTGGGGAACACTACAATTATTGAACCTACATATAGTTTTTTTAATAATGATATTACAAAAAATGCAATTATTTTTATAGACGAGTTTGATGCAACGAGAGACAGATTGCTTAATCAGATCATAACAAGAGGTTTAGAAAATCATATTGATTATTTAGGCTTGTTTCATCGTGTATATGCATCTTTGAAGACTAGAGAGTTTCCGGCAGAGCTTACTACTGCATCAAAGTTACAACAAGCATATCTTGATGAACACAAAAATGCGAAAAATCCTATGGAAATTATAGAAGGATTTGGTGACGTGTTTGATGAAACATATAAACATTATGCCATGCAGTATAGTTTCAAAATAGAAGAAGATAGTAAGGGGGATAGAAGTCGTAATTTTATTTTTAATGATTTACAGTTTCATTCGATATTTGAGGGAGAAAATGCTTTTATTGATATAAATACCGATTTGAAGGCAAGACAGAACTGGTTGCGTTTTACAAAAAGAAGGCCAACAGAGAAAGATGGAGGCGTGTTAAGTTTGCTTGCCAGTGTTAAGGGGTGCTTGACTTATTTTCAGAATGGAATAAGAAATCTTTCATTTAATTATAAGAATCATAAAAATGAGGATGAAAGGTCGAGAGATGATGATTATACGCTTGAGAATGCAATCGAGTCAGTGTTGACAGAGTTTCATTTATCAAGAGAACAGATAAGGTATTTAAAGCCTATCGTAATGGGAGACCAGGTAAAGTCGAAGAAAGACAAAAAAGACTGCAATGGGAAAATGTCATTAAAGTATTTTGACTGTTCTGTTTATAATAGAGGATTTCGCTATTATGACTTTATAGATGATCCAAATCACAGTATGCGTTCGGAAATTCAGCTATTTGATTTCCAAGATTCGCCAGAGCGTATTTTACTTCATTTATCTGAAAAGGCTAAAGTTATAGGAATTTCCGCTACAGCAACACTTGATACGGTTATTGGTAATTATGATTTGGAATATCTTCAAAGGATGTTGCAGGATAAATTTTATGTGATGCAAGAATCAGATAAGCGTAGATTGCAGGAGTCTTTCCGGACATTTGTTGCAAATTATGATAAAGTGAATATTCATGTGGAACCAGTTTTTTGTAGCGCAGATGATAGAGCTGAATTGGCAGAGATATTTGATGGAAACGAAGCATTTATAAATATGTATGCGGAAAAATTAACAACAACGTTTGAAGGTGTTGAATATGCAAAGAATAACTTTATACGTGTCGTAAAAGTTATGAAGTTGTTTATCTTAAATGATTCGGTTAAATCTTTCTTGTGTCTTACTAATAAATTGCCACAGGAGAATAAAGGTCTCTTTGATATTAAATTGTTAGAGGATTTTGCAGACGCTATTATTAAGTTTTATGGTATCAAGGGATTAAAAGGTAAAAATCTGTTATATAGCATAAACAGTGAAGGTTATGATGCTAAGCGTGCGAAGGTTATTCAGAGATTGTCAAATGGGGAAAAGCTCTTTGTTATATCTTCTTATAATACAGTTGGTGCAGGACAAAATTTACAATATAAAGCACCGGTAAATGCTATGATCGTGGCAGTTAATAATTATGATAGAGGGGATATGGAAAAGGACTTTGATTGCATATACTTGGAGAAGCCGACGAACCTTTTGGTGAATGTGGATAGCAAGAAGGGAATTGAGGCTGAGGATTTAATTCGTTTTGTATATCAAATGGAATTTTTGATGGAGAGAGGTGAAGTTTCTCGTAAAGATGGTATTGCAGTAATCAAAGATGCTTTTATATGTTTCAGCGGTGGATATACTTTTTCTGGGAAGAAGGGAGAGCCATATAAAACAGACTCAGTAAATAACTTTGCGATTCGTACATTAATACAGGCAGTAGGAAGAATATGTAGAACTGGTCTTAAGAATCCAGACATATATATTTATGTGGATGATACAATTCTAAGAGATTATGATTTGTCTAGTGTGGAACAACGAATGTTGAATCCTGAATTTGCGGAATTAGTTAAAGTGGGTAAAGCATATTTTAATGGTCAGGCAAATGAAAATCTGGATGTTGCTGTAATGGAAAATCGTGCCGGAATATTAGCATTAAAGGCAATGCAGATTATAAATGAGCTTAAGCGTAATTGGACTGATGATAGCATAGACTATTGGAAAGCATTACGTGAGCTTTGTCTTATGAGACCTACCCTAAGCAGAAAAAATGTTGAGCGTAATTCGCAATATCAGCTTGTATATATGTGTGCACCGGGAGAAATTACAGCCTATTCTTATGAACAAGAAGGTGACTATAATAAGAACATAAATATCAAGTTTGACGGTAGCCTTCCTCAAAAGATGTCAGAGGATGAGGTGCATTTGAAAGAGATTATGCAAATTCCGGGAGTGAAAGAACTATTTGAAAAGCATGGATATGCAACGAGCTTTGTTCCAAATGAATTTATATTGACACCACCTATGTTTAATAATATTTACAAAGGTGCGTTAGGCGAAGTTGTTGGTAAATATATTCTAGAGCAATATGCAGGAGTAACGTTACAGGAAATGTCGCCAGAGCATTTTGAATTGTTTGATTATACACTAGATAATGGTGTCTATGTGGATTTTAAGTTGTGGAAAGAAACCATGACAGTATCTGCGGAGGAAGAAAAGAAAAATATTCAGGCGAAGTTGGATAAGTGTGGAGGAAAGAGGGCAGTAATAATCAATATTATGCTTGATCACAATATGCAAATTACGTCTAGTGGTAATGGTAGAATTATTGAGATACCATATTTATATCGGTTGGATAGAAAAGAAATAGGAATTGAAATTATAGAAAAAATAAATCGGGAGGGATATTTGCAGTGAGTATAAAGAAACTTTATTCAAATGAACTCCTAGCTTCATTTGAATATTCTAATATAGATAGAGATTATGATTTTTATTATGTTACAACATCAGACAAGTATATAAAAAGTGGAGCCGCTTTTTTGGATATTGATGATATAAAGATATCAGCTCTTCAATTTGAAAGTGGGAAGAGTTTTTTGGTTATGCTTCCTAAAAACTCTACTTCCAGAGCTGAGTTTGTACGTTTATTGAATGAAAAAGAAGATGGAGATAGCTTGTCTATAAAATCTATGACAAGTTGCAGCATTCCGGAGCATTTGTTGACACAATTATTTTTGAATGCGCTAACGAGTCCGGTTGATGAAATGATATCTTTTAATAATCTGTCTGGGAAATTATTATGCTTTCGACCTTCATGGATGAATAAAGACAAGGAAAATTTTATTTGGGGTATGCAGTGCCTTGAAGTAAAAGTTGGTAATGATATGTGCGTCAAATTGGTAGCACATAGGATGACAGCACTGGCACTTAAGAAGCAAATGAAATTTGAAAAAAGAAAGCTACAGGATTATCCACAATATGAGTTCAGTTATAACAATAATACCTTAAAACGAGTATCTAATGAAAATAAGAACCGTAGAGAGAATTTTATTATTAAACCTGTAGATGGTGAAAGAGGTAGTATTACATTTTTTGATTTTACGAATTATGAAACCTTTTCTTGTACTAAGATGGGTGTTTTATATGATATTTTTAATGCTTTACATGATGAGTTTGGTAAGTATATTCATGTGAAGTTTAAGGAATACAATATTGATAAAGTTTTGGAATATAAGCGTACGTCGTTGGAATCATATAAGGATGTTGTTAAAAAGGAAATTTTAAATTCTGGAATTAACATAGTGGACGTTATACAGTCTGAAACTTCTGAAGATTATTTGCAGGATGTGGCTGACGAAATCAAGAAAATTATTCCAGAGGTAAAATGCAGTGTTGGAAAAAGATTATCAAAGAAGAAGTTTAATGTACGATATATACACGATAAATCTTTCTATTTAGATTCGGAAATAGATGCACATCAAGAAAACATGGAGAATTATGTTGTTCAGCATATTACAGTTGAGAATTTTAAACACCAGTCATCGGCGGCAGTTTATAATATTCTGAAAGAGCTTGTTATTAAGAAGGACATTGCTAATAGCAAAATCACATTAGTGGATTGGAGTAAATATGGATATAAATCCGACTGGCTATTTGGCGTAGTTGCAGAAGGAGTATATTATTTCATGACTATTCATCCGGACGGCTTATTTAAAATTGAAGCATTGAAACGAAATCTTTTTACTATGACAGAGTATGATAAATACATGGATTATTTCGGTTTGAATGAAGAGAATAAAAATGAGTATAGAGGTGTTATAGGTCTAATAAAAGATGCAGATGGTAATATTAATCTTATAAAGGATACCAATATGTATTCTATGCCTGATTATACTGCAATGGGTGATATTCTTAAGAATGTAGCTAGTGAAGGAAGATTTCCAGGAAAAGACGTGGTAACTTGGCTTCGAGCAGTAATGAATATAACAGATAAAATAAAAGTACAGGCAGAATTGGATATCGTTATCCCACATATCGACGTGAATACAGAATACACGAAATCCGATATAATGGGATTATTCAAAGGAATTGCCACAAAAAAAGAAGTAGTGCGGTATGTATTTGAAAATACAGGAAGTATGCTATATTCGTATCTTCGTGGAGAAGAAGAAAGACGAGAGTATCTTTCTGGAAACATAGATATTAACTATTTTGACTATGATGATACGTATGCAAAATATTCAGTTGGCGAAATTGGTAATGGAATGAAGTATACAATTGAGAGAGCCAGTGTAGTGCGTGAGATACAGGCGGTAGAAGGTGGAAAGCTAATTTTTAAGAAATTACTTCCACTTATGGGAGTAGAGTTTGTAAGGTATGGAATGTTAACTGTTGTTCCGTTTCCGTTTAAGTATTTACGGGAATATATTGTGAAAAAGGAACAGCTCTAAAAGAACATTGACAGAAATATCAGGTTAACAGATTTATGAATTGATGATAAAATAGAGCAAGAAATCTATAAAGAAAACATCAATACGAGGAGAAATCTAAATGAAAAAATGCAGAATTACAGTAAAGAGAATTTCTTGTTACAAAGACTTGATGGAACAATATGAGAACCCCATTTCTCATGCTTGTGATATGGAGGAAGGACAGGTTTTTATAGCTAATGGCTGGAAAAAACCGGATGATTTTTGTGATAGCGCATGGGACAGTATCTCTCCTTTTGTCATGACACTGGCACACGGAGGAGAAAATTTTTATAATGGCTGGATGAAGAATAAAAAATCTGCAATGATTTCCTGCAATGATGGATTTCGTCCGGTGAGCTTTTTTATTGAAGCTTTGGAAGAAGATGCAGATTAAAAATACAATTTTTTTGCTAAAATACAGCCAGTTGCGTAATTGTAAAGCATAGTTGGTAGCATGCAACTGCAAAATTTTGTATATTTTTCCTATCAAAAGTCTGTTAAGATAAAAAATAAGGACTGTAAAGGAGGAAAAAGATGATATTAGCAGATAAGATTGTAAACTTGAGAAAAAGAGCAGGCGGTCGCAAGAGGAGCTTGAAGAAAAAATGGGAGTCAGCCGTCAGTCAATATCAAAATGGGAAGGCGCACAATCAGTTCCTGATATGAACAGAATTTTAAAACTTTCGGAAGTATTTTGTGTAAGTACGGATTATCTGCTTCGGGATGATATAGAAGAAGTGCCTTGCATAGTAAATCCTTTAGAAGAAGCTGAACCGCTAGAAGACAGTAAGGGAGAAACATTAATAAAAGTATCTCTGGAGACGGCAAATGAATATTTAGAGTATTGTAAAAAAAGTTCATTTTCTGTTGCAGCAGGAGTCATGCTTTGTATTCTATCGCCGATTTTATTAATATATTTGGCTGCGGCAGGAGAAATGAAAAAAATTCCTCTCACAGAAGATCAAGGGGCAATGGTAGGGCTGATTGTAATGTTTTGTATAGTGGCAGCTGCAGTGGTTATTTTTATTGTTAATGGACATAAAGGTGAGCCATACGAGTTTTTGGAAAAAGAACCTTTGGATACGGAATATGGAATTGATGGTATGGTTCGCAATAAAATGAAAAAATATGAAAAAGCACATATTATGGAATTTTCAACAGGTGTAGTGCTTTGTATTATTTCCTGTATTCCGATTTTTCTTGTACAGCTTTTTTATGGAGATGATGATTTTCTTTCTGTAATAGCGGTAGGTGTATTGCTTATGTTGGTGGCTATAGGAGTATTTTTTATAGTCAGAACATCGATTATTTGGGATGGATATCAGGCCTTGTTAGAAGAAGGAGATTATACAAGAATTGCAAAGCGGCGAGAAAAAAGTATTGGAAATATTTACTGGGCTATTGTTGTAGCATTATATCTTTTCATTAGTTTTGTCACTATGAAATGGGGTATTACCTGGGTGATTTGGCCGGTTGCCGGAATTTTATATAGTGTGGTGGCAGTAATCTATGGCAACTATTGCGTTGGAAAAGAAAAGAGGTAAAAATGAATATACAGATTTTTGGTACAAAGAAGTCCTTCGACTCTAAAAAAGCAGAGCGTTATTTTAAAGAACGTGGAATAAAATATCAATTTATTGACATGAAAGAAAAGGGTATGAGTAAAGGTGAACTACAATCTGTTTGTCAGGCAGTGGGTGGATTAGAATCTTTGGTTGATAAGGAATGTAAGGATAAAGATGCTCTGGCGCTGATTAAGTATATTGCAGAGGAAGACAGAATGGAAAAGATTCTGGAAAATCAGAAGGTAATAAAGCTTCCTGTTGTGAGAAACGGCAAACAGGCAACTGTGGGATATGTGCCGGATATATGGAAAAACTGGAAATAAGAAAATACATAAGAGGAAAAGAAAATGGTAAAATCGATTGTAAAAGATATCTTCTTTTTAGCACAGAAATCAGAACCTGCCACAAAGGAAGATTTACATATAGGACAGGATCTTGAGGATACGTTGGCGGCAAACAGAGAACGTTGCGTAGGTATGGCTGCAAATATGATTGGAGTAAAGAAAAATATTATCATTATCAATATGGGATTTGTCGATGTGCTGATGTTTAATCCGGTGATTGTCAAAAAAGATACCCCTTATGAAACAGAAGAAGGGTGTCTGTCATTGGAAGGTGTAAGACCTGCGGTGCGTTTTCAGAATATTGAAGTAGAATATTATGATAAAAACTGGAAAAAGCAAAGACAGAAGCTGACAGGATGGACAGCACAGATTTGCCAGCATGAGATAGACCATTTAGATGGAATAATTATCTAGTGTAAAAAAAGCTTTTCATGTATAGTTCTTCTTTATTTTTGGAAAAATAAACTATTATTTTTCACGGAGGAACGTTATGAAAAGCTTTTTTTATGGATGGTATTTTAAGTGTCAGTCGGATACCCAAACATTTGCGGTAATACCGGCAATACATCAAGGAAAAAACGGAAGAACTTGTTCTATTCAGATAATTACAGATACAGAGGTTCAAAAAATTGCTTTTTCTTCAGAAAATTTTTGCAAAAGAAAGAAGAGCTTATTTATAGGAAAAAATCAATTTGGGCAGAAGGGTATTCGGTTGGATATAGATACAGAAGACTTGAAAATAAAGGGTGTATTGAAATTTCGTCAAATGTCACCTTTAAAATACAATATTATGGGGCCGTTTGTCTGTATGCCTTTTATGGAGTGCAGACATCAAGTATGGAGTATGAGACATCTTGTAAGTGGTAAGATTTCTGTAAATAAGAAAGAATACCTTTTTTCAGATGATTTGGGATATTGGGAGGGAGATGAAGGGTATTCTTTTCCTCATAAATATGTGTGGACACAGTGTTTTTTTAAAGAAGGTTCCATTATGTTAGCAGTAGCGGATATTCCAATGTTTGGGATACATTTTACGGGGATTATAGGTGTGGTTTTATGGGAAGGAAAAGAATATAGAATTGCAACTTATTTTGGGGCAAAGGCTTCTGAGATAAAAAACAGAACTGTGAAGGTGGTGCAGAGAGGACTGAAACTGGAGGCACAGCTCTTGGAAGATACAGGATACCAACTTCAAGCGCCTGTAAATGGAAGTATGGTAAGGCATATTCGAGAAAGCGTCACCTGTCATGCACACTATAAATTCGTGAAATCAGGGGTAACACTTTTTGATTTTGAAACAAAAACGGCTTCTTTCGAATATGAATATGGAAAATAGAAATAAACTATGATACAATATCCAGTGTTTTGACAGACAGAAGAAAGGAAATGAGAGGTGAACAAGTTGGCTTTGGATAAGAAGGAGAAAGCCATCGAGCTTCAGGGGATTACCAAAACCTTTGGAAGTGTGGTTGCCAATGACCACATCAATCTTGAAGTTCGCAGAGGAGAAATTCTGGCATTGCTTGGAGAAAATGGTTCAGGAAAAACAACGTTGATGAATATGATTTCCGGTATTTATCATCCGGACGAGGGAACGATTAAAATCAACGGCAAAGAAGTAACCATCAATTCCCCAATAGATGCGGGAAAATTGGGGATTGGTATGATACATCAGCATTTTAAGCTGGTGGATGTTTTTTCAGCCATGGATAATGTTGCCATGGGAATGGAAGGGAAAAGAGTAAAGCCAAAAGAATTAAAGGAAAAATTGACAAAACTGACAGAGAAATACGGACTTGAAGTAGAGCCTGAGAAAAAAATATATAATATGTCAGTCAGTGAAAAACAGACAGTTGAAATTTTAAAAGTTCTGTATAGAAATGCAGATATTTTGATTTTAGATGAGCCTACTGCTGTACTTACACCACAGGAAACAAAGAAGCTGTTCCGCATTTTGCGAAAAATGAAAGAACAGGGAAGCGCCATTATTATTATCACTCATAAGCTGAATGAGGTTATGGAAATCAGTGACAGAGTTACAATTTTAAGAAAAGGACAGAGTGTGGAAACGGTAAATACCAGTGAAACCAACGAAAAACAGCTGACAGAGCTGATGGTAGGACGTCCGGTAACTCTGGAAATTCAAAGACCGCAGTGTGAAAATGTATTTACACGACTGAAAATTGTAGATTTGTCTGTAAAGGCAGCAGATGGAAACATGGCTGTAAAGGACTTAAATCTGGAAATTAAAGCTGGGGAAATACTGGGAGTTGCCGGTGTGGCAGGAAGCGGACAGAAAGAACTTTGCGAGAGTATTGCAGGACTTATTCCGGTGCAGGCAGGAGCAATTTTACATAACAAGGAAAATATTGTAGGAAAAACACCGAGAGAAATTGCAAATCTGGGTATCAGTCTGGGCTTTGTTCCAGAAGACCGTCTTGGTATGGGACTTGTAGCTTCTATGGGAATGGTAGACAATATTTTATTAAAAACTTACGATAAAACAAAGGGAATTTTCATAGACAGAAAGCCGGCAAGAAAGATGGCAGAAGACTTAGTTGAAAAACTAGGTGTAGTAACACCAAGTGTAGATACACCGGTTCGTCTTATGTCCGGTGGTAATGTGCAAAAAGTTCTTCTGGGAAGAGAAATTGAGTCCAATCCTTCTGTATTGGTAACAGCATATCCAGTACGTGGTTTAGATATCAATTCTTCTTATACTATTTATGATTTGTTAAATGAGCAGAAGAAAAAAGGTGTTGCAGTGCTGTTTATTGGTGAAGACTTAGACGTTCTTTTACAGATTTCTGACAGAATTATGGTTATGTGTCATGGAGAAGCAATTGGCGTTGTAGATGCCAAGAGCACAACAAAAGAAGAACTGGGCCTTATGATGGCTGGTAAGAAGAAGGGGGATGCATAAAATGGAAAATATGAAGAAAAAAGAGCCTCTCATTCGTATTGAAAAAAGAAGCGAGAGAACTCACAATCAGATTATGCGCCTTCGTTTGCTTTCTGTATTATTAGCTATTGTAGCAGGCGGTTTGTTCATCCTTTTTATTGGATATAATCCGTTTTCCGTATACGGAACCATTGTTTCGGGAGCGTTCCGCAGTACCATGGCATTTCAGGCTACCATTAAGCTTATGGTACCGCTCTTAATTCCGGCATTGGGTATTACTTTGGCGTTTAAAATGCGTTTCTGGAATATCGGTGCAGAAGGACAGATTATTATGGGAGCAATTTTTGCTACCTATTTTGCTCTGTTTTGCTGGGATTTTCCACACTGGCTTTTGATGATTTGCATGTTCCTTGCAGGCATGCTGGGTGGTGCATTATGGGGACTTATCCCTGCATTTTTCAAAGCCAAATTTAATACAAATGAAACATTATTTACTCTGATGCTGAATTATATTGCATTGTATTTAATCTCCTTTTTGCGTGACGGCCCGTGGCAGGACCCGAATTCTTCAGGATTTCCGAAAATTGCGAAATTCGGAGAAGCAGCGCAGCTTGATAAGATTTTCGGTGTTCATGCGGGCTGGCTGATTGGATTGATTTTAGTTGTAATTGTTTATATTTATCTGAAATATACAAAACAGGGATATGAAATCAGTGTAGTTGGAGAAAGTCGTGCAACTGCTAATTATGCGGGTATGAATTATAAGAAAATTGTACTTCGTACAATGGCATTTTCAGGAGGTATCTGTGGTATTGCCGGTATGGTACAGGCAAGTGGTTCTGACTTGACACTGACAACCTCTGTAGCAGGTGGTGTAGGTTTTACTGCAATTATCGTAGCATGGCTGGCACAGTTAAATCCTGTAGGTATTTTAGTTGTATCTTTCTTATTTGCAGTATTGGAAAAAGGAAGTACCGTTATGCAGTCAGCTCATGGATTATCTGCATATTCTGCGGATGTTCTTCAGGGAATTATACTTTTCTTTGTACTTGGATGTGAATTTTTTGTACGCTATAAATTTGTCACACGTAAGAAAGGAGGAAAAGCATAATGGATTTTTTTGTAAACTTTTTTGTGGCCGCGGTATTGGCAGGAACTCCTATTTTATTCGGTATTGTAGGTGAAATTATCAATGAAAAAGCAGGACACTTAAATCTGGGTGTAGAAGGAATGATGTCTATAGGAGCTGTAGCCGGATTTGTAGTAGGTTATTGGACAGACAACTTGTTTTTCGCTCTTGTGGCAGCTTTTGTAGCAGGAATGCTTTCTGCTCTGATTTATGCGGTTCTTACAGTAACTTTCATGGCAGATCAGAATGTTACAGGTCTTACCCTTACTGTTTTTGGAATTGGATTTAGTAATTTTGTAGGAGATTTTGTAAGAGAAGAAAGTGGAAGCACATCTTTAAAGCTTCCGGAAAACATTTTGGAAAGCCTTGGCAAAGTAGAAATTCCGGTACTTACAGATATTCCGGTTATTGGAAAAATGTTTTTTAACTATAATATTTTTGTTTATATTGGAATTGTGGTTGCTATTTTAGCTGCTATTTATCTCCATAAAACAAAAGCAGGTTTAAATATCCGTGCTATTGGAGAAAATCCGGCAGCAGCAGATGCAGCAGGAATTCCGGTAACAAAATTGAAATACATTAATCTGATGCTGGGCGGTGGTATCTGTGCCATAGGAGGTGCATACTGTTCCATGATTATCTGTAATGGTGTATGGGTAACAAGCTGTGTAAATGGTTTGGGATGGATTGCAGTTGCTCTTGTTATTTTTGCTATGTGGGACCCAAATAAAGCAATTATTGCAGCAGTGGTATTCGGTGGATTTAGTGTATTGAAATACTATGTGCCACAGGTTATCCCAAGCTCTGTTTTCGATATGATACCGTTTATCATGACAATTTTAGTGCTGATTATTACTTCTATGCGTTCTTCAAAGGAGAATTCTCAGCCAAAATCCTGTGGTGTAAATTATTTCCGTGAAGAAAGATAGGGAATGTGATGTCTACAAAATCAAGACTTCTGGAACTTTTAGAACAGAATAGAGGGAAATATCTGTCAGGAAATGAGCTGGCAAAGATGTTGGATGTTTCCAGAACTGCTGTATGGAAAGGAATGAAAAGCCTGCAGCAGGAGGGATATTCCATTACAGCAGTAACCAACAAAGGATATCTGCTGGAAGAAGACAATAATATTTTGTCGGAGGAAGCGGTTCGGTTGCAACTTAAAAATACAGAGGTGCTGGTAGAGGTATGGAAAGAAATTGCGTCTACCAATCAGCGAATGAAACAGTTGGCAGTGGAAAAAAAGCTTCCCCATGGCTCTGTGGTGATAGCTCAGCTACAAACAGAGGGAAAAGGAAGAAAGGGAAGAAAATTTTATTCGCCCAAAGATAGTGGGTTGTATTTGAGTGTTCTTCTATATTCCGAAAAAACAGCTCAGAAAAGCTTGGAAATTACAGCAGCAGCGGCTGTAGCTGTCTGCAAGGCTGTAAAAAATTGTTGTGGTGTTTCTCTGGGAATTAAATGGGTAAACGATTTATATTTGGAAAATAAAAAAGTATGTGGAATTCTCACAGAAGCAGTGACAGATTTTGAAACAGGAGATATTGAATTTGTAGTTGTGGGAATAGGATTGAATTTATATGAGCCCACAGGAGGCTTTCCAAAAGAGTTGAAAGAAAAAGCAGGAGCAATTTTACCGGATGGACAGAAAGTTGATAAAAACAAACTGGTAGGTGAACTTGTGAATCAGTTGCTTTTGGAAACAGAAAAATCAGGAATTCCACAAGAATACATTAGCAGAAATATTGTTCCGGGGAAGAAAATCCAGATTATTTTTGGAGAAACCAAACGGGAAGTGATTGCCAAAGAAATACTTTCTGATGGAAAGCTGCTGGCAATTAATGAGAAAGATGAAGAAGAAATTTTTCCTTCGGGAGATGTTTCTGTAAGATGGTAAATGAATATGGCTGTTGTAGGGAATATATAAGTTGTATGTTTCTTACAACAGCTTTTTATGTAATAAAAAAATGTTCAAGATAATTGACAATGTATTTAATATGTAATAATATATTTAATATAAAGAAAGGAGTGCATTGATTATGAAAAATGTTACAACCAGCATCCGAATAGATAGTAATACAAAACAGGCAGCAACAGAGCTATTAAATGAGTTAGGACTTGACTTGAGCAGTGCAGTAAATATTTTTTTGAAACAGGTTGTCTTGCAAGGAGGATTACCATTTCAAGTAAAATATCCTCAATATAAACCAGAAGTGCTTGCAGCTATGGAAGAAGCAGAAGCTTTGAGCAAAAATCCAAATACAAAAAAATATTCAAGTTTCTCTGAAGCATTAGAGGATATGGATATATGATGTATGATTTAATTTTAACGGGAAAGTTTAAAAAGAGTTTAAAGCTCGCCAAAAAAAGAGGACTAAATATTAGTTTATTAGAAGAAGTAGTAAATATACTTCAAAGTGGAGAAGAACTTGATAAAAAATATCGTGACCATGAGTTGAAAGGAAAATATAAAAATTTTCGTGAATGTCATATACAACCAGATTGGCTGCTTATTTATCTGATCGAGAATGATATTTTGACGCTCACATTAGTTGATACGGGAACACATGCGGATTTGTTTAATATGTAAGAAATATATTTTGAAAATAATGGAAAGGGACTGGCGCAATAATTTGCAAGAAGCCCCTTTTGCCTTTATTTGCGTTTTTTTGAACGTAAAAATCCACGACAGAAAATCTGTACTGCCAGAATGCCGATAAAAACTCCTGTGCTGTCAATCAGCACATCTTTTTTGGAAGGCCCTCGACCTGCTACAAAGGATTGATGAAATTCATCTGTGCAGGCAAATCCCACGCAAAACAGTCCCGCTAACAGGAATAGGAGAAAACCTCTCACACCATATACATAGAGAGGAAAAGAAACACAAAGAGCCAGAATACAGTATTCTGTCATGTGAGCAAGCTTTCTTACAGGGTGTTCAATTCGGTCTGTATAGATTTGCTTTTCATTTTCTGTCAGATTTTTATTTAAAATCTTGTCTGCAACCGATACAATTTGATAACTGATTTCATGGCTGAGACTTCCAGACTCTGTACCGGTTTGACCGGAAAAGCTGAAAATCATATACATAACAGCAAGTGCCGGTAAAAAAGACAAAGGTTTGAGACAATAGATGATAAATTTTTTCATGAAAAAACTCCTTTCATAAAGATTTTAAAAGAGTATCACTTTTTTTCGTATTTGTAAAGTGTGGAAGGATACGTTTTTGTGTTGGAAAACAGGACAAGATAGAGTATAATCAAAATATAAAATGCGAAAGAAAGGAAAATTTCATGAGTTTAGCAGATGATTTATTTATCCGAATGTGTCAGGATATTTTGGAAAATGGCACAGATACCCAAGGAGAAAAGGTTAGACCAAAATGGGAAGACACAGGAGAATATGCATATACAATTAAGAGATTTGGCGTGGTAAACCGCTATGACTTACGGAAAGAATTTCCGGCATTGACACTGAGAAAGACAGCTTTAAAAACCTGCATGGATGAAATTCTTTGGATTTACCAGAGAAAATCCAATAATATCCATGATTTAAACGGACATATATGGGATGCATGGGCAGATGAAGATGGTTCTATCGGTACTTGTTACGGAGATGTGGTAGGAAGAAAATTTCTTTATAAAGGTGAAGAAACAGACCAGATGGATTATGTTTTAAAACAGCTGAAGGAAAATCCATACAGCAGAAGAATTATGACAAATCTATATCAGTTTGAATATCTTCACAGTGGCGCTTTAGATCCTTGTTGTTATAGTATGACCTATAATGTAACCAAAGAAAAAGACAGTGAAAAATTAGTGTTGAACGGAGTGCTGAACCAGCGTTCACAGGATATTCTGGCAGCAAATAACTGGAACGTATGCCAGTATGCGATTTTGCTAATGATGGTTGCACAGGTAAATGATATGATACCGGGAGAATTGGTTCATGTCATTGCAGATGCTCATATTTATGACAGACATGTGCCGGTTATTCAAGAACTGATTAAGAGAGAGACATTTCCGGCGCCAAAAGTACGGTTAAATCCGGAAGTAAAAGATTTTTATCAGTTTACCACAGATGATTTAATTGTGGAAAATTATCAGGCAGGACCGCAGATTAAAGATATACCAATCGCAGTATAAGGAGGAATGGAAAATGAATTTAATTGTAGCAGTAGATAGAAATTGGGGAATAGGAAAGGACAATAAGCTTTTAGTAAGTATTCCTGCAGATATGAAGTTTTTCCGTACCACAACAACAGGAAAAGTGGTTATTTTAGGAAGAAAGACATTGGAAACATTTCCTAACGGACTTCCTTTGAAAAACAGAGTGAATATTGTACTTACACGAGATAAAAATTATAAAGTTAAAGATGCCATTGTTCTTCATAGTGTAGAAGAAGTTTTAGAAGAAATAAAAAAATATGATGCAGAAGACTTATATGTTATTGGCGGAGACAGTATTTATAAACAGTTTTTGCCATATTGTGATAAAGCTCATGTGACAAAAATTGATTTTGCTTATGAAGCAGATGCTTTTTTTCCTAATCTGGATGAGATGCCGGAGTGGAAGGTGACAGAAAGAAGCGAAGAACAGACCTATTTTGATATTGAGTATGAATTTTTAACTTACGAGAAAAAATAGGAAGTATTTTAGGTAAAGACTAGGAGATACCATATCAAGTATACATTTTGATATGGTATCTCTTTTTATCAATACTGAATTTCCATCACTCGCAAAACCCCCGGAACTTCATACTCTCTTTTTCCTGCACCTACGCCGATTTTATTAATCTGAAAGATTTCCGGCAGAGTATAAGAAGTTGTAATTGCAGCAGCAATTGCAGCGCCGGTAGGTGTTACAAGCTCTCCCTGTACAGGCAGGATAGACAGAGGAAGCTTATGCGTACATACAATATTAGAAGTAGCTGGAACAGGAATAGGAAGAATTCCATGCTGACAGCGAATTGTGCCCTGTCCTTCTTTTAATACAGGCAGAAAAACTTCTTCATATCCCAGAAAATCCATACAGATTGCAAAGGCGGCAATATCGACAATAGAATCTACGGCGCCGACTTCGTGAAAATGTACTTGTTCTTTTGGAACGCGGTGAGCAAGGGCTTCTCCTTCTGCGAGAATTTCAAAAATCTTAGAAGCCATGGCTTTTGCACCGGCTGTCATAGTGCTGCTTTCTAAAATAGAAAGAATATCAGACAAGCTTCGATGCTCATGAGAATGATGCTCATGTTCGCAATGATGCCCTGCATGATGGTGTTCATGTTTTTCACCATGCAGATATTCCATATCATGATCGTGATTTTCGTGTTTTTTATCTAATAGAACATTGAAGTCACAGGCTGCAATTCCTGATTTCTCCACTTCTAAAATTTCAATACTATACCCAGAAAGGTTTAAACTGGCTAAAGTGTCTAAAAGCATATTTTTATCAGCACCTAAATCAAGCAGAGCAGCTACGGACATATCTCCGCTGATTCCTGATGCACAATCAAAATAAAGTGCTTTTTTCATAATAAAGTCCTCCTGATGTTATTTTCGATTTTTTGGTGCTTTGCCGCAAGTATCTCTTTTGGCTATGTAATAAGGCAGTACAGTTTTTAAAGGAATACGATGTCCGCCGGTAATACGGTCAATAAGAATTTTTGCTGTCATTCTCCCCATTTCTTCTAAAGGTATGTGGACAGTAGTAAGCATAGGGGAAAGATATTGTGCTGTCTCAATATCATCTACACCAATAACAGAAATATCTTCGGGAATGCGGTATCCCTGCTCTCGAAAAGCACGGATTGCACCGATGGCAGTATTATCGTTTGCACAAAAAACAGCAGTAATATCTGCTTTTGATTTAATTAAATGGAGTGCTCCCTGATAACCACCTTCGTGGGAAAGCTTTACATTGGCAGCATTTCGCTGTGAAAAGGGTAATCCAAGCGTTTCCAAAGCACCTTTAAATGCAGTATAGCGGATTTCGTTATTTTGTTCTCCAATGTAACCGATTTTTGTGTGTCCTAATTCGTGGAGATAAGAAACGGCGCTAAAGGTAAGTTCTTTTCCATCGCATACAACTTGATCGTATTTATCATCCATGGGATTTAATCCGGCATAGATAATATGCTTATAATTTTTGGTGAAAAGTTTTAAAATACGTTCATCATATCGTCCTAAAATAACAGCTCCATCTACAGGGGAGTTGGCAATTCTAAGAGTTACATCCGGATTTTCTAAATCCAATGCGGTGAAAGAGTGTTTGATGAAAAAGTTGCTTTTAAAAGCCTCTTGTTCAATGGCCTTTGCAATATGGGAAAAGAAAAGATCGGAAACTGCAGAATCTCCCCTTGCATAAATACAGGCAATTGTGCGTGCAGGCACTTCTATAGAGGGAGTTGTTGGCCCAAGCTTTAAAGCGCGTGCAGTAGAATTAGGCGTATATCCGCTTTTTCTCACGATGTTCCAGATGCGTTCTTGTACTTCTGGACTGGCAGCTTTTGTGTTTTTTTGATTAATAACTCTGGAAACAGTAGAGATAGAAACATTAGCTTCTTTTGCGATTTCTTTTAGTGTCATATTAAAACCTCACAATACAATGGCAATATTATAGATATATTATAACTGAAATGACGAATAAAAACAATGGAATTTAGGATAACGTTTGCATAAATTGAGTAGAAAAAAACGCAATATTTAAGAAAGGTTTGTTGAAAATGAAAAATACTTATCGTATAATCTTAGATATGAAAGGATTGACAATGCAAAAACAAGGGAGGATTGTTTGAAATGACGAAACATGAGTATTATACTTACACAAAGGAGGAGCTTTTAAACAAAGGAGCGAAACTGCCAGTGATCGTAATGGAAGATAATGCAGCGGTATTTCAATCTATGGCAGAGGAAATGACAGAGGAAATTAAGAAAAATAATGCAGCAGGAAAGAAAACTGTATTTATTTGTCCGGTAGGTCCGGTAGGACAGTATCCTTATTTTGTAGAAATGGTAAATAAGGAAAAAATCAGTCTGAAAAATGTATGGTTTATCAATATGGATGAGTATCTGGATGATGATAAGAAATGGGTTCCGGAAACACATCCTCTGAGTTTCCGTGGATTTATGAACAGAACCGTATATAGTCAGATTGATCCGGAATTAGTTATGCCGGAAGAACAGAGAGTATTTCCTGATCCGGAAAATGTAGAATATATTCCACAGTTGATTGAAAAACTGGGCGGTGTGGATATTTGCTTCGGCGGTATCGGTATTAACGGACATGTTGCCTTTAATGAAGCAGACGCGTCTTTAAGTAACGAAGAATTTCTGGCTCAGAAAACAAGAGTTTTAGATATTACAAAGGAAACAAGAACGGCAAATGCTATTGGCGATTTTAACGGAGCATTGGAAGATATGCCAAAATATTGCGTGACTATCGGTATTTATGAAATTGCCCATGCCAGAAAAATTCGTCTGGGATGCTTTAGAAACTGGCACAGAGCTGTGGTAAGAAGAACTGCTTATGGAGATGCGACTTCCGACTTCCCAGTATCTTTACTGACAAATCACCCTGATATCAATCTGAAAATTACAGAGTTTGTAGCTGCATTGGAGGGATAAGTTATGAAAACCTGGATTACCAATGGTTATGTGTACCGATATGACAAACGCCGTATGGAAAGAAAAGATTTGTGTATAGAAGATGGTAAAATCTGTGAAATCTGCAGTCCGGGACATGGTGAAAGAGAAGGGGATGTTTATGATGCTTCCGGTAAGTCTGTAATTCCGGGATTTATTGATGTACATACTCATGGAGGTTGTGGTGTAGATGTAAATGATGCCATGAAAGATGATTTTGAGAAAATCGGTCATTTCTTTGCACTTCAAGGAACAACTTCATGGCTTTGTTCTATTTTAACAGATACAAAAGAACAAACAACCAAATGTATTCACGAAGCATTAAAACATCAAAAAGATCACGCAAATTGTGCAAATCTTTTGGGTATCCATTTGGAAGGACCGTTTCTTTCCGTAGAATTTAAAGGCGCTATGCCGGAAGAGCTTTTAAGAAAAGCAGATATGGAGCTTTTAAAAGAATATCAGGAAGAAGCGGAAGGAAATATTCGCTACATTACAGTTTCACCGGAAGTAGAAGGTATTCCCGAAGCTGTACCGGAAATGAAAAAATTGGGAATTACCGTTGCAATCGGACATTCCGGAGCAGATTATGAAACTGCTATGAAATGTATTGAAAACGGAGCGGCAGCCTGTACCCATACTTGCAATGCAATGAAGTTATTCCATCAGCATTTTCCGTCTATGATGGGAGCAGCTTTAGAATCAGATATTTATTGTGAAGCAATTTGTGATGGACGCCATCTGCATCCAGGCAGTGTAAGACTGTTTTTGAAAGCAAAAGGATATGATAAAGTAGTTGCAGTGACAGACTCTATTATGGCAGCAGGACTTCCGGACGGAGAATATAAGCTGGGTGTCAATGATGTTGTAGTAGAGGATGGAGATGCAAAATTGAAATCAAACGGCGTTCGTGCAGGAAGTACCCTGACAACAGGAACAGCGCTGAAACGACTGATTGATTTTACAGGGGCAGAAATGGAAGATGTTCTTCCGCTCTTAACAATGAACCCTGCAAAGCTTTTAGGCGTAGATGATAAAATCGGAAGCCTGGAAGCCGGAAAAGATGCGGATATCCTTATTGTAGACGAAGGCTATAATATTGTAGATACTTTTGTAAAAGGAAAGAAAATAGAGAGATAAAAGGAGAAAAATTATGCCATTAATACCATTAAGACCATTATTGGAAACTGTTGACAAATACCATTTTGCACAGGGAGCATTTAACGTAAATGCAGTTGCTCAGGCAAAAGCAGCCATTGAAGTTCATGAAATGTTCCGTTCAGCAGCGATTTTACAGGGGGCAGATTTAGCAAACGGATTTATGGGCGGAAGAACAGATTTCTTAAACGCTACTTTGGAGGATAAGAAAATTGGCGCAAAAAATATCGCAAATGCTGTGAAAAAATTTGCGGAAGACTCACCTATTCCGGTAGTTCTTCACTTAGACCACGGTAAAAATTTTGACTCCTGTAAAGCGGCGATTGAAGGTGGATATACATCCGTTATGATTGACGGTTCTTCCCTTCCTTTTGATGAAAACGTTGAGCTTACAAGAGAAGTCGTTAAATATGCCCATGCAAGAGGTGTATCGGTAGAAGGTGAGCTGGGTGTGCTTGCAGGAGTGGAAGACCATGTATTTTCTTCTACATCTACTTACACAAATCCATTAAAAGCAGTGGAGTTCTTCAAAAAGACAGGCTGTGACGCACTGGCAATTTCTTACGGAACTATGCACGGAGCATCAAAAGGAAAAGATGTAAAATTAAGAAAAGAGATTGCGATTGCAATTAAAGAATGTATGATGCACGAAAATCTTTTCGGTGTTCTGGTATCTCACGGTTCATCCACTGTGCCAAAATACATTGTAGATGAAATTAATGCTTTGGGCGGAAATATCCAGAATGCTTACGGCATTTCCATTGACGAGTTAAAGGCAGCAATTCCTTGCGGTATCGGAAAAATCAACGTAGATACAGATATTCGTTTAGCTGTTACAAGAAATATGAAGGAATTCTTTAAAAACAATCCTTCCAAACGTGACAGCGCTTCCATTGGAGGCGTATACCAGCTATTGGAGGAAAAGAAAGACCAGTTTGACCCAAGAGCATTCCTTCCTCCGATTATGGACACAGTTATGTATGGTACAATAAAAGATGATGATACAGCAGCTTTAGTAGAAGTGATTGAAAAAGGTGTAAAAGAAGCAATCGGAACTTTAATTGTAGAATTCGGTTCTTTCGGAAAAGCTCCGCTTGTTGAGCAGGTATCCTTAGAAGAGATGATTGAACGTTACAAAAAAATGTAAATAGATTTCCTTTAAAACAAGGCGCTTTGGGTAAAAGTGATGAATACCCAAACGCCTTGTTTTGTGTTTGCGTAATAAAGTTACTAATTTAATGCGAAATGCTTGTTGAAAAATATACAAATAGCTCAAACGTTTGCGTAAAATCGTATTGATTTTTAATCCCATATAGGGGATAATAACCATACAATAACGAATAAGAAATGAGTTTTAGTACGAAATGCTGAAACAAAGAGAAACAGGAGGATTAAAATGGGGAAAAAAAGTAAAGGTGGAGCCGACATCATAGGCAAAATACCAAAAGGGATATGGCTACTGATTTCATTTGTAGTAGCAATGCTGGTGTGGACAATCTTATCAATTACTCCACAGACTGCCAGATGTTTTCCAAATGCGGTTAAGGTATTACAATCCATTGGGCTCATGGTAGAGAGAGGAATTCTTTTAGAAGATATTGCAAGCAGTTTGATTTCTGTATTCTGGGGATTTTTACTTGGCTTTGTAATTTCCGTTCCGGTAGCGTTTTTGATGGCATGGTATCGTCCGGTAAGATTTATCTTAGAGCCATGGATTCAGTTTATCAGAAACATTCCACCACTGGCTTACGTACCGCTGGTAGTTATCGGTGTAGGTGTAGGTCGTACACCACAGATTATTGTTATCTGTCTTGCAACTTTCTTAATTATGACAGTTACAATTTTCCAGGGTGTTATCAACGTAGACGAAACTCTGATTAAGGCGGCAAGAGTGTTAGGTGCAAATGATGCAAATCTGTTCGTGAAGGTTATCTTCCCGGCAACAACACCATTCATTATTACAGCAATAAGACTTGGTATTTCAACAGCACTTACAACATTGATTGCAGCAGAGTCAACAGGAGCGATTGCGGGTCTTGGTATGAGAATTAAATCCTTGGCAAACTCCTATGAAACAACACCAATGCTTCTCTACATCATTATTATCGGTGTTATCGGTATGCTGGCTGAGAAAGTTCTTAAATACTTTGAAAGGAAGTTAACATCATGGCAGGAAAAGAGGGAAATATAAAAGTAAGTATTCAGGGCGTTGAAAAGAAATACAACACACGAAAAGGTGAGGTTGTTGCTTTAAACGGTGTGGATTTTGATATTAAAGAAAATGAATTTATTTGTGTAATCGGACCATCCGGATGCGGTAAATCTACATTATTAAATATTATCGCAGGATTGTTAGAGCCTACAAGCGGACAGATTTTAGTGGACGGAAAGCCAATCAGCGGAACAGGAACGGACAGAGGCGTTGTTTTCCAGCAGTACGCATTGTTCCCATGGCTGACAGTAAAGAAAAATGTTGAATTCGGCTTGAAATTAAAGGGACTTTCCAAAGAAGAATGTGATGCCATTGCAATGAAATATTTGAAAATGGTTGAATTGGAAAAATTTGCCGACTCTTATCCAAAGGAATTATCCGGCGGTATGAAACAGCGTGTTGCCATTGCAAGAGCTTATGCAATGAACCCGGAAGTACTTCTGATGGATGAGCCTTTCGGAGCGCTGGATGCGCAGACAAGAACACAGCTTCAGTCAGAACTTTTAAAAGCATGGCAGGAAGAAAACAAAACATGTTTCTTCGTTACACATGATATTGAAGAAGCGATTGTTCTTGCAACAAGAGTTGTAATTATGAGCGCCCGTCCGGGACGTATTAAAGAAGTGGTAGATATTGATATTCCGTATCCAAGAGATCAGGAAACAAAGATGAGCGACCGATTTATTGAACTGAAAAATCATATCTGGGGACAGGTATATCAGGAATATCTGGAAGTAAGAAAATAATTCAGAACTTACAAAGGGGCAGAAGCCCGGTGAGAATAAAAACTATATTTTAAGGAGGAACTTAAAATGAAGAAGAAATTATTATCCATGCTTTTAGTAGGAGTAACAGCAATGTCTATGCTGGCAGGCTGTGGCGGAAGCTCTGAAGAACCAAAAAAGGAAGATACAAAAACAGAAGCAAAAGACGACAAGGAAGAGAAAAAAGAGCTTGATGTTGTAAACGTGGCTTACATGCCAAACTACGCTTCTTTATGGGTAGTTACAACAGCAAAAGAAAAAGGATACTTTGAAGAACAGGGTATCGAAGTAAAAATGACAAAATTTGATGATGGTCCAACAGAAATCGCTGCTATGGAGTCCGGTTCTATGGACGTAGCTTACATCGGACCTGGTGCTCATACTCTTGCAATTCAGGGTAATGTTGACGTATTCTGCTTCCAGCAGTTGGGTGATGCTGACTGTGTAATGGGCTTAAAATCTCATGGAGTAAATTCTCTGGAAGACTTAAAGGGCAAAAAAGTAGCTTATGCTTCCGGTACATCATCTGAAACAATCTTATTACGTGCATTAGACTCTGTTGGTCTTACAATGGATGACATTGAAGCTTACAACATGGAAGTTACAAATATGCCAAGCGCTATGATTTCCGGTTCTATTGATGCTTGTGCTCCATGGTCACCAAATACAAAAGTTATCACAGATGAATTAGGTGATGACGCACAGGTATTTGTAAGTAATGCAGATTTCTCTGATATCGCAGCAGACCCTGCAAGCTGGGTATGTATGCCTGAATACGCTGAAAAGAACAAAGACTTATTAGTAAGATTTACAAAAGCACTCTACAAAGCAATGGACTTCGGTGCAAAAGAAGAAAACTTTGAAGAAGTTGCAGGATATGTAGCAAATGAAACAAAAACAGATGTTGAAACAGCAATGGGACAGACAACAGACGGTGCATGGCTTACATCTGAAGAACTGTTAAAAGGCGTTGAAGACGGAAGCGTAAAAGGATACTATGAAATTCAGCAGAAAAACTTCTTAGACAACGGTAAGATTACAGAAGAAGCTCCGGTTGATGACTATGTATTGTTTGACATTATGACAGAAGCAGGAAAATAATTGACCTAAAAAATGAATTGCCAGACATGACTGTAAAATATTAAGCTGTTGAAATTTTAAGATACCTTGCAGCATGTGTAGTGCTGTAAGGTATTTTTATATGTCGGCAAGTTTGGAGGAGAAAAGATATGGCGGAAAACTTATTGATTGTACATGGAGGCGGTCCTACCGCAGTAATGAATGGTTCCTTGTATGGTGCAATAAAAGAAGCAAAAAAATCAGATGAAATTGGACATATTTATGGCGCAAACAATGGTACAGGCGGATTCTTAAAAAAAGACTTTCTGGAATTGGAAAATGTGCCGGAAGAAAAATTGAAACTTTTATTGCAGACTCCGGGTACTGCAATCGGAACGTCCAGAGATCCCATTGAGCAGGAGCATTATGAAAAAATGGCGGATATTCTGGAAGAAGAAAATATTAAATATGTGTTGTTTAATGGTGGAAACGGAACCATGGATACCTGTGGAAAGCTACATAAAACATGTCAGAAACGTGGACTTGATGTAAAAGTTATGGGAATTCCAAAAACAACGGATAACGATATTGCAGTAACAGACCATAGTCCGGGATTTGGAAGCGCAGCAAGATATATGGCTGCCTGTACACAGGAATTAGCGGCAGATGTACGTTCTTTACCTATTCATGTAGTGGTCATGGAAGCGTCAGGCAGAAATGCAGGATGGATTACAGCTTCCAGTGCGCTGGCAGGAGAAAAGGGATACGCACCGGATTTAATTTATCTTCCTGAAAGAGCATTTGATGAAGATAAATTTATTGAAGATGTGAAAAAGCTTTTAGAAAAAAAATCTGGAATTTTGGTAGTTGCCAGCGAAGGTTTGACAGATAAAGAAGGAAAACCTATTGTAAAACCTGTATTTAAAACAGAACGTGCGACTTATTTCGGGGATGTAAGCTCCCATCTGGCAAATCTGGTTATCCAGAAACTGGGTTATAAAGCAAGAGGCGAAAAACCGGGACTTTTAGGCAGAGCATCTATTTTCATGCAGAGTCAGGTTGATATTGAAGAAGCACAAATGGCAGGAGAACTGGCATGCAGAGCAGCTTTGGATGGTGAGTCAGGAAAAATGGTGGCATTTTCCAGAGTCTCTGAAAATCCTTATGAAATGAAACCATTTTTAGTGGATATTGATGAAGTTATGATGTATGAAAGAAAAATGCCGGATGAGTTTATCAATGAAGAAGGAAACGGTGTTACACAGGCATTTTTAGATTGGTGCAGACCTTTAATTGGGGAAGAGCTTCCTGATATGATTTCTTTTAATACACAGTCAGGAAAATAATAAAATAGAGGAGAGCAACATGAAACATATTTATTTAAATTTAAAAAGATTTGATGTACCGGCAGAATTAGGTGGTGTCAATAGAATTGCAGACATGAAAGAGTGGGGGAAGTATATTGTAGAAAATACACAGGAAGAATTAAAAAAATATTCTCCTGAAGAAGTAGAATTTGCAATGTTCTTTCCAGAAATTCATCTGTTTTCCGCTTGTCAGGCAAAGACAGAGAACAGCCCTGTTCAGGTTGGCTGCCAAGGAGTTTTCAGAGATGATGTAGCTCCGGGAAAAAACTTTGGGGCATTTACCACAGGACGTCCTGCAGCAGCCATGAAGGCAGCTGGTTGTGAAACGGTTATTATCGGACATTGCGAAGAAAGAAATAACCTTGCGGGAATTTTGGCAGAAGCAGGTGTAGTAAATACAAAAGCAATAAATACCATTTTAAATAAAGAAATAAAATCTGCGGTAGACAGAGGCATGAAAGTGTTATACTGTATTGGTGAGAAAAGCGAAGAATTAGAGCAGTGGCAGGAAGTTCTGGGAGAACAGCTGGAGCTGGGATTAAAAGATGTGGACAAATCTATGGTAACCATTGCGTATGAACCTGTTTGGTCTATCGGACCGGGCAAGACACCGGCAGGCAAAGAATATATTACAAAAATTTCCAAATTTGTTAAAGAAAAAACAGAGGGTATGGATATTGTCTATGGCGGCGGCTTAAAGCAGGACAATGCGGCGATGCTGGCATCTATTCCTGAAATTGACGGTGGTTTAATTGCTCTTACAAGATTTCAGGGAGAAATCGGTTATTATCCGGAAGAATATTTAGAAATTATTTCACTTTACATGAATGCGTAACGAGGAGGAAAAAAGAATGAAGTTAGAATTTGAATACGGACATGGCACTATGGCAGCAGAGCTGCCGGACAACACAGACATTTTTATTCCGGGCGAAACAGTAAAAGACCCGGATTATATTCCGGAAGATAAACTGGAAGAAGCTTATCTGGAAAGTCTTGCACACCCTATCGGAATGCCTACACTGACTGAACTGGTACATAAAGGAAGCACTGTTACTTTTATCGTACCTGATAGAGTAAAGGGCGGCGAACAGCCTACAAGCCACAGAAAAATGAGTATTAAATGCATGCTGAAAGAATTATATGCAGCAGGTGTTGAGAAAAAAGATATTTTATTCATTATTTCCAATGGATTACATCCAAGAAGCAAAGAGTCTGATGCAAAAGCGATTTTCGGTGAAGAATTATTTAACGAATTCTGGCATACAGGACAGATTATCAGCCATGACAGCGAAGACAAAGATCACATGGTAGACTTGGGAACAACAAGACGCGGTGACCCGGTTTACATGAATAAATATGTATTTGAATGTGATATTCCTATCTTAGTAGGTCATGTACAGGGAAATCCTTATGGCGGATATTCAGGCGGATATAAACACAGCGCAACAGGTATTACAAACTGGAAGAGTATCTCAAGCCATCATGTTCCTTCTGTTATGCACAGAAAAGACTTTACACCGGTAAATGGCGGAAGTTTAATGAGAACAAAATTTGATGAAATTTCTATGCACATGGAAGAAAAAATGGGACATCCATTCTTCTGTTGTGACGCTGTTCTGGATACAAATTCCAGACAGATTGCAATCTATTCCGGATATGCAAAAGAAATGATGCCAATTAGCTGGAAGCTGGCTGATAAGAGAACTTATGTACACTGGGCTGAAAAGAAATATGATGTTTTAGTATTTGGTATGCCTCAGAAATTCCATTATGGTGATGGAATGGGAACAAACCCAATTATGATGATGCAGGCATTAAGCGCACAGGTATTGAGATATAAACGAATTATGAGTGACAATTGCGTAATTATCTGCTCTTCTCTTTGCAATGGTTTCTTCCATGATGAATTATGGCCATATTTAAGGGAAATGTATGATATGTTCCAGCATGATTATATGAATACATTGCCGGATATGAATCGTTATGGTGAATATTTTGCAACAAACGAAGAATATATCAGAAAATATCGTTTTACAAATGCATTCCATCCATTCCACGGCTTTAGTATGATTTCCTGCGGACATATTGCAGAAATGAATACAAGTGCAATCTATATTGTTGGTGCACAGGAACCGGGATATGCAAGAGGAATGGGATTAAAGACAAGAGCTACATTTGAAGAAGCGTTAGAGGATGCAAAGAAGAAATTTGTTGGGGAAAATCCAAATGTTCTTGCATTGCCAATGACATTCAAAAAGGCAGCAGTTCATCTTTGTATGAAAAATCCGGAAGAAGACTGCATGGACGCTTACGGACATTGCCATCCATGTATGGGATAAGGAGATTTAACAAATTGCCGCATTAGGGGTATATCGAGAATATTTGTATGTTTCACGCTTAGTCTGATACGAATATTCCGAATGCTGCTTAGTGCGGCAATCTTTATTCATTCATAGGAAAGTAAGTCCTATGAAATTAAAAAGGAGACAAAAATATGCTGAATTTAAGAATAGAAGACAGAAATCCTCATTTAAAGGATGAACTACATGAGATTATGGTGGAAAATAAGGATATTTTTCAATCTGTATTAAACGGAGAGGATGAATATGCGGACTCCTTGGGGTGGTTTTCCGTGGATAAATGGGCAAGCCATGAAGAGGTACAGAAATTAAAAAAATTAGCAGCTCATATTCGGGAAAATGCAGACGCTTTTGTGATTATTGGAGTTGGCGGCTCTAACAATGCCGCAAGAGCGGTGATTGAAGCCTTACAGACAGATGATAAGGTGAAGATTGTCTATATGGGAAATACGCTTTCTCCTTATGAACTGACAAAAGCATTAAAAGAACTGGAAGGAAAATCTGTTTATATCGACTGCATAGCGAAAAATTTTGAAACTTTAGAACCGGGGGCTTCTTTCCGCGTTCTGAGAAAGTTCCTTTTTGATAAGTATCAGGAAAAAGCCAATGGAAGAATTATTGCAACGGGTACAAAGGGGAGCGCATTGGAAAAACTGTGTGAAGAACAGGGTTATACTTTTCTGGAATTTCCGGAAGACGTAGGCGGAAGATTTTCCGCAATGACAGCAGTGGGGCTTCTTCCCATGGCAGTGGCGGGAATAGACATTGAAAAGCTGGTTTTGGGAGCTTCTGATATGCAAAAATATCTTACAAGTGGAGAAATAGTGAGAAATCCCGCATATCAATATGCCTGTCTTAGAGACCTTTATTATAAGAAGGGCTATAAAATAGAAATGCTCGTTAGTTTTGAACCTCAATTCCGTTGGTTTTATAAATGGTGGATACAGCTCTTTGGAGAAAGCGAAGGAAAGGATAATAAAGGACTTTTTCCATCATCAGGAGACTTCTGTGAAGAACTGCATGCTATGGGACAGTATATTCAGGATGGAACGCCCCTGATTTTTGAGACATTTTTGGATGTGCAGGAAAAAAACGCTTCTTTAGCACCTGTGGCTGATATGGTGAAAGATGGATTTGATTATTTGAATGGTAAAGAATTTTGGGATATCAACAAAGCATCTTTTGGTGCAACAGTAAAGGCTCACAGAGAAAAGCTGCCGTGTCTGATTTTAGAAGTGGAAAGATTGGATGCCTATGTTTTTGGAGAATTATTTTATTTCTTCCTGTTTTCCTGTTATGTTTCTGCTCGTATTTTGGGAGTTAATCCTTTTGACCAGCCAGGCGTAGAAGCATATAAAAAATGGATGTTTGAAGCATTGGGAAAAGACAGAAAAATTTCTTGAGAAATGGTGAATAAGATGTTAATATAGTTAAATAAGAAACTTTACCAATGAAAGCGGAGGATTTAGAATGAAGAAATTAAAAGTTACAAAAGGTGCAAAATGTATGGCGTGTTTGGAGTGCGTGAGAGCATGTTCAACAAGCTTTTATAAAGAATTTGACCCGGATAAATCCTGTATTCAGATTATTGAGAAAAACGATGTTGCAAAACCAATGGTTTGTGTACAGTGTGGTAAATGTGCAAAAGCATGTCCGGAAGGTGCAATTACACAGAATGCAAAAGGCGTTTATATGATTAATAAAAAGAAATGTACAGGCTGTGGCAAATGTGTGGAAGCATGTCCGTTCGGCGTTATGGTAAAAGCTGAAGAAGCGCCTACAAGCAGCAAATGTATTGCCTGCGGTATTTGCGTAAAAGCATGTCCGGCAGATGTTTTGGAAATTGTAGAAGACTAATTATAAAAATCACAAAATAGTGGGGGATTGCTGTTAAAGCACTCTCCCTTTTTCTTATTCCATAGGAAATTGTGTCCGATGAAATAAGAAATGCTTATATAATATCAGGAGGGAAGTTTATGTTGGAAAAGACAGCACAAATTATTTCAAGCTATGATGGGCTTTCTCTGGAAATTCTCTGTGTGGAGAGTGAAAATCCAAAAGGTATTGTTCAGATTTCTCATGGAATGGCAGAGAATAAAGAGCGATATCTGCCGCTTATGGAGTTTTTTTCTGAGCATGGCTATACAGCAGTGATGCACGACCACAGAGGACACGGAAAAAGCGTGAGACAGCAAGAAGACTTGGGTTATTTTTATAATGGAAAAGAAAAAGCCATTGTAGAAGATTTGCACCAGATTACTTTATGGATAAAGGAAGAATATCCTAATCTGCCTGTATATCTGTTGGGGCACAGTATGGGAACATTAGTAGCTAGAAATTATATTAAAAAGTATGACAATGAAATCAAAAAATTGATTTTAACAGGTCCGCCCTGTAAAAATCCTGCTGTGGATATAGGACTTTTGCTGGCAAAAATTCAGAAGAAAATAAAAGGCGATAAGTATCGAAGCAAAGAAATCCAAAAAATGGCATTTGGACCTTTTGACAAGATTTTTCAGGGAGAGCCAAAGTCAGCGTGGATTTGTTCAGACAGAGAAATCGTAGATAAATATAATCAATCAGATTTATGCGGTTTTACTTTTACAACAGATGCTTTTGAAGGATTGTTTTTGTTGATGAAAGGAACTTACAGTAAAGAGGGGTGGCTTTTGAAAAATGAACAGCTTCCTGTATTGTTTTTGGGTGGAGAGAAAGATCCCTGTATCGGAAACGGCAGAAAATTTGTGCAGGAAATGCAGTTTTTAAAGCAGGTAGGATATAAAAATGTGACAGGAAAAATATATCCCAATATGCGGCATGAAATTTTAAATGAAAAAGGAAAAGAAACTGTCTATGAAAACATTTTAAGTTATTTGGAAAAATGATGTTTTTTGTTGAAAAATGGCAGATATAATGATATGATGTGTCCCGTATGATGTTAAAATATTTAAAATTTTAGGAGGAAAATCATGAAAAAGAAAATCTTGGGTGCATTATTATCTATCGCCATGATTGGAACATTGTTTACAGGATGTGGACAGCAGCAGGGAGAAGTAGAAAAAGAAGCTTCTAAAAAAGAAAGTGCTGACAAAGGCGGAAGTGGATTTGAACCGGTTGCTAAAGAAGACTTAAAAGTTGGTGTTATTCACATTGGAGATCCTGCGGACGGTTCAGGATATAGTTATGCTCATGATTTGGGTATTGTAGAAATGCAGAAAGAATTAGGATTGGAAGATAATCAGATTATCAGAAAAAATAATATTCCGGATGCAGATCCTACAAAAACAGAGCAGGCAATGAGAGAATGTATCGAAGAAGGATGCCAGGTTATTTATGCAACAAGCTTTAACTATATGGACACTTGTGAAGCTTTAGCAGAGGAATATCCAGATGTTATCTTTTCTCATGGAACAGGATATAAATCAAATAATACAAACTTCAACAATTATTTCGGGAGAATTTACCAGGCAAGATATTTATCCGGTATTGTTGCAGGTATGAAAACAGAAACAAACAAAATTGGTTATGTGGCAGCAATGGGTTCAGAAAACTCTGAAGTAACAGGCGGAGCAGATGCCTTTGCAATCGGTGTTGCAGAAGTTAATCCGGATGCACAGGTTTATGTAAAGGTTACAAACAGCTGGCTTTCTCCTACTGAAGAAACAAATGCGGCAAAAGCTTTGATTGCAGAAGGATGTGACGTAATCGGACAGCACTGTGATACACCAAACCCACAGACAGAAGCAGAAGCAGCAGGCGTATGGGGCGTAGGCTACAACTCTGATATGCAAAAAGATGCACCGGGCGCAACTTTAACATCTGTTATCTGGAACTGGGGTAAATACTACACAGAAGCAACAAAAAAAGTTATTGACGGAACATGGACAGCAGAAAACTACTTTGGCGGTATGAAAGAAGGATTAGTAGATATTGCTCCATTAAATGAAGACTTAGTTGCACCGGGAACACAGGAAAAGGTTGACGAAGCAAGAAAACGCATTGTAGAGGAAGGATTTAACGTATTTGATGGTGTTCTGGAAACAAATGACGGAAAAACAGTTGGTGAAGAAGGCAAAACTTTAGATGATGCAACAATCACAGGTGGAATTAACTGGTACTATAAAAATATTGTTGTAAAATAAAAAATTTCAAATAAGCAGAAGAAAGGGTATTACAAGCAGCAAAACAGGCTGTTTGTAGTACCTTTTTTCTTTAATTTTCCGGTGTGGGAATAGGAATTTACAGCAGAGGGAATGGTAGTTTTATAGACTTTTCATATCTGAAATCAGATTTTGACTTGTTTAAGCCAAGAGTTTGAGATATAATACTGTAAGAGTATGGGTAAAAGAAAAGTAAAATTATCGTAAAGTATGTTGAGCTGAAAGGAAACAAAAGACGTGAAACAAAACAGAAAAGAACCACGATTAATGGATTTGCAATGGGTAAGACGGGCGTTACTTTTGTTTTTGGGAGATGTTGTGATTATTATTATGGCATCAGTAGGAGCGCTGATTGCCAGATTTGATTTTTCTTACAGCAGCATCGATGCAGTATATTTAGACAGCATGTATCATTATCTGCCTATTCATATTTTTACAACAGTAGTTATATTTTATTTTTGTAGAATGTATCACAGTCTGTGGAAATTTATCAGTATTCACGAATTGGGCTATATTATACTGGCAAACACAATTTCTTTTTTTATGCAGATTATAGGCTATTGTTTGTTTCAGTATCTAATACCGAAAAGCTATTTTTTTGCGCAGATTATGTTACAGACAGCAATGGTGATAGGAATACGATTTTCTTACCGTTTTTGCCGATACCTGAAAGAAGCGAGGGAACAGTGCTTTGGCTGCGGAGAACCTCAACAGAGAGTGATGATTATCGGGGCGGGGGACGCAGGGCGTGTTATTATTAAAGAGATTTTGGACAGCCGCTTTCTTACAATGAAGGTTTGCTGTGTGATTGACGATGATTGTAATAAAACAGGGCGCTATATTAATGGTATTCCCATTGTGGGAGATCGCTTCTCCATTCTAAAGAATGTAGAAAAGTACAAAATTGATAAGATTATTTTGGCAATTCCTTCTGCTTCGAAAGAAGAGCGAAGAGAAATACTGGAAATATGTAAAATGACAAAATGCGAATTAAAGACGTTACCCGGTATGTATCAGCTTATTGACGGAGAACTGAATATTGGAAAATTACGGGATGTTGAGATTACGGATTTACTGGGAAGAGATCCTATTCAGGTAAATCTGGATGAAATTATGGGATATGTAGAGCAAAAGGTGGTTATGGTTACTGGTGGAGGTGGTTCTATTGGTAGTGAATTGTGTCGCCAGATTGCCATGTATCATCCAAAGCAGTTGATTATCTTTGATGTATATGAAAATAATGCTTATGAGATACAGCAGGAGTTAAATAGACATTATCCTGACTTGGATTTAGTAGTTTTGATTGGTTCTGTGAGAAATACACACAGAATTGAAACAGTATTTGAGAAATATCGTCCGGACATTGTCTACCATGCAGCAGCTCACAAGCATGTACCTCTTATGGAGGACAGCCCAAATGAAGCAATTAAAAATAACGTTTTTGGAACTTACAAAACAGCGAAGGCAGCCAGTGAGTATGGAGTGAAACGCTTTGTTTTGATTTCAACAGATAAAGCGGTAAATCCGACAAACATTATGGGCGCATCAAAACGTCTGTGTGAAATGATTGTTCAGAGCTTTGATAAAATATCAAAAACAGAATTTGTAGCAGTGCGTTTTGGCAATGTGTTAGGAAGTAACGGAAGTGTTATCCCACTGTTTAAAAAACAGATTGCAGAGGGCGGCCCTGTTACGGTAACGCATAAAGATATTATTCGATACTTTATGACAATTCCGGAAGCGGTATCTTTAGTTTTGCAGGCGGGAGCTTATGCCAGAGGAGGAGAAATCTTTGTATTGGAAATGGGAGCGCCTGTGAGAATTGATGATATGGCGAGAAACTTAATCCGCCTGTCAGGCTATACACCGGATGTGGATATTAAGATAGAATACACAGGTCTTCGTCCGGGAGAAAAATTATACGAAGAACTTCTGATGGCAGAAGAAGGTATGAAAGAAACTGCCAACAAGTTAATTCATATAGGTAAGCCTATTGAGATGGATGAAGAAACATTTTTTGACAAATTGGCAGAGCTGAAAGAAGCTTGCTATAATGATGATGAAAGAATTAAAGAAAAAGTACAGAAACTGGTTCCTACTTATTGTATTAAGAAATAAAATCATGGAGGCATAAAAAATGAAAGTTTTATTTTCACCACCGGATATTACAGAAAGAGAAATTGAGGAAGTTGTAGATACATTAAGGAGCGGCTGGATTACAACCGGACCGAAAACAAAGTTGTTTGAACAAAAATTAGCAGAATTTTCACACACAAGTAAAGCAGTATGCTTAAATTCTGCGACTGCCTGTGCAGAAATGGCATTAAGAGCACTGGGCATTGGTCCTGGGGATGAAGTTATTACCACCGCTTATACTTATACAGCTTCTGCAAGTGTAGTATGCCATGTGGGTGCAAAACTTGTTCTCGTAGATACAGCAAAAAATTCACATGAAATGGATTATGATAAGCTGGAAGCAGCAATTACAGATAAAACAAAGGCTGTTATTCCGGTAGACCTTGCCGGAATTATGTGTGATTATGACAGGATTTTTGAGATTTTAGAAAGAAAGAAAAATTTGTTCCAGCCTGCAAATGAACTTCAGAGAAAAATAGGGAGAGTAGCCGTTATAGCAGACGGAGCTCATGCATTAGGCGCTGAAAAAGAAGGAAAACGTTGTGGAGAGGTTGCAGATTTCACAAGTTTTTCTTTCCATGCAGTGAAAAACCTGACAACAGCAGAAGGCGGAGCACTTGTATGGCGTGATATTGAAGGGGTAGACAACGAAGAGCTCTATAAAAAGTTTATGCTCTTTTCTCTTCATGGTCAGTCAAAAGATGCGTTAGCAAAAACACAGTTGGGAGCATGGGAATATGACATTATAGCTCCTTACTTTAAATGCAATATGACAGATATTATGGCTTCTATCGGTTTAGCACAGTTAGAACGATACCCGTCAATTTTAGAACGCAGAAAAACACTTATTGAGATGTATGACAGAGAATTAGAAGGTGAAAATGTAAGACATCTTCAGCATTATGGAAAGGATTTCGCATCCAGTGGTCATTTATATATCACACATGTTTTGGGCAAAACAAGAGAAGAATGTAATGCGATTATTACGAAAATGGCAGAAAAAGGCATTGCAACCAATGTTCATTTCAAGCCTCTTCCAATGCTGACTGCATATAAAAATTTGGGATTTGATATTCAGGACTATCCAAATGCTTATGAATTGTTCTCAAATGAGATTACATTGCCATTACATACAAAACTGACAGACGAGGAAGCAGAGTATGTAATTAAATCTTTTAAAGAATGTATAAGATAGGAAAATGACAATGAAAAAATGGAATGAACTACCTTTAGATATGCAGGTAGAGGAAGTAAAAAAATATTATAAAATATTGGAAAAGCACAAGGCAGGATTGGTAGCAAAGCGTATTTTTGACATAGTAGTTGCTGTAATTTTATTGGTGTTGCTTTCTCCTGTACTTTTGATTTTAAGTATTTTGATTAAGTTGGATTCAAAAGGGCCTGTGCTTTTCAGACAGATTCGAGTGACAACTTACGGAAAGAAATTTCGTATTTGTAAATTCCGTACGATGGTAGAAAATGCGGAAAAAATCGGTACACAGGTTACTACAAAAGGAGATATGCGAGTAACAAGAATGGGAAAATTGCTAAGAGGATGTCGTCTGGATGAGCTTCCTCAGTTGTTTAATATTCTTACAGGTGACATGACTTTTGTAGGTACAAGACCGGAAGTGGAAAAATATGTTGCACATTATACAAATGAAATGAAAGCAACATTACTTCTTCCGGCGGGGGTTACATCAAGAGCAAGTATCGAATATAAAGATGAAGAAAAATTACTGGAAGATGCGAAAAATGCAGATGAGGTTTATATTCATCAGGTATTACCTGAAAAAATGAAATATAATTTAAAAGCCATTGAAAAATTTAGCTTTTTTGAGGATATTAAAACCATGTTCGCAACAGTAGCAGCAGTAATAAAATAGGAGTTTTCAGATGATTATATCAGTTGGCGTTGTTGCCTATAATGAACAAAATACATTACCGAAATTGTTTGAATGTATCAAAGCGCAGACTTACCCTCATGATAAGATGGAAATTGTGCTGGTAGACAGTATGTCAAAAGATGATACAAAAAGCCTGATGGAAAAATTTAAGAAAGAAAACAAAGATTTTTGTAATATACAGGTTTTGGATAATCCGCAAAAAAAATTGGCCGGAGGCTGGAATGTTATTTTGAAAAATTACCATGGGGATGCAGTTGTAAGAATTGATGCCCATGCAGAAATACCGGAAGATTTTGTGGAAAAGAATGTGAAAGTTTTAGAGTCGGGAGAGTATGTTTCCGGCGGACTCAGACCGAATATTATTGATGAGAGTACCCCATGGAAGGAGGCTCTTTTATTAGCGGAACAGTCCATGTTCGGAAGCAGTATTGCGCCTTATAGAAGAAGCGAAAAAAAGACCTACGTAAAGTCAGTTTTTCATGGAGCCTATAAAAGAGAAGTATTTGATAAAGTGGGCTTTTTCAATGAACAACTGGGAAGAACAGAGGATAATGAGATAAATTACAGAATAAGAGAGGCAGGATATAAAATCTGCTATTCTCCGGATATCGTTTCTTATCAGCATACCAGAAATTCTCTGAAAGCAATGCTGAAACAGAAATACGGAAACGGATATTGGGTAGCTTTAACTCTGAAGGCATGTCCAAAATGCTTATCTGTTTATCATTTTGTACCGCTATGCTTTGTTTTGGGAATAATCGGAACAAGTATATTAGCTGCATTTGGATTTCCAATTCTTGCATATTTGATGTGGGGATTATATTGGCTGGTTGCTGTGGGAATGTCTTTGTTATCCGTGAAAGGAGAAAAAAAGACATGGTGTCAGCTTGCATTGCCATTTTTATTTTTCTTACTTCATATCAGTTATGGAATTGGAAGTTTTGTAGGAATGATAAAATTGCCATTTTGGAAATATAAGAGGTAAAGAAATTGGGAAATTTAAAAGAAAAGCTGGAGCGAGTGAAATTTAAAGATATTCTGGCAATCGGAACGTGCGTATGCGCAATACCCTACGCATTATATTTGAAAAAGAAACGCCCGGATATGTGGTTAATCTGCGAAGATTATAATGAAGCCAGAGACAACGGGTATTGGTTATTTAAGTACATAAGAGAGCAGCAGCCTCAACAGGATGTTGTTTATGCAATTAATAAAAAATCCGTAGACTATAACAGAGTGAAAGATTTGGGAGAGATAATACAATACAGTAGTTATAAACACTGGGCATATTATCTTGCTGCCAGCAAGAATATCAGTTCGCAAAAGGGCGGAAAGCCCAATGCAGCAGTATGCTATTTATTAGAAGTATACGGTATTCTAAAAAATACCAGAGTGTTTTTGCAGCATGGAGTAATTTGCAACGACATGCCATGGTGTTATTATGAAAACACAAAAATGCGTTTGTTTGTGTGCGGAGCATTAAAGGAATATAATTTTATTCGAGATACTTACGGATATCCGGAAGGTTATGTCAAGTATTTGGGATTAACCAGATTTGACGGATTGCATGACTTTAAAGTGAAGAAAAATCAAGTTTTGGTAATGCCTTCATGGAGGGAATGGATTGCAACGCCTACATCAAAATCTAAGGAATTGGACAGTGATGTGAAAAATTTTGTGAGTACAGATTATTATCAGCATTGGAATGCTGTATTAAATAGCGAAAAGATTGATAAAATTTTAAAAGAAAACAATTTGGAACTTATTTTTTATCCACATAGAAATATGCAAAAGTATATTGAGGAATTTAAAACAAATTCAGAAAATATTACAATTGCAGACTGGAAGCAATATGATGTCCAAGGTCTGTTGAAAGAGTCAGCACTCCTGATTACAGATTTATCCAGTATTTTTATGGATTTTGGTTATATGAGAAAACCTATGATTTATTATCAGTTTGATATGGAAAAATTCCGAAAAGGACAGTATCAGCAGGGGTATTTTGAATATAAGCGAGATGGTTTTGGACCAGTCTGTGAAACTTTGGAAGAATTAGAAAATGCACTAGAGAAACTTGCAAAACGCAATTTGCAAATAGAAGAAACTTATTTGGAGAGAGAAAAAGAATTTTTCCCCCTTTGGGATATAGAAAATTGTAAACGTAATTATGAGGCGATAAAATCATTAGAGAAATAAAGAGGAAAAATTATGGAAGTATCAAAAAATAGAGAAAATACGATTATTTTTTTGACAAAATGTTTGTTGGTAGTTTTGGGATTATTTACGACAATTCCCTATATAAATGATGTGGGAAGAGACATATATAAGCTTTGTTGTGTATGGTGTTTTCTTTGTGTGGCATATTTGTTCATTAAGAGAACAAAAACCTTTTTAAAGCTTGAATATGTACTATTATTTCTTTTTTGTTGCTCCTATGCCATTACTATTTTAGTAAGCGGAACAGAGCATTTGATTAATGAAGTGGCAATTCTGGGTTATACCGGAATGTTGTTTTTTGCAATGAATTATTGTGACACAGACAGAGACGAAAAGGAAATAAAAAAAGAATTATCAATATTGTCATGGATTGTAATAATTATCACATTTGTATTTTCACTTATAGGATTTTTGATGTTTCTATTTTCAGTTTCAGTAGAAATCAGCCATGGAGAGACTACTTTTGTATATGGTATGAGAGAAAACAGACTTTGGGGATTGTACAATCCTAATTCAGGTTCTGTTTTAAATTATGTGTCTATTCTTTTAACCGTATTGCTGCCTAAGAAGAAACTGGGAGTAAAAATCTTTTTAGGAATGAATATTGTTATTCAAAGTTTATGCTTTATTTTAACACAAAGCAGAGGCGGTTGGATTTGTTTACTTACTTATATTGCTATATACTTTTTCTTTATTAAGAAATATAATTTTAAAGAAACAAAACAGGCGCTCAAATGGTGTTACAAAGCGGTTGTTACAGCAGCGCTGTGCGTTGTCGTAATTGCAGGAGGAAATTTATTGAAAACAGGATTAGGGTATATTCCGGTAGCGATTGAAGAAGCAATGCCGGATGCAGAAAGCCATCTGTTGGAAAAAGATAAATTTCTTCATGGAAAAGGAGAGAAACCAAGCACAAGTCTGGAAAGATTGGATAAAAAGGAAAATAATCTGGAAAGTATCAGTACAGGAAGAAGCGATTTGTGGAAAATGGGCTTAAAAGCTTACACAAAGAGTCCTGTATTCGGGATTGGATATCGCTCTATTGATGATGTTTTAGTGGAAGAAATGTCAAAAGGCGCATATATCAATTCCGGTGGCGGCGGTCTTCACAATATTTATATTACAGTTTTGGTTTCTTGCGGTGCAGTAGGATTTATTTTATTTGCATTGTATTTATTGTGTGTATTGAAAAAGGTAGCCTTTGGTATTTTTAACCCGAATATATCTACCTACGGAAAATGTATCATGGCATTTATTCCGGTATGGCTGGTAGGTGAACTGGTAGAAAGCAGAATTGTATTGGGAATGAATTTTCAGGCAATTATCTTTTGGATTATGATAGGATATGTGGGTTATTACACAAAGGAAAGGAAATAAAAATGGTAAGTGTCATTGTACCGGTTTATAATGCAGAAGAAAAATTAGAAAAATGTATTATGAGTATTTTAAACCAGAGTTATCAGAAGTTAGAGCTAATTCTGATTAATGACGGTTCAAAAGACGGCAGCGGGGAAGTCTGTAAGAAATATGCTGAACGTGATAAAAGAATACGGTATATTGAAAGAGAGAATAAAGGTGCATCGGCTACAAGGAACGAAGGGATTTCTTTGGCTTTGGGACAATATATACAGTTTGTGGACAGTGATGATTATATTGAAAAAAATATGGTAGAAGCCTTGGTGAACCGTATAGAAGAAACTGATGCAGACATGGTTATGTGCGGCTATACAGAGGTCTTTCCTCAAGATAAAGATGTGCGATTGCCTGAGATAGACAAAACAATTACAATGGCAGAATTGGGAAAAGAATATCCGAATATATTCGAAAAGTTTCTGTTGAATTCTCCATGTAATAAATTGTATAAAAAGGAAAAACTGTCTGAAAAGTTTCCGGAAGATTTATCTTTGGGAGAGGATTTGATTTTTAATCTTCACAACATGAAAAATATGAATAAAATTTCTTTTATTAAAGAAAGTTTTTATAATTATATTATTGGACAGGGAAGTTTAAACAGACGATACAGAAAAGACAGTATTGAGATTGCAGAAAGACTATACCTTGAAAGTATGGAATTTTGTAGTAAGTTTCATGTGGGAGAAACAGCGGAAACTCATATCAGTAATATTTTTATGACCTTCTTTTTCTACGGATTGACAGATTTATTTACAATATCCGGATATGATAAGAAAAAGAAAAAAGCAGTCTTAAATGGCTGGATGAAAAATCCGAATATTCAAAAAGCTGCTGTTCATGCAGAGGTAAGAAGAACAGTACAGAAAGTAGCAGTATTTCTTGTGAAACACAAGATGACAAGAGCCTTGGAAGGCCTTTTTATATTAAAAAGTTTCAGCCGGAGATGAGAGGAATATAGAGATGAAAAAAATACTAATCGATGGAATGAGCAGTAATATGGGTGGTGTGGAAAAGTTTGTCTGCACCATTTATGAAGCGCTAAAAGATGAATGGCAAGTGGATTTTATAACCGTAGATGAGTCAATTCCTTATCAGGAAGAATTTTTAAGGAACGGTTCCCAAATACATAAACTGACACCCAGATATGTAAGTGTATCAAAATATAAAAATGACATTAAAGAAGTTTTTAAAAATAATCAGTATGATGTGTTCTGGTTTAATAAAACAACACTCAGTTCTATTGACTGTATAAAAGAAGCGAAAAACAGCGGTGTAAAAAATGTAATCTGCCACAGCCATCAATCGAAAAATATGGGAACTTTATTTACCTTACTGATGCACAATATGAACAAACGAAAAGTAGGAAAGTATATTGATTATAGAGTTGCCTGTTCAAAAGAAGCGGCAGAATGGTTTTTCGGTTCAAAAGCTCAGGAAGCCGTGATTTTTCCGAATGCAGTAAATATAGGAAAATACGAACCAAATGAAACGCTGCGAGATGAAAAAAGAAAAGAACTTGGTGTAGAAGGAAAATTTGTTATCGGCAATGTAGCACGTTTTGCAAAGGAGAAAAATCATAAATTTTTAATGGATATTTTTGCAGAACTTTGTAAAAAGGAAGATGCAGTATTAGTTTCTTGTGGAGAAGGTCCTTTGTGGGAAGAAACAAAAAGCTATGCAAAAGAAAAAAAGATTGATGATAAAATTTTATTTTTAGGAATGCGTAAAGATATACCTGAAATTTTACAGGCGATAGATATAGTTGTTTTTCCTTCTTTATTTGAAGGGCTTCCGTTTTCTTTGGTAGAGGCTCAGGCAGGAGGAATTCCATGCTTGATTTCCGATACTATCGGAAAAGAAACGAAACTCACAGATTTAGTTAAATTTTTCAGTTTGGATGCAGGAGCAGAGGCATGGGCTGATGAAATTTTAAAATATAAAGATTATAAAAAAGTTACAAAAAGAAATCAGCTTGAAGAAAAAGGATTTTCTTCAGAAATAATAGAAAAGAAAATTAAAGAAATGGTAAACCATTAAGTATTGTGTATAGACTTATAAAGCGGGAAAGGCAAAAAAATGAGTTTAAAGAAAAAACAGCTTACAGATTTAGATGAAATCAAACAGCTTGAGGTAGACATTCTGGATTATGTGGCTAAAATATGTGATAGTAATAATTTAAAATATTTTTTAGGGTATGGAACGTTGCTTGGTGCAGTCCGTCACAAGGGATTTATTCCGTGGGATGATGATGTTGATATCTTAATGCCCAGAAAAGACTATGAACAGTTAAGAAAAATTTGGGACAGAGATAACCGATACAAGCTGTTAGATTGCAGAGATGACAAGAAATATATTTATCCATTTATGAAAGTAATTGATACAAAAACAAAGCTGGAAGAGCACGATGTAGAGGAACAGGCAGATTTGGGACTTTATATTGATATTTTTCCTTATGACGGCGTATCAAGTGATATAGAGAAAAGACAGGCATTTTTGAAAAAATGTGAAAAATTAGAAAAGCTAAGGTTGTATTCCATGCTTTCGATGGATAAAATTCTTCATGAGGATGCGAAGAAGAATTTCGGGAGAAAAATTCTCTGGAAAATATTAAGAATGATAGGTCCTGCAAGAATTTCCAGAAAAATGGAAAAATTCATTGCAAAAAATACCGTGAAAGATGCGGAGTGGATGGGATGTCTGTGCACGAGATTTTCGGACAGAGAGATTATGAAAAAAGAAATTTGGGAGGAGACAATCCAACTGGAGTTTGAAGGGAAAATGTATAAGGCACCAAAAGAGTATGACAAAATGCTCACAACAAATTATGGTGATTATATGACATTACCTCCTGAGGAAAAACGTTGTCTGGCACATAATTTTAAAGTCTGGGAATATATAGAGGAATAGCTATGAAAGATTTATGGAGATTTATTAAATCATCAGGGATATATTTTGTAGGAACTGTGTTGACAAAACTGATTTCTTTTTTGCTTTTGCCATTATATACATCGTATATCAGCCCTGCTGACTATGGAACGTATGATTTGTATAATGCTTATATTATGTTTTTATGCTCTGTGTTATTTTTGGATATATGGTCCGGTATAATGCGGTTTATGTATGAATATGCAGGAGAAAACAGAAAGAAACCGATAAACTGTGGATTTGCCATTTTTACTACATCTACGATATTATATACAATTATTATTATTGTAGCAGCGCCGGCTCTGCATGTAGAGTATCCTTTCTGGCTGTTTTTATATGGTATTTTAATGAATACCCAGACTTTGGTGGGATATATTGCCAGAGGATATGAAAAAAATGTGTTATATACAACATCCGGTTTAATCGGTTCTATTACAACAATCGTTTTCAATATTCTTCTGTTAGTCCAGTTTAAAATGGATTACAGTGCGCTGTTTATTGCCAGCTGCATTGGGTATGTAGTGAATATTGTTATTATGGTTGTGGGAATTCACGAACGTCATTTGTTTTCTTTTAAATATTTTGATAAAAAGCTGTTTAAAGAAATGCTGCTCTTTTCATTGCCGTTATGCCTGAATTCAGTAGCATACTGGTTCTTGACAAGCTATAACAGAATTGCGGTAAATGATTATCTGGGACCGGAGGCAAACGGATATTATGCGATTGCCGGAAGATTTGGCTCTATGATTACTTTATTTACAACCTGTTTCCAAATGGCATGGCAGGAGTTGGCATATTCTAAGTCAGCGAAAGAAGACGGACTTGGAGAATTTTATTCTGTGGCGACTAATAATTATATAAAAAGTATGGGTGTCGGATTAGTGATATTAATTCCATCAATCTTTATTATATATCCTCTTATGGTAAACGAAGCTTATGGTGTGGGAAAAGAATTAATCCCCTTTTATCTTTTAGGAACCATTCTCTCTACAATCAGTAGCTTTTTAGGCAATACTTTTAGTGCCATAAAGAAAAACCAGTTATTATTCATTACAATGTTAATCGGAAGTGTGGCAAATGTAGTATGTATTCATTTGTTATTACCAAAGTTAGGACTTCAGGCATCTAATGTGGCTTTGGCGATTGGATTTTTATTGATTTGTATCACAAGATTGGTGCTGTTAAAGAAGGAACTGCATATATCAATAGAGTACAGAAATATAGTTATTGTTATTATTGGGTTTATTTGTGTAACCGTAGCTTATCAGTATGGAAATCTGTGGCAAAATATAGTTGTTATGCTGGTAGCGTTGGCTTTGATATTTTATTTCTTTAAAGATGTTTTTCACATGGTTTTACAGAAAGTGAGAGGTAGAGGTTAAGAGAATAGACTTGACAAATTAGAGATATGAGCTGAAAATAAAGGAAGATATTGATAAATCAAAATTTATGGTTTTCAATATCTTCTTTTCATATTTTTATAGAAGGGTAAGAGGTGGAAAATGAAAAAATTTATAAGGATATTGGGAATAGGAATTCTCGCAAGTGCTTTTTTCTGGTCAGTACCGATTTATGCACAGGCAGAAACAGAAACAGCAGGTTCTTCTATGAAAGAAGAAAGTTACTTAGAGGAAAATATCGAGCTCTATAATGAAGAAAGAGGAAAACCGGAAGGAGAATGGAAAGAAGACGAACAGGGAAGATGGTATGAGTACAGTGACGGAACACGTCCAAAACTTTCTTGGAGAAAAATAGACGGTCAGTGGTATTACTTTAACAGTAAAGGATATTGGATAGATGATAATACATACGAAGAAGGTTCTTTAAAAGGAATTGATGTATCAAAATGGCAGGAAGAAATTGACTGGCAGGCAGTAAAAAACGATGGAATTGAGTTTGCAATGATTAGACTGGGATATAATACCAATCAGTTAGATAAATATTATCAGAGAAATATGAAGGAAGCTGAGAAGGTTCAAATTCCCGTAGGTGTTTACTATTACAGTAAAGCAACGAATGAAGAAGAAGCAGTTCGTGATGCGGAATTCGTAATTGAGAATTTAAAAGGATATAAGGTTTCCTATCCTGTGGCTATTGATTTAGAGGATAAAGTGCAGGAAGATTTGAGAAAAGAGGAGCTGGGAAAAATTGCAAGAGCTTTTGCCGATGAAATTCAGTCAGCAGGATATACCCCTATGGTATATGCCAATGAAAATTGGTATCAAAATTATATAGACTGGTCACTGTTGGGAGATGTAGAAAAATGGATTGCCAGTTACAGCGTAAGTCCAAATCCCAATATAAAAAGAGAAATCTGGCAGTGTTGCAGTACAGGGTTAGTGGATGGTGTAAAAGGAAACGTAGACATTAACTTTGGATATAAAGATTATACAAAATATATCACACCACGAACAGAACCTTTAGAGAGCTACTATAAAAGAGGAAAATGGGTGCAGGACAGTACCGGATGGTGGTATCGTTATAAAAACGGAGAATATCCTAAAAATCAGTGGGAATATATAGATGATCATTGGTATTGGTTTAACGAAAGCGGATATATGACAACAGGCTGGCAGCAGGTATACGGTAAATGGTACTATATGGACCAGTGGGGAGCGATGACAACGGGCTGGCAGGAGATATCCGGTCATTGGTATTATATGAATGACGGAGGAGCAATGCAGACCGGTTGGCAGTATATTGGCAAGAAATGGTATTATATGGACCGGTGGGGAGCGATGACAACCGGTTGGCAGCAGGTATATGGTAAATGGTACTATATGGACCAGTGGGGAGTAATGACAACGGGCTGGCAGGAGATATCCGGTCATTGGTATTATATGAATGATGGAGGAGCAATGCAGACCGGTTGGTTGTACCTTGGCGGAAATTGGTATTATTTGAATAGTTCAGGAGCAATGGTTACAGGTCGTCATTATATTGACGGCGTAAGGTATTCATTTAACAGCTCAGGCGTTATGCAGTAAAATAAGTAAAAAACAAGATATTCTGGCAGTTATGCTGACAAAAGCAGAAAAAATATTGTTAAAATCTGCGGATTTTTTAAATATTCTTGCTTGACTATCTTACTTCTTATGTTAAAATATATTGTGTGCGGGTACATTTCGCCCGCACTGAGAAAAATAGAAACTAGAAGTTTATTTTTCCAGTATCTACATTTAGGAGGAATGTTCAAAATGGCAAAATGGGTTTATATGTTCACCGAAGGTGACGCATCCATGAGAAACACTCTCGGTGGTAAAGGTGCAAACCTTGCTGAGATGACAAAATTAGGTCTTCCGGTACCACAGGGATTTACAATTACAACAGATGCTTGTACTCAGTACTATGAAGATGGAAGAAAGATTAACGATGAAATCATGGAACAGATCATGGAAGCTATCGTTAAAATGGAAGAAGTAACAGGAAAGAAATTCGGAGATAAAGAAAATCCACTTCTTGTATCTGTTCGTTCCGGAGCAAGAGCTTCTATGCCAGGTATGATGGATACAATCCTGAACCTTGGTTTAAATGAAGAAGTTGTTGAAACTCTGGCAGCAGCATCAGGAAATGCTCGTTGGGCATGGGATTGTTACAGAAGATTTATCCAGATGTACTCTGACGTAGTTATGGAAGTTGGTAAGAAATACTTTGAAGAGCTTATCGACAAAATGAAAGAAGAAAAGGGTGTTACTCTTGACGTTGAACTTACAGCAGAAGACTTAAAAACTCTGGCTGGACAGTTCAAAGCTGAATATAAAGAAAAAATCGGTGAAGACTTCCCGGCTGACGCTAAAGAGCAGTTAATGGGAGCTGTTAAAGCCGTATTCCGTTCTTGGGACAACCCACGTGCTAACGTATATCGTCGTGACAACGATATCCCATATTCTTGGGGTACAGCTGTTAACGTACAGATGATGGCATTCGGTAACATGGGTGATGACTGTGGTACAGGTGTTGCATTTACTCGTGACCCTGCAACAGGTGAAAATGGTCTGTTCGGAGAATTCCTGACAAATGCACAGGGTGAAGACGTTGTTGCCGGAGTTCGTACTCCAATGCACATTTCCGAAATGGAACAGAAATTCCCAGAAGCATTTGCTCAGTTTAAAGAAGTTTGCAAAACTCTGGAAACACATTACAGAGATATGCAGGATATGGAATTTACAGTAGAACACGGTAAATTATATATGTTACAGACACGTAACGGTAAGAGAACAGCTCAGGCTGCTCTGAAAATTGCTTGTGACCTTGTAGATGAAGGCATGAGAACAGAAGAAGAAGCAGTTGCAATGATCGATCCACGTAACTTAGATACACTTCTTCACCCACAGTTTGATGCTGCTGCTTTAAAAGCTGCAACACCAATGTCCAAAGCGCTTGGAGCATCTCCGGGAGCTGCTTGCGGTAAAATCGTATTCACAGCAGATGACGCTGTTGAATGGGCTGCAAGAGGAGAAAAAGTTATCCTTGTTCGTCTGGAAACATCACCGGAAGATATCACAGGTATGAAGAGCGCTCAGGGTATCCTGACAGTTCGTGGTGGTATGACATCTCACGCTGCCGTAGTTGCTCGTGGTATGGGAACATGCTGTGTATCCGGTTGTGGTGATATCACAATGGACGAAGCAAACAAGAAATTTACATTAGCAGGAAAAGAATTCCATGAAGGAGACAGCATTTCTCTGGATGGTTCTACTGGTGCTATTTACGATGGAATTATCCCAACAGTAGATGCTACAATTGCCGGTGAATTCGGAAGAATTATGGGATGGGCTGATAAATACAGAACAATGAAAGTTCGTACAAATGCTGATACTCCGGCAGATGCAATCAAAGCTCGTGAGCTTGGTGCAGAAGGTATCGGTCTTTGCCGTACAGAGCATATGTTCTTCGAAGGTGACAGAATTGACGCATTCCGTGAAATGATTTGTTCTGAAACAGTAGAAGAAAGAGAAGCTGCTCTTGAGAAAATCCTTCCGGAACAGCAGGGAGATTTCGAAAAATTATACGAAGCTCTTGAAGGTAACCCAGTTACTATTCGTTTCCTGGATCCGCCATTACATGAGTTCGTTCCTACAACAGAGGAAGATATCAAGAAATTAGCAGATGCTCAGGGCAAAACAGTTGAACAGATTAAAGCAATCATCGACTCTCTTCATGAGTTTAACCCAATGATGGGACATCGTGGATGCCGTCTTGCAGTTACTTACCCAGAAATTGCTAAGATGCAGACAAAAGCTGTTATCCGTGCAGCAATCAACGTACAGAAAGCTCACGCTGACTGGAACGTTTGCCCAGAAATCATGATTCCGCTTGTTGGAGATACAAAAGAATTAGCATACGTTAAGAAATTCGTTGTTGAAACAGCTGACGCTGAAATCGCAGCAGCTGGTATCGAATTACACTACGAAGTTGGTACAATGATTGAAATTCCAAGAGCTGCATTAACAGCTGACGAAATCGCTAAAGACGCTGACTTCTTCTGCTTCGGTACAAACGACTTAACACAGATGACTTATGGATTTTCTCGTGATGATGCAGGTAAATTCTTAGAAGCTTACTATGATGCAAAAATCTTCGAAAACGATCCATTCGCTAAATTAGACCAGATCGGTGTTGGTAAATTAATGGAAACAGCTATTAAATTAGGTAAACCTGTAAATCCAAAATTACACATCGGTATCTGTGGAGAACACGGTGGAGATCCAAGTTCCGTAGAATTCTGCCATAAGATTGGTTTAGACTACGTTTCCTGTTCACCATTCCGTGTACCAATCGCCAGACTTGCTGCTGCGCAGGCTGCTATCAACCAGAAGTAATACACTGGGATAGAGAAGATTTATATAATTTAATTCATGCGAAAGCGTGAAAGTGTCCAAGCATAAAATGAGACCTTGAAACTTTGAGAAATCAGAGCTTCAAGGTCTTTTTTGAAGAATATGTTCTGTTGATAGCAGCCTGGGCTGCCATCAATGAGAAATAAGATGTTACAAAATTCTTCTTGAATTTCTTTTAGTTCTGTGCTATTCTTTTAACAAGCAAAAGTAAAAGGGAGTAGCTTAACATCTTTTATAGATAGGTTATGAAAGATGGTTTTGTAATCGTCACCCGGTATCGAGAGATACCCGTAGCAAATGAGAAAGCAAGACTTTTATTGTGGCAGAGGTCATGATAGAGGTCTTTTTTTTATTCCTTTTATTTCTTCCTTCATACTTCTTCCACAGAGATTTGCTGATACAGAAGGAGGATTATTATGTGTAATCAAATTATGAAAAAAGAAGTACAGGAAGCAATAAGAGCAGGAGAGCAGGTTTTGCAGAGCCTGTATTATGCAGGTGAAAAATTAGAAAATGCAGGAAAATGGGGGATTTTTGATATGTTTGCAGGAGGCTTCTTTAGCGGTTATATGAAACATTCTCGGATTAAAGAAGCAGAAGCTTTGTTGGAGCAGGCGAAAACAGAACTGCAGCTTTTTCAAAGAGAATTAAATGATGTGAGAGAAGCTTTGCACTTACAGATTGAAATTGGAGATTTTCTTACTTTTGCAGATTTCTTTTTGGATGGATTTATTACAGACTATTTGGTGCAGAGTAAAATTTCAGATGCCAGAGAGGATATAGAGCTTGCAATTTTACATGTAAAGACCATACTTGATGAATTATATAAGAAATTGGAGGGATATTCGGATGAAAAAATCAGAAAAAAATATTGAAAAAGCTTTAAAAATATAAAAACTGTGATATAATTTGTGAAAAATCAGGTTGAATATATGGGGAGGAAGAATATGGTGAAAACAGTGGGAATTGTCAGTTTATCAAGTGGAACAATCGGGGAAGATTTTGTAAAGCATGAATTGGATTTAGGCATTGACAGGTTAAAGAATTATGGGTTGAAAGTAAAGTTTATGGATCATGCTTTAAAAGGAATTGATTATTTAAAAGAGCACCCTGATAAAAGAGCAGAAGACCTTTTACAGGCATTTTCCGATTCGGAAATCGATATGATATTGTGTGCCATCGGTGGTGATGACACGTATCGACTGCTTCCTTATTTGTTCAAGAACGGAGAACTGCAAAAGGTAGTTACAAAGAAAATATTTTTAGGATTTTCAGACAGTACCATGAACCATTTTATGCTTCATAAAGTAGGATTAAATACTTTTTACGGACAGTCATTTCTTTCCGATATCTGTGAGTTAGGAAAAGAAATGCTGCCTTATACAAAGGAATATTTTGAAGAATTGATTACGACAGGCACAATTAAAGAGATTTCCCCAAGTGATGTGTGGTATGAGGGAAGAACGAATTATGATGAAAATCAGGTAGGAGTGGAGCTTCCGGAAAAGCCTAACAGGGGATATGAGCTATTACAGGGAAGTGCTGTTTTCTCCGGTAAAATTTTAGGCGGATGTTTGGATACCATATTTGATATATTTGATGGTGAGAGATACGAAAATTCACCGGAGCTTTGCAGTAAATATCAACTGTTTCCTTCTAAAAATGAGTGGAAAGGAACAATTCTGCTTTTGGAAACCAGCGAAGAAAAGATGATACCGGATAAGCTGAAAAAGGCGCTTTTGAAATTAAAAGAGACCGGAGTGTTTGAAGCAGTGAATGGATTGCTGATAGGAAAACCCATGGATGAAACTTATTACGAAGAGTACAAAAAAGTGCTGATAGAAACGATTGATAATCTTGCATTACCGATTGTATATAATGTCAATATAGGTCATGCACTTCCAAGATGTATTATTCCTTTTGGAATTGAGGCGACAGTGGATGCAGAGAAACAAAGGATTAGTTTTCAGGCAGAATAATTGTAAAAAGACATCGACAGCAGTCTGTGATGGGATTGAAAAAACGCCAATGATATGCTAATATTATCTCTGTTAATTAAAATATACAGAGAAAAAGGGAGAAAATTATGAGGTATGATTATCTAATAGTAGGCGCAGGTTTGTTTGGCGCAGTGTTTGCTCATGAGGCAAAGAAAAAGGGAAAGAGATGTCTGGTTATTGATAAAAGACCTCATATTGCCGGAAATGTTTATTGTGAAGACATAGAAGGAATACATGTACATAAGTATGGGGCACATATTTTTCATACTTCTAATAAGGAAATATGGGAATATATGAACCAATTTGCAGAGTTTAATAACTATATTAATTCTCCCATTGCAGTATATAAAGATGAGTTATATAATCTTCCTTTTAATATGAATACATTTAGTAAAATGTGGGGAATTCGTACGCCAAAAGAAGCAAAAGAGATCATTGCACAGCAGATTGAAGAATTACATATTACAGAACCTAAAAATCTGGAGGAACAGGCGCTTTCTTTAGCGGGAACAGATGTTTATGAAAAGCTGATAAAGGGATATACAGAAAAGCAGTGGGGACGTCCGTGTACAGAGCTTCCTGCATTTATTATCAAAAGGCTTCCCTTCCGCTTTACTTATGACAATAATTATTTTAATGATATTTATCAGGGAATACCAAAGGGCGGATATACAGCGATTGTAGAAAAAATGTTGGAAGGTATAGAGGTAAAAACCAATACGGATTATTTTACATTCAGAAAAGAGAATGAAAATATAGCGGATAAAGTGGTATTTACAGGAATGATTGACGAGTATTTCGGATATCAACTGGGAGCATTGGAGTATCGTTCTGTGCGCTTTGAAACAGAAGTTCTGGATATGGATAATTATCAGGGAAATGCTGTGGTAAATTATACAGACAGAGAGGTTCCTTATACAAGAATTATTGAGCATAAGCATTTTGAATTTGGAAAACAGGAGAAAACTGTTATTTCCAGAGAATATTCTTCAGAATGGAAAGTGGGAATGGAGTCTTATTATCCGGTAAATAACGAGCAGAATAATGAACTGTTTGAGAAATACAGAGAATTGGCGGAAAAGGAAACAAACGTGATATTTGGAGGACGCCTTGGTAATTATAAGTATTACGATATGGATAAGGTTGTAGAAGCAGCACTTCAGACGGCAGAAAAAGAGCTGGCAAGAAAAGATAGGAAGTAGATGACAGAGTGAGCAGAAAAGAACTATTGGAAAAATATAAAGACATCATTCCCTATCTGTTTTTTGGAGTTTGTACAACTGCTGTAAATATGATAGGATATTGGACTTTGGCATATTTGTGTGATTTTGGGATGATGCCGAGTACAGTTATAGCGTGGCTTTTGGCTTTGATTTTTGCTTATGTTACAAACCGTAAATGGGTATTTAAAAGTGAAGCAAAAAATCCGGCAGAAATAGTAAGAGAAGCATTTTATTTCTTTATTTGCCGATTGAGCACCGGTGTTGTTGATTGGGGAAGTATGCTCCTGTTTGTGGGTGTTTTTCGTCTAAACGATATGTTTAGTAAATTTGCAGCCAATATTATCGTGATTTTGTTAAACTATATTGCAAGCAAAAGGATTATATTTAAAAAATCGAAGTAAAATTTTATATAAAAGAGAAACTATGGAGAAAATCTATGGTTTCTTTTTGCGTTTCAGGAGAAATACATTATCCGTTTTCTAAAATGGATTAAAAAACTCTAGTATTAAAACGGAAAATATGCTATGATGGGTAACAGAGAATACAAGATATAGTATAGGATGAAATTAAAGGAGCAAGGAAATGAAAAATTATATCAGTCAGGTGATGAAGAAATTTCCTGAAGCAGAATATAATGTCTGTAAGCTGGAACAGGGATATGAGCGTTTGAAAAGAGAAAATATGACAGAGGAAGATATTTTACAGGCATTGACGAAGGCTGCCGTGGAACTGACGCAGGAGACAGAACCAAAATGGGAATACATCGGTGCCCGCTTTTTATATATGAAATTTGAAAAAAGGTTAAAAACAGAATTGGCGAAAAGAGGAATTGAAAGTTTCTACGAGAAAATCCAGTATCTTACAAAAGAGGGATTATATGGGAGTTATATTTTAGAAAATTATTCGGAAGAGGAAATTCTGGAAGCAGAAAGTTATATGAAGCCAGAACGCAATAACCTATTTAATTATTCGGGACTGGATTTGCTCTTAAATCGTTATGTTATTCAGACCCATGACCATATTAAACTGGAAACACCGCAGGAAATGTACATGGGAATTGCCCTTCATCTGGCAATGAAGGAAATGAAGGATAAAATGAAGTGGGTGAAGAAGTTTTATGACATGCTCAGTAAGCAGGAAGTGACCATGGCTACACCTACCTTGTCAAATGCAAGAAAGCCATACCATCAGCTTTCCAGCTGCTTTATTGATGTAGTACCCGATAGCTTAGAGGGGATTTACAGAAGCATTGATAATTTTGCAAAAGTCAGTAAGTTCGGTGGCGGTATGGGAATGTATTTCGGAAAGGTGAGAGCAACAGGAAGTACCATACGAGGCTTTGAAGGAGCGGCGGGAGGCGTTATCCGCTGGATACGTCTTGTCAATGATACTGCCGTAGCTGTGGACCAGCTGGGGGTACGACAAGGGGCGGCTGCGGTATATTTAGATGTATGGCATAGAGATTTACCTGAATTTTTACAGCTTCGTACCAATAACGGAGATGACAGAATGAAGGCTCATGACATTTTTCCGGCAGTGTGCTATCCTGATTTGTTTTGGAAAATGGCAAAGGAGGATTTGGAACAGAAGTGGTATTTAATGTGTCCTCATGAAATTTTTATGGTGAAGGGATGGCGTTTGGAAGATTGCTACGGAGAAGAATGGGAAGAAAAGTACAGACAGTGTATAGAAGATGAACGAATTAAAAAACGCAGCATTACCATAAAAGAAATTGTACGTATGGTTTTAAAATCAGCAGCAGAAACGGGAACACCTTTTACCTTTAACAGAGATACGGTAAATCGTGCCAACCCCAATGGGCATAAGGGAATGATTTATTGTTCTAATCTGTGCACAGAGATTGCCCAGAATATGCAGGAAACAGAAAGTATTTCCACTGAAATTAAAACAAAAGACGGTGAAACCGTAGTGGTTACAACCACAAAACCGGGTGATTTTGTGGTATGTAATCTGGCGAGTCTTTCTCTTGGGCATCTTTCCGTAGAAGATAAAAAATACATGAAAGATATTGTCGGGACAGCGGTAAGAGCCCTTGATAATGTGATAGATTTGAATTTTTATCCTGTTCCCTATGCACAAATTACCAATCAAAAGTACAGAGGAATTGGTCTTGGAGTAAGCGGATATCATCATCTTTTGGCAAAGAAAAACATTCTTTGGGAAAGTGAGGAGCACTTAAAATTTGCAGATGAATTGTTTGAAATGATAAATTATTTTACTGTTTTGGCAAGTGCGGATTTGGCAGAAGAGAAAGGTACTTATCAATTTTTTGAAGGCAGTGACTGGCATACCGGCGCATATTTTGAAAAGCGAAATTACGTGTCAAAAGAATGGAAAGAATTAGAGTATAAAGTAAGAAATACAGGTATGCGAAACGGTTATCTTTTAGCAACAGCGCCTACCAGTAGTACCAGTATTCTGGCAGGAACTACGGCAGGGCTGGACCCTGTTATGAAGAAGTTTTTCATGGAAGAAAAGAAGGGAAGCATGCTGCCGAGAGTAGCTCCGGATTTGTCTTTGGATACTTATTATTACTACCGGAATGCGCATAATATTGACCAGAGTTTCAGTGTAAAAGCCTGCGGTGTCAGACAGAGACATATTGATCAGGCACAGAGCTTAAACTTATATATTACCAACAATTATACGCTGCGACAGCTTTTTCACCTGTATGTAGAGGCATGGGAAGCAGGAGTAAAAACGATTTATTATGTGAGAAGTAAATCCCTTGAAGTGGAGGAATGTGAAAGCTGTGCTTCATAGGAAGAAGGAGAACGAGATGACAGAATTAAAGAAAAAACCGCTGTTTAATCCAAGTGGAGACACAGATGTGCGTTTTCGCAGGATGATTGGCGGAAATACTACGAACTTAAATGATTTCAACAACATGCGGTATGGATGGGTGAAGGACTGGTATCGTCAGGCAATGAATAATTTCTGGATACCGGAGGAAATCAATCTTTCTCAGGACAGAAAAGACTATGGGGAGCTTTTAGGAAAAGAGCGTCAGGCTTACGATAAAATTTTGAGCTTTCTGGTGTTTTTAGACTCCATTCAGTCTGCAAATTTGCCTTGTATCGGAGAATATATTACGGCAAATGAAATAAACTTATGCCTTTCCATTCAGACCTTTCAAGAATGTGTGCACAGCCAAAGTTATAGCTATATGTTGGATACAATTTGCAGTCCGGAAAAGCGTAATGAGATTTTGTATCAGTGGAAAACAGATGAAAGACTGTTAAAGAGAAATACCTTTATCGGCGAATTATATAATGAATTTCAGATGAAAAAAGACAGCTTTACACTGCTGAAAGTCATGATGGCAAACTATATTTTAGAAGGAATTTACTTTTACAGTGGTTTTATGTTCTTCTATAATTTAAGTAGAAATGGGAAAATGCCCGGCTCTGCGCAAGAAATTCGTTATATTAACAGAGATGAAAATACTCATTTGTGGCTGTTTCGAAATATGATTTTGCAGTTAAAAGAGGAAGAACCGGAGCTTTTTACGAAAGAAAATATACAAGCTTTAAAGGAAATGCTGATGGAGGGTGTGGAGCAGGAGATTGCGTGGGGGCACTATGTTTTGGGAGACGATATCCCCGGAATTTCAAAAGAAATGATTACAGAATATATAAAATATCTGGGTAATTTACGCTTTACAGGCTTGGGCTTTGACGTAGTGTATCCGGGATATGAAAAAGAGCCGGAGAGTATGAAATGGGTGAGTTATTATTCCAATGCAAATATGGTAAAGACAGACTTTTTTGAAGCGAAAAGTACCGCTTATGCAAAAAGTACGGCTCTTTTAGATGATTTATAGAGGAAAATATTGACTTTCTATCGGGCTTAATACTATTCTATAAAAAGATGTTGGAGTCAAAGTTCTTTGGCATCGATATTTAACGCTTGAAACAGGAGGAAAGTAATTAAGTGGAAAAGCAGGAAATTCTGGCGATTTACGGAACAGAATATAAACAAATGACAAAAACTCTTTTACAGGAAGCGGATTTAGAAGGCCGAATTTTAAGCAAAGAGTGTAAAATAGGAATAAAACCAAATTTGGTAGCACCTTCTGAGGCTTCTTATGGAGCAACTACCCACAGTGAAATTGTGGCGGGAATTATTGAATATTTGCAGGAAAGAGGTTTTTCTAATCTGGTAATGTTGGAAAGCTCATGGGTAGGAGATAAAACAGCAGAAGCAGCGGAGGTCTGCGGATATTATGAGCTTTCGGAGCGATACCATGTGCCTTTTATAGATTTACAAAAAGATACGTATCAAACATATTCCTGTCAGGGAATGGAATTGAAAATCTGCGACGAAGTAAAAAGCTTAGACTTTTTGATTAATGTGCCGGTTATGAAAGGGCATTGTCAGACAAAAATCACCTGTGCACTGAAAAACTTAAAGGGATTGATACCGAACTGCGAAAAAAGGCACTTTCATGCTATGGGACTTCATGAACCCATTGCTTATCTGGCAGCAGAAATTGCACCGGATTTTACAGTGGTTGACAGTATTTGCGGAGATTGGGATTTTGAAGACGGGGGAAATCCGGTGGAGTTAAACCGTATTCTGGCTGCGACAGATCCGGTGCTTTGTGATGCTTATGTATGTCATTTTATGGGGTATGAGGTGGAGGAAGTACCGTATATAAAAATGGCGGAAGCATTAGGGGCAGGGGACGCATGCTGGGAAAATGTGCAGCTTCGTGAGTTGAATACACCGAAACAGGGAGAATATATTCCGAAAGAGAGAAAAGTAGTGGAGGTTTGTGATGCAGTAGAGGAAGTGGAGTCTTGCAGTGCTTGTTACGGTTATCTTTTGCCGGCTCTTTGGCGGTTGAAGGAAGAAGGACTTTTGCAAAATTTGACGGAGAAAATCTGCATCGGACAGGGATATCACGGAAAAGCAGGAAAACTGGGAGTAGGGAACTGCACGAGAGGATTTCAAAATTATGTGAAAGGATGTCCGCCTACCGAAGAGGAGATTTATGAGTTTTTGAAAAATTATACAGTGGGAAGATAAAAAATAGGACAGTCGCTTCACGATTATTCAATCGTAAAGCGACTGTCCTATTTAAAAAACATTTTTTATTAAACGGTAATCCATCCCATTGCTTCTGATACAGCAAATACCAAGATCAGAATTAAGCAAATAGGAGCAATCCATTTCAGCATAATGTTATAGAACTTCTTAAACTTAAATGCTCCGTTTAACTCTACCTCATCAGAAACTACGTTAGAACCAATAAAGTGTCCGATACAGATACAGGTCAGGATTGCAACGATTGGCATCAATACACTGTTGCTCAGGAAATCAAAGAAATCCAGAAGACCAAGACCGATAATCTTGATAAAGCTTAAAGGTCCGAAGCCTAAGGAAACAATAGCGCCTAATACCAGCACATAAATGGCAACAGAGATTGTTGCTTTTTTTCTGCTCCATCCAAGTTTATCTCTTATAATAGAAACGTTTGTTTCTAAAAGAGAGATAGAAGATGTCAAAGCTGCAAATAATACCAGAAGGAAGAACACAGTTCCGATTACACCGCCCAGAGTCATATCTTCAAAAACCTTAGGAAGTGTAACAAACATTAAGGAAGGTCCTTTGCCCAGTGCTGCTTCGTCACCGCCTGAAAATACAAAAACAGAAGGAATAATCATCAAACCTGCCAGAAAAGCAATCGCAGTATCGAAGATTTCAATCTGTCTTACAGATTTTTCCAGATTGCAGTCCTTCTTCATATAAGAACCGTAGGTAATCATAATTCCCATTGCAAGGGACATGGAATAGAATAACTGTCCCATAGCTGCAAGTACCGTAGTAGCGGAGAATTTAGAAAAGTCAGGAAGCAGATAATATTTCACACCCTCCATAGCGCCGGGGCGTGTGATACAAAAGACGGAAACGCCTATAATCAGTACGATTAAAAGTGGCATCATAATACGGCTTGCCTTTTCAATTCCTTTTTCTACGCCGAAAATAACTACAACAGCAGTAATGATAACGTATAATGCAAACCAGAATACAGGAGAACCTGCCTGGCTGATAAAACCGTTAAAATACTCGTCACTGGCAGCAGCAGCAACATCACCTGTCAGAAAGGTTACAAAATATTTAATGACCCAACCGCCGATTACGCAGTAATAAGGTGTAATAACAAAAGGAACGATACACGCCAGATAACCTACAAATTTAAAACGTTTATCAAGGGCTTTAAAAGCGCCGACAGCACTTAATCCTGTTTTACGTCCAATGGCAATTTCTGTTATCATAAGAGTGAAGCCAAGAGTTACCGCAAGGATTAAATATACTAGCAGGAAGATACCTCCTCCGTATTTTGCAGCAAGATAGGGAAATCGCCAAAGATTGCCAAGACCCACAGCAGAACCTGCAGCGGCAAGGACGAAGCCCATTTTGTTTGAAAAAGAACCTCTTTTTTTGTCCATAAACATCACCTCTTAAATTTTTAATTATGTAGATACAGTCAATGACACTTTAAAGTGATACATTGGCCGGGATATATAGCCCTTATTATGCCACTGAATTGTAAAAAAAACAAGAATTTTCTTAAAAAAATTAAAAAAAATAAAATTCCTGAAAAGTACGAAATCTACTTGACGAAGATGCGGATATATGGTAGACTAAATAAGTCTGAAGAAGAAAAGAAAGCAGAGTATCCACTCTCACCTTAGCACAAATGAGTGACTATGGTTTATATGAAGATAATGAGGCGCAAGGCGTTTTCTTATGCGGATAAACAGTGGATAGTTTGCAGAACTATCCTTTTTTTATATATAGGAAACTGCTCTGTGAATTCTTGTTCTTTCTTTCATCAAGTTCAAGCAGCCAAAGGCTGTAAGGGTTTATCAATATTATGGAGGTGCACTACTATTAGCGATTTAATGATTAACGAACAAATCAGAGATAAAGAGGTCCGTCTTATAGGCGCAGAGGGAGAGCAGCTGGGAATTATGTCTGCCAGAGAGGCGCAGAAGCATGCGGCGGAGGCAGGATTAGACCTTGTGAAGATTGCTCCTACGGCAAAACCACCGGTTTGTAAAATTATCGATTATGGTAAGTATAAGTACGAATTAGCCAGAAAAGAAAAGGAAGCTAAGAAGAAACAGAAAACCATAGAAATCAAAGAAGTGCGTTTATCCCCGAATATTGAGGAAAACGATTTGAACACGAAAGTCAATAATGCCAGAAAGTTCCTGACAAAAGGAAATAAGGTAAAAGTTACTCTGCGTTTCCGTGGGAGAGAGATGGCACACATGCAAAGCAGCAAATGTATTTTAGAGAAATTTGCTGAAATCCTATCTGATGTTGCTGTTGTAGAAAAAGCACCAAAGGTAGAAGGAAGAAGCATGACTATGTTTTTGACGGAAAAACGTTAATAAGAAAAAGAGTTTAAGGAGGACATAAACATGCCAAAAATGAAAACAACTAAAGCAGCTGCAAAGCGCTTCAAATCAACAGGTACAGGTAAATTAAAAAGAAATAAAGCTTATAAGAGCCATATCTTAACAAAGAAATCTCAGAAGAGAAAAAGAAATCTTAGAAAAGCAGCTATCACAGATGCAACTAATGTAAAGAACATGAAAAAAATCTTACCTTACATCTAATCGTTTGTGTGTAAGTATGTGTTTAATATAGGAGGAAATTAAGAATGGCAAGAATTAAAGGCGGATTAAACGCTAAGAAAAGACATAATAGAGTATTGAAACTGGCTAAAGGTTACAGAGGAGCTCGTTCCAAACAGTATAGAGTAGCAAAACAGTCTGTAATGAGAGCTTTAACAAGTTCTTACGCAGGCAGAAAACAGAGAAAACGTCAGTTCAGACAGTTATGGATTGCACGTATCAACGCTGCTGCAAGAATGAACGGATTATCTTACAGCAAATTTATGTACGGTTTAAAATTAGCTAACGTTGATTTAAACAGAAAAGTATTAGCTGATATGGCTATCAATGATGCAGCAGGATTTGCTACATTAGCAGAATTAGCAAAATCTAAATTGGCTTAATAGAAGATTGGAAAGAGTTGTTACATATTAATGTGACAGCTCTTTTTAAGTTTAAAACCTGTATTTAAGCAAACAAGGAGACAGACTTATGTATCGGATTTTAATTGTGGAAGATGACATGGATATTGCCCATGCAATTAAAAAGCATTTAGAAGCGTGGAATTTACAGGCGCGGTGCGTGGAGAATTTTGCAGATGTAATGACAGAGTTTTCTGCATATAATTATCATCTTGTGCTGATGGACATTACGCTTCCTTTCTTTAACGGCTATTACTGGTGTCAGGAAATCAGAAAAATATCTCAAATTCCTGTTTTATTTATTTCCTCTGCATCAGACAATATGAATATAGTAATGGCAATTCAAATGGGCGGAGATGATTTTGTGGCAAAGCCCTTTGATTTATCGGTGTTGACTGCAAAGATACAGGCATTGCTTAGAAGAAGCTATGATTATACGGGACAGGTTTCTGTTTTGGAGCATAAAGGTGCGCTTTTAAATACAGCGGAGGCGGTTCTTTTTTATCAGGACGAAAAAATTGAATTGACAAAGAACGAATACCGGATTTTGCAGACCTTGATGGAGAATAAAGGAAAAATCGTAAGCAGGGAACGTCTTATGGAAAAGCTTTGGGAAAATGACAGTTTTGTAGATGAAAATACATTAAGTGTCAATGTAAACCGTCTGCGGAAAAAGCTGGCTCAGGCAGGCTTGTCCGATTTTATCACTACAAAGGTGGGAATGGGATATACCATTGCTATTTAAGCAAGTAAGGAGAACGTAATGAAAGTATTTTCAATCTATATCAAGAAACAAGGGGGAAAAATTCTCTTTTATCTGTTATTTTCCGCTGTCTTTTTCTGCCTTTTTTTCCTGTATCAAATTCCCCTTCATGCGGCGGTTTATGCAGTTTTCGTGGGTAGTGCTTTTGGAATAGCTGTTTTGATTTTTCAGTTTATAAAATTCCGTCAGAAATATGTCCAACTGGAAAGAGCAGTAAGCCAGAAAGAATTTTTGCCGGAAAACCTGCCAAAGGCAGAGGGCGGACTGGAGGCAGAATACGAAAAGCTTGTGGAGCGGTTGTATGAAAACATCCAAAACATGGAAAATATATATAATGAAAAAGAGTTGGATATGCTGGAATATTATACTTTATGGGTACATCAGATTAAGACGCCCATTGCTTCCATGTATTTAAAGCTGCAAGGAGAAGACAGCGAATTTTCCAGAGAAATCGGGACAGATTTAATGCGTATTGAGCAGTATGTGGAAATGGTGCTCTGCTATCTGCGCCTTGACAGCAGCGAAAAAGACTATGTTTTTCGGGAATATTCCTTAGACAGTATTATAAAACAGGCAGTACGCAGATTTGCACCGCAATTTATCCGTAAAAAGATAAAGCTGGAATATGAAACCACCAATGCAGTGATTTTGACAGATGAAAAGTGGCTGCTTTTTGTGCTGGAGCAGCTGCTGTCCAATTCTTTAAAATATACAAAGCCGGGAGGCTGTATTTCCTTACAGTGGAAGCCGCCGCAGCTTTTGGTAGTGAAGGATATGGGAATTGGAATTGCCAAAGAAGATTTGCCCAGAATTTTTGAAAAGGGCTATACGGGATATAATGGAAGAGAGGATAAAAAGGCGAGCGGCATAGGCTTATATTTGTGTAAAAGGATTTGTGAAAAGCTGGGATACGGAATTTGGGCTGAGTCTGAAATTCATAAGGGCACAGAGATGATTTTGGATTTAAAGAGAAAAAAACTGGAAATAGAATAACAATCTTTCAAAAATGTAAGATGAAACAGGGGAAATGTAAGCGGAAGTTATGGCGAAGCATTTCCCTTTTTTGATACAATACGTTTGAACAAAGCAAGGAGGAAAACGAGATGGTAATTTTAGAAGTAAAGAATTTAAAGAAAATATATACAACACGATTTGGAGGAAATCAGGTAGAAGCCCTTCGAAATGTGAATTTCAGCGCTGAGGAAGGAGAATACACGGCGATTATGGGTGAGTCCGGTTCCGGTAAAACGACTCTTTTAAATATTCTTGCAGCTCTTGATAAGCCGACAAAAGGAACGGTATGGCTGGACGGAAAAGATATGTCCAAAATAAGGGAAACAGAGCTTTCTACTTTCCGCAGAGAAAATCTGGGCTTTGTATTTCAGGAATTTAATCTTTTAGATACTTTTTCTATTAAAGATAATATTTTCTTACCACTGGTATTAAGCGGAAAAGGACATAAAGAGATGGAATACAGATTAGCTCCCATTGCAGAAAAGCTGGGAATTACAGCAATTTTAGAAAAGTATCCTTATGAGGTTTCAGGAGGTCAGAAGCAGAGAGCGGCAGTTGCTCGTGCGCTGATTACCAATCCGAAGTTGATTTTGGCAGATGAGCCTACGGGAGCTTTAGACTCCAAATCCACAGATGAACTTTTAGAGCTGTTTTCCGCAGTAAATGAGGAGGGACAGACTATTTTAATGGTAACCCATTCCGTAAAAGCAGCAAGTCATGCAAAACGTGTGCTTTTTATCAAGGACGGTGAGGTGTTCCATCAGATTTACAGAGGAAATAATACAAGACAGCAGATGTATGAAAAGATTTCCAACGCCCTTACTGTTCTGGCAGGAGGAGGTGCAGCAGAGTGAAAATCGGATTTTATCCTAAGCTTGCGTGGACAGGAATAAAGAAGAATAAAAAGATTTATGTGCCTTATATGTTTGCCTGTATTGGCATGATTATGATGTTTTATATGATTTGTTTTTTAAGCACCAGCGAAATTGTAAGAGGAATGTTAGGCGGAGAAACCATGCAGATGACCTTGTCCTTCGGATGTCTGGTTATCAGCGTGTTTGCGTTGATTTTCCTGTTTTACACCAACTCCTTTTTGATGAAAAGAAGATATAAGGAATTCGGTCTTTACCATATTTTAGGTATGGGTAAGAAAAATGTGGCTTACGTTATGGTATGGGAATGTATTCAGATTACAACAATTACGCTTATTTGCGGTATTGGCGGAGGCATTTTCTTCTCTAAATTAGGAGAGCTTGCCATGATTAAGATGCTGGGCGGAAAAGCGGATTTTCATTTTACGATTTCCGTTTCATCTGCGAAAGATACAATAACCGTTTTTCTTCCGATTTTTCTTTTGATTTTATTAAAATGTCTGTTTCAGATTTTCAGAATGAAACCGGTGGAGCTGCTGAAGAGCGCACAGGTAGGGGAAAAACCGCCAAAGTCAAACTGGGTTTTGACGGTGCTTGGTATTGTTATTTTAGCAGGAGCCTACATAATTGCCCTGTCTATTGAAGAGCCGATGCAGGTAATCGGTATGTTTTTTGTAGCTGTCATCATGGTAATCGGAGCTACTTATCTGCTGTTTGAAGCAGGCTCTGTGGTGTTGTGTAAAATTTTGAAAAATAACAAACGCTATTATTATAAATCCAACCACTTTATTTCTGTATCGACGATGATGTTTCGTATGAAAAGAAACGGAGAGGGACTTGCCTCTATCTGTATTTTATCTACCATGGTGCTGGTTATGGTATCTGCTGTTTCCTGTTTGTATATGGGAGCAGAGGATTTCTTAAATTCCCGCTATCCGCAGGAGCTGGTGATAGATGTGCAAACAGAAGACGAAGAAAAAGTAGATGAATTTTATAACATTGTTTCAGAAGTTTTAGAAGAAACACAGACAGAAAAAGAGGATGAGCTGTTCTATACTTATCTGGGAGCAGCAGGCTATTTAGACGGAAGCGAATTGGCTATGAGTCCGGAGCGCATGGAGAGCTATGGAACAGATGTGTATAAGCACATCAGACAGTTGTTTTTTATTCCCGTAGAGGATTATAATCGCCTCATGGGGAAACAGGAGACTTTAAAAGAAAACGAAATCCTTCTTTATAATACAAAGCTAGAGTATGAAGAGGATATACTTGCCTTGGAAAACGGCAGAGAGTGGAAGATAAAGAAAAACGTGCCTAAATTTGTGGACAACGGACTGGATGTGATGCAGACGATTTCATCTATGTTCATTTTTGTAAAAGACAAGGAAATGCTTTCCGAAATCAGACAGGAATGTGAGCAGTTAAGCGGTATGGAAAACGCTATGGATAATTACCGTGGCATTAATTTAAAGGCAGATGCAGAGAAACAAATTGAGGTAGCGCAGGAGCTTCAGAAACGTGGGGCAGAATTTGAACAGCAAAATGAAAATCTGCATGTTATGGTAGAAAGCAGAGAAACGGAAAGAGCCGGATTTTATGCACTGTACGGCGGAATGTTTATACTGGGAATTCTTCTCGGAATTGTGTTTATTGTGGGAATGGTACTCATTATGTATTATAAGCAGGTAACAGAAGGGTATGAAGACCAGCAGAGATTTGAAATTCTTCAAAAAGTAGGTATGAGCCACAGAGATATTCGAAAGAGCATTAATTCACAGGTACTTACGGTATTTTTTATGCCTTTGATTGCAGCAGGTATTCATACAGCATTTGCTTTCCCTATGATGAGTAAAATTATTGTCTTATTTGGTATTAACAATCAGAAACTACTCCTCATAGTGACGGCAGCCTGCTACATCATTTTTACACTTTTCTATGTGGCGATGTATCTGGTAACCTCCAGAGCTTACTATGGTATTGTAAGCAATAAAAAGGAGGATTAACCCCTGGATGGGGTTCTGATTTGCACTGACTTGATAAAAAGTGTTTACAACTCCTTATAACAGAGCAAAAAAAGAAAAGAAAAAAGCGAAAAAATATATCCCCCGGGGTGGCTTGCCTCGGGGGATTTTTCTGTATATAATGAGGAAGCTAAAACACGAAGAAAGAATTAGGAGGATAAAATCCATGAAGAAAAGAATGAAGGCTTTAACGGCCTTATTATGTGTTTCTGCTATGGTTACAGGCTGTGGGGCTTCCGGAAACTCAGGAACAGATGCAGCAAAAACAGATACACAGAAGGAAGGAACAAAAGAAGCCGGCAAAGACGGAGAAAATCAGGAAAAATCAGAGGTGACGATTGGATTTTCCAGCGAAGGAGACTCTTTTGACCCTTGCACAGGATTTGGATATACAGGTTCTCCCATTTATTCTACTTTGGTAAAAATCAATGGTGATGAGCAGATTGAAAATGATTTGGCAACAGAATATACTACCAGTGAAGATGCCCTTACCTGGACTTTTAAAATCAGAGATGACGTAAAATTTACAAACGGTGAGCCATTAAAAGCGTCTGATATTGCCTTTACATTTAATACAACAAAGGAAAAAGCAACCTACATGGACTTGACAATGCTGGAAAGCTGTAAGGCATTGGATGATACAACCGTGGAATTTAAGCTGTCCAAGCCATGTGTAACCTTTATTTATACCGTTGCACAGATGGGAATTGTACCGGAAAAGGCATATAGCGATAAATTCGGCTTGGAGGCAGACCAGATTATCGGCTCCGGTCCTTATAAAATGGTTCAGTGGGATAAGGGACAGCAGTTTATTTTAGAAGCAAATGAAGATTATTATGGTAAACAGCCGGAAATTAAGAGAGCGGTCTTTTTAATTCAGGATGAAGATGCCAGATTTGTAGCTGCAAAAGCGGGAGAAGTAGATATTGCCTTAACTTCTGCAACACTTGCCACAACAGAGCTTGATGGTATGCACGTGGAAAAGGTAGAGTCCGTAGATAATCGTGGTATTACAATGCCGACAGTACCGGATGAAGGAAAGACAACAGAAGACGGATACAAAATCGGAAATGACATTACCGCAGATGTGAATGTAAGAAAGGCTATGTGCTACGGAATTGACAGAGATAAGATTATTGACGAGGCATTAAACGGATTTGCAAAGCCTGCTTATTCTGAATGTGACGGTATGCCATGGTGGAATGAAGAAGATGTTATTGAAATAGATGTAGATTACGCAGTAGAGCTTTTAGAGCAGTCCGGCTGGATAGATACAGACGGAGACGGAATTCGTGATAAGGACGGACAAAAGCTGGCATTTAATCTGATGTACTTTGCGGGAGACTCCATGCGTCAGGCTGTTGCCATGTCTGTGGCAAATCAGGCAAAGGAAAACATGGGCTTTGAAATCAATGTAGAGGGCGTCAGTGAGGACGAAACCATTAAGAGAATGTTCTCTGAGCCGATGATTATGGGATGGGGTTCAGACAGCCCGATGACTTCTTATATGTTGTTCCACAGCAGTAATGCAGGAAAAACAGACTGGTACAATCCGGAATTTTATATCAATCCTACAACGGATGAATATCTGGATAAGGCAATGAATTCCCTCACCATTGAGGACTCTTATGAGTGGTGGCAGAAAGCACAGTGGGACGGCACAACGGGTACTTCCATGAAGGGAGAAGCGCCTTGGGCATTCTATGTGAATATGACGCATCTGTACTATGTAAAAGATGGTTTAAATATCGGAAACCAGAGAATTCACGCGCATGGTGCAGCATGGCCGTTAATCGCAAATCTTGCAGAATGGACATGGGAATAGAAGTAGTATAAAAACAAAATTTGAGTTGCTGCATTAGGGAAATAATGCGGCAACTCTAATTGTGGTTATAGAGAGTATAGGAGAAAACAAATGAAGAGTAAGTATTATCTGAAGCTTACGGGAAAGTATCTTCTGCGTATGGTTACCCTGCTGATAGCAGTGAGTATCATAAGCTTTATACTGGTAAGTCTTTCACCGGTAGATCCGGTGCAGCAGTATGTAGGTTCTGTTCCCAATGTAAGCGTAGAACAAAGAGCAAAAATAGCAGAATACTGGGGGCTCAATGACCCTCCTGTGGAACGCTTTTTAGCATGGGGAAAATCCCTGCTTCACGGAGATTTTGGCGTATCCTTGATTTATCGAAGACCTGTTCTGGATGTAATCAAAGAGAAGTTTGCAACCTCCTTGGCATTGATGATGACGGCATGGGTATTTTCCGGCATTATCGGTTTTGCCATTGGATGTGCCATGGGAATTTTTAACGGAAAATGGATAGATAAAATTTTAAAGAAGGTCTGTCTGATTATGTGTTCCATTCCCACCTTCTGGATTGGAATTGTGTTTCTGATGCTGTTTTCCGTACAGCTTGGCTGGTTTCCCATGGGTATGAGTGTACCAAAAGGTGTTCCGGCAGATCAGGTTACGATTTTGCAGAGAATTCACCATCTGATATTGCCGGCATTGACTTTAAGTTTTCTCTCTTTTGCCAATGTGGCGCTACATACAAGAGAAAAGCTGGTAGATGTTTTGGAAAGTGATTATGTATTATTTGCAAAAGCAAGAGGAGAGTCAAAATGGAGTATTTTAAAAAGACACGGCCTTAGAAATATTATGCTTCCTGCTATTACTATGCAGTTTGGCTCTTTTAGTGAGCTTTTCGGCGGTTCTGTTCTGGCGGAAACAGTGTTCTCTTATCCGGGACTTGGTGCGGCGGCATCTGCGGCAGGTATGGGCTCGGATATTCCCCTATTGCTGGGAATTACGTTGTTTAGCACCTTATTTGTTTTTGTAGGAAATATGCTGGCGAATATTATATATGGAATTGTAGACCCGCAAATCAGGGAGGGATATAGAAATGAATAGCAAAATTTTAAACAGACGAAAAAAGACCATTCTTTTTGCCATTCTGATTTTTGCGGTATTGCTTGGTGTTTATTTGTCAGGTGCATTTTTAAGCGATGAGCTGATACAGGCAGATTTTTCACAGAAAGGCTTGGCGCCGTCTCTGAAGCATCCTTTCGGAACCGATATGTTGGGAAGGGATATGCTGGTGAGAACCATAAAAGGCTTATCCGTAAGTATTGTCGTGGGCGTAGTTGCATCCAGCGTCAGCGCTGTGATTGCTTTAATTGTAGGAGTAATCGCAGCCACAGGAAAATCGTGGCTGGACCATTTGATGAACTGGCTGATTGATTTAGTTATGGGAATTCCTCATACAGTGCTTTTGATTTTAATTTCTTTTGCCTGTGGAAGAGGATTAAAGGGCGTTTTAATCGGTGTGGCGGTTACCCACTGGACAGGCTTGGCACGTATTATTCGAAGCGAAGTCCTTCAAATTCGTTCTCAGCAGTACATAGAGGTTTCTAAAAAGCTGGGACATTCCAGCTGGTGGATTACCGTACATCATATTTTACCGCACATGGTTCCGCAGTTTTTAATTGGATTGATTTTAATGTTCCCGCATGCCATTATGCACGAGTCCGGCTTGACCTTCTTAGGCTTCGGACTTTCTCCGGAGCAGCCGGCAATCGGAATTATTCTTTCTGAGTCCATGAAATATATTTCAGCCGGTATGTGGTGGCTGGCATTTTTCCCGGGACTGATGCTGGTAATTATTGTTTTATTATTTGACCGTCTGGGAGAAAATCTGAAGAAGATTATTGACCCTTACAGCGCTCATGAATAGGAGTAAGAGATGAAAAAAGAACCGATTTTATCAGTAAAGGATTTGTCCGTATCCTTTCAGATGTATGATAATGGACTTGAAAAATATGATTTAAAAGTAATTTCCAATCTGACCTTAGATGTACGACCGGGAGAAATTGTTGCCATTGCAGGCTCCAGCGGTTCCGGTAAGAGCTTGCTTGCCCATGCGGTTATGGGACTTTTGCCGGAAAATGCTTCCATAAGCGGAGAGATTTCTTATAAGGGGAAAGTGCTCAGCCAAAAAGAAAAAGAAGCTTTACGTGGAAAAGAAATGGCGCTGGTGCCTCAGTCTGTCTCTTATCTGGACCCGCTTATGAAGGTGGGAACACAGGTACGTGGAAGAAAGGCAGATAAGGAAATCATAAAAGCTCAAAGAGAGATTTTCCGGAGATTTCATTTAGATGAAAAAACAGAACAGCTCTATCCTTTTCAGCTTTCAGGAGGAATGGCAAGAAGAGTTTTAGTTTCTACGGCAGTATTAAGCGGGGCAGAGGTGATTATTGCAGATGAGCCTACGCCGGGACTGGATTTGGAGATGGCATTGGAGGCTCTGAAAATATTCAGGGAGCTTTCCGATGAAGGAAAAGCAGTTATTTTAATTACCCATGACATTGATTTGGCGTTTCATATTGCAGACAGAATTGCGGTATTTTATGCAGGAACTACGGTGGAGATAGCAGCTGCAAAGGACTTTCTTGAAGGAGTAGACGCCCTTCGTCATCCGTATTCTAAGGCACTGTGGAAAGCTCTTCCGCAAAATGGCTTTGAGCCAATTCCCGGTTTTCAGCCTTATGCAAAATATTTACCAAAAGGGTGTCTGTTTTCACCCAGATGTCCTCATAAGACAAAAGAGTGTGAAGAAAATATTCCCATGAGAGAGGTACGTGGGGGATATGTGAGGTGTATACATGCAGATTGAAGCAAAGAATATAAGCTTTCGGTATAGTGACAATCAGCCGTGGATTTTACAGGACGTAAGTCTGAAAATAGAAGAGGGGGAGCGGGTAGGCTTAATCGGACCAAGCGGATATGGAAAAAGCACACTGGTAAAAATTATGTCCGGATATTTAAGACCTACCAAGGGAGAAGTTTTGCTGGACGGAAAGCCTTTGCCGAAAAAAGGAGTATCTCCTGTTCAGTTGATTTACCAGCATCCGGAAAAAGCCATCAATCCCCGCTGGAAGATGAAAAAAGTGCTTCAGGAGTCGGGAATGTTCCGTGAAGAAGTGATGGAGGCGCTGGGAATTGAGAAGGACTGGCTGGAGCGTTATCCGAGAGAGCTTTCAGGCGGAGAGCTTCAGCGGTTTTGTGTTGCCCGTTCCTTATTTTCCGGTACACATTTTCTTTTTGCAGATGAAATGAGTACCATGTTGGATGTGATTACACAGGCACAGATTTGGAATTTAATGTTAAAAGAAGTAGAGGAGAGAAGGCTGGGACTTTTAATGGTTACCCATAATGCAGAGCTGGCAAAAAAAATCTGCACCAGAACAATCAATCTGGCGGAAATCAATAAAAGGGAGGATATCTGAAAATGTATGTAAATATTGTACTGTTTGATGATTTTGAAACCTTGGATGCCTTTGGACCGGCAGAAGTTTTCGGAAAGCTTCCGGAGGAATTTCATATCCGTTATCTTTCTGTCTCCGGAGATGTAATCAATAGTGTACATGGAGTAAAAGTGTGGACAGACTTTCTTGTACCGGAGGAAATTGACGGGATTTTAATTATTCCCGGAGGAAAAGGTGCAAGACGGCTTTTGTGGAAAGATGAAAGAGCATTAAATATCATAAAGAAAGCAGCGGAAAATTCAGATTATTGTCTGATGATAGGAAACGGCTCTGCAATTTTGGCGCAGACAGGACTTTTATATAGAAGGAGAATTGCCGATTTTCCTATGGACACCAACTGGAACAGAATGTTTACTGCCGGTATTGAGAGAATAGAAGGTGCAAAAGTGGCTATTGACGGCAAATTTTATTCCTGCGGAAATACGATACTGGGAATGGATACGGCTCTTTGGACCATCACAGATGTTCTGGATATTGCCGCAGCAGAGAAGGTGGCTAAGGAGCTGGGATATCCATGGAACGAAAATGCAGATGAGGATATTTACTGTTAGTATACTGCCCCGCTTATTAGGAGAAAAATATGGAAGATAGAAATCAGACCAAGTATGACAAAGCCATGGTGAACCGTTTGGCAAGGGCGACAGGGCATTTGAAAATGGTGAAACAGATGGTGGAAGACGGCAGGGATTGCAGTGAGGTGCTTATTCAGTTGGCAGCAGTGAAATCAGCGGTCAATGGAGCAGGCAAGGAAGTCTTAAAGCAGTATATGGAGGAATGTGTGGAGGAGGAGCTGGAGTTTCAGGATAAAGAGGGACTTGGAAAATTGAAGAAAGGGATTGACAGTTTTATCAAATAAAATTTTTGGAAAAAGGAACCCCCAGGGAGGCTTGTAAACCTTTAACAAGTAGTATATGATAAATATACAGTTACTGTTACAGGTTACTGAATTACTGCATGAATATGCAGATGCCGTATACATCCTCCGCATAAAAAATGTTATACGGCGAAAGCAATGTCGAATCCTCATAGACAAAGAAACAGAGACATATCGATGGCAGGATATGGACTCTGTTTTTTTGTTTAATGAAAAGATAGTTGATATAAGACATGTTATAATCTAAAATAAGATTTATCAGAAACGTATAGGAGGGTGAAGTATCATGAAAAAAGAACCGGAAAGACTGGAAATAGACCTTGCGAAGATTTTTTTAACACCGCCCAATACCATGAAAGAAAAAGTGACCTTAGTGGTTATGATGGTAGTTGTCTTTGCCATGTTTTTTGCTCCGGTAGTGTTTACGGAGGTATCTCCTGTGAAAGGAATTTTCCTATCTGCACTTCCGGCAGTTTCTATTTCATGGGGCTGGATGGTATTGCTTCGCAGCTTGTTCCGAAAAAGAGAATTTTCCAAGAAAACAGATAACAAGAAGTAGCAGAGGGATTTTAATGGAGTTAAAACAAGAATTAGAAATACAGGCAAGGGTATCGCAGGAGATGGTTCAGGCTGTTTCAATTCTGCAAATGACGGCATGGGATTTAAAAGAATATGTACAGGAGGCTATGCTGGAAAATCCTGTGATTGAGCTGGAAGAAACCACGAGAAAACAGGATAATGAGGAGATTGTGAGAAAGCTGGAGTGGATGGAAAACGGAGATTATCAAAATAAAGTATATTATCAGCAGGAGCTGGAAGAAAGCAATGAATTCTGGGAAGAAAACGAACCGGATTTAAGGGAATATCTGTTGGAACAGATGGCTTTTATGGATTTAGATAAGAAAGCTGCTTCTATTATCCGTTATATGATTCAAAGTCTTGATGAGAGAGGCTACTTGCTTGAGAATGAGGAGGAAATCGCAGATATTCTGGGGCGTTCATTGGAAGAAATACAAAGAGCCAGACAAATCTTGTGTACAATGGAGCCTTTGGGAGTAGGAGCGCTTAATTTACAGGAATGTCTGCTGATACAATTACGAAAAAAAGGCTGTACTTCTCTTGCCTGTGAAATTGTAGAAAACTACATAGAGGAATTTGGAAAAAATCAATTATCGAAAATTGTAAAGAAAACAGGCAGGGATTTAAAGGAGATTGCACAAGCCTGTGAGCAGATTAAAGAACAAAACCCCAAACCGGCAGGATATTTTCCTGCAAGGCCATATAAAAATTATATTATTCCTGATGTGATTGTTGTGAAGCTAAAGGATTACTTTGAAATTTTAGTCAACGATTATGACAGTCCGGAAATTTTCATCAGTCCGTTTTACAGACAGATGATGAGAGAGCAGGGAGAAGAAACGGGAAAATATATCAAAGAAAAAATTCGTCAGGCAGAGTGGCTGAAAAGCTGTATAGAACAGAGAAATCGTACTTTATTGCAGCTTACAGAGGAAATTTTGCGAAGTCAGACAGAATTTTTCCAAAGGGGAAAAAATTATTTGAAGCCTATGACGCAAAAGGAAGCGGCAGAAAAGTTACAGGTACATCCTTCTACAATCAGCCGTGCCGTACAGGGAAAATATTTGCAGTGTACATGGGGGATGTTTCCTCTTTCCTTTTTCTTTTCTTCGGGAACAGATAAGGGTGCCGAGTATATAAAGGAATGTTTGAAACGCATTATAGAGAATGAGGATAAGAAAAATCCATACAGTGACAGGGTTTTGGCGGAAAAACTGCAGGAAATGGACATTGACATTTCCCGCAGAACCATTGCAAAGTACAGAAATTCCATGCATATCAGCGAAGCATTGGGACGAAAAGAATATTAAATATGAATACCGTATTTATGGATACGATATTGCAGACTCTGCCGACGGATGCCAAGAGCATCGGCAGTTTTGGTGATGTTGTATCCAAAATGCTCCAAAGCAGAACACAGGATTTCATGTTCATATTCGTCCATCATGTTTTGCAGAGATGTGTTTTGAAATGAGCAGAAGGTATCGGGAACTTTTTTCAGAGTTTCCGATGCTTTTTTCGTTTTTAGAAGATAAGAAGGCAAATGCTCTAAAAGGATGGTATTTCCGTCAGAGATATTGCGGACATAGTCTAATACATGAAACAATTCTCTTACATTTCCCGGCCAGTCATAATGGTAGAAAAGCTCCATAACCTCTGGACTGATTTCTGTGGAGCTGTGTACATATTGAAAAACAGTAGAACGAAGATGATATTGAATAAGCTCTTCTAAGTCTTCTTTGTGGTTCCTAAGGGGCGGCAATTCAATCATGACAGTGGAAAGACGGTAAAAGAGGTCTTTTCGCAGTTCGTTTTCCTTGATACACAGGAAAGGGTCTTTATTGCAGGAGGAAATAATTCGGACATCCATGGAAATGTCTTTTTGGCCTCCTACTCGGCGGAAGGAATTTTCCTGAAGAGCCCGCAGAATTTTTGACTGCATGGCAAGGCTCATGGAATTCATCTCATCTAGGAATAAAGTTCCCCCTTCTGCTTCCTCAAAATATCCGACTTTATTTTCACTGCCTGTAAAGCTGCCTTTTTGTGTTCCGAACAAAAGACTTTCAATCAGAGTTTCCGGAATTGCGGCGCAGTTTAACGCTACAAATTTTTTGTCTTTTCTGGGGCTGCAGCGGTGAATACTCTGAGCGAAAATTTCTTTTCCGGTTCCTGTTTCTCCCACCAGAAGAACAGAATTATTCTGTGGAGCAATTTTTCTGGCGATACGAACCGCTTTTTGGAGATTTTCGCCATTTCCGATAATATGCTCGAAGGTATAACCAGAAAAACGGGTAGGCGGAGTATTGGGCTGAAAATCACGCAGCGCTTTTTCAGCCTGAGCCATTTTTTCCTTGCTGCAATCAATGATATTCTGTGTCTGTTCAAATACAATAGCTCCGATTAGTTCATTGTCTTTGGAAACAGGATAGGAGGTATTGACAGATGCGATAGAAACTCCTGCGGAAGTAGAAAAATTGTCTACTCGGTTAATCACAGGCGATTTCGTGCGCAAAGCTGTCATGGTGGTGCTGATTTGTTCGTCGAGAGCAAATAAATCTAAAAGATGGCGTCCCCGAATATCCAGAGTAGGGGGGATTTGGGAAAGCTTGCGGCTTGCCTGATTAAAAAACAGAGCATATCCGTTTTCATCATAAATCTGAACGCCATCGGTAATTAAATTTAAGGTTTGAATTAACAAATCCTCTAAGTGATTTTGCTTTACTAAAAAATAATAAAAGCCTTGATTGGGCGCATCCATTCTTTCGTAGGAGAAAGAGTCTCCATCCCACACAAACTCACCGCTTGTATCTTCTTCTGCAATAGGGAAAACAGAGGTGATGTGTCTTTGATAAGAAATCCAATTTTTAAATAATGGTGCATAAGTATTTTCTATATAAATATCTCCGTATTGTACGTGGAGAAACTGATATTGTTCGTTTGTGGTAAAACAGATATCATAAAAAGCTTTCATAGGAAAACGCTCCTTTTTGTAGTTTATTTGTAAATTTCTTTTTGATTATTATATCAATAGAAAAGGTGAAAGACAAGAAAAGTGCCAAACAAATTTGCATAATGCCAAATAATTTTGCACTTTTAGGTTATATAGAAAAAAGAAAAGCACGAAATATCGCTGTTTTTTCGTTGGCACGGAAATTGCATATTAGTATGGTATAAAACAAAAGAAAGGAGCGAGCCGATTTTTAATCGGACAGAAAAAAGTATGGAAGGAAACAAAACAAACAAAAAGCCTATACGCTGGAATGTGTTCATTCCTTGCTTTCTGGTAGTAGGAGGGGCGGCGATTTTAGGTATCGTAAACAACGAATGGCTGACAAAGGTTACAAAGGGAATTTTTTCATGGTCATTAAACTCCTTTGGTTGGCTGTATCAGGTAGTTGCCATGGTAACCTTAGTGGTTGTGGCATTGCTGGCTTTTTCAAAGACAGGTAATATTCGTTTTGGAGGGAAAGATGCTAAGGCGAAATATTCTTTTGGCTCATGGTTTGCCATGACACTCACCGGAGGTATTGCAACGGGGTTGATTACGTATGGTGTGAATGAGGTTCTGATTTATTTTGGAAATATTTATGGAGAGCTGGATGGATATGGAGTAAAGGCGCTGTCTGATGAGGCGGCACAGTTTGCCATGGGACGCAGCTTTTACAACTGGACCTTTGTTCCTTATGCCATGTATGCACTTTCCGGCGTGGTAATTGCGTATATGTATTTTAACAGAAAGAAAGAGCTTTCTGTTTCCGCATCTTTAATTCCTCTTTTTGGAGAGGGTGTTACAAAAGGCTTTTGGAAAGCATTGATTGATGTATTATCTGTACTTGCCATTGCCCTTGGACTGGCATCATCTCTTGGAGCAGGACTTGCTCTTATCGGAACGGGACTTTCTTCTGCTTACGGCATAAAACAGGGCCCGATTGTGTGGTTTGTTTTAACGGCAATTATTACAGCAACCTTTACCGTTGCATCTGTAACAGGTATTGATAAAGGAATTAAGTGGCTGGCAGGACTGACCTCTAAGATTTTCTATGTGCTGTTGATTGTATTGTTTTTAATTGGTCCTACACTCTATATTCTGAATATGGCAAATGTGGGCTTAGGATACTGGTTAGACCGTTTCTGGACATGGGGCTTTGACCCGGGAACAGTGGGCGGAGAAGCTCTGGTTACATGGTGGACGATGTATGACTGGGCTATCTGGATTGCTTATGCGCCGCTTATGGGTATCTTCTTTGCCATTATTGCTTACGGAAGAACGGTTCGTCAGTTCTTGGTAATTAACTGGATTTTACCTGCATCTTTTGGCTTTGTATGGTTCTCTGTATGGGGCGGAACTGCTTTGAAATGGCAGACAAGCGGAAAAGCAGATATCATTGCCACCATTCAGGAGGAAGGCGCAGTAGCCGGAATTTGGGAATTTTTAAAACATGTGCCTTTAGGAGCAATTATTATTCCGGTCATTATTGTGGCTTTGATTGCTGCTTTCTCTACTACGGCTGACACCATGTCCACAACCATTGCCGCTTTATGTACCAAAGGGGCAAAACACGATGAAGAGCCGGCAATCTGGCAGAAAATCGTATGGGGTGTTTCTATTGGTTTAATTGCATGTATTATGGTTGCTTTCGGAGGCGGCGAGCAAGGTGTAGACGGTGTAAAATATCTGGCTGCCTGCGGTGGTTTTGTGGTTCTTACTATTTTTATTTTACAGGTTGCTTCCGCAATAAAACTGTTTTTCTTAGATAAGGAAACAAAGAAGGATATAATGTAGCAGGAGGTTACAAATGGAGAACAGCAAAAATATAAAAAAGGTGGAGCTGGGTAATCCCATTCATCTGGAAGAATTTGTAGCAGTTGCACGATATGGGGCAGAGGTTGTTTTTTCTGATGAATATTGTCGGCGTGTAAAGAAAAGCCGTACCTTAGTGGAAAAATGGGTAGAAGAGGAAAGAGTCATGTATGGCGTTACCACAGGCTTTGGCGCTCTTTGCACAAAAGCAATCGGAAAAGAGGAAACAGCACAGTTACAGGAAAATATTATTTTGACACATGCCGTTTCCGTGGGCGAACCGTTGAGAGAAGAAGGAGTTCGTGGCATTATGCTTATGGTTTTGCAGAATTTGGGACGTGGAAACAGCGGTGTGCGTCTGGAAATTCTGGAAATGTACAGAGAGTTTCTGAACAAAGGAATTACTCCGAAGGTACCGGAAGCAGGAAGTGTCGGATATCTGGCGTTAGAGGCGCATACAGCTCTGGTATTATTGGGAAAAGGAGAGGCATGGTATCAGGGAGAATTGCTTTTGGGAGAAGAAGCTTTAAAAAGGGCAGGCATGAAGCCTATGGAATTAAGTTCAAAGGAAGGGCTGGCTCTTGTTTCTGGAACAACATCTCCCACAGCTCTTGGAGCGCTGGCTTTATATGACATGTTACAGGCAGCCAAAACAGCGGATATTATCGGCGCTTTGACAGTGGAGACCTTAAAGGGTGTGATGAATGCTTTTGACGAAAGAGTGATGAAGGTACGTCCTCATGGGGAACAGGCGAAGGTGGCAGAGAATATCAGAAAAATCCTGAAAAATTCCAAAGTAATAAAGAAATATCAGGGAAGCCGTGTGCAGGATGCCTTATCTTTAAGATGTATGCCTCAGCTTCACGGCGCATCCAGAAAAACCTTAGAGGATGCAAGGAGAACACTGGAAATTGAAATGAATTCCTGCTGTGACAATCCGATTATCTGGAGCGAACCGGGAGAGGAGGATGTAATTTCAGCCTGTAATGCGGACTCCTCTTATGTGGGGCTGGAGATGGACAGCGCCAGTATTGCAGCCTGTACCTTGGGGAAAATGTCTGAACGGAGAAATAATCGAATTATTGATGAAAATCTCTCCGGATATCCGTGGTTCTGTATCAGCCAGCCGGGATTGAATTCAGGACTTATGATACCGCAGTATACACAGGCAGGACTGCTCAATGAAATGAGAGTTTTATGTTCACCTGCAACCATTGATAACACGCCTACCTGCGGTAATCAGGAGGACTATGTTGCCATGGGATATTTTGCTTGCAGAAAAGCAGTAACAGTGGCAGAAAAGCTGGAATACATTCTTGCCATAGAGCTTTTATCCGACTATGAAGCGCAGCAGTTCCAGGATAAGGACGTAGAAGTAAGCTCTATGTCAAAAGCCGTGTACAGCGAATTAAAAATGACAGTTCCTGTTATGGAAAAAGACATGATTTTGCATCCGCATATTGAGCATATCAGAAAGCTTATTCATTCCGGCAGGATTTTAGAAATTGCAGAAAGTACAGTGGGAAGTTTGAAGTAAAATAACATAGAAAGCATCATTGATATTTGGTATAATAGGAAATATCAGTGGTGCTTTTTGTTTCATGCTCTGCAAGGATAGCGCTGTGGCGAAGGAGGTAATTTTGTGGGATATAAGCAGGCTTTAAAAGGAAATCAAACGGAGACCTTCCATGCCGTGATTACAGACATAGGAGAAAATGGCAGTTCTATGCAGGTGGAAGGACTGGAAACCAATGATATCAACAGCCGAGGAGCATTTATTTTTTCTATGGAGGAGGATACAAAACTGGAATGGCATCATGCTCCCATAAAGCTTTCGGAATTTGATGTGGGAGATTGTGTTGCTGTAACCCATACAGGAAGTATTATGGAAAGTTATCCGGGAAAAATTGAAAAGGTAACAAAGCTTCAGCTTTTAGATGATGAGAAATAAAGAAAGAGAGTGAGTATAAAATGGGAAAAATTAAAAAGGAAGAAATCTGGTCCATACCCAACTGTATGGGGTATTTTCGTATTCTGCTGATACCGTTTTTTTGCGTAATTTATTTGAATGCAGACAGTGTGAAGGATTATTATCTTGCAGCAGGGCTTGTATTGGTGTCTACAATTACCGATTTATTTGACGGAAAAGTAGCCCGAAAATTTAATATGGTAACAGAGCTTGGAAAATTCGTAGACCCCTTTGCTGATAAGCTTACTCATGGGGCAGTGGCATTATGCCTGTGTACCAGATATAAGCGTATGATTTGGCTGGTGGCGCTTATGGCAATTAAGGAAGGTTTTATGGCAGTTATGGGACTGATAAATCTGCGCCACGGAAAGAAATTAGACGGAGCAAAATGGTATGGGAAAATATGTACGGCTACTTTGTTCGTAGTTTTAGGCGTGCTGGTTTTCATGCCAAAAATTTCAGGGAGAATTGCAGATGTACTGATTTTAGGTGAAATGGTAATTATGGCGATTGTGCTGGTTTTATATGCCTTTGAATTTCGAAAAATGGCAAAATGATTTTGAAAGAATTCGTTCTTGCATCTTTGGCAAAAAAGAACTATAATTGTCTATTTATAAGCAATACTTTTAGGAAGGAATAGTGGAAATATGAGTGTCTATGCGATTTATTTTAGTCCAACAAGAAGTACAGAAAAAATTGTAAAATTATTAGCCAAGGAATTTGGTACATACGGGGAAATTGATTTAAGTAAACAGAATTCAGGGGAAAATGTAAGAGCCTTTAAAGAGGAGGACATCTGTATTTTCGGTGTGCCTTCCTACGGCGGACGAGTACCTGCGCCGGCGCTGGAACGTATGAAAAAAATGAAGGGTAATAAGGCAAAAGCTGTTTTAGTTGCCGTATACGGAAATCGTGCTTATGAAGATACATTGCTGGAATTAAAGGAACAGGTGGATTTATGCGGATTTCATGTGACAGCAGCCGTGTCAGCCGTAGCAGAACATTCGATTATGCACCAGTTTGCAAGAAAAAGACCAGATGCAAAGGATAAAAAAGAATTAAAAGCATTTGCTGAAAAAATTGTTCATAAGATAAAATCCGGTGATGAGAAAGAAATTTCCGTACCGGGAAACAAACCTTACCGTAAATATAATGGTGTTCCGTTAAAACCAAAAGCAGGGAAAGACTGTAAAGGCTGCGGCTTATGCGCACAGGTCTGTCCGGTGGGAGCAATACCGGCTGAGTCACCGAAAAAAACAGATAAAAGCAAATGTATTTCCTGTATGAGATGTATACAGGTTTGCCCGAAAAAAGCAAGAAAAGTGAATAAGCTGAAATTAAAAATTGCATCTATGAAGATGAAAAAAGCTTGTGAAGACAGAAAGAAAAACGAATTGTTTCTTTAAAGATTTGTAAAAATACAGCAGGATAAAGGAGAAGAGCCTTTTGTCCTGCTTTGTTTTTTATTTCATAGGAAATTGCGTCCTATGAAACAAAAATGCTCCGCAAGGATGCGCAGCTCGCGGAAATGAAATCATCACTTTGTGAACCGCTCGCGCACGGAGATTGCGCAACAGCGCAATCTTTTTATAATATAGTTTCTAAAATGTGCAACAGTAAAGGAAGATTTGCTGAAAACAGACTTCCGCAAGTGGAAAACTTTGAAAAATGAATAGGAGTCTCTTTTTTATAGGCATAAAATGTACTTACATTGTTATCGATTTCAGGCGCTTCATCTGTGGGAGGATAAGACTCTATTGTAACGTTTATATTTGTAGGAGGTTCATCCTCAGAATGGTATTCAATATCTGGCTCTGTGGAATTATCAGACTCCTCCTCCATCAGTTCTTTTTCTAAATCTTCATAATAGGTAGACTCCGGTTTGTCGGCATTAAGTTCGTCAGGTGACATCAGAAAACCATTTTCATCGTATTCAGGACCAACGTAGTCTTCGGCTTGTACAATAAGACAGGAACTCATGCACAGAGATATTAACATCAGAAAACCTATCATTTTTCTTTTCTTCATAAAAACCTTCCCTCCGTTATTAAGACAGTAACATTCATGGTAACAAAAATTTTTTGTTTTATAAACTCATTATATCCTATATAGAGGGATATATCAAATTGTTTCGTCATTTCCAAATAGAAAAGTCAAAAAGTAATCTTGTCAAAAGCAGTCTAATATGTTATTTTATTAAAGTATGTCAATAATTTAACGATAAAAACAGTGGAGGAAGACAGAGTATGTGGAAAAAGAAGCAGAATAAATTCCCCGGCGGAATTCATCCCACAGATGGTTATGACAAGGCAATGACCATGGACCTGCCTGTCCATGAATATTGGCCTGAGACAGTTACGATTTTGTCAGAGCAGTCCTTTGGCGGAAAATGTCAGTTGTTAGTCAAGCCACAAGATAAAGTAGTAGCAGGACAGCAAATCGGAATTCCTGAGGCATTTATGGCAGTTCCTTTACATGCAAGTGTAAGCGGAGAGGTTCTCCGAGTAGAAGAAGTAAACAATCAGGGAAGAAATATTCTGGCGTGTATTATTAAAAGAGGGGATACCTCAAAACAGGATGCGCAGGAATATGAAAGCAAGCTGGTAGATATTGAGAATTTTACAAAAGAAGAAATTATTGCGGGAATTCGTGACGGCGGTCTTACAGGAATGGGCGGCGCAGGATTTCCAACCCATAAAAAATATGAAACAGATAAAAAAATTGATGCGCTGCTGATTAATGCAGCAGAATGTGAGCCATTTTTAACATGTGATTATCGTTTGATGCTGGAATACAGCTATGCAGTAGCAAATGGTATTCGCCTTCTGTTAAAGGCTTCCGGCGCTCCAAAAGCGTATCTTTGCATGGAAGACAATAAACCGGAGGCGGCAAAAGTTCTTGGTAAAATTTTAGAAAATACAAAAGATATAGAAGTAAAGGTATTGCCGACACAGTATCCTCAAGGTGGAGAGCGTCAGCTCATTCAGGCTGTTCTGGGCAGAGAAGTGCCAATGGGAGGACTTCCGGCAGAGGCTGGCGCTATTGTTTCCAATGTAGGAACAGCCAAAGCGACAGCAGATATGCTCCTTGGAAAGACACCTCTTATCAGAAGGATTGTAACAGTAACAGGATGTGTAAAAAATCCGGGGAACTATTTGGTTCCAATCGGAACTTCAGCAAAAGAACTGGTAGAGCTTTGCGGAGGAGTGACAGTAAAGAATAACAGAGTCATTGCAGGCGGACCGATGACAGGTCCTTGTGTAGCTTCTGATTGGAATGGAGAAAGTGAACTTTTCTATGTGACAAAGAACACTTCCGGAATTTTAGTTCTTCCGGACAGTCAGTATGAGGAACAGCCATGTATTCGCTGTGCAGGCTGTGAAAGTGTGTGTCCGGCGGGATTAGTTCCTTATCAGATTGAATTTGCATATTTAGAAGAAGATTATGATTTGTGTGAGAGCTTATACGCCAGTGAGTGTATTGCCTGTGGCTGCTGCTCTTATATCTGTCCTGCCAAGAGAGAACTGTCCGTAAGAACAAGAATGGCAAGAGATATGGTGAAACAGAGAATGAGAGAAAGGGCGGTGAAAAAATAATGAGTCAGACAAGAGTAATTAACGGACCGCATCTTCGTACTCCGAGAACAACCAGAAACGTTATGATGCACGTAACAATTTCCTTAATTCCGGCGCTTTTGGGAGCAATTTATTATTTCGGAATTCAGGCATTATATTTGTCAGGCCTTTCTGTTGCAGTATGTGTGCTGACAGAATATATATGGCAGAAAATTACAAAGAAACAGGTGACAGCAGGTGATTTCAGCGCCGTGGTTACAGGTCTTTTATTAGCCTTTAACATGCCGGTTACCGTTCCGGTGTGGGCACTTGTTGCAGCAGACGTATTCAGTATTTTAGTTGTAAAACAGATGTTTGGCGGAATTGGAAATAACTTTGTAAATCCTGCTCTTATGGGAAGACTTTTAGTTATGGTAGCATGGCCGGCAGCTGTTATGCAGTATGTAGTACCGAGAACTGTTTCCGTAGATGCTGTTTCAGCGGCAACCATTTTGGGAACAGCAAAAAGCGGTGCCGAAACAGGTTACAGCTATCTTCAGATGTTCTTGGGCGAGATGCCGGGAGCAATGGGAGAAACCAGCAAATTATTGCTTTTAATCGGTTTTGCTTATATGTGTTACAAAAAAATTGTAAATGCAGAAGCAGCAGTTACTTATATTGGAACAGTTACAATTTTAACTTTTATCTTCGGTCCGGATGGGCTGTTTACCGGTGATATTTTATTAAATCTTTTCGGAGGCGGTCTGATTATGGGCGGTTGTTATATGCTGACAGATTATGCCTTTGCATCCAGAAAAGGTAAGCTGATTTATGCGGCTGTGGCAGGTATTATTACTGCGGCAATTCGAATTTTCAGCGTTTATCCGGAAGGAATTTGTTTCGGTATTTTAACCGCAAACTGTATGGCAGGTATGTTGTCTGTACTTTACAAAAAGCATGTGTATGGAATGAAGAAAAAAGAAGCGTAGTGGAGGAAAAACATGAAGAATAAAAACGTAAGAGGGATTATTGCATTAGCAGTTGTTACAGCACTTTCTTTCGGAGTAATTATGGGCTCTAAGGCTCTTACAAAAGATATGGGAACAGGTGCTTCTAATACAGCAGAAGAACAGGTAAAAGAAGAAATTGATACCAAAGGTGCAGAAGGTATTGAAAAAGCAGTTAAGACAGAGAATGGTTACATGGTAACTGCAAAGGTAAAAGGATATGGCGGAGATATTGTGATGAATGTATCCTTTGATGCAGAAAAGAAAAAAGTAACAAAAGTAGAAGTAACAGAACAAAAGGAAACAGAAGGTCTTGGAGCAAAAGTTGCAGACGCAGAATTCCTCAGTCAGTTTGAAGGTGTGGAAGCTCCTGTATTTTTACCGGGCATGAGCCTTGAAAAAGAAGAAAAAGTATCTGATGAAGAACTTTTAAAAGAATTAAAAGATGGAACTTATGAGGCAAAAGCAGATGCTCCGGACAATAACGGGTTTACAGATGTAGTAACAGTAACTGTAAAAGACGGAAAAATTGCAGAAGTAAACTGGGAAGCAGTAGGAGCAGATGGAAGTACAAAGAGTGTACTGTCTGAAAACGGAGAATATGTAATGACAGAAGACGGACTTACATGGAAGGAACAGGCAGAAGCTCTTGCAAAAGCAGTAGTAGAAAATCAGTCTTTAAGCTTTTTAAATTTAGATGAGCAGGGAAAAACAGATGCGGTTTCCGGTGTAAGTATTTCCATCGGTGGATTTACAGCTCTTGCAGAGAAATGTTTAAAAGAAGCAGCGGGAATTACTCAGACTTTAGAACTGAAAGACGGAACTTATGAAGCAAAAGCAGAAGCAGCAGATAATAACGGATTTATCGATCAGGTAACAATGACTGTTGCAGACGGAAAAATTACAGAAGTAAACTGGGAAGCGGTAGGAGAAGACGGAAGCAAAAAGAGTGTACTGTCTGAAAACGGAGAATATGTAATGACAGAAGACGGACTTACATGGAAAGAACAGGCAGAGGCTCTGGCAAGCGCTCTTATTGAAAACCAGTCCTTAGACTTCCTTCAGGTAAACGAGCAGGGAAAAACAGATGCGGTTTCAGGCGTAAGTATTTCTGTGGGCGGATTTATCAGTCTTGCAGAAAAATGTATGAATGAAGCGGCAGGCGTTGAAGAAAAAGAAGAAGTACCTGCAAACGGAACACAGGTAGATGCTGTATCAGGAGCAACGATTTCTTCTACGGCAGTAGTAACAGGTATCAACACAGCATTTGAATTTTTACAGGCAGTAAAATAAGAAAACGGAGGATATAACATGAAATTAAGATATCCGGCAGAAGCCTTTGCTTTTGGGATTGTATTATTTTCAGCAGGAATGAAGGAAGCCTTTGCGGCAGGTATTCTTGTGATTTTGTCCGTAGTATTTGCTGAATTTCTGAAAAATCTTTTACAGGATTTTGTACCTGACTGGAGCTTAAAACTCTGTGTATTTATTGGGACAGGAGCGGTAAGTGCATCAGCATTTTTGCTGGCATTTTCCTATCTGGGAACTTCAGTAAGTACAGGACTTTGGATTATGACTGTTCTTCTGGGAATTTTTGCAGCAAAGCATGTATTGGCTGACAATATAGAGGCAGAGTACGGAGAACTTTTCTGGGAATGTGCTATTGCATGGGGATTTTGGATACTTTTAAGCATTGCCAGAGAATTTTTTGGCTCAGGAATGGTTTTCGGCAACATGATTTTGGAAACGGAAATGCAGTCTAAAGTATTTTTAGAAACAATTTTCGGATTTTTGACAGCAGGTATGGCGCTTGCCTTTACCAACGGAATTATCAAGAAAAAGATTACAAATACACACAGCTTGCTGTTAGTTATTCCATTGGCAATATTCATCAGACCATTTGATATGGAAAGTTTTGGAGAAATTGTGGGCTTAGTATGGACTATTCTTGTTCCGATTATTTTATTTATTTCTGTAAAGAAAACCTTGAAATTTGCAAGAACAGGAAAAGCGTTCCGTGGATTACCGGTGGAAATGCTGGCTATGGGATTTATTTATATGATTTTGAGTATATATTAAATGAGGACTGTCGTCTTTGCAGTTGAAAAACTGCGGGACGGCAGTTTTCTATATTGATTGTCAAGCATGCAGATGTTAGAAATAAGTTAGAAAAAATACTGTATTATATAATTAGATTTTTAAGGAGGAAATTATGATGGTATCAAAATCTGAAAATATAGCAATGATGTCTGAAAGCGAGTATAAAAAAATGATACAGGACGAGAAAAATGTAGAGTATCTTGCAATGCTTGACACATCGATAGCAGAAGCTGAAAAGGGGGAAGTCGTGGTAAAGAGTATCGAAGAATTGGAAACATACGAATAAATGAATATTATGTCTACACCAGATACAAGAGACATTTGATTTAGAAATGAAATTATTCATCTTTGACACTGTAAAATCTGCATGTTATAATTTTTTTATAGAATTCCTCTGGGAAATAGAGGAAGAATATGCAGAAAAGATGTTTAAGTGATCTTACAATTAAGAATGATTTTATGTTTGGTGCAGTGATGATAAATCCTGAAAACTGTAAAGAGTTTTTGGAGAGAGCATTGGAAATAGAAATTGACCGTGTAGATGTTAGCAGGGAAAAAAGTATGGTCTATCATCCTGACTATAAAGGTATTCGTTTAGATGTCTATGCCAAAGATGAAAATAATACTTGTTATAATGTGGAGATGCAGATGACGAAAAAACCTGCACTCGGCAGACGCAGCAGATATTATCAAAGTCAAATGGATATGGATATTCTTTTATCAGGAAGAGAATATGCAGAATTACCCGATAGTTACGTGATTTTTATCTGTGATTTTGACCCTTTTGGTGAAAGAAAATATCGTTATACTTTTCAGATGCAGTGCAAAGAAAGCAATCAAACACCATTGGAAGATGGAAGAAGAATTGTATTTTTAAGTACTTGCGGAGAGAATGAGGATGAAATTTCCAAGGAACTGTTGGCTTTTTTGAAATTTGTAAATTGTATCGAAAATGTTATCTAAGGGGCTAAGTGATGAGGAAATCATGGAGCTTTGCGATATTTCTTTGGAAGAATTAGAAAATCTCAAAAATCATAGATAAAAACAACAAATCAAAAATTCTAATATCAAATCTGTTTTGTATCTATTATTTATAAGTCATATCTATTAGTAACCTTTCAGACGAAGTTTAAAAAATCAGAGGAATTCTATGATTGAAAGAGAATTGGGAAATATTCTTTTTAGGAGGCGGAAGATGAAACTAAAAAATGTATTGATTGTTGTAAAGGACATAGAAAGATCAAAAAAGTTTTATAGAGATTTATTTGGACTTGAGGTTGTTCTGGACAGTGGGGAAAATGTAATCTTAACAGAAGGACTAGTTCTTCAAGAGGAAGGTCTTTGGAAAGAAACAATACACAGAGAGTTGTACTCGAAGCATAATAAAACAGAGCTTTATTTTACAGAAAGAGATATGGAATATTTTTTAGAAAAACTTCAATCTTATGAAGATGTTATAGAATATGTGACGCCTTTGACAAGAAATTCATGGGGAAGACAAGTTGTGCGATTTTATGATTTGGACGGTAATCTTATTGAGGTTGCCGGTGAAGGGTAAGGAGAAGTGATAGTGATGAAATTAGATACCATGCACCATATTGCAATTATCGGTAGTGACTATGAAAAGTCTAAAAAATTTTATGTGGATATTCTGGGGTTTGAAGTTATTCGGGAAAATTACAGGGAAGACCGGAAAGATTATAAAATTGACCTTCGTCAAGGAAATATAGAAATCGAGTTGTTTATTATTCCGGGATGTCCTAAGAGATTAAGTTATCCTGAGGCAAATGGTTTGCGCCATCTGGCATTTAAAGTAGAGTCGGTAGAAGAAATGGCAAAAGAGCTGGAAAAGTTGGGAGTAGAGGTAGAGCCAATTCGAATAGATGAATTTACAGGAGAGCAAATGACGTTCTTCTTTGATCCTGATGGATTGCCTTTAGAATTACATGGATAAAGGAGGACGCAAAATGGATAAAAAGAAAAAATCAGGAAAAAGGACATTGATTTTGGTAGGAATATCAGTGATTTGTATTGTCGTGGGAGCATTAAGTTGGGGATATTATAAGAAAGTCACAGAGTTTAAAACTTCAAAATGTGATTTTGTACCACCATCTTCTTTTGACGCAGTAGTACAGAAGATTGATATAGAAAACAGCCAAATGGAGGTCATCATAGAAGAAGATACAGCAACACAGGAAGGGACAGAACCCCAAAGTGTAATGTTGGATTGTGAAAAGGTAGATTATAAATTGTATAATACAGAGCAGGGGGACAGGATTGAGTTTTCCTGTAAAGAAGAAAATCTGGATGATGATAGGGTGGAAATATCTAATTTCAGCAGAAAAGAGTGAAAATCCCGTGCTTGACATATTTCTTCTAATTATGTACTATAAGAGTATATAACTGCATAGTCTAAGTGGTCGTTGAGCCCTAGGTTCAAGGTTAAAAGGGAAACCGGTGAAATTCCGGTACAGTCACCTCTGCTGTGAAGCGGACGAGGAAATAGAAGCCATTGAATAGCAATTTGAGAAGGCATTTCCAAGGATGAAGCAAAGTCAGAACACCTGCCATGTATATAGAGTATTTCCGGGCTGAGGAGATTTTTTTGCGTACAGCAATATGCAGTGATAAAATTCATATTGAATGATTGATTGAGAAGGTTCTTTTGCCGATATGGGAAAAGAACCTTTTTTATTTCATAGGAAATTGCGTCCTATGAAATAAAACTGCTCCGCAAGGATGCGCACTGCGGCGGACAGGTATCATGTTGCTGAAGCAACCCGCCGCAGGCGGAGAATTCTGCAAAGCAGAATTCCTTTTCATAGGAAATTTCTGTATATGACACAGAATGAACAATTAAAGGAGATTGGAAATGAAAAGAAAGAATTTAAAAATAACAGTTTCTGCGATAGCGGTTATGTTAGCCATTCAGTCACCGCTGTCGGTATTAGGAGCAGAAACGTATGAGGTTTTGCAGGAGGAACTGCTGTCAGGAACAGCAGATGCTGGTGCAGAGGAGGAATTCCTTACAGGAACGGCAGATGAGACAGAATGTGCAGAGAAAATGGTTGTCTCCGATGCGCAGAAACAGGATGGAATAACAATTTATCAGCCGGCATTTGAAGGTTTAAATAAAGCTGAAAATTATTTGCAGACAGCAGTTACCAATCCCATTGTGGACTCTATTGGAGGTGAATGGGCTGTAATTGCAATGGCGAGAAACGGAAATTTGAATAATTCGGCAAAGAATAATTATTTGCAGAATATTTATCAAAAGCTGAGAGAAACGGGCGGAGTCCTTCATACAACAAAATATACAGAATATTCCAGAGTAACCCTTGCGCTTACTTCTATGGGAATAAATCCCACATCCGTAGAGGGGTATAATCTGTTTCAGCCTTTAGCAAATATGAAAAAGGTAAACAGACAGGGAATTAACGGTACAATTTTTGCATTGATTGCTTTTGACTCTAATCAATATGAAATCCCAAAGCTGGAAGGTTTAGGTACACAGACAACCAGAGAAGATCTTATCCAGACAATTTTGTTATCAGAAATTTCAGGAGGAGGCTGGGCGCTAATGGGAAATCAGCCGGATCCGGATATAACAGCAATGGCATTGCAGGCATTAGCTCCTTATACACAGCAGCAGGAAGTCAAAGAGGCAGTGGACAGAGGAATTGAAATGCTGGCACAGCTTCAGGATGAAGAAGGCGGTTATATCAGCAATGCAGGATATGACAGTGCGAAAAATTTGGAAAGCACGGCACAGGTAGTCATTGCCCTTTCAGCTATTGATGTGTCCTTGCTAAATTCTGAAAAATTTATGAAAAACGGAAAGACATTATTAGATGAGATGCTGCGTTTTCAGGTTTCAGACGGTTCATTTTGTCATGTGATTGACGGTGGCTCTAATCAAATGGCAACAGAGCAGGGAGCTTTAGCTTTAGCAGCATGGTATCGAGCTGTTACGGGAAGAAATTCCTTGTATGATATGACCGATGTGGAGAATGGGCAGACAGGCGGAGAGGAAACACCGGAAAGAATTGAAGCGTTTCGAAAAAAACTGGAAGCATTTTCCGGCAATCTGACATTAGATAATGCCCATGAGTTATACGCATTGAAAGTGGAATTAAGTCTCATGGGAAATTTCTCCGAAAAAAAAGCTTTTGAAACAAAGCTGGAACAAATGTTAAAAGAAGTAGAAACACAGGCAGCAGAAATTGAGGCTTTAGATAAGGAAATATGGGAAGGCTTTGAGCCTTTAAACATTACACTGAAGGACAAAAAAGAAATAGAAAGACTTTTAACAGCTTACTATAAAATTCCGGAAGCAAACAGAAAACATTTACAGTATGAAGAAGAACTGTTAAGAGCAGACAGTATTATCAAAAAACTGGAGCAGGAAGTTATCGGAGCAGAAATTTTTGAAAATGTGAAAAATTCCAAGAAAGATTATACATATCAGGGGAATGGGTACACCATTTGCTTAAAAGGAAAAAATGTATATGAACCGGCAGATATGAAAGCAGGAATAGAGATAAGAGAACAGAAAAATTCTTTGGAATTTGAAACCAAGGAAACAGGAGCGTTTCCGGGAGAAGTTGAGATTGCTATTGATACAGCATTAAAAGAAAGCGTATACATGCTGTATTATGAAAAAGACGGAAAACAGCAGGAAAAACAGTGGGTATCGGTAAATAACGGACAGGTTGTCTGTGATATAGAAATTGGTGGAAAATATATATTGAAGAAACCGAAAACAGAAAGTGAAACAGCGCTGTCTCAGGCAGGAAGTAATTCAGAGAATAAAACAACTGCAAAAGGTAAAACTGCAAATACAGCAAAGCAGACCAATACATCTTCAGCTTCAAATACAATTCAGGCAACTGTGAAAGACGGTATGGTAGAGAAAAAAGCATTTGAAGAAATTAAGGGAAAAGATAAAAACCTGAAAATTGAGGGTGAAATGAAAAAGGACAGTCCTTACACCATAACAGTCAATGGAAAAGATATAAAAACTGTCAAGGATATGAAAGTGGGAATAAAGGAAGGCAGCCAATACGAAGAAGATATTAAACAGTTAGCAGAAAATCCGTTTATTTTCCACTTTGAGCAGGAAGGTGAATTTCCGGGAGAAATGCAGGTGGAAATCACAGTAGATAAAGAAGACGGGGAATATCTGTTTATGAAATATAATCAGCAGGAAAGAAAGGCAGATTATATTCAGAAGGTTACGGTAAAAGATAAAAAGACAAAATTTATTGTTTCAGAAGGCGGAGACTACTTTATTGACAAGCGTGTAAAAACAAAATCCTTAAATGAGAAAAAAGAGGAAATAAAAGAAAAATCTCTTTTCAAAACTCCTGAAAAAGAAGATGAAGTTATGGTTGCAGGAACAAAAAAAGAAACAAATCCTGTTGTAATTGCTGTTGCTTCTGTTATTATATTAGGGGCAGCAGCTGGCGGAGTATGGTACTACTATTTAAGAAAGAAAACAAGGTAAGAAGAATGAAAAGTAGAGAAAAAAATTTTCTGGTGCTGTTGTTTATTGCATTGCTTTTTATTATGCCTGTAACAGGCTGCGGGACAACAAAGCTGGATAACCCCAATCAGAAACAGGAAAAAAGCGATGATTGGATGGAAGAAGAAAAGAAAGAAGAAACAAAAGAGACAGAGGAAACAGAGAAGGAAACACCAGCTTCAGAAGAAGAGGAATATTTAGATGTGGAGTCTGCGGAGGATGAAACCGTTGATTATTCTAAATATGAGGAAAAAAAGGAAACACAGAAACAGCAAAACGGCGCAGTGGGCGGTGTGACTTACAGTGACGGAACAGATAAAGAGGAAGACCAATATCATACACAGCCTGTACCGGAAGGACAGCAAAAGCCGGTAGAGCCGGGAACAGTAGATATTGATAAAGATAAGGAATATACCTGTTATCTCAGTGTTTCATGCAGTACCATTTTAGACAATATGGAAAATCTCACAGAGGGAAAAGAGTCTTTAGTTCCAAAGGACGGTGTGATTTATAGTGAAAGAGAAGTAACCTTCTATGAAGGGGAGTCTGTTTTTGATATACTGCAAAGAGAGATGAAGAATAATCGTATTCACATGGAGTCCAGCTTTACTCCAAAATATAACAGCGCTTATGTAGAGGGAATTAACAACCTTTATGAATTTGACTGCGGGCGTTGGTCTGGTTGGATGTATGAGGTAAATGGCTGGTACCCGAATTATGGTTGTAGTCGTTATATTGTGCAGCCGGGCGATGTGATAAAATGGAACTATACATGTGATTTAGGTCGTGATTTAGGACAGACCTGGCCGGAGTAATTATGAAACAAGACAATTTTTCAAGTTATCATCCGATTATTAATTTTGTTTATTTTGTACTGGTAATCGGATATTCAATGTTTATCATGCATCCTGTATTTTTAGGATTATCCTGTGTGGGAGGCATGGCATATTATATTTATTTAAAAAAATGGAAGGCGCTGAAAACAGCGCTTTGGATGATGCTGCCGGTGTTTCTTATATCAGCGGCAATTAATCCCTTATTTAATCATCAGGGTGTTACTTTAATTATGTATCTGAAAAATGGAAATCCTCTTACGTTGGAGTCAATCCTTTATGGTCTTGCAGCCGGTATCATGCTGGTGAGTGTATTGAACTGGTTTTCCTGTTATCAGGTGGTAATGACATCAGACAAGTTTATCTATTTATTCGGAAAAGCAATTCCGGCAATGTCGTTGATTTTTTCTATGGTGCTTCGATTTGTTCCTAAATTTAAAAATCAGATAAAAAAAGTATCCGATGCACAGAAATGTATTGGACGTGATGTTACCAATGGAAATGTATTGATAAGGGCAAAGCATGGTATGAAAATCTTATCTGTGATGACAACATGGGCATTGGAAAATTCTGTGGAAACAGCAGATTCTATGCGTTCCCGTGGATATGGATTAAGAGGAAGAAATAATTTTTCTATTTATCGTTTTGATACAAGAGACAGAATATTCTTTTCTGTCTTACTTGTGTTTGGCAGTGTGATTTTGGGAGGAATTGTAACGAAACAAGTTTACTTTTTGTATTATCCTACTTTAGTGATGAATGAGAACACTTTGTGGGCGATAATGATTTATATTTTTTATGGAATTTTATGTTTCCTTCCAATTATTATAAATTTAGCAGAGGATGTAAAATGGCACTATTTGAAATCAAAAATTTAACATTTACTTACCCGGACGCAGAAAAGCCGGCAATTGAGAATATCCATTTATCCATTGAACCGGGAGAGTTCGTGGTAATATGCGGAAAGTCAGGTTGTGGAAAAACAACTCTGATGCGTCATTTTAAAACAGTTTTAAGCCCTTACGGAAAAAGAGAAGGGGAAATTTTATTTTGTGGAGAGAGGTTAGAAGGAGTTTCCATGCGTACACAGTCAGCTGAAATTGGCTATGTACTGCAAAGTCCTGATAATCAGATTGTAACAGATAAAGTATGGCATGAGCTGGCTTTTGGAGTGGAAAATCTAGGATATGACCAGCAGACTATTCGTTTAAGAGTAGCAGAAATGGCAAGCTTTTTCGGTATTCAGAATTGGTTTTCTAAAAATGTGGAAGAGCTTTCCGGAGGGCAGAAGCAGCTTTTAAATCTGGCTTCCGTGATGGCAATGCAGCCCAAAGTATTGGTTCTTGATGAACCTACTTCTCAGCTGGACCCTATTGCGGCAGGTGATTTTTTGTCTACCATTCGAAAAATTAATCTGGATTTGGGAATTACTGTGATTATGATTGAGCACAGGCTGGAAGAGGTATTCCCAATGGCGGACAAGGTGCTGGTATTGGAAGGCGGAAAGCAGACCTTTTTTGACAATCCCCGTATGGTAGGAAAAGCGCTGGCAGACAATGATTTATTTCTTGCAATGCCAAGTCCTGTGCAGATTTACAACGGAACAGGTCAGGAAGGCGAGTGTCCCCTTACTGTATGCGAGGGACGAAATTGGTTGTCAGAGCATTATAAAGCAGAGCCTGAAAGGGAAAAAACAAAGGATAATGCAGAAAAATCTGCAAATAGGAAAGAAAAGCAGGAGTATGTGATACAGGCAAAGGAACTTTGGTTTCGTTATGAAAGAGACGGACAGGATATTGTAAAGGATTTATCTTTGAAAGTGAAAAAAGGGGAGCTTTTCTGTATTTTGGGTGGAAACGGAACAGGAAAGAGTACAACCTTATCTTTACTTTCCGGTATTCACAGACCTTATAGAGGAAAAATATTGTTAGATGGCAGAGATATTCGTAAAATCAGCGACAAGGAGCTGTTTCATCATTTTTTAGGAGTGTTACCACAAAATCCTCAGAGCCTTTTTGTTGGAAATTCAGTAGAAGAAGATTTATGGGAAATGATAGGAGGATTTTCCCCTATTCGTCATAAAGAGGATGAAAAACGAGTGGAAAGAGTAGTAGAAGATACAGAAATTGGACATCTTCTTCATGCACATCCTTATGATTTAAGTGGAGGGGAACAACAAAGGGCGGCACTGGCAAAGGTATTGCTTTTAGAACCACAGATTTTGCTTTTGGATGAACCTACTAAGGGGTTGGATGGTTTTTATAAAAACAAGCTGGCTGGGATTTTTCGAAAGTTACAGGAAAAGGGCATTACCATTTTAATGGTTTCTCATGATATTGAGTTTTGTGCTTCTTATGGAGATACGTGTGCGATGTTTTTTGATGGAAGTATTGTAACTTCATGTGAGGCAAGAGAGTTTTTTACAGGAAACAGCTTTTACACCACGGCGGCAAACCGTATGGCAAGGCAGATTTTTCCTGATGCAGTAACAGTAAAGGATGTGATTAAGGCATGCAGAAGAAGCAGGCAACAGGAGTAGATACATGGGCAATGCTGCCTGTGTACGGAAGCATTTTTGTGATAATCTGCACGATTTTTCTGCCATGGATTTCCATACCGGTCTTGAAGTATTCGAAATTACCTACAACCTATACCTTTTGGAATTTTGATGAATGTATACAGAATGTACAGAGAAGCATTCAAGAAGGTGGAAAGCTAAAAATGGATGCTTTTACGATACAGGAGTTGGAGATACTTCAAAATATTGGGCAGATTTTAAAGGTAACAGCAGTTTTTTTGATTGTTGCTATGCTTGTTTGTGGTATTGTTTCTTATAAAATGAAAAAGAAAGGTGTAGTATGGGTGAAAATTTTGTTTTTCATGTCTGCACTTCATCCTGTATTTATTTTTCTATTAATTGGAGCAGGAAATGTTTTTGTTAATGAAAGAATCGGACGCACCATTGATTTTATCAATCTTACTATACATAGTTATATTCAGATGACTTCATGGCAGTATGGACAGATGATTATTTCTGTACTTTTGTTTTTATTTTCAGGTAGATTTTTGGATACACAGGCAGAAAAAAAGCAGCAGATGTATATAGAAAGAAGTATGAAAAAAGATAAAAGAATAGGAAAAAGAACATTGTTATCCTTGCTTTTGATTTTAGCGGCAATTCCTTTTGTTATCTTTTTTGGTATTTTCTTTTTAAATGACAGAAGTGATATTTTTATTTCTATGTGTATTATCGGTTTATCTATGATACCTTTTTGTATGGTATTTGAGGGGAGAAATCCTCAAGCAAGAGAAATCCTTTTAATTGCGGTTATGGCTGCTATTGCAGTGGTAGGAAGGATGGCATTTTTTATGGTACCCCAGTTTAAACCGGTGACAGCTATTGTGATTATTGCCGGTGTGGGATTGGGAGCAGAAGCCGGATTTTTAACAGGGGCTATGGCAGGCTTTGTTTCGAATTTCTTTTTCGGGCAGGGACCATGGACCCCATGGCAGATGTTTTCCTTTGGAATTATCGGTTTTCTGGCAGGCGTGATTTTCAGCAAGAGCAAAAAAAGAAAAGGAAGTCGAGAAGCAGAGTGGTTTCATGTTTTAACATTGTGTATTTTCGGTGGATTGGCAACACTTATTATTTATGGATTTTTAATGGATACTTCAACGGTATTCATGGCGTCACAGGAGCTGACGTGGCAATCCTTTTTGGCGGTTTATATCAGCGGATTTCCGTTTAATGTTATTCATGCAGTTTCAACCGTCATCTTTTTGTTCTTTTTGGCGCTTCCCATGGAGCGGAAACTGGACAGGATTAAAAAGAAATACGGAATTTTGGAAGCATAAGAGAGGGGTGAAGATATGGGACAGGTGCGTACATGGCATGCAGACGCAAAAGATATTTTTAATTGCGAGCAAGGCAAAAAGTTTAAAGGAAGATTGCTGACTTTAGAAGATGTGTATCACAGTATAGACAATCAGGCTTTGAAAAATAATATGAAGATTAAAAGTGTGAAGTTGGCAGACTCGGTAAAAGAAATCGGAAACCAGAGCTTTTATAATTGTACGGCTTTACGTGATATCAATTTGGAAAATGTCAGTCAAATTCGCTGGGAGTCTTTTTTAGGATGTGTACATTTAAAAGAAATAACCTTGTCTTCCGGTATCCGATATTTGGGAAGACGCTCTTTTTCAGGATGTAAAAGGTTAAACTGTGTAAAATTTGAAAAGAGTACCATGCTAAAGGGAATTGAAGCCGGAGTTTTTCAAAATTGTGAAAGCATTGAAAAAATCAGTCTTCCAAAGGGACTTACAGAAATTGGAAACAAAGCATTTTACAAATGCACTTCTCTGAAAGATATAGAGCTTCCGGAAGGAATTCAGGTTATCGGAAACGAAGCTTTTTACCAGACGGCAATTCAGGGAATAAAACTGCCGTCAACACTTGTAGAAATCGGAAACAGTGCATTTCTCAAATGCAGGTCATTAGAATTTATTCAGATACCGGCATCTGTGAAAAAAATCGGAAGGTGGTCTTTTCACGGGTGCGGGCAGTTGAAAAAAGTGGAATTTTTGGGAGAGCCGGAGGAGATCGGCGAATGGATCATTAATAAAAGCACTGTAATCCGCTGTAAGAAGGGAAGTGGGATAGATGCGTACTGTAAGGAAAAAGAATTTCAAATAGAATATATAGATGAGGAATATACTTGAGTGGGAGGTAAATAGGATGAATGATAGTAAAATTTCAAAAAAATATGTAATATTCATTATATTTTCGATTATTTTTCTGGTAACTCCCTATCCGCTTCTTTCTATTGCTATTCTTTTGAGTGGAATATTATATTATTTGGATAAAATATGTGATTACTTGAAAAAAGATGGAAAAAATAAGTGGGAAAAGGAATAAAGTCTTGACATATGTAGATAGAATGTGTAGTATAAAGGGGAAAGAAAAAGCATAACTGCATAGCTCTAATGGTCACTGACAAAATTATTTGATCAGTGTTAAAAAGGAAATCAGTGAAAATCTGATACAGTCACCTCTGCCGTGAAAGTAATTTGAAGTCGGAATACTTGCCATTACACACTTAAAGTTTTTCTAGGCTGAGGATAGTTATGTGGTTTCTGTATAGAATAATTTAATATGGTAAAATTACAAAACACCTTTTGTCTGGAAAGATAAAAGGTGTTTTTTGATATGCATACTATGCACATGAAAGGGGAAAAGAAGATATGAAGCAAAAGAGATATTCTTTTGGAAAGCAGTTGCTCAGCATGCTTTTGGTAATGGTTTTACTTTTGTCAGGGATTACCGTGCCGGTAAAAGCAGATAATAGTCAGAAAGAGCAGGTAAACGCAAAGGAACAGCCATACGTGTATTTTCAATATGATGATGGCAGAATTCAGGAAATGGGTGAGGATAATACTTTTACCCTAAATTTGTTGGATACAGGTAACTTTGTTCTTGCAGGAACAGATAAACGTCCGGATTGGAATTTTTCTGCTCGTGTACAGGTATCAGACACAGAGTATCAGAAGCATTATTGGGTGAATTCAAAAGGACGATATGTTCCGTTTGATGTAAGAAAAGTAGAAGGTTATGTTTGTAATGCAGATAATCCTGGGGAAGTTTTTCAGACCTTTTCTATTGATAATGTATCCAGTGAAATTGAAGAAGTAAAAGCTTTTATAGGTAATCAAGAAGTTTCTCTGGACAAACCATATCAGGTAGAAGGAACTGCCAGTGGAAATGTATCAATAAAAGGCAGGGTAAAAGGGGAAGAAGAGTTTAAAACAATTCCTGTGGAAGCTTTGCATTTTGAAACAGTAAGTGGACCGGGACTGTTTTATGGAACAGGAACCTTTGCAATGCAGGAAGCCGGAGAAGCTATATTTAAAGCTTCTTTATACGAAAACAGAAATCTTGCGGCGGAATTTAAAGTAATATCAGGAGCAGTAAAATTACAGGATTTTACAGTAACAGTACCAAAGGTTTGGGAGATTGATAGCTGGAATGGTTTGGGCGGATATTATGTAGGAATAACAAAAGGACAGAATACAGAGAAAAATTTCAATCTTAGTTTTGTACCATATAACGCAACAAATCAGAAACTTGTATGGGAAGCTTTGACACCTGATATTGCGGAGTATATGGAAGCTTTCGGAAATGGAATTGTTCCGAAAAAAGCAGGGGTGGCGAAATTTAAAATCTCAAGTGAAGAAAATCCAGAAATTTCTAAAGAAGTCAGTGTAGAATTTCGTTACAAAGATACACTAAAAGATGCGAAAGCGGACAAAGAGGTTTATGAGCTACTTGATGGAGATTATGTAACATTTCAGATTAATACAACACCTTCAAACGCCACAGAGCAGAGATTTCAATGGTCTTACAGTCAAGATGGAATTGTAAAAGTAACAGACAGTGTTGAAGCAGATGTATGGGATGTAAATGCACCGAAAAAAACACTTCATTACATGGAGGCTTTGAATGAGGGAGAAGTTACAGTAATTGGTGTTCCATATGATACAACCGGTGATTGTAAAAATGTAGAATTTACTGTACGTGTTGCAAAAGAAGAAGTTGCTCCGGAGGAAGTAGATTATCTGAAGGTAGCAAAAGAAGATATTGAGCACGGAACAGCTTATCTGTCAAAACAAAGTCTGGAAAAATACGGAAATGAATGGAATCTCTTTACGCTTTTACGTTCAGGAAAAGAAGTAAGTCAAGAAACACTGGATAAATATTATGCGAGTGTGGAAAAACAAGTAAAAGAAAAAGTAGATAAAATGCGTGCTACAGATTTAGCCAGAGTGATTATTACATTAGAAGCTATGGGTAAAAATCCGCAGAACGTAAGTGATGTGAATTTATTTGAAAAACTATACAATAGTAAATCTATGGCATCAGATACATCTAATTGTCCAATTTGGGCGTTGATTGCTTTAGATGGATGGAAATCAGAAATTCCTTCAGATGCACTGTGGACAAGAGAAAAATTAATTGAACAAATCTTAAGCTTCCAGACAGAAGAAGGTGGATTTGGACTTTTTGATAATAAGAGCTCAAGCATTGATATGACAGGTATGGCATTACAGGCATTGGCACCTTACTATCAAGATGATAAATACCCTAAAGTAAAAAAAGCAGTAGATAAAACTTTAGATTATTTAAAAAAACAGAAAACAGAAAATGCAGGATATTTAGATGGTGGCAAAGAAAATAGTTGTACAACTGCACAGGTACTTACTGCTCTTGCAGCATTGAAGATTGATCCAATGAATGCTGATGAGGGATTTACATCTAATGAAAATAATATAGTGAAAAATCTTCACAGCTATAAAACAGAAGATGGATTTGGCTGGCAGGATGGAAAACAGACAAATGGTATGGCAGTACAGCAAGTAACTTACGCATTAGAAGCATACAGACGTCTTGTAGAAAATAAAAACAGTTTATATGATATTACAGATACAAAACCTCAAACTCCCGATAATGAAAGTGGTCATGTAGTTATTTCTGTAGAGCGTTTTACAATCGGTCAGGGTTATATTTATGAACCAGTTTTTGTTCCGTTTGAAAAGGGAGATAATGCAGCCACTTTATTGAAAAAAGTGATTGGAAAAGAAAATTTTGTAGGAGAAGATACATATTTAGAAGCTATTGTAGGTGGTGATTTAGGAACAGATAAGGTAGTAGTACCGGAATATATTGAAAAACTCAGTAATGGAAGTGTGACAACAGAGACTGCCAGAGAATGGGGAAATGAAGATAACGGAGATGGTGGAGATGCACTGGGAGAATTCGATTACAGCAACTACTCCGGATGGATGTACCATGTAAATGGAGAAGAAGTAGGATATGGAATTGCATCTTATAAACCAAAAGATGGAGATGTATTGAGATTTCAGTTTACCATGTATGGATATGGAACAGATTTAACAGGACGTCAATGGGGAAATCCAAATCCTATTATTGATATCTGCAATAAAGACGAAATTACAAAATTAATGGCAGAAGTAAATGCAGATAGAGAAAAAATGATGGCAGTGCCGGAAGTAAAAGCAGCGTACGATGAAGCTGTAAAATTAGTATCAGCGGTAATCACTCCAAAAGAAGAAATTGATGCGGCAGCAGCAAAATTAAGAGAAGCAGTAGAAAATGCTCAAAAAGTACCGAATGGTTGGCTGGAAACAAGCGAAGGTTGGCAGTACTATGAGAATGGACAAAAAGTAATTGGATGGTTGGATACAGGAAATCACTGGTATTATATGGATCATAATGGTATCATGAAAACCGGTTGGGTGTCAGTAAATGGCCACTGGTATTATATGGATCAGTGGGGAGCAATGGTAACTGGTTGGGTGTCAGTAAATGGCCACTGGTATTATATGGATCAGTGGGGAGCAATGGTAACTGGTTGGGTGTCAGTAAATGGCCATTGGTATTACTTGAGTACAGATGGAAGCATGGCAGCTTCTCAATGGATTGGAGATTATTATGTGCAGGCAGATGGAGCAATGGCAACTAGCCAGTGGATTGGTGGATACTATGTAGACACATTTGGAAAATGGGTTAGAAATGCATAAATAGAAATTAAGAGGTTTATCCGAGCATTGTTATGGCAGGATAAACCTCTTTTCTTTATTCCATATAAGTAACTTTTAAATCTTCCTGAAAATGATCACTGTAATGTAACTGATAATCATCTGTAATAAAAACTGCATGGACATCGGGAAGGCTGTTAATTAGTTCCATTCCTTTTTCCAATCCTAAGGCAAAGCAGGAGGTACTAAGTCCGTCACCATCCATGGATTGGTCGGAAATAATGGTTACAGATACCAGATGATTGTCATAAGGATAGCCGGTATCAGGATTTAAAATGTGGTGGTAGAAAGTCCCGTCTTTTTCAAAGTAACGTTCATAAATGCCGGAGGAAACCACGGATTTGTCTTCAATATCCAGAATTGCAATGGTCTCGCTTCTGTCTGCAAAGGGTTTTTGAATACCAATGCGAAAAGGTGTGTTGTCCTTTTTTTTACCGATGCAAAGTACATTTCCGCCCAGATTGATGGTAGCGCTTTTCACGCCCTTTGACACCAGAAATTCTTTCATTTTATCTGCAATATATCCCTTTGCAATAGCCCCTAAATCAAGTCCCATACCTTCTTTTGCAAAAGTCAGTTTATTTCCCTCTATTGTTGCATCCTCATAGTTCACCAAGGGAAGAGCCGCCTGAATTGCTTCCTCAGCAGGTACTTTTTTTTCTTCAGAGGTAAAATCCCAGAGAGAGGATACCGGTGCAATGGCAATATCAAAAGCGCCGTTGGAAAGTTCTCCGTAGTAAAGACCTTTTGAAACCAGCTCGGCGGTTTCGGGGGAGAGAACAAAAGCTCCGTTTTCCTGTTTTAAGGTTTGTCCGTTTAGTCGGGAAATCTCGCTGGAGCTTAAGGTTCTGCTGAAAAGCTTTTCATAATGGTCGCACAGCTCCATAGTCTCGTCTAACAGTTTTTTATCCTTTGAGTCATAAATATTTACGGTGACAACTGTATTTAATTTAAAAGCGGTAGCGGAAAGAGGTTCTTTTGGCTGTTGTTTTTTTTCGTAAACGGCAGCAAAGCCCAAAAGAGTTACAAGCAATAATCCAATGGTAAATAGAAATAATGATTTTTTGTTTTTCATAATCGCTCCTTACTTGTTGAAATCAAAAATATTGTAAGGTTAAGGTGCTGTTTCTGTCAAGAAAGAATATAATAGAGTGATGATAATTGGAGTAAAATTATGAAAAAAATAGGATTGCTTTTGGCTTTTTTAGCAGTATTTCTGATAGGAAAACAGGGAATGGAACAGGCGGTAGAGACAGTAAACGAGCTTTCTGACGAGGAACATCCTGAAATTGCCCTGACCTTTGATGACGGACCTCACGAGGTTTATACAGGGCAGCTTTTAGACGGGTTAAAAGAGAGGGGAGTGCAGGTAACTTTTTTCCTTATCGGGCAGAATATAGAGGGGAAAGAAGATGTGGTAAAGCGAATGAAAGCAGAGGGACATCTCATTGGAAATCATACCTATCATCATGTGAATTTAAAGGAAATTTCCGAGAAAAAAGCAGAGGAAGAAGTACAAATGACTTGCAATAAAATCTATGATACAGCAGGGATTTGCACATCTTTTGTCCGTCCGCCTTTTGGGGAATGGAAGAAAAATTTAGATTTTGATATTACCATGATACCTGTGTCATGGAATGTGGACTCTTTGGACTGGACAACAGAAAATGTAGACAAAACTGTAAAAAGGGTAGTGAAAGATGTGGAAGAAGGTGATATTATTTTAATGCACGATATTTATGCGTCTTCCGTAGAGGCTGCGCTTCGTATTGTGGATATTTTACAGGAAAAAGGATATGAATTTGTTACCGTAGATGAATTACTTTTAGAATAGAGGAGAAGATATCGAAATGGATTTATTTGATTATATGAAAGAACAGACGCTGGAAAATGAGTCCCCTCTGGCATCCAGAATGAGACCTGTTACTTTAGAGGAGGTAGCGGGGCAGGAGCATATTATAGGGAAGGATAAGCTGCTGTACCGAGCCATTAAGGCGGATAAGCTGGGAAGCGTTATTTTTTACGGACCTCCGGGAACAGGGAAAACTACCTTGGCAAAGGTTATTGCAAATACCACCAGCGCCAGATTTAAGCAGATTAATGCCACGGTTGCCGGAAAAAAAGATATGGAAGAGGTGGTAAAAGAAGCCCAGCAGCATTTGGGAATGTACGGAAAGAAAACCATTCTTTTCGTAGATGAAATTCATCGTTTTAACAAAGGGCAGCAGGATTATTTATTGCCCTTTGTAGAGGACGGTACATTGATTTTAATCGGAGCTACAACAGAAAATCCCTATTTTGAGGTAAACAGTGCGCTCCTTTCCCGTTCCATTGTTTTTGAATTGAAGCCATTGGAAAAAGAGGATATTTGTAAGATTTTAGAGCGGGCGGTTTCTGACTGCGAAAGAGGAATGGGAAGCTATCATGCAGTGCTTCACGAGGATGCGAAAAGCTTTCTGGCTGATATTGCGGGAGGCGATGCAAGGGCAGCCTTAAACGCTCTTGAGCTTGGGATACTTACCACACAAAAAAGTGAAGACGGAAAGATACATATTGATTTGGAAACAGCTTCTCAATGTATTCAAAAGCGAGTTGTCCGTTACGATAAAACAGGGGACAATCATTACGATACCACTTCTGCTTTTATTAAAAGTATGAGAGGCTCAGATCCGGATGCCGCCGTATTTTATCTGGCAAAAATGCTGTATGCAGGAGAAGATATTAAGTTTATTGCCCGTCGAATTATGATTTGCGCCGCAGAAGATGTGGGAAATGCAGACCCGCAGGCGTTACAGGTTGCCGTGGCAGCAGCGCAGGCGGTAGAGCGTCTTGGTATGCCGGAGGCACAAATTCCACTGGCACAGGCAGTCACTTATGTGGCTTCTGCGCCTAAGAGCAATGCTGCATACATGGCAATCGCAGAGGCAATGGAGGCAGTGAAAAACACAAAAACCACAGTTCCGGTGCATTTGCAGGACTCTCATTATAAGGGCGCTGCCAAAATGGGGCATGGAGCAGGATACAAGTATGCTCATGATTATCCCAACCATTATGTGGAACAGCAATACATGCCTTCTGAATTGAAAGGCAGAGTATTCTATAATCCCACAGAGAATGGATACGAGCAGAATATCAGGGATTATTTCAAAAAAATAAAAGAAAACAGTTGAGTTTCTTAAAGTAAAGTGATAAAATCAACCCAATAAAAAGCAAAGTGAGGCAGAATTATGAGAACATTTCAGAAATCATCAAAACTTGAAAACGTATGTTATGATGTAAGGGGACCGGTTTTAGATGAAGCAAACCGTATGCAGGAAAGCGGTATTGACGTTTTAAAGCTGAACATCGGAAACCCTGCACCATTCGGGTTCTCAGCCCCGGAAGAAGTGATTTTAGATATGATTTATACACTTCGGGACTCACAAGGTTATTCAGACTCCAAGGGCATTTTTTCTGCGAGAAAAGCGATTATGCAGTATTGCCAGATAAAGAAAATTCCAAATGTGACCATCAATGACATTTACACAGGCAATGGCGTCAGCGAGCTGATTAACATGGTAACACAGGGACTTTTGGACAATGGCGATGAAATCTTAGTGCCTTCACCGGATTATCCCCTTTGGACAGGCTGTGTTTCTTTAGCAGGAGGAACACCGGTACATTATATCTGCGATGAGCAGTCCGAGTGGTATCCCGACATTGAGGATATTAAGAGTAAAATAACCGATAAAACAAAGGCGATTGTGCTGATAAATCCAAATAATCCTACGGGAGCAGTGTATCCAAAAGAGCTTTTGCTGGAGATTGTAGAGATTGCGAGAGAGCATGAGCTGATGATTTTCTCTGATGAAATTTATGACAGATTGGTATTTGACGGAATTGAACACACCTCCATAGCTTCTTTGGCGCCGGATGTATTTTGTATTACTTTAAACGGACTTTCAAAATCTCACATGATAGCAGGCTTTCGCTGCGGCTGGATGGTGTTAAGCGGTGCAAAGGAAAAGGCAAAGGGCTACATTGAAGGCTTAAACATGCTTTCCAATATGCGTCTGTGTTCCAATGTTCCGGGACAGGCGATTATTCAGACGGCATTAGGGGGCTATCAGAGTGTGAATGAATATTTAATGCCGGGAGGCAGAATTTATGAGCAGAGAGAGTATATCTACAATGCGATTAATGACATTCCGGGATTATCTGCGGTAAAACCGAAAGCGGCATTTTATATTTTCCCGAAAATGGACACAAAGAAATTTAATATTTTAGATGACGAAAAATTTGCCTTAGACCTTTTAAAAGAAAAGAAGGTACTGATTACACACGGAAAAGGCTTTAACTGGGGAGAACCCGACCATTTCAGGATTGTGTATCTGCCAAGTGTGGAGGAATTGAGAAAGGCAACTGGGAAATTAAAAGATTTTTTTGCTGGGTATCATCAGAAACTATAAGGAAAAAGAGGGGAAAATATTGAAAAAACTATCATTTTATCAGTTATTATCAACTTGGCTCTTAATAGCAGTTATTCTGCTTATGGTAAATGGATTTATGCTGAAAAGTTCTGCAATACATAGTGGCATTTTAGCATCACTGGGTATTTTTTTGATTATTTATCCTGTATATCCTACATACTTAGAAAACAGATACAGCGAGAAAAAATGCAAGTGTATCATTCGAATAATAGCACTGGCAGAGATTATTTTTTCTTTTTGTATTCGGACAACTTTTTAGCAAGAGAGATTTAGAAAAATGAACGTTATAAAGAGAACTGTCACATGAAGCAATAATCAAGTGGCAGTTTTTTTTTATTATTTCATAGAGAATTAAATACATTAGTTATCTAATAAATATTATGTGATTTATTTCTAAAAAAAGTGTAAAATATCAAAAATTCACTTGATATTTCGTGACTTCTGCCATAATATTAGTTAATCGACTAACTAATATAACGAAAAATTAGTGTTCGCTATATTAAGAAAGGAGCATAAAAATTAAAATGGAGAACGATAACAGTCTGCATGGAAAAATCGTGCAGCTTACCCATCTGTATTACCGAAATACATTTAAGATTTTAAGTGAGACAGGTATTCATCCTAAGCAAATCCCACTGTTGATTTTATTGGATAAGCGCGATGGTATGAGCCAGCGTGAGATTTCAGAAGAACTGCATATCAGCGCCCCTACGGTAGCGGTGTCTATGAAACGAATGGAAAAAGCAGGGATTATTGAGAGAAGAAATGATGAACATGACCAGAGAATGGTGCGTATTTATCTTACGACACAGGGAAAGGAAACTATTGAGAAATCCAGAAAATGTGTGGAAGAAAATGAAAAGATGGTCTTTGCCGGCTTTTCAGAAAGTGAAATGTGCCTGATGAAACGCTTTTTTGATCAGATGATAAGCAACTTAGGCGGAGATGAGAAGCATCATTGTTGTATGTAGACAGTAAAGGAGGACACTATGTTAAAAATGTTTCATTATATGAAAGAACGATGGCATTACATTGTAATGATTATTCTTCTTTTATTTGTTCAGGCATTTTGCGATTTGTCTTTGCCGGATTATACATCTAAGATTGTAAATGTAGGAATTCAGCAAAAAGGCGTGGAAGACGGAGTGCCGGAGACCATTGAACAGAAAAATTTAGAAACGCTGCTGTTATTTATGGAGCAGAAAGAACAGGATACGGTATTAAACGCTTATGAAATAGAGGATAAGCAGTATCGGTTAAAGAAAATCACAAAAGAGGAAAGAGAAGATCTCAATCGTATTTTGGGCATTCCCGAGCTGATTGCAGGAAGTATGAAGAAAGATGAGCTTCAGGCAGCAACGCAGATGCCGATGGAACAACGAGAAGCGCTTTTAGAAGATGCAAAGACAAAGCTTGAGGAAATTCCGGACTCTATTATCACACAACGAGCGGTAAGTTTTGTGCAGGAAGAATATAAACAGCAGGGGCAGGATATGGATAAGCTCCAGACTGATTACATTTTATTTAGTGGCTTGAAGATGCTGGGACTGGCATTTCTTGCCATGGCAGCCGCTATTATGGTTACATTTTTATCCTCACAGGTTGCGGCAACGCTGGGAAGAAATTTAAGAAATAGCGTTTACCGTAAGGTGATTTCATTCTCGGGAGAAGAATTAAACCATTTTTCCATAGCTTCGTTGATTACCAGAAGCACCAATGACGTACAGCAGGTACAGATGTTGTTTACTATGCTATTTCGTATTGTTTTATATGCACCGATTTTAGGAATTGGCGGTGTATATAAAGTGTTTCAGACAGACGCATCGATGACATGGATATTAGCGTTGGCAGTAATTGTAATTACATTGTTTGTTCTCCTTGTTTTTAAGCTGGTTATGCCTAAATTTACAAAGCTTCAATATTTAATTGACGAGTTAAACTTAGTGGCGAGAGAAATTCTTACCGGTGTACCGGTTATTCGAGCTTTTAGTAGAGAAAAACATGAGGAAAAACGTTTTGAGGATGCCAATGCAAAACTGACCAAAACCAATCTTTTCGTAAATCGCTGTATGACATTTATGATGCCGTTTATGATGCTTTTGATGAATGCTATTACTGTTTTAATTGTGTGGAACGGTTCTCATGCCGTAGATGCAGGGAATATGCAGGTAGGTAATATGATGGCATTTATGCAGTATGCAATGCAGATTATTATGGCATTTTTGATGATTACTATGATGTCTATTATGATACCGAGAGCAAATGTAGCGGCAAAACGTATTAACGAAATTATGGAAACAGAAGTCAGCATTAAAGACGAAGAAAATCCGGATCAGCCAAAAGAAGGACAAAAAGGTGAAGTGGTTTTTGAACATGTAGGATTTGCATATCCCGGGGCAGACGGAAATTCTCTTACGGACATTAGTTTTTCTGCTAATAAGGGAGAAACAGTTGCATTTATCGGAAGCACAGGAAGTGGTAAGAGTACGTTGGTAAATCTTATTCCGAGATTTTTTGATGTGACGGAAGGAAGAATTCTGGTAGACGGTGTAGATACTCGAAAAATGCCGTTACATGAATTAAGAGAGAGAATTGGCTATGTGCCGCAAAAGGGCGTACTGTTTTCCGGAACCATTGACTCTAATATCCGTTACGGAAAAGATGATGCCACAGAGGAGGAAGTACAAAGAGCAGCGCAGATTGCACAGGCATGGGATTTTATAGAAGAAAAAGAAGATGGTGTGCAGTCAGCTATTGCACAGGGCGGAACGAACGTTTCGGGCGGACAGAAACAAAGATTGTCTATTGCAAGAGCCATTGCGAAAAATCCGGAGATTTATATTTTTGACGATAGTTTTTCAGCATTGGATTATAAGACCGATGTAGTATTGCGAAGGGCATTGAAAAAGGAAACAAAGGATGCCACAACACTGATTGTAGCACAGAGAATTAGTACCATTCTTCATGCAGATAAAATTTTAGTCTTAGATGAAGGTCATGTGGTAGGACAGGGAACTCATAAAGAGCTTTTGAAATCCTGTGATGTATATCGCCAGATTGCCATGTCACAGTTATCAGAGGAGGAATTAGCCGATGAGTAATGGAAGACCAAGAGGACATGGAGGACACATGTCCACAGAAAAAGCCAAAGATTTTAAAACAGCCATGAAAAGGCTGTTAAACTATATGAAGCGTTACAGATTTCAGTTGGTTGTGATGATGATTTTTGCAGTGGGAAGTACGATTTTTAACATTGTAGGACCTAAGGTATTAGGAAAGGCAACCACGAAGCTGTATGAAGGTCTGGTTTCCAAGATAAGCGGAGGAGCAGGTATTGATTTCGGAAAAATCGGTGAAATTCTTTTGTTTGCATTGGGATTATATTTAATCAGTGCAGCATTCTCTTTTATTCAGGGCTTTATTATGACAGGAATTTCCAATCAGGTTACTTATAATTTGAGAAAAGATATTTCCGTAAAAATCAATAAAATACCTTTGAAATATTTTGAAAGCAGAACACATGGGGAAATTTTATCCCGTATTACCAATGATATTGATACCTTGCAGACCAGTATTAACCAGAGCTTTACCCAGTTGATTACTTCAGTTACTATGCTGATTGGTGTTCTGATTATGATGTTGTCCATTAACGTATATATGACGTTAGCGGCAGTTTTGATTTTACCGATTTCCATGACGATTATTGGAAAAGTCATGAAACACTCTCAGAAATATTTCCAGCAGCAGCAAAAATATTTGGGAGAAGTCAATGGACAGGTGGAAGAAATTTATAGCGGGCACAATGTAGTCAAAGCGTTTAATAAAGAAGCAGATGTTATTCGTGAATTTGAAAAGACCAATGAAAAACTGTATACCACAGGATGGCGTTCTCAGTTTTTCTCGGGAATGATGATGCCGATCATGCAGTTTGTGGGAAATTTGGGATATGTTATGGTTGCGCTTTTAGGGGGATTTTTAGTCATTAAAGAAAAAGTTATGGTAGGTGATATTCAGGCATTTTTCCAATATATCCGAAACTTTACCCAGCCAATCCAACAGATTGCTCAGGTTACGAATATGCTTCAGTCATCTGCGGCGGCAGCAGAGCGTGTCTTTGAATTTTTAGACGAGGAAGAAGAAGACCAGACAGTGGAAAATCCTGTAGATATTACAACCATAGAAGGAAACGTAGAAGCCCGTCACGTTGCATTCGGCTATCAGCCGGAACATTTAATCATTCATGATTTCAGCGGTGCTGTGAAGGCGGGACAGAAGGTTGCCATTGTAGGACCGACTGGAGCAGGAAAGACTACTATGATTAAGCTTTTAATGCGTTTCTACGATGTGAATTCCGGTGAAATTCTCATAGATGGTCATAATATCAAGGAGTTTAATCGTATTCAGCTAAGAGAGCTGTTTGGTATGGTATTGCAGGAAACGTGGTTGTTCCATGGAACAATTATGGAAAATATACGTTATGGACGATTAGATGCCACAGATGAAGAAGTAATTGCAGCAGCAAAAGCAGCTCATGCCCATCACTTTATTATGTCTCAGCCGGGAGGCTATCAGATGGTTTTAAATGAAGAAACCAGCAATATTTCTCAGGGACAGAAGCAGCTTCTTACCATTGCAAGAGCGATTTTGGCTGATAATAAAATTTTGATTTTAGATGAGGCAACCTCCTCCGTAGATACCAGAACAGAGGAGAGAATTCAGGCGGCTATGGATAACTTGATGAAAGGAAGAACCAGCTTTGTCATTGCACACAGATTATCAACTATTCGTGACGCAGACTTAATTCTGGTTATGAAAGACGGAGATATTATTGAACAGGGAACACATCAGTCCCTTCTGGAAGCCAATGGATTTTATGCAAATCTGTATAACAGCCAGTTTGAAAAAGCGGAAAATATATAAGAACAGAAATAATAAAAATCGGAGAAAAGATAATTTTTTATCTTTTCTCCGATTTTTTGTGAAAAGAGGCCCGAAATGAAAAAATCCGTTTGTATTATATAGTAAAAGACGAGAGGAGGTTTTTTCATGAGCCAGGAAAAGCAGACAAAGCTTTCAGTATCCAGAAAAGAAGTAAAATATTTGTTGTCATTGCCAGATCGTTTATTTTTATTAGATGCTCTCGACCATATCTTAACACCGGATGCTTATGGAGGATATGATGGCTATACTGTACGCAGCGTATATTTTGACAGTATTACCAACGAGGACTATATAGATAAAAAACGAGGAGCAAATGAAAAAAAGAGAATTCGTGTCAGAATTTATCACACCGAGGATGCCACAGCAAAATTTGAATTAAAAAGAAAAAGCTTTGGCAGGGAATTAAAGGAAAGTCTGGTGATAACGAGAGAAGATGCACAGAGACTTTTAAAGAGAGATTTTACAGCGCTTTTAAATTATGACAGCGACGTGGCAGGATATGCTTATGATTTAATGACAAGCAGATTGTATCGTCCTGTTTCACTTATTGAGTATGACAGACGGGCATACACCCACGAGAATTTTAATACCAGAATTACATTGGATAATCATTTAAGGTATTGTGATTTTTGCTATGATTTATACAGTGATAAATTAAATTTCAAATCAGCCATGCCAAAAGACCAGACTATTTTAGAAATTAAATATGACCGATTTTTATTTAAACAGATACAGGATGTGTTGGCACAATGCGACTTGAGCAAAAAGCCTCCCAGCAAATTCGGAACGTCAAGGCAGCTTTTAAAAGAATATTATTATTAGCAGAAAGGGTGAAAAATATGAATGGAAATATAGAATTGGCAATCAGTATTGTATTTACACTTTTTACAGGAGGTTTGATGATGCTTGTCTATCGTTTTTGCCACGATGCACTGACCTATAACAGACGGTTTAATATTACACTTTTGATGCTGGCGTTTGTTTCTACAATTTTACTGACTTTAATTCAGGACAATCCTATGCTGTCCTTAGGCGTGTTGGGTTCTTTATCTATTTGCAGAATTCGAACCAATACAAAAGACCCCAGAGATTTGGGATTTGTCTTCTGGGCATTGTCCATTGGAATTTCTTCGGCAGTAGGCGCATTTGCAGTTTCCTTTGTCAGCTCCTTGCTGCTGGGGACGGTATTGCTGATTTTTAATCACAGCTTTGAGCGGAAAAAATCCAGAATGGTGATTGTACGTGGGGAAAAGCAGACCTTAGAGCCTGTACAGGAAATGCTAGGACAGGCGCAGGGCAGCTCTGTGCAGAGTAAAAATGTATTTGCAGATACCTTTGAGCTGGTATATAAGGTGCGGGTAGAAGAAAAGGAGGAAGAAAACCTGCTGTGTAAAATCAGCAAAATGGAAGGTATTCACGGCGTAAATATTTTATCGCCGAAAACAAAGGTTGCATAAGAGCAGGAGGACATTATGAAATATAGATTAGGATTGTGTGCGGGAATATTATTTTTCAGCTGTCTGTTGTTTGGATGTAGAGAAAAAGAAGAAAAATTTGAAGGAACCTTGACGATTTCTTTTATTACAATAGGAAAAGGAGACGCTTTTTTAATCGAAACACCGGATAAAAATTTTTATATATGGGATACAGGAAAAAAGGAAGACAGAGAGCAAATTTTGGCAGTGCTTCAGAAAAAGGGAGTAAAAGAGCTGGAAGGAATTTTTCTCTCCCACGGACACAAGGACCATGCAGGAAATTTGGAGATGCTGTTACAGGAATATTCGGTAAAAAAGCTTTATCTGTCAGGGAAAGATGATGCTTCGTATAAAAAAACAGATGCAAAAGCTCTGGCAAAAGAATATGACGTATCGGTTACAGAGCTGGCAGGCGGAGAAAACCTTGACTTGGGAGGAGCAATCGGAGAAATCTGGCTTCCCGATAAAACAAATTATGAAAATGAAAACAATAATTCCGTTGTGATGCGTTTAGCTTATGGGAAAACAGATTGGTATCGATTTTATTTTAGATGGAAAAGAAGTAAATGTTTGTTTGATTGAGAAAGAATGAGGTGGCGATATGAAAGAAATTTTTAATATGATTAACCGGAAACCCGAACCTATGACAATTTTAATCAGTCTTGTGGCAGCGCTGCTCCTTTCAATGATTTTGTATGGCGCATATCGATTGGCAAATACCAAGGAAAGCTATCAGCCCCAATTTGCCGTTACCTTAGTGACAATGGCGCTGATTTCTACGGTGCTGATGGATTTGATACAATCCAATCTGGCATTATCTCTGGGAATGTTGGGCTCACTTTCCATTGTACGTTTTCGTACCAATATTAAAGACACCAGAGATATCGGATTTATTTTTTGGTCTATGGCAATCGGTTTGGCAGCGGCTACTCAAAGCTATTTTATCGGTGCAGCCGGTTCTCTGATGCTGGCGTGTGTGATGATTGGAACAAAGAAAAGAGTGGCAAAGCAGGCAGCTATGCTTATGGTAATTCGAGGCAGTCATACGGATTTGGACAAAATGCAGGAGTTGGTAAAAGAACAGACAGAAAGTGTAAAGATAAGAGCAAAAAATATTCTGGCAGAGTCTTTTGAGATTGTTTATGAGGTACAGCTTCATGAAGAAAGAGGCAATCAAATCATAGAGGCAATTTTTGGCATGGGAGGTATTGACAGCGTTAATCTTCTGGCTCAAAATAGTTAAGAAAATATACGGCAGGAAAACGGAAAAGGAGTTATCATGGGGCAGGAAGAGGAAATCAGTATAGAAAATATAGAATACCTGATTGAAAAGTATATGGCTTTTTTGATAAAAACAGTCAGCAGCTTTACAGGACGTTATATTTCTATTGAAAATGATGAAGAATTTGAAATTGCACTTTTGGCATTTACAGAAGCCATAGAAAAATATCAGCCGGAAAAAGGTGTATTTTTAGCTTTTGCAAAGCTGGTAATTGTCAGCAGATTAAAGAATTATGTGGAAAAAGAAAAGAAGCACGAAAAGGTGGTGTCTCTGGATGAGCTTTATGAGACAGGGCAGGATTTTCAGGCAGAAGAGGCAGAGGAGCAGGATAATCATCTGAAACAGGAAATTTTAAAATATCAAAAGGAGCTTCTTTTCTTTGGGCTGACCTTTGAAAAATTGGCAGATGAAGCGCCTCGCCATAAGGATACAAGAGAAACTGCTTTAGATGCAGCCGAAAAAGCAGGAAAGGATGAAGAAATCGTAGAAGAAACGTACAGAAAACGAAAACTTCCCATACGAAGGGTAGCTGTTCTGGCAGAGCTTACAGAGAAGGTAATCAAACGAAGCAAAAGCTTTATTCTTGGCGCAATGATTATTTTTGCAAAGGAATTTCCAAGTCTTTTGTATTGGATAAGGGGAACGAGGTGTAAAAATGTATCATAAAGTGATTATTTTAGAAATAAAAGGCGGATACGCATTGGCAATGACAGAAGATGGGGAGATTATTCGCATAAAAAAGAAAGCGGGAATGAAGGTAGGGGCTGCTGTTTATGTGTTAGAAGAAGATAGGTACAAAAAAGTGTGGACATTGCAGTGGCAAAAAGCAGCAGTCATTGCGGCGGCTGTCCTTCTTTGTATTACTTCTTTATTGCTGCCGCAATTCAGTCAACAGGTATATGCTATGGTGGAATTAGAAGGTGCAAAATCAGTCAGCGTGAAAATTGATAAAAATTATAAAATTCAAGACGCTTATTCTTACGATGATACCATGTCTTTAAAAGCATTAAAGGATTTAGAAGGTCAAAAACTTCAGGATTTAAAAGAAATCGTAGAAGAGCTCCGTGATGCGGATGGCAGATTGACAGTCGTTTATGCAATGTATAAAGAAGACGAAAAGGTTTCAAAAGAACTTGAAGAAGCTTTACAGAAAATTTTCGGAAACGAGAATGTAACTTATATGAAAGGAAAAATAGAAGAAATTCAAGAACCTGATAAAAAACAAAAAACAGATATTATCACGGGAAAGGAAATTATAGCAGAACCAAAACCGGCAGAGGAAGATGACGAGGAGGATACAGAAACGGATATAGAAGATGCAGAGGAGCCGGAAAATGAAGAAGACGAAAGCTTTTCGGAGGAAGACGAACCGGACAGTGAGGAGACGGATATAGAACCGGAAACAGATGAACCGGACGAGCCGGAGATAACGGAACAGGAAAATCAGAAACCGGAGGACACACAAGAAGAACCGGAGGAAGAGGAAATAGAAGACGAGGAAGATTAAGAAATAAAGCTGATACATTAGGTACAACTTAAAAAAGATTGCGCTGTTGCGCAATCTCCTGCGAAACAAAAAATATTGATACATTTTTAGCGAATTTGTCGAGCACACTTTGAGATTACAAGCTCAAAGCGAGCGAAGACTGAGCATAAAATGTATCAATATTTATTTCATGAAGTTATGAAAAATCATTTTGTAATCATGTCTGCGATTTCTTCACAAATCTGAGAAAGAGATTTTCCGTCTGTGGAAATAAGAATATCGGCAGTCATGTGGTAGCGTTCTTCTCTTTCTTTCATCAATTTTGTGATATCGTCGATATTCTTCTTTCCGTTTAAAACAGGGCGGGATTGGTTATGCTGCACTCTTTTTAAAATGGTTTCCGGTTTTGCCGTGAGAAGAATAACAGTGCCGTGCTTTTTCATTGCCTGAATATTTTCGTCACGCAGTATAATTCCGCCGCCGCAGGAAAGAATTCCTTTTTCTTCTTGGAGAAGCTTTTTTAAAAGTGCTGTTTCTAAATCACGAAAGTAAGCTTCTCCTTTTTCCTGAAAAATATTGGAAATTTCCATTCCCTGTTCTTGAACAATCATTTCATCCATTTCAAAAAACGGAAGTTCTAATTGTCTGCTTAACTGGCGGGCAACGGTACTTTTTCCGGTTCCCATAAAACCAATTAAGATTAAATGTTGCTTTTGCAAAGAGTTCATATAAAATCCAGCCTTTCTGTGATGTTGTTTTTATTTGTTGTTTCTTCTGCGTTTCTTTCCGAGAGATAAGGACAAGACACCCGCAGAACCGGCAAACATGGAGCCAAGCAGACCTACATTTGCCATATCAGCTGTTTTGGGAGCTGTTTTTTTCTCGGTTTTCTTTTCCTTTACGGTCACTTTAATGGTCTTTTCCACAGAAGCGCCGTCTTTATCTGTAACCTTATAGGTAAGAGAATAAGTTCCTGCTTTGGATGTGTCCACATTATTTTTTATTACATTATCCTTGGTAAGCTTCAGCTTTCCGTCTTCTTTATCGGTTGCGGTTACTTTGTCTAAAGGATTGAACTTATCGCCGACCGTCAATGTGATATCTTTTGCATCGATAACAGGCGGTGTATTGATTTTTGCAGGTTTTGGATTGACGGTTATGGTGATTGTTTTTTCTGTTGAAGCGCCGTTTTTGTCCGTAACCTTATAAGTGACATGGTAAGTACCTGCTTTTGCAGTGTTTACGTCATTTTTTATTACATTGTCATTGGTAAGTTTGATTTCGCCGTCTTCTTTGTCGGAAGCAGTTGCGTAGTCCAAAGGATTAAAGCTATCGCCAACTGTTAATGTTATGTCTTTTGCTGTAATTGTCGGCGGGGTATTTGCAGCAGCTTCTTTTTCCCAGAGGGCATATAATGTAACATCCTCTGTCACAGGTGCGGCAAAATCATAAAGTTTTGTAAATTCCTTATCCAGATACCAGCCTTTGAAAATATAGCCTTCTTTTGTAGGAGAAGCCGGTTCTGTGGCTGTTTTACCATTAGCAATAATTTGATCCTCTACAATACTTCCACCCATAGTGTCAAATTTTACAGTACAGTCATTTACAGCAGTAATTTCAGTATAGAAGGTCCAATGGGTTGGTTTATTGCTATAATCTTTTCCTGCCTGTAAAATTGTTTGTTTATCACCGGCAGGTATGGTAAGGATATTTGTGTCTTTATTAAAGGTGTCGTGATTTTCGTTTGCTAAAACTTTGATGAGAGCAGGAGAAATCACGTTACTTAAATCTACGGATTTACTACCATCCGGATTTACTGTGTAAAATCCATCCAAGTCAATAACCATATTGCCGGTATGATAGGATACAAGGTTACAGCCGACATATTTTGTCATACCGGCTGAGATATAAACTGTTTCCTGGCTGACAGAGTGGTAACCGACTTCTAAGCTATTGCAGCCTCTAAAATCAAGAGTAGTGAGTTCGAGATTGCCATGATAGTCTATTTCACGAAGCTTTTTGAAATTGGAAACATCAATGGAAGACAGATGATTACTGTAACAATCCAAAATTTCCAAATTCGGTAAATCAGAAAGGTTTAGAGTAGTCAGTTTTTTATTAGACGCTATCGAGAGCTTTGTTAATTTTTTTAATCCTTTTAAGGAAAAAGAGGACAAATTAGAATTATAGATGCTGAGAGTCTGTAATTCTGTAAAGTATTCAATTCCCTTTGTATCTGAGATGTCTAAACTGGAAAGCATCATAGAGGTCACGCTATTGATTTCAGCCTGGGTTAAAATACCTTTTGAATTGTTTTCCTTGTCAATTTTATTTTCTACATATTTGCGGAAAGCAGCATCAGGAAAATTTTTTTCATCAATAGAAATACCTGTTGGTTTTTCCTGAGTTTCGGGAGTTGTTGCGGGTTTTTGAGCTTGCGGTTTTTCCTGAGCTTCAGGAGTAGTAGTCGGCTCTTGAGTTTGCGGCTTTTCTTGAGCTTCAGGAGTGGTAGTCGGCTCTTGAGTTTGTGGTTTCTCCTGAACTTCAGTTTTTTCATCTGTTGTTGCAGTTGTTTCTTCTGTTACAGTTTGCTCTTGTGCTAATGTGGTGGGTAGGCATTCCTGCAAGTGCAGTTGACGTACCAAAGATAATTGCAGAGCTGATTGCTGCTATTTTTTTCGCTTTCATAAAAACAACTCCTTTCATCTTATATTTGTATATAAATTATACCATAAATGGGAGGAAAGGAAACTAAAATTTGCAGAAAATAACAGGTTTTTATAAAAGTTTTCTTGTTATATAAGGTGTAATGCGGTAAAATATTGTAAAAAGCAGAGATTGATAGGAAAGAAGGGGATTTGTTTATGGATTTATTAGAGACAATGCAAAACAGAAGAAGCGTAAGAAGTTATACAGGAGAGAAAATCGCAAAAGAAAATCTGGATAAAATTTTACAGGCAGGACTTTTATCGGCATCAGGCAGAAGCAGAAAGCCATGGGAATTTGTGGTAGTACAAGAGAAAGAAACGCTTGAAAAATTATCTCATTGCAGAGTCGGAGCAGCAAAAATGCTTGAAAATGCAGGCTGTGCAATTTTGGTATTTGCAAATCCGGAAAAAACAGATGTGTGGGTGGAAGACTGCTCCATTGCCATGAGCAATATGCACTTAATGGCAGACAGCCTCGGTCTTGGAAGCTGCTGGATACAGGGAAGACTGCGAGAATCCGAAAACGGAGAAAGTACAGAGGTATATTGCCGTAAGTTATTAAATGTACCTGAGGAATATGTTCTGGAAGCTATTCTCTCCGTAGGAATTTTGAAAGAACATCCCAAGGCACATACTTTGGAGGAGCTGGAAAAGGAGAAGGTGCATTATGAAACTTATTAAGCCGGATAAAAAATATGCAGACAGCTATTACAGAGCAGTAGAAGGATATAAAGAAAATAATATCAGGTTATATGAATTTTTTGATATGCCCTTTGAAAAGATTGTAAAATACACAGACGATATGGAAAAAGGAGAAAATCTTCCAAAAGGCTGGGTTCCTGCTACCTGTCTTTGGTTTGTAGACGAACAGGAATTTTTGGGAGAAATCAGTATACGCCATGAGCTTACAGAAAATTTAGAAAAACTGGGCGGACATGTGGGTTATGGTGTGCGGTATGATAAATGGGGGCAGGGGATTGGAACGGAAATGCTTCGGCAGGCAATTTTTTATATTCGGGAAAATTTGCCCTTGAAAAAAATCCTGCTTACCTGTAAAGACGACAATTATGGTTCTATTGCTGTGATTGAGAAAAATGGCGGGGGGTTGCAGGACAAAATAGAAAATGTGGTAGATGGAAAAAAGAGACTGACAAGAAGATATTGGATAGAAATATAAAAATTATTAAAGAGAGGTTGCTATGAAAGAAGCAGAAGTGAAAGTAAAAAGCTTACAAAAGGCTTTAGAAGTATTGGATTGTTTTCGAGAAAAACAGCCTTTAGGAGTAACGGAAATCAGTGAAAAAGATGCTGCACAAGCTTTATGATTTTTGGCGGTTATTCTCTGTATCTTCAGAAAATGGGGATTTTAGATGTGGCAGGAATTTTGGGAAGTCAAGGGCAAAGTGCAGCGGTAGCAGCAATTTTACAGACACTTCCTTTGCCAAAACTCATTATGATAGCAGTCTGTGTGCTATGTTTTATTTATCTTGCGACGACAATCGACTCCTGTGCCTATGTTTTAGCGGGAACCACTACAAAGTCTATTGGGAGAAAAGAAGAACCGGCAAGATGGAACCGTATCTGCTGGGCGTTGATTTTTTGTGCGCTTTCGGTTGGATTAATGATTATCGGAGGGCTTCAGGCTATTCAGTCGGTTTCGATAATTGCTGCACTGCCGTTAATAGGCGTAATGTTTTTATTGATATTGTCAGTTATAAAAATGTTAAATGAAAGAGAAGAATAGAAAATATATAGAAAAATATCCTTTATTTCTTCTTAAAAAGCTGATAAAATATAATTATCAGAAAACTTCGATAAGGAGGGAACGTTTATGGAAAAAAGGATGTTTAAGGTGTACGCAAAGAACGATGAAAAAATTCAGCTTAAAGTCATTCCCGGACATTTTGTGACTTCTCAGTCTCATATTACACATTATATGGATATGACGACCATGAAGACAAGATGTGCGGAAGCCGGCAGAATTGCAGCGGTGCTGGCACAGAGATATGAAGCTACAACACCGGTAGACTCTATTATCTGTTTGGACGGGCTTGAAGTTGTAGGGGCATTTTTGGCAGAGGAGCTGGCACAGGCAGGGGTGCTTTCTATGAATGCACATAAAACTATTTATATTGTAACGCCTGAGTTTCACCAGAACGGACAAATCCTGTTTCGAGACAATATTCAGCACATGATAAGAAATAGAAATGTAGTTATTTTGATGGGCTCAATTACCACAGGAGTAACCCTCCATCAGTGCATGGAAAGCGTGTTGTATTACGGCGGAAAAATTCAAGGAGTATCGGCTATTTTCAGTGCAGTGAATAAAGTGGCAGGCATTGAGATTAACGCAGTTTTCCACAAACAGGATATTCCCAATTACGAGTCCTATCATGCGCAGGATTGTCCGATGTGCAAAAAACAGGAAAAAATTGACGCTATTGTAAACGGATATGGGTATTCTAAATTGTAAACAAAAAGAGCTGTCGCATTAGAGACAAATTCAGAATATTTCTGAAGAATGTTTCATGTGACAGCTTTTTTTGTGACTTTTATATTTTACAAATCCCAATCAATGTCATTATGAGAAATTGTTCCATTCTCTTTAAGGTATCCAAACACCGGAGGAATTTACATAGTACCCGTCAATGGTTTCATTGGAAGCCATGTGCCCGTCGCTGTATAAATAATAGCAAGAGCCGTTTACCCAAGTCCAACCAGTTTTCATATAACCGTAGTCATCAAAGAAATACCAGTAACCGTCAATGTATTCCCATCCATTTGTGGTATAAGAACCGTCGCCGTGCTTGTACCACCATTTACCGCTTGTGTAAACCCATTCGTTTGGTATCCAAACGCCGGAGGAATTTACATAGTAGCCGTCAATGGTTTCATTGGAAGCCATGTGTCCGTCGCTGTATAAATAATAGCAAGAACCATTCACCCAAGTCCAACCTGTTTTCATATAACCGTAGTCATCAAAGAAATACCAGTACCCGTCAATGTATTCCCAACCGTTTGTAGTGTAAGAGCCGTCACCATGCTTGTACCACCATTTACCGTTTGTGTAAACCCATTCACCTTTTTCTAATTGGGATAAATCACCGATACATATTTTGGCATTGACGGTGGTCTCTAATCCTAAGTATTCAATATAGTAAGGAGCAGTATATTCATGAAATCCTGCTGTTGATACATCAAGATTTGGGAAAAACTCTAAAAGTGAAACCAGTCCGGCGCCCAGTCCGAATATTATCTCAGATGGATTATCTGCATTTACTAATAATTCTTCTAACGGCCAAGCTGTGTGTCCGTTTACAGGTATAACAAATACGTCTTCCGGAGCGCCCTGCGCAGGGAAGGTTGGAAGTATAACTACTTTAGAAGGTAGGAGATTTACTGTAAATTCTGTTGTAAGTCCGCAACTTGATACAATTACCTTTTGTTCTCCTTTTTTGCTGGTATCAAATGGAGAGATTTCATATTGTACTTCTCCCATGTCCAGAGAATTTCCTTTTTCATCATAAAATTTAATACTTAACAGATTTTTTAATTTGTCCTGAGAAATTCCCACAGGTAATCTGTTGTTTAAGGTAGTAAATTTTGCCTCAATTCTGGATGGTGTGGAGACCTCTCTTTCCTCCTGTGCAGTATCCGCAGTTGCAGCATAAACATTGGGAGTCATGGAAAAACCTAATGTGAACACTGACAATAGACATAAAAATTTCTTTTTCATTGGCTGCTTCTCCTTTCCTTTTTCTTCTAATAATTGTATTGGTTGTTACTAATATATTGATTATATCATACATCTTTTTTCTTCGAAAAATCAACATGAAATACATATTTTTTTGGAAAATATTTCTGGCTATGTCCTTCATTTTCCTGTATACTGAAATCTATAAAAATACAGTGAATTTATGCGAAGTGAAAGAGGGGGGAAGACATGAAAATAGGAATTGTTTGCGCAGGTGATGATGAAGTCGCACCAATTCTTTCTATGATGAAAACAGAAAAAATTTCCCACAAAGCAATGCTAAAATTTTATGAGGGAAAGCTGGAAAATCAGAATATAGTGACACTGTTTTCCGGTGTATGCAAGGTTAATGCAGCAATCGCAGCACAGATTTTAATTGACACCTACGGCTGTGATATGATTATCAACGGGGGAACAGCAGGAAGCATGGACCAGCATTTAAAGCCTTTTGATTTAGTCGTTTCCACAAAGGCAGCTTACCATGACGTAGACGAGGAAATTTTGACGGATTTTCATCCACGGATGAAGTCCTGCTATTTTCAGGCAGATGAAAAGCTCCTTTCTGTGGCAAGAAAAGTGGCAGAGAAGTATATGCAGAACACGCCGGTATTTGGAACAATGGTAACAGGAGAAGCTTTCATAGAAGAAAATGAGAAAAAGAAAATGATAGAAAAATATGAAGCTCTTAGTGTGGATATGGAAACAGCAAGTATTGCTCACGTATGTTATGTCAATGAAATTCCTTTTCTGGCAGTGAGAGCAATTACAGATTGCGCCGATGAAGAAGCAAAAGATAATTTTGAGGAAAACTGTAAAAAAGCATCGGAAAAGTCGGCAGAGTTTGTGAGACTGCTGTTAAAAGAATGGAAAGAATAGGGAGAGAGGGGGAATAAGATGGAAGAAGCACTGAAATTCAGGAAGGGCGACCATATTAAAATTGAAGGAGAGCTTTATCAGGTTTTAGGCGGCATTGAGCTTGTAAATCGCAGTGACGGAGCTCGTTGGACAGAATATTATGTGAAAAATCTTCAAAACGGAAAAGAACGCTGGTTAAGCGTGGATGAAATTTATGATGAATATGCAATTTACACCTCATGCGACAGTAAGGGATTTTCAGAGGAAGAATTGGATGCAAAGGGCTGGAAAAATGCAGACTCCGGTGTAGAAGAAGTGCTGGGTTGGTTCGGCAATGTGGACGCAGAACAGGGGGAGAAGGCTTCCTATACGGAATACGAAGACAGTACAGGGGAATATTTGATGTCCGTGGAGCACTGGGATGGTGAAACCGAGTATGCAAAGGGATATTATCTGGACAAAGATGAAATCGAAATCGCTGGTGACTTGCAGCAGGCAGAAAATCCACAGTTTCGTGTGGATTATAATAATTGCCGGCCAAGACAGCCCCAAACTATGCAAAAGAAAAAGGGAAGGAATAAGAAAATCATTGTAGTAGTTGTAATAGCAGTGCTGGCGTGGGGAATATGGGCAATAACGAAAAGCGCATCGAAAAAGGAAATCCGAAATTATTTGGAGGACTCCCCGTTTTATTCTTATGAAACCTCCATTACCTCAGATTTAAACGAAGAGGAAAAGGCAGATGTGTACAGTACAGATTATTCCATAGAAACGGCTGCAAAGGAGATTATTACGGCTATTGATGGGGAAACGGAGGATGTGCAGGAAAATACAGAGGATGAAAGCGTGGCAATTTTGACAGAGCATGAGTATTGTCTGGTGTATGAGAGTGAAGAGGGCAAGACCATGGTGCAGGCAAGCAGCAGAGCTTACGCATATCAAAGCACCAACGACCCTTATCATGCCAGAACCACAACATCAAGGCATTATCATAGTTTCTACTATTTCAGAGGATATTCAAGAGACGCTTCCAGATATAATAATCGAGCAAGCGGCTATCAGAATTATGACGGAACAGCGCCGGAATATAACTATTCCGATACGTATCGGACTTATTCCAATACAGTGCGTCAGGGAAGCACAGGCACGAGAACCTCTTCCGGAGGCGGAATTGGTTTTGGAAAATAAAGAGAAAAGACGGAGGGCTAGAATATGATGGAAGAATTATTATTGATTGTTATTTATTGCGTACTGGGAACCGGTTTGATGCTTTTGGGAAATATGGTGGTGGATTGGGTAATTCCCTGTCATTTTCCAACAGAAATCAAAAAAGGCAATGTGGCAGTAGGCTGTGTCACAGCGGGAATTTCTGTTGCTATCGGTATTATTATTAAGGCAGCCATTATGTCACCGCAGGCAGCAGCCGTAGAGGAAAGTATTTTAGAAGGTGTGGCATCTACGGTGTATTATTATGCAATCGGGTTGATTTTCTGCATAATCGGATATTTCATTACACTGCTTTTAAATCGCAAATATGACTTGAATAAAGAAATCGGTGACGGAAATCCGGCGGCAGGCATTATGACAGCAGGTATCTTTGTAGGATTGGCAATCGTAATCAGCGGAGTAATTATGTAATGCAGGAAAAGAAATTTTCATACAGACGTTTAATGTTTACAACCTTTGTGATTTCCGGCTGTTCCATGGTGTATGAGCTTTTAATCAGTTCGGTAAGCTCTTATCTTTTGGGAGACAGTATCTTGCAGTTTTCCATTACCATAGGACTTTATATGTGCGCCATGGGACTGGGTTCTTATTTATCCAAGTTTGTAAAGACACAATTATTTGACTGGTTTATTTTTGTGGAAATCGGCGTGGGAATACTGGGAGGAACCAGCTCCATTTTGCTGTTTCTTGCAAACGTATATTTAGAAAGCTATTCCCTTGTTATGTACAGTGAAATTATCCTGATTGGTGTGTTGGTCGGATTGGAAATTCCTCTTTTGACCAGAATTATTGAGGAAAATGCAGGAAATCTGCGCATTACTCTGTCTAGTATTTTCAGCTTTGACTATATTGGCGGATTAGCAGGTTCTATTGCATTCCCCTTGCTTTTACTTCCCCAGTTGGGATATTTTTCTACGGCATTTTTCGTAGGAGCAATGAATTTGGGAATTTCGCTGTTTATTTTGTATTCTTATCATAGCTATATAACACGGACAATTCTTTGGAAAGTAACGATTTATATTGCCGGTGTGGGAATGATATTGGGAATGTTGTTTTCAGAAAATTTGGCATCTGGCATTGAGCAGGGATTATATCGTGATAAGGTTATTTATTCTGAACAGACACCTTATCAGAAATTGGTACTTACCAAACATAAAGATGATGTACGCCTTTATATTAATGGAAATATTCAGTTTTCTTCTATGGATGAGTATCGTTATCATGAAGTTTTGGTTCATGTGCCTATGTCGGCGGCAAAGAAACGGGAAAAGGTACTGATTTTAGGAGGCGGAGATGGACTTGCTGTGCGTGAAGTATTGAAATATCCGGAAACTCAGCAAATTGATTTGGTAGATTTAGATATAGGAGTAACAGAGCTTTGCAGAAATCATAAAGATATTAAAAAATTAAATGAGGACTCTTTAGATAGCTCTAAATTAAAGATTTATAACGAAGATGCTTATGAATTTTTAGAGAGTAATGTTGGAAAAGGGCTTTATGATGTGATTTTGGTAGATATGCCTGATCCAAACAGTGAAACGGTAAACAAATTATATACAGATTTATTTTATCGCCTGTGCAGCCGTAATCTTTCTGATGAGGGAGTTATGGCTGTTCAGTCTACCAGCCCTTATTATGCCGGTGATGCCTTTTGGTGTATTCATGAAACAGTGAAGCAGGAAATGCCCTTTGTATATCCCTACCATGTGCAGGTTCCGTCTTTTGGAGACTGGGGATTTCAGTTGGCATCTAAGACAGAAATTCAGATTGAGAACTTGACCTTGCAACAGGAAGGAAAATTTCTGACACAGGATAATTTGCAGGGGATTTTTCTTTTTGGAGAAGATGAACGTTCGAAAAAGGAGCTGGAGGTAAATTCTTTATCAAGTCCGAAGCTTTTACAGTATTATCTGGAAGCGGAGAAAAACTGGGAATAAGAAAGTTTGAAATAAAAGCAATCCCCCTATTTTCCTAGGGGGATTTGTGCTATACTGTTATTTTAGAAAAAAGTAGTTTGGAGGAAATGCCATGAATATGGATAGAATACCGGCTTATGAACTGATTTTAAAAGAAGAAATTTCGGATATTCATTCTGAAGGTTATTTGTTAAAGCATAAAAAAAGCGGTGCAAGAGTAATGGTGCTGAAAAACGAGGACGAAAATAAGGTATTTAATATTGCCTTTCGTACTCCTCCCGCAGACAGCACAGGAGTGGCGCATATTTTAGAGCACAGTGTATTGTGCGGTTCGAAGAACTTTCCGCTGAAAGATCCTTTTGTGGAGCTGGTGAAGGGTTCTTTAAATACCTTTTTAAATGCCATGACTTATCCGGACAAGACCATGTATCCGGTGGCGAGCTGCAATGAGCAGGATTTTAAAAACCTGATGCACGTTTATCTGGATGCTGTATTTTTTCCGAATATTTACGAAAAGGAAGAAATTTTCCGTCAGGAGGGTTGGCATTATGAGTTGGAAAATGCAGATGCGCCTCTTACTTTAAATGGTGTAGTTTACAACGAGATGAAGGGGGCGTTTTCTTCACCGGAGGATGTATTGGAGAGAGAAATTTTTAATTCTCTGTTTCCTGATACGCCTTACGGTGTGGAGTCAGGAGGAGATCCTCAGTGTATTCCTGATTTAAAATATTCTGAGTTTTTATCCTTCCACAGCCGCTATTATCATCCGGCAAACAGTTATATTTATCTGTATGGAAATATGGATATGGAAGAACGCTTGAACTGGATGGATGAGGAATATTTGAGTAAATATGATGAAATTCCCGTTGCTTCTCAAATAGGGTATCAGGAAGCCTTTTCAGAAATCAGAAATGTAGAGATGGAGTATTCTGTAACAGAAAGCGAACCGGAAGAAAATAATTCCTACTTATCTTATAACATTGTTGTTGGCGACAGCCTTGATGTGGAAAGAAGCGTTGCTTTTGAAATTTTGGACTATACTCTTTTAAGCGCTCCGGGAGCTCCGTTAAAGAAAATCCTTTTGGAAGAGGGAATTGGTAAGGACATTATGGGCTCTTATGAGGACGGAATTTATCAGCCGTTTTTCTCTGTTATTGCGAAAAATGCAAATCCGGCAGATAAGGACAGATTTCTTTCTCTTATCCGCAGCACATTAGAAGACATTGTGAAAAACGGAGTAGATAAAAAAGCCATTGAAGCGGGAATTAACTACATTGAATTTCGTTTCCGTGAAGCTGATTATTCTTCTTTCCCTAAGGGCTTGATGTATAGCATTGATGTATTTGATACATGGCTGTATGATGATGCAAAACCATTTGAGCGTTTAAAATGTCTGGATATTTTTGAAGCCTTGAAGAAAAAAGCAGATACAGGATATTTTGAAGAACTTATTGAAAAATATCTGCTTTCCAATACCCATGCGTCTGTTGTGGTAGTAAATCCAAAGAGAGGGCTGGCAGCAGAAAAGGAAACTGCACTGGCAGAAAAGCTGGCAAAATATAAAGCGTCTTTAAGTCAGGAAGAACTGGAAAAATTAGTGGCTGATACCAAGCATCTGAAAGAGTATCAGGATGCAGAAGAAACAGAAGAAGCTTTGAAAACCATCCCTCTTTTAAAAAGAGAAGATATCAGCAGGGAAAGCGCCAAAATCTACAATACAGAAAAACATGTGGATGATACCTTGGTGCTTCACCATGAGATTGACACCAATGGAATTGGATATTTGGAACTGCTTTTTGATATGAAATATGTTCCAGAAGAATTAGTTCCTTATATGGGAATTTTAAAATCTGTTTTGGGATATGTAGATACAGAGCATTACGATTACGGAGCTTTGTTCAATGAAATCAATGCAAGAAGCGGTGGTATTCTGTTTGGAATTAGTGTGTTTACAGACTCCAAAGACAATCAGAAATTCACACCAATGGCGGGAATAAAGGCAAAAGCACTTTACAAGGATATTCCTTTTGTTTTTGAAATGATAAAAGAAATTTTAAAAACATCAAAATTAGAGGATGAAAAACGCCTATATGAAATTATTGCGAAAATGAAGTCAAGATTACAGATGAGTCTGGTCTCCTCCGGACATACCACAGCGGCTATGCGTGCGCTGTCTTACTTCTCAGCAGGCTCTTGTTTTCAGGAGAAAATCAGTGGTGTTGATTTCTATCAGCTGATAAATGATATTGAAGAAAATTTTGAACAGAGAAAAGCAGATGTTATTGCAAAATTAAAAGAGCTGATGGGCTGTGTTTTCCGTGCGGAAAACCTTATGGTAAGCTATACTTCTGAAGAAAAAGGCTATGAAGGTCTGGAAAAGGAAATCAAAGAATTTAAAGAAATTCTTTATACAGGTGAAAAGAAAGAGACAGCTTCCTATTCTTCCTGTGTTGTGAAAAATGAAGGCTTTAAGACAGCGGGACAGGTACAGCATGTAGCAGCAGCAGGCAACTTTAAAGAGGCAGGCTTTGAATATACAGGAGCTTTGCGGATTTTAAAAGTGATGCTAAGCTACGAATATCTGTGGATGAATATTCGTGTAAAAGGCGGAGCTTATGGTTGTATGAGCTCTTTCAGAAGAAACGGTGATGGATTTTTAGTTTCTTATCGAGATCCAAATCTGGAAAAAACTTTGGAGGTATTCAGAAAAACAGGCGATTTTATCCGTTCTTTTGACGCAGATGAAAGAGAAATGACAAAATACATCATCGGAACCATTAGTGAACTGGATGTTCCTATGACTCCGTCTACAAAGGGAAACATGTCTTTAAATGCTTGGTTTTCTAAAGTAACAGAAGAAGATATGCAAAGAGAGCGTCAAGAAATCTTAGATGCACAGCCAAAAGATATTCGAAAGCTGGCAGGAATTGTAGACGCCATGATGGAACAGAACCGTATTTGTGTAGTGGGCAGCGAAGAAAAGATAGAACAAGAGAAAAAGGTATTTGAGGTTACGAAACATTTACTGTAAAAGGAGAATTTATGAGGGCAGATTTTAAATCAGGATTTGTGGCAATTATCGGAAGACCGAATGTGGGGAAATCTACGTTGATGAACCACTTAATCGGGCAGAAGATTGCCATTACTTCCAGAAAACCACAGACAACAAGAAACAAGATACAAACTGTGTATACAGGAGAAAAGGGACAGATTGTCTTTTTAGATACTCCCGGTATTCACAAGGCAAAGAATAAACTGGGAGAATACATGGTAAATGTAGCTCAGAGAACTTTTAAGGATGCAGATGTGATTTTATGGCTGGTAGAACCTACTTCTTATATCGGAGCAGGAGAACGTCATATAGCAGAGCAGTTGAAAAACTGCAAGCTTCCGGTGATTTTAGTAATTAACAAAGTAGATACGGTAAAGAAAAGCGAGATTGCAGGATTTATTGACGGATATCGAAAGCTGTATAATTTCTCTGATATTGTACCGGCCTCCGCACTTCGGGCACAAAATCTGGACACTGTATTGGACTGTATTTTTAAATATCTGCCGTACGGACCGATGTTTTACGATGAGGATACCATTACAGACCAGCCTCAGAGACAAATTGTGGCAGAGATGATACGAGAAAAGGCGCTTCGAACCTTAGATGAAGAAATTCCTCACGGCATAGCCGTTACCATTGACCAAATGAAGGAACGTACAGATAAAGATTTGGTGGATATTGATGCCACCATTATCTGTGAGAGAGACTCCCACAAGGGAATTATTATCGGAAAACAAGGGGCAATGCTGAAAAAAATCGGCAGCGCAGCCAGGTATGAAATCGAACATTTCTTAGAAAAACCGGTAAATCTGAAGCTGTGGGTAAAGGTGAAAAAAGATTGGCGTGACAGTGATTTTCTCATTAAAAACTTTGGATATGATAAGAAGGAAATTTAATGAATGATTTCATTACCGTAACGGGTATGGTTTTATCTGCCATGCCCGTGGGAGAATATGATAAACGTCTTGTGATTTTAACACGGGAAAAAGGGAAGATAACCGTTTTTGCAAAAGGTGCAAGAAGACAGAACAGCACCATGATGGCTGTATCAAATCCCTTTGTGTTCGGTTCTTTCCTGATATATGAAGGGCGCACAGCCTATCAGCTGCGTTCTGCTTCTGTGAAAAATTATTTCTCAGAGCTGGCAGGTATTCAGCCGGAAGTCTACTATGGATTTTATTTTTTGGAGCTGGCAGACTTTTACGCAAGAGAAAATACAGACGAAAAAGATATGTTAAATTTACTGTATATTACCTTAAAAGCGTTGATAGCACAGCGAATAGAGCCAATGCTTATCCGTTACATTTTTGAGTTAAAAACAGTTGCCATTAACGGAGAAGCCCCTTATGTGTTTGCCTGTGAGGAATGTGGCACAACAGAGGAGCTGCAATGGTTTTCTGTAAGAGAAGCAGGTGTTTTCTGTAAAAATTGCGGAAACGGCAAAAAGGGAGTAATGTATATCAGTCCCTCCGCTTTGTATACCATGCAGTTTATTCTTGCGGCAAAATTAGAAAAACTCTATTCCTTTACTGTGACAAAAGAAGTGCAGGAGGAGTTGGGAAAAATAATGCGTTCTTATATGAAAGAACAAATTGATAAAAACTTAAAAAGTCTGGAGATTTTACAGATGATGATATAGAAAGGCGTTGGCTGAAAATCAGCCGGCGCCTTTTGACTGTGCAAAATTCTTTCTTCTTATAATAAAGTGAAAATGTATAAATATTATAGGTGAAATGTATGAAAATTGCATAAAATGCCAAACGTTTGCGGAAAAAGATAGATAAAATAACGAAAAATTCATTGATTTAAAAGGGAATGGTAAGTTAATATGTAAAATATGGAAACTATATAAGAAGATGGAGGAATGCGACATGAAACGATGGAAACAAGTTTGCAGCACCATGCTGGCGGGAACTATGCTGTTCCAGACTCCGGTAGCAGCTGCTCCGAAGGAGGAGAAAGAAGAAAAATCTCCTTGGGTATCAGACTGGAAACCGGAAGACGGTACAACCACAGGGGATGCCTATCAGATTTATCCTGTTCCGCAGAATATTCAATACCCTTCAAAAACAGAATTTGACATGGATAAGAACGTGGGTGTGGTAAGCGGCGAAAAGGTGGACAAGGCTACAAACGACTACTTGAACGAAGTCTTGGAGGAGTTTGACAGAATGCCAAAGAAAGAGAAAAAGGCAGGAGACGGCAGTGATATTATTATCGGTGTAAAGGGCAGCAGAGACGAAGCTGATAAATACTTTGCCGATAAGAAATTAGATGAAAATCTCTTTGAACAAAGCGGCGGCTACGCATTAAGCGCAGACGGAGAGGATATTGTCATTTTAGGAAAGGATACAGAAGCAGCATTTTATGGAGTTGCCACTTTGAAAATGATGTTTTCTTCCTTTAACGGAGAAAAATTTTATCCGGTAGAAATTCAGGACTATGCTTCCATTGATGTCAGAGGTTATATCGAAGGCTTTTACGGAAGCTGGACACATGAGCAGAGAAAGAGCCTGATGGAGTTTACCAGAGATGTGAAGATGAATTTGTACGTATACGCATCAAAAACAGACGCATATCACACTTCCAAATGGGCAGAGCTCTATCCGGATGATATGTTAAACCAGTTTAAAGAGTTGGTGAAATTACAGGAAAAGAATAAAACGGAATTTTCATGGGCAGTACATATCGGAGACATGTTGAAAGGTGTACAGCCTAACGCATCTGTACAATATGACGAAAATAAATATCAGGAAAGCAAGAAAAAGCTTATGGCGAAATTCGACCAGTTATATAATATCGGAGTGCGCCGCTTCTGTCTCTTGAACGATGACTTTGGAGCAGGCTCACCGGAACTGGTAGTTCGTCTTGTAAATGACTTGAATAAGGAATACATCAAAGCAAAAGGATGTAAGCCGATTATTTACTGTCCGCAGGGCTACAATGTGGCATGGTCACAGGGAGCAAACGGACAGAAGGAACTGGAAACTCTGAAACAGTTTGACAAAGATGTTTTGATTTTCTGGACAGGACAGGATGTAAACTCTCCGTTTACACAGGAGTCCATTACTTATGCAATAGAAAAGACAGGACACTCTCCGGTATTCTGGGTAAATTATCCATGCAATGAGCATGCAAAATCCGGTATTTTCCTGGGAAGCAGCGCACATTACATCAGAGATAACATTACAGGACTGGCAGGCGCAGTATCCAATCCTATTCACTTTGCAGAAGCGGATAAAGTAGCATTGTTTCAGTTGGCTTCCTATTTCTGGAATGTAAATGATTACTCACAGTATACAGAAGAGGTGTGGGAGCAGTGTTTTAAATATTTAGAGCCGGAAGTATATGATACATATCTGACTATTGCAAGAAATGTATCCAACTGTCCGGGTTCAGGACGTGTACCGGAGGGCTTTGAAGAGTCTTTATACCTTGCAGATACCTTAGATGCAATCAAGAAAGCAGTAGAAGGAAATACTTTTACGGCAGATATGCAGGAAGTAAAAGATTTAAAAACAGAATTTGCTCATATTCTTTCTGCAATCAAAACTTTTACAGAAGAATGTACAAATAAAGCTTTAGTACAGGAGCTTACCAATCCGGGTAACCGTGAGAACGGTGAAGGCTGGCTACAGGCTCTTGAAAATGTCGTAAAAGCAGGACAATACATTTTACAGGCACAGGAAGAAATGGCAAAAGCAGAACCGGATATGGGTATTGTATGGCAGAATTTCTCTGACGCATCAGCAGAAATGGACGTTTACAACAAACGTACTTACGAATTTCCGGCAGGCGGCACACAGTCTGTAAAAGCAGGAAGCCGCAGACTTGTACCATTTGTCAATGCCTGTATGGAAGATGTAAAAGCAGTGGTGGATGAACTTCTGGCAACAGGAAATGCAGAAACACCTGCTGACCGAATTTATACAAACGTAAGTAAATATGCAAAAACACCGTTAACCATTGACGAAAAAGAGTATGGTGTTCGCAATGTAAAGGTAACTCTCGAAAAAGACCAGTACATCGGTATTAAAACAAAAGAAATCGCTGAAACTTCCAAGGTTATTCTGGAAAGTTCTGATGTATCCGGTCTGACATTAGAATATGCTCTTTACGGAGATGACTGGAAAGAAGTAGAAGCGGGTGATTTACAGAAAAATATAGAAGCAAGATATTTGCGTCTGGTAAACAAAGGAGAAAAACCGGTAACTGCCATGGTGAAAAAGCTGGCGGCAGTAATTGAAAACAGAGCAGTATCCATGTCTGTAAAAGGAACAAATATCAAAGAGCTTCAGTCCGATTCATGGGATATGATGCTTGACGGCAATGCAGAAACTTTTGTAATGACAAAAGGAGCACAGAAAACAGGAGATTACATTACCATTGATTTAGGAAGAACACAGGCAATCAATGACATTACTTTCCATACAGCAGACGGAGACCAGAAGATTTATGACGCAAAGGTATCTGTTTCTAAAAACAATAAAGATTTTGAAGAAGTTGCCACATGGAACAGTGAAAGCGGAAAAGTAGACCCTCCTCGCAGAGAGTACAAGGCAGATGCTAAAGGAAAAGAAGGACGTTATGTTCGTTTACAGGTAACAAAGGATAATAATAATCCTCTGAAAATCTTTGAAGTAGAAGTAAATAAAGGTCAGAAAGCGCCGGGAACAATTTCTCCTGATTTTGCTCTGACAAGTGATGAAAAAGCAGATAAGAAAGCTCTGACAGATAAAAATCTGGCAACCGTATTTCAGATTTCACAGACAGATGATAAGAGCTATCTGGAATACAGAATTACAGACAATGTAAATCTGGACAGCTTTACTGTATTGCAGGCAGGCTCCTGTGAGGCAAAAGTTATTTTGAAAACAGCAGACGGAAAAGAACAAGACTTAGGAAAGCTGACAAAGAGTACACAGGAATTTACAGGCTGGAAAGAAAATGTTCATGCAGTGAGATTTGAATTCCCAAAAGGAAAAGATGTAAAATTAAATGAAATTATTTTGAAATACGGCGAAAATCCATCCGGTGATGTAGGGCAGGCAGTTGAAAACATTCCTGTTGACCCGGGAGTGGAAGACTCAAAGGAAACCATAAATCTTGCATTAAATCAGCCGGTAGAAGTATCCGGCATTGAAACCAATAATGTAAAACCGGAATGGGCAGTAGATGGTAATGAAAGTACAAAATGGGACAGCGCAGCGTTAAAAGGCGGCGGAGCTAAGAGCCCACAGTGGATTATTGTTGATTTGGGAACTTATACAAATATGATTTCCGAAATCAAAATGAGCTACTTTAACAAAGTATATCCGACCGATTATGATGTACAGGTATCCAATGACAAGGAAAACTGGGTAACTGTTAAAACCATTAAAAAAGAAAATAATGGACCTACAAACCCGGTAGATACTGTAAAAGAAGAACTTACACAGCCGGTAGCAACCAGATATGTGAGAATTCTCTTTAGAAGCATCAATGCCAATGCGGCAGGTAACTGTATCGGATTAAAAGAACTGACCGTAAATGGTGTAAGACGCCATGTACCGGTAAGCTATACTTCCGTAGCAGAGCTTGAGAATGTAAATGCAGAAGTAAATGCAGAAAATGTAGCATTACCTGCAATGGTAGAAACAACGATAAAAGCAGGAGAAGAAAAAGAACAGCCATTAAAGGTTCTTCCTACATGGGATACAGAAAAAATTGATACATCAAAACCGGCAGATATTTTAGTAAAAGGTGCACTGCCAATCAATTACAGCTTAGTAAATCCGGAAGCTCTGGAAGCACAGGTTCATGTAATTGTAGGCGAGGGAGGAACAGAGCCTGAAAATCCGGAAAGAACCAATCTTGCCTTAAATCAGAAAGTAGAAGTTTCCGATGTAGAAACAGACTTTGACGGAAGTAAAACAGATTATGAGGGAGAATACGCTGTTGATGGAAAAGCAGATACCAGATGGAGCAGCGGACCTTTGAACAGTAAGCTGGGATTAGGCGGAGAACCAAAAGACCAGTATATTATTGTAGATTTAGGTGCAGGCAAAAATACCATAGATGAAATTAAAGTTTCTTATTTCAAGAAAGTATGGCCTACAAATTATACAGTGGAAGTTTCAGCAGATAAAAATACATGGGAAACTGTGAAGACCATTGAGAGAAATTCTTCAAATGACCTTAATGTTGTAGACGATTTCAAATTAGAGGAAGCGAAAAATGCCAGATATGTGCGTCTGTCCTTCCCGAAGGACGGTTTGAATACCAATGCAGCAGGAAGCAGCGTTTCTATTACAGAGCTGGAAGTATACGGAACAAAAGAAAATGTTGAACTTGATACCACAGCTTTAGAGCAACAAATTGCGGCAACAGAAGAAATTATAAAGAATGCAGAAGCTGAACCAAATAAATACGACAGTGCAACGGTAGAAGCGTTAAAAACAGCATTGGAGGCAGCAAAAGCAGTTGTAAATAAACCGGAAAGTCAGGAACAGCTTGATAAAGCGGTAGAGGACTTAAAAGCAGCACAGGCAGGCTTGAAAGAATTAAACTTAGATGAATTAAAGGCAGCGCTTCAGAAAGCAGAAGAAATTCTGACAGAAGAAAACTGCTATACACCGGAAAGCTATGAAGCCTTTAAAGCGGTTTATGAAAAAGTAAAAGCTCTTTTAGGAAAACCCATGACACAGCAGCAGGCAGATGATGCAAAAGCAGAGCTGGAAGCAGCACAGGGACAGTTAGAAAAAGTAGGAAAAGAAGGCTGGGTTCAGACCGAAAACGGCTGGGAATACTATGAAAACGGACAAAAAGTAACCGGATGGTTATATACAGGAAATCATTGGTACTATATGAACGATAATGGTATCATGGTAACCGGCTGGGCAGCGGTAGACGGACATTGGTATTATATGGACCAATGGGGAGCAATGTGCACCGGCTGGGTAGCGGCAGACGGACATTGGTATTATATGGACCAATGGGGAGCAATGTGCACCGGCTGGGTAGCTGTAGACGGACATTGGTACTATATGGACCAGTGGGGAGCAATGTGCATCGGTTGGGTACTTGTAGGAGATACATGGTATTACATGAATGGCAGCGGAGCAATGTGCACTGGCTGGGTAGCGGCAGACGGACATTGGTATTATATGGATCAATGGGGAGCAATGTGCACCGGCTGGGTAGCAGTAGACGGACATTGGTACTATATGGACCAATGGGGAGCAATGCGTACCGGCTGGGCGCTTGTAGGAGATGATTGGTATTATCTGAATGCAGACGGAACCATGGCAAGCAATCAGTGGATTGGCGGTTATTATGTAGATGCGTCCGGAAAGATGGTGTAAAGAATAAAATATCTTCTTTAGAGGTTGAAAACCTGTTACTTAACAGGTATAATAGGCTTCATAAACAAAAATGCCATAACAGTATTTTGAAAAAATGTAAAATAGAGGAGATTGTACAATGGAAAAGACAATGGAAAAGATTGTTGCACTTGCAAAATCCAGAGGATTTGTATATCCGGGTTCTGAAATTTACGGAGGTCTGGCAAACACATGGGATTATGGAAATCTCGGTGTTGAATTAAAAAACAACGTAAAAAGAGCATGGTGGCAGAAATTCGTAATGGAAAGCCCATACAATGTAGGTGTTGACTGTGCCATTTTAATGAACCCGCAGACATGGGTTGCTTCAGGACATCTGGGAGGCTTCTCTGACCCTCTGATGGATTGTAAAGAGTGTCACGAACGTTTCCGTGCAGATAAAATTATTGAAGATTACTGTGCGGAAAAGGGAATTGCCATTGAAGGAAGCGTAGATGCGTGGTCACAGGAACAGATGAAGGATTTCATCGAAGAACATCAAATTCCATGTCCTACCTGCGGAAAACATAACTTTACAGATATTCGTCAGTTTAACCTGATGTTTAAAACTTTCCAGGGTGTTACAGAGGATGCGAAAAATACAGTATATTTAAGACCGGAAACAGCGCAGGGTATCTTTGTAAACTTTAAAAATGTGCAGAGAACATCCAGAAAGAAGCTTCCTTTCGGTATTGCGCAGATTGGTAAATCCTTCCGTAACGAAATTACACCGGGTAACTTTACATTCCGTACTCGTGAATTCGAGCAGATGGAGCTGGAATTCTTCTGTAAACCGGATACAGACTTAGAATGGTTTGCATACTGGAAACAGTTCTGCCTTGACTGGCTGCACAGTCTGGGATTGAAAGATGAAGAAGTTCGTTATCGTGATCATGATAAAGAGGAATTGAGCTTTTACAGTAAAGCAACTACAGACGTAGAATTCCTTTTCCCATTTGGCTGGGGCGAACTTTGGGGTATTGCTGACAGAACAGATTACGACTTGACACAGCATCAGAATGTTTCCGGACAGGATATGTCTTACTTTGATGATGAAACAAATCAGAAATATATTCCTTATGTTGTTGAGCCATCTCTTGGGGCAGATCGTATGGTACTTGCATTCCTTTGCAGTGCTTATGACGAAGAAGTATTAGATGCAGAAAAGAACGATGTTCGTACAGTGCTTCGTTTCCATCCTGTATTGGCACCTGTTAAAATTGGTGTACTTCCATTATCTAAGAAGTTAAATGAAGGTGCATTAAAGGTGTTTGAACAGCTGTCTAAAAAATATAATTGTGAATTTGACGACAGAGGAAACATTGGTAAACGTTATCGCCGTCAGGATGAAATCGGTACACCATTCTGTGTAACTTACGATTTTGACTCCGAAACAGACGGAGCTGTTACAGTACGTGACCGTGACACAATGGAACAGGAAAGAGTAAAAATTGAAGATTTAAAAGCATATTTCGAAGAAAAATTTGTATTCTAAGAAAAGCTTGTAAGAAGCAGGAGTTGTTGTGAAAGACAACTCCTGCTTTTTATGGTGAGTCCAGCGGGCGCACGTTTTAAATTTCTTGCCGAAAAAGGTTGAATATGGTATATTTTTACTATGACACAAAGGTAGAAGAATATAAAGGCTAGAGTGGGGCTTATGTAGAAGTATAAAAAATTTGAAAATAAAAAGAAAAGGCTTAGAGCATTGGCGGTAGGCGTAACTATATCAGTTGTCGCAATACTTGTTATTTTTTATTCGAATTATAACAGAATTTATAAATTGCTTTTAGAAAAGGATATGGAACAAATTAAGTTTACATCTAACTATGTTACAAAGCTTATACAGACAGAAATCGAAAATCTGTTATCAGAGCTGGAAGCCAGCTAGAAGATTTTTTTGGACCATAACGAAGAACAGCAGGATGAGGTTGTAGAACATTTAAAAGAAATAAAAGAACAAGGGGCTTTTGAAAAAATCGGTGTGGTAGATTTAACGGGAAGAAGTCTTGATGATACGGGAAAAACAGAAAAAATTCAAGATACAGAATTTTTGAACAGTATGTATCATAATCAAAATTATGTGTCAAATGTCCAAGATATTTCAGATACGATGATGATAGCCGTACCCATAACAAGAAACGGTCAGGTGACAGGGGCGATTTGGGGATATTATTCTATTTCAAGAATTTGATGTAAATACGATTAAGCTGGACAGATTGTTTTTCTTAAACAGTAATGAAAAAACATGGAAGGTTGTAAAAAGTATTTATTTCTTTGGCGCATGAGCTGAAAATTACCGTTGTGGCAGAAGGCGTGGAAAATCGAAGCCAGATTGAAAAGTTAAAAGAAATAAATTGTGATTTGGTGCAGGGGTATTATTATTCAAAACCATTACCGGAAGAAGAATTTATATATTGGGTAAGCAAAAGAGGATAAAGAATGTGGGGAAAATCTTATGGACGAAAAAGAAGAACTATTAAAAAAAGACAGAGAACGGCAGAAAAAACGTGAGGCGCTGCGGGAAAAACGTGAGCAGGAGCTGAAAAAGAAGGTCAGGCTTTTTACGGGAATTGGAATACTGGTATTTTTGATTTTGACAGCAGGCATTTCCCTAGGCGTACATAATCACAAAAAAGCCGAGGCAGAAAAAAAGAAAGAAAAAGCCAGACAGGAAAAACTGGAAAAGAAGAAAGCGCAAGAAGATCTGACTGTGGAGTTTCTTGCAGTAGGAGACAACATTGCCCATAGTCCTATTTACAAATCAGGGAAAGGGGAAGGAGATGTGTGGAATTATGACCACATCTATGAACCGGTGAAGAAAGATATTGAGGAAGCGGATTTGTCTTTGGTGGTACAGGAAACTATTTTCGTAGAAGACAGAAATGATATTTCCAGTTATCCGACTTTCGGGACACCTGTGGAAATCGGTGATGCACTGGTGAATACAGGATTTGATGTTATTGCCCATGCGACCAATCATGTATTGGATAAAGGCACAAAATCCATTGAATACACACTGGATTGGTGGGAACAGGCACATCCGGAGACCGAGATACTGGGAATACATAAAAGTGCAGAGGAAGCAGAAAATATTTCTGTAATTCAGTGCAAAAACTTAAAGATTGCCATGGTGAATTATACATACAGTTTTAATGGAATGGAATTGCCGAAAGAGAAGGAATATCTGGCTGATTTATTCGATGAAGAAAAAGCACGCAAGGACATTCAAAAAGCAAAAGAACTGGCGGATGTTGTCATGGTAGTGATGCACGTAGGAGATGAGTATGTGCAGGAAGTAGACGAGCAGACAAGGAACTGGACTGAGATATTCTTGGAAGAAGGGGTAGATATTGTCATTGGTTCTCATCCGCATGTCATTCGCCCTATGGAAACTTTAACAGGCGAAGACGGACATAAAATGTTGGTATATTATTCACTTGGAAACTTTGTATCTACACAGAATGATTTGCCATGCCTTTTAGGTGGAATGGCAAAAATCACTGTTCAAAAAGATTTAGAAAGTGGAGAAATTCAGATACCAAGTCATGAGTATATCCCTCTTTTGATGTATTATGACAGAGAAAATCCAAAGGCGGCTGTATATAAGCTGGAAGATTATCCTGCGGATTTGGTGGAAAAACATTCCGTATATAAGAAAAATCCAAGAGAATTTTCGTTGGAATACTATCAAAACCTGTTTAAAAAAATAGAAGAACAGGGAAATAAGGATGCAATTTAGAAGAAAATGTTGAAAATGCACAAAAAAATATAAAAAAGAAGAAAAAACTATACAGAAAAACCATAAAACTATTGAAAATAACGTTTCTTTTTGTTACAATAATACTCACATTGAGTGACTTGTAAGGAGGGAACGGCAAAATGGCGAAAAAGAGAAATATTATTGTTGGACAATCAGGCGGACCGACAGCAGTAATCAATTCAAGTCTTGCAGGGGTTTATAAAAATGCCATTGAACGTGGCTTTGATAAGGTGTACGGTATGTTACACGGTGTTCAGGGGCTTTTAGATGAGCAGTATGTGGACTTATCCACACAAATTCATTCGGAGCTGGATATTGAGCTTTTAAAGAGAACGCCGTCTGCATTTTTAGGCTCTTGTAGATTTAAACTGCCGGAAATTCATGAAGACAAGACGATTTATGAAAAGTTATTTGGTATTTTAAATAAGCTGGAAATTGACACCTTTATTTATATCGGTGGCAATGACTCTATGGATACCATTAAAAAATTATCAGATTATGCCATTATCACAGGACAGAGTCAGAAATTTTTAGGCGTACCAAAGACCATTGACAATGATTTGGCTTTGACAGACCATACGCCGGGCTTTGGAAGCGCTGCAAAATATATCGGAGCTTCCACAAAAGAAGTAATTCGTGATGCACAGGGCTTGAATTATAAGAAAAATACCATTACGATTATGGAAATCATGGGAAGAAATGCCGGCTGGCTTACAGGAGCAACAGCTCTTGCAAAAACAGAAGACTGTGACGGACCGGATTTGATTTACCTTCCGGAGGTTCCTTTTGATACGGAGCGCTTCTTAAAGAAGGTAAAGGAATTATTAAAGAAAAAATCTTCTATCGTAATTGCAGTTTCAGAGGGAATTAAATTGCAGGACGGCAGATATGTATGTGAATTGGGGAATGTAGGGGATTATGTTGATGCCTTTGGACACAAGCAGCTTCAGGGAACAGCGACTTATCTTGCGAATTTCCTTGCGGCAGAATGTAACTGCAAAACAAGGGCAGTGGAGCTTTCCACACTTCAGAGAAGCGCTTCTCATATGGCGTCCCGTGTAGATATTGAGGAAGCCTTTATGGTAGGCGGTGCGGCAGTAAAAGCAGCGGATGAAGGGGATACAGGAAAGATGATTGTCATTGACAGAGTTTCCGATGACCCGTACATGAGTGCGACCGGCATTTATGATGTTCACAGAATTGCCAATGAAGAAAAACTGGTTCCGAGAGAATGGATGAATAAAGAAGCAAATTATGTGACAAAAGATTTTATCGACTACATAAAACCATTAATTCAGGGTGACTATCAGCCGATTATGGTAAATGGTCTTCCAAGACATTTGGTATTAAAGATGAAAAAGAAATAACAATACAGAGAGTAAAAGCTTTGGAGAAGGTTTTTATAGAGGGACAGTCCGAATTGGGGAATTCGGGCTGTTCTGTTTTTCTAAGGGGTTGTGGTTTGTTCTGTAATATAGTATCATTATTTATATTTCAAACGAAAAGGAGAACGAACATGAAACAAACAGCACTTGTAATTATGGCGGCAGGAATTGGCAGCCGTTTTGGAAAAGGAATTAAACAGTTGGCAAAGGTAGGACCAAGCGGAGAAATTATTATGGATTATTCCATACATGATGCGCTGGATGCAGGCTTTAACAAGGTTGTTTTCATTATTCGCAAGGATATTGAAGAAGAGTTTAAGCAGGTTATCGGAAACAGAATTGAGAAAATTACACAGGTAGAATATGTATATCAGGATATTCAGGACTTACCGGAAGGATTTACCTGCCCAAAAGAACGTACAAAACCTTGGGGAACGGGACATGCTGTTTTAGCAGCTAAAAAGGTAATTAACGAGCCTTTTGTGGTAATCAATGCAGATGATTATTACGGAAAAGAAGCTTTCGTCAAAATTCATGAATATCTTGTAGAAGACAGAGAAAAAACAGATAAGATGGATATCTGTATGGCAGGCTTTATTCTGGAAAATACATTAAGCGACAATGGCGGTGTTACAAGAGGAATTTGCGCACTGGATGAACAGAAGAACCTGATTGGTATTACAGAAACTTATAATATTCAGAAAACAGAAAACGGACCGGCTGCCGTAGAGGAAGAAACAGGAGAAAAGACAGCTCTTGATGAGAAAACCTTAGTTTCCATGAATATGTGGGGACTGACACCGGAATTTCTGGAGGTTCTGGAAAGCGGTTTCAGAAAATTCCTTTCAGAAACAAAGCCAGAGGAACTGAAAAAAGAATATTTACTTCCGACAGTAGTAGACAATATGATTAAAGAAGGAACCGCACAGGTTGCCGTATTAAAGACACATGACACCTGGTTTGGCGTAACTTATCAGGAAGATAAGGAAAAAGTTATGGAGTCATTTAAAGAATTAGTGAGAAAAGGTATTTATAAAGAACAGCTCTTTTCATAAAATGCGTGACAAAATTCTTATTTTGTGGTATTTTAGTATATGACAAAAATACAAAAAATAAGAATGATTGTGCAAAGGAGCGATTATGGGTAAATATTTTGGGACAGATGGGTTTCGAGGAGAAGCAAATGTAAACTTAACAGTAGAGCATGCTTTTAAAGTAGGACGCTTTTTAGGTTGGTACTTTGGAAAAGAGCATAAGGCACAGATTGTTATTGGAAAAGATACCAGAAGAAGCAGCTACATGTTTGAATATTCCTTAGTAGCAGGTCTTACAGCATCCGGTGCAGATGTGTATCTTCTTCATGTAACAACAACACCAAGCGTGTCTTACGTGGTGCGTACAGAGAATTTTGACTGCGGTATTATGATTTCCGCCAGCCATAATCCTTTCTATGACAACGGAATTAAAATTATGAACGGCAACGGACAGAAGATGGAAGCTGCCGTAGAAGAGCAAATTGAGAAATATATTGACGGCGAGCTGGAAGAGCTGCCTTTGGCAAAGAGAGAGGATATCGGAAGAACAATAGATTTCTCAGCAGGAAGAAACCGCTATATCGGATATCTGATTTCTATTCCTACCCGTGCATTTAAAAATGTAAGAGTGGGACTGGACTGCTCAAACGGAAGTGCATCTGCCATTGCGAAAAGTGTTTTTGATGCACTGGGTGCGAAAACTTATGTTATTCATAATGAGCCGGATGGTACGAATATTAATACCAACTGTGGTTCTACCCATATTGAAGAATTAAAGAAATTTGTAAAAGAAAAGCAGCTGGATGTAGGTTTTGCCTATGACGGTGATGCAGACCGTTGTATTGCAGTTGATGACAAAGGAGAGGAAGTCAACGGCGATTTAATCATGTATGTTTGCGGAAAATACATGAAAGAATGTGGAAAATTAAATAACAATACCATTGTTACAACAGTAATGTCGAATTTAGGACTTTATAAGGCATGTGACAGAGAAGGAATTTCCTACGAAAAAACAGCAGTGGGAGATAAATATGTATGTGAAAATATGATGGCAAACGGACATTCCATTGGAGGAGAGCAGTCAGGACATATTATTTTCTCTAAGCATGCCACAACAGGTGACGGAATTTTGACTTCATTGAAGCTGATGGAAGTAATTATTGAGAAAAAACTTCCGTTAAGCGCATTGACAAGAGAAGTGAAAATTTATCCCCAGGTCCTTAAAAATGTGAGAGTACATGATAAAAAGACGGCAAGAGAAAATCAGAAGGTGACAGAGGCTGTTCACAAGGCAGAAACAGAATTAGGTGAAGACGGAAGAATTCTGGTAAGAGAAAGCGGAACAGAGCCTTTAATCCGTGTTATGGTAGAAGCGCCCACAGATGAGGTATGCGAAAAGTATGCACAGCAGGTGGTGGATGCCATGAAAGAAGAAAATCTGATTGCCGAATAAGGAAATGAGGTTAAAAGGGTGAAGAAACGAGTCGTACTGACGGTTCTTTTGAGTATGTGTCTGTTAGGCGGATGCAAAGGAAAAGAACTTACAGATTATGAAAAAGGTATGGAAAATCTGGAAAAGCAGAATTATAAAGAAGCTCTGGAAAATTTTCGGGAAGCAGTAAGCGACGGAGAGGATGCCGCAAAAGCATGGAGAGGTATAGGAATTTCATGGAGCGGACAGGGAGCTTTTGATAAAGCGGAAGAAGCTTTTTTAACAGCTTTGGATTTTACAGAAAAAGCTGAAAAGAACCTCAGAACAGACTTGAGTCTTTACCTTGCAGATGCACAGTATCATCAAAAAGAATATCAGGCGTGCATTAAAACCTGCGATGAAATTTTAGATGAAAAAAAAGAAAAAAACGGGTATTTTCTTCGAGGAAGTGCATATCTTCATTTAGACGAGTATAAAAAAGCAGAAAAAGATTTCTCAAAAGTGATTTCCGGTTCTAAGGAATATGAGGACTATCTGGATATTTATCGAATTTATCAGGAATGTGACTTAAATGCAGACGGAGCGGAATATCTGGAGCTGGCTCTGGAGATGAAAGCCAAATCACCCGAGGATTTTTATAACAGAGGCAGAGTCTATTATTATCTGTCAGAATTTGAAAAGGCAGAAAAAGAGCTGAAAACAGCATGGGAAAAAGAATATGCTCCTGCTGCCGTTTATCTGGGAAAAGTGTATGTGGAAGCAAACGAGCCGGAAAAAGCCAAAGATATGTATCAAAAGTGCTTAAAGCAGGATGAATTAAAAGCAGAGGCATATAATGGGCTGGCGTATTGTTCGATGGAGCAGGAAGACTACGAAAAGGCTTTGGAATATATTCAAAAGGGATTGGAAGTAAAAGACAGAGAAGTCAATCAGGCATTACTTTTTAATGAAATTGTTGTATATGAAAGAAGCAGAGACTTTGCTTCGGCAAAAGAGAAAATGCAACAGTATTTAGCCCAGTATCCGGCAGATGCTGCTGCTGTAAAGGAGAATTATTTTTTGCAGACCAGATAGTGAAGGGACACATGAAAATGTGTGGAAGGAATGGTGACAAATATGAGGTTAAAAAGAGTAATGTTAATTGCCGCAGTAATGGTAATGGCGGGGGCTTTTACAGGCTGTGGTAAAAAAGAAGAAAAACCGGAGCAGCCGAAAATTGAAAAAGAGAAAGAACCGGAAGCAGAAAAAACAGTAGGTGAAGTCGTAGAAGAACCGGAAATTCCGGCAAACCAAAATCTGCTTACGGGGTTAGGTGATTTGTCAGAGGGGGCAATCGGAAAACGTCCTGTGGCGGTTATGGTAAATAATGTGGAAAAAGCCATGCCCCAATATGGAATTGGGCAGGCAGATATTATTTTTGAAATTCCGGTAGAAGGGGACGTAACCAGATTTATGGCGCTCTACGGAGACTATACAAAGGTTCCGAAAATCTGTCCAATCCGAAGCTGCCGTTATTATTTTCCGGCGATTTCACAAGGATTTGATGCCTTTTACGTGAATTGGGGAATTGATGAAACGGTTTCGGATTATCTGAATTCTTTAAATATGGATCAGATTGAAGGAATTACCAACACAGGAGGGCTTTTCGGCAGAGACCAGGATAAGAGAAATCAGGGCTATGCGCTGGAGCATACAGGATATTTTGACGGTACGCAGCTGCCTTCTTATATTGAGTCAAAAGGGCTGCGCACAGACCTGAAAGAGGATAAAAAAGGACCTGCATTTTCTTTTAACGGCATGGAAGAACAAATAAAACCTGCTTCTTCGGACTGTACTTCTGTTCAAATTGATTTTGGCTCACAAAGTGCAGCATTTACCTATGATGCAGAAAAAATGCAGTATTTAAAACAGATAAACGGAAATCCACAGATGGATGCAGTAACAGGGGAACAGCTGGGATTTACCAATGTATTTGTTTTGGAAACAGAAATTTCTGTAAAAGATGATGTCGGACATAAGAATTTAGACTGGGATGGCGGTGCAGACACTAAGGGATATTATATTTCAAACGGCGGTATGCAGCCTATAACATGGTCAAAAGAAGAAGGAAAGGAAGACTCATACCTGACCTTCTATGATGAGTCGGGAAATGTGCTGAATATCAATAGAGGAAAGAGCTATATTGCCTTAAATTATAAAGACAAGGCAACTTTTCAGTAAAGAAATAGAGAGACAGGAGAAAGACATTTTTCAGGAATAGTCAGTCTTCTGTCTTTTCTATTTTTTAGAAAAATTTTTTTAAATACTATGAAATTGCCAAAAGAAGTGTTAAAATGGGTATTATTTAAGAGGAGGGAATGACATTGAGCGAATATAAAATAACTTGTTGTTCTACTGCCGATATGTCGGCAGCGTATTTTGAAGAAAAAAATCTGCCCTTTGTCTGCTTTCATTTTCGGATGGATGGGGTAGAGTATCCGGATGATTTAGGAAAATCTATGGCATTTGACGAGTTTTATAAAAGGATATCTGCGGGTTCTGAACCGACTACCGCACAGGTAAATACGCAGCAGTATATGGAGCTTTTTGAGCCTGTCTTGAAAGAAGGAAAAGACCTTCTGCATCTGACTTTATCCAGTGGAATTTCAGGAAGTATTAACTCTGCCAATATGGCGAAAATCCAGTTGGAGGAAAAATATCCGGAGAGAAAAATTTTTATTGTAGACTCTTTATCGGCATCTTCAGGGTATGGAATGTTGGTGGATGCTGCACTGGAAAATCAGGAAAAAGGATTTTCCATAGAGGAGAATGTAAAGTGGATTGAAGAAAACCGAAATCGCCTGCATCATTGGTTTTTCTCCACAGATTTAACCAGCTTTATCAGAGGCGGCAGAATATCAAAGGTGTCCGGTTTTGTAGGTCAGGCGCTGAACATTTGTCCGCTTATGAATGTAAACACAGAAGGGAAATTAATTCCGAGAAATAAATACAGAGGGAAAAAGCAGGTCATTCGTGAAATGGTGAAGCGAATGGAAGAGCATGCACAAGATCAGACACAGTATAGCGGAAAGTGTATGATGTCTTGTTCTGCGTGTGAAGAGGATGCCAGAAAAGTGGCTGATTTGGTAGAAGAGAAATTTCCAAAGCTCAACGGAAAAGTACAGATTAACAGCATTGGAACGGTGATAGGTTCTCATACCGGACCGGGAACGGTAGCGCTGTTTTTCTGGGGAGATGAGAGAACTGAGTAAAATCTATGTAAAATTTTTCTAACGTTTGTGAAAAATACTTGCACCATAAGAGAAACAATGATATATTGAACCTCGATAGTGTTTGAAATTTGACAAAGAGAAAAAGGAGAATTTTATGTTAGAGAAGTACCTGATTGTGTTTTTTGTATCCATGGTACCGTTAATTGAATTAAGAGGTGCAATTCCCATTGCGGAAGGGTTACAGCTGCCGTTTGTTCAGTACTATATTGTTGCAATTTTAGGAAATATGCTTCCGGTACCGATTATTTATTTCTTTGCAAGAAAAGTTCTTGTATGGGGAAGTACAAAACCGGTAATCGGTAAATTCTTTTCCTGGTGTCTTGATAAGGGCGAGCGTGGTGGAAAGAAATTACAGGAAAAAGCAGGAAAAGGTTTGTTTGTTGCATTGCTTTTATTTGTAGGAATTCCGCTTCCGGGAACAGGGGCATGGACAGGAACTCTGGCGGCCAGTATTTTAGATATGGATTTTAAATCCAGCGTAATCGCAGTTATGCTGGGAGTTTTGTTGGCAGGTATAATTATGGCTGCTGTAAGTATGGGCGCATTTGGTGCATTAGGAGCACTTTTTTAAAGCCTATTTAAGGTAAATAGAACAAATAACAGACAAAAGAAAAGGCATCATTCTTAATTGGTTTTGAGAATGATGCCTTTTTAACATATTTCGTTGTCCATTGGAAAATACCTCACATTAAAAATTGAATAATGAAAAATTTCTTTTTGGGGGTTAAGTTTTAAAAGCTTCTGGTGGTCCGTACCTCTCTTTCAATAAATTATAAGGTTTGGTTTAAGTTTTTGGTGGTATCAGTCCTTTCTGATTTCTTTTTTTCTTTCGATTTATTTTATGGTTAAACTATACCATACAAATATTAAAAAGTCAACAAAAAAACTAAAAATAAATAAAAAAATTTAAAAAAACAGTATTAAAATGATATATTTTATAAAATATCAGAAAATTTAAGAAAAATCAAAAAGTGGAAAAAAAGAAAAAATAATGATACAATAACATTTAAAAGAAAACAAAAGAAAGGTCGCAGAATATGGAAGTAAGACAGGCATTATTGGAAGAAATTTCTGAAATTATGAAAATATATGAAGCAGCAAGGTGTTTTATGGCAGAACACGGAAACCCAACACAGTGGGTAAACGGATATCCTTCGGAAGAACTGGTGACAGAAGATTGTAAAAACGGAGAATTGTATGTATGTGTTTCTGACGAACAGATTGCAGGTGTTTTTATGTTTACCAAAAAGCCGGATATTACATACAGAGAAATCTTTCAGGGAAAATGGTTAAATGAAAAGCCTTACGGAACCATGCACCGAATGGCTTCTTCAGGCATTCAAAAGGGAGTGTCCTCTTTTTGTTTAGACTGGTGTTTCAAGCAGTGTGGGAATGTAAGAGGAGATACGCATAATGATAATTATGTGATGCAGAAGGTATTTGAAAAGAATGGCTTTAAACGATGCGGAATTATTTATGTAGAAGACGGAACGCCTAGAATTGCATATCAAAGGGAGAATTAGAAAATGGAATTATTAGAAAGAAATGCACCATGCTGGTGCGGAAGCGGAAAAAAATATAAGAAATGTCATTATAATTTTGACGAGAAATTAAAATTTTATGAAAGCAAAGGTGTTTTAATTCCATCTCATGATATTATCAAAACACCAGAACAGATTGCAGGAATTAAAGAAAGTGCAAAAGTAAATATTGAAATTTTAGACTATGTGTCAGAGCATATAAGAGAAGGTGTTACCACACAGGAAATCGATAATTGGGTAGCGGATATTACGGCAAAAGCAGGAGCGGTGGCAGCGCCTCTTAACTATGATGGATTTCCAAAGAGCGTGTGTACATCTATCAACGAACAGGTATGCCACGGAATTCCCTCAGAGGATATTGTGCTGAAAGACGGAGATATTATCAATGTAGATGTATCTACAATTTTAAACGGATATTATTCTGACTCATCCCGTATGTTTTGCATCGGAAATGTTAGCGAGGAAAAGAAGAAGCTGGTGGAAGTCACACGTCAGTGCGTGGAGAAGGGGTTGGAACAGGTAAAACCATGGGGATATTTGGGAGATATGAGTCAGGCGGTCTATGAGCACGCCCATGCCAACGGATATTCTGTGGTAAGAGAGATTGGCGGACATGGAATTGGACTGGAATTTCATGAAGACCCGTGGGTAGGATATATTGGAAAAGCAGGTACGGGGATGCTGTTAGTTCCGGGTATGATGTTTACTATTGAACCAATGATTAACATGGGAAGTCATGAGATATTTGTAGATGATACAGACGGATGGACAATTTATACAGAAGACGGTAAACCATCTGCCCAGTGGGAAATTATGGTGCTGGTGACAGAACAGGGATACGAAGTTATTTGTTATTAAAAGAAAAAGGGTTGACATTCTATTTTTTTAATGGTATGTTGTAATTGCTTATATGACTGACGGAAGTGGAAATGACCACAGGGAGTATAAGCCAAGGAAGCCGACCGTCTGGGCATATATGCTCGGGCAGTGGGCTTTTTTGTGTATCAGAAAATCCTATTCTGGTTTACCGAGTATATCGTTCATTGAAAAAAAGGAGAAAAATTCATGGAAATGTTATCATTAACAAAAGAATTGAAAGAAAACGCATATCCTGGCAGAGGAATTGTTCTGGGAAAATCAGAGGACGGAAAAAAAGCAGTAGCTGCTTACTTTATCATGGGAAGAAGTGAAAACAGCAGAAATCGTGTATTTGTAGAAGATGGCGAAGGAATTCGTACACAGGCATTTGACCCTTCTAAGCTGGTTGATCCAAGTCTGATTATTTACGCTCCTGTACGTGTTTTAGGAAACAAAACCATTGTGACAAACGGAGACCAAACAGATACGATTTACGAAGGTATGGATAAACAGCTTACTTTTGAGCAGTCTTTAAGAAGTCGTGAATTTGAACCGGACGGACCGAACTATACACCTAGAATTTCAGGAATTATGCACGTTGAAAACGGAAAATATAATTATGCAATGTCTATTTTAAAAAGCAATAACGGAAATCCACAGGCATGTAACCGTTATACATTTGCCTATGAAAATCCGGTAGCAGGAGAAGGTCATTTTATTCATACTTATATGCACGACGGAAATCCCCTTCCAAGCTTTGAAGGAGAACCAAAGCTGGTAAGTATTCAAAACGACATTGATGAATTTAAAGACAGCCTGTGGGAAAGTCTGAATGAAGAAAATAAAGTCTCTTTATTTGTTCGTTTTATTGATATTGAAACAGGTAAATATGAAACAAGAATTGTGAATAAAAATAAATAAGAAGTAAGAAGGGAGAAAATCATGAAAGAATTAGCTTTAAAATACGGTTGTAATCCAAACCAGAAACCATCCAGAATTTATATGGCAAATGACAGTGAGCTTCCTATTCAGGTATTATCCGGAAAACCAGGATATATCAATTTTTTAGATGCGTTTAACGGCTGGCAGTTAGTAAGAGATTTGAAAAAAGCAACAGGTCTTCCGGCTGCAACATCCTTCAAGCATGTATCTCCGGCAGGTGCAGCAGTCGGTCTTCCTCTTACAGAAACTCTGGCAAAAATTTACTGGGTAAATGATATGGATTGGAAGAATTTTTCACCAATCGCCTGCGCTTATGCAAGAGCAAGAGGCGCTGACCGTATGTCTTCCTTCGGTGATTTTATTGCATTGTCTGATGTATGTGATAAAGACACAGCATTATTGATTAAAAGAGAAGTATCTGACGGTGTTATTGCACCGGGTTATACAGAGGAAGCTCTGGAAATTCTGGGACAGAAGAAAAAAGGAAATTACAATGTGATTGCTATTGATGAAAACTATGTACCGGCTCAGTTAGAGCATAAAGAAGTGTTTGGTATTACTTTTGAGCAGGGACGTCAGGAGCTTTGCATTGATGACGCATTAATTTCTAATGTAGTTACAGAAAATAAAGAGCTGACAGAAGAAGCAAAAAGAGACTTAAAAATTTCCCTGATTATTTTGAAATATACACAGTCTAACTCTGTATGCTTTGTAAAAGACGGACAGGCAATCGGTGTGGGAGCAGGACAGCAGTCCCGTGTACACTGTACACGTCTGGCAGGTCAGAAGGCAGACAACTGGTGGTTAAGACAGTGCCCGAAGGTTTTAAATTTGCCATTTAAAGAAAGCATCAGCCGTGCAGAAAGAGATAATGCCATTGACGTATATATCGGTGAAGAATATATGGATGTTCTGGCAGACGGCGCATGGGAAAATACTTTTACAGAAAAACCGGAAGTGTTTACAAGAGAGGAAAAGAGAGAATGGCTGGATAAAATGCAGGATGTTATTCTTGGTTCTGACGCATTCTTCCCATTTTCTGATAATATTGAAAGAGCACATAAAAGCGGTGTGGCATATATCGCACAGCCGGGCGGCTCTGTACGTGATGATGCAGTAATTGAAACATGTAATAAATATAATATGGTGATGGCGTTTACAGGTATTCGCCTGTTCCACCACTAAGAGGAAAAGAGGCACCTTCGGGTGTCTTTTTCTTTTGGGGAAGTTGATATGCACGGCATAAAAACCATTGACAAAGACCAAGTTTTTGATATACTTTGAGAGTAAATAATGTGTCAAAGAACAGATAGGAGAGTGAAATATGAGTATTAAAATTGGTATTTTGGGATATGGTAACTTAGGTCGCGGTGTGGAGTGTGCTGTGAAGCATAACCCTGATATGGAGCTGACAGCAGTATTTACACGCCGTAATCCTGCAGATGTTCAGATTTTGACAGAGACAGCAAAGGTTTATCATGTAGATGAAGCCGTAAAAATGAAGGATGAAATCGATGTTTTAATTCTCTGCGGCGGAAGCGCCACAGATTTACCGGTTCAGACTCCTGAATTTGCACAGTATTTTAATGTGGTAGACAGCTTTGATACTCATGCAAGAATTCCGGAGCATTTTCAGGCAGTAGACGAAGCTGCTAAGAAGGGAAATAAGGTTGCGATGATTTCCGTAGGCTGGGATCCGGGTATGTTTTCTTTAAACAGATTATATGCAAATGCAATTTTACCGGGAGGAAAAGATTATACTTTCTGGGGAAAGGGTGTCAGTCAGGGACATTCTGATGCAGTTCGAAGAATAGATGGGGTACTGGATGCAAGACAGTACACAATTCCTGTAAAAGAAGCTTTAGACGCTGTAAGAGAAGGAAAAAATCCAGAGCTTTCCACACGTCAGAAGCATACAAGAGAGGTATTTGTAGTTGCTGATGAAAATGCAGATAAAGCAAAAATTGAGCAGGAAATTAAGACAATGCCAAATTATTTTGACGAATATGATACAACAGTACATTTCATTACAGAAGAAGAAATGAAAGCAGAGCACACAGGACTTCCTCACGGAGGATTTGTAATCCGCAGCGGAAATACAGGATGGGAAGACGAACATAAGCATGTGATAGAATACAGCCTGAAGCTGGACTCCAATCCTGAATTTACATCATCTGTTATTACAGCTTATGCAAGAGCTGCTTATCGCATGAGTCAGGAAGGTCAGAGCGGCTGCAAAACCGTATTTGATGTAGCGCCTGCTTATTTAAGCCTTCAGACACCGGAAGAACTCCGTGCAAAAATGCTGTAAGGTGCAGGGAAAGTGAGAGAAAAAGTGAGTGCTAAGGTAGATGCAAAAAAAGAGACGAAAAGAATTTTGTTCGGTCTTATCGGTGCGGTGATTATGGCTGTGAATATTAAGACCTTTGTGCGGGCAGGGGGCTTGTATCCGGGAGGATTTAACGGTGTCACACTGTTATTTCAGACCATTTGCGACAGATTTTTCGATATTACAGTACCGTTTTCTCCTATCAGCTTAGCGTTAAATGCCATTCCGGCAATTATCAGCTTTAAGGCAATAGGCAAGAAGTTTACAGTTGTTACAAGCTGTATGATTGTTGCTACCAGTATTTTGACGGATATTGTTCCGGCGGTGCCGATTACAGAGGATATTTTGCTGATTAGTATATTTGGTGGCTTGATTAACGGAGCGGCAATCAGTATTTCACTGATTGGAGGAACTTCCACAGGCGGAACAGATTTTATTGCCATTTACTTTGCGGAAAAGAAAAATAAAGATGTGTGGAATTATATTTTATTGGGAAATGCAGTGGTGCTGATTATTGCAGGCTTTCTTTTTGGATGGGATAAAGCCCTTTACTCCATTATTTTCCAGTATACTTCGACACAGATGATACATTTACTGTATCAAAATTATAAAAAGGTTACGTTATTCGTAGTTACAGAAAACGCCGAGGCTGTTTATCAGGCTATTTCAGAGGTTACAAATCACAGTGCAACTGAATTTTCAGCAACGGGAATGTATTCCAATGAGAAACGAAAAATGATTTATTCTGTTGTGTCCACAGTAGAAGCGAAGATGCTTACCAGAAAAGTTATGGAGGCAGATGCCCATGCTTTTGTAAATATTGTGAAAACAGATACTTTACTGGGACGTTTCTATCAGGAAAATAATTACTAACGTAAAAAGGGAGCTATCGTATTAGACGCATATTTCTAAATGCTGTTTAATACAATAGCTCCTGTTTCGTTATAAAATTTTATTTTTTACCGCTGAAGCAGTAAGTACATACTTTACACGGCTCGATAGGAATGGAAGATAATAAATCGTCTAAACGATGGAAATGCAGAGTGGTAAAGTTCAACTGTTTTCCGATTTCTTCCAGCATTTCTTTGTAGTTTTGAGAGTCAGGATTAGCATAAGACTCTAAAACCTCACGGCTTACGTTTTCTCCTTCTCTTGCAGCGATAATTCTTCTCGTAATTAAATCCATTTCAGATTTAGAACGGGAGAAGTTCAAATAAGGGCATCCGAACATTAAAGGCGGACATGCCGGACGGATATGTACTTCTTTTGCACCGCTGCTATATAAAAATTCTGTTGTTTCACGAAGCTGTGTTCCTCGAACAATAGAGTCGTCGATTAACAAAAGCTTTTGATTTTTAATCAATGCCTCAACAGGAATTAATTTCATTTTGGCAATGAGATTACGCTGTTCCTGACGGGAAGGCATAAAGGAGCGAGGCCATGTTGGAGTATATTTAATAAATGGGCGGGCAAATGGAATGCCGGACTCGTTTGCATAACCGATAGCATGAGCAATACCGGAGTCCGGTACGCCGGCTACTAAATCAGGTTTTACATCATCTCGCTGCGCATCACGTTGTGCCAGCTTCTTACCGCATTCGTAGCGCATATTTTCTACATTGATGCCTTCGTAGGTAGAGGTAGGATATCCATAATATACCCACAGGAAAGAACAAATTTTCATTTCGTTCAAAGGCTCTGATACGGTTTCGCAGCTTTCCGGAGTCAGATAAACAATTTCTCCCGGACCTAATTCTTTTAAAGTTTCATAACCCAGATTAAGGTAAGCAAAGCTTTCAAAAGAAACACAATGTGCGCCGTCTTTATGTCCTACAATAAGAGGTGTTCTTCCCATGCGGTCACGGGCAGCATAAATGCCTTCCGGTGTTAAAATGAGAAGCGTCATAGAACCTTCAATTAATTCCTGCGCATAACGAATACCGTCTACGATGGTTTCCTGCTGGTTGATTAAAGATGCGACGATTTCAGTAGGGTTGATACATCCGCCGCTCATTTCTAAGAAATGTGTACAGCCGTTTTTGTAAGAAATATCAACAAGCTCCTCTGTGTTGTTGATTTTACCTACTGTTGTAATTGCAAAGCTGCCTAAATGGGATTGTACCAAAAGCGGCTGAGGCTCGTTGTCTGAAATACAGCCGATACCACAGGTTCCTTCCAGTTCATCTAAATCACCGTCAAATTTTGTACGGAACGGTGTGTTTTCGATGTTATGGATTGAGCGGCTGAAGCCGTTTTCTCCATGGACTGCAAGTCCTCCACGTTTGGTACCTAAATGAGAATGATAGTCTGTTCCGAAAAATAAGTCCAGGGTACAACTGGACTTAGATGTTACTCCAAATATTCCACCCATTGCTGTTCTCCTTTTCTTGGAATTACCAATTTAGTTTTCTCCTTATTATATACTCCAAATTTGCTTTTCGTAAAGAGATTTTGGGAAAGTTTTTCACTTCGCAAAGGAGAAAAAATAGTGTATAATGAAAAAGTAAATGTGCAAATAGACAAGAAAAGGAGAAGAAAATGAAATTTATTTCATGGAATGTAAATGGTCTGCGGGCGTGTGTGAAAAAGGGATTTACAGAATTTTTTGAACAGACAGATGCAGACTTTTTCTGTATACAGGAAACAAAGCTTCAGGAGGGGCAGATTGATTTTGAACCGGAAGGATATTTCTGTTATTGGAATTATGCTGTGAAAAAAGGGTATTCCGGTACAGCAATTTTTGCAAAGAAGGAGCCGTTAAGCGTACAGTACGGCATTGGTATAGAAGAACATGATCAGGAAGGTCGTGTGATTACCTTAGAATATGAAAATTTTTATATGGTTACCGTCTATACGCCGAACTCCCAAAGCGAGCTGGCGAGATTGTCTTATCGTATGCAATGGGAGGATGATTTCAGAGCGTATTTGCAGCAGTTAGACGAGAAAAAACCTGTGATTATGTGTGGTGATTTAAATGTGGCACATCAGGAAATCGATTTGAAAAATCCGAAGACGAACCGTCATAATGCCGGCTTTACCGATGAAGAAAGAGAAAAATTCACTACGTTTTTGGACGCAGGCTTTACCGATACTTTCCGTTATTTTTATCCGGATAAAACAGAGATTTACTCTTGGTGGTCTTACCGATTTAAAGCCAGAGAAAAAAATGCAGGGTGGAGAATTGATTATTTTTGTACTTCAAAAAGACTGGATGAAAAGTTACTTTCTGCTTCCATTCATACAGATATTTTCGGCTCAGACCATTGTCCGGTAGAAGTTCAGATTGAGTTATAAACAGAGAAAATGGGGGCAAAAATATGTCAGATTGCGAAAAGGTGATTTTTCATATTGATGTAAACAGCGCTTTTTTATCGTGGGAGGCAGTTTACCGTTTAGAACAGGGCGGAACGGTAGATTTAAGAGAAATTCCCTGTGCGGTAGGCGGAGATAAAACAAAGAGAAGGGGCATTATTTTAGCAAAATCTCTGTCTGCAAAGGCATGCGGTGTAAAGACAGGAGAACCCTTGACAGAAGCGTTAAAGAAGTGTCCGTCTTTGATTGTTGTGCCGGCTCATCATAGCATGTATCGCCGGTATTCCCAAAAATTTCTCAATATTTTAAGGGAATACAGCCCTTCGGTGGAGCGGTACAGCATAGACGAGGCTTTTATGGATATGACGGGAATGGAAAAGCTCATAGGAAATCCTGTGGCTTTTGCCCATAAGTTAAAAAACAGAATTAGCAAAGAGCTGGGGTTTACAGTAAATATTGGAATTTCCGGCAACAAATATCTGGCAAAAATGGCATCAGATTTTGAAAAGCCGGATAAGGTACATACCTTATTTCAAACAGAAATCAAAACAAAAATGTGGCCGCTGCCTGTATCTGACCTGCTGTTTGTGGGAAAGGCAACAGCACAGGTGTTAAAAAAGCTGGGGATTTATACTATTGGAGACCTTGCCAATACAGATGTGGAAATTTTAAAATGTCATTTAAAAAAGCAGGGGGAGAGCATCTGGAATTTTGCCAACGGAAGGGATACTTCGCTGGTAGAAAGTGAAAGTCAGGGAAACAAAGGATATGGGAACAGTACCACCATTGCTTTTGACGTGACAGACGAAGGAACAGCCAAAATGGTGCTTCTTTCTCTGTGTGAAACAGTGGCAGCAAGACTTCGAAAAGATGATGTAAAGGCAGAGGTAGTGTCTGTTTCTGTTCGGGATTTTGAGATGAAAACAGTTTCTCACCAGAGGGTTATGGCAGCGCCTACCAACATCACAGGTGAAATTTATGATACGGTCTGTGTGCTCTTTGATGAGCTGTGGGACGGTATGCCTATTCGTCATTTAGGCGTGCATACCAGCCGTGTTTCTAAGGAAGAACGGGGACGTCAGATGTCCTTGTTTGATTTGAATACCAACTATGAAAAGATGGAAAAAATGGATATGGCAGTGGATAAAATCAGGAAAAAATTCGGAAATAATGCCATTATGCGAGCCTCTTTTCTGGATAATAAAAAGGTAGAAAATATGACAGGCGGCCATCCTGACGGAAGACAGGTGGATTTAAAAACATTGAAAGAGAAGAAAAATGAGTGAGATAATCGAAGAGTTTTTTAACGGATATTGTAAAAATTATGATATGGCAAGAACTGCCATAGGAGAATTTACAGAGGAAAACGGAGTTTTAAATCTGGAGCAAATTGACTGTGATTATGGAAAATGTCCATACGGTGAAGACTGCGAAATGATGCACAAGGTCTTTGCATTTATAAAAGAAAGGGAAGGTAAAAAGAAGTGTTAAATATCAGAGATATTCAGGAAAGTGACAGAGCGGAATTTTTTCAGATGGCTAAGGAATTTTATGGAGGTCCTGCATGTGACCACGATATTCCCCAAGAACATTTTGAGGCGACTTTGCAGGAATGTTTAAGAAGTAAAGAATATTCCCGTACATTGATGCTGGAAGATGAAACAGGCATAGTGGGATATTTCCTGATTGCAATTACATGGAGTAACGAAGCCGGAGGAATTACCATCTGGCTGGATGAATTGTTCTTTAAGAGCAGCTCCAGAGGAAAAGGCTATGGCACACAGGTATTTGACTGGGTGGAAAAAGAATATCCACAGGCAAAGCGTTTTCGTCTGGAGGCAACTTACAGTAATGAAAGAGCAATTTCTCTTTATAACCGTTTGGGGTATGAAGAACTGCACTATTATCAGATGATTAAAGACCGTTAAAGATTACTTCCGCTGTTTGCAGCAAGCATGCGTTTTACATCGGGTACTGCACAAAGAACAGGGTAGAGCAGCTGAGAAATGAGAAGTCCGCTTATTCCCTGAATAAGATTGGCAGGAATACTGGCAGCTGCGCCTTGTCCGTACAGGAAAAACTCAAAGAGGAAATATCCTCCGGCTACCAGTACAATGTCTGCAATTCCTCCAAGAGCTAATGGCAGATAGTGCTTTTTAGAAGAAGCAGCAAGCTTTTGGAAGGCAAGAGCAGAGAAAAAAGCTACCAGTCCTTTGATGAGAAAAGTAATGGGAACATAGGTCAGATATCCGCCTAATAAGTCGGCAAGACAAGAGCCAATTCCGGCGATGAGAAAGCCCCATACAGGTCCGAAAAGCGCTCCGGACAGAATAACAAGAGCGTCTCCGGGGTGGATATAACCGCCTGTTCCCGGAGTGGGAATGCGAATAGACATGGTAGCTACACAGGTCAGCGCCATAAAAAGGGCAGACAGAACTAATTTTTTTGTTTGAAATTTCATAAAATCAGACTCCTTTATCTAAATTTGATGTAATTACTATAATACAAAACTGGCTATGTATAAATAGCCAGTTTTATAAAAAATAAGCAGTCCAGTTTAGCCTGTTTTATTCGCGGAAAGTTAAAGACGTGTCAGTCATGGAGTCAATAATTGCCAGAGATTCTACACGGATACCTTTTTCACGAAGCATATCTCCGCCTCGTTGGAATCCTTTTTCAATTACAATTCCTGTACCTTCTAAAGTTGCCCCTGAAGTATGTACAATATCAATCAGTCCGTTTAATGCGCATCCGTTTGCAAGAAAATCGTCAATAATCAGGACATGGTCTTCAGGACTTAAAAATTTCTTTGCCAGAATAACATCATAAACTTTTTTATGTGTGAAGGACTCGATTTTTGTAGTATACATTTCTCCGTCAAGGTTTACACTTTTTGCTTTTTTGGCAAAAACAACCGGTACATTAAAATATTGTGCCGCAATACATGCAATTCCAATACCGGATGCCTCGATAGTCAGAATTTTTGTAATCGGTGCATCTGCATAAATCCTTTTAAATTCTTTTCCGATTTCGTTAATCAGCGGAATATCCATCTGATGATTTAAAAAACTGTCTACTTTCAGTACATTTCCCGGTTTTACTGTACCGTCTTTTAAAATTCGTTCTTTTAAAAGCTCCATTTGTATTCCTCCTGTGTATTGTCATTTAAACAATCATACGATATATTTATTAGAAAGGCAATTTATTTTTTTGTTTTTTAACAAATCTAAAGAGAAGAGGAGCAGAAATTATGAAGGAATACGAAATTATAAGAGAAATTATTAACCTGTGTCCGGGCAACCATACAAGAGATACTTTCATTGAGGAGGCAGAGCTTCCCGATGATGCGGATTTAGAAGCTTATGTGAGAGACAAATTTAAAAACGAAGCAGAGCTTAAAATTGAGCGTATTGACAGGGAAGATGGCAGTGTAGTATTTGATGTAATGACAGCAGCGATACATCAAAGATATACTTTCTCAGAATTTTAACAGGGATTTTACATTGCTTTTTTTAACAGGTTTGTTATAATGAAAGGAGTGCGAGAAAGGAGAAAACTATGGATAGCAATCATGAACATACCCATGTAATGGAAGACGGAACTGTTGTTACACATAACCATGGACATTCTCATGGACACACCCATAGCCATGCGCATACGAAAGCAGTTCTAAACCGACTTTCCCGCGCAATCGGCCATTTAGAGTCTATTCGCCGTATGGTGGAAGAGGGCAGAGATTGCAGTGAAGTTCTGATACAGCTTTCAGCAGTGAAATCAGCCATTAATAATACAGGGAAGGTTATTCTGCAAGATCATATTGAGCATTGTATTGTAGATGCAATCGAAAGTGGAGATCACGAGGCTTTAGATGAGTTAAATAAGGCTATTGACCGTTTTATGAAATAAAGGAAGAAAGGAAAAGAGCAATGAACGAAGAAAAGAAACAGTGTGACAGCAAGAGCTGTACAAAAGAAGATTGTGCCGGATGCAGCCATGCAAAAGGTGCGGGCGTACCAAAGGAAAATTTAAACACACATTCAAAAATTAAAAAAGTAATCGGTGTTGTCAGCGGAAAAGGCGGCGTAGGAAAATCTCTGGTTACTGCCTCTCTGGCAAATGAAATGGCATTTCAGGGATACCGTGTCGGCATTATGGATGCAGATATTACAGGACCTTCTATTCCCAGAATGTATGGCTTAAAAGGCTCTGCCGTAGCGGATGACAAGGGAATTTACCCAATGGAAACAGGCAATGACGTAAAGGTAATGTCTGTAAATCTTTTACTTCCGCAGGAGGATGCACCGGTTATCTGGAGAGGACCGATTTTGGCAAATATGGTAAAACAGTTCTGGACAGATGTTGTCTGGGGCGAGCTGGATTATCTTTTTGTGGATATGCCGCCGGGAACAGGCGATGTGCCGCTTACCGTATTCCAGTCTCTTCCGATTGACGGAATTGTAATTGTATCTTCTCCTCAGGATTTGGTACAGATGATTGTGAAAAAGGCATACAACATGGCAAAAATGATGAACGTACCTGTTTTCGGATTGGTAGAAAATTATAGCTATGTAAAATGTCCGGACTGCGGAAAAGAAATTTATATCTTTGGAGAGAGCAAGGTAGATGCGGCAGCAGAGGAAGTCAATGTTCCGGTAATCGGTAAAATGCCGTTGGACAGAGAAATTGCAGCAGCAGTGGATGCAGGACAATTTGCCGGTGTAGTGAATACATATCTTTCCGGTGCAGGCAAATATCTGCCGGAGGTTTAGTACATTTTCATGTGATTTATAGAGAAAAAACAGTATGTTTTTGTGGAAAAATAGTCGGTCTTTCGTTAGGAAGACCGATTTTTTGAAATTTAAGAAAAGTTGTTGTGAAATATATATAAAATTGTGATGATTTGTGTTAAAAATATGTAAAGAAGCACTGAAAAAATCGGAATAACTGGTACTACCAGAGAAATGTCGAAAACAGGCTGGTTCTGTTGACAAAGGTCACTTTTAGTGCAATAATACCTAAGCACAGAAAGGGATGAATATTTATGGTAGAGCGCCAAATTAAGCTTACTGCAAATGAAGACGTAAAAGAATTCGTAAATCAGGCAAGTAAATGTGATTTCGATATTGATGTTTTTTACAACAGAGTGGTAATTGACGCAAAATCAATATTAGGAGTTTTAAGTATGGATTTGACCAAAGTCTTAACAGTAAGATGCAATGGTCATGATGAAAGATTTGACGAGTTTTTAAATAAATTTGCAGTAGCATAGGAAAAGGGAGCTGTCGCAGAAGTTGCGGCAGCTTTTTGCATATGAAAAAGAAGTATGATAAGATAGAGGTATGGAAAAAGAAAGAATAAAAATTTCTGTCCGAAATCTGGTAGAATTTATTTTGAGAAGCGGAAATCTGGATAACAGAAGAACAAGTGTGGCAGATCGGGAGGCAATGCAAAAAGGGAGCAGAATACACAGAAAAATCCAAAAGCAGATGAAAGCTTCTTATAAAGCGGAAGTTCCCCTAAAGTGGGAGGAAGAATATTCCGATTTTATCATTGAGATAGAAGGCAGAGCAGACGGAATTATCGATGACGAGGAAGAGTGTGTCATTGACGAAATAAAAGGTGTATATAGAGACTTATATTTTCTGGAAGAGCCTGTGCCGGTTCACAAAGCACAGGCTATGTGTTATGCCTATTTTTATGCCAGCCAGAAAAAGCTTTCAAAAATGGAAGTGCAAATGACCTATTGTCATCTGGAAACAGAGGAAATCAAGCGGTTTCGGGAAGAATTTTCTTTTTCTTATTTAAAGAAGTGGTTTGAGGATTTGCTTAGTGAATATTATAAATGGGCAAATTTTCAGTATCAGAGGAGAATAGAAAGACGGCAATCTATGGAAAGTCTGGAATTTCCCTATCCATACAGAAAAGGGCAAAAAGAGCTGGTGTCAGGTGTATATCACACCATGCGTACGGAAAAGCAGTTATTTATACAGGCTCCCACCGGTATTGGAAAGACAATGGCAGCTATATTTCCGGCAGTTCGTGCGGTAGGAGAAGGATATGGAGATAAAATTTTTTATCTTACTGCAAAAACTATTACAAGAACGGTGGCAGAGGAAGCTTTTCATATTTTAAAAGAAAAGGGATTGTCTTATAAAACTATTAGTATTACAGCGAAAGAGAAGCTGTGTCTATGTGAAGAAACGGACTGCAATCCGGAGAAATGCCCTTATGCAGAGGGACATTTTGACAGAGTAAATGCAGCAGTATTTGAGATTTTAAATGCAAAAGATACCTATTTACGGGAAGATTTACTGGAGCAGGCAGAGAAATACAGGGTATGTCCTTATGAAATGTGTCTTGACATTTCTTCTTGGGTAGATGCCGTTATTTGTGATTATAATTATGTATTTGATCCAAACGTATATTTGAGACGTTTTTTCAGTGATGGAGTAAAAGGCGATTATCTGTTTTTGATTGATGAGGCTCATAATCTGGTGGAGCGAGGGCGGAAGATGTACAGCGCTGTTTTATGTAAAGAGGATTTCTTAGAAACAGCCAAAATTGTGAAGGAACACAGTGCAAAGTTATATAAAATTTTGAAGAAATGCAATCGTATGATGTTGGAATATAAGCGGGAATGTGATGAATGTACCGTGATGGAAAACATTGCAGGACTTTCGTTGCAGCTTATGAATTTATTAGGAGAGATGGAAAACTTTTTGGAAAAGGAACATGAGGAAAAGGTGCAGAAGGCTGTGCTGGAATTTTCTTTTTCTGTTCGGCATTTTCTGAATATGTACGATATTGCAGATGAAAATTATGTGATTTACAGCCATTATGATGATGAGCAGCGGTTTCTCATCACCCTTTATTGTGTTAATCCGAAAAGAAATCTTCAGGAATGTTTAAATAAAGGAAGAGGAGCGGTGTTTTTCTCAGGAACATTTTTGCCATTGCCTTATTACCGCTCTTTGTTTAGTGAAAGACGGGATGATTATGCCATCTGTGCCAGCTCACCATTTCTTCGGGAAAATTTAAAGCTTTTGGTTGCCTGTGATGTGAGCAGTAAATATACAAGGCGCGGTGTTTCAGAATATGAGAAAATGGCAGAGTATATTTATGAGCTGGCAGCAGGAAAACAGGGGAATTATATGGTGTTTTTTCCCTCTTATCGTATGCTGGAGGACATTTACGAGATTTTCCGGAACAAGACAGAAGAGAGACAATTTGAAGTATCCTGTATTTTGCAGAGCAGCAATATGACAGAGCAAGAAAGGGAAGAATTTCTGGAAGCTTTTCAGGAAAATTCTGCAAAAACCCTGATAGGATTTTGCGTGATGGGCGGAATTTTTTCAGAAGGGATTGATTTAACAGGAGAGCGTTTGATTGGCGCTGCCATTGTGGGAACGGGGCTTCCGCAGGTGGGCTGTGAGCGAGAAATTTTGAAGAATTATTATGATGAGAAAGCGCAAAACGGCTTTGCCTACGCATACAGATATCCCGGAATGAACAAGGTATTGCAGGCGGCAGGCAGAGTCATTCGTACAAAAGAGGACAGAGGTGTGGTACTCCTTTTAGATGAACGTTTTCTGCAAAGAGAATATTTAGAATTATTCCCACAGGAATGGCAGAGCTATGAAAGGTGTACTGTTGGAAACGCAGGGCAGAAAATCAGGGCTTTCTGGGACAGCTAAACCATAAGCTTATCACAGTGAAGATACTCCAAAAAATTTTTTGCGGCAGGAGAGGATAAAAGCTTTGGATTATACGCAAGGACAAGCCGGCGTTTCGGAAGGTTTTCTTTTAATTTTAATGGATAAAAATCCTTTTTTTGTGATTTCAGGACATAATCCGGAACAACGGTAATTCCCAGTCCGATACGGGCAAAATCAAGGAGCAGGTCATTGCTGGAAAGCTCTGCTTCCGGTGTCAGGGACACACCGTTTTTGATAAAAAACTGATGTAAAAATTCACTGGTGGTACTGGTTTTATCCAGCATAAGAATGGGATATTGAGCAAGCTGTTTTAGAGAAAGAGTTTGTTCTTGAAGATTAAAAAATTTTTTGCCTGCCACAAAAACATCTTGGAATTCCTGTATGGTACAACACATATCTTTATTGGTAAGGTGCGGGTTTGGGGCGTTGGTAACAATAAAATCCACCTTGTTATTGTGCAATAACGAAACGCAGCCTCCAGAAGTAGAGTTGGTTACCTTAATAGGAATATTTGGAAACTCCTTATGAAAGCGTTTAAAATAAGGAAGCAGAAAATAGCGGCAGATGGTATCTGATGCTCCCAGACGCAAAGGAGCTTCAGAAGGCTGTGCGTGAGAAATCTGTCGTTCTGCATTGTAAAGAAGATTGACCGCAGGCTCTACATAACGAAGTAAAGCTTCTCCTTCCGGTGTCAGGGTGACTTTTTTCGTATTTCTTAAAAATAAGGGATGCCCCAGCTTATTTTCTAAAGCCTTTACAGCCTGACTTACCGCAGACTGGGAGATGTAGAGCTGACGGGAAGCTTCTGAGAAATTTAAGGTAGTGGCAACATAATAAAAAACTTTATATAATTCGAAACTGATATCCATGATTGTTCCTTTCTATTGCTTTGGGGTATATAGGTGCTCAGCTATTTCATCGCAAATTGCTCCATTTTTTTATTTTTCTCCGCCACTTATCGATGCTTTGTACGCCAAACTCGTGCTTGCGCGCTCAGACACAGCTTCCAAAGCATCATTATGCTCGAAAAATTGCAAAAATGTTAGCATCATTTGCTAAGAAATGCTGAGCCTATATATACGGAAAGTAATAGAAATGGGGAGGGTAAAAGAGTTTAGGGTGAGAAGAAGCTGGCTACATATAATTTGACTATACTATATTAGAAGTTAATTAAAAAGTCAATAAGTATTGCTAATAAATAATATAAGTTATATTAATTTTACTAATAAAGTGAAATGTGATAAGCTAAAAAAAGAAGTGGCACAAGAAAACTATACGAAAGCCATTGCCTTACAGGCAGAAAGGAGCCCACATGAGCAGTGTAAAACGTGTTTATGTTGAGAAGAAGCAGGACTTTGCAGTTCAGGCTAAGGAATTGAAGAGTGAGATTGAAGGTTATTTAGGAATTAAAGATGTAACTGGCGTGCGTGTGCTAATTCGCTATGATGTTGAAAACATTTCTGACGAGGTATTTGAAAAAGCATGTACCTGTGTATTTTCAGAGCCTCCGGTAGATGATTTATTTAGAGAAACTTTTGAAATGGCAGAGAATGCAAAGGCATTTTCTGTGGAATACCTTCCGGGACAGTTTGACCAGAGAGCTGACTCAGCAGTACAGTGTGTGCAGTTTTTGAAAGAGGATGAAAATCCGATTATCCGTTCTGCAACTACTTATGTAATTGAAGGTGATATTTCTGATGAAGAACTGGAAGCAATTAAAAATCATTGCATTAACCCAGTAGATTCCAGAGAAGCAGAGGCAGCAAAACCGGAAACATTGGTAACAAAATTTGAAGAACCGGATGATGTTAAGATTTTTGACGGTTTTGTGGATATGGAAGAAACAGCATTACAGGAATTATATAATTCCTTAAATCTTGCTATGACATTTAAGGATTTCCTTCATATTCAGAACTACTATAAAAATGAAGAAAAACGCAATCCTTCTATGACAGAAATTCGTGTATTAGATACTTATTGGTCTGATCATTGCCGTCATACAACATTCTCCACAGAATTAAAGAATGTTACATTTGGTGAAGGTGATTACAAAGAGCCAATTGAAAAAACTTATGAAAAATATCTGGAAGACCGTCAGGTGCTTTACAAAGACAGAGATGACAAATTCGTATGTTTAATGGACTTAGCTTTAATGGCAATGAAAAAGCTGAAAGCAGAAGGCAAACTGCAGGATCAGGAAGAGTCTGATGAAATTAATGCATGCTCTATTGTTGTTCCTGTAGATGTAGACGGCAAAGAAGAAGAATGGTTAATCAACTTTAAAAATGAAACACATAACCATCCTACAGAAATTGAGCCTTTCGGTGGTGCGGCAACTTGTCTTGGCGGTGCAATCCGTGACCCGCTTTCAGGACGTACTTATGTATATCAGGCTATGCGTGTGACAGGTGCAGCAGATCCTACTGTTTCTGTAAAAGAAACAATGAAAGGTAAACTTCCTCAGAAGAAACTGGTTCGTGGCGCTGCTCATGGATATTCTTCTTATGGTAACCAGATTGGTCTTGCAACAGGTTATGTAAAAGAGATTTATCATCCGGATTATGTTGCAAAACGTATGGAAATCGGTGCTGTTTTAGGTGCTGCTCCAAGACGTGGCGTTATTCGTGAAAATTCTGATCCGGGAGATATCATTATTTTATTAGGCGGACGTACAGGACGTGACGGCTGTGGTGGTGCAACAGGTTCTTCTAAAGTACATACAGAGGAGTCTATTGAAACCTGCGGTGCAGAGGTACAGAAAGGTAATGCGCCTACGGAAAGAAAAATTCAGAGATTATTCAGAAGAGAAGAAGTCAGCAAAATCATTAAAAAATGTAATGACTTTGGTGCTGGCGGTGTTTCTGTTGCCATCGGTGAGCTGGCAGCAGGGCTGAAAATTGACTTAGATAAGGTTCCAAAGAAATATGCGGGACTTGATGGTACAGAAATTGCTATTTCTGAGTCACAGGAAAGAATGGCAGTTGTTATTGATCCAAAAGATGTAGATAAATTCCTTGGATTTGCAAAAGAGGAAAACTTAGAGGCAATTGCGGTTGCAACAGTAACAGAAGAACCAAGACTGGTGATGAACTGGAGAGGCAAAACCATTGTAGATTTATCCAGAGCATTCCTTGATACAAACGGCGCTCATCAGGAAACAGATGTATTTGTAGAAATTCCGGGTAAAGAAGACAATGCTTTGACAAAAACAAAAGAAGTGAAAGACGTAAAAGAAGCATGGCTTTCTACTTTAGCAGACTTAAATACCTGTTCTCAGAAGGGACTTGTGGAAATGTTTGACGGTTCTATCGGAGCAGGCAGCGTATTTATGCCTTACGGCGGTAAATATCAGCTTACAGAAACACAGACTATGGTAGCAAAAGTTCCTGTATTAAACGGTAAAACAGAAACCGTAACCATGATGAGCTATGGATTTGATCCTTATGTATCAAGCTGGAGCCCATATCACGGAGCTGTTTATGCAGTGACAGAGTCTGTTGCAAGAATTGTGGCAGCAGGTGGTGATTATAGTAAAATCCGCTTTACTTTCCAAGAATACTTCAGAAGAATGACAGAAGATCCACATCGTTGGAGCCAGCCATTTGCAGCGCTTTTAGGCGCTTATGCGGCACAGCTTGGATTTGGTCTTCCGTCTATCGGCGGAAAAGACTCCATGTCAGGAAGCTTTAATGAAATTGATGTGCCTCCTACATTGGTATCTTTTGCAGTTGATGTGGCAAAACAGAAGGATGTTATTACACCGGAACTGAAAAATGCCGGAAATAAATTAGTATGGCTTCGTGCTCCAAAGGCTTCTTATGATTTACCTGATTTTGAAGCTTTAAAAGAGCAGTATGACAAGCTTCATGAAGATATTCAGGCAGGCAGAGTTGTTTCTGCTTACGCTTTAGACCGTCAGGGTATTGCGGCAGCCGTATCAAAGATGGCATTCGGTAACCAGATGGGTGTAAAACTTTGTGATAGCGTAGAAGAATCAGCGGTATTTGGAGCAGGCTTTGGCGATATTATCTGTGAAGTGGCACATGATAAAGTAAATGAACTGAAAATGGATTGTGTTGTAATCGGTGAAGTAACAGATAAAGCAGCATTTGAATATAAAGATATGGTAATTACCATGGCAGAAGCACTGGAAACATGGAAAGCACCATTGGAAAATGTATTTAAAACACGTTCTGGTTCTGAAACAGATGATGCAACACAGAATATGGACAAAGGCTTATATGATACAAAAGAAGTTCATATCTGCTCTCATAAAATTGCACAGCCGACTGTATTTATCCCTGTATTCCCAGGAACAAACTGTGAATACGACAGTACAAAGGCATTTGAACGTGCAGGTGCAAAAGTGATTACAAAAGTATTCAAAAATCTGGATGCAGCAGATATCCGTGACTCCGTAGACGCTTTTGAAAAAGCCATCGACCAGTCTCAGATGATTATGTTCCCAGGCGGATTTTCCGCAGGTGACGAACCGGATGGTTCTGCAAAATTCTTTGCAACTGCATTTAGAAATGAAAAAATGAAAGAAGCGGTTATGCGTCTGTTAAACGAAAGAGATGGTTTGGCTCTTGGTATTTGTAATGGTTTCCAGGCTCTTATTAAACTGGGCTTAGTACCTTACGGAGAAATTGTTGGACAGACAGAAAATTCTCCGACACTTACCTTCAATACAATCGGACGTCATATTTCTAAGATTGTATATACAAAGGTTGTAACAAATAAATCTCCATGGCTGTTAAAAGCAGAGCTTGGCAAGGTTTATGCAAACCCTGCTTCTCATGGTGAAGGTCGTTTCGTAGCAAATGATGAATGGCTGCAGAAGCTGTTTGCAAACGGTCAGGTAGCTACACAATATTGTGATATTAACGGCAATGTTACGATGGACGAAGAATGGAATGTCAATGGTTCTTACTGTGCAATTGAAGGTATCACAAGTCCTGACGGACGTGTGCTTGGTAAGATGGCACATTCTGAAAGACGTGGTGATGGCGTTGCCATGAATATTTACGGTGAACAGGATATCAAAATTTTTGAGTCTGGTGTAGAATATTTCAAATAAATAAAGTAGGAAAATAATTTAGAAGAATACCTCTTCTCCAAAATATAAAAATTTTCGGGGGGGGGGTATTCTTTTTTTACAAATTATTAAGAAAAAAGTCAGAAATTCATAAAAAAAATATCCGATTTGGCTGTTATAATAAATCATGTCAACAAGGAGGGGAAGACATGGGACAGTATAAAATTTTAGTTGTAGATGATGACAGAGAAATCGTAAAATCCTTGGGAAAGCTTTTAGAGCTGGAAGGTTATGAGGTATATAAAGCTTATGACGGAGTGGAAGCGCTGGATATTTTGCTTCGGGAACAAATTCATTTAATTTTGCTGGATGTGATGATGCCGAAGTTAAACGGATTATCTGCGTTAATGAAAATCAGAGAGAAAAATAATATTCCGATTATAATGCTTTCTGCAAAGACAGAGGACAGTGATAAAGTGCTGGGACTTTCTATGGGAGCAGATGATTACGTCACAAAGCCGTATAATACCGCAGAACTGATGGCAAGAGTAAAATCCCAGCTAAGACGATACTTTTCCCTTGGCTCGGCAGCTAAAAATCAGGAGGAGGTTATTGTCAATGGTGGTTTAGTATTGAATAAACATACCAAAAGCTTGCAGGTAGATGGAGAAGACGTACATCTGACTGCCACGGAATATAAGATTGTAGAACTGTTGATGAGCAATATGGGCTATGTGTTTTCCGCAGAGGAAATCTACGATAAGGTCTGGCAGGAGAGAGCTTACGGAATAGAAAATACAGTCATGGTACATATTCGCAGAATTCGGGAGAAGATAGAAATTACACCGAAAAATCCAAAATATTTAAAGGTGGTGTGGGGCATTGGCTATAAAATTGAAAAAATTCATTAATGATAAAAACAGAGGAAAGCTTTTATTGGCGGCATGGATGGTGCTGCCGGTTCTTTTGGGAATTTCTTTATTTTTCAGGAATTATTCTTCTGTGGAATATTTCGGAGTTGTAACTTTTGAGTTGCTGCGTATATATGAAAGAGTATCTTTGGTTCTTTTTCGGGTTAGCGTTTTTTTCAGTATCATACTTCTTTTTGCTACCAATGTTTACCGAAAAAAGTATTTAAATCCAGAGCAGTTTGAGCTTTCTAAATTGGATAAAATCCCCAGTGAGATTTTTATGCTTTTACTTTTGGGAAGCGGAGCATCTGTTTTTTCTACTGTGGCAGATTGTTCCGGCGAAGATTTTTATGTGTTGGGACATGTGATGGAAGACGGAGGAGATATTTTTCGGTTTGCAGTAATTTTTGAAGCAGAGCTTCTCGTTTTGTATGGGGCAATCTTTGTTTTATATCTTCGCTATGTGCAAAAAACATTTTTAAAAACCTGCTGGTGTGTGCAGGCAGTTGAAAATTATAAGAACAGGACGGCATTAGAAAAGCAAATTCAAGATAAACAGAAGGTGGTTTTTACACGAACACTTCTTTTATTTCTGATTTTAGACGGAGCTTTTTTATTTGAGGCGTTTTATGAGAAAAAAGTGTGGCTTTTGATTGCCTTTGCAGTTGCTCTGTGTTTGGAGGTTTTGGTTTTGAAGAACCTGCTTCTGAATAAAACTTATCAGGAAGCAGGAAAGCTGGTGTGCCATATTGAAGCCTTGGCAAAGGGAGAGGAAGTGCCGAAGGAATGTCGGTTGTCTTCGGAAGATTTGCTTTATGAAGCAGATTGCAATCTGGCAAATATAGAAACTGCAATGGAAAAAAGCATACAGGAGCAGTTAAAAGCAGAGCGTTTGAAGGTGGATTTGATTACGAATATGTCTCACGATTTAAAAACGCCGCTTACATCCATGATTGGATATATTGATTTGCTGAAAAAAGAAGAGCTTACACCCACGGCACAGGATTACATAGAGATTTTGGGAATGAAGCAAGAGCAGTTAAAGGATATGATACAGGATTTATTTGAGCTTTCCAAAGCAACCAGTAATGTAGAACAGCTTCAAATGGAAAGGCTGGATATGAGTAAGCTGCTGGTACAGGTTTTGGGAGATTTAGAGGAAAATCCCGATGAAAGTGATAGTATGGTGCGTTTGAAGCTTCCAGAAGAACCGTTATATTTTACGGCGGACAGCAGAAAGATGTACCGAGTGGTACAAAATCTTTTAGAAAATGCGAAAAAATACGCATTGGCAGGAACGAGAATTTATGTTACTGCGGATAAAAACGGAAATAAGGTTTTCGCAGAGATTAAAAATACAGCTTCCTATGAAATGGATTTTTCACCGGATGAAATTACAGAGCGTTTTGTGAGAGGGGATAAAGCGCGGACAACAAAAGGACATGGTTTGGGACTGGCTATTGTATCCAGTTTTGTAAAAAACATGGCAGGCAACATGAAAATTGAGATTGACGGAGATTTATTCAAGGTAAGAATAGAATTTCCCTATACAGAAGAAAATGAGGTGCAAGGATGGACAAAATATCAATCGTAATCCCCTGTTTTAATGAGGAAGAAGCAATTCCGGTATACTATGAAGAGATGAAGAAAATCATGAAAGAAATGTCTTACGTGGATTTTGAACTGTTTTTTGTAGATGACGGTTCTTCTGACAAGACTTTGCGGGAATTAAGAGCGTTATCCGATAAAGACGAGAGATGTAATTATCTTTCTTTTTCCAGAAATTTTGGGAAAGAGGCTGCCATTTATGCAGGACTTTCTCATATCACAGGAAATTATGGTGTTGTTATGGACGTAGATTTGCAAGACCCTCCTGCATTGTTGGTAAAAATGTATGAGCTCTTGCAAAGTGAGGATTGGGATTGTGTTGCTACGAAAAGAGGCGATAGAAAAGGAGAGCCGAAACTCCGTTCTTTCTTATCTGACAGTTTTTATAAAGTCATTAATAAAATGTCAAAGACAGAAATTGTCAATGGGGCAAGGGATTTCCGAATGATGAAAAGAACCATGGTAGATGCAGTGCTTTCCATGAGCGAGTACAATCGTTTTTCAAAAGGAATTTTTCAATGGGTGGGATTTCGCACTACATGGTTGGAATTTCCAAATACCAGTCGTTGTGCGGGAACAACAAAGTGGTCTTTACGAAAGTTGGTGTCTTACTCATTGGAAGGGATTACAGGTTTTTCAGTAGCTCCCTTGTCATTGGCATCTGTGGCGGGAATTACTTTTTGTGGAATTTCTTTTCTGCTGATTATTTTTATTGTTATTCGTACATTAGCATTTGGAGATCCTGTTCCGGGATGGCCTTCTTTAGTTTGTATCTTGTTTTTTGTAAGTGGAATTCAATTATTTTGCACAGGAATTGTAGGGCAATATTTGTCAAAGACCTATTTGGAAACAAAACACAGACCTCTTTATATTTTAAAGGAGTCCCATGAGCAGAAGGAAGATGCAGATGAAGAAAACAGAAAAAATTAAAATACCTTTGCTGCTGTTTGTTATATGTCTGGCAGTATGCTGGATTTTTGTATTACAGTACGGAATTTTTGGTTCAGATTTAGACTGGGTAAATCAACACAGCGTATTGCCGGATTATTTCAGACTGCGATTTTACGATACAGGACAGCTTTTTCCTGATATTACGTGGAATTTAGGTGCGGGACAGAATATTTATAATTTTTCTTATTATGGTCTGTTTAATCCGATTATTTGGATTTCTTATCTCCTTCCCTTTGTTCCCATGAGTCTATATATTCAGATTACCTCCATTTTATCCTATGGTGTATCTGTGGTGATTTTTTACTGCTGGTTAAAGAAGAAATGGGATGACAGAATTACTCTGGCATGTACGTTTCTGTTTTTGCTGGCAGCGCCACTGGTGTATCATTCCTATAATCAACTGATGTTTGTCAATTATATGCCTTTTCTGTGTGCTGCCTTTTTAGGTGTGGATAAATATGTAGAGGAAAAGAAGAAAGCATTGCTGTTATGCGGCGTGTGTGGAATGATACTTACCAGTTTTTTCTTTAGCATAGGCGGACTTCTGGCGGTGGGGATTTATGGGGCTTCCAGATTTACAGAGAGAGGAATAAAAGTATTTTTAAAAGACAGTATTTCGCTGGCTGGAGTGCTGTTTCATGGAGTGCTTTTGTGTGGAATTTTGCTTATCCCTACGGCGTTTGTACTTTTGGGACGAGGTGGAAATGGTTCACAAGCAGAAGCAGTTGTGTCGCTTTTTACTGTTCAGCCTATGCGTTTTTTGTATACGCCTCATGGTGTAGGTTTATCTGCATTGGCTTTGGTTGCTTTATTTGATGGAATGGTATGCAAAAGAAAATGGCAGGAAAAAATGCTTCCAGTCAGTCTTTTTTTGATTTTTACCATTCCTCTTGTGGGATATGTATTAAATGGTGGACTTTATGATAAAGGAAAGGTTTTTATTCCTTTTCTTCCTCTTATGTGTATGGAGATTGCCAAGTATATAGAGCGTATCAAAAAAAGGGAAAATAGTTTTAGGGATATTCTGCCATATTTTATAACAGCAATTTTCCTGTTTGCAGGAAAAACATTCTGGGCATTGTTAGACTGTGGATTGATGTTGCTTTTCTTTTTTTTAAGGAAAAGATTTTCAATTTATCCTTTGGCGGTATGGGCTTCCTGTGTGATTTTGTTTTGCTCCGGTTGGGCAATTAACAAAGGGAGTAATCATATTATTCCAAAAGAAGATTATGAAAAGATTTTAGACAGAGATACTAAGGCAGAAGTAGAGGAGATTTTAGAAAAAGATACAGGCTGGTATCGCATGGAGGAGCAGCAGGGCGGAAAAAAAGAATTGCAGGATATAAACCGAATAGAGGATAGCAGGCAATGGATTACTTCCATGTATTCCTCTGCCTATAACGAAGAATACTATAAATTTCGCAGGGAAACCTATGATATAAACGAGCATTTTCGAAATAATATGATGCAGGCTGTATCAGACAATCCATTGTTTTTACAGCTTATGGGTGTGAAATATGTAATTGGAAATCACCCTTTAGCAGGGTATGAACTTTTAGAAGAAGGAGAAAACGGAAATCTCTATGTAAATTCTCATGCAGCACCCATAGGGTATGTAACCAATGAGGTGGTGTCGGAAAAGAATTATCAGACCTTGGATTTTCCTGCAAATCAGACCGCCTTTTTGTGGAAAGCGGTGACAGAAAGTGCAGGGGATGATGGAGATTTTCCTGTTATGAATACGTGTTCTTTGGAAATACTGGAAATCAACGAAGAAGAAAATCAGATTAAAAAAACTTCTTTTGGCTGGAGTTTTTCTCTTTCAACAGAGAAAAAAGTTAGTATACCGATGAAAGATGTGCCTATGACAGAAGATTTACTGTCCGTGAGATTTCAGGTGAAGAATAAAAAAGACAAGGATATGTATATACGGCTTTGCGGGCAGACCAATCGTCTTACTGCAAAATCTCATGAATATGCCAATCACAATGAGTCTTTTGCCTATACAGTTACCCTTAATCCGGAAAATCAGACAGCAGATTTTATTTTTGGACCGGGCGAATATGAGATTTCTAATCTGGAAGTATTTACCGGAAATTTAAGTGAATTAAGGAATGAAAAGCTGTATGAAACACCTTTAAAATTGGAAAAAACAGAAGGCGATACGCTGATTTGCAGTGTGAATAATAAAGAAGCAGGATATCTGATTACTAGTATTCCTTATGATGAAGGGTTTGAAATACACATAAACGGAGAAAAAACTTCTGTGGAAAAGGTAAATACAGCATTTGTAGGCGCAAAAGTACCAAAGGGAAAATGCACCATTGAAATTTCTTATGAGGCGAAGGGGAAGACATTGGGCTTTCTCTGTACAGGTGCGGGGATATTGCTTCTTTTTGGGTACAAAATTCGTTGTAATAAAAAGGGGAGAATGGTACAATAATTTAGAAAGTATAAAAACAGGAGATAATTATGAAATACTATTTTGCCCCTATGGAGGGAATTACAGGATATATTTACCGACAGGTTCATCATCAGTTTTTTCAAGGAATAGATAAATATTTTACTCCATTTATAACACCGGGAAGTAAAAAGCTGATGACCCCCAAGGAGCTGCGTGATATTTTACCGGAAAATAACGAAGGATATCATCTTGTGCCTCAGATTTTGACAAATCAGGCGCAGGATTTTATTCGATTGGCAGAAGAATTAAGAGAATATGGCTATGAAGAAGTGAATTTGAATTTAGGATGTCCTTCGGGAACGGTAACAGCGAAAAAGAAGGGTTCTGGATTTTTAGAATTTCCTGCCCAGCTTGAGAAATTTCTGAATGAAGTATTTGAAAATCTGGATATGAAGATTTCTGTTAAGACAAGGATTGGAAAGGATGAGCCGGAGGAATTTACAGAACTGCTTCGGATTTATAACCGATTTCCTTTGGAAGAACTGATTGTGCATCCCAGAATTCAAAGCGATTATTACAAGAATGAGCCCAGAATGGAACAATTTCAAGAGGCGGTGAGATGCAGTCAAAATTCCTTATGTTATAATGGAGATTTATTTACACGGTCAAAATGTGAAAAGTTCTTTGAAGAATATCCTTCCATAGAGAAAGTGATGTTAGGACGGGGACTTTTGGTAAATCCGGCGTTGGTACAGCAGGTACAGAAGGGGACAGTGTTAGAAAAGGTAACGCTAAAAGCTTTTCATGACAAGCTGTGTGAGGAATACACAGAAGTCATGTCAGGGGACAAAAATGTTTTGTTTAAGATGAAAGAATTGTGGTTTTATATGGGAAACCTGTTTGCAGATAACCAGAAATACTTGAAGAAAATAAAGAAATCCCAGCACTTAAAGGAATATCAGGCAATCGTAGAAGAAATGTTTCAGGTATGCCCGTTGGGAATAAAGGAATAATTTATGAACGATAAATTTTTAAATCAGATTACAGAGTTTATTTTTGTAGAAGATAAGCCTGAAAAGTCAGATGTGATTTTCATACCGGGAAGCGGGTTTCCGCAGTTGGCAGAGGAAGCAGCAAAGCTGTATCATCAAGGACTGGTGCCCTATATTTTGCCTTCAGGAAGATACAGTGTTTTAAACGGGAAATTCGCAGGAGTACAGGAAAAGAAAGAACTTTATGACGGAGAATATGAGACAGAATGGGAATTTTTAAAAGAAGTTTTGAAGAAAAACCATGTTTCGGAAGAACATATTTTAAGAGAAGATAAGGCAACGTATACTTATGAAAACGCCATTTATTCCAGAAAAGTAACGGATTGTCTGGGGATGGAAATAAAAAAGGCAATTTTGTGCTGCAAGCCTTATCATGCCAGACGAAGCCTTTTGTACTATCAGCTTTTATATCCGGAAACACAGTTTTTCGTGCGTCCGATACAGGACAGTGACGTAAAGAGAGAGAACTGGTATCTGACGGAAAAGGGAATTCGACTGGTGTTTGGGGAAGTGCAGAAGATTGGAGAGCAGTTTGAGGATATTACCAAAGAAATGAGTATGGAATAAGATAATAAATAGTTTAACAGGAATATATCTACATGGCTCTGCAGCAATGGGATTATAGAACTGTCAACGGTTCAAAAAAATTTCGGCAGATATTGATAATATGTTTGAAAAGATAGTATTTGTAATTTGTGAATAAGTGATATAATAAGAAATCGTAGTTATAAAAAACGAAGATGAAGAAAAGGAAGAATTACTATGAAGATTACAAAAATAATATTAACCACAATTATGATTGTGGTTGCTGCACTAGGATTATTCCGAATTCTACCCTTCAATATAACAAATTCCATTATGTTTACTTCACTTGCTACTTTACTCTTGCTAAGAAGTATAGAGTGGAAAAAGAGCAGAGATAAAACAGGCTTTCTTTTTACATTTATTGCCGCTGTATTTATTTATATCGTTGTTATTTTCAACATTTGTTCTTCACTTCTTGGATATGAGAAAGTGGATAATCGAGACTGTTTGAAAGATATAAATCCTTCAGAAATAGTTGAAATTAAATGTTCAGGAACAACTGGTGGGAAAGATGGTCATTTTGAGTATTTCTTAGATGAAAGACAGCAAGAAGATTTTGTAGAACTGTTAGGAAAAGTGAAGCTGGGAAGAAAAGCAGAAAGAGAGGAGACATTATCTTCAGGAGCAGTTACCTATTATACATTGGAATTTGAAGATGGAGAGGTGTTAGAAGTCAGTCCTGGAAGATTTTTTATGGTAAATGACGATTATTATTATTTTTTGAATTATGATAAAATATGGGATGAATTTTTAGAATTGTAGATAAAATTATAGGCTGATATTTCACATAGAAATTGTTGTGAAGTATCAGCCTTCTTTATAATTATTTTCTTACTCGGTATTTTTTATAGCTTTCCAAAATATAGGAGCGTGCTTTTTGCGCTTCTTCTTTTGGAAGATTTTCCATCCCCTTTAGCGGATATTCCATATTTAATTCAGAATATTTTTGTTCTCCCATGTTGTGGTAGGGGAGAACTTCCAGTCCTTTGATATTTTTGTGGGAAGCGAGAAGCTTTCCGATACCGTCCAGTTCTTCTTTGGAATTTGTAAAGCCCTTCACAATGACGTGACGGACAACCACAGGAACTCTTGCTGTCTCCGAAGCCTTCAGAAAATCAAGAACAGGTGAAAGAGGATGTCCTGTTAATTTTTTATGTTCTTCTGAAGCACTGTGCTTAATATCCAGCAAAATCAAGTCTGTATAGGAAAACAGTTTTTGATAAGCTTCCGCTTGTTTTTCTCTGTAAAGAATACCGGAGGTGTCAAGGCAGGTATGGATGTTTTTTGACTTTGCAGCCTGAAATAATGCAGTGACAAATTCCAACTGCATCAAAGGCTCGCCTCCGGTAACGGTAATTCCTCCATTCTGATAAAAGCCTTTGTTTTTTTCATAGATTTCCAGAATTTCCTCTACGGTCATAGACTGTCCTTTTTTGGGAGCCCAAGTGTCCGGATTATGACAGTACAGGCAGCGCATAGGACAGCCCTGCAAAAAGACTACAAGTCTGATGCCGGGGCCGTCTACTGTGCCAAAGGTTTCAATGGAGTGTACAAAGCCTGTTTTACATTCCGTCATGGAAGGTTCTTGAGATAACCTCATCCTGCTGTTCTTTTGTCAGCTTGTGGAAGTTTACTGCATATCCGGACACACGAACAGTAAGCTGCGGATATTTTTCAGGATGCTTCTGTGCATCTAAAAGAGTTTCCTTTGTAAATACGTTGACATTTAAGTGATGTCCGCCTTTTTCTGCATATCCGTCTAATAAATTTACTAAGTTATCGATTTGAGCATTACTGATATTCATTGAAAATTCCTCCTGTAAAAAGTATTATTGTAAGTCAATGTTTGGCTCGCAGCAAGCGCAGTCCGGTTCTAATTCAAAAGCAATGTCATTAAAGAAAACTGCATCATCTTTTCCCAGAGCGCCCGGAATAATGGAAAAGGTATTGGAAATACCATCCTGTGCGTCCTTAAACGGAAGCTTGGAAACAGAATTTAAGGATGCAACAGCGCCGTGACTGTCTCTGTGGTGCATTGGGTTAGCTCCCGGAGCAAATGCCTGTCCTGCTTTTCTTCCATCCGGTGTAGAACCTGTTGCTTTTCCATATACTACGTTAGAAGTAATGGTAAGGATAGAAGTTGTAGGAATTCCTCCACGGTAGGTATGATTTCCTTTAATATATTCCATAAAGGTATGAACAATATCATAAGCAATATCGTCAACTCGGTCATCATCATTTCCGTATTTTGGAAAATCTCCTTCGATTTCATAATTTACGGCAATGCCGTTTTCGTCACGAATGGCTTTTACTTTTGCATATTTAATTGCGGACAGAGAGTCAGCGACAACAGAAAGTCCTGCAATACCTGTTGCAAACCAGCGTGTGACTTTTTTATCATGAAGCGCCATCTGCAATCTTTCGTAAGAATATTTGTCGTGCATATAGTGAATAACATTTAAAGTATTTACATAGACACCGGCAAGCCATTTCATCATATCCTGAAATCTGTCCATAACCTCATCGTAATCTAAATATTCGGAAGTAATAGGACGGAATTTTGGACCAACCTGCTTTTTAGATACTTCGTCAACACCGCCGTTGATTGCATATAACAAACATTTTGCAAGGTTTGCACGAGCGCCGAAGAACTGCATTTCTTTTCCAATGCGCATAGAAGATACGCAGCAGGCAATGGCATAATCATCGCCGTGAGTTACACGCATTAAATCGTCATTCTCATACTGAATGGAAGAGGATGCGATAGAAGTTTTGGCGCAGAAGCGCTTAAAGTTTGCAGGCAGCTTTGTAGACCATAAAACCGTTAAGTTTGGTTCCGGAGAAGTACCCAGATTTTCCAGTGTATGAAGGTAACGGAAGGACATCTTTGTTACAAGGTGACGTCCGTCAATTCCCATACCGGCGATGGACTCTGTTACCCAAGTAGGGTCGCCGGAAAACAGCGCATTGTATTCAGGGGTTCTTGCAAATTTCACAAGACGCAGCTTCATGATAAAATGGTCGATAAATTCCTGAATTTGTTCTTCTGTGAAGGTATTGTTCTTTAAGTCACGTTCTGCATAAATGTCAAGGAAGGTAGAAGTACGTCCAAGTGACATGGCAGCACCGTTCTGTTCCTTAATGGCAGCAAGATAGCCCAGATATAACCACTGGATAGCTTCCTGCACATTGGCAGCAGGGCGGGAAATATCAAATCCGTAAATTTTACCCAGCTCTTTTAATTCTTTTAAAGCACGGATTTGTTCGGATAATTCTTCACGTTCTCTTGTTACATCAGAGTACATGGTAGTACGTGTGGTATTTTTTTCATTTTCTTTATCTTCAATCAGGCGGTCTACACCGTAAAGAGCCACACGGCGGTAGTCGCCGATAATACGTCCTCTGCCGTAAGCATCCGGAAGTCCTGTGATAATATGGCTGGAACGGCATGCGCGCATTTCCGGTGTGTAAGCGTCAAATACACCGTCATTATGTGTTTTGCGATGCTTGGTAAAAAATTCAACAACCTCAGGGTCTACGTGATAGCCATTGTCCTCACAGGCTTTCATTGCCATACGGATACCGCCGTAAGGCTGTAAGGAGCGTTTAAAAGGTTTGTCTGTCTGAAAACCTACGATTGTTTCTAAATCTTTATCTAAATATCCCGGTCCGTGAGAAGTGATGGTGGAAATGATTTTTGTATCCATATCCAGTACACCGCCCTTTTCCTGTTCCTGCTTTGTAAGCTCCATAACCTGCTCCCAAAGCGTCTGTGTTGCTTTTGTAGGACCTGCAAGGAAGGCATCGTCACCGTCGTAAGGAGTGTAATTCTTCTGAATAAAGTCCCTTACATCTATCTCTTTTGTCCAATTTCCTTTGTTAAAGGAAATCCATTCTTCTCTCATAAGTCTGTGTCCTCCTATATCTTGTGGTTAGTTATACATAACTTTCCTTGTATAGGGGGATTTTATAATATTGGACTAAGAAAGTCAAGGTGGTATTGTGTTTATAATTCAATACAAAGAAAATTTTATTTTGGAAAATCCTTCGCCTGCGGTGGGCGCTTTCGTAATAAAAAAAGAGCTTCTTAATTAAAAGAAACTCTTTTCATAGAAAAACATCTTATTTTTCGGAGATTTCAGGAAGTTCATTTTCTTCTTCTTCCTCATGTGGCTCATATTTTTCAAAGACTTTTCTTAAAATAATGGAGCATACATAAGCCACACTGGCAAAGCCAAAAAGCAGCCACAGCATACTGCCGTACACCAGTGTTGAAGCTGTTAAGAAGGTTAGAAATCCCAGTCCCAGAGGAATAAGCATTAAAAGAATGGTCCAAGGGAGATTTAAAATTGCAATTAACAGAGAATTTTTAAAAATATTTTTAATATTATTTATGAAACGCGCCGTATATGGGAAAACATATACCAGTATCATAAAATAAAGAATACCTAATGCACCGATTAAAATCTGGAAAATTGTGCTCATATTCCCCGGAAGGAAGGCAGTAGCACGATAATCAACATAAATAAAAATTCCGATAGCTGCCATAATCAGCCAGATAATCGTAGACTGTTTGAAATTTTCTTTAAAGGCTTTTAAGAAGCCTTTGAAAATATAAGACTCTTCTCCACGCACCATTTTCAGAGTAACGGTATACATGGCGGTGACAGAAGCGCCGGCAGTAATAATAGGAATACAAAATACAATACATAAAATATTTAAAATCATAATATCGCATACACGGGACAGAAAACGCATAATCGGACTGTCCATATTAAACAAGCTGCTCATAATAAAAATCCTTTCCTGTTTTAAATTTATTCGTCAAAATTTTCTTCGGTTTTTTCAGGAAGATAAATATGAACGGTTTCGATACGATTTCGTTCTGCTTTATCTACAACAAGTTTTACACCGCCATCTGTGGTGACGGACTCGCCGGCAGCAGGAAATCTGTCGAGCTGTTCAATGATATAGCCTCCAATGGAGTCATAATCATCAGAAACAATATTCAAGTGAAGTGTTTCATCTAAATCGTCAAGTCTGGCAGAACCAAGAGCGATATACTCACGGTTCGGGATAATTTCACGAAGCTCTTCTTCCTCTGAGTCATATTCGTCATGGATGTCCCCTACAATTTCTTCAATTAAATCTTCCAGAGTCACAATACCGGAGGTCGCTCCGTATTCATCCAATACAACGGCAAAGGTTACTGAATTTTCTTTCATTTCCATCAGAAGCTCAGAGGTTCGTTTGTATTCGTAAGTGAAATAAGCCTCTCTTAAAATTTTCCGCACGGAAAAATCTTCCTTGCTTGTAAGAAGCAGGTCTTTTACATTGACAATACCGATAATATTGTCGGTGGTATCCTCAAAGACAGGGAAGCGTGTATGCTTTTCATCACGAAACAGACCGACTAAGTCTTCATATGAACTGTTTACATCAGCGAAGGTTACATCAATACGTGGTATCATGACATCTTCTGCCTGAGAGTCGCCGAAATCAAATACATTATAAATCATTTGACGTTCTTCGCTTTCAATAACTCCTTCTTCATGTCCTACATTTACCAAAGTACGAAGCTCATGCTCGGTAATGGTATTGCATTTTGCATTGGCATCAATCCGCATCAGCGTCAGAACACCCTGCGCCAGCTTATTGATAATAAAGATAATCGGCGTCAGAATGAACATTAAAATGCGAATGACTTTTGCATAAGACAGTGCCATTTTTTCGGAATGTACAGTTGCCAGAGTTTTTGGAGTGATTTCCCCAAAGATTAAGACCAGAAGAGTAATAATACCCGTACTGATACTTACGGCAGCACTGCCGAACAAGCGCATGGTAAGCGTAGTGGCAAGGGAAGATGCACTGATGTTTACAATGTTGTTACCGATAAGAATGGTACTCAGAAGCTTGCCGGAGTCTTCAATTACGTTCAAAAGTGTCAGGGCTCGCTTGTCCCCTTGGTCGGCTAAAGCTTGAATACGAATTTTGTTCACTGTTGTCATAGAAGTTTCTGCTGATGAAAAAAATGCGGAAAGGCAAATGAGAATAATCAAAATCAGAAACTGTATGGCGTCACTGGAATCCAATATGTTCAACTCCTTTTGATAATAAATTATAGCTTTGGCTATTAAAGTCTAATATACATGATTTTTATTTGGATTGCAAGAAATCTGTATGAAATCCACGGGAAAAAAGTTGATTTTTGGGGGTGTCGGAAAAAAGAAAATTGTGTTATACTAAATCAGAATAACAAAAACTGAACTTGTTCACATTTGATTTAGAAAGGGAATAAGGGAAATGAATAGAAATAAAAAAAATTTACATAAAGTGGCAGCCAATGTACTGGGTGTTACCCTTGCTTCTGCACTGGTGACAGGAGCAGTGGCAGAGACAGCGGCTCCAATTGCTGTATTTGCTGCACAGCAGGAAGCACAGACGCAGGAGAAGATTATCTACTTGAACGGAAGTATTCAGGCAGGAGAAAATGCTGACGGAACCGGTCAGGCGCAGGCAGTGGACTCCTTTGAAAAGGCATTTGCCTTGGCAGGAGGACAGGGAACGGTTATGGTATGCGGTATGGTCAATGTCAGCACAGAAAAGAAGCTTCATATTCCTGCGGGAGTTAAGATAAAGAGAAATGCCGGATTTACAGGAGCTTTGGTAAAGGTTACAGGCAAAGGAAAGCTTACGGTAACGGGAGACGGCATTACAGCACAGGATGTGGACGTTTCAACGGCAGAAAGCGGAAAAGGGGCATTTGTTGCCGCAAAAATTCCTCAGGTGGTGATGCCTGCACAGATTACCCTGAACAATCTGGCAGAGTGGAATACTTGTAGTTTTCCTCTTTTGGGATTTACGGGAGAAGGTGCTTTTACATGGGGGACACAGGTACCTCCGTCTTCTTACGAAACAGAGATGAAGGTGGTGTTTACACCGAAGGATACAGAAAACTATGACTACTCACAGGTTTCCGGTTGGGATAATCAGAGTAAAACAGTAACCAGAACCATAAAAGTATTTATTGAAGCATTAAAACCTCAGGTGGAGGAGCCGGCAAAGCCAATGGCAGAGGTTCAAATTCCTTCTGAATTAAAATTTGCTACTAAGGAAGAATTTAAAAATCTGGATTTTGCAAATGCCGGATTTAAAGGAGAAGGGGTGTTTGCGTGGGAAGCACAGACAGAACCGTCTTCTTATGAAACGAAGATGAATGTAGTTTTTACTCCTTCTGATATAGAGAAGTACGACTATACACAGACTGCCGGATGGAACGGGGAAAGTAAGAAAATTGTTCGGGAAGTGAAGGTGTTTATTGAGGAATTAAAGGAAAATACGACAGAGCCTGAGACACCACAGCCGGAGGTTCCTGAAACAGAAGTACCGGAGACTGAAAAACCTGAGACCGAAACGCCGGAGACAACTCCTCCAACAGAGCCGGAAAATCCTGACACACAGGAGCCGGAAGTACCACAGACAGAAGCTCCTGAAGCAGAAGTACCGGAGACTGAAAAACCGGAAAACGGCGGTGTGGAAATTGAATACGTAAATCCTGATGAGGTTGTACAGCCGGAAGAGGAAACACAGCCGGAGGTTACTTATCAGGCAGAGGCAGGTCAAAACGGAGAGATTGCACAGGAGGCTCCGGAAGCGCTCCCTGTTGGAAGCTTGATTGACGAAACAGGCGTACAGGTGTCCGGTGACTTTATTCCTTATTATGTGGATTTGCAGGTTACTTATAATGAAGCAGTCAATGAGCTTCCGGATGCGGGAATTGGCGAAATCCTTTCTGCTTATGAATTGAAGCTCTGGGATTTAAAAGAGGATAAGGAATATCAAATCCCGGAAGGAAGAAAAGTAAAAGTGCTTATTCCTTTGCCGGAAAATGCAAATTGTTTTTCAGATTTATCCATTGCACATTATCTGGGCAATAACCGGTATGAATACTTTGTATTTTCCAAGGATGGAAAAACAGGGAATATGACAGTGGAAGAGAAGGACGGAGCAGAATATCTGGCTTTTGAGACGGCTTCTTTCAGTCCCTTCAATGTAGGCGGTCATCAGATTGTAGGTCCGGGTGTAAACAGTGACAATCATAAACCTTCAACAGGAACGTCACAGTCAACGACACAGACAAAGCCGAATACTTCCGCATCAAATTCTTCTGAGCAGAGTACCGTAAAACCGAATACACAGAAAAAACCTGCACAGAATAATACAACACCGGTTGTTCAAATTGTGAAAACAGGAGATGAGTCAAAAACCGTACTTTATGTACTGATTGGTTTCGGTGCTCTCATTATTGCAGGACTTGCTGTCTTTTTTGGAAAAAAGAAAAAATAGAAAAAAGTTATGAGTTACAAATCCCTCCCATATATTGATTATAGGAGGGATTTTTTATGGGAAAAAGAGTTTCAAAAAATGCAAAGCCAATGCTGATGATAAAAGCGCTTTTGCTTGCCTATGCAGCCACCGGAATTTTACTTCTTATTCTGGCATTTTTGCTGTATAAGATGGGACTTGGCGAGAGTCAGATAAACATAGGAATTATGGTTACATACATTGTATCCTGCCTCTTTGGCGGATTTTATATGGGAAAAAAGATAAAAGTCAGACGGTTTGCATGGGGTATGGGAGTCGGTACGGGATATGCCGTTCTTCTTATGGCAGTTACCTTTCTGACAGTGCATCAGATAAGCGGAGATTTTAAGGAAATGCTCATGATGTTTTTCCTGTGCTTTTTCGGAGGTACTCTGGGAGGAATTTTAGCGTGAATTTCTACTTGCTAGGCGGTTGCAGCTATGCTATAATACCGCTAGATGTTATATCTTAAAATTATCATACATGGGAGGATTATGTTATGGAACATATCAAAACATTAAATACAAAAAGCTTACAGAATACAGTAAAAAAAGGCGGATGCGGTGAATGTCAGACATCTTGTCAGTCTGCATGTAAAACATCCTGCACAGTAGGAAACCAGAGCTGCGAACACAAATAAAATAACACAGTGCGTTTTTTTCTGGGCACATGGCTGAACAGCAGCGGTGTAAAAGCCGCTGCTTAATTATTGCATGGGAGACTTAGTCTCCCATGCAATAATTAACGCTCCGCGAGGAGCGCACTGCGGCAGAAAGGAATTATAGAAAATTGTGTTACAGAGAATTGCGCTGGGTAGATAGAAACAGAAAGGAGAAATACGGTGATACATCGTTATAAAAATAATGGCTATAACATTGTGCTGGACGTAAACAGTGGTTCCGTACATGTAGTCGATGAATTGGTTTATGATGTAATCGGACTTCTGGATGAAGGGCAGGAAGAAGCTGTTGTTTATGAGAAGTTAAAGGATACATATAAAAAAGACGATATCCAGACAGCATTGAAGGAAATACAGGAATTAAAAGATGCGGAAATGCTGTTTACTGAGGATATTTATCGAAATGCCATTGAGCATTTTAAAGAAAGAGAAACAGTGGTAAAGGCATTGTGTCTGCATATTGCCCATGACTGTAATCTGGCATGCAGATATTGTTTTGCGGAAGAAGGAGAATATCACGGAAGACGAGCTTTGATGTCCTATGAAGTAGGAAAACAGGCTCTGGACTTTTTAATTGCAAATTCCGGCAACAGAAAGAATTTAGAGGTAGACTTCTTCGGCGGCGAGCCTTTGATGAACTGGCAGGTTGTTAAGGATTTAGTTGCTTACGGAAGAGAGCAGGAGAAAATTCACAATAAAAATTTCCGCTTTACGTTAACCACAAACGGTGTGCTTTTAGATGACGAAATCATGGAATTTGCCAATAAAGAAATGGCAAATGTAGTATTAAGTATTGACGGAAGAAAAGAAGTACATGACTTTATGCGTCCGTTTAGAAAAGGAGCGGGAAGTTATGACTTGGTAGTGCCGAAGTTCCAGAAATTTGCAAAGAGCAGAGGAGAAAAGAGCTACTATGCAAGAGGTACTTTTACACGTCATAATTTAGACTTTTCCGAAGACGTACTGCATCTGGCTGATTTGGGCTTTGATCAGATTTCCGTAGAGCCGGTAGTAGCAGATGAAAAAGAGGAATACGCACTGAAATGGGAAGATGTTCCGAAAATCTGTGAAGAGTATGACAAGCTTGCAAAGGAAATGATAAAGCGTAAAAAAGAAGGAAAAGGATTTAATTTCTTCCACTTTATGATTGATTTGACAGGCGGTCCTTGCGTATATAAACGTTTGTCAGGCTGCGGTTCAGGTACGGAGTATCTGGCTGTGACTCCGTGGGGTGATTTATATCCATGTCACCAGTTTGTAGGTGAAGAAAAATATCTCATGGGAAATGTGTGGGATGGTGTAAAACGTACAGATTTATGCAAAGAATTTAAAAATTGCAATGTATATGCAAAAGAAAAATGTCAGAACTGCTTTGCGAAATTCTATTGCAGCGGTGGTTGTGCGGCAAATTCCTATAATTTCCATGGCTCTATCAACGATGTTTATGAATTGGGATGTGAGCTTCAGAGAAAACGTGTAGAATGTGCCATTATGTTAAAGGCGGCCGAGGCGGCAGAAGAACAAGAAAATTAAGCAAAGAAGGGAAAGACAATGAAGAAAAACAGAGGGATACTTGTACTGGTTTTAACAGCAATCATTACAGGGTTTCTGATTTTTACCACCGCAGTAGGATTTGGTCCTACCGGTACAGGTGCTGCAAAAAATATTAAGACAGGTCTGGATTTGTCCGGCGGTGTAAGTATTACATACGAAGCATCCAAAGAGTCACCGACAGAAGATGAAATGGCAGATACCATTTATAAGCTTCAAAAACGTGTGGAAAATTATAGTACAGAAGCACAGGTTTATAAAGAAGGGGAAAATCGTATTATCGTAGAAATCCCCGGAGCAAAAGATGCAAATAAAATCTTAGAAGAACTGGGAAAACCGGGTTCTCTGTATTTTATTAAACATAAAGACTCTGCCGGTGGAGAAAACTATACTTTGAATACAGAAACCGGCGAATATGAGCTTGCAAAAACCATTGAAGAAATCGAAGCGGACGGCGGTATTGTTCTGACAGGAACAGATATCAAGGATGCAAAAGCTGCGGTAGCGCAGGATGATTTGAAAAACAATGTAAACGTAGTAAGCTTATCCTTTACAAAAGAAGGAACAGACAAATTTGCCGCTGCCACAAAAGAAGCAGTGGAAGCCGGTAATGATACCATCGGTATTTATTATGACGGAGCTTTTGTCAGTGTTCCAAGTGTAAGACAGGAAATCAAAGACGGACAGGCACAGATTGACGGTATGAAAGATGCAGCAGAGGCAGAAAATCTGGCATCTACCATTCGTATCGGAGGTTTGAAACTGGAATTAAGCGAACTTCGTTCCAGTGTAGTTGCGGCGCAGTTAGGTGAAAAAGCAATTTCAACCAGTTTGGTAGCAGCGGCTATCGGACTTGCGCTGATTATCTTATTTATGATTTTTGTATATCGTATTCCGGGACTGGTATCCGGTATTGCGTTGATTATTTATGTATGTCTTGATTTGATTGCGTTAAATGCCTTTGATTTGACTTTAACCTTACAGGGTATTGCCGGTATTATTCTGTCAATCGGTATGGCGGTAGATGCCAATGTTATTATTTATGCCCGTATTCAGGAAGAAATTGCTTCCGGAAAGAGTGTCAGAACGGCACTTCAGAACGGATTTAAAAAAGCATTTTCTGCAATTTTTGACGGTAACATTACAACTTTAATTGCAGCCTTTGTATTGAATTGGCTTGGTTCAGGAACAGTAAAAGGATTTGCACAGACTCTGGCGCTTGGTATTGTACTGTCTATGTTTACCGCATTAGTGGTATCAAAATATCTGATGTATGCAGTATATGCCGTTGGCGTGAGAAATGAGAAATTCTACGGAAAGAGAAAAGAAAGAAAACCAATTCCTTTCTTACAGAAGAGAAAAGTATTCTTTGCCGTGTCTCTTATTCTGATTTTATGCGCTCCTGTTTCTATGCTGATTTTCAAGGGAACAACAGGAGAGTCCCTGAAATACAGTCTGGAATTTAAAGGCGGTACTTCCACAAATGTAGAATTTGACAAGGACATGAGTATTGCGGAAATTGATGAAAAACTTACACCTTTAGTAGAAGAAGTTACAGGTGATAAGAACGTTCAGGCAACAAAAGTAGTAGGCAATAATCAGGTTATTATTAAAACCAGAACTTTGAATGTAGAGCAGAGAGAAAAGCTGGAAACAGCTTTAATAGATAATTTTGGCGTAGCACAGGAAGATATTACATCAGAAAGTATTTCTTCTACGGTCAGCAACGAAATGCGTGCAGATGCAGTAAAAGCTGTAATCGTAGCTACGGTACTGATGCTCTTATACATCTGGTTCAGATTTAAGGATATCCGTTTTGCAAGCAGTGCGGTTATTGCGCTTCTGCACGACGTACTGGTTGTTCTGGCATTCTATGCTGTTGCAAGGGTTTCTGTGGGAAATACCTTCATCGCATGTATGCTGACGATTGTAGGTTACTCTATTAATGCTACGATTGTTATTTTTGACCGTATCAGAGAAAATCTGGCAAGTGCGGGCAAGAAGACAGATTTGGAAACACTGGTAAATGCCAGCATTACACAGACACTTACAAGAAGTATTTACACTTCCTTGACAACCTTTATTATGGTATTCCTGTTATTCATTATGGGAGTTTCCTCTATTCGTGAATTTGCACTGCCTCTTATGGTAGGTATTGTATGCGGCGGATACTCTTCTGTATGTATTACAGGCGCTCTTTGGTATGTCATGAAGAAAAAATTTAAAAAACAGAATTAAACTCAGAAAAAAGGAGTTGTTACATTAAAGTGACAGCTCCTTTTGGAATTATAAGGTGATAATATGGAAAAATGGGTAGTTGCTGCCAAGAAGGCAGATTTTCAGGGGATTAGCAATCGCTTCGGAGTAGATCCTGTGATTGCAAGACTCATTCGAAATCGAGAACAGATTACCGATGAAGAAATTGATACCTATCTTCACGGAAAGCTCAGAAATTTACATCCGTGGAAAGCGTTAAAAGGAATTGATGAATTATTAAATATTTTGATTGAAAAAATACAGCAAAAGAAAAAAATCAGAATTATCGGGGATTATGATATTGACGGTGTATGCTCTACATATATTCTTTTTCAAGGCTTGAAAAAAGCCAATGCTTTGGCAGACGTAGATATACCGGACAGAATGAAAGATGGATACGGTATCAGCAAAGAGCTGATTGAGCGGGCGTATGAAAAAGAAATTGATACTATCATTACTTGTGACAACGGTATCAGCGCCATAGAGCAGATTGCTTATGCAAAAGAGAAAAATATGACAGTTTTGGTAACAGACCATCATGAAATCCCCTATGAGGAGAAGGAAGACGGAAGCATAGAGCGGTTTTTGCCAAATGCAGATGCCATTGTAAATCCAAAGCAGGAGGGCTGCACCTATCCTTTTAAAGAAATCTGCGGAGCAATGGTTGCATTTAAGGTAGTATGGGGGCTGTTTGAAAAGCGTAACATTCCTCTTTCGGAGATTGAGGAACTTATTCCCATTGCTGCCATTGCTACCGTGGGAGATGTTATGGATTTAGTAGATGAGAACAGGATTTTGGTAAAGGAAGGGCTGAAACGCATCCAGAATACAAATAATGAAGGTTTAAAAGCGCTTATTCGTGTCAACAATCTGGAAAACAGAGAAATTACCGCATATCATATCGGATTTGTATTAGGTCCGTGTATCAATGCCAGCGGAAGATTAAGCACTGCAAAAAGAGCTCTGGAATTACTGCTTTCGAAAGATACCAAGGAAGCCTCTGTGCTGGCAGAGGATTTGAAAGAATTAAACGACAGCCGTAAGGATATGACCGTAAAAGGTGTAGAAAGAGCAGTAGAAATAATTGAAAATACAGAGCTGAAAAATGACCGGGTACTGGTAGTATATCTTCCCGAATGTCATGAAAGTCTGGCGGGAATTATTGCCGGACGTATCAGGGAAAGGTATACAAAGCCTGTCTTTGTGCTTACAAAGGGAGAAGAAGGCGTGAAGGGCTCAGGTCGTTCTATTGAGGCTTATCATATGTTTCAGGAAATGGTAAAATGCAGGGAGCTGCTGACAAAATTCGGTGGGCATCCCATGGCAGCAGGGCTTTCTATGGAAGAAGAAAATATTGAGAAATTTCGAAGAAAATTAAATGAAAACTGTACGCTGACAGAAGAAGACATGGTAGAAAAAATTGTGATTGATGTTCCTATGCCAATGTCTTATGTTACCATTCCTCTTATTCGCCAGTTAGGGCAATTAGAACCCTTTGGAAAAGGAAATACAAAACCGATTTTTGCACAAAAAGATATTCGATTTTCAAACTGCAAGGTTTTCGGAAAAAACAGAAATGTAGTAAAAATGAAAGCGCAGGATAGTTTTGGATTTGGGGCAGAATGTATTTGGTTTGGAGACGGAGACGAGTTTTTGGAACGCTTAAAAGAGAAGGATGTGTGGGATGTAATTTATTATCCTTCTGTTAATTCTTTTCAGGGAAGAGAGAGCATTGAGATGATTATTCAAAATATCCGTTGAGCAAAAATAAAATTTGCGTCTGCAAAGAAAAGATGATATACTAAACCACATAAAAAACACAAAAAAATCACAAAAGTGACATAATTTGATATAAAGGGCAGGGAAACGCAATGGAAGATTGTAAAAAGAAAAAAATTGAAGACTATGTCAGAAGCATTCCTGATTTTCCGCAGGAGGGAATTATCTTTCGGGATGTTACCAGTATTTTAGAAGATGCAGACGGATTTGCACTGGCAGTTGACTCTATGCAGAAGCTTTTGGAAGGCGTGGATGTTGACGTTATCGTAGGAACAGAGTCCAGAGGATTTATTTTCGGAGCGCCGATTGCGTATAATTTACATAAACCGCTTGTATTGGTAAGGAAAAAAGGGAAGCTGCCATGTGAAACCGTAGAGCAGAGCTATGATTTAGAATACGGAAGCGCTGTTATCGAAATGCACAAGGACTCCATTAAACCGGGACAAAAAGTTGTTATCGTTGATGATTTAATTGCAACAGGCGGAACCGTAGAGGCAGCGGCAAAGCTCATTGAAGGTCTTGGAGGAGAAGTTGTGAAATTGGTCTTCCTCATGGAGCTGGCAGGATTAAAAGGAAGAGAAAAATTAGAGAAATATGACGTTCAATCTGTAATTTGTTATGAAGGAAAATAAAATCGGTTGATGGATAAGAGGTGACGTTTTTTATGGAAGAAAAAAGAGAAGCTGCCTTAAAAGCAGAAGAAATTGAAAAAATTAAAAAGGCAGATGCCAATGTGAAGACCATGGAGGATTTCACCAGTCCGGAGGTACTTTATCAGGAGCTGATAACCAGTGTTCGGAAATACCATCCATCTACGGATATTTCCATGATTGATAAGGCATTTCAGATTGCCAATAATGCTCATAAAGGACAGGTGAGAAAGTCCGGCGAGCCTTATATCATTCATCCGCTTTGTGTGGCAATTATTTTAGCTGATTTAGAGCTTGATAAGGAAACCATTGTAGCCGGGCTTCTTCATGATGTGGTAGAAGATACGGTTATGACCTCTGAGGAAATTCGGGAAGAATTTAATGCAGAGGTAGAGCTTTTGGTAGACGGTGTAACAAAGCTGGGACAGTTGAATTATTCCGCAGATAAGGTGGAGGTGCAGGCAGAGAATTTAAGAAAAATGTTTCTGGCAATGGCAAAGGACATCCGTGTTATTTTGATTAAGCTGGCAGACCGTCTGCATAATATGCGAACCTTAAAATACATGCCGCCCCATAAGCAGAAGGAAAAAGCCAGAGAGACGATGGATATCTATGCTCCCATTGCTCAGCGTCTGGGTATTTCCAAAGTAAAAATCGAGCTGGATGATTTGTCTTTGAAATATTTGAAACCGGAAGTTTACTATGATTTAGTAGAGAAAATAAATCTGAAAAAGAGCGAGCGTCAGGCGTTTATTGACCAGATTGTAGGAGATGTACGTGCGCACATTGAAAAAGCGTCCATCAACGCTCAGATAGACGGAAGAATTAAGCATTTCTTCAGTATTTATAAGAAAATGGTAAATCAGGATAAAACCATTGACCAGATTTATGATTTGTTTGCTGTACGAATTATTGTAGATACTGTGCGTGACTGTTATGCGGCGCTTGGTATTATTCATGAAATGTATAAGCCCATTCCGGGGCGGTTTAAGGACTACATTGCTATGCCGAAGCCGAATATGTATCAGTCTTTGCATACTACGCTTATCGGGCCAAGCGGACAGCCCTTTGAAATTCAGATAAGAACCTTCGAAATGCACAGAACAGCAGAGTATGGTATTGCTGCCCATTGGAAATACAAAGAGGTTTCCAACAATGGAAAAGTCAGCGTTACACAATCAGAAGAAGAGAAGATGAGCTGGCTGCGTCAGATTTTGGAATGGCAGCGGGATATGTCTGACAATAAAGAGTTTTTAAGCCTTTTAAAAAGTGATTTGGATTTGTTTTCCGAAAGCGTGTACTGCTTTACTCCCGCAGGAGATGTAAAGACACTGCCAAACGGTTCTACACCGATTGATTTTGCTTATAATGTCCACAGTGCAGTGGGAAATAAAATGGTAGGGGCAAGAGTAAACGGAAAGCTGGTTCCCATTGAATATGTGATTAAAAACGGAGACCGTGTAGAAATTATTACTTCTCAAAATTCCAAAGGTCCCAGCCGTGACTGGTTAAAAGTAGTAAAGAGCACGCAGGCAAAAAATAAGATTAATCAGTGGTTTAAGCAGGAATTAAAAGAGGATAATATTTTAAAGGGTAAGGAAATGCTTATCCAATATGCTAAAGTAAAGGCAATTTCTCTCGGGGAAATCCAGAAGCCAAAATATCAGGAAGCAGTTATGAAAAAATACGGCTTCCGAGATTGGGACTCTGTTTTGGCTGCGCTGGGACACGGAGGCTTAAAAGAGGGACAGATTATCAATAAGCTTCTTGAAACCTATAATAAAGACCACAAGGCAGAGCTGACAGATGAGAAGGTTTTGGAGGCAACAGCGGAGCATAAGGATAAGCTTCATATCGGCAAATCCAAAGGCGGCATTGTGGTAAAAGGAATTCACGATGTGGCAGTGCGTTTCTCCAAATGCTGCAATCCAATTCCGGGAGACGAAATCGTGGGATATGTAACACGAGGCAGAGGCGTTACCATTCATCGTACAGACTGCATCAATGTGATGAACATGTCCGCAGAAGACAGAAATCGTTTGATTGATGCGGAGTGGCAGGTACCTGCCCATGAAAGCTGTGAACGCTACATGGCGGATATCAATGTGTTTGCTTATAACCGTACCGGCTTGATTGTTGATATTTCTAAGATTTTTACAGAGAGAAAAATCGATATTCTTGCTTTAAATACAAGAATAAGCAAACAGGGAACAGCAACCATTAATATTTGCTTTGAGGTAAGAAGCAAGGAAGAATTAAACAGTATGGTTGAAAAAATCAGACAGATTGAAAGCGTGAAAGACATTGAGCGTACTGCCGGTTAAGGAGAAAAGATGAAAAAATTGATGCTGAGAGGAATTGTGGTAGGTCCTGTACAGACCAACTGTTATTTTTTAAAAAATGAAGAAACACAGGAAATTTTAATCGTAGACCCGGGGGCGGAGCAGGAAAGAATTATTTATGCTTTGGATAAATTACAGGGAAAACCTGTGGGGATTTTATTGACACACGGACATTACGACCATGTGTGTGCGGTTAATGAGCTGAGAGAACATTATAAAATTCCGGTATATGCGGCAAAGGAGGAGGAACCGCTCCTTGCCGACAGTCAGCAGAACCTTTCTGCTGCATGGTCAGGAGTTCCGTATAAAGTAAAAGCAGACGCTTTACTGGAGGATGAAGAAGAAATTCAGGCAGCGGGCTTTGAGATTACGACTATTCTTACACCGGGGCATACAAGTGGCTCTTGTTGCTATTGGATTAAGGATGAGGAAGTCTGCTTTAGCGGAGACACGGTATTTTACGGAAGCTGTGGCAGATGCGACCTTCCTACCGGAAGTATGAGTGAAATGAAAAAGAGCTTAAACAAAATTTTTGCCATGCTGCCGGATAAAACGGTGATTTATCCGGGACACGGAGAAGCCACAGACGCAGAGTTTGAAAAGAAAAATAATCCTTACTTATAAGAATAATATAGAAAGAGGAAGAGCCCATGATAGGAATTTCCTTTAATAAAAAAGAATTTGAATATGATGCCTACACCTTGGTAAAGGCTTTTTATCCGAAAGAGGACATCGAAATGTATTATACAGAGGAAATACAGGAGGAAAAAAGCTATGACAGGCTGATTTCCATTCTTTACGGAGAAAAGGTACTTATCCGACTGTGCTTTGATGGGAAAGTGCGTGAGGGAGAACAGGCATTTGACGAAGCAGAAGACAGAAAAATCAGAAAAAATAAATTAAAACAAGTGCTGTATCAGCTGTTGGCGGAGGAAACCGGTCATACACTTCCTTGGGGCAATCTGACCGGTATTCGTCCTACGAAAATTGCCATGGGACTTATCGAGTCCGGTATGAGCAATGCAGAAGCAGCGGATTATATGCGAAAAACATACTATACCAGTAATGAAAAGACAGCGCTTGCCATTACCATAGCTAACAGGGAAAGAGAAATTTTAAAGAATATTGATTATGAGAATGGATACAGCTTATATGTGGGAATTCCATTTTGCCCCAGTATATGTCTGTATTGTTCTTTTAGCTCTTCACCTTTAGAAAGATGGCGTGATAAAGTTGACAGCTATTTAGATGCACTGCTAAAAGAGCTGGATTTTATTGCAGAAACCATGAAAGATAAAACCTTAGATACCATATATATAGGTGGAGGAACTCCTACAACCTTGGAGCCGCAGCAGCTTCATCGCCTGCTGGGACATATACAGAAGCGTTTTCCGATGGAACAGGTAAAGGAATATACCATAGAAGCAGGAAGACCGGACAGCATTACAAAAGAAAAATTACAGGCAATTCGGGAATATCCTGTTACCAGAATTTCTGTAAACCCTCAGACCATGAATGCAGAGACCTTAAAGATTATCGGAAGAAATCATACGGTGGAGGATACACGACACGCCTTCGCTTTGGCGAGGGAATGTGGATTTGATAATATCAATATGGATTTAATCGTAGGTCTTCCGGGGGAGCATAAGGATGATGTGGAGCATACATTAAAGGAAATTCAGGCGCTTGACCCTGACAGTCTTACCATACATTCTTTAGCAGTAAAAAGAGCTGCAAGACTTCGGATGTTTAAAGACCAATACGAAGAAATGGGATTTGAGAACAATCAGGAAATCATGGAAATGGCGATGAATTATGCCCGAAGCTGTCAGATGGGGCCGTATTATCTGTACAGACAGAAAAATATGTGCGGAAATCTGGAAAATGTAGGCTATGCAAAAGTTGACAAAGCAGGAATTTACAATATACTTATAATGGAAGAAAAACAGACCATTATTGCAGCAGGGGCAGGAGCATCCACGAAGCTTGTGTCTGACCACGGACAGAAGATTGAGCGTATTGAAAATGTAAAGGATGTTACCAATTACATTACCCGTATTGATGAAATGATTGAGAGAAAAAGAGACGGAATTGTATTGTAAAAAAGATAGGAGACGATAAGTATGAGTTTAAAGAAAAAACCGGTAACCGGTATGAAAGATATTTTACCTCAGGAAATGGAAATCCGTGATTATGTAATCGGCTTAATCAAGGATACTTATAAACAGTTTGGATTTACTTCCATGGAAGCACCTTGTGTAGAGCACATTGAGAACCTTACCAGTAAGCAGGGCGGTGACAATGAAAAGCTGATTTTCCGTATTTTAAAAAGAGGCGAGAAGCTGAAAATTGAGGAAGCAAAGGAAGAAAATGATTTGGTAGACAGTGGTCTGCGTTATGACTTAACCGTACCTCTTTGCCGTTTTTATTCCAATAATGCAAATGAGCTGCCGCAGCCGTTTAAGGCGCTTCACATTGGAAATGTATTTCGTGCAGACCGTCCTCAGAGAGGTCGTTTCCGTCAGTTTATGCAGTGTGATATCGACATTTTAGGTGACCCGACATTTTTAGCGGAAATTGACGTTATTCTGGCAACGTCTACTTTAGTGGGAAAATTGGACTTTGACAGCTTTACTATTCGTATCAACGACAGAAGAATTTTAAAGGCAATGGCAGCGTACAGCGGATTTCCGGAAGACTCCTTTACACAGGTGTTTATTATTCTGGATAAAATGGATAAAATCGGCATGGACGGCGTTGCAAAAGAATTGGAAGAGTCTGGTTTTGCAAAAGAGAGCGTAGAAAAATACATGGATTTATTCAAAGCCATGGGAAATGGTATCGACGGTGTTGCTTATTGCAAAGAAAAGCTGGAGGGCTTTTTAGATGCGAAGGTTGCAGATGATTTGACAACCATTATCGAAAGCGTTATGCAGGCAAAAACAGCAAACTTCAATCTGGAATTTGACCCGACACTGGTTCGTGGAATGTCTTATTATACAGGACCGATTTTTGAGATTTCCATTGACGGTTTTGCAGGAAGCGTAGGCGGCGGCGGTCGTTACGATGAAATGATTGGTAAATTTACAGGAACACCTACACCTGCAACAGGATTTTCCATTGGATTTGAACGTATTGTCATGCTGCTTATGGAAAGAGGATTTAAAGTTCCGGGAGCAAAAGAAAAGAAGGTATACCTTCTGGATAAGAAGCTTTCCAATGAAAAACTTCTGGAAGTAATGAAAAAAGCAGCAGAAGAACGAAAAGCAGGACAGAGCATTAACATTGCTTACGCAAAGAAAAATAAAAAATTCCAAAAAGAACAGTTGGAAAAAGAAGGATATGCTGTCATTACGGAAGTTTATAATGACACTGTTTTATAAGAAGGAGAATTTATATCATGGCAGAATCAATGAAGGGGCTTAAGAGAAGCCACAGATGTACAGAAGTGACAAAGGCAGAGATTGGAAGTACCGTAACGTTAATGGGTTGGGTACAGAAAAGCCGTAATAAAGGCGGAATTGTATTCGTGGATTTACGTGACCGTTCCGGTATTATGCAGATTATTTTTGAAAATGGGGATATTGACGAGCAGGGCTTTGAAAAAGCAGGACGTTTAAGAAGTGAATTTGTAATTGCTGTTAAAGGTCGTGTGGAGGCACGTTCCGGTGCGGTAAATCCAAATCTTCCTACCGGTGAAATCGAGGTAAGAGCAATAGAACTGCGTATTTTATCCGAGGCAGAAACACCTCCGTTCCCAATCGAAGAAAACAGCAAAACAAGAGATGAGGTTCGTCTGAAATATCGTTATCTGGATTTAAGAAGACCGGATTTACAGAAAAATATGATGCTTCGCTCACAGGTCTCTACATTGGTGCGCCAGTTCCTTGCAAAGGAAGGATTTCTTGAAATCGAAACACCGACTTTGATTAAGAGTACACCGGAAGGTGCGAGAGATTATCTTGTACCAAGCCGTGTGCATCCGGGAAGCTTTTATGCCCTTCCGCAGTCACCGCAGATTTTTAAACAGCTTTTAATGTGCTCCGGATATGACCGCTATTTCCAGATTGCAAGATGTTATCGAGATGAGGACTTACGTGCAGACCGTCAGCCGGAATTTACACAGATTGATATGGAATTATCCTTTGTAGATGTGGAAGACGTATTAGATGTAAATGAAAGAATGTTGGCATTTCTGTTTAAGGAAGTATTAGGTGTAGAGGTACAGCTTCCTATTGAGAGAATGACATGGATTGACGCTATGAACCGTTTTGGTTCTGACAAACCGGATTTACGTTTTGGAATGGAGCTTACAGACGTTTCCGAAGTGGTAAAAGACTGTGAATTTGCCGTGTTTAAAGGCGCTTTGGAAAACGGCGGCAGTGTGCGTGGTATCAATGCAAAAGGACAGGGCGCTATGCCACGTAAGAAAATCGACAAGCTGGTAGAGTTTGCAAAAGGCTATGGTGCAAAAGGTCTTGCTTACATTGCTATCGGAGAAGACGGAACAGTGAAATCTTCTTTTGCCAAATTTATGAAGGAAGAAGAAATGCAGGCTTTAATTCAGGCAATGAAAGGGGAAAACGGAGACTTATTGCTCTTTGCGGCAGATAAGACAAAGCTTGTCTGGGATGTGCTTGGAGCGCTTCGTCTGGAACTGGCAAAACAGATGGATTTACTGGATAAAAACGAATATCGTTTTGTATGGATTACAGAATTCCCTCTTTTAGAGTGGTCTGAAGAAGATGAAAGATTTACGGCTATGCACCATCCGTTTACTATGCCAATGGAAGAAGATTTACAGTACATTGACACAGAGCCGGGCAGGGTTCGTGCAAAAGCTTATGATATTGTATTAAACGGAAATGAAATCGGCGGAGGTTCTGTACGAATTTTCCAAGATGACGTGCAGGAAAAAATGTTTGAAGCTTTAGGCTTTACAAAAGAAGAAGCACAGAAACAGTTTGGTTTCCTTTTAGATGCTTTCAAATACGGTGTACCGCCTCACGCAGGTCTTGCTTACGGCTTGGACCGTCTGGTTATGCTCATGGCAAAGGTAGACTCTATCCGTGACGTAATTGCCTTTCCAAAGGTAAAAGACGCTTCCTGTCTTATGTCAGAAGCGCCTGATATCGTAGACGAAAAACAGTTGGAAGAACTGGGAATTGCCATTGTGGCACAAAAAGAAGAAACAACAGAAGAATAGATAAACTATAAAAGTTAGAGTTGTTGTAGAAAACATCATTCAGAATATTTATACACTTTTAGCGAATTTGTCGAGCACGCTTTGAGATTACAAGCTCAAAGTGAGCGCAGACTGAGTGCAAAAGGTATAAATATTCTGGAGATGTATTTAATACAACAACTCTTCTTGTACGTTTCCGAAGATAGCTTCGGAAATTTTCTCATTCATTTGTATTTTCCAGTTGACGCCGTCATTTATCAGATGAATTTCTACATCATGGGAAATGGTGTTGTGATTATTTTCAATACAGGATAAGAGCATTTCCTGTTCTTTTTGTCTTCTGCCTTCTGAGCCAACAGCCAGAGACTCGGAGGTTTCCAGCCATTTTGACAATTCTTCTTTGTATGTTTCCATAATACTGTGAAAATTTACGCTTACAATCGATGCAGTTACGGTTGCCTCGGTATCTTCTTTTTTTTCGCCTAAAATTTTAAAATCAAAGCACTCACTGATTTGTGACGCAACAGCATGAGCAACGGAGCTGTTATAAGTATCCTCTGTCTCAAAAAGAGTGTCCAGAGCAAGATAAATTTTCATCTGTTCAGCATCAAATTGCTTAATACTGCTAAAATGTGTTTTTACAATTTCTTTTGGACTTAATAAATTACAGTCCGTGACATAAGATAAAAAGTTTCCGGTCAAAGCCTCCTGAAGAGAAGGATTGTGAAGAACCTTCCAGCTTTCCTTTTCCTTTACAAGAGAAAGCTTTGCAGTAATGTTTTTGGTTTTATAATGGTTCTTTTGCAAAAGCTTTTCTAACAGCAGATAAGAGTCGTGGATGGAAAATTCTACTCCGGTAGGCGCAGCATCCTGCTCAATATGCTTTTTTAAGGAAGTCTTGCTGAAATCTTTTGCCAGCTTTTTGGCGTCAATGACAGAAAAGGTTACTTTTGCAGAAGCCTCGTTTTCTCTTTCGGAAATTTTTTCTATTTTGTAATTGAAATCCTTGTAAAATAGAGTAAAGATAGAAGCAACATCTTCTTCCAGCTCCTCTGTGTCCCCATAGTATGGGAGAAGTTCTTCGGCTGCAATGCAATTTTGAATAGTTTGCATATCATCACTTTTTATTTGATTAAATTCTTTTTCAATAGCATGCTTTACAGCCTTTTCTTCCTTGCTCAGACAGGCAGACAGAAGAAAATAAAAAAGGCATAGAGAAAGAAGCAGAAATAATTTTTTTGTCCGTTTATTCATGATTATCTCCAATTTTATTCTATATACTGAAGGTAGTTTAACAAAGTCAGAGGCAAGTTGCAACATAATCTGTAACATCTTGCAATGAAATTGCAAGAAAAATGTAAAGAAAATCGTAAAAATTAAGAAAAAACAAGGGGACAGGCAGTGGATTTTTTGATATACTGATTTCATACAATAGACTAAGAGGGTGGCAGGAAAATAAAATTTGAAGAAGGGAAAGAGTAGGGTATGCAGAAAAAACAAAAAATAATCATCGGAGCCTGTACTGTACTGTGTATAGGAGTAATTGGAGCAGGGATTTTCTTTGTACAGCATAAGGATAAAGGAAATAAAGAGGAGCTTGCTTATGTCATGAGTGTTTCGTCCATGAATGATATGGCAGGCACGCAGAAGCTGGCAGGTGTAGTCGAGTCTCAGAAAACCTTAGATATTCAAAAAGACGCAGAACGAGAAGTAAAAGAAATTTTGGTGAAAACAGGAGATGAGGTGGATGTAGGGACACCTTTATTTACTTATGACACAGAAAAACTAGAAGCAGATTTACAGCAGGCAAATCTGGATTTGGAAAGAGCAGATAATGATATGAAAAATCAGAAGGACCAGATTGCCCAGCTGGAGAAAGAGAAGAAAAAAGCACCGGAAAAGGAGCAGCTTTCTTATACCACCCAGATACAGTCTGCTCAAATGGATTTAAAGAAAAGTGAGTATGAGAAGAAGGCAAAAGAAGTAGAGATTAATCGTATAAAAAGTCAGATTGAAAATTCTACGGTTACCAGTGAAATGAAGGGCGTGGTAAAATCTGTGAATAATTCTCAAAACGGAGAAAGTATCAATCCTTATGACGGTTCTTCACAGGCATTTATGACGATTTTGGCAACAGGAGAATACCGTATTAAAGGAAAAGTAAATGAGCAGAATATTACGCAGATTGTAGAGGGAGCTCCGGCAATTATTCGTTCCAGAGTAGATGAAAATGCCGTATGGAAGGGAACTTATACGGCAGTAGATACAAAAAATCCAAACAATAATACCGAGAATATGATGTATGGTGGCAATGAGGACCGGCAGATGACCTCCACTTCCTATCCTTTTTATGTGGAACTGGAGTCTTCGGAAGGATTGCTGTTAGGGCAGCACGTATATATTGAACAGGATACGGGATTAGAAGAAAGAGAAGAGGGAATTTGGCTGGATGAGGCATTTATCGCAGATGTGGATAAAAAACCTTATGTATGGGTAGAGTCGAAAAAAGGTACGCTGGAGAAAAGGACAGTGGTACTCGGAATACATGATGAAAATATGCTTCAGTATAAAATCGAAAGCGGATTAAAATCTTCCGACTATGTGGCTTACCCTCAGGAGTTCTTTAAAGAAGGCGTAAAGACTACGCATGAAATGGTGGAGGACATAATGGGAATGCCGGAAGACGACGGAGCAATGCCGGAAGGCGAAATGATGCCGGAGGGAGAAGCCGTTCCTGAGGAAGAGATGATACCGGAGGAAGAAACCATACCAGAAGAAGGTGAAGGAGAAGCTGTGACACCGGAAGGAGCAGTGCCGGAAGGTGAAATAACTGTGGAGTAAAGGAGGCGGGACAATGCGAATAACGAAAAAAACAGCAAAAATTGCCGCAGTCAGTACAGCAGGTGTGCTTCTTCTTGGCGGAGGTATCTGGTTTGCGGCAGGAAAATTAAAAAAGCCGGAGATAAAAGTCTACTCCATGGAAGAATTGTCTCAGCAGATGTGGGGAGAAACCAACAGTCTGGAGGGCGCAGTTTCCTCCAACGTATCGCAGGAGGTACGTCTGATGGAGAAACAGTTAGTTTCTCAGGTTCACGTACAGGAAGGGCAGGAGGTAAAAGAAGGAGACCCCTTGCTGACCTATGACATGACTTTGGTAAATATTGATCTGGAAATGGAAAAACTGAACAGAGAGCAGCTAAAAGTCAAGAAAAAAGGTCTGGAGAATGAACTGAAAAACCTAAAGGATGATAAAAAGAATATGGCAGTAGGCAGGGTCTATAAGGTTGAATTTCTCAGCAATATAGAAGAAAATCCGGAGATAAAACCGGAGGAACTCAAACCGGAACAGCCGGAGACGCCGCAGGAGCAGGCAAGACCTTCCGGTGTTTACAAAAGACTGTATCGTGACATTACCATTGATAACACAGAATTTCCAAATGATGATGCCATTATAGAAAATGCCATTCCTTATTCGGGAAAGGGCACAAAAGAGGAGCCTTATGTGTATGTATGCCAGAAGGGCGTTCTGATACAGGGTGAATTTTTAAACCAGTTAGCAGGATTTGATGTTTCCGGAAATAGAGTGCGTGAGCCATATTATTGTAAATTAGAAGTGCGAAGTGACAACAGCTTTGACGGAACCTTACAGGCTGCTATGATTTTGGACGGAAGCGCAATAGAAAGCGCCGTGGAACCAAGTGCATGGTTCCGTACCAGATTAGGGAAAAATGAATGGGAAGAAATGCTGCCTGAGGAAGATGTTCCGCAGGGGGAAGTGCTTCCTGAGCTGCCGGACGGAACCGGAAATGAAATTCCGGAGGAGGAGATTGTAGGCGGATATTCTAAAGAGGAATTAGAAAAAGCCATTAAAGAAAAGGAAAAAGAAATCAAGACCACGGAACTGGATATAAAAGAAGCAGATTTGAAAATTAAAAAGGTAGAACAGGAGCTTCAAAGCGAGACAGTAACCAGTACGGTAAACGGTACTGTGAAAAAAGTGGGAGACCCTGCCAAGGGAGAGATAGACGGCGACCCTTTTATTATTGTTGAAAGCAGCGGAGGTGTTTACATTAAAGGCGTAGTAAGCGAAGCTTTACTGGAAAAAGTACAGCCGGGACAGCTTGTAACCGGTATGGCTTATGAGTCAGGCACATTTTTTGAAGCAGAGGTAAAAGAAGTTTCTCCTTATCCTGCCAGCGGTTATCAAAGCTATGACGGCAGAGAACTTACCTATTATCCTTTTACCGCATACATTGCAGACAGCACAGGATTAAAGGATAATGAAATGGTGAGTATGGATTTGCCCGCAGACGAAGGCGGAATGTCAGGCTTATTTATCGGCAAAGAATATATTCGAAGCAAAAACGGAGAAGACTTTGTTTATAAAGAAGGGAAAAACGGAAAGCTGGAAAAGCAGCCAATACGTACAGGACAGACCTTTTACGGTTCGATAGTAGAAGTGAAAGACGGCTTGACTATGGAAGACCATATTGCATTTCCTTATGGCAAAAAGGTAAAAGAAGGAGCAAAGGTAAAACGTGCTTCTTTGATGGAAGAAAATATATTTTAAGAAAGGAAAGCAGCACAATGATTGAAAATATTAGATTGTCTTTTCAGGGGATTTGGGCACATAAAATGCGTTCCTTTTTGACCATGCTGGGAATTATTATCGGTATCGCATCTTTAATATCTATTGTGTCTACAATCAAAGGAACAAATGAACAGATTAAGAAAAACCTCATTGGCGAAGGAGATAATGTGGTAGATGTTTATCTCGGTCAGGGAGGAAGTGAATACGAGATGGAATATCAGGGTGTTCCGGAGGGTGTGCCTGTGATAACAAAAGAGCAGAAAGAGAAAATAGCAGATTTGGATGAAGTCACGAATGTAACCTGTTATCAGGCGAGAAAATATGCAGACAGTGTATTTTATCAGAATAAAACCATGAATGGCGGCGCTGTGTTTGGGATTGATACAGATTATCTGGATACCTGCGGATATCAGATTATCAGAGGAAGAGGTTTTTCCAAAAGCGATTATGGAAAATTTCAGAAGGTAGTCTTGATTGATGAAACTGCTTCCAGCAACTTTTTTGAAAAAGGAGAGGAAATCGGAAAGGTTATAGAAATCAAAGGAGAACCTTTTACAGTAGTGGGTGTGATAAAAAAGACAGAGGAATTTGAGCCTGTTATTAACAGCAGAGAAGAATATTACACTTATTACAATGAAAGCAGCGGTATGGTTTTAGTACCCGACAGTACATGGCCGATTATTTATCGGTATGATGAACCGCAGCTGGTGTCCGTGAAAGCCACTTCTCCGGAAAGCATGAGTGCGGCAGGGAAAAAAACAGCAGAAATTTTAAATGAAAGCATTGTTTCTGCAACCGGCGATATTAAATATAAAGCCAGAGATATGATGGAAAAGGCAAAAGACTTGCAGCAGATTAGTGAAAGCACCAATCGCCAGCTTTTGTGGATTGCCAGTATTTCTCTCCTTGTAGGCGGCATCGGCGTTATGAATATTATGCTGGTGTCTGTGACAGAAAGAACAGGGGAAATTGGTCTGAAAAAGGCGATAGGGGCAAACAAGAGAAGAATTTTGGGGCAGTTTCTTACAGAGGCAGCCGTGCTTACCAGTATCGGTGGAATTTTAGGTGTTTTTGCAGGCGTTATTTTATCGGCTGTAATTGCCAAAATGTCAGGTGCACCGATGGTAATCAGTGTACCGGCGGCTGTATTGGCAGTTGTTTTTTCAACGGTAATTGGTTTGATTTTTGGTTTATTGCCATCTGTGAAAGCGGCAAATCTCAGTCCGATTGAAGCTTTAAGAAGAATGTAAAGGAAAAACAGAGCTGTTGTTTTATAAAACGACAGCTCTGTTTTTGAAGAAAAATGATTGTATTTGAAGGTACTGTATGGTATCATTAAGAACAATGACCTAAAATTAGGAAAGGGAGCTGAGAATGATGGGGAAAAAGAAAATCGCAATTATTACAGACAGCAATAGCGGTATCACTCAGAAAGAAGCACAGCAGTTAGGTATTACCGTACTGGCAATGCCATTTTATATTGATGAACAGTTGTTTTTAGAAGATATTACTTTGACGCAGGAAGAATTTTATAAACGGTTGGCAGAAGATGCAAATATTTCAACTTCTCAGCCTTCACCTGCGGATGTTATGGAAACATGGGAAACACTTTTGGAGGAATATGATGAGCTTGTACACATTCCCATGTCAAGCGGATTAAGTAACTCCTGTCAGACTGCCATGGTGCTGGCAAAGGAGTTTCATGACAGAGTACAGGTAGTGGATAATCAGCGCATCTCCGTTACCCAGCGTCAGTCGGTTTTAGATGCTATGGAACTGGCAAGGGCAGGTAAGGATGCAGCCGAGATAAAAGAAATTCTGGAGAAGGAAGCAGGAGAGTCCAGTATTTATATTACATTGGAAACCTTAAAATACCTGAAGAAAGGCGGAAGAATTACACCGGCAGCAGCAGCTCTTGGTACTGTATTAAACTTAAAACCGGTTCTGCAAATTCAGGGAGATAAGTTAGATGCTTTTTCAAAAGCAAGAGGAAAGAAGCAGGCAAAACGTACCATGCTTCAGGCGATGAAAGCAGATTTGGAAGGCAGATTTAAAGAGTACGCAGACAGAGATTTAATTTGCTTACAGGCGGCTTATGCAGGCAATGAAGAAGAAGCTATGGAATGGAAAAAAGAGCTGGAAGGTCAGTTTCCGGGTATGCCGGTATATATGGCGCCGCTGTCTCTGAGTGTGGCATGCCATATCGGACAGGGAGCTTTAGCCGTAGCAGCATCAAAAAAAGTGGAAGTGGAGTAACAGGCAGATGAAGAAAATTATAGAAAAAATTGAGGAAGCAGTAAAAGAAGCATTTGTAGCTTCAGAGTATGACGAAAAATTTGCAAAAGTGACAGTGTCAAATCGTCCTGATTTATGTGAATATCAGTGTAATGGTGCTATGGCGGCAGCAAAGACTTATAAGAAAGCGCCGATTATGATTGCAAACAGCGTAGTGGAAAAATTGCAGGACAATGAAATGTTTGAAAGTGCAGAGGCAGTTAATCCTGGTTTTATCAATCTTAAATTAAACAAAGAATTTCTGTCAGGATACTTAAACGATATGTTGGCAGACGAAAAGCTTTCCGTAGAGGAAGCCAAAAATCCAAAAACAATCGTCATTGACTATGGCGGACCGAACGTTGCGAAGCCTCTCCATGTAGGACATTTACGTTCTGCAATTATTGGAGAAAGCATTAAGAGAATGGGACGCTTCTTAGGGCATAAAGTGATTGGCGATGTGCACTTGGGTGACTGGGGACTTCAGATGGGCTTGATTATTACAGAACTCTCCAAAAGACAGCCGGATTTAGTGTACTTTGATGAGAATTATGAAGGCGAGTATCCAAAAGAAGCTCCGTTTACCGTAAGTGAATTGGAAGAAATTTATCCTACTGCCAGCGGTAAATCAAAAGAAGATGAAGCATATAAAAATGAAGCCTTGGAGGCAACTCTTCAGCTTCAGAAGGGAAGAAGAGGTTACCGTGCTTTATGGCAGCATATTATGGAGGTCTCTGTCACAGACTTAAAGAAAAACTATGCCAAATTAAAAGTAGATTTTGATTTATGGAAAGGTGAAGCGGATGCAGACGCCTACATTCCTGCTATGGTGGATTATTTAAAAGAGAACGGTTACGCCTATCTGGATCAGGGTGCTCTTGTAGTGGATGTAAAAGAAGAAACCGATACAAAAGAAATTCCGCCGTGTATGATTTTGAAATCAGATGGGGCTTCTCTGTATAATACAACTGATTTGGCAACCATTGTACAGCGTATGGAAGATTACAAGCCTGATGAGATTATTTATGTGGTTGACAAACGTCAGGAGTTGCACTTTGTTCAGGTGTTCCGTTGTGCAAAGAAAGCAAAACTGGTAGATGAAAATACACAGTTATCCTTTGTCGGTTTTGGTACCATGAACGGAAAAGACGGAAAACCGTTTAAGACAAGAGAAGGCGGTGTTATGCGATTAGAACGTCTGATTGCAGAAATCAATGAGGAAATGTTCAAGAAAATCACAGAAAACCGCAGTGTAAAAGACGAAAACGCAGAAAAGACAGCACAGATGGTTGGATTATCTGCAATTAAATACGGCGATTTATCCAATCAGGCATCTAAGGATTATGTATTTGATATTGAACGCTTTACTTCCTTTGAAGGGAATACAGGTCCGTATATTTTATACACCATTGTTCGTATTAAATCTATTTTAAGCCGTTATGCAGAAAGCGGAAAAAATATAGACAAAAAAGCAATGAAAGCTGCTGTAAATGACAGTGAAAAGGCGCTGATGTTAGAATTGTCTCGCTTTAATTCTATTATTGCACCTGCATTTGAGGAAAAAGCACCTCATAGAATTTGTTCTTATATTTATGACTTGGCAAATGCTTTTAACAGCTTTTATCATGAAACAAAGATTTTATCAGAAGAAGATGAAGATAAGAAAGCATCTTGGATTTGTTTGTTAACATTGACAGAAAAAGTATTAGAAACCTGTATTGATTTACTGGGATTTGATGCACCGGATAGAATGTAAAAAGACTCTCTGCAAAGGAAAAGAAGAACCTTTGCAGAGAGTCTTTTTCGTTATTTTGAATAAGCGTTATAAGGGATTTGTCCGATTGTTTTAAAAATGTGCACATAAGAGGAAAAATAGGAGAAAATAATTGCAAAATATAACAATGAATAGTATTATTAAGAAAAATGTTTGTGCAGAATGCATGAGCGTTAAAAAGAAAGGAGAACGTTATGAAAAAAAGAAACATGAAAGTATTCAGTTTGCTTTTGGCAGCAAGTATGACTGTTCCGCAGTTAGCCGACTATTCACAGCTTTCCGGACTTACCGTAGTACATGCGGCAGTCAATGAACAGTCATCAGAAAAAGCAGTAACTGAAGTATGGCGTCACTTTACATCAGGTGCGACAAATGACAATGCAAAGAAACCGGCAGTATTGAAGAACACTAATGAAAATGCCATTGATCCTGCTGGAGGAGAAATCAGTCTTGTATTAAAAACTTCACAGAATTCTGCATTAAACAGAATTCAGATTTGCCCGTACTGGGTAGATGGAGGCAACTTCATCAATGCAGCAGGATTTGATGCAAGCAGTAAATGGTTCTTCGAATATAAAGCTGATGGTTTAAGTGGTAATTGGCCGGGACTTGGTGTTTCTGAATGGAATGCAAATGAAGAAGTTCCAATTGTGATTTCTTGGAAAGAAAATGTTTATACTGTCACAATTAAAGGACAAAAATGCGCAGAACAGACAGTGCCTGCTACGTTCATAGAAGCATTAAAAGGCGGAAGCTTTGCGATTAAAGCAGGTACTTGGGGCGAGGAAATAACAGATATCTACTTTAAAGATGTTCAGATTAAGAACAGCAAGGGCGAAGTTGTTGTAGAAAAAGGCGCTGATACATGGGAAGTTTCCACTGGAAATGGTGAAGCTTTTGAAGCCGGTAAAGAAGTTACAACAGTATCTTTAACAGGTAAGGTCGTTGATAAAGAGAAAAATCCAGTTGCAGGAGCTACGGTAACTGTTGGTGATAAGAGCGCAACAACAGGAGAAGATGGTAGTTGGGCACTGGAGGGTGTTGAACCAGGTGAAGTTGAAATTGTAGTAACAAAAGAAGGTTATAAGAGCACAACAACAAGAGCAACCATTGAAAAAGAAGACAAAGTCATTGATGATATTACTTTATCCACAGGTGATGCAGTAGATTTCGAAGATGCAGCAGACGAAAGTATTTCTTCTGATGAAATGAAGGTGGCGATTGACAGTAAGTTCCCACGAGTAGCAGGCTACGAAATCTTAAAGGGCAATGGTGCAGGCAAGAAAATGTATGGTCAGACAGAAAAATTGGACACAATCGTGCTCAATCAGACAAAGGCTGACGATAAAACCGGTATTGCAGTAAAACCGGAAGTTACCTCTGAAAAAAATAAAGAAGGCAATAAAATGGTTTACACCATGAAGGTTGACGATAAAGAAAACAACATTCATGCAACCATCAAGGCAGAACTGGTAGCAGAGAAAAATACACTTGCTTTCAACATTACATCTGTAGAAAGAGAAAAAGGTTCTGAATTAGTAAAAACTATTAATATTCCAAACCATAATCTGGTATCTGTAAGAACTTCTCAGGCAGGTGCAAGATTTGACGGTGCGAATATGTCAAACAATACAAAGCAAAGTGGAGATACACATCAGGATGTTGCTTCCATGGCAGCAGGCAAAACAGGTTATATGTATGCATTTGTATCTGATGCTGATTTAAGTGCAGGTCTTTGGAGTAATTCTGAAAATAATGTAAATCGTGACTGGCAGCGTGTTGTAGCTAATGCAGCTGAAAAAGACGGATATCGTGAAACTGGTTTAAGCAGTAACTACTGGACATGGCAGAAAGGCGAAGATTATAGAGAAGAAAGTAAAGATTACGAACTTCCTTCCACAAAGATTGCCATTACAGCAGATGAAAATAACGATGCAAAAGTAGATTGGCAGGACGGTGCGATTGCATATCGTGATATTATGAACAATCCAAAGGGAAGTGAATTAGTTCCTGACAGAACTGCAATTCGTATTGCAATGAACTTCTCCAGTCAGGCACAGAACCCATTCCTGATGACATTGGATAATGTTAAAAAAGTATACTTAAATACAGACGGTCTTGGACAGAGCGTTCTGTTAAAGGGTTACGGAAGTGAAGGACATGACTCCGGACACTTGAATTACGCTGACATTGGTACTCGAATTGGTGGCGCAGAAGATATGACCACTCTTATGAAAGAGGGTGCAAAATACGGAGCTACCTTTGGTATTCATGTAAATGCCAGTGAAACATATCCAGAATCTATTTACTTCGAAGAAGATAGATTGATGAAAGGTTCCAATGGAAAATATTCCTATGGTTGGAACTGGCTGGATCAGGGTATTAATATCAATGCAGATTACGATTTAAAACATGGTCGTGAACAGCGTTTCTTAGATTTAAAAGAAAAACTGGATAAAGCAGATCCGGACGGAAAGAATGACCTTGACTTCATTTATGTAGACGTATGGGGCAATGGTCAGTCCGGTGATAATGGTACATGGGCAAGCCGTCAGCTGGCAAAAGAAATCACAGAAACATGTGATTGGCGATTAGCAGGTGAATGGGGACATGCAAATGAGTATGACTCTACATTCCAGCACTGGGCAGCAGACCTTACTTATGGTGGAGCAGCAAATAAAGGTATCAACAGTGCTATTACAAGATTTATTCGTAACCACCAGAAAGACTCATGGGTTGGTGATTACCCAAGCTACGGAGGAGCAGCTGTAAATCCACTTCTTGGTGGATATGATATGAAAGACTTCGAAGGCTGGCAGGGAAGAAATGATTATAAAGGATATATTGAAAATCTCTTTGATGATGATGTATCTACTAAATTCCTTCAGCATTACGAAGTGATGCAGTGGGTAGATGGAAATCCTACTACTGTTGCAGATTCTACATGGACTCCTGAAATGAAGGTTGTACTTCAGGATAAGGAAAGAAAACAGACGATTACAGTAGAAAGACAGTCTAACAACGGAAGTGATGCAGGTTATAGCTTGAGAACCATGAAGTTTGATGACGGAAATGGTGAAAGAGTTATCATGGATGGTGAAAAATACTTAATTCCATGGTACTGGGATGCAAACGGTGAATCTTTAGGAGATAACTATAAACTCTATCACTGGAATCAGGCTGGCGGAACTTCTACATGGACACTTCCGGCAGGATGGGAAAATGCAAAAGTTTACGAGCTTACAGAAAACGGTAAGAAAGAAGTAACAAATGCAACAGTATCCGGTGGTCAGATTACAATTGATGCAACAGCAAAAACACCTTATGTTCTTTATAAAACAGAAGCTAAGAACCCAACAAATGAAGAGTTGAAATGGAGTGAAGGAACTCACCTTGTTGATACAGGATTTAACAGTGCTTCTTTAGAACAGTGGAAGATTTCAGGTGAAGCAGAAGCTGCTCAGATTATCCACAGTGCAGGATTTAACCCAATGTTGCGTTTGAACAACCAGACAGATGAAGTAGTACTGGAGCAGAAAGCCAAAGGTCTTGAAAAAGGAAAACAGTATGTGGCTATGGTTGCAGTAGATAATAGAAGTGATGCAAAAGCTTATCTGGAAGTTACATCCGGTGATAAAACAACATCTAACTACACAACAAAATCTATTGCGAAAAATTACAGTCAGGCAGATGCTCATAATACAAATGCAAGTAATGCGACAATTCAAGGTCAGGGAAGTTACTTCCAGAATATGTATGTATTCTTTACAGCAGGTGAAGATGGAACAGCAACTATCAAACTGAAACGTGACAAAGGTGAAGGCGAAGTTTACTTTGATGATTTAAGAATTGTTCAGAATAATTCTAAAAACTTCGTATCTGACAATAAATTTGTACAGAACTTTGAAACAGTTCCACAGGGCTTATGGCCATTCGTAGTTGGTGGAGCAGAAGGCGTTACAGATAACCGTACTCATTTATCTGAAAAGAATAAAAAAGATTCAAAATATACATCAGCAGGCTGGTTTACAAAGAAGTTGGACGATGTATTGGAAGGTGACTGGTCCTTAAAGACAAATGGTCTGACACAGAGAGGAAACTTGATTTATCAGACAATTCCACAGAACTTCCGTTTTGAAGAAGGTGTTACATATAATGTAAGCTTTGATTATCAGTGTGGTTCTGAAGGAACTTATGCATTAGCAGTTGGTAACGGAGAGGTAGAAGACGGAAATGTAGAATATACACCGTTAGAGTCTTCTATTCCAAAGGGACAGAAAGCAGAAACAAAACACTACAAATTCCGTATTACAGGTTCAGAAGGCGGACAGAGCTGGTTTGGTATTCAGTCTACAACAAAAGGTCCGGATCTTCAGAATACAAGTGGCGGAGATGCTGACTTTGGTGGATACAAGGATTTTGTTTTAGATAATCTTGTAATTGAAAAATCCAAAGCACAGAAAGTAAAGCTGGAAACTTTAGTAGCTGAAAATCAAGGTCGTTACGAAGTAAATTACAGTGCTAAAACATGGAAAACATTTACAGAAGCTATGAAAAATGCAAATGAAGCATTAGATAACTTTGATGCAGATCAGGCAACTGTAGATAAAGCATATGAAAAATTAGATAAGGCAATCAAAGGTCTGGAAGTAATCGGTGCAACAATGTCCGGTACAGTTACAGATACAGAAGGAAATCCAATCGAAAATATCACAGTAAGCGTGAAAATGAAGGATAAAACAATCAAGACTGTTACAGACAGTAACGGACAGTATGTCCTTCCGGGTGTTTTATTCGGCGATTGGAAAGTAACAGCAGACAGTCCTATTTGGGCAAAAGCAACAGCTGATATTAAGTCCACAAAAGATAATCTTGAATTTACACAGGACTTCCAGTTGAAGGATACACAGTCTTCATTAGAAGGACATGTAACAGCCGTTGGTAAAAATGTAGAAGATGCAACAGTATCTCTTACAGGTAAGAGTGAAGTAGAAGCAATTAAGACAGATGCAAAGGGTGCATATAAGTTTGATAAGCTTTTAGCAGGAAATTATACCTTAAAAGTAGAAAAAGAAGGATATGATACCTTTACACAGGAAATCACTGTAACAAAAGAAAAAGGCTTTGTTCAGAATGTTATGTTACAGCCGGCTTCTACCGTAGATTATGAAAATGATTACAGCAACGGCAAAAAGACATGGGATAATCTTGCGGGAAATGGAAGCAGTACTACTATCAGTGTAGAAAATGAGGCAACTAAGATTAAATTCCCAGGTGGCGGACATGCTAATGTTTATGAAACAGCAGCACCAACATTTAAAAATGGTGTAGTTGAAATGGATGTTACACCTGAAAAGAGCGGTATTCGTTTAGGTGTTCTTCTTCGTGCAAACAATATGAACGATCGTGTATACATTGGTGTAGGCGATGCAGATAATCAATGGTTTGCAGAATACTGGGGCAGTGACGGATCAAACTCATGGTCCAGCATGCACTCCGGTCCAAAAGCAACAGCAGGCAAAAAATTACACTTAAAAGCTGAGATTATTGAGACAACTGTTTCCTTATGGGTAGACGGTGAATTAGTAATTAATAAGCTGAATATGGGTGGAATGCCAACAAAAGCAGGTGCAGTTGGTATGAACACTAGAAATTCCAATACCGTTACAGTGGATAATGTAAAAGTAACTTCTTATGATTTACCGGTAGGTGAAGTCGAAACTGTTGCTGGTCATGTGTCTGATAAAGACGGAAATGTATTAGAGGGTGTTTCCGTAAACATTAAGAGTGCAGAAGGTGCAGCAGAAGCAGTTGATAAAACAGCTAAGACAGATGCTCTTGGAAACTACAAGTTTAAAAACATTCCTTTAGGAAAATATAAAGTAACAGCAACAAATGATAAAGAAACAAAAACTGTAGATGTTACTGTAAAAGCAACAGATGACTATATTGTAGCTCCGGAAATTTGCTTTGGAGTAACAACAGACGGCTGGAAGGAAACAACAGACGGATGGGAATACTATGAAGATGGTAAAAAAGTAACCGGTTGGAAAGAAATTTCTAAACATTGGTATTACTTTGAGTCAAACGGAATTATGACAACCGGTTGGACAGAAGTAGGCGAACACTGGTACTACATGGATCAGTGGGGAGCAATGATGACTGGTTGGGTATCCGTAGACGGACATTGGTATTACATGGATCAGTGGGGAGCAATGACAACCGGCTGGGTATATGTAAACGGACATTATTACTACATGGATCAGTGGGGAGCAATGCAGACCGGCTGGGTATCCGTAGACGGACATTGGTACTATCTGAATGCAGACGGAGCAATGGCAACCGGCTGGGTATATGTAAACGGACATTACTACTACATGGATCAGTGGGGAGCAATGCAGACCGGCTGGGTATCCGTAGGCGGACATTGGTATTATCTGAATGCAGACGGAGCAATGGCAACCGGCTGGGTATATGTAGGTGGCTATTGGTATTATCTGGAACAGTGGGGAGCAATGACGACCGGCTGGGTGCAGGTAGGTAACGATTGGTACTACATGAACTCTGATGGAACAATGGCAACTAATCAGTGGATTGGGGGCTACTATGTAGGTGCATCTGGCAAGATGGAATAAAGCATAGTGTAGAAAATTTAATAAGTATTAAATTTTAGCTAAAAAGGAGCTGTTGCTTCTACGATGAAAAATCGTGGAGCAATAGCTTCCTTTTTTTTTGTTTTATGTTAGAATAAAGGTATCGGAAACAAGATTGGGGATTAAAAGGAAAGTGTATGAGGGAAAAGAAATGGAGAAGATGAAACAGAAGTATCTGGAAAAAATGGCAGAACTATATCCAACAATAGCAGAAGCATCTACAGAAATTATTAATTTACAATCGATTTTAAATCTGCCAAAAGGAACGGAACATTTTATTACAGATATACATGGGGAATACGAAGCATTTTCGCATGTATTGAAAAATGGTTCAGGTTCTATCCGAAGAAAAATTGATACTGTTTTTGGGCATACCATGAACAAACAGGAAAAGAAAAGCCTTGCTACTTTAATCTATTATCCAAAAGAAAAAATACAGCTGATTAAGAAACAGGAAAGAGATATGGAGGAATGGTACAAAATTACGCTGTATCGTTTAATTGAAGTATGTAAAAAAGCTGCATCAAAGTATACGCGTTCAAAAGTAAGAAAAGCTCTTCCAAAAGATTTTGCTTATGTTATTGAAGAATTGATTACGGAAAGATGGGATATTACAGATAAAGAATCTTATTATGAACAGATTATATGCACAATTATTGATATTGGTCGTGCAGAGAAATTTATTATTGCCTTATCAGAACTGATACAGAGATTGGTGGTAGACCATCTTCATATTTTAGGAGACATTTACGACAGGGGACCGGCACCTCATCGAATTATGGATAAACTGGAAACTTACCATTCCTTGGATATTCAGTGGGGAAACCATGATATTTTGTGGATGGGGGCAGCTGCGGGACAGGAATGCTGTATAGCAACTGTTATTCGAATTTGCGCCCGTTACGGAAATCTGGATATTCTGGAAGATGGATATGGTATCAATCTATTGCCGTTAGCAACCTTTGCTCTCACATACTATAAAGAGGATAACTGTCAGTGTTTTAAAATTAAGGGAAATCATCGTTTAAATCCTGTGGAGCAGGATTTGAATATGAAAATGCACAAGGCAATTTCGATTATCCAATTTAAGCTGGAAGGACAGCTTCTTATGAGAAGACGAGAATTTGGTATGGCAGACAGAGCTCTTTTAGATGATATTGATTATACAGAAGGGACAATTCGGTTAAAGGGAAAGGAATATAAGCTGTTGGATAGTTATTTCCCGACCATTGATGCAGAAAATCCTTATGAACTCTCAAAAGAAGAAAAAGAAGTTATGGAAAGGCTGGTGTCAGCATTTATAAGCTGCGAAAAACTGCAAAGTCATATACGATTCCTTTTGAAAAAAGGAAGTATGTATAAAATTTTTAATGGAAATTTGCTTTACCATGGCTGTATTCCAATGAATGAGGACGGTACTTTAAAAGAAGTACAGATTTTTGAAAAACATTATAAAGGAAAAGCCTTGTATGATGTGTTAGAAAGTTATGTTCGCAAAGCTTTTATGGCAAGAGATGGGAAAGAAAAAGAAAGGGGAAAAGATATTCTGTGGTATATTTGGACCAGTCCCAATTCTCCTTTATTTGGAAAAACCAAAATGGCAACTTTCGAACGTTATTTTCTGGAAGAAAAGGAAACCCATCAAGAGATAAAAAATCCATATTATAATTTTTTGGAAGATGATGATGCGGCAGAGAGAATTTTTGAGGAATTTCAGGTAAAAGGAGAAGAAAGACATATTGTAAATGGACATGTTCCTGTACATCATACATCAGGAGAAAGTCCGATTAAATGTAAAGGGAAAATTCTTGTTATTGATGGAGGTTTTTCAAGAGCATATCAAAAAGAGACCGGTATTGCAGGATATACTTTAATTTATAATTCATGGGGGATGATTTTAGCTGCTCATGAACCATTTACATCTACACAGGATGCTATTACAAAAGAAAGTGATATTCTTTCCGACAGTATTTTAGTAAAAAGGGTGACAGAAAGAAAAAATGTAGGGGCAACAGATACAGGTGCAAAATTAAAAGAAAGGATAGCAGAACTGAAAGAGCTTTTAGATGCTTATAGAAACGGACTGCTGGTAGAAAAGCTATGAGAAATGAACAGATAAAAATCCAAGTAGAAGGTTCCGGAAAAGACGTATGGTTGGAAACTTATATTTGGGGAGACGTAATGGATGGTGCAAGGAATAGAAAGACACCGTTAGTATTGATATGTCCGGGAGGAGGTTATGCCATGACTTCCAATCGAGAAGCGGAGCCTATTGCTCTGCAGTTTAACAGCATGGGATATCAGGCAGCAGTTTTACGGTATTCCTGTGCTCCGGCAGTTTATCCTACAGCACTTTGTGAAGTGGCACAAAGCGTGAAGCTTATCAGAGAACATGCAGAAGACTGGAATGTAGATGCAGAGAAAATTATTGTTATGGGATTTTCAGCAGGAGGGCATTTGGCAGCCAGTTATGGTGTGTTTTGGAATGAATTATGGTTAACAGAGAAAATGCAGTGTGATAAGCAACTTTTAAAGCCAAACGGACTTGTTTTGTGCTATCCGGTTATCAGCTCTAAGGAGGAAATTGCACATCAGGACAGTATAAAAAATCTATTGGGAGAATCTTATCCGGAAATGAAAGAGCAGGTGTCATTAGAGGATAAGGTGGGAAAACATACACCGAAAACTTTCCTGTGGCATACTTTTACAGATCCTGTCGTTCCTTTTTGGAATTCTTTCCGATTTGCAGAAGCATTGGGAAAAGCAGGGGTTCCAATGGAATATCATTTATATCCGCAAGGAGGGCATGGACTTTCTCTTGCCAATGAACAGACAGCAAATGAAGAAGGAAAAGGTGTGGAAAAAGTATGTCAGAGCTGGGTTCCCCTTCTTCGTTCATGGATGCTGGAAAATTTCGGACTTTATTCGTAAAAAAGCCTTGCAATTATAGAAAAAATTGTGATATAATGCTTGCGTTGCTAAGTGCAATGTAGAAAATAACCACGCCTGTGAATTTCAACGGGGGGTGCTTAGAAAGTCCCGAAGGAGCAGAAGCAGGTGGAAGAGAAAACCAAAGGAGAGAAAAAAATGAGCGTTATTTCAATGAAACAGTTACTTGAAGCAGGTGTTCATTTCGGACATCAGACAAGAAGATGGAACCCTAAAATGGCACCATACATCTACACAGAAAGAAATGGTATCTACATCATCGACTTACAGAAATCTGTAGGAATGGTTGACGATGCATACAAAGCAATCGCTGACATCGCTGCAGAAGGTGGCACAATCCTGTTCGTAGGAACAAAGAAACAGGCTCAGGATGCTATCAAAACAGAAGCTGAAAGATGTGGAATGTTCTATGTAAATGAAAGATGGTTAGGCGGTATGCTGACTAACTTCAAGACAATCCAGAGCAGAATTGCAAGATTAAAAGAAATCGAAGCTATGGAAGCTGATGGAACATTTGATGTTCTGCCTAAGAAAGAAGTAATCAACCTGAAAAAAGAACTGGAAAAATTACAGAAAAACCTTGGCGGAATTAAAGAAATGAAAAAACTTCCAGATGCTATCTTTATCGTAGACCCGAAAAAAGAAAGAATCTGTGTACAGGAAGCTCATACATTAGGTATTCCGTTAATTGGTATCGCTGATACAAACTGCGATCCAGAAGAATTAGATTACGTAATCCCAGGAAACGATGATGCTATCAGAGCTGTAAAATTAATCGTTTCTAAAATGGCTGATGCTGTTATCGAAGCAAACCAGGGCGAAGCTGCTGATGCTGAAGAAATCTTCGTAGAAGAAACAGAAGAAGTTGTAGAAGAATAATCTTATTCAAAATGGAATAACTGAAGCTGTCATATAAAATTAAATTTTATGTGACAGCCTTATTCCGTATAAACGGTATTATACAGGAGGAATTTAAAATGGCTATTACAGCAGGAATGGTAAAAGAATTAAGAGAAATGACAGGCGCTGGTATGATGGACTGTAAGAAAGCTCTTACAGCAACAGAAGGCGATATGGATAAAGCAGTAGAATTTTTAAGAGAAAAAGGTCTTGCAACAGCTCAGAAAAAAGCTGGACGTATTGCAGCAGAAGGTCTTTGCCAGACTTTAGTTTCTGCAGACGAAAAACACGCAGTTGTTGTTGAAGTAAATGCAGAAACAGACTTCGTTGCTAAAAACGATGTATTCCAGGGATATGTAGCTCAGGTTGCAGAAGCTGCTATGGAAACAGAAACAACTACAACAGAAGATTTCCTTGCTTCTCCATGGAAATTTGATACAACAAAAACTGTAAACGAAGCTTTAGCAGCACAGATCGCTGTTATTGGTGAAAATATGAACATCAGAAGATTTGCGAAAGCATCTGAAGAAAATGGATTTATTGCTTCTTATACACATATGGGCGGAAAAATCGGCGTTTTAGTTGATGTTGAAACAGACGTTGTAAACGATGCAGTAAGAGAAATGGCTAGAAACGTAGCAATGCAGATTGCTGCTTTAAAACCACAGTACACAAACAGTTCTGAAGTAAGTGAAGAATATATCGCACATGAAAAAGAAATTCTTCTTGCTCAGATCATGAACGATCCAAAAGAATCCCAGAAACCGGAAAAAGTTATTCAGGGAATGATTAGCGGACGTATCAACAAAGAATTAAAAGAAATCTGTCTGTTAGATCAGGTTTATGTAAAAGCTGAAGACGGAAAACAGAACGTAGCTAAATATGTAGAAGAAGTTGCAAAAGCTAACGGCGCTAAAATCACTGTAAAAGGATTTGTTCGTTTCGAAACAGGCGAAGGAATTGAAAAGAAACAGGAAGATTTCGCTGCTGAAGTTGCTGCACAGATGGGAAACTAATTTATCAATCGTAGGACTGGTAAAAAGCGAATTAAATAGCGTATTTAAGCGGTTTCTGGTTATTTTGAAAAGTGTTATAAACTACTGTAAAATCTCACAAAATATCGTGCTATTTTGGGTACAGATTGGGTAGGGTATTGGGTAAAGAAATTTACCCAACCTCTTAACGAGGAATTTACTTGTTGTTTAAAATAGAAAGGGAACGCTGTGAGTGATTGAGGGCATATTGTGTAAGTACAATATGTCCTTAAATTGTTTTTTTGAGAAAAGTAATGTTAAAGACTAGGTAATGTGATAGAATGACAGAAATAAACAAATCTGAATTGAGATTTCACCTGTTTTAAGAAATTTAATAACTGTTATATTTTGTTATTAAATTCTCCGCAAACCATTGAAAACACTGGATTTGTCGCAGGTGAGCTTTCCCTTATTGTTTCCCTTGTCTTATATCGTCCCACCAGTGTTTACGAACTCTGATAAGGGAAAATACAAGGGCAAAAAAATTATATAAAACAGTATAACACAAAATAAAAGTGACATGGTGAACTGATTGAAATGTTTCTGATTTTTGTAGCAAATAATTGATTGAACGATAAGGAGATAAGATACGATGAGAACAATATTTGCAGAATATAATCCCGGACGAAACAGCATTGATGTTTATACCAGTGCAGACTATATGCTTCGCATTGACTGCTGGGAAGCAGAAAAGAATTTGAGAACCACACCCGAATCAGATTGTGCATTAAACACACTTGCCATTGATGAACCACTAGAATATGCGAGACTGTATCTTGATGAGAATTTACAGATGTGGGTAGATGCAGAAGATTCCTTGACATTATAGTAATGTTCAAAAAAAGCTCTCTGTGCAATGCACAGGAGCTTTTTATATGTAGACCTCTATTTATTTGTGCTGTCTGCATCAATTACAGACTGAATCTGCTTCATAAGGGCATCATAGTTGTCCTTGTTATCAATTCCGCCGAGCATTGGTTCGCCTACAATATTGCCATTTCTGTCAACAAGTATAGTTGTTGGAAAGTCCATGATTTCTGAAGCATATTTACCGGCAGCACTAGAGGAGTCAATTGACAGATTACGATATTTGACACCCTGGCTTTCAAGAACAGGGGTAGCCTCTTTGATAGCTGTTTTATTGCCATCGAAGGTCTCAGTGTTGATGCCAACAACTTCTCCGCCCATTGATTTGATAGCATCATTTAATTCGTTAAGCTTGGATAATTCAGCGACACATGGTTTGCAGCCGGTAAACCAGAAATTGACGACTGTTACTGCATTACCGGAAAACAGGCTGTCATCAACCTTATTGCCATCAAAATCCTCACCGGAAAAATCACTGAATACAGATGAGGCATTAGAGCTGTCCTTCTTGTTATCGTCTGATGATGTATTTTTGTTTTCAAGCTCTGCTATCTGTTCCTCGATTTTTCGTATGGTTTCAATATCCTCATTAAGTGTTTTAAGCTCATCGTCTGTGAATGAATTCTTGTTTGATTCTACGGTACCGGCAAGATAATCAGCATAATTTCCGTTTGGATCGGCGTCACTTTTGTTCATCATGCCAAATGCCTTGTTCCACACATCAGCGTGATCTGCAAAAAGCTGATTTTCCTGCTGATATAAATCATCAAGCCTGGAATCTGATTTGCCGGATGCTTCTGAGCCGGCTTCAGTCTGAGTGTTCTTAGAATCTGTTGTGGAAGCTTGCTTTACGCCACATGCTGTAAGAGATAATGCTATGCAGAGTGTAAAAATAGAAATAAATGATAATTTGTTTTTCATGAGTAATTTCTCCTTTAAAATAATAATAAAATGTTTAATAGCTATCTGTTGTCACTTTTTTGACATGATTTTCCCATAAACCGGTAGCAGATGGCGTCCTTCGGACAGGCCTTTATGCAGGCACCGCAGCGTATGCACTCGGGGTGATCCGGTGTCTTACACACATCCACATCCATCTTACATGCCTTTGAGCATTGACCGCATCCGACACATTTGCTGCTATCAACGGTGATTTTGAGCAGGCTGACTTTATTAAATAATGAGTAGATTGCTCCAAGCGGACAAATCCATTTACAGAAGGGCCTGTAAAATAAGATACTTAGTACAATCACTGCAATTAAAATCATACACTTGAAAGAAAAGAGCTTTCCCAGCGCAGAACGGATAGCAGCATTTCCAATAGATAACGGTATAGCACCCTCTAAAACACCCTGAGGACAGATATATTTGCAGAAGAACGGGTCTCCCATTCCTATAGAGTTCGTTACAAGCATCGGAAGAAGTATAACGAAAACAATAAGAATGACATATTTTAGATACCTAAGAGGCTTTAGTTTGGCTGTGGATAATTTCTTTCCGGGGATTTTATGAAGTAAATCCTGAAACCATCCAAATGGGCACAAAAAACCACATATAAATCTGCCGAGAGTTACACCGAGTAAAATAAAAAATCCGGTTATGTAGTATGAAAACTTAAATTTTGATGATCCGACAACTGCCTGAAATGCCCCTATTGGACAGGCTCCTGTCGCGGCAGGGCAGGAGTAGCAGTTTAATCCGGGTACGCATACTGTTTTTGCATTGCCCTGATATATTTTACCCTTAAATAAATTTGGAATAGGAATATTGGTCAGCAGCGTTGCTGCGGCCTGTATCCAGCCACGTATTTTTGCCAGTTTTCTTGATAGTAATTTCTTTTCCTTATCCAATTCCGACACACTCCAAACATAGTTTTATTGCTTTACCAAGCACTGTAGCCGCCTCACCTCTGACTGCACCATAGCTTATCATGGATACACCAAGGATAAGCAGAATGATTTGACATGTTTTTTGGTATTTCAACATAATGTTGCTCCTTTTTGTTGTATTGTTGACCAGCTGACTTTGGTATTATACAATATAGGTTGTAAAATTATTGTTAAGAAGCAGGAGAACATTTTGAGATTATTAATTGTTGAGGATGAGAAACAAATATGTGATATGGTTGCAAAGAGTCTGTATGCTGCCGGTTATGAGGTGGATACCTGTTATGATGGGAAAGAGGCTCTTGAATGTATACTGTCGGAGAATTATGATCTGATAGTTTTGGATTTGAATCTGCCGGGGATGGATGGCATGGAGCTTCTTAAGGAGCTTAGAAAATACAATGATGAAACTAAGGTTTTGATATTATCTGCAAGAGGTCAGATTGCTGATAAGGTAGAGGGACTGGATGCAGGAGCAAATGATTACATGGAAAAACCATTCCATCTGCAGGAGCTTGAGGCACGTATCAGAAGCCTGACAAGAAGAAAATTTGTACAGAATGATATATGTCTTAAATGCGGAGAAATAAAGTTTGATACGATTAAACGCGAGGCATATGCAAAGGAAGAGCCGGTTCCACTGACAAGAAAAGAGAATGGTATTTTGGAATATTTACTTATCAATATAGGCAGACCGGTGAGTCAGGAGGAGCTGATAGAGCATGTGTGGGATGCCACGGCAGACAGCTTTAGCGGAGCAATCAGGGTACATATGTCTTCACTTAGAAAAAAGCTTAAGGCGAAGCTGGGATATGATCCCATTCAGAACAAGGTAGGTGAAGGCTATAAAATACGGGAGGAGTCTGACAGATGAAAAGAATGTCGCTACAGTGGAGACTTACGTGCATTACTACATTGTGTATTGCTATTATATGTGGCTGCCTGACTATGTTTGTCTATAAAAATGGTGTGCATTACATCGATTCTCTGCAGGATGCGGTAGAGTCACAGGGGGATGAAAAAGGAAACAAATCAGATGAAATATATATCAGCATACCGGACGATAAGTGGGATGAGTTTGCGGATGAATTTTCGTTTCAGGTGTACAATAATAAGGCCGACTATAAAAGAAACAGTCTGATAATCACGGTTTTGCTGGCGCTTGTGGGAGGTGTCGTCACTTATTTTATAAGCGGGCATGCACTCAGACCAATCAGGGAGTTTTCAGATAAAATTGAAGAGGTACAGGCTCAGAATCTGTCTGATTCAAGAATAGAGGAAAACAATGTTAAGGAACTGAACCAGCTGGGTATTTCTTATAATAAGATGCTTGAGCGTCTGTCGGAAGCATTTGAGATACAGAGACAGTTTACTGCAAATGCAGCACATGAGCTGCGTACTCCATTAGCGTTAATGCAGGTACAGCTTGATTTATATAATTCTGCCTCTTACCCGGGAAATGATGCAGACACTTTGCAGACCATAAAAATGGTTACGGAACAAAATGATAAATTAAACAGGATGGTAAAGACTCTTCTTGACATGAGTGAGCTTCAGACGGTGGGAAGGGATGATAAAATTATATTGGATGCTATTGTTGAAGAGGTTTTGGCAGACCTTGAGCCTCTTGCCGTGGAAAAGAATATAAAGCTGATTGGAAAATGTGAGGATGCCACTATGATAGGCAGTGATATCCTTATTTACAGGCTTGTATACAATCTGGTTGAGAATGCCATCAAATATAATCATCCGCTCGGACAGGTTACAGTAACCACATATCAGAGAAACAAGCATGTTTATCTGTCTGTAGAAGATACGGGAAGCGGAATACCAAAGGAGCTTAGGGAGAGAGTGTTCGAGCCATTCTTCCGTGTGGATAAATCCAGAAGCCGGGAGCTGGGTGGCGTAGGGCTAGGTCTTGCTTTTGTCCGTGAAATCGTTAGAGTACATGATGGCAGTATTTGTATCAAATCAGGCAAGACTGGGGGAACGATTTTCGAGGTGACTTTTGCACAGCATTCAATGTAGCGTTCGAGAGTGTGAAAATTTTTCTGTAAATAGTGTTTTAAAAGGTCTTCTATGATAAAATAAATTATCATAAGGAGGCCTTTTACTATGGCAAAAGAAAAGGAACCTGTACACAGAGTACAAATGGCAGAAGGAAAACGCAACATCATCCACCAGCTCCTTGAAGAATACGATATCCAGTCAGCAGAAGACATCCAGGATGCTTTGAAAGATCTTCTTGGAGGAACGATCAAAGAGATGATGGAAGCAGAAATGGATGAGCATTTAGGATATGAAAAATCTGAACGTTCAGATTGTGATGATTACCGCAACGGTTACAAACGAAAAAAATAAACAGCCGTTACAGCTCTATGGAGATAGAAGTTCCACAAGACAGAAAATCAACCTTCGAACCTCAAGTGGTAAAGAAACGTCAGAAAGGTTATTTATACAACAAATGCGATTGAATCCCTGAATTCTACCTACCGGAAGCTGAACCGTCAAAGAAGCGTATTTCCAAGCGATACAGCCCTTTTAAAAGCGTTATATTTAGCTACCTTTGAGGCTACGAAAAAGTGGACGGCAACGCTCCGGAACTGGGCCCAGGTCTATGGTGAGCTGAGTATCATGTATGAAGGACGCTTGCCAGAATAATAAAAAAAGGTCAGAAAAACAGGCGGATTTTCCGCCTGCTCTTGACATGCAATTTTGTAACTGTTATATATAAATCGAGGCGAAAAGCTGATTTTACACAAGCCTGTCGCCTATCATTATCATAGAAGATCGTATTTACAGACTTTTCTTCGCACCCCGTCTTGCATAATTGTGAATATGCCTTTCGTATTAAACAGACAACAAGAGAATCCAATAAAAAATAAGAAGAAATTTAACCCTTCAAATACACATCCAACGCATCCATTTTTTTCAACGCATCTTCCTGACCCAAATCATACATTTCCTGAATTTTCTCCAAATCCCTTTCAATACGTTTGATATCTACAAATCTGGAGGGCCTCAGCACAAAAATTTTTCCCGCAGCCTCCAAATCCTTTACCATATCCAACTGCTGATTATATATTCGATATCGATTATTTATTGCTTCTGTCAGATACGGATATTTCCGATAATAAATTTTTGGAAGGAGTGTATTACTTTTCTTTTTTCGGTAGTCCTCCGGTCTTGTAAGAACCACAATATTTTTATCGCATCCCATATCCATAAGCTTCTCAATAGGAATACTGTCAGATATGCCGCCGTCTAAGTAACTTTTACCGTGTACAATCACAGGATTTGACAAAAACGGCATAGAACCGGATGCACGCAGATATTCCATCTGGTCTTCTTTTTTCAAATCATCGATTTTTATATATTCTGCTTTGCCGGTTGTCATATTCGTTACTACTGCGTAAAAATCTTCTTTTCCGTTTTTATAGGTTTCAAAATCAACAGGGTCTAAGTCATTGACAATTTTATTAAAACAGAAATCCTTATTCATAATATTTCCTGTGGTAATCAGTGAGTGAAAACCCATGTAATTTTTGCAGGAGGCAAATCTTTTATTATATCTCAAAACCCGTCCCATTTGTTTTGATTTGTAATTCATTCCAAATAAAGCTCCGGCGGAAACGCCGATTATAGTGTCTATGGAAATGTGATTTTGCATAAATACATCCAGTACACCGGCGGTGTATAATCCTCTCATAGCCCCGCCTTCCAGCAGTAATCCGGTTGTCATAGTTGTTCAGCTCCTTCTTGCTTCTTTTGATTTCTAATTTTATACTTTTAAGAATTGTAAAGCAATAGTTTTAAAACCTTAAATGGAAAAAATTAGGATTTTATACGAAAAATCCTCTAAAATTAAGTGAAAAAAACGAAAAAGAATATGTGTTTCCCCTTGCATAATTTATGGGATTAGTATAAAATGTACGTATAAGTGGTAGAAAGTGGTGGAAAGTGGTGCTAAATGGGTGACTGATGGCAGAAGTACCTGTGAAGCGTCATAGAGAATTATAAAGGGGAGATTTATAGTTCTCACGAAAGAAGGTGACGTTCGTATGTTCATGGGAGAGTATAGTCATACAATAGATGCAAAAGGAAGAATGATTATTCCGGCTAAGTTCAGAGAAGAGCTGGGAGAAGAATTCGTACTTACCAAAGGATTGGATGGCTGTTTATCCATTTATCCCAACAACGAATGGAAAGCCTTTGAGGAAAAGCTGAAAGCTTTACCACTTAATGATAAAAATGCAAGAGCCTTCTTACGTTTCTTTGTAGCCAGTGCTACCATGTGTGAACTGGACAAGCAGGGGAGAATACTCGTACCGGGAACGTTGCGGGAATTTGCTGGTCTCAATAAAGACGTGGTATTAACTGGAAATCTTACGAGAATCGAAGTCTGGAGTAAGGAGAAGTGGTTGGAAAACAGCAATTACGAAGACATGGATGCCATTGCAGAAGGTATGCAGAGTATGGGTATTGTTATCTAAGTATGCTAGGAGAGAAAAATGGAATTTAAACACCAATCCGTATTACTGGAAGAAACCGTAGGGAACTTAAGGGTAAAGCCTGACGGAATTTATGTTGATGGAACACTGGGAGGCGGCGGACATTCTTATGCAATATGTCAGCAGTTATCTGCCAAGGGGAGCTTGATAGGTATAGATCAAGATGAAGCGGCAATAAATGCTGCGGGAAATCGGTTGCAGGAGTTCAAAGAACAGGTGACGATTATCCGCAGCAATTATTGCAACATGAAAAGAGAGTTACAAAAGATAGGAATTACATCTGTTGATGGAATTGTTTTAGATTTAGGGGTATCTTCTTATCAGCTGGACAACAGTGAGCGAGGCTTTACTTACAGAGAAGATGTCCCTCTTGACATGCGTATGGATCAGAGAAATCCCCGCACAGCCAAGAATATTGTAAATGAGTATAGTGAAAATGAGCTCTACCGCATTATTCGTGATTACGGCGAGGACAAGTTTGCGAAAAACATTGCAAAACATATCTGTATGGCAAGGCAGGAAAAAGAAATAGAAACAACGGGGGAATTGATTGAGATTATCAAACGTGCAATTCCCATGAAAATGAGAGCAGTAGGCGGTCATCCGGCAAAGAAAACGTTTCAGGCAATTCGAATTGAATTAAATCAGGAATTGGATGTACTGAGAAATTCGCTGGATGATATGATTGAACTGTTAAATGACCAAGGAAGAATTTGTATTATTACCTTCCATTCTTTAGAAGACCGTATTGTAAAAACGATTTTTAAAAGAAACGAAAATCCTTGTACATGCCCTCCGGGATTTCCGGTATGTGTATGCGGAAATCAATCAAAGGGGAAAGTGATTACAAGGAAACCAATTCTTCCAAGCGAAGAAGAACTGGAAATGAATAAACGCTCAAAAAGCGCTAAGCTAAGAGTGTTTGAAAGAGTGAAGCAGTAGGGAAAATGACCTGATAAGGGGAGAGTTTCATGGCAAGTACAAGGAACCGAAACAAATATAACAACAGAAGAGCGCAAAGGCGTGGAGCTTATTTTGAAGATGGAAATGCAGCCCGCCGTTTAGATGAGGTACCTAGTCAGCCAAAGAAGAAACTAAGCAGGACTGCACGAAAGAACCGAGTAAAAAGTACAAATATGGGACGGGGATATATGGTATTTCTTTCTCTGATTTGTGCTTTGGCAACAGGTGCGTGTGTGCATTATATTAAACTGACTGCAGAATTAACTGCAAAACGCAGCGCAGTAGCAGAAAAAGAGCTTCAGTTAAATGAGCTGAAAGCCGAGAATGATGCGTATTACAGTGATGTAATGACAAATGTGGACTTAAATGAAATTAAGGACAGAGCCATTAATGAGCTGGGTATGCAGTATGCAACAGAAGAACAGATTAAATATTACACACCGGGAAATAACAACTATGTGCGGCAATATCAGGATGTACCGGAAAATTAAGTAGGTGGAAGATTGAATAAACAAGAATCTCAAAAGAGGAAACTTACAAAAAAGATGAAATTAAAGCTGGCGGGGGTATTTGGAATAGCTCTGCTGGCTTTAGTCAGTTTATTGGTGGGAATTACGATTATCAATGCAAAATTCGGGAATAAGTATACGCAGCAGGTGCTTTCTCAGTCTCAGCAGCAGTATACCAATAAGACATTGCCCTTTAAAAGAGGCAGTATTACAGACCGAAACGGAACCATGCTGGCAAATAGTGTAAAAGTCTATAACCTTATTTTGGACTGCAAAGAGGTAAACGGACACGAAACCTATAAAGAGCCGGTAAAGGAAGCGCTGGAAACAGTTTTTGGAATTGAAGACAGTGAAATTGAAAATCTTTTGGAAAATGAAGAGACAAAGGACAGCCAGTATCAGATTTTGAAAAAAGAAGTCACCATGGAAGAAAAAAAGAGCTTTGAAGAAGCCAATAAAGTACCAACTGATGAAGAAGCCAAAAAAGCGCTGGGAGAAGAGGAATTAAAGAGACGTCAGAATGTCAAGGGAATTTACTTTGAAGATACATATAAGCGAGTGTATCCCCTAGACAGTCTTGCCTGTGATGTTATTGGCTTTACCGATGCGGGAAATACAGCTACATGGGGCTTGGAAGGGTATTATAACAGTACCTTAAACGGAAGCAACGGAAGAAAATTCGGATACTTAGATGAAAATGCTTCCTTAGAGCAGACCATTGTAGAGGCAGTAAACGGGAAAAATCTTACGACTACTTTGGATGCCACTATTCAAACTATTGTAGAAAAGTATATTACAGCTTTTGACCGTGCTTTGTCGGCAGGACCGAACAATAAAAAAGATACAAAGAAAAAGGGCGCTGAAAATATTGCCGTGATTGTAGAAAATCCCAATAACGGAGAAATTCTTGCAATGGCAAGCTCCGGAACGTATGATTTGAATAATCCCAGAGATTTATCAGGAAGCTATACAGAAAAAGAAATCGAAGCAATGGATGACGAGCAGACAAAAGATGCGTTATTTAATATGTGGAAAAATTACTGCGTCAGCCAGAACTTTGAACCAGGTTCTACGGTAAAACCCATTGTAGTGGCAGGAGCTTTAGAGTCAGGCGCAATTACAGAAAACAGCCGTTTTCTCTGTGACGGCGGTGAGGAAATCGGTGAGGATTATGTCCGCTGTGCGGTTTATCCGGATAATCACGGCGCAGAAAGCTTAGGGGAGGTTATTCAGAATTCCTGCAATGACGGAATGATGGCAATCGGCAGAAAAATGGGTGCAGCCAAATTTTTGGAGTATCAGCAGAGATTTAATTTCGGTACCAGAACAGGTATTGATTTGCCCAATGAAGAAACAGGTCTTTTGTTTACAGAAGATAATATGTATGAAATGGAGCTGTCCACCTCTGCTTTCGGTCAGGGCTTCAACTGCACCATGATACAGGAAATTTCAGCTATGGCAGCGGCCATTAACGGCGGTATCTATTATCAGCCGCATTTGGTAAAAGAAATTACAGATGAAGACGGAAAAGTTGTGAAAAGCATTCAGCCTAATATTTTAAAGCAGCCCATATCTGAAGAGGTTTCAGCGGATATTCGAGAATATATGGGAATGAGTGTGACGGACGGTACCAGTAAAAAGTCTAAGGTAAAGGGCTATTCCATGGGAGGTAAAACAGGAACAGCGGAAAAACTGAATGAAAAGGAAAAAGGAAATTACCTTGTTTCCTTTATCGGATTTGCGCCTCTTGATAATCCGGAGCTTTTGATTTATGTAGTTGTGGACACCCCAAATGTAGAGGAGCAGGCATCCAGCTCTTATCCTCAGTTTCTGGCACAGGCAATTTTATCAGAGGTGCTGCCTTATATGAATATTTATATGGATGAGCCTACAACAGAAGAGACTGTTTTATGGGAGGGCTTTTACGGAGTGCCGAAGCTTACAGATATTGAAAAAGACGGTGTTTCCAATCCTTACGGCACGATTTTGGATCAGGGCTTTGGAGACGGAGAGTCTCAGGATGTAGAGGAAAATGACGAACATTCAGACGGAATTACCAATGAAGATGCGGGAATAGAAGAAGACGACCCTGAATATGAGGATGACCCTTACGGAATGGAAGAACTGGAGGATGACATCCGAAGATAAACGTATTTTGGGATATTGATACATTTTTCAGCATATAGCCGGGAGGTGTATCAATATTTCCGAAATACGTTTTTCATTTCATATAGAAAAAAGAGAATACATATAGTATAGAGATAACGGGAAAAGGCAGAATTATGAGAAAAAACAGAACGTATCATAAAAAGAAAACCGTGTTGGTTTTTGCTGTATGTGTTTTTCTTTTGGCAGGACTTATGGGACGTATGGTATATTTAATGATTATTCAGTCGGATTATTATGCAAAGAAAGCAGAACAGCTTCATGAAAGAGAACGAGATATTAAAGCGGCAAGAGGGCGGATTTTAGATTGCAAAGGGGAAATTTTGGCAGATAATAAAGCAGTTTGTACGATTTCCGTTATTCACAGTCAGATAAAAGAGCCAGAAAAGGTTGTGGAAATGCTTCACAAAGAATTGGGCATATCTGTGGAGGAAGCTCAAAAAAGAGTGAGGACCGTTTCTGCCATAGAAAGAGTAAAGACAAATGTAGATAAAAAAACAGGAGACAAAATACGAAGCTATGGACTAGACGGTGTAAAAGTAGATGAGGATTTTAAACGAAGTTATCCTTTTGATGAATTGGCATCAAAGGTTTTAGGTTTTACAGGAGGTGACAATCAGGGAATTATTGGCTTAGAGGTTATGTACGAGGATGTGTTGAGGGGAATTAACGGAAAAATTCTCACCACTACGGACGCCAGAGGGATTGAGTTGTCAGAACTGGGAGAAAGCCGTGTGGAGCCTGTTCCGGGTTATGACCTGCATTTGAGCCTTGATAAGAATATTCAGATGTATGCACAGCAGGCAGCGGAAAAAGTTATGGAACAGAAACAGGCAGATGCTGTTTCTATTTTGCTGTTAAATCCTCAAAACGGAGAAATTTATGCCAATGCAAATGTGCCGGAATTTAATTTAAATGAGCCTTTCCGGCTAAATACAGACACTACCGGAATGACAGAAAAGGAAAAGCAGGACGCCTGTAATCAGATGTGGAGAAATCTGACGATTAATGATACTTATGAGCCCGGTTCTACTTTCAAAATCATCACCATGGCAGCAGGGCTTTCTCAGGGAGTTGTGCATCCGGATGACCAATTTTCCTGCCCAGGCTTTAAGGTGGTGGAGGACAGACGTATTCATTGCCATAAAAGAACAGGACACGGTGCGGAAAATTTTGTGCAGGGTGCGATGAATTCCTGCAACCCTGTGTTTATTGAGGTGGGACTGCGTCTTGGTGTGGATAATTATTACCGCTACTTTCAGCAGTTTGGCTTGATGAAAAAAACGGGGATAGACCTTCCCGGAGAAGCGGCAACCATTATGCACAAAAAAGAAAATATAGGGGAAGTGGAGCTTGCCACGATTTCCTTTGGACAGTCTTTTCAGATTACGCCCATTCAGCTTGCCACGACAGTAAGCTCTATTATTAACGGCGGCAGGAGGATTACCCCTCATTTTGGCGTGAAGGTCACAGATGAAGAGGGAAATCTTGTAAAAGAGTTGAAATATAAGGAAGAACCGGGAATTGTATCAAAAGAAGTATCAAAAGAAGTGTGTCAGATTTTAGAAAAGGTCGTGTCCGAAGGCTCCGGAAAAAACGCTGCTATTGAGGGCAGAAGTATTGGAGGGAAAACAGCAACGTCCCAGACACTTCCGAGAAGCGCCAACCGCTATATTTCCTCTTTTCTGGGATTTACACCTGCGGAAAATCCAAAGGTTCTGGGAATTTGCGTCATTCACAACCCTCAGGGGATTTATTACGGAGGCACGATTGCAGCTCCCGTAATCAAAGAAATTTTCGAGAATATTCTGCCTTACATGGGGATTGAAGGTTGATAAATAAGCGAAAAAGCATTATACTAGAAAGAGCAAAAATACATATTTAAAGAGGTGTACTATGACAGATTTTAAAATGGCTTTACCGGTACTTTTGGCTTTTGCCATCAGTGTAATATTAGGTCCTATTGTAATCCCATATTTGAGAAAGCTGAAAATGGGACAGACAGAGCGTGTGGAAGGTGTGCAGTCTCACTTAAAGAAGGCAGGGACACCGACCATGGGAGGAATTATTTTCCTGCTTTCCACTACAATAACAGCTTTGTTTTATGTAAAAGATTATCCAAAGATTATTCCTGTTTTGTTCTTAACACTGGGATTTGGAATTATCGGTTTTCTGGATGATTATTTAAAAGTAGTGCTGAAGCGCTCTGACGGGCTGATGCCGGCACAGAAAATGGCATGCCAGATTGTGGTAACTGCAATTTTTGCATTTTATTTGGTGAAATTTACAGACGTAAGCTTAGCAATGAAAATTCCGTTTTTCCCGGGACATGAAATAGATTTTGGAATTTTGACAATTCCGATTTTATTTGTAGCCGTGATTGGTGCGGTAAACGGTGTAAACTTTACAGACGGTCTGGATGGACTGGCTTCTTCTGTAACCATTATGGTAGCGACTTTTTTCTCTGTGGTTGCGATTGGGTCAAAGAGCGGCATTGAGCCAATCACCTGTGCGGTTGTGGGCGCTTTAATGGGATTTTTACTGTTCAATGTCTATCCGGCAAAGATTTTCATGGGAGATACCGGTTCTCTGGCGCTGGGAGGCTTTGTGGCAGGTACGGCTTATATGCTTCAGATGCCGTTATTCCTCTTAATCGTAGGTTTGATTTATGTGGTGGAAGTGCTTTCCGTAATGATACAGGTAACCTATTTTAAAGCAACACACGGAAAACGTTTCTTTAAAATGGCGCCTATTCATCATCACTTTGAGTTATGCGGATGGTCTGAGACAAGAGTTGTAGCAGTATTTTCAATTATTACAGCAATTTTGTGTCTGATTGCATTGATGGGGGTATAAAAATTGCAGAAAAAGGATTTGACAGAAAAGAAAGTATTAGTATTTGGAACAGGCATCAGCGGAATAGGCGCTGCAAAGCTTTTGGAAAAGGTACAGGCAGAGGTTATTCTCTATGACGGTAATGAAAAGCTCTGTAAAGAAGAAATCAGAAAAAAACTTCCAAAGGACAGTAAATGTGAGATTGTTCTTGGGGCGCTTTCAAAAGAGCTTTTAGAAAGTCTGGATTTAGTAGTTATGAGTCCCGGTGTTCCACTGGATATTCCAACTGTGGAGCAGATAAAAGCAGCAGGTATTCCCGTCTGGGGAGAAATAGAGCTGGCATACCAGATGAGTGCAGGAACAGTACTGGCAATCACAGGAACCAACGGAAAAACAACTACAACAGCTCTTTTGGGAGAAATTATGAAAGCCTATGCAGACTCTGTGTTTGTGGTTGGAAATATCGGAAATCCTTATACGGATGCAGCGCTTTCCATGACAGAGGACAGTTACACGGTGGCAGAAATCAGCAGCTTCCAGCTGGAAACCATTGATACCTTTGCTCCGAAGGTTTCTGCTATTTTGAACATTACAGAAGACCATTTAAACCGTCATCATACCATGGAAGAATATATTCGTGTGAAAGAGCTGATTACAGCAAATCAGACAAAGGAAGATTACTGTATCTTAAATTATGAAGATGAAGTTCTTCGTGCATTTGGTGAAAGATGTCCTGCAAAAACTGTTTTCTTTTCCAGTGAGAGAAAGCTGGAAAAGGGCGCATTTTTAGATGGGGATGCGATTTGTCTGAAAACAGATACAGAGACTCTTGAAATCGTAAAAACAGGGGAATTGAAAATCTTAGGAAAACATAACTATGAAAATGTAATGGCAGCTTCTGCAATGGCTTATTACACAGGAGTTCCCGTGGAAGTTATCCATAAAGCGATAACAGAGTTTCGTGCCGTAGCTCACAGAATAGAGTTTGTAGACGAGATTAACGGTATTGCATATTACAATGACTCTAAAGGAACCAATCCGGATGCCGCAATCAAAGGTATTCAGGCAATGAACCGTCCGACTCTTTTAATCGGAGGCGGTTATGACAAAGAGTCCTCTTATGAAGAATGGATACAGTCCTTTGACGGAAAAGTAAAATATCTGGTATTAATCGGGCAGACAAGAGAAAAAATTCAGGAAGTAGCCCATAAATGCGGATTTGTAAACACGATTTTAGCAGATAATTTGGAAGAGGCAGTTTCTATCTGCACACAGAAAGCAGAAAAAGGAGATGCTGTTTTATTATCACCTGCCTGTGCAAGCTGGGGACAGTTTGATAATTATGAGCAGAGAGGCGATAAATTTAAAGAATATGTATATGCTTTAAAGAAAGCATAAGAATATGGGAGTTGTCGTATGGAAAGCGGCAGCTCCTTTTTCAGTTCTGTATGCTGTAAAGATATCATACATTGAAAGAAAGGGGAAAAGAAAAAGGAATGAATGACAGTGGAAGAAAAGGGCAGAGAAAAAAGCTTTGACAAAATTCTTTTATGTCTGATTATCATTTTAGTTATTGCAGGTCTGGTATTTCTTTACAGCACCAGCGCCTATAACGGCAGAGTGAAATTTCACGACTCTGCGTATTACTTTAAGAAACAGCTGTTTGCCACATCTTTAGGTCTTATGGGAATGTATCTGGTTTCCTGTATGGACTATCATTTGCTGGTGAGATTTGCCCCCTTCTTTTATCTGATTTCCCTGTTATTATCTCTGGCAGTTCTGCTGTTCGGAGACGAATATAACGGTTCAAAACGCTGGCTGTCTATGGGACCATTGTCTTTTCAGCCTTCGGAGTTCGCAAAAGTGGCGGTCATTTTACTTTTAACCTTTGTTTTAATTAAGACAGATGAGAAGAAACAGGGCATTGGATATATGATAAGAACCATGGCGATTTTGCTTCCGATTGTCGGACTTGTGGGAACAAATAACTTAAGTACAGCAATTATTATCTTGGGAATTGGTGTAATCTTGATTTTTGTTTCCAATCCCAGATATCTTCCTTTTATTGGAATTGGAGCAGCGGGAATTGTATTTATCGGCATCTTTTTAAGTATGGCAAGTTATCGTCTGGAACGTCTGGCAATCTGGAGAAATCCAGAAGCTTATGAAAAAGGGTTTCAGACTATCCAGGGGCTGTATGCCATTGGAAGCGGCGGAATTTTCGGAAAAGGACTGGGAAGCAGTCTGCAAAAGCTGGGATTTGTTCCCGAAGCGCAGAATGACATGATTTTTTCTATTATTTGCGAGGAAACAGGGCTTGCAGGTTCCTGGTTTTTAATTTTTTTATTTGCTCTTTTAATCTGGAGGCTTATGGTCATTGCCACCCATGCCCGTGATTTGTGCGGAGAATTGCTGGCAGTGGGAATTATGGGGCACATTGCCATGCAGGTTATTTTAAACATTGCCGTTGTGACAAATACCATACCAAATACAGGAATTACGCTGCCGTTTGTAAGCTACGGAGGTACTTCGGTACTGTTTTTACTGGGAGAAATGGGGCTTGCATTGGCTGTCAGCAGGGATAGCTTGGGAGGGTAGAGAACAGAAATAAAAAAGCTGCATAGCATATAGTATCAGAGAATTTCGAAAAGAAAAAAGAGGAGTGTATGGCTTGAAGGGAATAAGGGTTGTGGGCGGAATTCCTTTAAACGGTGAAGTGAGAATACAGGGTTCTAAGAATGCGGCATTGCCACTGATGGCTGCCGCACTTTTAAATAAAGGGACTACGATTTTATATGGCTGTCCCAAAATCGCAGATGTTTTTGCCATGGAAGAAATTTTGCGGCTTTTAGGGGCAAAAACCGCCTGGCAAAAGCATACTTTGGAAATTAATACAGAATTTGTTACCAAAACACAGGTAGATGAGGAACAAGGGCGGAAAATGCGTTCGTCTATTATTTTGTTGGGAAGCCTGCTAGGCAGATTTGGAGAGGGAGCTGTACCGCAGCCCGGTGGCTGTATCATAGGAAAGCGCCCTATTGATTTGCATTTGGAAGCCTTAAAGAAGATGGGGGCAGAAATTTTAGAAAATCAGGGACAGATTTTTGCAAAGACCACAGGATTAAAAGGCTGTCGGCTAAAATTTCCTTTTGTCAGCGTGGGGGCTACGCAAAATGCCGTTTTGGCAGCGGTTCTGGCAAAAGGGACTACGGTTTTAGAAGGCTGCTCCAGAGAACCGGAGGTATATGCTTTATGTGACTTTTTAAAAAAAGCGGGAGCCAAAATAGAAGGAGCAGGAACCTCCAGACTGCTGATTACCGGAGTAGAAAAGCTGCATGATGTGGAATTTCACGTGCCGAAAGACAGAATTGCCGCAGGAACGTATCTTTGTGCCAGTGCGATTACAAGAGGAGCATGCACTCTTTTAGACGCACCCGTAGAAGAGATGGGGGCAGTGCTTGAGGCATATAAGAAAATGGGTGGACAATATACCTGTAACAGTGGTAAACTGACTTTATGTAGCTTTTATGCAGACAGACCGTTGGAGCATTTGCAGACACAGGTATATCCGGGTTTTCCAACAGATTTGCAGTCTGTTTTCATGGCTGTTTTATCCGTTGCAAAAGGAGAGAGCAAAATTACGGAAAATATTTTTGAAGACCGTTTTAAGACGGTTTCTCAATTACAGGCAATGGGAGCAAGGATTGAGCTGGAGGGAAACACAGCCAGAATTTTACCAGGATATTTGAAGGGAACAGACGTGACGGCATCAGAGCTTCGCGGCGGAGCGGCGCTTTTAGTTGCAGGACTTGCGGCACAGGGAGAAACTTATGTAAAAAATTGCAGCTATATAGAGCGGGGATATGAAGATATATGCAGAGATTTATCCATGCTTGGCGCACAGATTTTTAAAGACTAAAGGGGAAACGTATGAGTAAGAAAAAATTATACAGAATTCTCATTGAAGGAATTGTATGTGCAGTATTGATTTTTATACTGGTATTCTTTGTGGGATTTCGTGTCACAAAGGTGGAAGTAAAAGGAAATGAATTCTATTCAGATAAAGAAATCAAAAGGATGGTTTTAGATGCACCTATTGCTAAAAATACCATATTGGCAATGATGATTAAAACAGGAGAAAAAACAAAAGATGCCCAACTGATTGAGAAGGTCACACTAAAGAGAAAAGGCATGAACACATTGGTGGTTCAGGTAAAAGAAAAAAAGCTGATTGGCTATTTTGATTATGAAGGGAAATATGCCAATTTTGACAGGCAGGGAATTGTTCAGATTTTTACAGAAGCGCCTATTGAAAATGTTCCATACATTGAAGGGCTCGGTGTAAAGGAAGCAAAACAAGGCGAAAAATTACAGGGAATTAATACAAAAAAGCTGAACAGTATTTTAAGTGTCGGAAAAATGCTGGAAAAAACAGAGCAGAAACCGGACAGGCTGGTGTTTAATGATATGAAGCAGTTGGTTTTGTATTACGGCGACATTGAGGTTCGTTTGGGAAATGATGAGAATATGGATGAAAAAATGAACCGTCTGTCAGGAATTCTTCCTCAGCTTGAAGGAATGGCAGGAATACTTCATTTGGAAAATATTACAGAAGATACGCAGGCAGTGGTATTTGACGACACACAAAAGAGCGATGAAGATACCTCCGAAGAAGAGCAGGAAGGCGATACAGGGGAAGAGCCTGAGGAAGATACAAAGAAAGACGATGAGGAAGAGCCAAAAGAGGATACAAAAGAAAATGCAGATGAGAATGCTGAGGAGGATGAAAAGACTGTAACAGAAAAAGACAGCAAAAAGGAGAATAAGGAGGAAAACCAGCTGGAATATACGGATGGCGCAGATGCGGCAGATACCCGTTCAAAGAAGGAAGAATAAGAAAAAAATTCTAAAAAATACAGAAAAAATTAGGGAAATATGAATTTAGCAGTTGATAAATTTTAGAAAAGCATTTATTATATATCTATATGTATTACTGATACATACCGGTTTTCCGGATATTGATGAAGTGAACAAATGTAATATACATTTCAATCCATACAAGTGAGCTAAAGGAGGAAATACAGTGTTAGAAATCATGACAAACGAGGCTGAGTCATCTGCAAAGATTATCGTTGTAGGTGTAGGCGGAGCTGGAAATAACGCAGTAAACAGAATGGTAGAGGAAGCAATCGGTGGAGTTGAATTCATCGGCGTAAATACAGATAAACAGGCTTTAACCTTATGTAAAGCACCAACAGTTATTCAGATTGGTGAAAAGCTTACAAAAGGACTTGGTGCAGGTGCAAAACCTGAAATCGGCGAAAAAGCAGCAGAGGAAAGCATTGAAGAAATCCGTCAGGCAATTCAGGGGGCAGATATGGTATTTGTAACCTGTGGTATGGGTGGCGGAACAGGAACAGGCGCTGCTCCGGTTGTAGCAGGTGTTGCAAAGGAAATGGGTATCCTGACTGTCGGTGTTGTTACAAAACCTTTCCGTTTTGAAGCAAAAACACGTATGAGCAATGCTCTGGCCGGTATTGAAAAATTAAAAGAAAGCGTAGATACGCTGATTATTATTCCGAACGACCGTCTCTTAGAAATCGTAGACCGCCGTACTACTATGCCGGAAGCTTTAAAGAAAGCAGATGAAGTGCTTCAGCAGGCTGTTCAGGGTATTACAGACTTAATTAACTTGCCGGCACTTATCAACCTTGACTTTGCAGATGTTCAGACTGTTATGATTGACAAAGGTGTTGCTCATATCGGTATCGGTGAAGGCAAAGGCGATGACAAAGCGATGGAAGCTGTTCAGCAGGCAGTATCCAGTCCGCTGCTTGAGACAACCATTGAAGGTGCATCTCATGTTATTATCAATGTATCCGGTGATATTTCTCTTATGGATGCAAACGATGCGGCAACTTATGTACAGAACATGACCGGTGAAGATACAAATATTATCTTCGGTGCGCTGTATGATGATAAAGAAGCGGATTATGTAAGAATTACCGTTATTGCAACAGGTCTTGACGATGAAACAACACGCAAGGCAAGCGTAACAAGAGATAAAAATGCTGCAAAATCAGGCAAAACAGCGAGAACACAGCAGGAGCAGCCACAGGTACAGGCTCAGCCGACATACCAGATGCCGACTTTTAAACAGCCAACCTTCCAGCAGCCACAGACGAATTTTACAAGCAATGTTCCAAAGAAAGATATTCAAATTCCTGATTTCCTGAAAAACAGAAGATAGAAACTGATTTAGAGCTACCCTCAGGTAGCTCTTTTTTTATAGAAAATTTCCTCCTATGAAAGAAAAATGTTCCGGAGGTTGGCACTGCTTTTTCGCTTTTACTATTTTAAGCGTTAAGAAAATAAAACATCAATTTTGAAAAGTGTATATACAATATATATACAATAGACTATTTAAAATATGAAATAAAAAATATTCATACAATATTTCGAAAAAATATTGAAAAATATTGGGAAATGTGATAGTATCAAAACATGAAAAAAGTTAGAAGCAGTGAAAAAGACGTCAAGCTGTGGAAAAGATTTTAGAGAGGAGGATTACTCCATTGGAGAAGAAATTGAGAACGGGTAAAGCAGAAACAGAATTTTATACATATTAGTAAAAGTGCACGAATAGAATACAGATATAAGAACAACATATCATTTCCGGACAATGATAACACAATAAGAAAAGTAGCTGTATGAAAATATTTTATTGGGAGGTCTTTTCAGTTATGAAAATTGGATGTGTAAAAGAGATTAAAAACAATGAATTCCGTGTAGGTATCACACCTGATAATGTTAAAAGCTATACAAATGCAGGACATGTTGTTTATATTGAAAAGGGTGCAGGAGAAGGCTCTTGTTTTACAGATGAAGAGTATAAGGAAGCAGGAGCAGTATTGATTGATACAGCGAAGGAAGTATGGGATACCTGTGAAATGATGATTAAAGTAAAAGAACCTTTGGAAGAAGAGTATAAATATTTCCATAAGGATTTAATTCTTTACACATATCTTCATCTTGCAGCGGATCGTCCTTTGACAGATGCAATGTTGAAGGCAGGGGTAAAAGGTGTAGCTTATGAAACATTAATTGAAAAAAACAGAAGTATTCCTCTTTTAGCTCCTATGAGTCAGATTGCAGGACGTTTAAGTGTTCAGGAAGGCGCAAAATATTTGGAAAAACCGTTTGGTGGAAAAGGTATGTTGCTTTCAGGAGTTCCGGGAACACCAAAAGCAAAAGTTGTTATTCTGGGTGCCGGTAATGTAGGAACAAATGCCTGCAAGATTGCCGTTGGTATGGGTGCAGATGTTACAATTTTTGATATCAGTTTGGAAAGACTGGCATATCTGGATGATATTTTCGGAGCTAGAATTCAGACAATGTATAGTACAGACGCAGCTATTGAAAAAGCGGTGAAAGATGCAGATTTAGTTATTGGTTGTGTTCTTATTCCGGGTAAAGCAGCACCGAAGGTTATGAAGAAAGCATATCTGAAAGAAATGCAGCCGGGAAGTGTAATCGTAGATGTAGCAGTAGATCAGGGCGGATGCTGTGAAACAACAAAGGTAACTTATCATGATAATCCAACCTTTGTAGTTGACGGTGTTGTTCATTATTGTGTAGGAAATATGCCGGGAGCTGTTCCGAGAACTTCTACGATAGCACTGACCAATGCAACCTTAAAATATGGACTTCAAATTGCGGGAAAAGGTCTGGAACAGGCCTGCAAGGAGAATGATGTAATTTATTCTGGCATTAATACTTATGATGGCAAGCTTACCTGCAAAAATGTAGCAGACAGCTTCAATGTAGAACATACAGAAATTAAAGAATTGTTCTAAACAGGACATTCTGTTTCAGAAACAGGGACAAGTAAAAAAGGACTGTTGCATGAAGTGCATATCGAGAAAATTTGTACATTTTCGCTCAGTCTGCCTTCGCTTAGAATAGCGTATTGGCTGATCATGTATTTGTATTTCCGATAGCAGATGAAACAGTTCTTTTTTGCTTTTTTTATGAGAATGTGACGGGAGGATTTATATGGACGGCTTTATAGACATATTAAAAGGTATCCAGTCTGTTGTATGGGGACCGATTACCCTGATTTTATTGGTGGGAACGGGATTATATTTTACAATACGTTTGGGGTTTTTGCAGATTACAAAATTGCCTAGAGCTATCCGGTATATTTTCGAGAAAGAAAAGGGCGTAGAAGGGGACGACGGTGATGTATCAGCATTTGCTTCCCTGTGTACTACTCTGGCAGCAACAATAGGAACCGGAAGTATTGTAGGTGTTGCGACTGCTCTTAGAACCGGAGGACCGGGTGCACTTTTTTGGATGTGGGTGTCTGCCTTTGTGGGAATGACGACCAAGTATGCGGAAGGTGTGCTTGCAGTAAAATATAGAACTGTGGATGAGAACGGAGAAATAGCAGGCGGTCCAATGTACTATATACAAAATGGTATGGGTAAGAAATGGATTTGGCTGGCAAAAATATTTGCTATTTTTGGTGTAATGACAGCGCTTATGGGGTGCGGGACCTTCCCACAGGTAAACGCAATTACAGAGTCAGCACATTCTGCTTTTGGTTTACCTATCTGGCTAGTAGGTATTATAGTTACAATTGCGGTAGCAGCAGTAGTATTGGGAGGGATTAAATCCATTTCAAAAGCAGCAGAGCTTATTGTTCCGGTTATGGCAATCTTTTATGTATTAGGCTCTATCGCCATTATGATTATCAATGCGGATGCCATTCCGGGAGTATTTAAGTCCATTTTTGACGCTGCTTTTCATCCAAGAGCAATGATTGGTGGCGCTTCAGGAACAATTATTATTTCTGTTATGACAGCTTTACAAACTGGTGTTGCTCGTGGTGTTTACACCAATGAGGCAGGTCTTGGAAGTTCTCCGATTGTAGTAGCAGCGGCAAAGACGAACTCCTGTGTACGTCAGGGACTTTTATCTATGACAAGCGTATTCTTTACAACATTGATTATTTGTACAATGACAGGAATTGTAGTAATTTCGTCAGGACTTTTAGATACAACAGCCTTAGACGGAAGTTTACTTTCCAATGCGGCATACAATCAGGGACTTCCCGGAAATATCGGTATGTATATCGTATCCATTGGATTGGTATTCTTCTCCTTTACGACTATTATCGGCTGGTGCTATTATGGTGAAAGATGCCTTTCCTATTTGGTGAAAAGTGTACATTGCTCCAAAATTTTTAAAATCGTGTATATTCTCTGTATCGCAGTAGCGCCATATCTTACATTAGAAACCGTATGGATATTGGCTGACATTACCAATGCGTTGATGGCATTTCCGAACTTAATAGCACTTCTTGCGTTAAGTCCGGTGGTTATAGCAGAAACGAAGAAATTCTTCGATGAAGAAAAGAAAATGAAGAGAATAAAGAAATGAAAAATAAGAGCTGTTCAATTAAGTGCGTATCCCAAAATATTCGGATATAGCTTAATACAACAGCTCTTTTTGATGAAAATATATTTGTTTGTTTTCAGAATGATTAGTCTGTTTCTGTAAAACAGATGTATAGAAAAAGAACTATTGTTTTAAGTGTTCTTTTACAAGAGTTATTGGCATTTCTTTTCCCGTCCAGATGCGGAAAGCTTCAGCTCCCTGATATAGGAGCATGGAGTAACCGTTAAAGGCTTTGCACCCTTCGGCTTTTGCTTTCGCCAGCAACGTAGTTTCCCATGGATTGTAAATAATATCTGCCACAGCAAGATGCGTATGGAAAATAGAAGTATCTTCAATGAGACAGTCATCGGTATGGGGAGACATTCCCACAGAGGTTGCATTTACCAAGAGGCGGCTGTCTTTTACGGCTGATTTTAAGTCTTGTGTATCAAATAGGCTGTGAATATAAATTTTACAGGAGGTTTCTTTTTCTAAATTTTCCTGTAAGGCTTTTATGCGAGGAAGATGTGAGCTGTTGGGGCGGGAAAAAATATGTATGGTATTTACGCCGTCAAGAGCTGCCTGTGCGCAGATTGCCGTTGCAGCGCCTCCAATTCCCAGAAGTGTCATAGTCTGGTTTTTCATGTCAATATTTTGTTCCTTTACAGACTGCATGAAGCCAATGCCGTCTGTATTATGTCCCACAAAAACTCCATTTTTATTTTCTACGGTATTTACGGCTCCGATGAGGCGGGCTGCGGGAGAAAGTGCGTCTAAATAAGAAAGTATCTTATTTTTGTTTGGCATGGTAAGGTTAAAGCCCTTTACATCCAAAACACGCAGACCTTTTACTGCTTCTTCTAAGGTCTGCTCATTGATTTGAAAGCATAAATATACATAGTCTAAGCCCAGCTTTTGAAAGCTGAAGTTGTGCATAAGAGGTGAAATACTATGGCTTACCGGGTATCCTAAAAGTCCGGTTAATTTTGTCTTCCCTGTAATCGCTGGCATGAATAAGCCTCCTTTAAAAATATATTATTATTTAGAAGTTTAAAGTGAAACAGTAGTGGTGTCAAGGAGAAAAATGTGATAAAATCCTAATACAAGGAAAAAGCAAGGAAGTGGCAGGATGAATACAATAAAAATTAAAAACGTAGAAATCGGAAAGGGTATTCCGAAGATTTGTATTCCTTTAACAGGGAAAAACAGAGAAGAAATTATAGAAGAAATGGAAATTGTAAAAAAATCTAATCCGGATTTGATTGAATGGAGAGTGGATTTCTTTGAAGAAAGTGATAATCCGGAAAGAGTCTGTGAAATGCTGGGAACAATAAACGACAGTTTCAAACAAATTCCGGTATTATTTACTTTCCGTACAAAAGAAGAAGGCGGAGAAAAATCCATTATGTCGGAAGATTATGTAAAGCTTTTAAAAGAGGTTTCCGAAAGAAGGCTGGTAGATATCGTAGATGTGCAGGTGTTCTGGTATGGAGAAAAGTCAGAAGACTTTATAAAGGAGCTGAAGGAGACGGGGGCAGTGGTGCTTGCATCCAGCCACCATTTTGAAGGAACGCCTTCTGTAAGGGAAATGTCAGATGCTCTGTATACCATGGAAAACCGAGGAGCAGACATTGTAAAGCTTGCGGTAATGCCTCAGTCAGGAAAAGATGTGTGTGCTCTTTTAGAAGCTACCATGGAACGAAAAGAGCACAGTAATAAGCCTATGATTACCATGTCTATGGGACAGAGCGGTATGCTGAGCAGGATTTGCGGAGAGCTTACCGGTTCCTGCGTCACCTTTGCATCAGGAAAACAGGCATCCGCTCCCGGACAGATAAAGGCAGATGAGTTGAAAAAAGTTCTTGGGGATATTCATGATATCCTCAAATGATTAACATAAAGCAGGTAACATAAAGCGAAAAATAAACAATGATATTGTCGAAAAGATTTTCTGTATCACTACATGTTTTTGACAAAATCAGCGCCCCCTACCCTCTATAATAAAATTACTTATTCCAGATAAGTAAGAGAGTCATGCAGAGGTTTAGGGGGTGTTTTGTGTACTGCGAAGTTTACGTAGACGTTTTTTTCGTGGTCAACCTGATTTCCGGCTTCTTTGTGCTGTGCCTGACCAACCAGCTGCTTACAGGAGCTGCCAATTCTGTAAGAGCGCTTTTAGGTGCGGCAGTGGGAGCGGTGGGAAGCTGTTTTATTCTTGCATTTTCAAAAGAATTGCTAAGTCTGAAAAACGGGATTTTTTATGCGGTGACAGCAGTGGCTATGGTGAGCTTTGGATGCAGTGTAAAAGGACTGAAAAATCTGATTTTGAAAATGCTTGCATTTCTTGGATGCAACTTCCTGCTGGGAGGCTTTCTTTTTGTGTTTTCACAAAGAGCAAGGAGAGGCATTTTTACATTTGGAGCAATAACGACATGCTGTTATTGGACTTTATACATAGGCATAAGACTCTGTAAATACTTAAAACGGAAAAGAGAACTTTGCTGCGAGGTGGGCATAGCCCTGAGCGGAAAGGAAATAAATGTAAAAGGACTGTATGATACAGGAAACTGTCTGTATGACAGAGCAACGGGAAAATCTGTTTGCGTCATGGAAAAGGACAGTTTTTTTCAATTATTGACGGAGAAACAACAGCGCTTTCTGGAAAATTTCTGCGCCATGAACATGGCAGAAGAGAAGCTAGCAGAGGAAGAGGCTGCTTTTTTTCGGGGTTTAAATCCCAGATTTCTGCCTTATACCAGCGTAGGCTGTCAAAAGGGACTGCTTCCTGTTGTAACGGTGGATAAGCTTATTGTCAGAGAGCAGGAGGAGGAACGCAAAATTCTGCATGCCGCTGTTGGGATTTCATACACGAAATTGTCTGAGAAAGGGAGATTTCAGGCAATCATAAGTCCGGGGATATGGGAAAAATAAAGAGGAGGAGTTTTGTGAATATGGATATCTGTGTTGGAGGGAATGTAAAATTTTCAGGGTTTAAAGGGGTTTTTCTGCCAAAGAAAAACGAACTGCATTATATCGGAGGAGCAGAGGTGCTGCCTGCGCCTCTTACAGCGCAGGAGGAAGGAGAAATGCTGGACGCTTTGGCAGGAGAAGGAAAAGAGGAAGCAAGAGCCTGTCTGATTGAGCATAATTTAAGATTAGTTGTCTATATTGCGAAAAAGTTTGACAATACAGGGGTAGGAGTTGAAGATTTAATTTCCATTGGGACAATCGGACTGATTAAGGCGATTAACACCTTTGACCCTGTAAAGAAAATTAAACTTGCAACGTATGCTTCCCGCTGTATTGAAAATGAAATCTTAATGTATTTGAGAAGGAACAGTAAAACAAAGCTGGAGGTTTCCATAGACGAGCCGTTAAATGTGGATTGGGACGGCAACGAACTGCTGCTTTCGGACATTTTGGGAACAGATGAGGATGTGATTTATAAGGATATTGAAAACGAAGTGGAGCGAAAGCTTTTGGGAAAAGCCATCGGTAAATTGACAAAAAGAGAGCAGACCATTGTGCGATTGCGGTTTGGAATTAATATGCCTGACGGAGGCGAAAAGACGCAAAAAGAGGTGGCGGATTTGCTGGGGATTTCGCAATCTTATATTTCCAGACTGGAGAAGAAGATTATGAAGCGATTGAAAAAAGAAATTGTCCGATATGAGTAAACTTTATCTTGACAAAGTAAGAAAACAGTGATACTTTTGATGATATCAAAATGATATCAAATAATAACAAAAGAAAAGCATAAGGAGGGTACAATATGAACAGCGAAAGTAAAATTCAGGAAGAAAAGGTATTGCAGGCAAAGTCAGGATTTGTTATGCTAATCTGCGGAATGCTTTTGACATTGGTAGGAATAGCAGGATTTGGATATGGAATTTATCTCATAGACCAGTCAGCAGGAGGAGCAGCGGCAGGGATTTCAGTTGTTTTGGGAACGATACTCTTTGTGGCAGGTGTGCTGGTACTGTGCGGATTAAAGGTAATCAATCCCAAGGAAGCGCTGGTTCTGGCATTGTTTGGTAATTATTACGGAACCTTGAGAAAAGAAGGCTTTTTCTGGGTAAATCCTTTTGTTACAGCTATTAATCCTACTGTTAGAATAGCTGCAAACGGAAAAGGTGTGAGCAGAAAAGTATCTTTGAAAACCATGACTTTGAACAATGAGAAACAGAAAGTCAATGATGAGCTTGGAAATCCGGTAGAAATCGGCGCTGTTGTAATCTGGAAAGTGGAAAATCCCACAAAGGCAGTCATCAATGTAGAAAATTATAAGAGCTACCTTTCTATTCAGTGTGACTCCATTATTCGTAACACGGCGAGAAAATATCCTTATGACGGCGCAGAAGGCGGAGATGAAAAATCTTTAAGAAGCAGCAGTCAGGAGATTGCAAACATTATGTGCGAGGAATTGCAGGAAAAGGTAGAAAATGCAGGAATTAAAATTCAGGAGGTCAGAATTACACATTTGGCTTATGCTCCTGAAATCGCATCTGCCATGCTTCAGAGACAGCAGGCTGCGGCAATTATCGACGCCCGTCAGAAAATCGTAGAAGGCGCAGTGGGTATGGTTGAAATGGCTCTTGAAAAATTAAATGAAAATGAAATTGTAGAATTAGACGAAGAGAGAAAAGCTGCAATGGTAAGCAATCTGTTGGTTGTTCTGTGCGGAAATAAAGATGCACAGCCGATTGTAAACAGCGGCAGCATTTACTAAAAACAAGGTGGTGACACATTCTGGAGAAGGAAAATAAGAAAAAACAAGTACCTTTAAGGCTGTCAGCAACATTATGGAACGAAATTGCCCAATGGGCAGAAGACGATTTTCGTTCTATGAATGGTCAAATCGAATATTTACTGACAGAATGTGTAAAGTACAGAAAAAAACATCAGAAAAAGGAAGAGGAGTAAGAAGCCGGGGGGACAGCCATAAAATTTGTATAAGAATTGTAAAAAATTCATAAAAAGCAAAGTGAAAATTGGTTAAAAAATACAGCTTGACGATAAGCGCATCATAGTATATAGTTTATATATGTTCATTATACACAATGAAACGGAGTAGTGTGTTACTGGTTAAGCAGGCATAAACGAAACTGTTTTATTCACGGGAAGTGATTGGAAACAGGGGAGTTTATGCCTTTTTGTTTTATTAGAAAAGGGGAAACCGAAAAATGTACTGTATTTTAAAAATTTTGAACAATAATGCACTGCTTGCAAAGGTGAAGGAAGATGACAGCGAAAGAATTTTATTGGGAAAAGGCATAGGATTTGGGAGAAAGGCAGGAGATGAATTTACGGAAATTCCGGGAGCATCGGTTTATACGCCGGTGGTTCGGGAGGAGCGAAATTCTACTATGAATGTGGTAAATACCATTGACCCTGTCTACATCGAAGCAGCAGGTAAAATTATTGAGGCAGCAGAGCAGGTTTTTGATACCATTAAAAGAGATATTTTATTGCCTTTAGCAGACCACATTGCGTTTGCGGCAAAAAGAGAGCAGGAAAAAATATTTTTATCAAATCCCTTTGTGCCCGATATTAAAATTCTGTTTGGGAAGGAATATGCCGTTGCTTTAAAGAGCAGAGAAATCATAGAGAAAATGACAGGCTATCGCATATCTGATGATGAAGCAGGGTTTATTGCCCTTCATATTCATTCGGGTCTTTCGGATGAACAGGTATCAGATACGTTAAAGACAACGCAGATTATTGATGACTGTATTTTAATGATTGAGGAGTGTCTGGGAGATAAAATACGTCAGGACTCCTGTGCTTATATTCGTCTGATGAGCCATTTGTATTATATGGTGGTGAGAGCAAAGACAGGAGAAGCGGTGAATATAGAGCTGAATGATTTTATTCGGTGTAAATATCCAAAAGCAGGACAGATTTCTGAAGTCATTTGCCATTATATAGAAAAGAAGCTGGAGAAAAAACTGGATAAAGAGGAAGTGGGATTTCTTGCTATTCATATTCAGCGTATTATGTAAGAGAAAAACTCTTTTTGAGTTTTCATAAAGAATGTTTTGATTGAAAGGAGATATTAAAAATGAAAAGTTTTGAGTACACAGTAAAAGATGAGTTGGGAATTCACGCAAGACCGGCGGGAATGTTGGTAAAAGAGGCAAAGAAATACGAAAGTAAAATCACAATTACAAAAGAAGGAAAAACCGTAGATGTTACGAAGCTGATGATGCTTATGTCTTTAGCGGTAAAATGCGGACAGACCGTAGAAATTCAGGTAGAAGGAAGCGATGAGGACATTGCTTTTGAAGGAATGAAAGCGTTTTTTGAAGCAAATTTATAAGAAATGGCAGGGATAGATATGAAACATCTGAATGGCAAATCTGTATATAAAGGTGTGGCGCTGGGAAAAGTTCTGGTGCTGAAAAAAGAAGCTTATATTGTAAAACGTGTAAAAGTAGAAAATCCGGATGAGGAAGTAAAACGTGTAGAGGCTGCAAGACAAAAATCTCAGAAACAGCTTCAGAAGCTTTATGAAAAAGCCGTAAAAGAAGTGGGAGAAGCCAGCGCAGCAATTTTTGAAGTACATCAGATGATGTTGGAGGATGATGATTATAACGAGTCCATTGAAAATATTATCCGTACTCAGGAAGTAAATGCAGAATATGCAGTGGCATCTACCGGCGATAATTTTTCAGAGATGTTCGCCAGTATGGATGATGATTATATGAGAGCAAGAGCGGTAGATATTAAAGATATTTCAGAACGTCTGGTGCGAAATCTTTCAGGACAAAGCGGCATGGATACAGAGTTTGAAGAGCCGGTTATCGTTATGGCAGATGATTTGACACCAAGCGAGACCGTTCAGATGGATAAGGAAAAAATCCTTGCTTTTGTTACGGTACATGGTTCAACAAATTCTCATACAGCTATTCTTGCCCGTATGATGAATATTCCAGCTTTGATTGGCGTGGATATGAATTTAGAGGAAATTCCATCTGGTACTTGTGCGGTAGTAGACGGCTTTACAGGAGAATTTATTTTAGAGCCGGATGAAAACGTACAGGAAGCGGCAAAGGCTAAAATTGCAGAGGAAGAAGAAAAGAAAAATCTGTTGCTGAAGCTGAAGGGAAAAGAAAACGTTACAAAAAGCGGTAAAAAAATCAATATCTATGCCAATATCGGAAGCGTTGGAGATATGGGCTATGTGCTGGAAAACGATGCGGGAGGAATTGGACTTTTCAGAAGTGAGTTCCTTTATATCGGCAGAAATGAGCTTCCTACGGAGGAAGAACAGTTTCAGGCATATAAGCAGGCAGTGCAGAATATGGCAGGAAAGAAGGTCATTATCCGTACGTTGGATATCGGCGCAGATAAGCAGGCTGACTATCTTAATTTAGAAAAAGAAGAAAATCCGGCATTGGGATATCGTGCCATTCGTATTTGTCTGTCACAGCCGGAAATTTTCAAGGTACAGCTAAGAGCGCTTTTCAGAGCTTCCGTATACGGAACACTTTCGATTATGTATCCTATGATTACTTCTGTGGAAGAGGTCATGCGAATTAAAGAAATCGTAAAAGAAGTGAAGGCAGAACTGAAAGCTTCCGATACACCATATAAAGATGTGGAAGAAGGAATTATGATTGAAACACCGGCAGCAGCAATGATTAGTGATGAGCTGGCAGAGCTGGTAGATTTCTTCAGCATCGGAACAAATGATTTGACACAGTATACTCTTGCTATTGACCGTCAGAATGAGAAATTAGAGGAGTTTTATAATCCGCACCATAAAGCGATTTTAAAAATGATTAAAATGGTAGTGGACAATGCTCATGCAGCAGGGAAATGGGCAGGAATTTGCGGAGAGCTGGGAGCAGATACAGAACTGACAGAAACCTTTGTAAATATGGGAGTGGACGAGCTTTCCGTAGCGCCATCCATGATTTTAAAGCTTAGAAAGATTGTTCGGGAAATGGAATAGAGAAATGAATTACATAAAAAAACATAAAAGAGCAGCATTGCTTATCGGAATTATGATAATTTTTCTTGCGGCATTTTTTGCATGGCAGAGGAAGATTACCTTATCCAATACCCTTTCCGGAAAACTGGAGGACAGTCCCAGAAAGGAAGCTGCGGTAGAAAGTGACTTTTATTCCAATCAGCTTACCAAGAAGGAGTATGAGGTCTACCTCTTTTTAAAAGAAAATATAGAGAGTTTAAAAGGCGGTGTACTGACGCTTCCTCAGCCGGTAAACGGAAAAGAATACCAGAGAATTGTCACTGCGCTGGAATGTGAAGGGAAAAATTATTTTTATGGTTTCGTAGAAATTCCCATGACAGAAGATGAAGTATATGTACAGTATGAGGATAAGGACTTAAATCGGATTACGGAGAATGAAATTTCCAAAGTGATTTTATTCCTATCCTGTGCAGAAGGAATTGAAATTCAGGCAGCCTTTGCCCAGGATGGAACGATATCAAATCTCAATGAAATCAGAGACGGACTGGCAGTGAACAATGAAAGCAAGGTTGACGAGATTAACAGAAGACTTGAAAATACAGAGCAGATTTTAGATGAGGTTATTGCAGGAATACCAAAAGACAGCGGTGAGAAAAGTACCGTAGATTACTTTTTAGACTGGATGAAGGACAGTTTAAAGCCCACAGACAGCATGGAAACCGCAGGAGAAAAAGTATCTCATATCGGAGAGCTGTTGGACAAATATTACATTACAAATCATACGGCAGCAGTTCTTGAGGGAAAGGCAACTGCCTTGGGATATGCGAAAATTCTGGCAGAGCTTTGTAACAGAGCAGGAATGGAAGCTCACATTGTAGCAGGAACCTGGCAAGGCGGCTGGGTACAGGAGGAAAGCTATGTATTTTGTGCAGTTTCTATGAATGGACAGACTGTTTATGTAGATGCCAGCGGTATGAAGTCCGGTTCTCTTGCAGGAGAACGCTATCTCACAGAGGAAGAAGCCTTTAATCATTTAAAGACAGCAGATTATTTTTCATATAAGTAGGAGGAAAACATGTTTAATTTTTTTAAGAAAAAACAGGACAACACGTTCTTTTTAGGAGCGCCGGTAAAGGGAAAAGCCGTAGATTTAAAAGAAGTAAATGACCCGACCTTCAGCACAGGTATGTTGGGACAGGGTGTGGCAATTATCCCTTCCGAAGGTAAAATTTACGCTCCGGCTGACGGAGAAATCGCAATGGTATTTGATACACTTCATGCAGTCAGCATGACAGCAGATAACGGCGTGGAAATTTTAGTTCATGTAGGGCTTGATACCGTAGAATTAAAAGGAGAAGGCTTTGAAGGTCATGTAAAGGCAGGGGACAAGGTGAAAAAAGGCGATTTGCTTTTGACTGTGGATTTAGATGCAGTAAAAGAAGCCGGTTATGACACCATTACACCAATGCTGGTGTGCAACACAGATGATTACGCCGCAGTAGAAGGAATTTTCGGCAAAGACGTAATGCCAAAGGATGATGTGGTAAGCATCAAAATGAAATAACAAGGTATTTTACACCGGTTTTCCGGTCTAAAATAAAATGATGGCGGCACGTTTTATGCGAGTTTCCATTGTAGGATAAAAGGGATTAAAACAGGAAAAAGAAGGAGGATTTTTTATTATGATGAGATATCTTCAAAGATTAGGAAAATCCCTGATGCTTCCGGTTGCATGTCTTCCGGTTGCAGCTGTTTTGCAGGGTATTGGATATTGGATTGACCCTACCGGCTGGGGCGCTAACAATGTAATTGCTGCTTTCTTATTAAAGGGCGGCGGATGTTTAATTGACCAGATGCCAATTCTGTTTGCAATTGGTGTTGCTGTTGGTATGTCTGATGATAATGACGGTACAGCAGGTCTTGCAGGTCTTGTTTCATGGTTGATGACAACGACTCTGCTTTCTACTGATGTTGTAGCTATGCTTACAAAAACAGCAGTAGAAAAAGTAGACCCTGCTTTTGCTAAAACACAGACACAGTTTATCGGTATTTTATGTGGTCTTATTGCAGCAGCATGCTATAATAAGTTTAAAAACACAAAATTACCGGATGCGTTTTCATTCTTCAGTGGTAAAAGATGTGTTGCCATTGTTACAGCAGGCGCATCTCTGATTTCCAGTTTGGTACTGTTCTTTGTATGGCCAATCGTTTTCAACGCATTAATCGCACTTGGTGAATTCATTATGAATTTAGGACCAATCGGTGCAGGTATTTACGGTTTCTTCAACCGTCTGTTAATCCCATTCGGTCTGCACCACGCATTGAACTCTGTATTCTGGTTTGACGTTGCAGGTATCAGTGATATCGGTAAATTCTGGGGACAGATTGAAGGCGGTGTATTAGGCGAAACAGGTATGTATATGTCCGGTTTCTTCCCAGTAATGATGTTCGGTCTTCCGGCAGCAGCTCTGGCTATGTATCAGACAGCAAAATCTACAAAGAAAAAAGTTGCAGCAGGTCTTTTAATGTCCGCAGCATTCGCTTCTTTCTTAAACGGTGTTACAGAACCTCTGGAATTCTCATTCATGTTCCTTGCACCGGCATTATATGTAGTACATGCTTTATTAACAGGTATTTCTATGGCAGTTGTGGCAGCCCTTCCTGTACGTGCAGGATTTAACTTCAGTGCAGGTCTTATCGACTGGGGACTTAGTTATAAAGCTCCGTTTGCACAGAACCCACTGTGGTTAATCCCAATCGGTTTGGTTGTTGGTGTTATCTACTACGTTGTATTCAGATTTGTAATTGTAAAATTCGATATGAAGACACCTGGTAGAGAAGATGATGATATGGATGAAACAAAAGTAGAGCTTGCAAATAACGACTTCACAGGCATTGCAAAAATCGTTCTGGAAGGTGTTGGCGGTCCTGCGAACGTTACATCTATCGACAACTGTATCACAAGACTTCGTCTTGAAATCAAAGACTACACATTAGTAGATGAAAAGAAAATCAAATCTGCAGGTGTAGCAGGTGTTATCAGACCAAGCAAAACTGCTGTTCAGGTTATTGTCGGAACAAAAGTACAGTTTGTAGCTGATGAATTCAAAAAACTTTGTAAATAAACAAAGGAAGTTCTAATCCCTTTTAAGATATTGGGTTACTGTTTTGGGCGTGCGCTTTGGAACAGTAGCCCATTTTCTTTCTTTTCTGCGCCGCTTAGTGATGTTTTTCCAGCCAAACTCGTGCAAATGCACTCAAACACGGCTTTCAAAACATCGCTATGCTCAAAAAACTGTGAAAATGTTCCAAATTATTTTCCAATAGAATAACTTTGTATATATTTTGTAGAATGAAAAGAGTAAGATAAAAAGGAAAAATGAGAGGAGGAATGTAAAATGTTAGAGGTTTGTGTAGATAGTGTAGAGTCTGCCATTGCTGCTTTTGAGGGCGGTGCGGACAGGATTGAGTTATGCGGTGATTTGCCGGTAGGAGGGGTAACGCCTTCGGAAGTGTTATTTCGTATGATTAGAAAGTATACGGATTTGAAAATACGTGTGCTTTTGCGTCCTCGTTTCGGAGATTTTTGTTACAGCGGTTATGAGCTGGAAATGATGAGGGAAGAAGTGCAGAAATTTGCAGAACTGGGAGCAGAGGGAATTGTCACAGGTGTTTTAACACCAGAGGGAAATCTGGACACAGAGCAGATGGAAGGGTTAATAAGCTGTGCGGGAAAGGCAGACGTAGCCCTTCACAGAGCCTTTGACGTGTGTAAAAATCCCTTCAAAACCATGGAGGATGCCATTTCATTGGGAATAAAAACCATTCTTACCAGTGGACAGAAAAATTCCGCATGGGAAGGCAGAGCGCTTTTAAAGGAGTTGCAGGCGAAGAGCAAAGACAGAATTGAAATTCTGGCAGGGGCAGGAGTTGACGCAGATATTATTGAAAAATTATATAAGGAAACAGGGATTACCGCTTATCATTTGTCAGGAAAAATTAAAAAGGAAAGTAAAATGGAGTTTCGCAATCCGCAGGTTTCCATGGGACTTCCGGGATTTAGCGAGTACGAAATCTGGCAGACATCCAAAGAAAACGTAGAAAATGCCAGAACAGTTTTAGATAAGCTTTTTTAAGTACCACTTACCATGAGCAGAAAGCCACTTACCTGATAAATATAGATTTTTTTAAAGAGCTCTTATATAATGAAACCATAGAAAAGAGGTGAACAAATGAAGGTATCCTTGAAGCTGATTTCTGACACTGAGCAGGAGGAAGCAAAGCTTTATGTACACGAAGAAACGGACAATATCAAGCGACTGGAAAGATATATTTCAGAGGACGGATTTTATCCCGGTTATTTATTGTGTCAGAAGGAAAAGGCGCAAATTCCTGTAAAGCTGGATGTGATTTACTATATTGAAACGATACAGGAAATTCAGTATGTGCATACGGAAAAAGAAGTTTATAAGGTAAAGCAAAGATTGTATGAGTTAGAGAGAATGTTGCCTTATTATTTTATGCGGGTTTCCAAATCAGCAATTTTAAATCTGAACGGAGTAAAAACGTATAAACCTTTTTCCGGAGGAATTATGCTGGCGGAGTTTGAGAACGGAGACGGTACCTACATTTCCAGAAAATATGTAAAAGAGCTTAGAAATAAAGTCAGGGAGGGATTATTATGAAGCGATTGTCGGAGAATGGGCAGGATATCATAAAACACGGTGCGTTTATGGGATGCGTCATGTTTATTTTAACAACGGTGTATTTGGGAATACAGAAGGATAAGGAATTTGCTTTATCGGTACTGCCATATTTGGGACTGTTTCTTGTGGGCTATGTACTGATAGGAATGTTCTTTTTCTTTATCTATTACAGAAGAGAACGGGAACAAAAAGACGGATTTTTGAAATATTGTATGAAAGGGATTTCCGGTATTTATTGGCTGGACCACGTTTTTATTCTGTTGCTTGGAATTGGAGCGTTGTTGTCGGACCAGACACCTATCCGTATGATTTTACTTCTTGATGCAGGGGTGATGATAGGATTTCTTATTTTGGATTATGCCTATATTTCCAAATGTGCAGATGAATTCAATCACACCTTTAAACCTAAAAGAGTGATGCTGGTGGATTTAGATGAGTGTCCTAAAAGCGTAGAGGCATTTTGCATTGAAATTGAGCGATACTGTATTAAAAATGGAAGAAGCCTGAAATTTGTTAAAAGAGAGAAACCGGCAGAAATCTATATGGATAATGAACATTATATGGTAGAGCTGGACTCTTTTTATCAAAGATTTGGACCGATGTATGCACTGAAATTTATTCAGATAAAGGACAGATAAGAAAATAAATCGGAGTTTTCATATAAAGCAGATTTGTTTTGTATGAAAACTCTTTTTTCTTTTTGAGGAAATTGCACCATAAGCAAAAACAAATTATAATAAAGGAAACAAAGTTCAGATTGAAAAGAGAGGAAGCAGCATGAAACAAGTTTTAATTATAGATGATGACAAAGAATTATGTGCTTTAATGAAAAAATGTATAGAGCAGGAAAATCTATCTGCTGTAACAGCATACAGTGGCATAGAAGGATTGCAAATCATAAAAGAAAACCAGAATAACAACGGTTTTTCGCTTATTATTTTAGATGTAATGATGCCTTATATGGATGGCTTTCAGGTGTTAAAGAAAATCAGAGAAGTCAGTAACATTCCTGTACTGATGCTGACGGCAAAAAGCAATGAGGAGGATAAGGTTTTGGGATTGCGGCTGGGCGCAGATGATTATCTGACGAAGCCTTTTAGCATCAACGAGTTGACTGCAAGGGTACATTCGCTTATTCGCCGTTATACTACATTAAATCCGGCTTTTTCAGAAGAAACCGATTGTATTTGCCTAAAGGATATGACCATTGACAGGGGAAATCGCAGTGTGACGGTTCGGGGTGCTTTGGTGGAGCTTACAGGTAAAGAATTTGATTTACTTGTGTTTTTGGCGTCTAATAAAGGACGTATTTTTACGAAAAAGCAGATTTATACACAGGTGTGGGAAGATGAATATGCCTTTGATGACAGCAATATTATGTCTTTTATCAGCAAATTAAGGAAAAAAATCGAGCCAAATCCGGAGCAGCCCTTTTATGTTTTGACAGTGCGAGGAGTGGGATATCGTTTCAATAAGGAGGCTTAGTATAGAATGAAAAGTTATCTTTTTCTCGGTCTTATCCTTACCGGAGGCATTAGCCTCTGTCTTTTGCTGAAGCTGTATCGTATCCGTCAACAGATTTCTCTTATCAAGGAGGTTCTGGAGGATATCAAAGCAGGAAATCTAAACAGGCGTGTTCTGGCTCAAGATAAGGAGGAAACACAGCAGATTTGTTACGATATCAATGAGATAGCCGAAAACAGTCAGGCACAGCTTATCCGTCAGAAACAGGCGGAACAGGCGTATAAAAGCTTGATGACCGGACTTTCTCATGACGTGAAAACGCCCCTTGCTTCGCTGGTGGGATACTTAGAAGCGGTGGAAAACGGAATAGTCAGCGGAGAAGAAAAAGAGGAGTATATCCATGTGGCATTTGAAAAAGCACAGCATTTGAAGTGTTTTGTGGAGCATTTATTTGAATGGGTAAAATTAGATGCAGGAGAGCAGCTCTTTTATTTTGAAGTCCTAGATATAAACGAAGTATCACGAAATATTGTAGCAGACTGGATACCTGTTTTGGAAAGCAGAGCTTTTCAGTATGAGATTGTGATACCGGAACAGGAATATTTAATTTCTGTTGATGTAAATGCCTATAATCGTATTATCAATAATCTTCTGCAAAACATCATTACTCATAGTCAGGGGAATAAAATAAAATTTCAGATTTTGGAAAATGAGCAGGAAATGAAAATCATTTTGGAAGATAATGGAAAAGGGATTTCAGGAGAGCAGCTTCCTCATATTTTTGAAAAATTATATCAATGCGACAATGCCCGCTCCGGCAAGGGGAACGGTTTGGGACTTGCCATTACAAAGGAACTGGTAAGCGCACATAAAGGAATAATTACAGCGGAAAGTATCCTTGATAAAGGAACGAAATTTATCATATCACTTCCTAAAAATAAGATTACAAGGTAAAAACAAGATTACCGCAAGGTTTTGGCAAGGTTTATGGTTTATGATGGGAAGTGTAAGGAGGATATTTGATATGAGAGATTGGATAATTGAAACAAAACACTTGACGAAAAAATACGGAAATCAAACAGCAGTACGTGACGTCAATCTTCATGTGGAAAAAGGACATATCTATGGTTTGCTGGGACGTAACGGTGCAGGAAAGACAACGATTATGAAAATGATTTTAGGATTAACGTCTATGACCTCCGGCAGTGCAGAGGTATTTGGCAAAAACATAAAAGGCAATGAAAAAAGGATATATCCTCGTATTGGTGCGATGATAGAAGCTCCCGGTTTTTATCCAAATCTGACAGGAACAGAAAACCTTGAAATTTTTGCAAAGCTTCGTGGTACGTCTGCCCCTGATGCCGTAAAGAAAGCGTTGGAAGTAGTAGGACTTCCGTATAGAGATAAAAAAATTTTTTCGAAGTATTCTCTGGGTATGAAGCAGCGTTTAGGAATTGCCAATGCAATTTTGCATGATCCGGAGGTATTGATATTAGATGAGCCCACTAATGGCTTAGACCCTATTGGTATTGCAAAAATGCGGGAATTTATAAAAAAGCTAAGTACAGAGAAAGGAAAAACAATTTTAATTTCCAGCCATATTCTTTCAGAAATCGCACTTCTTGCAGATGACATCGGAATTATTGACAAAGGCGTTCTTTTAGAAGAAAGCAGCATGGAGGAGCTGGAAAAGAAAAACAGGAAATATATTTTATTACAGGTTTCCGACATTCCAAAAACCATTTTGGTTTTAGAACGCAGATTTCAGGTAAAGGATTATTCTGTTCAGGATGAGCAGACCATACGTATTTATGATACGGAATTAAATATGGGAGAGCTAAATATGGCTCTTGTTATGGAAGCTATTGCAGTGCTTTCCTCCGGAATTTGCAATGATACCTTGGAAGATTATTTCAAGAAGCTTACGGGAGGTGAGGGGATTGCTTAGATTGGTGGAAGTTGAATTTTATAAGCTGCGCCGCAAAAAAGTAATGTGGATGATGCTTCTGGCTGCTCTTGTTATGCCGTTTTTTGCTTTTTTATATTTTGGTTATTTGGGAAAGAAAAATATAGAGCCTGTACTTTTTTATAAATGGTCTGCTTTCGGTTTTACATTGTTTCTTATACTGCCGTTTATTTTAGGGCTTTTGAGCATTATGCTGCTGCATGATGAAAACCGGTATGATATGTTAAAACAGCTTTGGATTGTACCGGTGAGTAAAGCGGGATATTTTTTCGGCAAATTTTTTATGGTATTTCTTTATTCTCTCTGTTTTATGATGATTAATGCAGCGGCTTCCGTATTATTCAGTGTAATTCCCAATTATGTGGCTTTCGATTGGAGGAGTATTGCTTTTTTGGTGGAAAGATGTTTGGAGATTGCAGGATTGACTGCTTTTGCGATTTTACCTGTTTTCGCAGTGACGGTTTCTCAAAAAGGATATATTTTTCCTATGTGCATAACGCTCATTTATATTTTTGCCGGATTTTTTATAACGCCTGTAAATTCTTATTTGCATCCGCTTTCCTGTATTTCCGTAATTATCTCCAGAGGAGGAGTAATTCCGGGGGTTGCACTTTTAGAACCAAATCTTCCTCTTGCATTTTTCAGTATGTGTGTATGGGGAATTGCTTCTGTGGTATTGGCTGTCGCTACATTGGGTAAAAGAAAGTAGGGAAAAGAAATGAAAATCTTATTATGGGCAGAATTTCAGAAACTCCGCCGTTCCAACATTATTTTATTTACAGTTTTTGCAATCGTTTTTACAGCTGTTTTTGTCTTTTTGGCAGGAACGACAACAGCATCTCCGGAACAAATGACAGTCAGCAGTGTAGGCTGGTATATGACAATGACGCAGGTATGGGAGACCGTTCTTGTGCTTCCTGCGGTAATTGCACTTTTGGGAAGCTACATGATTTGCCGTGAGGAGCAGGATGATACCATAAAAAATCTGAGTCTCATTCCTGTAAATGAAAGAAAATTAACAGCAGCGAAAATGATAATTCTCTTTCTTTTTAGCATTTTGGCTTATGTCTTGCTTTTTTTACTTACTTTTTCAATAGAAATGGTTTTGCATGCTTCGGAATTATCTATAAAAATATTCTTTGATTTTCTGAAAATGTACCTGCTGGAAGGAATAGGCGTCTTTTTCGCTGTTTCACCGATAATTGCCCTTGTGCCTTATTTGAAAAAGAACTATTGGCTGGCTTTGGCGGTAGCGGAAATCTATTCCTTTGCAGGCTTGTTTATGAGTATGTCGAATACTTTAAGAACTTTTTATCCGATAACGGCAATCTTTGGTGTTTCTGGTTATTATGAAACCACTGCGCAGGAGAAGCTATGCAGCCTTTTGGTTTTACTGTTGTGCGGTATAGTTGCACTTATCTTTCTGAAAAAATTAAACCGCAGGCGTTAAGTTTATTTCATGGTACTGCAAATTTCACTTTTAATTTCCAGAGCAATTTTGGATAATTCTTGAATACGGGAGTCTGACATCCGTACCACAGGGGCGGAAATGGAAAAAGCATATTTGGGCTTATTTCGATAGTCCGGTATGCTTACAGCAATACAGCGGACTCCCAGTTCGTTTTCTTCATCATCAAGAGCATATCCTTTTTTTCTTACTTCTTCAATTTTTTTCAAAAACTGGGCATAATCAGTAATAGTGTGAGGCGTCAGCTTTTGAATGGAGCTGTTTTCCCACAGAGCCTTGATTTGCGCTTCGTCTAAATCTGCCGCGATGGCTTTTCCTACACCGGAGCAGTAAAGGGGGATACGACTGCCAACCTTAGAAACCATGCGAATGGAATTTTGATACGACTCTTCTTTATAAATATAGACTGCATCGGTGTGTTCTCGCTGAACAAAATGAACTGTTTCCCCTGTAAGCCTGGAAAGCTTTTTTAAATAAGGTCTGACGGTATCCAGAATATCCATACGTGCCAGCAGCTTATTGGAAAGCGCCAGCAGCTTAAAGGAAAGAGAATATTTACCGGTTTCCCCTTCCTGCTTCACATAACCCATGTAGATGAGTGAGCATAGAAGTCTGTGAACCGTACTTTTATTTAAGTCAAGATGGCTGCAAAGCTCTGCAAGTGTAACAGGACCGGTTTCTGCCAAGGTTTCCAGAATAAGAAAAAGGCGGTCAGCCACCTGAATTGGATTTTTCGTTTCCATATAAAACAAATCTCCTTTTTATGTGTTGGCGCTATTGTAACACTTTCTGCTACTTGTGGCAATGAAAAACACTTGACTTTTTTTGGAAGTGTAGTATAATTCAAATTACAAAATACCACATAACGAAACGATATTCCGTAATATGGAACGATAAAAACAGGAGGAGAATATGAGCACAGTTACAGAAAAGATTTCAACACTTGGCGTTGTACCCGTTGTTGTATTAGAAGATGCAAAGGACGCAGCGCCTTTGGCAAAAGCATTAGTAGAAGGCGGACTTCCATGTGCAGAGGTAACTTTCCGCACAGATGCAGCAGAGGAGTCTATTAAAATTATGACTTCTGAATATCCTGATATGTTTGTGGGAGCCGGTACAGTTCTTACCATTGAACAGGTAGACCGTGCAGTAGCAGCAGGAGCAAAATTTATTGTAAGCCCGGGATTTGATCCGGAAATTGTAGATTATTGTTTAAGTAAAGAAATTCCTGTATTTCCGGGATGTATTACACCGTCTGAAGTAGCACAGGCAGTGAAAAGAGGATTAAAGGTTGTAAAATTCTTCCCGGCAGAGCAGTTCGGCGGTGTTGCAACAATCAAAGCAATGGCAGCTCCTTATGTGGGATTGAAGTTCATGCCCACAGGCGGTGTCAGCGCAAAAAATCTGGAAAGCTATTTAAGCTGTGATAAAATTGTTGCATGTGGCGGAAGCTGGATGGTAAAAGGCGATTTAGTAAAAGCAGGTAAATTTGACGAAATTAAAGCAATGACAGAAGAAGCTGTGAAGCTGGTAGCAGAAATCAGAAATAAATAAGTACAAAAAGGAGAAAAAACTCATGGCAAAAAAAGTAATTACTTTTGGTGAAATTATGTTGAGACTGGCACCGGAAGGATATTATCGCTTTGTACAGGCAGATACCTTCGGAGCAACTTACGGCGGCGGAGAAGCAAACGTAGCAGTTTCTCTTGCAAATTATGGATTTGATGCAAAATTTGTTACAAAACTTCCAAAACATGAAATCGGACAGGCTGCTATCAATTCTTTAAGAAAATACGGTGTGGATACTACTGAGATTGTACGTGGCGGCGACAGAGTAGGCATTTATTTCTTGGAAAAAGGAGCTTCTCAGAGACCTTCCAAAGTTATTTACGACCGTGCAGGTTCTTCTATTGCCACTGCACAGGCTTCTGATTTTGACTGGAAGAAAATTTTTGACGGAGCAGACTGGTTCCACTTTACAGGAATTACACCTGCATTAAACGATGAAGTTGCAAATATTTGTCTGGAAGCTTGTAAAGCTGCAAAAGAAGCAGGTCTTACCATTTCCTGTGACTTAAATTACAGAAATAAATTATGGTCTAAAGAAAAAGCCGGTCAGGTAATGGGTGAAATCTGCAAATACGTAGATGTTTGTATTGCAAATGAAGAAGATGCAGCAGACGTATTCGGCATTAAAGCCGCAAACACAGATGTTACAACCGGTACAGTAAATCATGAAGGCTATAAAGATGTTGCAAAACAGCTGGCAGACCGTTTTGGTTTCCAGAAGGTTGCCATTACATTGAGAGAGTCCTTATCTGCCAACGACAACAACTGGTCTGCAATGTTATATGACGGACAGGATTACTATTTCAGCAAAAAATACAAAATGCACATTGTTGACCGTGTAGGCGGTGGCGACTCCTTTGGCGGCGGATTGATTTGTGCTTGCTTAAACGGATATGATGCACAGTCTACCATCGAATTTGCAGTAGCGGCATCTTGTCTGAAACATTCTATTGAAGGTGACTTTAACATGGTTTCCATGGATGAAGTGACAAAGCTTGCAGGAGGAGACGGTTCAGGCCGTGTGCAGAGATAATCGAATTTTATAATGAAATGAAACCCTTATTGCCATTGGGGAACATTTAGATAGAAGGGGGCTGCTTGATTGCAGTCCCTGATTTATATAAAGAAAAAAGGAGACAGTTTATGAGAAGGGATTTTGATTTATTGTCACTTGGGGAAATTTTACTGCGTCTGTCACCTCCTGATAATGAGAGGATTGTAAGAGGCGATACCTTTCAAAAACAGGTGGGCGGTGCAGAATTAAATGTGGTTTCCGGCGTATCTTTGCTGGGACTTCGCACAGGTATGATTTCCATGCTGCCGGATAATGCCTTGGGAACTTATGCAAAAAACCGTGTGCGTTTTTGCGGTGTCAGCGATGATTACCTGATTTATGACAAGGATACAGATGCAAGACTTGGAATTTATTACTACGAAAACGGTGCATATCCCAGAAAACCCAGCGTGGTTTATGACAGAAAGCATGCGTCCTTTTGCAAGTTTTCCGCAGATGATTTTCCGGAGGAAATGTACGGCTCAACAAGATGCTTCCATACCACAGGAATTACACTGGCATTGTCAGAAAATACCCGTAAAAATGCCATAGAAATGATAAAGCGGTTTAAAGAAAATGGGACAATTATTTCCTTTGATGTGAATTTTCGGGGAAATCTCTGGACAGGAGATGAGGCAAGGGAATGTATCGAAACAATTTTGCCGTATGTGGATATTTTCTTCTGCTCGGAAGAAACAGCAAAACTGACTTTCTTAAAACAGGGAAACGTCTATGAAATTATGAAAAGCTTTACAGAGGAATATCCGATTTCCTTTGTTGCTTCTACACAGAGGGTAGTACATAGCCCGAAGGTACATTCTTTCGGCTCTGTATTTTATAATGCCAAAGAAGATAAGTTTTACGAAGAAGAACCTTATAAAAATATTGAGGTGGTGGACCGAATTGGAAGTGGGGATGCCTACATTTCAGGGGCTTTGTACGGGCTGTTAAAGCATAATTTTAACTGCCGAAAAGCTTTGGAGTACGGCAATGCTACCAGTGCGGTGAAAAATACCATTCCGGGGGACTTGCCTTCCAGCGGATTAGATGAAATTGAGCGTATTATAAAAAATCATCAAAGTACAGGACTTCAGCTAGAAATGGACAGATAGGAGTGTTGGATTGACTCTCAAACTCATAGGATAGATTAAAACCATGGGTTTGGGAGTTTTTTATGCGTGTATGTGAGCTGAAGCAAAAAGAAGTCATCAATATCTGTACCTGTAAAACTTTGGGCTGTCCTTTAGATGTGGAGTTTAATTGTAAAACAGGGAAAATAGAAGCGCTGATTGTGCCTGTTCCGGGGAAAATGTGTGGATTATTTGGCTCTGTCAGTGAATATGTTATTCCTTTCTCCTGTATTCGCCAGATTGGGGAGGATATTATTCTGGTGGAAATACAGGAGGAGAAATTTCTCAGAAAGGAATAGAGAAAAGGTTAAGAGACATCCTTTGGTGACGGGGGTGTCTTTTTACATCTTAGGCAAAAGTAGAGAATAGAAGTAAACAGAAAATAATTAAATTACTTTATTTTCTAAATAACATTCCGGCAAATACGATGGATTTTCATAATACATACTGCTGTTGTAGTCATCTATTTTATTGCTGATAAATGAGTTGTAAACTTTGAATAAGGCATCAATAACACCTATCTTTTCATATTCTGCCACGGACTTAATCAATCTTTTATATACTTTGCCGATATCCCACTGGGATGGAATAGCGTATTGACATGCGGACACATTGTTAAAATTTCCTGTGCTGATTTTTGCTTCTTTGATAAAATCGTCACTGACACGGTCTATATTATCGCTGTGATAGATATCTGCCAAGTCATAGATTTTTTCAAGATTTTTCTTACCTAATGAGTTTACGACTTCTGCTCTTGTATTTGTTATTTTTATCTAGCCATATTATAGCAGTTCTATATATTCACTACAATAAAAATTAGCAGATGTGTGTTGTTTTAAATAAACATTCCTTCTTGCAATGCTTAAAATGTTATGTTATATTTATCTTATCAAATACACCCCCACGGGGTATAGGAGGTAAAAGAGATGAGAGCAGATAAAGCACAGATAAACCGATTATTAAAGACAGCCAGAGGCCAGATTGACGGTATTTTGAAAATGGTGGAGGAAGACCGTTACTGTATGGATATAGCGCATCAGCTTATGGCAACAGAAGCTGTTTTAAACAGGGCAAATAAAGAAATCCTCACAGCACATTTAAAAAGTTGTGTGACAGGAGCAAAGACAGATGAAGAAAGAGAAGAAAAAGTAGATGAAATGGTAGCTTTATTGGGTAAAATCTTATAACAGGAGGTGAAATATTTGAATAAAAAATATAAAGTAACAGGAATGACCTGCTCTGCATGCTCTTCCAGAGTTGAGAAGTGCGTGGGAAAGCTGGATGGAGTCAATACCGTCAGCGTCAATTTACTGACAAACAGCATGCAGATAGATTTCGATGAGAGTAAACTGACAGAAGAAAAAATAGCAGACAGCGTGACACAAGCTGGGTACGGGATGGAAATTCCCACAGGGAAATCTGAGAAAAAAGAGGAAAAAGAAGATATTGTAGAAAAAAATATTGAGAACATGAAAAAGCGTACCATCTGGTCCTTTATCTTCTTAATTCCCTTGATGTATGTGGCAATGGGACACATGGCAGGACTTCCACAGCCTTCCTTTTTAAGAGGAGACGCCAACGCAGTGTCCTTTGCATTGACACAGCTTCTTTTGTGTATACCTGTGTTGTATATCAACAGAGCTTATTTTGAAAGGGGATTTCGCTCTCTTATCCACGGAGCGCCCAATATGGATACATTGATATCCGTAGGCTCCGGGGCTTCTTTAATATATGGAATATTTGCCATTTACCGCATGGGATATGGTTTGGGTACTCAGAATATGGAGCTGGTACACCGTTATTTACATGATTTGTACTTTGAGTCAGCAGTGATGATACTTGCCTTAATCAATATCGGAAAATATTTGGAGGCACGTTCCAAAGGAAAAACAAGTGAAGCCATTCAAAAGCTCATGGACTTAGCGCCTAAGACAGCGCTGGTGGAAAGAAACGGACAGGTGGTAGAAATTGCAGCAGAAGATATGTTGACCGGAGATATTTTACAGGTAAAGCCGGGAAGCAGTATTCCGGCAGACGGTGTTGTAATTGAGGGAAGAACCAGCGTGGATGAGGCAGCCATTACAGGAGAGAGTATGCCTGTTGAAAAGAAAGAAGGAGATACGGTAACTGCAGCTACTTTAAATAAAACAGGATTTATCAGAATGAGAGCTGCAAGAGTGGGACAGGACACCACTTTTTCTCAGATTATCCGTCTGGTAGAGGAAGCCAGCTCCAGCAAAGCGCCGATTGCCAGAATGGCAGATAAAATTGCGGGAATTTTCGTTCCTACGGTTATGGGAATTGCGCTGCTTACGGGAATTGTCTGGCTGCTTATGGGAGCAGAATTTGAATTTGCATTGTCCTGTGCCATTGCAGTTTTAGTGATTTCCTGCCCCTGCGCTTTAGGTCTTGCCACACCGGTTGCCATTATGGTAGGAACAGGAAAAGGTGCGGAAAACGGAATTTTAATTAAATCCGGCGAAGCATTGGAAATCACTCATAATGTACAAAGCGTTGTATTAGACAAAACAGGAACTATTACAGAGGGTAAGCCGGTGGTTACCGATATTATCAGCTTCGGAATGTCCGAAAACAAAATTTTAGAAATCAGCGCAGCTCTGGAAAAGAAAAGTGAACATCCTCTGGCAGAAGCCGTGCTTTTAAAGGCAAAGGGCATGGAGCTTCCAAATGCGGAAAATTTCGCAGCAATTCCCGGAAAAGGAATTACTGCAAAAATTCAGGGGAACATTTATTATGCAGGAAACCAAAAATTGATGCAGGAACAGGGAATTTCCTGTGAAAAGGCGTTAAGCAGTATGGAAAAGCTTTCCAAAGAAGGAAAGACACCTCTTATTTTGGCAGATGAGAAACAGGTGTTTGGTATAATCGGTGTTGCCGATGTGGTAAAACCAACCAGCGCAAAGGCAATTCAGGAGTTGAAAAAACTGGGTATTCAGGTTATTATGCTTACAGGCGATAATGCCAGAACAGCAAAAGCAATTCAAAAGCAGCTGGATATTGATACAGTGATTGCCGAGGTTCTTCCACAGGATAAAGAAAGAGAGATTTCCAGACTTCAGGAGGAAGGAAAGACCGTAGTCATGGTAGGGGACGGATTAAATGACGCGCCGGCTCTTGCAAGAGCAGATGTAGGAATTGCCATTGGAGCAGGAACAGATGTTGCCATTGAAAGCGCAGACATTGTCCTGATGAAAAACGATTTACAGGATGTGGCAACTGCCATAGAACTGAGTAAAGCAGTTATCCGAAATATTAAGGAAAATTTATTCTGGGCATTCTTTTATAATGTATGTGGAATTCCACTTGCGGCAGGAGTGCTTTATCCGGTATTCGGATTGAAATTAAGCCCTATGTTCGGAGCGGCGGCTATGAGTCTCAGTAGTCTTTTTGTTGTAAGTAACGCATTGCGATTACGATTTTTTCATTCTCTGAAAAAGGGAAAAACACAGCCTGAAAGTATTCAGGAGAAAAAGGAGGAAAAAAATATGTATACAATGAAAATCGAAGGAATGATGTGCCCGCACTGTCAGGCAGCAGTTACAAAAGCGTTAGAAGCTTTGGAAGGAACAAAAGCAGAAGTGAATTTAGAGAAAAAAGAAGCTTATGTAGAAACAGGACTTGAAAAAGAAGCTTTAAAGAAAGCAGTAGAAGATGCAGGCTATCAGGTGCTTTCAGTAGAATAGGCGGAAAGGAAGAAAACCATGATGCGAGTAGGAATGGGATATGATGTCCATAAGCTTACAGAAGGAAGAGATTTGATTTTAGGCGGTGTAAATATTCCATGGGAAAAAGGTCTGTTGGGACATTCGGATGCCGATGTAGTGGTTCATGCCATTATGGACGCACTTTTAGGGGCAGCAGCTCTTCGGGATATCGGAAGACATTTTCCGGATACAGACCCCCAGTATAAAGGAATTTCCAGTATCAAGCTCTTGCAGCATGTAGGAAAGCTTTTAGAAGAAAATATGTACGTGATTAATAACATTGATGCAACGATTATTGCGCAGAAACCAAAGCTTTTACCATATATTGACACCATGATTGAAAATGTGGCAAATGCCTTACATTTGGAAGCCAATCAGGTAAATATAAAAGCGACCACAGAGGAAGGTCTGGGATTTACAGGAAGTATGGAAGGTATATCCGCACAGGCAATCTGTGCGCTGACACACGTGCAGGATTTTATGACAGATGACAGAAGCGGCGGTTGTGGAGGCTGCTGTAAGGAGAACAGAAGATGAGTATATTAAATGTGCAGAATTTGTCCCACGGGTTTGGTGACAGGGCTATTTTTCAGGACGTTTCTTTTCGACTGTTGAAAGGAGAACATATTGGATTGGTAGGCGCCAACGGTGAGGGTAAATCTACCTTTATGAATATTATTACAGGAAAGCTGATGCCGGATGAAGGAAAAATCGAATGGGCAAAAAATGTCCGTGTGGGATATCTGGACCAGCATACCGTGTTGGAAAAGGGAATGACCATTCGAGACGTACTGAAATCAGCGTTTTCATGGCTGTTTGAAATGGAAGCGCAGATGAACGGAATTTGTGACAAAATGGGCGAGGCATCTCCGGAAGAATTGGAAACCATGATGGAAGAGCTGGGAACCATACAGGATATGCTGACTATGCACGATTTCTACATTATTGACTCCAAGGTGGAGGAAGTGGCAAGAGCGTTGGGACTTACGGCAATTGGCTTAGACAAGGATGTTACAGATTTAAGCGGCGGACAGAGAACAAAAATCCTGTTGGGAAAACTGCTTTTGGAAAAGCCGGACATTCTGCTTTTAGACGAGCCGACCAACTATTTAGACGCAGAGCATATTGAATGGTTGAAACGATATTTGCAGGAATATGAAAATGCCTTTATTTTGATTTCTCATGATATTCCGTTCTTAAACAGCGTTGTAAATCTCATCTATCATATGGATAATCAGGAATTAAACCGTTATGTGGGAGATTATGACCATTTTCAGGAGGTTTACGCAGTAAAGAAAGCACAGCTTGAAGCGGCTTACAATCGTCAGCAGCAGGAAATCAACGAGCTGAAAGACTTTGTGGCTAGAAACAAGGCGAGAGTGGCAACCAGAAATATGGCAATGTCCAGACAGAAAAAGCTGGATAAAATGGATGTGATTGAGCTGGCAAAGGAAAAACCAAAGCCGGAGTTTAACTTTAAAACAGCCAGAACACCAAGCCGTTTTGTGGTAGAAACCGATGATTTGATTATCGGCTATGACGAACCTCTTTCCAAGCCATTGAATTTAAAAGTAGAAAGAGGAGAAAAGATTGCTCTTACCGGAGCAAACGGGATTGGAAAATCCACATTATTAAAAAGTATACTGGGCATTATTCCACCGATTTCAGGAAAGGTGCACTTAGGCGACTATCTGGAAATCGGATATTTTGAGCAGGAGATGCCACAGGGAAATAAAAATACCTGTATCGAAGAAATCTGGGAGGTCTTTCCTTCCTATACACAGTATGAGGTTCGTGCAGCATTAGCGAAATGTGGTTTGACAACAAAGCATATCGAAAGTCTTGTGCGTGTGTTAAGCGGTGGTGAGCAGGCAAAGGTGCGTCTGTGCAAGATTATCAACAGAGAAACCAATGTATTGATTTTGGACGAGCCTACCAACCATTTAGACGTAGATGCAAAAGAAGAATTAAAGAGGGCTTTAAAGGAGTACAAAGGCACAATTTTAATGGTTTGTCATGAGCCGGAGTTTTATGAAGGCCTTGCAACGGATGTATGGGATTGCTCTCAATGGACAACACGTATTTAGAAATGAAACACCTGAATAAAGAAAATGCAAATACAGTATTGTATATAAAGGAATAGCAGGTATAAATAAAAAATATGCAGGAAATAAAAAATAAACTTGCAAAAATACCGACTTGGATTTATAATACAAGAAAAAATCAGATACAGGAGGAAAGTCATGTCATACGTAGATGAGGTTATTGAATTAGTAGAAAAGAAAAATCCAGGAGAACCGGAATTTCATCAGGCAGTAAAAGAAGTTTTAGAGTCTTTAAAACCGGTAGTAGAGGCAAATGAAGAAAAGTATCGCAAAGAAGCACTTTTAGAGCGTTTAGTTGAGCCTGAAAGAGTGATTATGTTCCGTGTTCCGTGGGTAGATGACAACGGAAATGTACAGGTGAACAAAGGCTTCCGTGTACAGTTCAACAGTGCAATCGGACCATACAAAGGCGGTCTGCGTTTCCACCCATCCGTATATCTGGGAATTATTAAATTTTTAGGATTTGAACAGATTTTCAAAAATTCCCTGACAGGGCTTCCTATTGGTGGCGGTAAAGGTGGAGCTGATTTTGACCCGAAAGGAAAATCAGACAGAGAAGTTATGGCATTCTGCCAGAGCTATATGACCGAGTTATACCGTCATATCGGTGCAGATACAGATGTTCCCGCAGGTGATATCGGAGTAGGTGCAAGAGAAATCGGTTATCTGTTTGGACAGTATAAGAGAATTCGTGATGCTTACGAAGGCGTGCTTACAGGTAAAGGGCTGACTTATGGTGGTTCTTTAGTTAGAACACAGGCAACAGGATATGGTCTTCTCTATCTTACAGAAGAGTTGTTAAAGCTTAACGGAAAAGAGTTAAAGGGTAAAACTGTTGTTGTTTCCGGTGCCGGAAATGTAGCAATCTATGCTATTGAAAAAGCTTACCAGTTAGGTGCGAAACCAGTGACATGCTCTGACTCTACGGGTTGGGTATATGATCCTGAAGGTATTGACTTGGAAGCATTAAAAGAAATTAAAGAAGTAAAACGTGCACGTTTAACAGAATATACAAATTACAGACCAAATGCAGAGTACCATGAGGGAAAAGGGGTATGGACTGTAAAATGTGATATTGCTCTTCCATGTGCAACACAGAATGAGCTGCATTTAGAAGATGCAAAAGCATTAGTTGCTAACGGATGCTTTGCAGTTGCAGAAGGTGCAAATATGCCAACAACTTTAGAAGCTACTAAATACCTGCAGGAAAATGGTATTATCTTTGCACCTGGTAAAGCTGCAAATGCCGGCGGTGTAGCTACTTCCGGATTAGAAATGTCACAGAACAGTGAAAGATTAAGCTGGAGTTTTGAAGAAGTAGATGAAAAGCTTCAGGGAATTATGATAAATATTTGCCACAATATGGTAGATGCAGCGAAAAAATACGGATTTGAAGGCAACTATGTGGTAGGTGCCAATGCAGCCGGATTTGAAAAAGTTGCAGATGCTATGATTGCACAGGGCGTTTGCTAAGAAAATCCTGTTGACAAATCCCGTATTTATGAATAAACTAAGAGAAGATAGGAAAAGGCATGGAACGAAAAGAGTACAGAGTAAATCCTTTTCAGAGAGAGACAGTCATCGGCTGGAAGCTGTCTTAGAGGAAACTTTGGAAAGTGCATTCGGGAGTTGATTTGGTGAGGGGTAAGCCTAAGCCGGATACGCAGTCCTGCGTTATGGGAAATAAGTGGGAGATACTATCTTCAAATAGAGTGGAACCGCGGATTTTTCGCCTCTATGTCGTTTTGACATAGAGGCGTTTTCGTTATATTCGTTTATGGAAAATTGATAGAAAGGACGTGAAATATGGGATTTATTAGTCATATAAAAGAAGAATTTCAGGTTATCAGGGAACGGGACCCAGCAATTAAAACACCTTTAGAGGTTTTGTTGTATCCCAGCTTTCGTGTTATGATACAGTACAGGCGGGCTCATAAATTATACGAAAAAGGACATTTCTTTCTGGCACGGTGGGTATCTCAGCGGGCAGCCAGAAAAACAGGAATTGAAATTCATCCGGGAGCGCAGATTGGAAAAGGGCTGTTTATTGACCACGGCTCAGGAGTGATTATCGGAGAAACGGCTATTATCGGTGATAATGTAACACTGTATCAGGGAGTTACTTTAGGCGGCACAGGAAAAGAAACGGGAAAACGTCATCCTACTTTGAAAAACAACGTTATGGTAAGCGCCGGAGCAAAGATTTTAGGCTCATTTACCATTGGAGAAAACTCCAAAATCGGTGCAGGAAGCGTGGTTTTAGAGGAGGTTCCGCCTAATTGTACAGTTGTAGGCGTACCGGGGCGTGTGGTAAGAAAAGGAAACCAGAAGGTTCCTAGAAGTGATATGGACCAAATTCATCTTCCGGATCCAACCTTAGATGATATCCATAAGCTTCAGCAGGAAAATGACAGACTGCGTTCTGAATTACAGCGTATGGGTTATGAATTAAATGATATAAAAGAAAGAGAAGCGCAATGCCGCAGGGCAAGAGCCTTGGAGGCAAAAGAAAGAAGACAGGAGGAAGAAAGAGAAATATGAGAATTTATAACACACTGACAAAGAAAAAAGAAGAATTTATTCCTTTAGAAGAAGGAAAAGTAAAGATGTATGTCTGCGGACCTACGGTTTATAATTTTATCCACATCGGAAATGCAAGACCGATGATTGTATTTGATACAGTACGCCGCTATATGGAATACAAAGGATATGAAGTAAATTATGTATCCAATTTTACAGATGTAGATGACAAGATTATTGCGAAGGCAGTAGAAGAAGGTGTAAGTGCAGAGGAGATTTCCAGCCGTTATATTAAAGAATGTAAAAAAGATATGGCAGATATGAATGTAAAACCGGCGACTACTCATCCGCTGGCAACACAGGAAATTGACGGAATGATTGATATGATACAGACTTTAATGGACAAAGGCTTTGCCTATGAGGTAAACGGTACTGTATATTTCCGCGTAAAGAATTTCAAAGAATACGGAAAGCTGTCTCATAAAAATCTGGAGGATTTGCAGTCAGGATTTCGTTCTTTACAGGTTTCGGGAGAAAATCAGAAGGAAGACCCATTGGATTTCGTACTTTGGAAACCGAAAAAAGAAGGAGAACCTTTCTGGGTATCCCCATGGAGTGAAGGGCGTCCGGGCTGGCATATTGAGTGTTCTGTGATGTCTAAAAAATATCTAGGTGAAGAAATTGACATCCATGCAGGCGGTGAAGACCTTGTTTTCCCACATCATGAAAACGAAATTGCTCAGTCTGAATGCTGCAACGGAAAGCAGTTTGCAAGATACTGGATGCACAACGCTTTCTTGAATATTGACAATCGCAAAATGTCAAAATCTCTTGGAAACTTCTTTACCGTAAGAGAAATCGGAGAAAAATATGATTTACAGGTGCTTCGCTTCTTTATGTTAAATGCACATTACAGAAGTCCGCTGAATTTCAGCGCTGAGCTGATGGAAGCTTCTAAAAATTCTCTGGAAAGAATTATTACTTGTGTAGAGCAGCTAAAACACCTGTTGGAAACAGCAGAAAAAACAGAAATGACAGAAACAGAAAAAGCATTAGAAGTAGAAGTATTGGAATATGTAAAGAAATATGAAAATTCCATGGAAGATGATTTTAATACCGCAGATGCCATTGCCGCTATTTTTGAGTTGGTTAAATTTGCCAATACAAAAGCAAATGAAAACAGCACAGCAGCTTTTGTACAGTATCTTTTTGATACCATTGTGCATTTAAGCGATGTGTTAGGTCTGATTGTGAACAAGGAAGCTGAAATTTTAGATGAAGAAATTGAAAAACTGATTGAAGAACGTCAGATGGCAAGAAAAGAGAAAAACTTTAAAAGAGCAGATGAAATCAGAGATGAATTGGCTGCTATGGGTATCATCTTAAAAGATACAAGAGAGGGTGTACAATGGAAGCGAGCTTAAAGAAATTCAAGGAGCTGTTTGAACTGGAGGATACGGATATCAGAAGCTATTCTCCTTTAACCCTTGCCTACATCGGAGATGCCATTTATGAGCTGGTTATCCGTACTATTTTAGTGGAAAAAGGAAATACTCAAGTAAATAAGCTGCATCAAAGAGCCAGCAAATTAGTAAAAGCATCTGCCCAGTCAGAGATTATCGAAAAGCTGAAACCATATCTTACAGAAGAAGAAATGGGAATTTTCAAAAGAGGAAGAAATGCAAAATCCTTTACCATGGCAAAAAATGCCAGTATGTCCGATTACAGAAGAGCTACGGGATTTGAGGCGTTAATGGGACATTTGTATCTGACAGAGCAGTGGGACAGAATGTTAGAATTGATAAAAATAGGAATTACAGAAGGAGAAAAGGATGGAGAATAAATTCCAGGAAACAAAGGTAGAAGGCAGAAATGCGGTTTTAGAAGCGTTTCGTTCCGGAAAATCTGTGGATAAGTTATTTGTTCTGGAAAAATGCGAGGACGGTCCGGTACGCACCATTTTGCGTGAAGCAAAGAAGCATGATACCATGATTAAATATGTAAAAAAAGAAAGACTGGATCAGTTATCGGAAACAGGAAAACATCAGGGTGTGATTGCCATGACTGCGGCGTATAATTACGCAGAAGTAGAAGATATTCTGGCAGCAGCCAGAGAAAAAGGAGAACCGCCGTTTCTGGTATTGCTGGATAATATCGAAGACCCTCATAATCTGGGAGCAATTATCCGTACAGCAAATCTGGCAGGTGCTCATGGCGTGATTATTCCAAAGAACAGAGCCGTGGGGCTGACTGCAACGGTTGCAAGAACTTCTGCCGGAGCATTGAATTATACACCGGTTGCAAAGGTTACCAATCTTGCAAGAACCATTGAAAATCTGAAAAAAGAAGGAATTTGGTTTGTATGTGCGGATATGGGCGGAACACAGATGTACGACCTTGATTTAAAAGGCGCAATCGGACTGGTTATCGGAAACGAGGGCGACGGCGTATCAAAGCTGGTACGTGAAAAATGCGATTTTATTGCATCCATACCAATGCAGGGAAATATCGACTCTTTGAATGCCTCTGTGGCAGCAGGGGTATTGGCATACGAAATTGTAAGACAGAGAATGGGGAAATAGTACAGGAATTCATTTATGATGAAGGAATATGAAAATTTAAAAGATGAGGAGCTTTTTGAGCTTTTATGGCAGGGACAGGAAGGCTTGGAGGATTACCTCATTAACAAATATAAGGGAATGGTGCTGAAGAAGGCACATGCCATGTTTCTAATCGGAGGAGAGCAGGAGGATTTAATTCAGGAGGGTATGATTGGGCTGTTTAAGGCAGTCCGAGGATACCATCCTGACAAAAATGCTTCATTTTCCACTTTTGCTAATTTATGTATAGAAAGGCAGATGTATAAGGCCATTGAAATTTCAGGAAGGCAGAAGCACAAGCCATTAAATTCTTACATTTCTTTAAGTGAGATGGAAGGACCGCTGTATAATGCGGAAGATATTACACAGCAAAATCCGGAGGAAATTGTTATTGGAAAAGAAAATGTAAGCAGAATGATGGAGGAGATTAAGGAACGGTTAAGTCCTTTTGAAAATCAGGTGCTGGATGCTTATCTGGATGGAGCAGATTATCTTCAGATTGCAGAAATGACAGGAAAGCAGCCCAAGTCCATTGACAATGCACTGCAAAGAATAAAAAATAAAATTCATGGAATGGAATGGGTAAAATAAAAAGACTGTTGTATGAAAGACATACGGAGAGGTATGTGTTTTATACGTCAGTCTTTTTTGTATGAAATGATTTATACAAAACAAAAAAACGGTGCATTTAGACGAAAAAATATGTAAAATATGAAAAAAATTAAATGAAATGTATGTATTTTGAGGGATTAAATGGTTAAAATGCACAAAAATAGAACAATAATATAAAAAAATTGATTAAAAATGTAAATCATTCAAGGATGCACAGATATATACTTAAAAAAGCATTTATTATTTCATAGGAAATTGTTTTCTGTGAAATAAAATACCAGAAAGGAGAAAGGTATGAAAAGTAAAAAATTAAAGAAAGCTTTTGCAGGGTTGTGTACAGTAGCATTGACGGTGTCTTCTGTTCCGGTATCTGCACAAACAGAACAGACAGAAACATTGCAAAAGGAAAGTGGCTTGCGTCTTTGGTATGATGAGCCTGCTTCAAAGGGGAAAAATATTTTAAATGGCGGAAGCTTTGGAACGACAGAAGAAGACAATACATGGCAGCAGCAGACGCTTCCTATCGGCAACAGCTTTATGGGTGCAAATGTGTATGGAGAGATTGGAGAAGAAAGGCTGACATTCAATCAGAAAACCCTCTGGAACGGTGGACCGAGTGAAAGCCGCCCGAATTATGATGGGGGAAATAAGGAAACAGCTGACAATGGTCAGAAAATGTCCGAAGTATATAAGGAAATCATTAAATTATATAAAGAGGGCAATGATACACAGGCAAATGAGTTTGCAAAAAAACTTACCGGAGAAGTAGAAGGATATGGAGCATACCAGTCATGGGGGGATATTTATGTAGATTTCGGTTTGAAAGAAGAACAGGCAGAAAACTATGTTCGTGACTTAAATCTGGAAAATGCAGTAGCTTCGGTAGATTTTGACTATCAGGATACAAAAATGCACCGAGAATATTTTATCAGTTATCCGGATAATGTATTGGCAATGAAATTTACTGCTGATGGTAATGAGAAATTGGATTTTGATATTTCTTTTCCAATAGATAATGCAGAGGGAGTAGCAGATAAAAAATTGGGTAAGTCTGTGAAAACCACTGTTGAAGACGATATGATTACCGTGTCAGGTGAAATGCAGGACAACCAGTTAAAACTGAATGGAAAATTAAAAGTAGAGACAGAAGGTGGAAAAGTGCAGGAAAAGGATGGGGACAAGCTTCATGTATTCGGCGCATCGGAAGCGGTTGTTTATGTTTCTGCAGATACTGATTATTTGAATAAATATCCTGATTATCGTACAGGGGAAACTGCACAGGAATTGGACGCAAGTGTAGAAAAAGCTGTGGATAAGGCTAGTAAAAAAGGATATGAGAAAGTAAAAAAAGAACATATTAAAGATTATTCTGAAATTTTTTCAAGAGTACAGTTGGATTTGGGACAGAATGTTCCGGAAAAGACAACAGATATTTTGCTGAATGATTATAATGCAGGGAAAAATACAGAGGCAGAAAATCGTGCATTAGAGGTAATATTGTTCCAGTATGGAAGATATTTAACCATTGCTTCCTCCAGAGCAGGAGATTTGCCCTCTAATTTACAGGGAGTATGGCAAAATCGTGTAGGAGATCACAACAGAATTCCATGGGCATCCGATTATCACATGAATGTCAACTTGCAGATGAATTATTGGCCTACTTATTCTACTAATATGGCAGAATGTGCTACGCCTTTGATTGATTATATCAATTCTCTTGTAGAACCGGGAAAAGTAACGGCAAAAACTTATTTTGGGGTTGAAAATGGAGGCTTTACAGCTCATACTCAGAATACGCCATTTGGATGGACCTGTCCGGGTTGGGATTTTAGCTGGGGTTGGTCACCGGCAGCGCTTCCTTGGATTTTACAGAATTGCTGGGAATATTATGAATATACCGGTGATGTGAAATATATGGAAGAGCATATTTATCCAATGTTAAAGGAAGCAGCTCTTTTATATGACCAGATTTTAATTGAAGATGAAAAGACAGGAAGGCTTGTTTCTGCGCCTGCGTATTCACCGGAGCATGGACCTGTTACAGCAGGAAATACTTACGAACAGTCCTTAATCTGGCAGTTGTATGAAGATGCAGCTACGGCAGCAGAAATCTTGAGTAAGGATGAAGAAAAAGCAAAAGAGTGGCGTCAACGACAGCAAAAATTAAAACCGATTGAAATCGGTGAAAGTGGTCAGATTAAAGAATGGTATACGGAAACTACTTTGGGAAGTATGGGAGAAAAAGGTCACAGACACATGTCACATTTACTGGGACTGTTTCCGGGAGATTTGATTTCTGTAGATAACGCAGAATACATGGATGCTGCCATTGTTTCTCTGAAAGAAAGAGGAGAGAAGAGTACCGGATGGGGAATGGGACAGAGAATTAACGCATGGGCAAGAACCGGAGACGGAAATCAGGCACACAAACTTATTCAAAATCTCTTTCATGACGGTATTTATCCAAACCTTTGGGATACACATACGCCATTCCAGATTGACGGAAACTTCGGTATGACATCCGGTGTGTCAGAGATGCTGATGCAGAGTAATATGGGATATATCAATATGCTGCCTTCTCTGCCGGATGTGTGGGCAAACGGAAGTGTCAAAGGACTTGTTGCAAGAGGAAATTTTGAAGTCAGCATGAAATGGGCTGACAAAAATCTGACAGAGGCATCTGTTTTATCAAGAAACGGAGGAACTGCAACGGTTCAGACAAAGAATGCTTCTTTGGCAACGGTTTTTGATGAAAAAGGAAATCCGGTAGAGGTGAAGGCTTTGACAGCAGATCGTATTTCTTTTGAAACAGAAAAGGGAAAAACTTATATTATAAAAAATATTCCGCAGAGTGTGAAAGTTCCTACCGGTCTTACAGCAGAACGTTTGGATGAACAGAGTGTAGAACTTACATGGGATGAAGCAGAAGCGGATGGAATTTGTTTCAATGTATATCGCAAAGTAGGAAACGGAGATATACAGTTAATCGCAAGTAATGTAAAAACCAACTCTTACAAGGATGTAACAGCATACGAAAAACTGGGCACTATGAAATATCAGATTACAGCAGTGACTTCTGAGCTGGAGTCTGAGAAAACAGAGTTTGTTACGATAAAAGACAAAGGCGTAACTGCGGGAATGATTGATGATACCGACAGCCATATTATCTATGAAGGTGCATGGGGCGATTGGAAAGAAGAGGTAAATTATAACGGTACAATTAAGTATCTGAATACTCCACAGGGGAATGAAAGTGTTTCTTTGAATTTTGTAGGAACGGGAATTGAGGTAATTACCTGTACCAATCACGACAGAGGAATGATGGAAGTTCTGATTGACGATAAGTCTTATGGAGAAATCGATACATACAGTGCACAAACAAAGCGTCAGCAGAAAATTTTCGAAAAGGACGATTTGCCTTACGGAAACCATACAATTACTTTGAAGGTATTAAATAAGAGCAGTCAGGGAGCAGGAAAGTCTACAAAGGTAGAACTGGATGCTTTCCGTGTTCTGGATAATACGATGTCAATGCCTGCTTCTGTTCAGGTATCTGCGGTATCAGGAATTACAATTATTGGAAAAGCAAACAGTACAGTCCAAATGAAAGCAGAAATATTGCCGGAGGATGTACAAGATAAGAGTGTAACATGGTCTTCTTCTGATACTTCTATTGCAGAGGTGAATGAAAATGGTCTTGTAACGGTAAAAGAAAAAAATGGAGAAGTAAAGATTACCGCAGTATCAAAAGCAGATACTACAAAGAGTGGAGAAGTAACCTTAAAGGTAGCCTTGAAACAGGGAAATGCAAATACAGTAACAGAAATTGAAGATGCTGTACAGGAAAATGGAAAGTGGAAACCAAATCCTTCCATTACATGGAGTGAAGGCTGGTCAACATGGGACGGAGAAGCTGACAGACACCATGGTGGAACGAAGACAGAAGCAACAGGAGCAGGCAAATACTTTGAATATACCTTTACAGGAAACCAGATTGAAGTATATGTACAGAAGCATCAAAACTGTGGAAACTTCGAAATCTATCTGGATGATGAAAAAGTAGATACTTATTCCTTTGACACAGAAATTGGAACAGGAGAAGATCAGGCGCTGTTGTTTAAATCAGAAGAACTTTCCAATGAAGAACATAAGATTAAGTGTGTGATTACTGACAGAGGCGGAAAACAGCAGGCAAATTTGGATTATTTGAAAGTATATGCCCCGGCAGACTCTTCCGTTTTGGATAAATCAAATCTTCAGGACGTTATCACAGAAGCATCTGTGTTGTCAGAAGAAGCTTATCCACAGGATAAATGGGCAGAATTACAAAAGGTATATAAAGAAGCTGTTGCTGTTATGAATAAAGATGATGCAAAACAGGATGAAATAGACAAGGCAGCAGAAGCGTTAGAAGCAGCCATTTCAGCTTTAGGAAAAGCACAGCCGCCTGTTGTGAAACAGGAAACAGGAAAAGCTATTTTAGTAGAGTCAAAGCAGATTGTATTAGAATGGGATAAGGTACAAGGTGCAAAATCTTATGAAATTATAGATAACGAACATCAAGTAAAGGCAGAAACAACAGATACCTTTGCAAGAGTAACGGGATTAGAGCCGGGAACGACGTATAACTTCAAGATTTATGCAGTAAATGAAGGCGGGAAATCAGAAAAAGCGATTGAAATCAATGAGGTAACAACAACAAATCCAAATGGAGAGAATACAATTCCGCCTGTTACGGATATAGCAAAAAAGGTTACAGGAAAAGATAGTGTAAAATTGACATGGAAAGCTCCGACAGATACTAAGACAGCAGGGTACATAGTTTATGTAGACGGTGCCAAGAAAGGAGTTACAGAAAAAGAAGCATTTACATTACAAGGACTTGTAAAAAATCAGATTTATGTAGTAAAAATTATAGCTTTTGATGAAGAAGGTCATAAATCTGTTCCTGCACAGTTTGCATTTTCTTTTGAAGAAGAAGAAAATGAAGGCTGGGTTCATACAGGAAATGGTTGGGAGTATTATGAAAACGGGAACAAAGCAATCGGCTGGAAAGATATTTCAGGAACATGGTACTATTTTAATGGCAATGGTATTATGGAAACCGGATGGGAAGAAGTAAATGGTCATTGGTATTACCTAAATGACAGTGGGGCAATGTGTACCGGTTGGGTATATGTAGACGGACATTGGTACTATATGGATCAGTGGGGAGCAATGCAGACTGGTTGGGTATCTGTAAGCGGACATTGGTACTATATGGATCAGTGGGGAGCAATGTGCACTGGTTGGGAAGAAGTAAATAGTCATTGGTATTATATGGATCAGCAGGGAGCAATGCAGACCGGTTGGGTATCTGTAAGTGGACATTGGTACTATATGGATCAGTGGGGAGCAATGCAGACTGGCTGGATGTTTGTAAACGGACACTGGTATTATATGGATCAGTGGGGAGCAATGTGTACCGGTTGGGTATTTGTAGGAGGATATTGGTATTATCTGAATACAGACGGAGCAATGGCGGCTAACCAGTGGATTGACGGTTATTATGTAGGAAACTCCGGGCAGATGGCATAAAGAGTATAAGAAAAGAATATTTAAAGATATGAAATTTTAATTGAGAGAAGCTGCTGCTTTAATGGTTAAGAAACTGAGAAGTGGCAGCTTCTTTATATTAAAAGGAAATAAAAAGATTGCGCAACAGCGTAATTTCCTATAAAATAATAAAAAACCCTTGAAAAAATCAAGGGTTTTTAAAAGCTGCCAAGCGGACTTGAACCGCCGACCTCCGCCTTACCAAGGCGACGCTCTACCGACTGAGCCATGGCAGCAACTTATTTTGTCGTTTCACAATTATGAATTTTATCAAAAAAAAGGATAGGTGTCAACCCTTTTTTCTATTTTTTAGGAGGGAGCAGATGGGAAAAAGAATACATGGGATTTTGCTGGCAGCAGGATTTTCACAGAGATTTAAGGGAAACAAATTGTTGTATCTTTTGAATGGAAAAGAATTATATCTTTATTTAACAGAGCGTCTGGAAATTCTTCTGAAAAACGGTGTGCTGGATAGTTTGGTACTAGTCACGCAGTATGATGAAATCCTTCAGGAAATGAAGAAGAGAAGGATAGAAGCAATAAAAAATGAGAACAGCAGACAGGGGATTTCATCTTCATTAAAATTGGGGCTTTGTAAAGCGCAAGAATTTGAGGGAAAAGAAGATGAGAATTATTATATATTTTTTGTGGCAGACCAGCCCTACTTAAAAAAGCAAACAATAGAAAGATTTTTGAAGGATTTTATGCAATCAGGTAAAACCATTGGCTGTGTAAAAGCAGGAGAAGAGATAGGAAATCCCGTTATTTTTCATGAAAAGTATAAAGAAGAGCTGGAATGTTTGCAAGGGGATAAAGGGGGAAAATGCGTACTGCGAAAGTATGAAAAAGAAGTGTTTTATTTTGAAGTAGAAGATAAAAAAGAATTACAGGATATTGATGAAAGAGGAGAATTGCCTTAAATGGGAACGCTCCTCTTTTTAGTAGAAAAAAATTATTTCGGATAAACCAGTCTTTCTTCAGAAATATTGAAAAGAACATGGTTTAAATATCTATCTGCCAGCCAGTTTGCCATATTCAAATTCATATCCAGATAGTTTCCGCAGTCTTTTGCGGAAGCTCCCGGCACTTCATCGTGGAAATCACGGATAAAGATAAACATTTCTGTAATAAGAGGAACAATTTCCTTAGACTCGTAGTTTCCTGCCAAAAGCAGATAGAAGCCTGTACGACATCCCATAGGTCCAAAATAGATTACTTTATCAGAAAAATCTTTATGATTTCTTAAAAAAGTAGCGCCCAGATGTTCGATGGTATGTACTTCGGCAGTATTCATAACTGGTTCTTCGTTGGGAGAAGTCATGCGTAAATCAAAAGTAGTAATAACTTCTTTTCCTACGAAATCCTTGCGGGATACATAAATTCCAGGCTGAAGTTTTATATGGTCAATGGTAAAGCTTGCGATTTTTTCCATGTTTTTAATCCTCTCTTTTTGTAATAGTGACTTTATTATAAACATTTTCGAGGTTGGAAGCAAGCAATAGTTGCTGACAAAGAAAAAACGTGCTAGAATAATGAAATAAGGGAAATTGTAGTAGTTGGAGGACAGAAGGATGATAAATGATAAAAAAGTTTTATTCAGTGGTATGCAGGCAACCGGAAACCTGACATTGGGAAATTATCTGGGAGCGCTGAAAAACTGGGTAACCTTAAATGACGAATATGAATGCTTTTACAGCGTGGTAGATATGCACTCTATTACTGTACGGCAGGACCCGGCTACTCTTAGAAAAAGAGCAAGGGCTTTATTGACTTTATACATTGCAGCAGGACTTGACCCAAAGAAAAACTGCATTTATTATCAGTCCCATGTAAGCGGACATGCAGAGCTGGCATGGATTTTAAACTGTTTTACTTATATGGGTGAATTAAACCGTATGACACAGTTTAAGGACAAATCTGCAAAGCACGCAGATAATATCAATGCGGGGCTGTTTACGTATCCGGTGCTTATGGCCGCTGATATTTTACTGTATCAGGCAGATGTGGTTCCGGTGGGAATTGACCAGATGCAGCATTTGGAGTTGACAAGAGATATTGCCACTCGTTTTAACAACATTTACGGAGATGTATTTACCATACCGGAGGCATATATCGGCAAGGTAGGAGCCAAAATTATGAGCTTGCAGGAGCCGTCTAAGAAAATGTCAAAATCAGATGAAAATCCAAATGCAAGTATTTATCTTATGGACGATCCTGATACGATTATGAGAAAATGCAAACGTGCAGTGACAGACTCCGAAGCATGTATTGCTTATCGTGATGAACAGCCGGGAATTAAAAATCTGATTGATATTTATTGCGCATGTTTGAATAAAACATCACAGGAAGCAGTAAAAGAATTTGAAGGAAAAGGCTACGGTGAGTTGAAAATGGCAGTAGGAGAAGCTGTTGTCAGTGTATTGAAGCCTTTGCAGGATGAAGTAGCCAGACTGGAGAAGGAAAAAGCATATATTGACTCTATCATCAAAGAAAACGGTGAAAAGGCGCAGTATTTTGCAAATAAAACACTGAGAAAGGTACAGCGCAAGGTAGGATTTCCTGATAGAATTCGTTAAAAACGGGAGGTGTCTTTATGACTGTTGAAGAAGTAATTACAGTATTGGCAATGCAGGAAGAAATTTTGCAATTTAATCATTTTACCAACGAAGACGCATGGGCATTAGGTAATTTGCTGGTGGCGGAGGCAAAAAAACGAGGCTTGGACACAGCAGTGGAAATCCGTCTGAACAATGGTTATACTGTGTTTAAGTATGCAGGAAACGGCACGACTTTAAATAACGAGGAGTGGATGAACAAAATGTTTGCTACTGTAAAAAGAATGGAAAAAAGTACCATGCTTTTGTACAGTGAGTTAAAACGCAGTGAAGAAGCTTTAGGGGAAATCGGACTGGACGAAAAGGAATATTCCTGTTTGGGAGGAGGATTTCCGGTACGTGTAGAGGAAGTGGGAGTAATCGGAGCGATTATGGTTTCCAATCAGAGCCACTTTATCAATCACGATATTATTGTGAAGGCTGTGAGCAGATATCTTCATATTGATGAAGTGCCGAGAATTCGGGCATTGTAGAAAATAAATTTATCTCAGGAGGAAAAATGTATGACGAAAAGAGCGCCGGGAAGAACCTTTTTAATGGTTGTAGGTATTTTTTTAATCATCGGCGGTGTGTCTGCCATGGTTACCAGCGCCATGAATTTTGTAATGATAGGACAGGAAGAATTTGCACCGATTTTGGAACAGACTTTGCAGCAGGTTGGAATTAGTAAGACAACTTTTCAAATCAGTATAGTTTTAACTGCAATACAGTCTGTAATCAATGTGGTGACAGGTATTATCGGAGTTGCAAACAGTAAGAAAATTGAAAAAGCATCTCTTTGCTATATTTGCGGAATTGTTTTGATTGTTTTTGCTTTGATTTGCAATGCGTACAGCGCTTTTAGCGGTGCATTTAGCATCTTTTCAGTGATTTTCTCATTAATTCTTCCATTATTGTATTTCTGGGGTGCATTAAAGAACCGTCAGGCATTGCAGGAAGAACAGGGAATTGTTGTAAAATAGGCAGAATGAGGTAGCAGGTGCGGGACAAAACGGGAGGGGTTCTGTTTTGTCCTGTTCTTATATTTAAGAAAGATAAGAGGAGAGAGTATGGAACATTTAATTAAAGTAATGGATTTATGTAAAATTTATAATCCGGGGGAAAATGAAGTACGGGCATTGGACCATGTGAATTTGGAAATTGACAGAGGAGAATTTGTTGCTATTATCGGGCAGTCCGGTTCAGGAAAATCAACATTTATGAATATGCTCGGCTGTCTGGATATTCCTACATCAGGAAAATATTATTTAAACGGCACAGATGTCTCAACCATGTCCGATAATGAATTATCCTTAGTCAGAAACAAAGAAATCGGATTTATCTTTCAGGGATTTAACTTAATTCCTAACCTTACAGCAGTGGAAAACGTAGAGCTGCCGTTGATTTACAGAGGAATTGACAAGAAAGAGAGAAGAAAACTGGCAACAGAGGCATTGGAAATGGTAGGGTTAAGTCACAGAATACACCATAAACCATCTGAGATGTCAGGAGGACAGCAGCAGCGTGTAGCGATTGCCAGAGCCATAGCGGCAAAACCGCCGGTTATTTTGGCAGACGAGCCTACGGGAAATCTGGACTCTGCTTCCAGTAAGGAAATTTTAAATATTTTGAAAAATCTTCACAAGGACGGCAGAACCGTCATTTTGATTACACATGATGACGGAATTGCAGCCAGAGCAAAACGTGTGGTAAGAATTATGGATGGAAAAATAGAATCAGACAGAATAAATCCGGAATATGAAAAAGTGGAGGAAGTACATGAAGACAAAGACTCTGAAGAATAAAAATACGGTTATGTTGATTACTCTTGGAATTGTGGCAGTTGTATTGGTTCTTCTGGCAATTATCGGGAATATGCGAAAGGGAGGAAAAGGCACAGAACCTGTTGTAGAAGTCATTTCAGTAGAAAAGGGAGACGTTCGTCAGGAAATCGAAGCATCCGGCAATGTGGAGAGTGAATGGAAAAAAACATTTTATTCTCCGGTAAATGCGACCATTGAAAACATGACAGTGGAGGCCGGTGACAGCGTAGAAGCGGGACAGAAGCTGATTGCATTTAATGTGGATAATTTAGAGGCAGACAATCAGAAGGCAGAGCTTACAGCTAGAACAGGCAAATTAGAGCTGGAGGATGCACAGGAACAGGCAAATCAGGCGGCTTCTAAGGTTGCAGAAGCAAAAGCAGATATTCCGAAATTAGAAAAACAAATTGAAAATAAGAAGAATAAACTTTCTGATTTAAGACAGCAGATTGCAGAAACACAGAAAAATGCACAGGCACAGGTGCAGGAAGAGGTAGAAAGTGCATATCAGGCAGCCGTGCTGGCAGCAGAAACAAAGTATCAGGAAGAAATGGATACTTATAATAACGTTACAAAACCGGAATATGATAAGGAACTGGAAGCTTTAAAACAGAAAATCAATGAGGGAAAAGGAACGGAAACAGATAAAGAAGACTATCGTCATTTGTTAGATAATCCTCCGAAGGTTCCGGAATTAGAAGATGTAAATCCTGCTGATTTTCAAATGACAGGTACGGGAATGGCAGATACTTCTGCATTGGAAGCGAAAATGGAGAATGTATCCTCAGAATTAGCTGCCCTTCAGTCTGAGTTGGCATCGAAAGAAGCTTTAGCGCAATCTGAAACAACAGGTCTTACAGATGCAGCAAAGGAAAAAATCAGAATTTCCAATAACTTGACAGAGCTTGAAACGAAAAATCTTCAGGAGCTTTTAGAAGAAGGAAGAAAAGGAATTGAAGCAGAATTTTCCGGTGTTATTTCTGACACTAAGGTAAGTCAGGGAGCTACCGTAACACAGGGAATGGAGCTTTTTACGCTTCAGAGTATGGATGATGTGTGCGTGGATGCCAGCATTTCAAAATATGATTTTGATAAAGTAAAAGAAGGACAGAAGGCTACGGTAAAATTAGGAGATAAAAAATACAACGGAACCATAGAGAAGGTAAACCGCATCGCAGTTCCAAATGAAAAGGGAGCTCCAACTATCGGAGTTGTGGTACATATTGATAATCCGGATGACGGTATTTTCATTGGTGTAGAAGCGAAGGTAAGTATTCAGGCGGCAGAGGTAAAGAACGTTCCGATTTTGCCGGTGGAGGCAGTCAACATCGGAAAAGACGGTTCTTTCTGCTATGTAGTGGAAGATGGAGTGATTAAGAAAAAAGAGATTGAAACAGGCGTGACTTCAGACGCTTTTGTGGAAATTAAAAGTGGTTTAAAGGACGGAGAACAGGTTCTTACCGATATCGGAAACCACAGTGAAGGAGATAAAGTAAAAGCGCAGGAAGCTAAGACTGACAAGTAAGAGAAAGGACGGAACTATGGGAAATATAATTGAATATGTCAAAATGGCAATTCAGAATATTATTGCCAATAAAGGACGCTCCTTTCTTACTATGTTGGGAATTATTATAGGTATTGCCTCTGTCATTGCCATTGTATCCATTGGTGAGGGAACAAAAAATCAGATGAACAGCGAAATTGATGCGGCAGGCGGAGGGCAGATATTTATCTATTGCAGTGATGATGCTATAAAAGAAGACGCATATATGACAGCAGAAGATATGGAAGCCATCCGCAAAATTGATGGTGTGGAAGGAGTTTCCAGCAGCTTTACAATTATGGGGGAAACCGTGACAGGAAAAGGAGATTTTTCTGCTACGGTAACCTTGGAAACACAAGATGCTCCTATTGTCAATAATCTTGCTTTGAAAAGAGGAACTTATTTTACAGAGGCAGATGTGGCAGAAGGACGAAACGTATGTGTGATTTCCGACACCGATGCAAAGCGTTTGTTTGGTTCAGACGATGTCATTGGCATGGATATTGACGTGCAGTGTTATGATTTGACAAAAAGCTTTCGCATTGTAGGTATTACCACACAGAAAGAAAACGGAACTTTTGTAAGCTATACCTATGAGGGAATGCCGGTGACGCTTTCTGTTCCTTATACTGCGGCAGTAGATTTTGTGGGAGATACAGCAGATGAGTTTACCAGTATGGTCGTACAGGCAGATAAGAAAATGGACTCTCAGGCGATTTCGAAAGAGGTGATTAAAACCTTGGAAAAGAGACATCAGTCAGCAGGAGAGGACTATTATCAGCTTCAGAGCTTTCAGGATGTTATGAAAATGATGAATGATATGCTCGGTATGGTAACGGCATTTATTTCCTTTGTAGCGGGAATTTCTCTGCTGGTAGGCGGTATCGGGGTTATGAATATTATGCTGGTATCTGTAACAGAGAGGACAAGGGAAATCGGTATTCGAAAAGCGCTGGGAGCAAAGACGTCTTCCATTATGATGCAGTTTCTGGCGGAGTCCGCAATCCTTACCGTCATTGGCGGAATAATCGGAATTGTTTTAGGAATAGCAGGGGGATATGGAATTTGTTCTGTGATGAGCTCAGTGCAGGGCATGACCATTACTCCGGGAATTAACGCTGCTACCATTATTGCGGCAACCTTGTTTTCCTGTGCGGTAGGTATTTTCTTTGGTATTTATCCGGCAAAGAAAGCAGCAGCATTAAGTCCTATCGAAGCCTTACGAAGAAACTAAAAAAGACTTGCCATATCCTCTGGAAGGGGAGCTGAGAATTTCATAGGCTGCCCTGTAAGGGGATGTATAAAGCTTAAAGAATAAGAATGGAGAGCAACACGCTGTATTCTGGAAAAATCAGGATTGTAGAGATAATCTCCTAAAAGGGGATTTCCCATATATTTTGCGTGAACACGAATTTGATGTGTTCGGCCTGTTTCCAGAGAGAGCTTTAAAAGGGAATAATCTTCTTTTGAAGCCACTACCTGATAATTGGTAACGGCACGCTCTCCGTTTATAAAATCTACACAGCGCTCAATAGCAGAATTTTCTTTTCGTGCTATGGGCGCTGTAATGGTATCTGCTTCTTTTTTTGGAATACCGAATACCACAGCCAGATAAGTGCGGTGGATTTCTCTGGCTTTCATTTGGTTGGAAAGAATGGAGGCGCTCAGGGCATTTTTTGCAATAATGAGAAGTCCGGTAGTATCCCTGTCAAGGCGGTTAATACAGCGGAACACAAAGGTTTTTCCCTGTACCTGATAATAATGAGCAATTCCGTTTGCAAGAGTATTGTCATAATTGTTAATAGAAGGATGAACAGGCATATCAGCAGGCTTGTTTACCAGCAGAATATCTTCATCTTCGTATACAATAGCAAGGGGAAGAGCAACAGGGACAATGTGTTCGGAAGGGGCTTCCTCTAAAAGTCGGATGGTAACAATGTCATTGACTTTTAAAGGCGTGCGGACATAAGCCCATTCATTGTTTACCAGAATACCTTCTTGTGTTTTCTTTAGCTGTATGATAATCTGTCGGGAAAATTCCTTGGATTTCAGAAATTCGCCTACGGTGCAGGGGAGATTTTCTTTTGTTATGGTATATTGAAAAATACGGTTCATTGATACTCCTTAAAAAAGGGGCGTGCAAACGGCTGCATTCCCCTTTTCTTTTATTTTGATTTTACTTTGTTCCACAATTCATTGTAATAGCTGTCTACATCATCTCCCAAGAATTGGAAGGTTTCGCAGTTGCTTAAATCTTCCGGCTCAGGGAACAGAATTTTGCTGTTTCTGATTTCTTCATCTTCAATCATTTCTCTGGCTTTCAGGTTTGGTGTAGAGTAGGTAAGATATTCAAAGTTCATAAGTGCAATTTTCGGACGGCACATAAAATTGATGAATTTTTCGGCATTTTCTTTGTTCTGGGCATTTTTCGGAATAACCCATGAGTCAATCCATACGTTAGAGCCTTCTTTTGGGATGACGTATTCCAAATCGGGATTTTCCCGTTTGGTATATCCTGCTTCGCCAGAATAGATAACGCCAAGAGCAGCTTCATTTCCAATCATTTTATCTCTTACCTGATCCACTACATAAGCCTGTACCAGAGGCTTTTGCTCCATTAAATCTTCCGCAGCGGCAGCAAGCTGGTCTACCTCTGTGGAATTGATGGAATGGCCAAGACGTTTTAACGCAACGGCAAAGGCATCTCTCACAGAGTCCTGCATCAGAATACTGTCTTTGTATGTGGGATTCCATAAAATATCCCAACTGTCTACGGGCTCTTTTACCATGGATTTATTATACAAAATACCCACAGTTCCTACACAATAAGGCACAGAGTATTTATTTTTGGGATCAAAGCTCTTTGATTGTTCCATATAAGTAGGGTCCATGTTTTTTATATTAGGGATATTATCCCAGTTGATTTCTGCCAGCAAATCATTTTCAATCATACGCTGTATCATGTAGTCAGAAGGGCATACCACATCATAAGCGATTGCCTGAGAAACAATTTTCGGATACATAATTTCATTTGTTTCGTATTCCTCGTAAGTCACGGAAATGCCGGTTTCTTCTTCAAAAAGCTCAATAGTTTTCGGGTCCAAATATTCACCCCAGTTATAGACAATAACCTTTTCTCCGGAATGATTTTTCATTGTGTTTAGATTATAGAAAATTCCGCCTATAATTAAAGCCGCAATTAAAACAGCAGGTACGGCAAAGCAGAAAGTCCGGCGAAAAGCCATTTTTTTGGAGGATTTTTTCACATCCTTTGTCTCCTTTGGACTGGCATTTACACAAATCATAAGAACTAAAACACTGACAAAAAGTAAGGTGGAAAGGGCATACATTTCCGGCCGGATACCCTTTCGTACCTCTGCGTAAATTTTTGTTGAGAGGGTATCCACACCGGGACCTTTTGTAAAGTGCGTGATAATAAAATCATCTAAGGACATAGTAAATGCCATGAGAAAACCGGACACTACGCCGGGCCAGATGTCAGGAAAAACGACTTTAAAAAAAGCGTAAACCGGTCCGGCTCCCAAGTCCTGTGCCGCCTCATAAGTGCTTTTGCTTGTCTGCTTTAATTTAGGCAGAACGCTTAAAATAACATAAGGAATACAAAAGGTAATATGAGCCAGCAAGATTGTGGAAAATCCAAGAGTGACTCTGCATGCAATAAATAAAAGCATCAGAGAAATACCGGTTACAATCTCAGAATTTAAAATAGGAATGTTGGTAATTCCCAGCATGACAGTTTTGCCTTTGGACTTCATGGCATTGATACCGATGGAGGCAGCAGTGCCGATAATAGTTGCAAGAACGGCAGAAACAAGAGCAATCAAAAGCGTATTGTAAAGGGCTGCCATAATTGCCTTATCCTGAAACAGGGAGGAATACCAATGAAGGGTAAAACCACCCCATTTTGCACGGGATTTCGAGGCATTAAAAGAAAGTACAATCAAAGTTACAATGGGGGCATACATAAAGAAAAGAATGAGCCCAAGATAAATATTTCGTGCAGTCTTTTTCATTAAAAGAAACCTCCCTGTCCGTTTTTATCGTATTTTCCGGTTAAAATCATGCTGATTAAAATAAAAATCATCAGTACCAGAGAAAGTCCGCTTCCTACATGCCAATTGCTTCCCTGCTGGAACTGTCTGTCAATGACATTTCCGATAAGGAGAATTTTACTTCCCCCTAAAAGGTCAGAGATGACAAAGGTAGTGAGCGCCGGTACAAAAACCATAGTAATTCCGCTGATAACTCCGGGCAGACTTAAAGGAAAGATGATTTTCCGAAAAGTATAAAAGGAGGTAGCGCCTAAATCTCTGGCAGCGAAAATAACATCCTTATCAATTTTGCAAAGCGCATTGTAAAGAGGCAGTACCATAAACGGCAGGAAGTTATAAACCATACCTAACACAATGGCTGCCGGTGTGTTGATTAACTGCAAAGGCGGGATATGAAAAAATCCCAAAATCTGATTGATAACTCCGTTTTTTTCCAGTAAAGTCTGCCACGCAATGGTGCGAAGCAAAAAATTCATCCACATCGGAAGGATGAAAAGCAACACAATAAGACCGGTCTGATTGACTTTCATATTAGAGAGCATCATTGCCAATGGGTATGCCAAAACAAGACAGATAATCGTGCTGATTATAGACAAAATCAAGGAAAGGCAGAGCGCCTTGAAATTTTCCGCAGTTCCGATTGCCAGAACATTTTCAAAGGTAAATTGTCCTTCACTGTTAGTGAAGCCATAAAATAAAATCATGGCAAGGGGAATTAAAATAAAAGCGACAGACCACAAAAGATAAGGACCGGATAATAATTTCTTTTTATTCATTGACTCCAATCGCCTCCTCATCCTCGGACTCCGGCTTGTGCATAATCTGAATATCAAAAGGATTTACATGAATGCCTACTTTTTGTCCCACAGGGAACATATCTGTACTGTGTACCAGCCATTCAAAGCCGTTTGCCTGTACTTCCATTTCGTAATGCACACCCTTGAAAATAAGGTGGGTTACAATGCCTTGTATCGTGCCTTCTTCCGGAGCAAGCAAATCCACATCTTCCGGACGGATTACTACGTCAACCGGTTTGTTTTTTCCAAATCCCACGTCAACACAGGGGAATTTTGCACCCAGAATTTCCACCAGCTTATCCTCCAGCATAATACCGGAAATAATATTGCTCTCGCCGATAAAATCTGCAACAAAAGCATTCTGAGGTTCGTTGTAAATATCTTCCGGTGAACCCATTTGCTGAATGTAGCCTTGGTTCATAACCACAATGGTATCAGACATGGTAAGGGCTTCTTCCTGATCATGGGTGACATAGATAAAGGTAATACCCAGCTCATTTTTTAAACGGATAAGCTCATATTGCATGTCCTGACGAAGCTTTAGATCCAGTGCGCCTAAAGGCTCGTCAAGAAGCAGGAGACGAGGCTCGTTTACAATGGCTCTTGCAATGGCAACACGCTGTTGTTGACCGCCGCTTAAAGAGTCAGGCAGACGATTTTCATATCCGTCAAGATTTACCAGCTTTAAAGCATATTTTACTTTATCCTTAATGTAAGCGGCGCTTTTGCCGGAAATTTTTAGCCCAAAAGCAATATTTTCTTCAATGTTCATGTGGGAGAAAAGTGCATATTTTTGAAAAACCGTATTGAGATTTCTCTTGTTGGGAGGAAGATTGGTAATATCCTTCCCGTCAAAAATAACCTGACCGCTGTCAGGCGCTTCAAACCCTCCTAAAATACGAAGAGTTGTTGTTTTTCCGCAGCCGCTTGGACCTAAAAGTGTGAGAAACTCATTTTCTTTTATAGAGAGATTTAAGTTATCTAAAATCAACTGGTCGCCAAAGCTTTTGGTTATATCGGTTAAAGTGACTAAATTGTGACTCATTCTGCTCCTCCTTTGTAAAAACCATATTTTAAGTCATAAAAATCCATTCTAAAAGCCATTATACTAGAGGAAAAATACATGTCAATATGTAAAAACTTCAAAGTTACATTGTATAAAAAAAAACTTTGTGGTAGAATATTTTTGATATCTCTAAAAGATATGATTCGTTATGTGGTGAAACTAATAAAAACAGGAGGGTATTGCATAGATGAAAGAAAAGTATGTAGCGTATGTCGGAACCTATACCCATGGAAGCAGTATTGGAATTCATTTGTATGATGTAAATGTGGAGGAAGGAACACTTTCAGAAAGAAAAGTAGTGCCTGTCAATAATTCTTCCCATTTGGCGAAGTCTTTAAACGGTAAATATCTTTATTCTATCGCAGATGAAGGAGTAGCTGTATTTGCCATTGAAGCAGACGGAGATTTAACGTTTATTAACAAAGTAGATATTGACGGAATGAGAGGCTGTCATCTGTCAACAGACGAAGAAGGTAAATATCTTTTTGTGGCAGGTTATCATGATGGAAAGGTAACCGTGGTACATACACATCGTGACGGAAGGTTGGGAAGTGTAGTGACCGGTGTATTCCATAAGGGATTGGGAAGCGTAGGAGAGAGAAATTTCCGCCCTCATGTAAGCTGTGTGCGCCCGACACCGGATAATAAATATCTGTGTGCTGTGGACAACGGCATTGACCAGATTAAAATTTACAGAGTAAACAGAAGAACAAAACGTCTGGAATTAGTGGATATTTTAAGATGCCACAGAGAGTCCGGACCGAAAAAAATGAAATTCAGCAAAGACGGAAAATTTGCATATTTGATTTACGAGCTGAATAATACCATTCAGGTATATCGCTACGACGGCAGCGGTAAAAATCCTGTTTTTGAACTGTTGCAGACAGAAAGCACCTTGGCGTCTCATGACGATGAGACTCATGATGCGACTTCCGGTCTTTGTATGTCACCGGATGACAAATATGTTTTCTGTTCAACAGCAGGAGAGGATACGGTTGCTATGTATAAAAGAGATGAGCAGACCGGTCTTTTGGAAAAACAGTGTATTTTGCCAATCAGTGGAAATTATCCAAAGGATTTGGCAGTTTTTCCGGACGGAAAACATCTGGCAGTAGTAAACCATGAGTCCAATTCGATTACTACGTTTGCTATTGATTATGAGAAGAAGCTGCTGACAATGAAAGGAAAACCTATGAAGGTAGAAACACCAAACAGTATTATTTTCTCAAAATGTCAGGAATAAATAAATTTTAAGAAAAAAGGAAGTGCAAAGCTATGGAAAGCGGGCCTTATCCCGGGAATATTAAAAACAGAATAAAAAAAGAAATCCATATTCCTGCGGGCAGGCCGCCTTTCGTGTTCTGCCATGCAGGATATGAAGGGAGAAACCATGATTAGAATATTTAAAACAATTGATGGGAAAATTCATCAGGTAGAGGAAGCCAGCGAAGGCTGCTGGCTTGCGCTTACCGATCCTACTGCAACGGAGATTTTTGAGGTTGCAAGGAAGTATCATATTGAAGTGGACGACTTGAGAGCGCCTTTGGATGAGGAAGAACGTTCACGTATCGAGGTGGAGGATGACTATACCTTGATTATCGTGGATACGCCGATTTTGGAGGAAAGAGGGGAGAAGGACTGGTATGGCACTATCCCTTTATCAATTATTGTAACAGATGAGATTATTATTACGGTATGTCTGGAGGATACCTCAGTTCTGGGGCGGTTTATGGATGGACGTGTCCGTAATTTTTATACGTATATGAAAACCAGATTTATTCTTCAGATTTTGTATAAAAATGCAAGTATGTTCTTACATTATCTGCGTATTATAGATAAGAAAAGTGAAGAAGTGGAGGAAAAGCTTCAGGAGTCTACGAAAAATAAAGAACTCATTGAGCTTCTGGAACTGGAAAAATCACTGGTTTATTTTACTACCTCGTTAAGGTCCAATGAAATCGTACTGGAAAAGCTTTTAAAGGTAGAGCGTATTAAGCAGTATCCGGATGATACGGATTTGCTGGAAGATGTTATTATAGAGAATAAGCAGGCCATTGAGATGGCGAATGTATACAGTGGAATTTTAAGTGGAATGACAGATGCGTTTGCTTCTATTGTATCCAATAATCTCAATATCGTTATGAAATTTTTGGCAACAGTTACCATTGTTATGTCTATTCCTACTATGATTTTCAGCGCCTATGGAATGAATGTAAATCTCAAAGGAATGCCTTTTGCAGCTCATCCTGAGGGATTTGCCATTGTAATTGTACTTTCACTGCTTTTAAGTCTGATAGTGGCATTTATCTTTTCCAAAAAGAATTTATTTTAAGCAGCAGTTGTTAAAGGAGAAATTATGAATTTTTTAAACAAGATGGAAAGAAAGTATGGAAGATATGCCATACACAATTTGACAAAGTATATGATAGGGTGCTATGCCATAGGGTATATTTTAGTGTATCTCGGACAGATGTTCGGCGCTAACTTTTTTCAGTACCTGCTTTTAAGTCCTTATCATATTATGCACGGACAGATATGGAGAATTGTTTCATGGATTTTGATACCGCCTTCCAGCTCTAATATTATTTTTGTGTTAATTATGCTGTCCTTTTATTACTATCTGGGTACGGCACTGGAACGGACATGGGGCGCATTTCGTTATAATGTTTATATTTTAGGCGGGATGCTTTGTACGGTTATCGGAGCGTTTATCCTGTATTTTATTTCAGGACCAAATGAAATGTTTTCTCTGATTAACGGAATGAGTTTCTCAACTTATTACATTAATTTATCTATTTTCCTTGCCTTTGCCATGAATTATCCGGATATGGAAGTGTTGTTTATGATGATTATTCCCATTAAAATAAAGTATCTGGCGCTTTTAGATGTGGCATATCTGCTTTACGATTTAATAAGAGGCGGATGGGGCACACGTACGGTAATCATTGCATCACTTTTGAACTTTATTATTTATTTTTTAATGACAAGAAATTACAGGAGAATATCTCCGCAGGAAATTCATAGAAAACAACAGTTTAAGAAAGCTGTTCATCCGCAGATGACACCGGGAGGAACAAGACATAAATGTGCGGTATGCGGAAGGACAGAAAAAGATGGGGAGCACTTAGAATTCCGTTATTGCTCAAAATGTAATGGAAATTATGAATATTGTCAGGATCATTTGTTTACCCATCAGCATATAAAATAGGAGGATTACTTACATGCGTAAAACAAAAATCGTTTGCACCATGGGACCAAATACAGATAATAAGGACATTATGGAGGCTTTGGTTAAAAATGGGATGAATGTAGCCCGTTTTAACTTTTCGCATGGTGATTACGAAGAACAGCGCAATCGTATGGATTTATTAAAACGTGTAAGAGAAGAACAGGGAAAACCGGTTGCTATTCTTCTTGACACAAAAGGACCGGAAATTCGCACCGGTGTTTTGGAAAACGGAAAAAAAGTAACGTTGTCGGAAGGGGCAGACTTTACTTTATATACAAAAGAGACAGTGGGAAATGCTTCCGGCTGTTCCATTACTTATGCGGGGCTTACAGAAGATGTAAAACAGGGAAACCGAATTTTAATTGATGACGGTTTGATTGAGCTGGAAGTAAAAGAAGTAGAAAAAGATGCTATCCATTGCCGTGTGGTAAACGGAGGAGAGCTTGGAGAAAAGAAGGGAATTAACGTTCCAAATGTAAAAGTACAGCTTCCTGTTGTTACAGAAAAAGATAAGGCAGATATTATTTTTGGAATTGAGCAAAAAATAGATTTTATTGCAGCTTCTTTTATCAGAAATGCAGAAGGTGTAAAAGAAATCCGTAAAATCCTTGAAGAACATCATGCAGAGGATATTGCAATTATTGCCAAAATTGAAAATGCAGAAGGCTTGGAAAATATTGACGAAATCATTGAGGTGGCAGACGGTATCATGGTAGCCAGGGGTGATTTGGGTGTGGAAATTCCTGCCCCTCAAGTTCCTCACATTCAGAAGATGATTATTCATAAATGTAATGCCAATTATATTCCGGTTATCACGGCGACACAGATGCTGGACTCTATGATCCGCAATCCACGTCCTACCCGTGCGGAGGTAACGGATGTTGCAAATGCCATTTATGACGGTACAGATGCCATTATGCTGTCAGGCGAGACAGCAGCAGGAAAATATCCTGTGGAAGCTCTGAAAATGATGAGCGAAATTGCAGAAAACACAGAACAGTACGTAAATTATGACCAATATATTATGCACAGAACCATGTATAAGAAAACAAAGGTGTCCTGTGCCATCGGAATTGCATCTGTTCGTACAGCCAGAAATATTGAAGCTGACTGTATTGCAACACCAACCATGTCGGGAAAGACAGCCCGCTTAATTTCTAGTTTTCGTCCGGTGATGCCGATTTATGCCATTACTCCAAATGAGAGAGTAGAGCGTAAAATGCAGCTTTATTGGGGCGTTACACCGTTAAAGGGATATACAAGAGATACGGCGGAAAATGTTATTTTAAATGCAATGGAAACTTTGAAAGAGAAGAAGCTGGTGAAGAAAGGCCAGATGGTGGTTGTCACGGCAGGCGATCCGGCTACAAACAGCAGCAAGGCTGAAGCAAATGTTACAAATATGCTTCATGTTATGGAAGTGATTTAAAAATTGGAAGCTATTGTATGAAACGCATTGAGGAGATGTGTTTTATGCAATAGCTTTTTTGCAAAATTAGCGAAGAAATATAGAAAAGAATGGGAAAATTCACAGCTTGAATTTGGTAGAACTATATAAAAAATGCTAAAGCCTTTATTTATCAAAGCTTCAGCATTAAACTAAGACTGCCGGCAGCGGGACTTGAACCCGCACGTGGTTGCCCACAACAGATTTTGAGTCTGCCTCGTCTGCCATTCCGACACGCCGGCATTTCCTTACGGAACATAAAATATATTATCATAGAAAAAAGAGAATTGCAAGCTTTTTTTGAAAATAATGTAAAAAACCTACAATTCCCCAATTTTTAGTTATTTGTTTTGTTTTTCTACTAATTTTTCATAAAAATCAAAACAATCAAAAGTTGCAAAATAATCTGACGGTTTTTCTGCACGGCGTATTAATTGAACACTTCCGTCTTCCTTTAAAAGTAATTCCGCTGATTTTAATTTTCCATTATAGTTATATCCCATGGCAAAACCGTGAGCGCCTGTATCGTGAATAACCAGAATATCGCCCTTTTGAATTTCCGGAAGCATTCTGTCAACAGCAAATTTATCATTGTTTTCACACAGTGAACCTGTAACATCATATTTGTGGTCTAAGGGCAGGTTTTCCTTTCCCATTACCGTAATATGGTGATAAGCTCCGTACATGGCAGGGCGCATAAGATTTACCGCACAGGCATCTAAGCCGATATAATCTTTATGGGTATGTTTTTCGTGGATTGCGGTTGTTACAAGACAGCCATAGGGTCCCATCATAAAACGTCCCAATTCGGAATAAATAGCAACATCACCCATACCCGCAGGAACAAGGACTTCATCGTAAACACGGTGAACACCTTCTCCGATGGCACGGATATCATTTGGCTCTTGGTCAGGGGTATATGGAATACCCACGCCGCCTGAAAGGTTAATAAAGCATATTTTGGCGCCTGTTTCTTTTTCAAGTCTCACTGCAAGCTCAAAAAGTTTTTTTGCCAGCATAGGGTAATATTCATTGGTGACGGTATTGCTTGCCAAAAAGGCATGTATTCCAAATTCTTTAGAGCCTTTTTCTTTTAAAATGCGGAAAGCATCAAAAATCTGTTCCTCTGTCATGCCGTATTTTGCGTCTCCCGGATTATCCATAATTCCGTTGCATACTTCAAAAATGCCGCCGGGATTAAAACGACAGCTAATTCTTTCAGGAATTTTTCCGATAGCTTTTTCTAAAAAATCAATGTGGGTAATATCGTCTAAATTAATGGTAGCTCCTAATTGAGCTGCGTATTGGAAGTCCTCTGTCGGTGTATCATTGGAGGAAAACATAATATCTTCTCCGACACAGCCAATGGCTTCTGACAGCATCAGTTCTGTATAAGATGAACAGTCACAGCCAAAACCATATTCTCTTAAAAGGTTGATTAAAAATGGATTGGCATTTGCTTTTACTGCAAAATATTCTTTAAATCCCTTGTTCCATGAAAAGGCTTCTTTCATAGCTTTTGCATTTTCCCGAATTCCTTTTTCGTCATAAAGATGAAATGGGGTGGGATATGTTTTTATGATTTCTTCAAGCTGCTCTTTTGTAACAAATGTCTTTTTCTCCATCCTTTTAACTCCTTTGTGCGTTTATAATTTTCGTTTGTGTAAACGAACATTTTTATTATACGAAAATCCTATAAGCTTTTCAAGTGGGATGTCAGAGGATTTTGTTTGACAAACAAAATATTAAAAAGTATTATTGATAATATCAAGTGAAACAATATAAACGGAGGTGATTTATATAAATTGTAAAGCAAGGAAAATAAAAAAAATAGTTGCAGCAGGAATTGCAACAGCATCTATATGGATGTTACCTTCCTCCACAGAAGCAGCGCCCCAAGAAACAAAAATTCATTTTATATCTTTGAACAGTGCAACAGATGCCATTTTGCTGGAGAGTAATGGGCATTATGGATTGGTGGACTTTGGTGAGGACTGGGATTATCCGGACGGAACAGACAGCAGATACCCTCTTAGAAGCGGAATTACCAAGGGAGTTGGATATGAACAGCAGGTTATTCATTATCTGAAAAGTCAAGGAGTAGAAAAACTGGATTTTTGTGTGGCAACACATTCTCATAGCGACCATATTGGAGGAGGGGATGAGATTCTAGATGCTTTTCCCACAGACAGGTTATATATTAATCGATATGATGACTCTTATATTGTAAAAGAAAATGAGTTTCATTTATGGGATAATCAGTATATATATGATGATATTATAGATGCGGCGAACAGAAACAATACGGAAATTATTACAGATTTGGATTTGGAGGAAAATACAGAATATCGTTCTTTTACTTTAGGGGATATGTCAATCGATTTGATGAACCTTCAACGCAGAAGGGATAAAAACAGGCAGATACTGCCTGTTGTAGATGAAAATGAGAATTGTATTGTTACAAAGATTACGGCATATGGAAGAACAGCGCTTCTGACAGCAGACATAGATCCAACAGAGGGAGATACGGGAAGACTTGCAAATCAGTTAATTGAAGAGTTGGGAGATTTGCCGCAATATCAGCCGGAAAACAGAGCAGAACCTGAATTGAAAGAAGAATATCCGAAGGAAAATTACAAGGCGGTAAGCGCAACAGTTTTTGACCTTCCTGAAAATCGTGTGGTGAAAGATACAGGAGTTTTCGAGAAAATTGATGAAACACAGATAAATACTGGAAAAAGAATTAGCATTGATTTAATGAAAATGGCGCATCATTCTAATGACTGGAATAATACGACCTATTTTTTGACATCTTTAAATCCCAAAGCTGTGGTAATAACAGGATATGAAACCTCTTTTACCGAAAGAGAACGGGATTGTCTTCCAAATTCAAAGGTGTATGCTACGGCTACGGACTCGGCAGCAGTAATATCAGAATTCCATGACTCAGGTATCAAAACCCGATATGTGAAATTATCACCGGAGTGGATGAAAATCGACGATGGCTGGTATTATTTTGATGAAAATGGAAGAACCTTTACAGATGAGAGCGTACACGAAATTGACGGGAAACCGTACTGCTTTGATGCAAAAGGAGCGGTTGAAAAAGAGAATCGATGGGTAAAGGTCAACGGAAAGTGGAAATACTGGCTTGTAACAGGAGAATTTCAAAAAGACAGCTGGTTAAAGCTGAATGATGTCTCTTACTATTTAGATGAACAGGGAAATGTGGTAATCGGTTGGAAACAAATAGATGATAGCTGGTACTATTTTAATGAAGATGGAACTATGGCAACAGACAGTTGGATAGGAGAGGATTATGTAGATGTGTCCGGTGCATGGAAACCTGAAATATTAAAAGAAAAATGGATGTCCTCAGGAGGAAAGTGGTGGTATCGCCATAGTGACGGAAGCTATACAGCGTTAAATTGGAAAAAGATAGATGGGAAATGGTATTACTTTGATGCTTCAGGCTGGATGGTGACAGGCTGGCAGAAAGTAGGAGATAACTGGTATTATCTGTACGATGATGGCGTTATGGCATCTGACACTTGGGTTGGAAATTATTATTTAAAATCTGATGGAACAATGGCTGTGTCGGAATGGGTTCAGGACGGCAAATATTATGTAGATGAAAATGGGCTTTGGGTAGCTTAAAACAGAGCTCATGAAAATAGAAGAGGCTGTCGCTTTAAGCATTATCCTCAAATGTATAAATATTCGGGATGTGACTTAATGCGATAGCCCTTTTTATTTGTGTAAAGACTATGCTCTCAACTGTTCGAGAATTTCATAAGGAATTTTTAAATTACCTTTTCCGCATCCCAAATCAATGTGAGGTTTGTTGCTTCCATGAAAATCACTGCCTCCGGATTGCTTTAGTCCATAACGTTTTGCTAGCTGTTTTGTAAATAATTCATCCGCCGGAGTATAAGAAACATATAGAGTTTCTATGCCGTCTAAGCCATTTTGGGATAATTCATTTACCAGACTTTCCAATCGGTCTTTTGACAATCTGGTAAGGATAGGATGGGCAAAAATTGCCTTTCCTCCGCCTTCATGAATGAGATGAATTGCCTGAAAAGGGGTGACCTTTTCTCTTGGGACATAACATTTGGCATGATTTCCCAGATAACGGTCAAAAGCTTCCTTCATAGAACCTACATAGTTGTGATCAAAAAGAAAACGAGCGAAATGAGCACGTGTCCAAACACTGTTTGGAAAATCCTCTTCCATAAGCTTGACCGTTATAGGAATTCCTTCTTTTTGAAGACGTGCTATCATTTTTTCGTTACGCAGCTCTCTTGAAGCTTGAAATTCAGAAAGAGTTTTTCTAAAATATGTATTTTTCCAGTCAATATCCAGACCTACAATATGAACATCCGTAGAATTCCATGTAGTAGACAGCTCAATGCCGGGAATTATTTCTAAATTACTTCCGCAAGCAGCTTTAAAAGCTTCTTCTAAACCGTCTGTTGTATCATGGTCTGTGAGAGCAAAAGCAGATAAGTTTTTTTCTATGGCATAATGTACTAATTCAGAGGGGGTAAAAGTTCCGTCAGAGACAGTAGAATGAACATGTAAATCAATGTATTTTTTCATAAGGTTCTCCTTTTTTGCAAGAATAGCAGAGTTGTATCGGAATTATTTTACAAAACAGATTGTCTTATAAAATAAAAAAAGAAATACCACATGGTATTTCTTTTGTAAAGCAGTTCGTACGGGAATCGAACCCGTGTTTCCGCCGTGAGAGGGCGGCGTCTTAACCGCTTGACCAACGAACCGTACTCACACATAATACCCTGTTAAATGGGAAATGTCAATAGTTTTTTTGAAAAAATATTAAAATAAATACTATTGACAACAGAACTTATGTTCGATAAAATATAGAAAAAGAAAAATTATTTGAAAATATCTTTAAAATGGGATATGATATAGAAGATTTTGCGTTAAAATAAAACAAGAGAGGAAATGTGTATGGAGTGGGAATTTGCAATTTTAGACATGCTGCAAAACATTCAAAATCCGGTGCTTACCAAAATCATGGCATTTATTACCATGTTAGGCGAAGCCGGATGGTTTTGGATTGTATTAGGAATTGTTTTGCTATGTACGAAGAAATATCGAAAATGCGGAGTGGCGGTTCTTTTCGCATTGATTTTAGACCTTATATTGGCGAATATAATTTTGAAACCTTTGGTAGCCAGACCGAGGCCATGTTGGATACGGGAAGATATTGAGCTTTTGGTGCGTGTGCCAAAGGATTATTCTTTTCCTTCCGGTCATACGATGGCATCTTTTGCTTCTGCGGGAGCATTGCTGCTTACAGAGAAAAAGTTTGGAATAGCAGCTTGTGTACTGGCGGCACTTATGGGGATTTCCAGATTGTACTTTTATGTACATTTTCCCACAGATGTTTTGGCAGGGACTGTTTTAGGAATTTTATGCGGAATTGCCGGTGTTTATTTGATGAAACGTATGCAGAATACAAGATTGGGAAGATTTTATTCCGATGGAAAATAAAATGGAAAATTGATGTAAGTTTAGTTTAAGAGAGGTTTGTAGAAATGGCAAAGAAAAATACGTATGATGCCAGTAGCATTACGGTACTGGAAGGTCTGGAGGCAGTTCGGAAGCGTCCGGGTATGTATATAGGAAGTGTTTCAAGAAAAGGCTTAAATCATCTCATATATGAAATTGTGGATAATGCAGTAGATGAACATTTAGCAGGATATTGTAAAAATATTCGGGTTACATTGGAAAAGGACGGTTCTGCTACCATCGAAGATGATGGGAGAGGAATACCGGTAGGAATGCACGAAAAGGGAATGTCAGCAGAGCGCCTTGTTTTTACTACTTTGCATGCCGGAGGTAAGTTTGATGACTCTGTATATAAGACTAGCGGTGGACTTCATGGAGTAGGTTCTTCTGTTGTAAATGCTCTATCAGCGTTTTTGGACATAAAAGTCAGCACAGGCGGATATATTCACCATGACCATTACGAAAGAGGTATTCCGACTATTCCGTTGGAGGATGGACTCTTGCCAAAGCTGGGACGTACAAAGACCAGAGGAACTTGTATCAATTTTTTGCCGGATGATGAAATTTTTGAGAAAACCCGATTTTCTTCCACGGAAGTAAAAAGCCGTCTGCATGAAACAGCATACTTAAATCCGGAGCTGACTATTCTTTTTCAGGATAACAGAGGTGTTGAGTCGGAAGAAATTGTTTTTCATGAGCCGGATGGAATTGTAGGCTTTATTAAGGATTTGAATAAAAAAAGCGAATGTATCCATGAACCTGTTTACTTTAAAGGAGAAAGTGACGGAATTACGGTAGAGGTGGCGTTCCAGTACGTAAATGAGTTTCGGGAGAACGTATTGGGATTTTGTAATAATATTTATAATTCAGAAGGCGGAACACATCTTACAGGCTTTAAAACTACCTTTACATCTGTTATGAATACTTATGCCAGAGAGCTTGGTATTTTAAAAGAGAAAGACAGTAATTTTACCGGAGCAGACGTGCGTAACGGCATGACAGCAGTAGTATCGATTAAGCATCCGGCGCCCAGATTTGAGGGACAGACGAAAACAAAACTAGATAATCAGGACGCATCAAAGGCAACGGGTAAAGTTACAGGCGAGGAAATTGTATTATACTTTGACAGAAATCTGGATGTGTTGAAAAGTGTTCTTGCCTGTGCAGAGAAATCAGCTAAAATTCGCAAAACAGAAGAAAAGGCAAAGACAAACTTATTAACAAAGCAGAAATATTCCTTTGACTCCAATGGAAAGCTGTCAAATTGTGAAAAAAGAGATCCTTCTTTATGTGAGATTTTTATTGTGGAAGGAGACTCTGCGGGAGGAAGTGCGAAGAGTGCCAGAGACAGAAGCTTTCAGGCAATTCTTCCAATCAGAGGAAAAATTTTAAATGTGGAGAAAGCCACCATTGATAAGGTTCTTGCCAATGCAGAAATCAAAACAATGATTAATGCTTTTGGCTGCGGTTTTTCAGAAGGCTATGGGAACGATTTTGATATTACAAAACTTCGCTATAATAAAATTATTATTATGGCAGATGCGGATGTGGACGGAGCACACATTTCTACCTTGCTTCTTACTTTGTTTTATCGTTTTATGCCGGAGCTGATTTACGAAGGTCATGTATATATTGCCATGCCTCCATTGTATAAAGCAATGCCGACAAAAGGAAAAGAAGAATATCTTTATGATGATAAGGCGCTGGAAAAATACAGAAGAACTCATAAAGGTTCGTTTACTCTGCAAAGATATAAAGGTCTGGGTGAAATGGATGCACAGCAGCTTTGGGAAACAACGTTAAACCCTGAGACAAGAATGCTGCGTCTGGTAGAAATTGAAGATGCGAGAATGGCGTCAGAGGTAACGGAAATTCTTATGGGTACAGAAGTTCCGCCAAGAAAAGCGTTTATTTATGAGCATGCCAGAGATGCCCAATTAGATATATAGGAGGTTACAAATGGCTGACATACAGGAAAATATTATCAGAACCGAATATTCAGAAATTATGCAGAAGTCATATATTGATTATGCCATGAGTGTTATCATTGCCAGAGCGCTTCCTGATGTACGTGACGGATTAAAACCGGTACAGAGAAGAACGCTGTATGATATGTATGAATTGGGTATTCGATATGACAGACCTTATCGAAAATGTGCCCGTATTGTGGGAGATACCATGGGTAAATACCATCCCCATGGAGATAGCTCGATATATGAGGCGCTTGTGGTAATGGCGCAGGAATTTAAAAAAGGACTTCCTTTGGTAGACGGTCACGGGAATTTTGGTTCTATTGAGGGGGATGGGGCAGCTGCTATGCGATATACAGAAGCCCGTCTTCAGAAAATTACACAGGAAGTTTACTTGAGCGACATGGATAAACAGGTGGTGGATTTTCTGCCTAATTTTGATGAGACAGAAAAAGAACCGGAAGTTTTACCGGTAAAAATCCCAAATCTTCTTGTTAATGGGGCAGACGGAATTGCCGTAGGTATGGCAACCAGTATTCCTCCCCATAATTTGGGAGAAGTCATTGATGCAGTAATTGCATATATGAAAAATAATGAGATTACTGTTCGGGAATTAATGGAATATATCAAAGGACCGGACTTTCCAACAGGCGGCATTGTTGTCAATAAAGACGATTTACTTTCTATTTATGAAACAGGAACAGGTAAAATTAAAATCCGTGGAAAAGTAGAAGTAGAAAAAGGAAAAAACGGGAAATCGTTGTTGGTTATTACAGAAATTCCTTATACTATGATAGGGGCGAATATCGGAAAGTTTTTAAATGACGTAGCAGCTTTAAGCGAAAGCAAGAAAACAACGGATATTGTAGATATTGCAAATCAGTCCTCAAAAGAAGGTATCCGTATTGTTATTGAATTGAAAAAGGGAGCTGATGTAGAAAATCTGAAAAATATGCTCTACAAAAAGACACGTTTGGAAGATACGTTCGGTGTAAATATGCTGGCAGTGGCAGACGGTAAGCCGGAGACATTGAGCTTAAAGCAGATTATTGAGCATCATGTAGATTTTCAGTTTGATATTGCTACAAGAAAATATACCAGTCTTTTAGCAAAAGAAAGGGAAAATCAGGAAGTACAGGAAGGTCTTATAAAAGCCTGTGATGTTATAGATTTGATTATTGAAATCTTACGGGGAAGTAAAAGCAGAGAACAGGTGAAAAAATGTCTGATTTACGGTGAGACAGAAGGTATTCATTTCAAGACAAAAACCAGTGAACGTCAGGCGAAAAAGCTTCATTTTACAGAACGTCAGGCAACAGCAATTTTAGATATGCGTCTTTATAAGCTGATTGGATTGGAAATTGAAACACTTATGGCAGAGCATGAAGAAACCATGAAAAAAATTGCTTTGTATGAAGATATTTTGAATAATTATTCTTCTATGTCTAAGGTAATTATAAAAGAACTGCAAAAGGTAAAAAAAGAATACAGCAGAGTACGTCGTACAGTAGTAGAAAATGCTGCGGAAGCTGTTTATGAAGAAAAGAAAATAGAGGAAATGGAAGTTGTCTTTTTGATGGACCGTTTTGGCTATGCCAGAACAATAGACAAATCCACTTATGAGAGAAATAAAGAAACTGCTGACAGTGAGAATAAATATGTTCTTACTTGTATGAATACAGGTAAAATCTGCTTGTTTACAGATGCGGGAAGAATGTATACCATTAAGGTGCAGGAGCTGCCATTTGGAAAGTTCAGAGATAAAGGAATACCGGTAGATAATGTCAGCAATTATGACAGTGCAGCAGAGCAGATTGTTTTTGTGGGAAGTATGGCAGATATTATTCATACAACCCTTTGCTTTGTTACGGCAAAAGGTATGGTAAAATTAGTAGAAGGTAAAGAATTTGATGTTGCCAAAAGAACCATTTCTTCCACAAAGCTTGCAGAGGAAGACAGTATTGTTATGGTGCAGAATGCGGAAGCCATGGAACATTTGGTTTTACAGACAAAAGAAGGATATTTCCTGAAATTTTTGAAGGCAGAAATTCCATATAAGAAGAAAACAGCGCTGGGTGTTCGGGGAATAAAAATGAATGAGAGTGACTGTGTAGAGCATGCTTATATGCTGGAAAACCGTACCGAATATCCGATTTCTTATAAAGAGAAAACCTTGGTATTAAATAAATTAAAACTTGGAAAGCGTGACACAAAGGGGACAAAGACACGGGTATAAAACAGGAAAGAGGTGAATTATTGAAGAAAACAAGAAAAGCAAGAGTCTTTTTTCTGATATGTTGTTTACTTCTAAGCTTGTCCGGATGCTTGCCAAAAGCTGAAAAAGAAAGCGGTATAACGCAAAAACTGCCGGAAAGGCAGATTGCGGTCTCAGAAGAAGCGCTTTACTATGGATATCAAAGTTTGTCAAAAGAGGAACAAGAAGTTTACAGACAGATTGCAGAGGGCTTGGAGCAGCAGGAAGCAGAAATTAAAATTACATCTCTTTCGGAGGACAGACTTATAACCGTTTTTAATATGGTGATGATTGACCATCCCGAATACTTTTGGATAGAAGGTGAATTCCAATATACCACGGTAGAGGATTTGACTGAAAATACGAAAACTGTCACGCAGATTATGCCGGTATACACAGTAGAAAAAGAGCAGACAGAAGAACTGAAACAGGAGATTGAAAAGCAGGCAGAGGAATGGATTGCTGCAATCGATGTTTCCGCAGATACATATGAAAAAATAAAAAGCGTGTACGAGCTTTTAATTCGAGAAGTAGAATATGATGAGTCCAGCTCTTATAATCAGACAATTCAAAGTGTGTTTCTGGAAAAGAAAACCGTGTGCATGGGATATGCAAAAGCAACTCAATATTTATTAAATAAAATGGGTATTTTTTGCACATTGGTAACAGGCAATATCTTAGATGAAACTTCTTCCAGTCACGCATGGAATTTAGTTCAAATTGGTGAAAACTACTATTATGTAGATACTACTTGGGGGTCTCCCGGATATAATGCCAAAGGAGACAGAGAAGATGCCATTTCTTACAGTTATTTATGTTGCAGTGATAAGACCATTAGCGCTACACATAAAGCAAATGAAGATATCTTACTGCCATCCTGTACAGATGAAAGCTATCATTATTATAAAAGAAAAGGCTGCTGGTATGAGATTTATGACAAGGAGCGTATCTGCGAAGTCTTAAAAAGAGATATTGAAGCAAACAGTCAGAAGACAGAATTGTGCTTTCAGGAAGAAGCGGGATATCAGCAGGCTATACAGGACATTGTGGAAGGAGATTTAATACAGGAAGTTATTCAAACGACCACGGTATTTTCTCCGGGAGAGCAAATTTCATGGCAAATTTCCTATGGGGGAAAGGATAATCTTCTGGTAATCCTGTGGAATTGAAAAAAGAACTTGCAAGTTTCTGGGAATAGTGTTATCCTAATAAAGAACTAGATAGTTATCAAAGCATAAGAGTGGACCAACGGTCCACTCTTATCGTTTGTATACCTAAGGAACGCAGGGAGAAGGTGAGAACATGAGTAAAAAAGAAATTTATGAGCAGAAAGCAGAAGCATTATTAGAGCCTATTGTAGCAGAACATGATTTTGAACTGGTAGATGTGGAATATGTAAAGGAAGGCAGCAATTTTTACCTGAGAGCTTATATTGACAAGCCGGAAGGAATTACCGTGGATGACTGCGAAGTTGTCAGCCGGACATTTTCTCAGAAGCTGGATGAAGAAGACTTTATTGATGAAGCTTATATTATGGAAGTAAGCTCTCCCGGTCTTGGAAGACCTTTAAAGAAAGAAAAGGATTATAAAAGGAGCATGGGTAAGGAACTGGAAATCAGAACTTATCGTGCAATCAATAAAGAGAAGGAATTTTACGGTATTTTAAAGGAATATAATGAAAGCAGTGTGACGATTGACTGCGAGGGGACAGAAATGACTTTTCAGAAATCAGACATCGCCCTTATTCGTCTTGCATTTGATTTTTAATTTTAGGAGGAAAGTAAAAAATGAACACAGAATTATTGGAGGCACTCAACATTCTGGAGAAAGAGAAATCTATCAGTAAAGATACTTTGTTAGAGGCTATTGAGCAGTCTTTAATTCAGGCATGTAAAAACCATTTCGGAAAAGCAGATAATATTAAAGTGAATATTAATCCCGAAACATGCGATTTTGGTGTGCTTGCAGAAAAAACTGTCGTAGAGGAAGTGTATGATCCGGTTACAGAGATTAGTCTGGCAGACGCAAAAATGATGAATTCTCAGTATGGACTGGGTGATATTGTAAATGTGGAAATTAAATCAAAGGAATTTGGACGTATTGCCACACAGAATGCTAAAAACGTTATTTTACAAAAAATCCGTGAAGAAGAAAGAAAAGTGATTTTTGACCAGTATTACGGAAAAGAAAAAGATGTAGTGACAGGTATTGTACAGCGCAGTCTGGGAAGAAATTACAGTATTAACTTAGGAAAAGCAGATGCGATTTTAACAGAAAATGAGCAGGTTAAGACAGAAGTATTTAAACCTACGGAAAGAATTAAAGTATATATTCTGGAAGTGAAGGATGCACCAAAAGGACCAAAGATTATGGTTTCCAGAACACATCCTGAATTAGTAAAACGCCTTTTTGAGGCAGAGGTTACAGAGATTAAAGACGGAACTGTGGAAGTAAAGAGTATTGCAAGAGAAGCAGGCTCCCGTACAAAGATTGCCGTTTGGAGCAATGACCCGGACGTAGATCCGGTAGGCGCATGTGTTGGTATTAACGGTGCAAGAGTAAATTCTGTTGTAGAAGAGTTAAGAGGAGAAAAGATTGACATTATTAACTGGAGTGACAATCCTGCTCTGTTGATTGAAAACGCATTAAGTCCTGCAAAGGTTATTTCTGTTACTGCTGATCCGGAAGAGAAAAGTGCAACAGTAATTGTTCCGGACTTCCAGCTTTCTCTGGCAATCGGTAAAGAAGGACAGAATGCAAGACTGGCAGCAAGACTGACAGGCTTTAAAATTGACATTAAGAGCGAGACACAGGCAAGAGAAGCCGGTGAACTGGGCGAATTAGAAATTTATGAGGAAGAATATGAGGAAACACCTGCTGAGGAAAGCGCAGAAGCTGTTTACGAAGAGGAAGTAAGCGCTGAAGAAACAGCAGAAGAATAAGGTGGGCGTATGAGTACAGAAAAGAAAGTCCCTATGCGAAAATGCGTGGGCTGCGGTGAAATGAAAAGCAAAAAGGAAATGATGCGTGTATTAAAAACAGCAGAAAACGAAATTGTTTTAGATACTACCGGACGTAAAAACGGAAGAGGCGCTTATTTATGCTTTTCTAAAGAATGTTTGCAAAATGCCGCAAAAAACAGGGGACTGGAACGTTCTTTAAAAATGGCTATACCAAAAGAGGTTTACGAAAGCCTTGAAAGGGAGTTTGAGAATATTGAGCAGAAATAAAGAACTGGCTTTTTTAGGTCTGGCGGCAAAGGCGGGAAGAATTGTAAGCGGAGAGTTTGCTACTGAAAAGGGAGTAAAATCCGGTCAGGTTTTTTTAGTCCTTACAGCGCAGGACGCATCAGAAAATACGAAGAAAAAGTTTAAAGATATGTGCACATATTATGAAGTGCCTTTCTATAACGTGGGAACAAAGGAGGAGTTGGGAAGCGCCATCGGAAAAGATTATCGTGCATCTCTTGGAGTGACAGATGAAAATTTTGCTGTGGCAATGATTAAAAAATTGGAAAAAATGGGTTATTAACATGAGAAGGAGGGCAATATATGTCAACAATAAGAGTTTACGAACTAGCAAAGGAAGTAAACAAAACAAATAAAGAGGTTTTAGATTTTTTAAAATCAAAAAATATAGAATTAACCAGTCACATGAGCAATGTAGACGAAACACATGCCAACATGGTGAGAGATACTTATAAAAAAGGAAACAAAACTGCTCAAGAAGGAAATTCTCCTGCAAAACAGGAAGATGGTGAAAAACCTAAGAAAAAGATTATTCAGGTATTCCGCCCTCAGAATGCCAGCCATACATCGGAGAAGAAACAAAAACCGCAGGAGCATAGAAGCGAAGAAAACAGAGGTACACAGGATTTGAAACAGGAAAATAGAAATAACAACCGACCAAATAACAATCGTTATAAAGAAAACGGAGAGAACCGTCAGGGTAATCGCAATAACAACGGAGGGGAAAACCGACCAAACAACCATTTTAATAAAAATAACGGGGAAAGCCGTCCAAACAACAGGGGCGGAAACGGAGAGAACCGCCAGAACCGACCAAATAACCGTTTTAACGGAAATGGGGAGGGCCGTCCAAACAATCGCAGCAATGGAGAAGGCCGACCAAATAATAATCGCTATAATGGCAATAATAATCAGGAAGGCCGCTCAAATAACCGTTTTAACGGAAACGGAGAAAATCGTCAGGGCAATCGTTTCAATAATAACAATGGAAACGGAGAACGCTCCGGAAACCGTTTTGGAAATAATCAGGGAGAACGTGGAAACGGACGTTTTGGCGGCAGAAACGATGGAAGAGGAAATGACAGCAGACGTGAACAGTCCTCTAAATTTGATGCTCCAAAGCTGGAGTTTGTAGAAAAAGACAGCCGTAAGGCAAACAGAGAAAACAAGAAAAAAGACAACCGCAGAGATGAATATCAAAATCAGGGAAAACGTCCAAATCAGGGCGGACGCCGTCAGGCACAGAAAATTCCGAAAGCAATGCAGCTTCAGAAGCCGGTATCTCATCCTAAGGAAGAAAAGAAGGAAGAAGTGAAGGAAATTACACTTCCGGAAAAAATGACAATCCGTGAGCTGGCTGAAAAAATGAAAATGCAGCCGTCTGTAATTGTGAAAAAGCTTTTCTTAGAAGGTGTTATGGTTACGGTAAACCATGAAATTGATTTTGAAAAGGCACAAGAAATTGCTTTAGATTACGATATTATTGCAGAACAGGAAGAAAAAGTCGATGTAATCGAGGAGCTTTTAAAAGAAGAAGAAGAGGATGCGGCTACTTTGGTTTCCAGACCGCCGGTTGTATGTGTTATGGGACACGTTGACCATGGTAAAACTTCTCTTTTGGACTGCATCAGAAAAACTCATGTGACTGACCGTGAAGCAGGCGGTATTACACAGCATATCGGCGCTTATATGGTAAGCGTAGACGGCGAGAAGATTACCTTCTTAGATACACCGGGACATGAGGCGTTTACTGCAATGCGTATGCGTGGTGCAAATGCGACAGATATTGCAATCTTGGTAGTAGCAGCCGATGACGGTGTTATGCCACAGACAGTAGAAGCAATTAACCATGCAAAAGCTGCGGGCGTAGAAATCATTGTTGCAATCAACAAAATTGATAAACCAAGTGCAAATATCGAAAGAGTAAAACAGGAGTTATCCGAATATGAGTTAATTCCGGAGGATTGGGGCGGAAGTACAATCTTTGTGCCTGTTTCTGCTCACACAGGAGAAGGAATTGACAATCTGTTGGAAATGATACTTTTAACTGCCGAAGTTGCAGAGCTGAAAGCAAACCCGAACAGAAGAGCAAGAGGTCTTGTAATCGAAGCGGAGCTGGATAAAGGAAAAGGTCCTGTGGCAACTATTTTAGTACAGAAGGGAACACTGCGTGTAGGCGACTTTATTGCGGCAGGAGCATGCTCAGGTAAAGTTCGTGCAATGATTGACGATAAGGGAAGAAAAGTAAAAGAAGCAGGTCCTTCCACACCGGTTGAAATTTTGGGATTAAGCGATGTACCAAATGCAGGAGAAATTCTGGTTGTTACAGAAAACGATAAAGAAGCAAAGAACTTTGCGGCGACCTTTGTCTCTGAAAATAAAAACCGTCTTCTGGAAGAAACAAAGGCAAAAATGTCTCTGGATGACTTATTCAGTCAAATTCAGGCAGGTAATCTGAAAGAATTGCCATTGATTGTCAAAGCTGATGTACAGGGCTCGGTAGAAGCGGTAAAACAGAGTCTTGTAAAACTTTCCAATGAAGAAGTTGTTGTAAAAGTAATCCACGGCGGTGTTGGTGCAATCAACGAGTCTGACGTTACACTGGCAAGCGCTTCCAATGCAATTATTATCGGATTTAACGTAAGACCGGATGCAACTGCAAAATCTGTTGCAGAGCAGGAAGGCGTTGACTTACGTCTTTATCGTGTTATTTATCAGGCAATCGAAGATGTGGAAGCTGCTATGAAAGGTATGCTGGATCCTGTATTCGAAGAAAAAGTTATCGGTCATGCAGAAGTACGTCAGATTTTCAAGGCATCAGGTGTTGGAAATATTGCCGGTTCTTACGTTCTGGACGGTATTTTCCAGAGAAATTGTAAAGTACGTATCAGCAGAGAAGGCGAGCAGATTTTTGAAGGCGAGCTGGCTTCTCTGAAACGTTTTAAAGATGACGTAAAAGAAGTAAAAGCAGGATATGAATGTGGTCTTGTATTTGAAGATTTCAACGACATCAAGGAAGAAGACAGAGTAGAAGCATATATTATGGTGGAAGTTCCAAGATAGAGCTTTTAGAAAGCGGAAAGGAAATCATGAGAAAAAACAGTATTAAAAATACCCGTGTAAATGCAGAAGTTCAGCATGAACTGGCGAATTTAATTCGGGAAGGGATTAAAGACCCGAGAATTCATCCCATGACATCAGTAACAGCGGTGGAAGTTGCTCCGGATTTAAAAACATGCAGAGCCTATATCAGTGTTATGGGAAATGAAGAGGCAAAAAATAATACCATTGCAGGCTTGAAAAGTGCAGAAGGCTATATTCGCAGACAGCTTGCAAAAAATATCAATCTTAGAAATACTCCGGAAATTCGTTTTATTTTAGACGAGTCTATTGAGTACGGTGTTGCCATGTCAAAATTGATTGATGAAGTCACCGGAAAAGAGGAGGTGCAGGAAGATGGAGAAAATAACCAGTGAATTAGCAGGAGTGAAAACAGCAGCCATTGCCGGTCACGTAAGGCCGGATGGTGACTGTGTAGGCTCTTGTATGGGCTTATATCTGTATCTGAAGGAAAATTATCCGGAAATTGAAGCGGATGTATATCTGGAGGAAGTGAAGGAGGGATTTTCCTTCCTGAACTCCATCCATGAGGTAAAAAAAGAGCTGGATGAGAATAAGATATATGATGTGCTGTTTATTCTGGACACCAGTGTGAAAGATAGAGTCGGTGTAGTGGGAGCTGCTTTGGATACTGCCAAGAAGACCATTTGTGTTGACCATCATGTGAGCAACAAAGGCTTTGCAGATATTGACCTAATCCGTCCGACTGCAAGCTCTGCATCAGAGCTTTTGTATACACTTTTGGAAGAGGAAAAAGTAACGAAAAGCTGTGCGGAAGCTATTTATACAGGAATTGTCAATGATACAGGCGTGTTCCAATATTCCTGTACAACACCTCAGACCATGCAAATTGCAGCAAAGCTTATGGAGACAGGGATTAATTTCTCAAAAATTGTAGATCAGGCTTTTTACGAAAAGACTTATGTGCAAAATCAGATTTTGGGAAGATGTCTGATGGAAAGCATTCTGGTTCTTGACGGAAAGTGTATTATCGGAAGTCTTCGCCAAAAAGACATGGAATTTTACCATGTCACACCAAAAGATTTAGACGGAATTGTGCAGCAGTTACGGGTAACAAAAGGAGTGGAGGTTGCTATTTTCCTCTATGAGATAAAGTCACAGGAGTTTAAAGTAAGTCTGCGCTCAAACGGCAGGGTAGATGTAAATGAGGTGGCGTCTTATTTTGGTGGCGGCGGACACGTTCTTGCAGCCGGATGTACCTTGTGCGGTTCTGTTTATGATGCCATGAATAATCTGCTGCGTGCTATTGAAAAACAATTGTTGAAAGATGCGAATTAGAAATGAAAAACGGAATTATTAATGTTTATAAAGAAAAGGGCTATACCTCTCATGATGTGGTTGCAAAGCTTCGTGGAATTTTGAAACAGAAAAAAATCGGACATACAGGGACGTTAGACCCTGATGCGGAAGGTGTTCTTCCGGTCTGTCTGGGAAAAGGTACAAAGCTATGTTCTTTATTGACAGATAAGCGAAAAACTTATGAAGCGGTTCTTCATTTAGGAATAGAGACGGATACACAGGATATTTCCGGCAAGATTTTAAAAGAATGTCCGGTAGAAGTTACTCCATCCGAAGTGGAAGCCTGTATGGCAGGTTTTTTAGGTGAGCAGCAGCAAATTCCTCCCATGTATTCTGCTTTAAAGGTACAGGGAAAGAAGCTGTATGAGCTTGCCAGAGAGGGCATTGAAATTGAGCGTCAGCCGAGACCGGTTACTTTTTATGAGATAAAAATTTTGTCAATGGAGCTGCCTTTTGTGCGCTTTTCCGTAACCTGCTCAAAAGGCACTTATATTCGTACGCTTTGTCACGACATCGGAGAAAAATTGGGCTGTATGGGCTGTATGGAGAGCTTGTTAAGAACACAGGTGGAGCGTTTTTCCATTGAAGACAGTTTAAAATTATCTCAAATAGAAGCGCTTGTACAGGAAGAGAAAATAGATGAAAAAATTGTTTCCGTGGAAGAAATGTTTTCTTCCTATCCGGCTTATTTGGCACAGCCGCAGTTTGATAAAATGCTGCAAAACGGAAATCCTGTTCCTTGTAAGCAAAATACTCTCCAAGAAAGAGTGCGTATGTATACCAGCAGCGGTATTTTTATCGGAATTTATGAATGGAACGCTTCCAAACAGCAGTACAAGCCGCTGACAATATTTTGTACCCCTCAGGATTTTCAATGAGGCAAAGGAGAAGCTATGATTTATACAACAGAAGTCCCTCATTTGAATTCCGGTATACGGAGTGCGGTTACGTTGGGAAAGTTTGATGGATTTCACAGAGGACATCAAAAGCTGGTGGAATGTATCAAACAAAAATCCGGCGAAAACTGTCGTACCATAATTTTTACTTTTGATTTGCCCTACAAGGCTTATCAGCAGAAATGTATGCCAAAGCTGCTTTTAACTTATGAAGAAAAACGAGAGGTGGCGGAGGCGCTTCATGCAGATATTTTGGCAGAATGTCCCTTTACAGAAGAGCTGATGAATATGGAGCCGGAAGTTTTTGTCAAAGAGTATCTGGTAGACAGGCTTCATGCAGAATATGTGGCAATCGGTTCTGATTTTCATTTTGGACATAACCGCAGCGGAAATCCCGAAGTTCTTTCTGCATTGGGAGAGAAATATGGATTTACAGTAGAAATTATTGAAAAAGAGAGAGACGGCGAAAGGGAAATCAGCAGCACGTACATTCGGGAAGAATTAGAACAGGGACGAATGGAAAAGGTGCAAAAGCTGCTGGGTTATCCTTATTTTATCAAAGGGGAAATTGTTCATGGCAGGCAGCTTGGAAGAACCATAGGCGTGCCTACTGCAAATTTAATTCCCCCGCCAATGAAAAAACTGCCTCCAAACGGCGTGTATGTGACACAGTCTTCTGTGGGAGGAAAAGTTTATTCCGGAATTACAAATGTAGGCTATAAACCTACGGTGAAGGAAAATTTTATCGGAGTGGAAACCTATCTTTTTCACTGCAATGAAGATTTGTATGGGCAGGAGGCAGAAGTGCGGTTCTACAAATATTTGCGTCCTGAGAAAAAGTTCGACTCTTTGTCAGAATTAAAGACACAATTAGATATAGATGTAGAAACAGCTCGAGCTTTTTTTGAAAAAGAATATGGACAAGCATTAGAACTTCGATTATCATAAAGTAAAGGTTTTGAAAAGAAATCTTTTTTACGAAGGAGAGAAAAATGAATATAGAAAACCTATTGTCGCTGATTGGCGGTCTTGGTCTGTTTTTATACGGCATGACCGTAATGGGGGAAAGCATTGAAAAAGCGGCAGGAGCAAAGATGAGAAGCTTCCTTGACTTCTTTACCAAAAATCGTTTTATCGGTATGCTGTTTGGTATGCTTTTTTGTGCAATTGTACAGTCATCAAGCGCAACAACGGTTATGGTAGTCAGCTTTGTCAATGCAGGACTGATGAATTTGGTGCAGGCAGCAGGGGTAATTATGGGTGCCAATGTAGGTACTACCATTACTTCACAGTTGGTCGCATTTAATCTGTCTCAGGCAGCACCGGTATTTTTAATGCTGGGTGTGATTGTCACCATGTTCTGCAAAAATAACAAGGTGAAGCAGATTGGCGAAGTGGTATTGGGATTTGGCGTTTTATTTATGGGCTTATCTCTGATGTCAGGCAGTATGGAGGGAATGAAAGAGTCTCCGTTTGTTGTGGAGCTTCTTCATGGTATTAACAATCCGTTTTTGGGAATTCTCATAGGATTTGTTATTACAGCAATTATTCAGAGCTCCTCTGTTACAGTCAGTATTGTGCTTTTAATGGCGCAACAGGGACTTCTGCCTCTGTGGATATGCTTTTACATTATTTTAGGCTGTAATATCGGCTCTTGTACCACAGCGCTGTTGGCAAGTATCAGCGGCAACAAAGATGCAAAGCGTGCGGCAATGATACATTTTCTGTTTAATGTAATGGGAACGATTGTAATCGCAGCTATTCTGCTTGTGGGAGAAAGCTGGGTAGAAGCCGGAATTCGAGGAATTTCCGGTGACAATATTGGAAGATGTGTTGCCAATGCGCATACATTCTTTAAAGTTTTCCAGGTAATTATTCTGTTCCCGTTTGCAAAATGGATTGTAAAACTTACATACTTCTTTGTACCGGATAAAGCAGGTAAGGAGAAACAAGAAGGTTTTCAGCTGGAATATATAGGACCATCCAGTGTATTTTCACCAAATACTGCAGTGGTAGAGGTTACAAAGGAATTAGAACGTATGGGACATATTGCTGTAGAGAACTTGATAAAAGCCGTAAACGTTTTGATTAAACCGGAAGATAAGATAATAGAAGAGGTTTATGAGACAGAACAGCAGATTAATTACATGAACCATGCCATTACCGATTATCTGGTGAAAATCAGTCAAAGTACGCTGCCTATTGATGACATGAAAAATATAGGCGGGCTGTTCCATGTGGTAAATGATATTGAGAGAATTGGAGATCACGCAGAAAATGCTGCTGACTCAGCAGTGCTGCGAAAAGAAAAAAACATTTCCTTCAGCAAAGAAGCAGAAGCAGAGCTTTTGGAAATGCTTCATCGGGTTATTAAAATCACCAATTATTCCATTGATATGTTTTCTAATAACAGTAAGGAGCATTTGCAGGAAATTCTGGATTTAGAAAACGGTATCGACCAAATGGAACGGGATTTGCAGGAAGCCCATGTAGAAAGACTGAAAAAAGGAAAATGTAAGCAGGAAGCGGGAATGATTTTCTCGGATATTATTTCCGGCTTGGAAAGAGTGGCAGACCATGCGACCAATATTGCATTTTCTATTTTAGACGAAGAACCGGAAGAATAAAAAATGTATAATATACAAAAGATAAGCCTGAGGGAACGTACCCTTGGGCTTTTATCATTTCATATTTGGCGAAAAGCCTCGGGAAAGGGATATATTATGCGAAATAAACAGAAATTTAAACTTTGGATGACGGTAACGGGAATTGTTTTGACAGGAATGTTTTTGGGAGAAGGAGATGTATGGGCAGCGCCTGAAAAACAAACGGAAAGAAACGGCGCTTATGCAGATGTAAATACATGCTTAAATATCCGAGAAGGAGCAGGAACTCAGCATCCGGTTTTGGCACAGCTTCCTAAGAACGGATATTGCGAGGTTGAACGCCGGGAGGGAGACTGGTGTTACATTACTTCAGACGAAATTTCAGGATATGTTTTTTGCGATTATTTGGAAACAGGATTTACAAAAGAAGAATATTTAACGGTTACAAATCAAAAAGAAATGAAATATGCTTATTCCTTGCAGCAAAAGGAAAATGTAGCCGCAGCTGCATCCATAGGAGGAAAACGGCAGGAAATAGTAGACTTTGCTCTGCAATTTGTGGGAAATCCTTACGTATGGGGAGGAACAAGCCTGACAAACGGAGCAGATTGCTCCGGATTTGTGCAGAGCATTTATAAGCAGTTTGGTATTTCTCTGCCAAGAGTTGCAGCAGATCAGGCAAACGCAGGAACCAGAATTTCTGTGGAGGAGGCTTTGCCCGGTGATTTGATTTTTTATGCGGAAAACGGTTCTGTTTATCATGTGGTGATGTATATCGGAAACGGAAAAGTAGTACATGCCAGCAGCTCGGCTTCGGGAATTAAAGTTTCTGATTTGTACAGAGCCCATGCTGTAAGCGGAGCAAGATTTTTTATTTCATAAAATCTCTTTACAAGCAATGTGCGATATGCTATACTCAAAACGTTGAAATTAGCCGTAATTCAGAAATTGGACTCTCCAACCATTCCTTAATTACCGGCGATTAGATTAAAATAATGGAGGAAAACAAAATGATTTCTAAAGAAAAGAAACAGGCAATCATGGCAGAATATGCAAGAACACCAGGTGATACAGGTTCACCGGAAGTACAGGTAGCTGTATTAACAGCAAGAATTCAGGAGCTTACAGAGCACTTGAAAGTAAACCACAAAGATCATCATTCAAGACGTGGTCTTCTGAAAATGGTAGGTCAGAGACGTGGATTACTTGCATATCTGAAAAAAACTGATATTGAAAGATACCGTTCTTTAATTGAGCGTTTAGGTCTTAGAAAATAATCAGAACCAGAGAACGGGGCGGAAGGTTTTCCGCCCTTTTTTTCACGCAAGGCACTGCGTATAAAATGTGCCGCAGATAGAACAGCAGCAAAGAAATTCTGATACCGAGACCACTGAAAAGAACATTTGAAAAAGTGTGTTTTTCAGTTGTTTCGGACAGGTTTTGCTGTAAAAAGAAAAAGGAGATGAAAGTATGTACAAAAGTTTTTCAATGGAACTGGCAGGAAGAACACTGACAGTTGATATAGGACGTGTGGCAAAGCAGGCAAACGGCGCTGCATTGATGCGTTATGGCGATACAACCGTATTGTCTACGGCTACTGCTTCTGACAAACCAAGAGAAGGAATTGATTTCTTCCCATTAAGCGTAGAATATGAAGAAAAAATGTATGCAGTAGGTAAAATTCCGGGTGGATTTAACAAAAGAGAGGGAAAAGCAAGCGAGCATGCTATTTTAACCTCCCGTGTGATTGACAGACCAATGCGTCCTCTGTTCCCAAAGGATTACAGAAATGACGTAACCTTAAACAACATGGTTATGGCAGTGGACTCTGAGTGCAATCCGGAAGTTGTTGCAATGCTGGGTTCTTCTATTGCAACTTGTATTTCTGATATTCCGTTTGACGGTCCTTGTGCGGCAACACAGATTGGTATGGTAAACGGAGAACTGGTTGTAAACCCTTCTCTGGCACAGAAAGAAATTTCTGACCTTCAGCTTACCGTTGCTTCTACAAGAGAAAAGGTTATCATGATTGAAGCAGGAGCAAATGAAATTCCTGAAGCAAAAATGATTGAGGCAATTTTCAAAGCACATGAAGTAAATCAGGAAATTATTGCATTTATTGATAAAATCGTTGCAGAGTGCGGAAAAGAAAAACATAGCTATGAAAGCTGTGCAGTTCCGGAGGAATTATTTGCTGCAATCAAAGAAATCGTAACACCGGAAGAAATGGAAGAAGCTGTATTTACAGATGAAAAACAGGTTCGTGAAGAAAATATCCGTGTGATTACAGAAAAATTAGAAGAAGCTTTTGCTGAAAACGAAGAATGGCTGGCTGTATTAGGAGAGGCTGTTTACCAGTATCAGAAGAAGACAGTTCGTAAAATGATTTTAAAAGACCACAAACGTCCGGATGGAAGAGCCATTACAGAAATCCGTCCGCTGGCAGCAGAAACAGATATTATTCCGAGAGTACACGGTTCTGCTATGTTTACAAGAGGTCAGACACAGATTTGTACCATTACAACTCTGGCTCCGTTATCCGAAGCACAGAGATTAGACGGACTGGATGAATTTGAAGTAAGCAAACGCTATATGCACCATTATAACTTCCCATCTTACTCTGTCGGTGAAACAAAACCGTCAAGAGGACCGGGACGCCGTGAAATCGGACACGGTGCGCTGGCTGAGAGAGCTTTAGTACCGGTTATTCCGGGAGTAGAAGAATTCCCTTATGCAATCCGTACGGTTTCTGAAACCTTTGAGTCCAATGGTTCTACATCTCAGGCAAGTATCTGTGCATCTACCATGTCCTTAATGGCAGCAGGTGTGCCGATTAAGAAGCCGGTAGCAGGTATTTCCTGTGGTCTGGTTACAGGAGAGACAGATGATGATTACCTTGTACTGACGGATATTCAGGGACTGGAAGATTTCTTCGGCGATATGGACTTTAAGGTAGCAGGTACACATGATGGTATTACTGCAATCCAGATGGATATTAAAATCCACGGTCTGACAAGACAGATTATTGAAGAAGCAATCGCAAGAACAAAAGAAGCAAGAGAATACATCTTAACAGAGGTTATGGAAAAATGTATTCCTGCTCCGAGAAAAACAGTAAGCAAATATGCACCAAAGATTGTTCAAATTCAGATTGACCCTGAAAAAATCGGCGATGTGGTAGGTCAGAGAGGAAAGACCATTAACGCAATTATCGACGAAACAGGTGTAAAAATTGATATTGATGACAATGGCGGCGTATCTATCTGCGGAACAGACCAGCACATGATGGACAAAGCAGTGGAATATATCAAGACCATTACAACCGACTATCAGGAAGGTCAGATTTTCACAGGAAAAGTTATCAGCATCAAAGAATTCGGAGCATTTTTAGAGTTTGCACCGGGAAAAGAAGGCATGGTACACATTTCTAAAATTTCAAAAGAAAGAATTGAAAAGGTAGAAGACGTACTTTCTATCGGTGATGTTGTAAAAGTTGTTTGTCTTGGAAAAGACAAAATGGGACGTATCAGCTTCAGCATGAAGGATGTTCCGGAAGAAGCATAAAGAAATATAGAGATTAAGAAGGGGAGCATGACAAAATGTGCCCCCTTTTTCTCCTTAAACAGAAAAGTACAGAGGTGAAGAATATGCGTTATCATAATATTACAAAGGACGATATGTTAAATGGTGATGGGCTTCGGACTGTTTTGTGGGTAGCAGGCTGCGACCACGGCTGCAAGGGCTGTCAAAATCCCGTGACATGGGACCCGAACAGCGGGCTGGAATTTGATGAGGCTGCAAAGGAAGAAATTTTTGAGCAGTTAAATCAAAGCTATATTGCAGGAGTTACCTTTTCCGGCGGCGACCCTTTATACTGGGGGAACGTGGCGGATATAACAGAGCTGGCAAAGGAGATTAAAGAAAAATATCCTAAGAAAACCATCTGGCTGTACACCGGTTCTTTGTGGGAAAGCATTGTAGAAATGGATATTCTGCAATATGTTGATGTACTGGTAGACGGAGAATTTATAGAAGAGAAAAAAGACGTTTCTTTGAAATGGAAGGGCAGCTCCAATCAAAGAGTTATTGATGTGCAGCAGTCCTTGAAAACAGGAACAGTGGTATTACACGCCTAGGAGGAAAAATGAGAAGAATTGCAAAATTTCACAAAGTAAGCGAGGAGCAGTTTGCTGAGGGATTTCTGGATTGCTTTGCAGACAGAAGCGAAGCAGAAACGAAGGAAGTTTATAACACATTAAAGCTGCCCAGAAGAGCAACAGCAGGAAGTGCAGGATACGACTTTTTCAGTCCTGTGGATTTTGAATTAAAACCGGGAGAAAGCATAAAAATTCCTACGGGTATTCGTGCGGAAATGGAAAATGACTGGGTATTAAAGTTATATCCAAGAAGCGGACTGGGCTTTAAATTCCGTTTGCAGTTAAACAACACAGTGGGAATTATTGACAGTGATTATTTCTACTCTGATAACGAGGGGCATATTTTTATTAAAATTACAAATGACTCAAATGAAGGCAAGACTGTTCAGGTGCAGGCAGGAACCGGCTTTGCACAGGGGATTTTCTTAGAATATGGAATTACTGTGGATGATGACGCAACTGCTGTAAGAAATGGCGGTTTTGGAAGTACAACGGGAAAATAAAAGAAAAGGATAGCATGTGAGAAAGGAAGCACTTGCATGTTATCTTTTTTTATGATAATATATTTTGAGAGTCAAAATAATTGGAAATCATAATAGTTTTCGCTCCGGGAGGATAAAAGCATGATAATAGAACCAAAGGTAAGAGAATTTATTTGTACTACGGCACATCCGGAAGGGTGCAGAGAAAATGTAAAACAGCAGATTGCCTATGTAAAAGCACAGAATATAAAGAAAGGGCCGAAAAAGGTGCTGGTTATCGGGGCTTCCACAGGCTATGGTCTGGCAAGCAGAATTACGGCAGGCTTTGGCTGCGAGGCAGCGACCATAGGAATTTTTTTTGAAAAGCCGTCAAACGGAAAACGCACAGCTACACCGGGCTGGTATAATACGGCAGCTTTTGAGGAAGAAGCACATAAAGCGGGGATTTACGCAAAATCAATAAACGGAGACGCCTTTTCTTGGGAAATAAAGGAAAAGACCATTGATTTAATTAAGAAAGACTGGGGAAAAGCAGATATGGTGATTTACAGTCTTGCAGCTCCCAGACGTACAGACAAAAACGGAAATTTATGGGTGTCTTCCTTAAAAACAACAAAAGAAGCCTTTACAGAAAAAAGTCTGGATTTAAGAAATAATACTATTGTAGAGAAAACAGTTGAACCTGCCAAGCCGGAAGAAATACAGGGAACGAAAAAGGTTATGGGCGGCGAGGACTGGATGGAATGGATAGAGGCATTAAAGGATGCAGACGTCATAGAAGAAAATGCACTGACTGTGGCATATTCTTATATTGGGCCGGAGCTTACTTATCCTATCTATTTTGACGGGACAATCGGACAGGCAAAACGCCATTTGGAAAATACGGCAAAGGTTATGAGAGAGAAATTTCCAAAACTTCAGGCGTATGTTTCCGTAAATAAAGCATTGGTAACACAGGCAAGTGCAGCTATTCCCATTGTACCGCTGTATTTTGCCATTTTATATAAGGTTATGAAAGAAGTGGGAAACCACGAAGGATGTATAGAGCAGATTTCACGTCTTTTTAAAGAAAAGCTTTTTAAAGAAAGCGTGCCGACAGATGCAGAAGGCAGAATTCGTATGGATGACTGGGAGCTGTCAGAAGAAGTACAGCGGAAGGTCGTAGAGGCATGGAAACAGGTGACAACAGAAAATGTGACAGAAATTTCTGATATTGAAGGATATTGGGAAGACTTTTATCAGATGTTTGGTTTTCATTTGGCAGGAGTGGATTACACAAAAGACGTAGATATGGAAGTGAAAATTCCAAGTATAGACTTATAATTATTATAGAATATCAGGGTCAAGAGGTCATGAAGAAAACCTTTACGACCCTGATATCATGATGTAGAAATGTATTTTCAGAAATTAATTTTCGCCTTCTTCTTCCAGCTCTGCTTCTGATTTTAAATTGGCAATGAAATCATGGAATGCTTCTGCCGCAGCCATGTATTCATCTTCTCTTTCGATATTAGTAACAATCGGTGCGTCATTTTCTTCTGCGTAGCGGAATAAGTATGTTTCGCCGTCTGTATTTTTTCCATTTTCATTTAACGGCACAAGTGCAATATATTCTCCAAAGCCTTCCACCGGAAAAGTAGTCAGTACCGCGCATTCTAAAACTGTGTCGTCTTCCAGAGTTAATTTAATTGTAGGATTTGGAACTTTTGGGATGGTTCCCTGGTTATTTCCCCCTGCGCTGGAGCAGTTTGCAGTACAGGAAGCGCAATCGCTTGGGTTACAGCTTTCAATATCTGTTGTATATGTTTTTTCGCTCATTTTCTAACCTCTTTCTCATTTAAGTTTTAAAAATATTTTACCAGATACAGAAAGGGAATGCAATACAGAAAGGATTTGCATTTTCATTTGCAGACACGTATAATGGAAAATGAATAGTTTTTGCGCATTTGCATGAGAGGGGGAAGCAGCTTGGAGAAAGATACAACACATTTGATGAAAAGAGCAGAGCGTTTTAAGACAATTCTGACAGCAGAGGGATTTTTAGTGGGCGCTGTTGCAGGGCTTGTGGTGCTTTTATACCGTGTTATTTTGGAATATGCCGGTAAAGGTATGAATAAAGTATTAGAATATGCCAGACAAGAACCTTTTGCAGCGGTTTTATGGTTTGTGGCATTGTTTGTTATCGCCTGTATTGTAGGAAAACTGGTGAAATACGAACCCATGATTTCAGGAAGCGGTATTCCTCAGGTAGAGGGAGAAATGATGGGGAAATTAAATCAGGTGTGGCAGCGTGTGCTGCCTGCAAAATTTCTGGGTGGTTTTCTTTCTTTGTTTGCAGGACTTTCCCTTGGGCGAGAGGGCCCGTCTATACAAATTGGCGCTATGACGGGAAAAGCAGTTTCTCAAACTCTGGACAGAGGAAAAACAGAAGAAAAATATTTAATTACCTGTGGAGCAAGTGCGGGACTTGCGGCAGCTTTTCATGCGCCGCTAGCAGGAGTGATGTTTTCTCTGGAAGAAATACATAAAAACTTTTCCGTATCGGTTTTAATTTCTGTTATGACTGCATCGATTACGGCAGATTATATTTCCAGCCAGTTTATGGGATTTCAGCCGGTTTTCCAGTTTGATGTGGGAACAGAAATGCCCCCTCAGTATTACTGGCATATTGTGATTTTAGGTGTAATCTTAGGTATTATGGGCGCTTTTTATAATAAGATGACCATGTGGGTACAGGGATTGTATTTGAAATCAAAAAAATTAAATGAGACAACACGGCTTTTTATTCCTTTTTTTCTTGCAGGCGTATTAGGGCTTGTTATGCCTCAGATTTTGGGAAGCGGACATGCTCTTATTGATATGGCGGCAGAAGGAAATCTGATGCTTACCTCTCTTTTGATTTTATTTGCGGCGAAATTTCTGTTTTCGCTGATTTGCTTTGGTTCAGGAGCGCCGGGAGGAATTTTCTTTCCGCTTTTAGTGTTGGGAGCGCTTTTAGGAGGAGCTTACAGTACCTTTGCAGTGCAGTATATGGGACTGGACGCTTCTTATATCAGCAACATGGTTCTTCTTGCCATGGCAGGATATTTTACAGCCATTGTAAGAGCGCCCATTACAGGAATTATTTTGATTTTTGAGATGACAGGGCAGGTAAGCCAGATGCTTTCCATGTCTTTGGTGTCCATTGTGGCATATCTGGTGGCTTCCGCATTGAAGTCAGAACCGATTTATGAGAGTCTTTTAAGCGGATTGTTAAAGAGACGTGGAGAAAAGCTTCCAGAAGGTACGGGAGAGAAGATTTTGCAGGAATTTGTGATTTGCCATAACAGCTTATTGCAGGACAAAATGATACAGCAGATTGAATGGCCGAAAAATTGCCTTCTGGTATCCATAAAACGAGGTGGAAATGAACTGATACCGAAAGGAAGAACCATACTGTTTCCGGGAGACGTTCTGGTAACTCTGACAGATGAAAAGGATGCCCCGGCAGTATATGATTATATGGAGGAAGTATGCGCGGAGAAAAAAGAATAGAAACAGCACCGGGAAATATGTGGACAAAGGGTGTGGAAAAACAAAAAGACGGATTTATATTTACATTAGAGGCAGAAAAGGACGCAGAAGCTTCTCTGTTGCTTTATACGAAAGAGGGAGTTTTGGAAATTCCCTTTTTACAGGAGGGAAGAAAGGGAAATCTTCTTTCTATGGCAGTGAAGGGGATTTGTGAACATCCTCTGAAATATAATTATAAAATAAACGGAGAAGTGGTACAGGATGATTATGCAAAAATCTTATATCACACAGCTTCTTTTGGAGAGAAAGACGAAAATATCTGTTGCGGGTATCTGGAAAATAAATTTTCATGGAGCGACGGAGCATTTACTCCCATAGAGCTTTGTAATTCTGTTTTGTATAAATTGCAGGTGAGAAGCTTTACAAAAAGCAAAACCTCTAAAGTCAGACACAAGGGGACTTTTCAGGGAGTTCAGGAAAAGCTTGAATATTTAAAAGATTTGGGCATTACCGGTGTTCTGCTGATGCCGGCTTATGAATACAGAGAAATTCAAAAGCCCCGCATAAGAGGAAAAGCAGGGGAGCATCCGGCAGAAGAAGCCGCAGCAGATAAGAGAGTAAACTGTTGGGGGTATACGGAAGATGCCTGTTACTTTGCACCTAAGGCAGCTTTTTGCGCAACACAAAATCCGGCAAAGGAATTTGCGGATATGGTAAATGCGTTCCATGAAGCTGGATTGGAATGTATGATGGAGTTTTATTTTGGAAAGCATACAGCTCTTACCAAGATGCTGGACGTTCTCCGATATTGGAAAATCACCTATCACATTGATGGATTTCATATTATGGGAGAAGGGATATCGCAGGAGCTTTTTATGAAAGATCCGCTGCTTGCAGACTGTAAGCTGTTTTTCCATGACATAGACGGCAGCTGTGTTTTTCATGGGAAAGTGCCGAAATTCAAAAATGCGGCAGAATATAACGAAGGTTTTTTATATTCCATGCGCCACGTACTAAAAGGCGATGAAAATATGACGGAGGAATTTATGTTCCGTCAGAAAAGAAATCCTCTGTGTAACGGCGTTATCAATTACATGGCAGATCAGGATGGCTTTACGGTCATGGACATGGTTTCTTATGAAGAACGTCACAATGAGGCAAATGGGGAAGGCAATCAGGATGGAATTTCTTATAATTGCAGTTGGAATTGCGGCGCAGAAGGTTCAACCAGAAAAACATCCATTAAAGAGCTCCGTTTAAAACAGATGAAAAATGCCTTTTCTCTTTTATTGTTCAGTCAAGGAACGCCTTTAATTTTCCAAGGGGACGAATGGGGAAATACACAAAAAGGAAATAACAATGTGTGGTGTCAGGACAATGAATTGTCATGGATTGACTGGAATGGAAGAAAAAATCAGGAAAAACTCTGGGAATTTGTAAAAAGAGCCATTCAAATCAGAAAGGAAAATCCTATTTTACATTGGGAAAAAGAACTGAAGGGCAGTGATTATCAGGCGCTCGGTTATCCGGATATGTCCTATCACGGAAAACAGGCATGGTATGTAGAAAAGGATAAGGATACCCGTTCTTTAGGCATTATGTATTGCAATGAATATGCGGGAAAGGCTTCTGAATTTCTGTTTTTAGCATTTAATTTCCACTGGATTGAGCACGAAATTGCACTTCCGGGAGCAGAAAATGAGATAAAATGGCAGGTACTTCTCAGCACAGAAACAGAGAAAGAAGAAAAAATTTCGGAGGGAACAGAGGTTACAGGAAAAACCATAGAAGTACCTCCGAGGACAGTTATGATTTTAGCAGGAAAGCAGGAACAGGACGTATGCGGATTTGGAAGCATTTTAAAACGATTACAAGGCACAAGCTTTTAGTGATGAAATATTGCTTTAAAATAGGACTTTATAAGCAAGGGCTGCTTCATGATTTATCAAAGTATTCATGGACAGAATTTTCTGTGGGATGCAAATATTATCAGGGAACAAGAAGCCCTAATAATGCAGAGCGGGAAGCCACAGGTTTATCGACTGCGTGGATCCATCACTACGGAAGGAATAAACATCATTTTGAGCACTGGGTAGATTATGGGATTGATTGTGATACGGTTATTCAGGGAGTACCTATGCCGAGGAAGTATATTGCGGAAATGGTCATGGACAGAATTAGCGCATCGAGAAATTATCATCCGGACACTTATACTGATGCAGCGCCTTTGGAATATTTCCTGAAAAGTAAGGAAAAGCTGTGGTTTGTTCATGAAAAGACCAATGAGGACTTGGAATTTTTGCTCAGAATGTTGGCAGACAGAGGGGAGAAAGAAACACTGAAGTATATTAAGCACGTATATCTGAAAGGAATGTAGAGGACTTATGAATATACAGGGAGACCAGATCTTAGAATTGATTAAGGGGTTATGGAGCTTTGTACCAAAAGAATATATGATACTGATTTATCTCGTTGGAACGGTATTTGCTTTTTTAAACTGTTTTATGGGATATCGTTTACGAAAGGTATGGGGATGTATTTTAGGTATCTTTATGGGAGGAGGAGTCGGCTTCGGAGCAGGTTTGTATTTTTTGCAGGATAAAATGATGGCAGGAGTTGCGGCGGCAGCAGGCGCTTTGATTTTCGGCCTTCTGGCATGGCTTTTATATAAGTTTGGTGTATTTGTTATGTGTACTGCACTGGTATACAGCATTGTTGTTTCCTTTTTTCAGGATGCAGGGCTTACACAGCATTTTATTGCTCTGATTATCGGACTCTTTGCAGGAACCTTTGCTCTGGGGTATGAAAAACAGATGGTAATCGGCATTACTGCCCTTTGCGGAGGTCTGGGAGGTATTCATCTGATGATGGAAATGCTGGAGAAGGATGCGGGAGCAGGAGAACTGCTTTTAGGACTTATTATGGCAGCTATCGGTATAGCAGTGCAGGCAGCACCTTTTATGAAGGGCAAAGACTGGGAAGCGAAATTGTTCCGTTTGCCAGGTGGGAGAAAGAAGAAAAAAGTAGTAAAAAAGACAAAGGTCAAGGAAGTAAGCCACAGTACAAGGAATAAGAACAGCAGCGATAATAATAAAAAATCAGCGGTAAAAAAGAAAAAATATCAGCAGGATGTTTTTGACGAAGAGGATTATGACGATGACGAATTGAATGTGATAGAGCATGAGGATTTTGATAAAACGCAGGAATACGAAATCGGAAAAAAACAATACGATAAGCAGAGCCAGATGCTTTATATGGGACCCGGAATTGGTATTGATTTAGATGATTTAAACAGAGAATTGTCACAGGAGATTAAGAAAATTTACAAAGATGACGGTCAATAGGGCTGTCATCTTTTTTCGTTTTTATTGACAAACGTATGAAAGCTATGTATACTTTAAGAAAATAGTTTGATATACAAAATATTTGAAATATTAAATATAAATAAGGAGAAATTATGACAGCGAAGATTATCGGAACAGGAAGTGCTGTTCCTGTGTATTGCATGAAAAATAATGATTTTACAAAATTTATTGATACCAGTGATGAATGGATTGTGACCAGAACGGGAATAAAGGAAAGAAGAATTGCCAAGGAAGAAACGACGGCGAGTCTGGCTTGCGAAGCGGCAGAGAAGGCTTTACAGTCTGCAAAGATAAAGGCAGAAGAAATTGATTTAATTCTTGTGGCAACCTGTTCTCCGGATACATTTTTTCCAAGTACGGCGTGTCAGGTACAGGCTGCTTTAGGCGCAGAAAATGCAGCGGCTTTTGATATGAGTGCGGCTTGTGCAGGTTTTTTGTTTGGATTAAATACAGCTTATGCTTATATTAACAGCGGGGTTTATAAAAAGGTATTGGTAATCGGGGCAGATATCATGACACGCTTTGTAGACTGGAAGGATAGGGGAACCTGTGTCTTATTTGGAGACGGAGCAGGCGCAGTGGTTTTGGAAGCATCGGAAACGGGACTTTTTTCTTCTGTGCAGTATGCAGACGGCAGCAGAGGCAAGGTTTTAAGCTGTTCTGTGGGGTATGAGAAAAGAAGCTCTTATCTTCAGATGGATGGGCAGGAGGTATTCAAGTTTGCTTTGAAAACTGTTCCGGACTGTATTGAAGAGGTTCTGGAAAAAGGAAACATAGAAAAGGAAAAGGTAAAATATTATGTGCTTCATCAGGCAAACAGCAGAATTCTCTCCGGCGTTGCCAAAAAGCTGAGGGAAAAAGAAGAAAAATTTCCTATGAACATACAGAAATACGGAAATACTTCCGCTGCCAGTATTCCTATTTTACTGGACGAAATGAACAGGGAGGGAAAGCTGGAGAAAGGAGATATTCTTGTCCTTGCCGGATTTGGAGCAGGACTTACATGGGGAAGCACGCTGCTTCAGTGGTAACGGAATAAAACCGAGAAAGTCGGGAAATCCTTAGATACAGGATAAATTTTAAAAAATCTAGGGAGAGACTTATGAAAGTGTTTATGGATGAGGATTTTTTGCTGTCTACCGACACGGCAAAGGAGCTGTATCATAGCTTTGCAGAAAAAATGCCGATTATAGATTATCATTGTCATATTCAGCCAAGGGAAATTGCTAAAGACAGAAGATTTGAAAATATTACGCAGCTATGGCTGGGAGGCGACCATTATAAATGGCGTCAGATGCGTGCAAATGGAGTGGAGGAATATTATATTACAGGAGATGCTCCGGACAGGGAGAAATTTCAAAAATGGGCGGAAACGCTGGAAATGGCAATCGGAAATCCCCTGTATCATTGGAGTCATTTGGAGCTTCGGAGATATTTTGGCTATGGGGGTATCTTAAATGGAGATACGGCGCAGGAGGTTTGGGAGCTTTGTAATCACAAATTAAAAGAAGCAGATATGAGCGCCAGAAGCCTGATAAAACAGTCAAATGTAAAGCTGCTCTGTACCACCGATGACCCTGTGGATGCTTTAAAGTGGCATAAAAGAATAAAAGAAGAGGAGAGCTTTGACATACAGGTACTGCCTACATGGAGACCGGACAAAATTTTAAATATAGAAAAACCGGATTATCTAAAGTATTTGAAAGAGCTTTCAAGGGCGGCAGATATAGAAATTCAAAGCTTTCAGGATTTGAAAAAAGCAATGGGAAAAAGGCTGCAATACTTTAAGCATATGGGGTGCCGGATTTCTGACCACGGTTTGGATTTTATGGTTTATGTGCCTGCCAAAGAGGAGGAAATTGAGAGAATTTTTTCAGCCCGCCTGCATAAGAAGGACATTTCCGCAAAAGACGCTGCAAGCTTTAAAACAGCATGTATGCTTTTTCTGGCAGAAAAATATGAAAAACTGAATTGGGTAATGCAAATTCACTATGGATGCAAGAGAAATAATAACGGAAAGATGTATGAAAAAATCGGAGCAGATACGGGCTTTGACTGTATGGGAGACGTTGCTTCGGGAACACAGTTGGCAGATTTTTTAAATGCAGTAAATGAGAGAAAAAATCTGCCGAAAACAATTTTATATAGTTTAAATCCAAAGGATGATGAGCTTATTGGAACGATAATCGGATGTTTTCAAAACAGCGATGCAGTGGGGAAAATACAGCATGGTTCTGCGTGGTGGTTTAATGACAATAAAACCGGTATGAGAAAGCAGATGATTTCTCTGGCAAATCTGGGGCTTTTGGGGAATTTCATCGGTATGCTTACAGACTCCAGAAGCTTTCTTTCATATCCCCGCCATGAATATTTTCGCAGAATTCTCTGCGATTTGATTGGAGGCTGGGTGGAAAATGGAGAATATCCAAATGATAGGAAGACTTTAGAGAAAATTGTAAAGGGCATTTCTTATAAGAATGCGGTACGATATTTTGAATTTCAGGTATAAATGAAATTGTTGTAGTATTTTGACACAATTCATGCTAATATAGTACGGATAAAAAGAAAAAGGAGAAAAAGTGTGGAAAATCGTAAAATTATCCAAGTGGAAGAAAAAGTGCCGCCAAAGCTTTTAATTCCGCTAAGTATTCAGCACATGTTTGCCATGTTTGGCGCATCTGTGTTGGTTCCGTCTTTATTTGGCATGAACCCTGCAATTGTTCTTTTTATGAACGGTATCGGAACCTTATTGTTTATCTTGATAACAAAAGGAAAGGCGCCTGCATATTTGGGCTCCAGCTTTGCATTTATTGCCCCGTCTTTGGTGGTTATGGGCAAGTTTGGTTATGAATATGCACTGGGGGGATTTGTTGTTGTTGGTCTTTGCGGCTGCATTTTATCACTGATTATCTATAAGTTTGGTTCAGATTGGATTGATGTGGTGCTTCCGCCGGCAGCAATGGGACCGGTAGTAGCGCTTATCGGTCTGGAGCTTTCCGGCACTGCTGCAAAAAATGCAGGCCTGCTAGATGAAAAAATTCAGACAGAAAGTGTAATTGTATTTTTAGTGACCCTTGGTGTTGCGGTATTTGGCTCCGTAGTATTCCGAAAATTTTTGTCGGTTATTCCGATTTTGATTGCAATTTTGGCAGGATATGTTGCAGCAATCCTCTGCGGAATTGTGGATTTTACACCGGTAGCGGAAGCAGCCTTCTTTTCACTGCCGAATTTTACAACACCGAAATTTAATGTGGAAGCAATTTTAATTATTTTGCCGGTTATTCTGGTAGTGGCTTCCGAGCACATCGGACATCAGATTGTAACCGGAAAAATTATCGGAAGAGACTTAATCAAAAATCCGGGACTGCACCGCTCTATGTTTGCGGATAATTTTTCAACAATGCTTTCCGGTCTTATCGGTTCTGTGCCAACTACCACTTACGGGGAAAACATTGGCGTTATGGCAATGACAAAGGTATACAGTGTATATGTCATCGGAGGAGCCGCAGTGCTCTCTATCATTTGCTCTTTCATTGGAAAGCTGACAGCGCTTATTCAGACAATTCCAAGTCCGATTATCGGCGGAATTTCTTTCCTGCTTTACGGTATGATTGGAACATCCGGTATTCGTATTCTGGTAGACGGAAAAGTGGATTACAGCCGTTCCAGAAATATGGCGCTGACTTCTGTTATTTTCGTTACAGGCTTGTCCGGCATTAAAATCAGCATTGGCGAGATTGAGCTGACAGGAATGGTTCTAGCATGTATTGTGGGAATGATTTTAAGCTTGATTTTCTATATTCTGGATAAATTGAAACTGACAAATGACAGAGAACAGGAAATAGAATAGAGAAATAGTAACACAAAGAAGCTGTTGAATTAAGCACAAAGAAAAAGCTTAATTTAATGGCTTCTTCTTTTATCTAAAATGATTATTGACATATACTAATAAAAGTGCAATAATAAGTATATGCCAATAATAAAAAGAGAGGAAAGCCTATGCCAAGACCAAACAAACCAAAACGAGTAAAGAGAGAGCCTGTCTGTGACAGTTTTTTTCCAAAGGGAAGAGCAGAACAGTGCCATGAAATTGAAATGTCTGTGGAGGAATACGAAACCCTTCGTCTTCTGGATTATGAAGGGATGACGCAGGCAGAGTGTGCACAGGAGATGGGAATTGCCAGAGCAACGGTGCAGAGCCTTTATACGGAGGCAAGAAAAAAAACAGCCAGATTTTTGGTGGAAGCAGCCGGACTTCGTATTCGTGGAGGAAATTTTTTAATAGAAGAAACAAAAGGAAAGGGCAGAGGCAAGAAAGGAGCTTATACTATGAAAATTGCAGTTACTTATGAAAATGGAGAAGTTTTTCAGCATTTCGGTCATACAGAACAGTTTAAAATTTACCATGTAGAAGAAGGAAAGATTGTTTCCTCAGAAGTGGTAAATACAAATGGCAGCGGACATGGCGCATTGGCAGGATTTTTAAAAGAATTAGGAGCAGAGGTTTTAATCTGCGGAGGTATTGGCGGAGGCGCAAGAAATGCACTGGCAGAAGCGGGAATTCGCCTGTTCCCGGGAGCATGCGGAAACGCAGACGCACAGGTGGAAGCATATTTGGGAGGAACATTAAATTATAATCCGGATACCATGTGCAATCATCACCATCATGAAGGAAAATGTGGAGAACACAAAGGAGAAAATCATCACTGTGGCGGACATTGCGGTAAATAAAGTTCTTGACAATAAGATGCAAGTCGATTAAAATTAGTATTTGTAAGACTGCTGGAATAGCTCAGTTGGTAGAGCACTTCACTCGTAATGAAGGGGTCGTGGGTTCGAGTCCCATTTTCAGCTCTTATAAATGGGAAAGGGACGTCATAAGTGGCGTCCTTTTTTGCGGAATATAGAAGGGAGGAAAAAATGGGGAAACTATATTTTCGCTACGGAGCTATGGGAAGCAGCAAGACTGCCAATTTACTGATGGTTCATTATAATTATTTAGAGAGAGGAAAACGCCCTGTTATTTTGAAACCTCGCATTGATGTAAGAGACGGCATTAATATTGTAAAATCAAGGATTGGTTTACAGGCAGAATGTATTTTAGTCGAGGATTTTCACATAGAAAGTAATCAATATGATGCAATTTTAGTGGATGAGGCAAATTTTTTATCGGCGGAGCAAATCGATTGGCTGGCAGAAATTTGTGATGTGTACAATATACCGGTGCTTTGCTATGGGCTGAAAACAGATTTTCAGGGTAAGCTGTTTGAAGGCGCAAAACGCCTATTTGAATTAGCGGATGTGATTGAGGAAATCCCCACTATTTGCTGGTGCGGGAAAAAAGCGCATTTTAATGCCAGAGTTGTGGATGGAAAAATCGTACGGGACGGAGAACAAATCGCTTTGGGAGCTAATGATTTGTATGTTCCGCTTTGCAGGAAGCATTTTATGCGTGGCGAAGTGAAAGAATATTGTGATATTCATCAATAAGAAGAAAAGTGAAAATTATTACAGAAGTTCCTAAAAATGAATTGGAAATTTTTGATGTAGGAGAAACCTTTCAAATGGAAGGCTCAGAGGAGAATGAAGCAGGGGAATATATTTCCACAGATGACATTTCTGTGAAGGTTCATTCTGTTCAGACAGCAGATGATTTAAGTCTTTTAGATGAGAAATTGGTGGAAAATACACTTTCTTATATAAAAAGAGGAGATGGCATAGAAACACTGGATGAGGTGGTAAAGACAGAAAAGTTGAAGCAGAAGCTTGTATATGTAACAGTAACTTATCAGAATAACAGTGATTTTATAATAAATCACATGATGTATAACGGAAATATTATGTTATTACAGGATAAAGATGAAAAATATTCTATCTATAATCTTTGTAGTAATTCAGAAAAAGAATGTGATTATGTAGAAGGAAGCAGTGTTGCCCGTGCAGCAGAGATGCGGTACGGAAGCGTAAGAGAAAATTACGGAGGAAGCAATTATATACTGTCTTTACGGCCGGGAGAGAGTATAGATGTATCTATGGCATGGATTGTAAATGAAAATGATTTAGATAAGATGTATTTGAATTTGTCTACTTATGGCGGAAATCTGGAATTTACAGAAGGCGCACTGGAAACAGGAGTGGTTGATATTCGCCGATAAATAAAGGAGAAAGCAGAGAGCTGTCGTTTTGTTTTTAAACGGCAGCTCCTTTTGCGCAGATACATCTTTTTTGATTTGGGCAGGGTAATTCATAGTGGGAAAAGGAATTGAGAAGCAGAGTTTTTGATGATATAATCGTATTTTAAAGAAACATTGAAAAATTTGGAAAGCTATGGAGATGGAAGGATGCAAGCATATACATATATTTCAGAAGGAAAATTCGAACTTGTGGAAAAAGAAAAACCGATTATTATACATGAGAGAGATGCGATTGTCAAAGTGACACTTGCAAGTATTTGTTCCAGTGATATCCATATTAAACACGGAAGCGTTCCTCGTGCCGTACCGGGTATTACTGTGGGACATGAAATGGTAGGTATTGTAGAGTCAGTTGGAGCTAAAGTGACGCATGTAAAACCGGGAGATCGAGTAACGGTAAATGTAGAGACCTTTTGTGGAGAATGTTTTTTCTGTAAGAAAGGGTTTGTAAATAATTGTACAGACGAAAATGGAGGCTGGGCGCTTGGCTGCCGCATTGATGGAGGACAGGCAGAATACGTTCGTGTACCCTTTGCAGATCAGGGATTAAATAAAATTCCGAATAGGGTTACAGATAGACAGGCTTTACTGGCAGGCGATGTACTGGCTACCGGATTTTGGGCTGCAAAAATTTCAGAAATTAAAGAGGAAGATACAGTTTTAATTATCGGAGCAGGTCCAACAGGTATTTGCACATTGCTGTGTGTTATGCTGAAAAAACCGAAACGAATTATTGTATGTGAAAAAGATGAAAATCGAGTACGTTTTATTAAGGAGCATTATTCAGATGTATGGACAGTTACACCAAATGTTTGCGAAGAATTTGTCCGCAAGCACAGTGAGCATGGGGGAGCTGATGTGGTGATTGAAGCAGCAGGGGCAGACTCTACTTTCCGCCTTGCTTGGGAATGTGCCAGACCAAATGCAGTTGTGACAGTTGTTGCCCTGTATAATCAGGCACAGACATTGCCTCTGCCTGATATGTATGGGAAAAATCTTACTTTTAAAACCGGAGGTGTAGATGGCTGCGACTGTGAAGAAATTTTATGTCTGATTGCAGAAGGTAAGCTAAATACAGAACCGCTGATTACCCATACATATCCGCTGGAAAAAATCGAGGAAGCCTATGAGTTATTCGAAAATAAGAGAGATGGCGTGATGAAGGTGGCAGTGGAATGTGAGAAAAGACATGACTAATCAACTTGAAGATTTACAAATCAATATTATTTACAGCAAACGTAAAACTATTTCCATAGAATTGCGCATGGACGAGTTAATTGTGCGTGCTCCAAAGGGAATGAGCCGATATGAAATTAATAAATTTCTTAGTGAAAAGCAAAGCTGGATTGAAAAACATTTGGCAAAACTTCAGGAACAAAGAAGTGCATTAGAACAGCTTCCGCCATTCACAATGGATGAAATACGGAAACTGGCGGCTCAAGCACTGATAAGTATTCCTGAAAAAGTCAAAAAGTATGCGCCTATTGTGGGTGTTAGCTATGGAAGAATTACTATCCGTAATCAGCGTTCACGATGGGGCAGTTGTTCAGGCAAAGGAAATCTGAATTTTAATTGCCTTTTGATGTTATTTCCAGATGATGTGATTGATTATGTCGTGGTTCATGAATTATGCCATAGAAAATATATGAACCATTCTGCGGATTTTTATGCAGAAGTTGAACGTGTTTTTCCGGAATACCGCAGATGTCAAAAGTGGCTTAAAGAGAATGGGTGGGTATATATTAGTCGACTTCCATAGAAAGAAAAAATAAAAAAGAAAAGCAGATGTAATTTATTTTTATAATTAGGTATTGTAATTCATAATTGAATTTAAGATAAGAAGGTGTTATATTTCAAATATAGAAAATAAAGAAGGGGTAGCAATATGCAGCAAAGAATAGAAGAAATCTGGAGAGAGTTGAAAAGAAAAGTACCTTTGGAGCAAATATTTTATTTATCACTGGTTCTTGCATTTTGTCAAAACCAAAGGAAAGAGAAGGGGAAAATTACACAGGCTGGGGTAAAAGAAGTTTTAGAAAGAATACAGGGATATAATTTGCGTGTTGCTTTTACAAGGATTTTTCAGTTTATTCGCTGGGAAATTCTTGATGATAAAGATATAGAGGAAATGTTTCAAATAGAAGTTTCTCTCTTTCGTGAGTATCTGGAAAAAGGAGGAAAGTTATCTGAATTATTTCAGATGATTTTTGCACAGGCAGGAAAATGGGATGTTTATGCTCCTACACCGACGGAAGTTCGGAAACTTATTGTAGATATTCTTGGTTTTCATAAAGCTCATAGAATTGCAGATTTTTGCTGCGGAGGAGCAGGACTTGGATTGGAGCTTTGGAAGAGATTGACAATTCGAAATAAAGAGGTGAGTTTTCACGGAGAGGAATTAAATCGAAATTTGTGTGATGCAGCACAACTTTATTTTTCTGCTTATGAAGTGCCGGATGGAGAAATTGAAGAAAGGGATATTTTGACAATTCCGGATACAGCAGAGAGCCAATCTTATGACATCATTGTTTTAGACATTCCCAGAGGACAAAATGTAACAGAAGTATACGATGAAAAAGACCCAAGGCTGCTTTGCTTTAATAAAAAGAATATATATTCTGACTGGATTTTTATTCAGGATGTGTTGTATCGTCTGAAAAAAACAGGTACAGCGGCAGTGTTGGTAACACCAGGAGCATTAACCAGAGTGAATGAGGAAATTTTGAGAGAGCAGATTGTAGTAAATGATTGGCTGGAAGCAGTTATTACATTGCCGGAAAATCTATATTCCAAATATTATGCAGGAACAGAATTACTGATTTTTAATAAAGATAAAGAAAGCTCAAGAAAAGGAAAGGTTATTTTTATTGATATCAGCAAAGAATTTAAACGGCAGGGAAGGAGAACCGTTGAGATTACAGAGGCGGGATTGTTACAGGTACGGGAAATCTTTGTTCATAGTTGGGAAGTAAAGGGAGTCAGTGCAGTTTGCAGCAGAGAACAGATACAGAAAAATCAGTACTCTTTTAAGCCATCTCAATATATTCAGCAGGAAGATGAATGGGAGTTTGTGTCCGAGCTTGTATTAGAAGATATCGCACAAATTACAAGAGGAGCACAAGTTCCGAAAAGGGCGGATGTTGTAGAAGATGGCGATGTGTATTTTTTGAATATTAAAGATATTCAGGAGAAAAGAATTCAGTATGAAGGGGCAGACAAAGTAAGAAGTACAAATTCTGTTTGTAAAGGGAAATATAGAATTCAGAAGGATGATATTTTAATTACTTCAAAGGGAACGGCTATGAAACTGGCAATAGTGGAAGATTATCCACCGGAAGCATATATTAGCGGAAATTTGACGCTTATTCGGGTCAATTCGGAAAAATACCATCCCTATGTGCTTTTTGAATACTTAAATTCCAGACAAGGGCAAATTTCTCTGGAACGAATACAATCAGGAACAACCATCCGAATTTTAAGTAATGCCAGTCTCCAAAAACTAAAAATACCGGAATATCATTTAGAAAAAATGAGAGAAATAGGGAAGGAATTAAAAGAAAACCAGACTGTATTTTACAGAGAAAAATATATGCTGGAAAAACAATATGAAAACAAAAGAAAGCATCTTTTAAAAGAACTGGAGGTATTGTAAAATGAAGAAAATATTTATCAGTTACTGTACAAAAAATAAAGAATTGGCAGAAGCTTTTATAGAATTTTTACAACTTGGAATGGGAATTGCAAAACAGGATATTTTTTGCACCGCATATTTGGAAATGTTGGAAACAGGGGGGAAGTTTAGTGAGAAAATACGGCAGCAGCTTCAAAATTGCGAGGCTTTTGTATCTTTGATTACAGAAGAATATTTAAAAAGTGCTTTTTGCCTTGTGGAAATGGGGGCAGCTTGGGGACAGAATAAGAGATTTTTTCCTCTTGTAACAGTTCCTTTTGAAAGCTTAAATCATACACCTTTTCAGGGAATACAGATGCGTCCATTGGACAGCATAGAAGCTTTAAGCGCTGTTTATGATGAATTTCATAAGCAGGGTATTTTAGAATCTTATCAGACAGCAGAATTCCATAAACGTGTTGTGGAATTTCAGAGGAAACTGAAAAATTTAGAAAGCGAAGACTGTATTCTGGAAAAAGACCATGAAGGTTATTATAAAGCGGTGATTGAAGGTGTTCGTAAATTACATAATGATCAGTATCGATGTTATAAAATCAAAGGACATATTGCAGAGCCGCCGGATGGAATGAAGGCAGAAAGCGATTGGCTGTTTTATTGGGCCGGGGCATTTATGGATCTTCAGGTGGGGAATTATGTGAAATTTAAGACTACAAAAAGTAAGGTGAATACATTTTCGGATATTGGGAGAGCAAGGAATATTTATCCGGATGAATTGTGGAAGGTGGATTAGGAATTTAGTAATGTATGTATACACAATATATTTAGCTGATACGATAGGAGGAATATTATGAATTTTCAATTTGCACATTATAATTACAACGTAAAAAATTTGGAGACATCTATTCAGTTTTATGAAAAAGCACTTGGATTAAAGGAAGTAAGACGCAAAGAAGCGAAAGACGGAAGTTTTATTCTTGTTTATCTGGGAGATGGGAAAACAGGATTTCAATTGGAATTGACCTGGCTGCGTGATTGGGAGAAAGATCATTATGATTTAGGGGATAATGAAATACACTTGGCATTTACTACTGATAATATGGAAGAAGCTCATAGAAAACATGAGGAAATGAACTGTATTTGTTATGAAAATCCGAAAATGGGAATTTATTTTATCAGTGATCCAGATGGATATTGGATTGAGATTGTACCGGAGAAATAGAAGAATCGTTGAATATTGTCTAAAAACAAGTTTTGTACGCAAGGAGAGAACGAAGATATGGCGAACTATTTTGAGGGGTTACAATTTAATATAATTTATAGTTCCCGCAAGTCAATCGCCATCGAATTACGTATGGATGGTATTCTTGTGCGTGCTCCCAAGGGCATGAGCTGTGGTGAAATTAACGCTTTCATTCATGAGAAACGGGGCCGGATTGAGAAGCACTTAGTAAAAATGCAAGACAGAAAGAAGGACTTAGAACAAATTCCTCTATTTACTAGGGATGAGATTAGGGAGCTGGCAAAGAAGGCGTTGGTTGTAATTCCAGAAAAAGTAAAGAAATATGCTCCACTTGTGGGTGTCACTTATGGCAGAATTACAATTCGTAATCAGCGTTCACGTTGGGGAAGTTGTTCTAGTAAGGGTAATCTGAATTTTAATTGTCTTTTGATGTTATTCCCAGAAGATGTGATGGATTATGTTGTTGTTCATGAACTCTGTCATAGAAAACAAATGAATCATTCAGCAGAGTTTTATGTAGAAGTTGAGCGTGTATTTCCAGAATACCGCAAATGTCAGAAATGGCTTAAGGAAAATGGTGGATTGTATCTTGCTCGTCTTCCATAGAAAGAGAGGATACTACACTATTTGCGTTCTCACAATAAGAGATGGTAGGTGAAAGAAAAGGTGAAAGATATGAAAATAATTGTTAATAAAATAAAGTGTAAGAAATGCGGAGATGTAATTGAAAGTAAATCTGTACATGATTTTAAGTTTTGCAAGTGTGGTGCAGTTGCTGTAGATGGCGGTCAAGATTATCTAAAAAGATGTGGCAATAGAGAAGACTGGGAAGAGTTATCTGAGGTAGAGAGATAATGTGAATTTAGGAGAATATTAAAATGGGCGCATGGAATTATGGTGTGTTTGATGACGATATAGCTTATGATGCGTTGGACGACTTGAGAGAGTCATTAGAAATTATTACGGATATGGAAAAATATTTTGACGCTGTGATTGGGGCAGAATATGTTGAATATGACGAGGGATGTTATGCACTGGTATCGGCGGCAGTCATTGATGGTGTGTTTAACGAAAAGCAATATAGATGTGATGATGAAGATTACTTTGAATGGGTAAAAACATTAAAGTCTTTTGATTTTACTCCACTCAAACAGAAGGCTATAGCAGCTATTGACGCTGTGCTTTCCGATAGTTCTGAAATAAAGGAGCTATGGGAGGAAAATAAGGAATTATATAGTGCATGGAGAGAAGATAAGATTTCTATACGAGAAAGACTTAGATAATAAGCAACTTGAATCATTTTTCAGAGTTTTCAGTAGAAGTTAAATGTGTATTTTCAGAATGTCGCAGATAATTGATACTAAAAGTTTTTCTTTTATGAAGTTTAGAGGTTTGTGCTATAATTTATGAAATAAATGAGACAACTGGTTTACTTGTTAAATTATAGAAATCGGATTGTAAATGGAGGATAGCAGTATGAAAATAGTAATTATAAATGGAAGCGCAAGAAAAGGGAACACCTTGACAGCGATAGAGGCATTTGTGAAAGGTGCGTTGGAAAAGAATGAAATTGGAGTTATTGAGCCAGATAGGCTTCATATAGCACCTTGTAAGGGGTGTGAAACTTGTCAATGTTATAAAGGATGCGTAGACAGCGATGATACAAATCCAACAATTGATAAAATAGCCGCAGCAGATATGATTCTTTTTGCTACACCAGTGTATTGGTGGGGAATGTCAGCACAATTAAAGCTTATCATTGATAAATGCTATTGTCGTGGATTGCAATTGAAAAATAAAAAAGTAGGTGTTATTATCGTTGGAGGTTCTCCAATTGATAGTATACAGTATGAGGTGATTTGCAAGCAATTTGATTGTATGGCTAGTTACCTGTCATGGGATGTGCTTTTCCAGAAATCCTATTATGCTAATGCCAGAGATGAACTTGCAAAAAATGTCAATGTAATGAAAGAACTTGAGGAGATTGGTAAAAAATTATAATAATAGAAGAAACATTTATGAAAAATATTATTTAACGTGTATGTTGATGAGCCAGATAAATTCCCAGTCTCTCGGAGAGATTGGATACATTTGAAGATGTTGTAATAGGTTTTAATGCAAAGGTTCAAGAAATGCTGAAACCAATGACAGCTGTTTATAAGAGTGGTGTAGTAGATGCTTTGAGCTCTGTCGGAAAAGCTTATGCAAATATGAATTTGGGAATAACTCAATCAGAAATGATAAAAAGTATGAATGCAATGGCAGAAAGTTTTTTGGTATCAAAAGCTGTTGCCAATAGTTTTGCAACAACGCAGATGTTAGCAGAGAGTGTGAAGACGGCTGAAATGATACAGAAACAATTGAAGATTTTGATGAAAAAACGGTTGAGAGCGATGAAGATGAGTGATGCATCCTCTAAACAGAGACTAACAATTGCCCCTTCAAAATTATTATACTTGGTCTTGAATTGCCATGTTATTCCATTTTTGCTATTTTTTTGAAAAACAGTATATCTTGAAAAAATAAAAAAAGTGCGTAAAATAGGGAAAAAAGAGAGAGTTCAGGAGGAAAATATAATGATTAAAGTATTATTTATCTGCCACGGCAACGTTTAAAGTATGGCGAGAAAGACTTGATTTTGTAGGATTTTCTAGATAGAAACAAATAATTTATACCTTATTTATACCTTTGGAAGATCGAATCGGAATAATTAAAAAAGTTGTCATAATTCAGTTGGTCAAAAAATAATACTACACTCAAAATTAATTAAAAAATCAATCGTAAAAAAATACGATTGATTTTATATGCATTTTTGCATATAATATAATCATTATGGTTGGAAAGGGAATGATTACTATGCGTGAAACAAGAATATTAGAATTCAAGGAAACGATTACGAATACTTTTTTGAAAACAGTTAGTGCCTTTTCGAATTACAATGGTGGAACAATTCTTTTTGGGGTTGATGATAATGGAAATGTGAAAGGATTGCCAGATGTAAAACAGGCCTGTCTGGATATCGAAAATAAAATCAATGACAGTATATTACCTCAACCAAACTATACACTTGAAATACAGAACAATGACCAGACGATAAAACTTACTGTAAAAAGTGGTCTTCAAAAACCGTATTTATATAAATCAAAAGCATACAAACGAAATGATACAGCAACGATAGAGGTAGATACATTGGAATTTTCAAGGCTTGTATTAGATGGAAAAAATATTAGCTTCGAAGAATTACCTTGTAAAGATCAGGAGCTATCTTTTGAAATTTTACAGTGTAAACTGAAAGAAAATATTTACATTGAAACTTTCAATCAAGATACTTTAAAGACATTGAACCTGTATGACAATATAAATGGTTATAATAATGCAGCGGGACTTTTGGCAGATAAAAATCATTTTTCAGGAATTGATATTGTTAAGTTCGGTGAGAATATCAGTATTATTCAAAAAAGAGTAACGTTTGAACATATATCGGTTTTAGAAATATATGAAAAAGCACTTGCTGTATTTAGAGATTATTACCAATATGAAGTAATACAGGGGGCTGACAGAAAGATGGTAGAGAAAATACCGGAAGCAGCTTTCAGAGAAGCAATTGCAAATGCTTTGATTCATAGGGTATGGGATATTAATTCACACATCAGAGTTTCTATGTTTGATGATAGAATAGAAGTGGTGTCTCCTGGTGGATTGCCGGCTGGAATAACGGCAGAAGAATATTTATCAGGTAAACTATCTATTTTAAGAAATAGAAATCTTGCAAATGTATTTTACAGACTGGGATTAGTAGAGATATTTGGAACAGGAATTACACGAATCAAACAACTATATGCAGAGAGTTTGATAAAACCAGAATTTGAAGTGTCAGAAAATGCTATAAAAATTGTACTACCGATATTTGAAACGAATGTCAATTTAACCGAAGACGAAAAAGTGATTTACAAATTTTTAAGTAAGACGATGCTGAAACCAATAAGTGAAATTGCACCATATGTCCCATTTGGCAAATCAAAAACAACACAATTACTGAAAGCTATGGAGAAAAAGGGTGTGATTGCAGTTGAAGGAAAAGGCAGAGGAACAAAATATATCATTAAGTGATTGAGAACAGATCATCGTCAGCATCGGACGGACCATTGCCCCCATGGCCGTCACAAAGCGTCCGAAGCATAAGACATAGTTTTCTTTTCTAAGACCTTTGTATTGTGAAATTAGATTCATGATACGTTTTCCCCTTTGCATATTCCCCAGTTTCAAACTACTAATAATATACAATGCGGGCACTTTTTTGTCTATCTTATTCCGTCGGGTTTCAGCAAAAAATGGTGGTTGATTGAAGCCGGAAAATGATGTATCTTAGTACTTAGGAAATAGCAGTTGTAAGGGGATTATGACTGAGCGAAAAAGGAGAATATGATGAAATCAGAAGAGGTTATGAGAATACTGGAAAATGCCATCCGTATCGGAAAAGGTGTAATCCGGTATGGAAGTGTTGCATCGTATATTCCGGAGCTTGCCAAGGCAGATAAGAATAAACTGGGGATCTGCCTTTATACAATAGACGGCAATCAATTTGAGACCGGAAATACAGAAGACAGATTTACGATACAGTCCATTTCCAAAGTAATGGCACTGTGTCTGGCACTGGAAACATTTGGAGCAGAGTTTGTGTTTGAACATGTTGGTGTGGAGCCGTCAGGGGAGGCTTTTAACTCACTGGTAGAACTGGATAACCGAAGTAACCGGCCCTTTAATCCGATGATCAATTCTGGAGCAATCACGGTTGCGAGCCTGCTTGTAAACCACTATTCCATCGAAGATATGCAGAAGTATATGCAGGACGTATGTGAAGATCCGGAGATTGCAGTAGACGAAGCTGTATTTCAGTCTGAGATGGCGACTTGCGCAAGAAATAAGGCGATTGCCTATCTTTTAAAAAGTAAGGAGATCATTGATACCGATGTAGAAGATAGTGTTACCTTTTATACAAAGATGTGTTCCATGTCGGTAAATGCAAGAGATCTGGCAATGTTCGGTCTTTTGCTTGCAAATGACGGAGTGCAATTATCTACCGGAAAACGTCTGATCTCATCTCAGACTGTACGGATGGTACAGACCATTATGCTCACCTGCGGGATGTATGACGGATCAGGTGAATTTGCGTTAAGAACAGGAATTCCGACTAAGAGCGGAGTCGGCGGCGGCCTGCTTAGTGTATCGAAAAAGAAAATGGGAATCGGGATCTACGGACCGTCTCTTGATAAAAAAGGAAACTGTATCGCAGGCTGCGAATTGTTGGGATATATTTCAGAAGCACTGCATCTTCACATCTTTGATACCAGAGAGTGGAAGGTAGAAGAATAAAAAAAGACGATACTGCAGAACTCCCTTAGCATGTGGTTTTGCAGTGTCGCTTTTCTTTTATCCGCTTATTTTTCAGAGGATGGAAGACAATTTCCATCTTTAACAATGGTTGGTTCTTTTCCTGCAATCATGGTTACCATGTATCCATTTTTTCCAAAATTGATTGCAACGACTTTTCCTTTTTTCGTATGGAAAATCTGAATAAGAATATCTTTTGAAGTCGGTTTGTTCTTAAAATAGTTGCTTGGTCTGCTGTTCCCAGTAGGAATCGCACCATTGCCGAATGTATAGCGTGGTTTTGCATTTTTATCTGCACTTTCCAGATAAATAAGTACTTGTCTTGCAACTCGCCGGCTGGATGTATTGACCTCGGTCTGATCTTTGGGATTCCTTTGAAGAGCATACAATGACATTTACCGAGTACAGATGCCAAATATTACACCTCATATCTGCAGGCATTCATATTGTACAAATATGGCAAATTCCGGAATGAATCCAAAAACTCTGCAATATCTGATGGGACACTCAGATGTATCTGTGACGCTTAATATTTATACGCATACCGGCTATGACGATGCGAAGAAAGAACTTGCCAGGTTGAAAGAAGCAAAGAAAGAACTGGATAAAAACCGGTTTGTAACCCAAAAACATGCACAAATAACTCATGAAAGCCTTATTTCGTAAGGCTTTCACGACAAGAAAAATAACCCATTTATAACCAAAATGCCCGAAAAAACATGAGAAAATACAAGAATTTATGAAAAAAAATCCGTTTAAGAAAAATGTGTATAAAGGCTGGAAAGCCAGTATTTACAAGGCTTTGAGAAGATATGAGGAGATAAAATGAGCAAGATAAAAGTATTATTCATTTGCCACGGCAGGAGGGAGGGACTACCGAAAGCGGCGAAGCAAAGTTGCGCAGAGCGGGGTATAGTACGGCAGTCATAGTGCCACGGAACTACCAAAAGACTACTTCTTGGGCGAATTAAAGTGGAATGTGTAACAGTTATCGTTAAGAGGATATATATAGAAGTGAACTCTCTAGGGGAATCGTTAAAAGGGTTCTACGGGGAGACTACTACAGAAGAGAATTAAGTGAATAATTTGAGAGAGAACGTCCTGTAAGTGTAGGACGTTTTTTTTGATGTGAGGAGGAGTGCGGAACTTATTTGGAATAAACCTAATTGGAAGTGCTATGTAGCGATTTATAGCGAAAAGCAGCATTATGTGTTAAAATGGGAGTTAATGTAGGATGTGATGATTAAATAAGAGAATTATTTCCATATGATTATGATTAGAAGAACAAAGGAGTGCTCATAATGTTATTATTTTCGACAATGTTAGCCATCAATGATTCATTGACAAAAGAGAAATTTATAGAATTGGTTATAAAATGGAACCAAGGTAGTCCTCACGCAGATAATGTGATTTCTGGTATTGAATGGAATGGCGAGAGAAACATCAAATTTGAAGATGGAAGATTATCACTTGCGATTGAAGAATACCGAAATGGTAATACAATAGCTGTTAGATATGAAAAAAAAGATGAGGATGGTGTGGTTTGGGATACAGACTATGCCGAAGATTTCACCTCATGTATGTAGGCATACCTACTGCAGCAACCAGGCAAAAGCGGGGATGAATCCAAAGACGTTGCAGTATTTGATGGGGCATTCGGAAATTGGTGTTACGATGAATACCTATACACATCTTCCATTGAAATTGAGAGTTGCGTATGATAAACTAATGAAAATGACAAACTTGAATTTGATGGAGAAATCTTTATGAAATCATTTGAAAATATTATCCCAAGAGATTTTCAAGGTGGAGTGCTTGTTCTTAAAGACGGTCAAGTTGTTTTTGAATATTGTCAAGGTAATGCTGACCATAGCACAAACACTCCCTTCACATCACATACTACAATTACATTAGCTTCGCTGTCTAAGCAATTTGTCGCAGCAGCCATTTTCCTTCAGATAGAACTGGGAAAACTTTCTTTAGATGATACAATCGACCAGTACTTTCCTCAATATCCCCAAGGAAAGAATATTACAATTTGTCATCTGTTACATCATTCAAGTGGTATTCCCGATTATATCAGTGATAGAATTATCCCTGACGCAATCCAAAAATATGAATCAGAGCACGGAATAGCACCAACTGATGTTATCGAGTTTAATAAATGCATTGTTTCTGAATGTCGCCCTGTTAGTCTTTCAGAATGCTTTGACCTAATTGGTGAATTACCGTTGTATTTTAAGCCAGGCTCAGATGGCAGATACAGCAATACCAATTATTTTTTACTTGGTTACATTTTGGAAATAGTATCCAACAAGTCTTTTTCAGATGTAATGAGTGATATATTTATGCTCTTTGGGTTGAAATATACACACATGAATGGGCGTGACGCAGATGCTTGTGGATATGTCAAACATGATGATATAATTTTTTCCTGTGGCAGACCTTCCATGGATAGTGGTGATAGCAGCGTTGTTTCTTCGCTAACAGATTTAGGACTTTGGTGCAAGGCTATACTAAATGCCGATATATTGTCTGTTAACAGTTGGAAGGAATGTCTGAATTTTAACCCAAATCCTTATGGATGTGGTTTATGGCAGTTCGATAATGGTTGGTTTGGACATGATGGAGGATTGCCAGGATTGAGACATTGGCAAAGGTTGAATTTTAAGGATAAAGTGGCAATCATTCTCCTCTCTAATGTCGTTATGGAGGAACCGCCCTTTCTTGCCCAATTGATGGAATACTTAATTCGCTAAATTCCAAGTTGTCGAAGAGATAGGAATTGCAGCATTGAAAGTTGAACCCCCTTATTCTTCAATCGTTAAAATGTTTAAAATATGGAGTAGTCTGCCCCAATGTCAATAAGTTAAGGATTGTCCCAACAACTTCATTATGAATGATCAAATAGCTAAGAGCAGATATTTCTGCTTTTGGCTATTTTTGCGCATAGCAAATAAAACAGTCCCATGGGCTGTAAGATTATAAATATTTTTTATTCTTTCTATGCTATTCTATATAAGAAGCTCACTGCTGAGTTAGGACTGATTTTCCGAGGAGCCTTACGCCCTTCTCTTACAGGAAGGATATTCTTTTGAATAAGTGCTTCTAAATTTGGTGGAGGAACCCTGCCCGAAAAAAATTCCCGGCATATCAGCACTGCAACAGTGAAGTTGGCCTGATAAATATACTTCCTGTTTTTCTGTTGGATTACGATCTTTGTGATAATCCTTTCACAGAAGTTGTAGATGATCAGTCGGGCAAAAATTTCCTGCAAGATATACTCCACCTTTTTTGCATGGAAATTCGTTAATCCAATCGTATATTTCAATTCTCGAAAAGAACGCTCAATTCCCCATCTCCATTCATACAGTTTTTTGATTTCTTTCATTGGAAAATCTTCTTTCTCCAGATTCGTAATGATACATTCCATCGTATTTTCTGTAATCGGAAACCGTAAGACACGAAAATGAAGTGTATAAAAGGGATTTTCGATTGGATCCAGAAAATCACAGACAGTTTTGTTTGTGAGGAAGCGATATTTATGGGGCTGGCTTTTTATTTCTTTTGTTTGCTTCCTGGTAAGGATTAAGGACAAAGTACAATCAAAAGTTCCATCTTCCGGTATCGGTAAATGTGTAAGAATACCGCGGCTCCCCAGATCTTTTGCACGGATCAGAAATTTCCACCCTTTTTCCTGTGCGTTAGCCATGATGTTATAACTTTCATATCCTCTGTCTGCAATCAGCAGAACCGGCTCTTGCACCTTAGAGCGTTTCAACATTTCAATAAGCGCCTGTGCCTCGTTTGGATGACGGCCGGGTTGTATGACAGCATCTATATAAATGCGGTTTTTCAGATCATACAGTGCATTTAAATGAAGTTGGTTATACCCCTTTTCACCTCGCTCGATAGAATTATGCCGTCTATGGGTCTCTTTGTCTTTCGGATTGCAGGCGATGGCAAGGTCGGAACCGTCACAGGCAATTAAACGAAATCCCCGGTAAGTACTCAGAGTTGAGAAAGAATCCGTAAAAGTATGGAATAGAAAATCCATTGCATCAGGGAGCAGCTTTTGTCGCTGCTGTGAAAAGGCAGAAACAGAGGGCATATCAGGATAAAAATCCCAATAATCCATCCATTCTTTTGGAACCGTGTTTCCATTCATAGACAAAAGAAAACGGATCGTGTCTGCAAAAGAAATCTTCCGTTTCCTAGAAAAGTCTTTTTCGGGCTGCTTTACAAACAGTTGAGATACTTCCTGCATATTCGAGATTGTGCGAAGCAGATTCTGTTTTAACATAGTAGGTGAGTCATAAAACATACGGGAACCTCCTTAAATAAAAAATATATTTAAGTGGCTTCGCCGCAAATTTTTGAAGATTTGTCAAGCGGTTTTTCCATTTTATTACAAAAAAAGAGTGAGCATACATTTTTGTGTTACCCACTCTTTCAAGATTATCTTAACTTATTGACATTGTAGTCTGCCCCCCCCCCTTAACTGACTACTACTTGACTACTTAAGACTACTACACAAGGCATCATTTTGCCTCATTTTGCAATTTTGGTTACATTATTTATAATAGTGTAGAATAATAAAAATGCCGAAAAAGTGCGTAAAATAGGGCAAAACGAGGCATTTCAGGAGGAAAAATATAATGATAAAAATACTATTCATTTGCCACGGCATTTTGTAAATGGACCGTGATTTGCATATGATATGCCGGAAAAAGCCGAGATTTGCACAGCGAGTACCACAATCGTACCACTAAGGAAGAATTTCGAGAGTCCTGATTTGACAAAAGAACTAGATATGAATAAGTTATGCCAGGTTTTGACCTGAGCGAAATCTTTTGAAAAAGAAAGGACTAATTATGGCTGCGAATAAGAAATTAAGTATTGCATTTTATGAGAGATACCTGCTGACAGTGGAAGAAGCTGCGGTTTATTTCCATATTGGATATAAGAAAATGAGAAGCATGGTGAAGGATTACGAAGGGGCGAAGTGGATCCTGCGAAACAGGAACAGGATTATGATCAAGAGAGAGCAGTTTGAGAAGTGGTTGGATAATCAGAGTGCGATTTAGAATGGAATATAGTTTATAGAAATGTATTTCGGCTGAAATATCAAAATGTAATCGATATTTCAGCCGAAAAATGAGGATATATTATTCGAAATGAGAAATTGATAGAAGTTTGTAAAGTATGATATAGGAATCCGGTCAGCTGAACCAGAAGGGGAGGTTGATCGGATTTTTATATGAGAATGTGTACGATATAGCGGATGAATTTTAGAGTAATGTATTTTATAATTATATGTAGCGTATGTTGGAAGGAGTAATGATGATGGATTTATATAAAGATACAATAGTAAGAAAATCAAAGGAATTAATTATAAAAGATGGGGAGACAATTATTCAGTATGCACTTTCTGTAAGTAAAAATGGAATGACTCAGCTGTCATTAATACCATATATGGCATTATTTTGTCGTTCTGCGCAAGAATTTATTGGGAGTAACTATATACCAGATGATGTTGATAAGCAGATAAAAGACTTGAGAAATGGATTGAAATTATATGCAGGAAAGTATAATAAAGGAAAAAAAGAAACTCTAAGAATTGATGAAAAACAAGATAGAGAATTCCGAGATGAATTAAGGTTTTCGATTATGAGAAAATGGAATATTCATTATAACCTAGGTGTTTATTTTGATATGGAAGGTCATATTATCGGAAATACGCAAAACCTAAATTATTATTTTGATATTCCTGAAATCAATATAAATGATAAACGAGAACGTGCATTTGTAATTGGGAAAATGTTAGGTGAAAAAATCGGAACAATAATCAACGATTTAGGAGGTACAATAAATAGTCTTGGGACAAATACTGTTAATGATTCTATGTGTGGTTATATCGATTTAAATACGAATAGAAAAAATAGATTTTTCAATAAGACCTTTGACAAGGAAATAAATTTAATTATGCTACATTTATTGTCTTCAATAGGTTTTGTGGAACATGTTTTGCTTGAAACATTGCCATCCAATGATCAATGGTTAATGAGAGTGGAGTATGTTGCAGCACATCATACGTGGCTAGGTTTGAAAAAAATAAAACAACATTTCGCAGAAGAAGATAAGTATTCTTTAAATAGTGATGTATCATTACTGGTGGATAAAGGCGCATATTTATTTCCTTCCGAATTTCGTAATTGCATGATGCACTATGATTTATGTGATAAAAATGGTGAACCTACAATTCTGGAAGAAAAGTTTGATGAGAGTATTCCATTTTGTGGGTTGGTAGAGAGTTGTTTTTCAGGAAAGCAATGGAATTCGTTTTTTAACGAATTGAGAAATTATATTGCTGAATTAGAAGAATATTTGTTAACCTGGTTTTCTGTAGATAAAAACAAGATAAAGTGGGATTGAACATTGTAAATGTCAATCATAAGAGGGAGTCTTATGAAAAATAAATTATCTGATAAACAAATTATTAAATCGTTTCTATATACAGTAGAAGAATACAAACGTTTTGCCAAAAGCTTGTCAACGGAAAAGACTCATTCATTGTTAGATACATATACGGAAGTAGATTACATTGGGATACAGACAAAACTTATGATATTGAGAAAATATAGTTATCAGAGAGATGTTGTTTATATTCCAGCGGTAATAGAAGCAGCAAAGATAATACTTCCGGAGTTAGAAGATGACCTTGTCAGTGTAAAAAAGAAATATGATGAAGTTGAAAAAAATCAATTGCAGTCAATTTCTTCGAAAGGAAATAAAATGACATTATTTGAAATGCAGGAATGCGTTTTGTATGGGTTATACTTGCATGCAGATGAAGACAAGATTATTAAATTGTTGGATTTAAATGAGGCTTTGTATTTTTCAATGACAAGAAAGTTTGTAGAAGAACTAGAAGTGGCCTTATTAGAATTATATGAACTATTGATGACAAGAGTTGATGAAAAATATGAAAGAAAAAAAACGCAAAAAGCACCTGTGATTTTTGCTGGTGATTTGGAACAAAGTAAACAGGAAGTTAAAGGTTCTCCTTATTGGGGAAACTTGTATGGGAAAGATGCAACAGATGAAGAGCTGTTAAATACACTCGTAGATAATAGTGAAGAGGATATGTTAATTCTTTTGAAATGTTTGGCCTTTCTTAATGAAGCAAAAAGAGATGATTATTCAATTGAGCTTTTAGAGAGCTTCGTTTTTCCACCAACACGAGAACAATGGGGGGATTTTTCGATGTTAAATGAAGCTTGTAAAAATGATTTGTCTAAAATGGGATGGAGTACAAGAGTACGTTACAATGATAAACATGATATGGCTTATGTACATTTATTCCCTAATGTGAATGAACCGTTTTTGCTGGATCAACCACATGTGATTACAGATTTGTCAGTGATTACTTTAGTTCATGAGAATAAAAAATATGGTTGGAGAATTTTTGCTATAGGAGGAAAGGTGGAAAATTACAAAGAAGAGATTAGTATATCAGAATGGTTTAGACGTGTATTCGGGAAGAAAAAGAATAAATGATAACATTAATAAAAATTCTACTAAGTGGCCTACATGGAATGAGTAAAATATAATATTTCGAGCAAAAAGTCAAAAACAAAGTGATATTTCGCTCGAATTAAAGGATATTTTACCGAAATGTAATTAACGAAAGGGAAGGTGCCAATGTTTCCAACAATCAATCTCAGAGAAACCGGAATCAATCTCCATCGAATCATGGACAAGCGTGGAATTACTCCTAAAGACATAAAAGAATTCTTAAATCTTGGAAGTATACAAACAGTATATAACTGGTGCAACGGTCAAAATCTGCCTACAGTGGATCATTTGTATGCACTTGGCCAACTGCTTCAGGTTTCGATTGATGAAATTATTTGCGGAAATCGAGAAGCAATTGTACCTGAGCCGATTGTTATCATAGAAAATCCAAGAACCAGAAGATTGTATGCTTATTATAGACAACTAAATAGGATGAAAGCAGCTTAAGAATTAAAGCACAGCTGGAATGACAAAAGAAGAATCCTCTTACAAAATGAAAGTATAACATTTTGTAGGAGGATATTTTTATGCAAAGAAAAATTGACGTTGTTGATGATTTTAACGGAAGAAAGATAGTGTTTATTCACGACATTATCTTTAAGAAAAAGTAAACGCAAAATAGCGAGTACCTTGACATTTTTAGGCGGCTGCTTTGCAGCCACCGATATTTAAGCTTTGCGAATCCCTGCCGGAAGTTTTTCTGACCAGGGCAGAAGATCTTCCAGAAAAGAACAGTCCTTATCATTCATGTGTTTCGGAATCTCTTCCAAGAGATGCTGCACATAATCAAAAGGTCTCAGATTATTGGCTTTTGCAGTTTCTACAATACTGTAAATCATTGCGGAAGATTTGGCTCCATGAATCGTATCGATCATCTGCCAATTCTTCTTTCCAATACAAAAACCTCGGATTGCCCTTTCGGATGCATTATTATCAATCGGAACATCTCCGTCTGTAAGAAATACCCGGAGATATTTTTCCTGATTTCGTGCATATCTAACGGCATCACCAAATTTGTCCTTTTTGGACACATTTATGGTTTTCAGGTACGCAAAAAAAGCATCCACAAGAGGTTTGATAACCACCTGTCGCTGTTTCAGTCGTTCATCAGAAGAAAGGTCATTCAATTTCCCTTCTTCCCGATAGATTGCCTGAATCTGTTTCATCAGCAGAAATGCATTGGATTCCTTTTGGGATGGTTTGGGAATCAGCTTCAAAGCTTCATCAAATCTGCGGCGACAGTGCACCCAGCATCCAGCAATGGTCAGTTCTTCCAATTCTTTTTCTAAAGTATGGTAGACCTGATAACCATCTGTTACACAGATGCCATCGTATCCTTTCAGGAATTCCCGTGGATGGGATGCATTTCTTGTCTGCTGGTATTCATACAGGACAATCTGCCGGTCTTGATACAGATGGCCAGAACGGTATACCCACATCCAGCTTTTGCTTCCGGCTTTGCGTCCGTCATGGTTTACAAGCACCGGTGTTTCGTCTGCCTGGATCACATGATAGAAATACAATTCTTCATGAAGATGATCATAAAGGATCGATAGATATTCCTCTGCCAAACGTATGCACCAGTTTGCCATGTTCTGCCTTGTGATCTACAGGCCATAACGCTGGAATTCCTGCTCTAACCGATAGAGAGGAACTGCATTCACATACTTTCCATTGATGATCGCAGCTCCAAGAGATGGTGATACCAAACTTCCATGCAGTAATGCTTTTGGATGGTCTGCTTTGACCATGTGCTCATCTGTTTTGCTGGCATACACACCGATGTGATGTTCTTCTACCTCTACCCTCGCAGGTGCAAAATGATATTTTTTGGAAATGGCATCCGGTAACTGTTTCCACCCATTGACACCAAATTCTATTTCCAATTCCTCCTCTGACAGATAATGGTCAATCCGTCTGACCGTAAGTCCGGAAAGATCTGATTCTTTCTTTCCCTTACGCTTTGGCTGTTTTGGAGATTTGAGTTCCAGATCATCAGGTTCTTTTTCATTGAGATCGTAGACAGCTTCCGCTTCATTGAAAAAAACAATAGTGCCGTCTACTTCTTGAAAACAGATCTGGCTGGTATCTTCCATTTTTTCAGATGACCTTCCAAAACGGTTCTGCTTACCAAGGATTACCTGTTCCATCAGAAGCTGCATTTTTTCATTCGATGCGTGAAGCTCCTTTGTTATGGCTTCCAATTGTTCCTGCTGTTGTAAAAGAAGCTGGATAAGAAACGACTTATCAACACTATTTAATTGTTCCTCCGTATACTTAACTGCCATAACCAAACCTCACTTTCCTGAGTGCTATTATAGCGGAACCAACGGTTTTTGGCTATTTTTGAATTCTGTCACCTTCGTCATTTTGACAGTGGATAACAGTCATGAATACCTGAAAATAAAAGCCTGAATTTCAGATATTTATGACTGTTATCCACAATCTGAAAAGTTTTGGAATCAGGAGTATATAGAAACTCACAGAAAACTTTCAGGATGTGAATAACTTTAAATTTTATATTGCACAGGGTGATTTATCATGGATGAAAGCAATTTTATTTTCTGCGTTTTGCACAAATCACAAGGAGAATTCTGGACAGGAGATTTCTTCTATGGGATGTCTGGCAACGATTTCCAGACCTTGCATTAACATTTGATACTGGTCTGCACTAATTTCCAGTGCTTCTTCTTGTGTACGGGGCCAGCAGAAGTTTCCGTTTTCAATCCGCTTGTACAGAAGTAGAAATCCATCGCCCTCCCAGATAAGCCCTTTTATCCGATCTGTACGTTTGCCGCAAAATAAGAATAATGTATTCTTATCGTAAGGATCAAGCTGGAACTGAAAACGTATGATTCTGGCCAAGCCATCGATCCCTCTGCGCAGATCCGTAAATCCAGTCGCCAGATATACTTTTTTGAACCCGGAGCCATCATTGAGCATTGCCGAGCACTCCCAAAAGTGTTTTTAGAAATGAATCAGATGCCTGTTCGGTAATTTCCAGAGTGAGGTTGTTTCTGCCTCTAATCAAGGCAATGATTTTATACTCCGCTGCCATATTTACCGGCTGGATTGCAGAAGAGGGAACTTCTACAAATGTTTGTGTATGATCCGCTGTTTTCAGATAAGCCTCACGAACTTTCCGGAGTCTCCAGTAATAACTTGCTTTTGCTGACACCATTTATCGATTTTCATTCCTT